>QWCN01000012.1_pt1 | contig 218056 bp, 187 predicted proteins | sample 1972711 | NCBI WGS metagenome assembly QWCN01 (sample SAMN09866707, study PRJNA288562) | Human gut metagenome isolate term1_stool, whole genome shotgun sequencing... | isolation source: gut | host: Homo sapiens | place: USA: California | reverse complement strand
AATATCCATCTCATATTAGGAGACGGACATTTTTCGAAATATTCGTTTGCGTTAAAGCCCCTCCAAAATCATACGGTTTACTTTGTCCACTTCGCTTGACTTTATCGAGTCGAGGTAGATTTGCGTGGTCGTTTCCGAATCGTGCCCGAGACCTTCGCTTATGACCGCCAACGGTACGTCCCTGCCACGTGCAATGGTGGCCCAACTGTGGCGCGTATAATACATTGACAATGACAGCGGTAGTCCTGCCTGATTTGCTATGTCTTTCAGGAGCCTGTTGATTTTCCTCATCTGATTCTGGTACTGCCTGCGTTCGTTTCCGTCCTCACGGGTAATGATTGGCAGGAGGTAACTCGTGCCGTTGGGCTTGTATTTGTCCATGATGTCCTGCATCTGCCTGGTCCATTCTATCGTCATGAGCTGTCCCGTCTTCTTGCGGCGGTATGTCAGGCAGCCATTGTTCAAGTCGGTCTTCTTCAGGTAAGCCATATCTATGAAGGACATTCCGCGCGTGCAGAAGCTGAACATGAACATGTCCCTCGCGAAATCCATACTTGGCTTTCGCGACAGGTCCAAGCCGTTGATTCTCTTGACTTCACTGAACGATAGGCTCCTTTTCACAGTCTTATCTATACCGCAGTAGACATTCCTGAACGGATGGCGGTCGGGTGTCAACCCTTTTTCTACTGCCAACTTGTAGTTGGTGCGCAAGATACGCATATAGAAAGAGGTGCTGTTGCGTGCCAGTCCGCACTTCCGCATCCATGCCTCGTAGAGTTCCATAAGCACGCCGTCCATCATGTCGAACGTCAGGTCAACACCCTTGCGGAAGTACGTGAAGCTGTTAAGCATCGAACGGTAAGTCTCGGATGAGCGTACCTTTCCTATCTGTTTCTTATGGCTTATCTGTCCCCGGATGAAGTTAAACACGCTGTCCGTCGTGTCTATACCAGACGAGAATCGGGCGGCGAGTTCATCAAGGTTTAGTGTGACGGTTGCCTTTTCGTTTTCCTGCACCATCCGCTGCAATCTGTTCAGTTCCCACTGTAGGGCCGATTCTACCGAAACAAGGTGGGCGTAGCGTGGCGAGGACGGCGTGGGTAGGGCTATCCTCCCAGCCTCGCCGTCCCATTCCTCGGCGAAGATTTTATACTCGCTCGTTATCCTGCGCACCGCGCGTCCGTATATCAGTTGAAACACTATTGAGCCTTCCTTGCCCGGAGTCGTTGACGGCCTGAATTTTAGTTTTATAGATGTCATGGTCCAATGTTTTCTTGTTCTTTATATAAATGTCGGCGACAAATGCCACATTATTATATATTGGGGCAAAGCCATATCCCAAACCACCCATAGATTCTGCGCCAAACGATTTTCCGTTCTAAGCCAAACGATTTTTCAACCTGCTGAGATCGATTTTCGGATGTACTGATTCCGTCTTACGCACTCTTTCATACTGATCCCCCTACTCTACCTCCCACAAACAGTTTTTCGCCCGAAAAGGTTCGCTTCCTTCAGACCTCTTCTGTACCAACGTTTTAAGGTGAACTTTCTACCGTCCTATCCTTCACCGGAATTTCACCGGAAAACGGGTTGTCCGCATGAAACTGTTTTTAACGAATCTGAAGTTGCATTGGTTTTCAACGCGTTACGGTGAAGGGCTTGACAAAGGCTTTTTCATGTCGTATATTTGCAAACGAGAAAACACCGAAAACAAAAAGCCTATGGACTTCAAAAAGATTGCATGCACCGCCGTAAAAAGGTGGAACGAAAAACGTATGGCAGGAAGGGCGAAGGACGTGCCCCGCGATGTTACGCCGCAGGCGGTAACCACTGTAGCCACAGCCAAAATCGACGCGGCCAAAACCGGAACCACTACGCCGAGGCCCACATCCGTTCCGCAGCACACGCCAAACGTCCTCAGGACGGCGGAAGCAAAGGCTGTTCAAAGCGAAACGCCTTCCCTAAAAGCCGCCAACCTCGAGTCCGCCCTCAGCGGTTTCCTCGCCGAACGATACGAGTTCCGCTTCAACGTGCTCACAGAAGCCACGGAATTCCGTAGCAAATCAGATAAAGAAAACGGGACCTTCCGGCCCGCCACGGAACGGGATCTGAATGCCATCTGCCTCGAGGCACACCGCCACGGCATTGACTGTTGGGACCGAGACGTGGCACGCATGGTGCATTCTACGGACGTAAGGGAATACCATCCCTTCCGGCTGTATTTCCAACGGCTCCCGGCATGGGACGGGCACGACCGGCTGCACAATCTGGCCGCCCGCGTCTCGGACAGTCCCCTGTGGATACAGGCTTTCCACCGGTGGATGCTCGGACTGGCCGCACAATGGGCCGGACTATCCGACGGGCTGCACGCACACAGCACCGCGCCCCTGCTCGTCAGCGATGAACAAGGACTCGGAAAATCCACCTTCTGCCGCGCCCTGCTGCCACCGCAGTTGCAGGCCTACTACACCGACAGCGTGGATCTCGCCCGTCCCGACAAGGTGGAACGGCAGCTCACCGAGATGGGGCTGCTGAACCTGGACGAGTTCGACCGCATACCCGAGAAGAAGCACCCCCTCCTGAAAAACCTCATGCAGCTCTCCGCCCTCAACCTGCGCAAGGCGTACCGGCGGCACAGCCAAGCCCTGCCGCGCATCGCCTCCTTCATCGGCACATCCAACTCACGGGAACTACTTTCCGACCCTTCGGGAAGCCGCCGCTTCATCTGCGTGCTCGTGGAGCATCCCATCGACAGCACGGGTATCGACCATGCGCAAATCTACGCCCAACTGAAAGCGGAACTGGAAAACGGGGAACGGTACTGGTTCAACCACGGGGAAGAGAACGCCCTGAGGCTGCACAACGCGGCTTTCTACCGCATCTGCCCGGCCGGGGAAGTGTTGCGCCGCTACTATCGTGCGGCTCAGTCGGGGGAGAAGGTACGGCTGCTTTCGCTGCCCGAGATATTCGCACGGCTGCGGCGGTTGGAACCCGGAGCGATGGCAGGCGTGACGCTGCCCAAGCTGGCCCAGGCCCTCGTTGCCGCAGGAGTACAGAAAGTGCACACGCATTATGGAAACCGATACCGCGTGGTGGAATTGTAATATCCCATCCATACAGAATTACACCGTTTGACAAAAAGTACAGAAAAAGCTGATTTCACTAAACAAAAGACAGGATTACACACTTCTACCCCTTGATGTGCAATTTGCATAAAAACGGCACAAAAGGAAGAAATATGCGCAAAAAATACGTATTTCAAATGGCATATATCGTTTTATTTACAACCATATACAGCAACAAATGTCTTATACTGATATACAATAATTTAAAGAAAACACGGCATCATATATAGCTGTTTTAATTATTTAAAAGTCTTTTAAAATGCAACTTTCTTAGCTGTTTTAATAAATATACATTATCTTTGTAAAGACAGCAAACATCAGTAAAGATGGATATACAAAATGAAATCGACAAAATGCTACGTAAAGGGCAAATTGATGAGGCTATCTTACGGCTGAACGAACAGATTCAGGCCACAGCTACCCCCTGCGACCGGCTTTATTACCTTTTGGGCAATGCCTACCGCAAACGTGGAGATTTCGCACAAGCCTTGAACTGTTATTTAGAGGCCATGGCCATTAATCCGGACAGTCCGGCTGTCGAAGCTCATCAAATGTTGATGAATATCATAGAGTTTTATCACAAGGATTATTATAACCCGTAAAAAAGATTTTTAGTATTAAAGTATCATGGGGAAATTCAGAGGTATAATCGTAGTAGACCGCGAACGCTGCAAAGGTTGCAACCTGTGTGTGGTGGCTTGTCCGCTCCATATATTAGCGCTCACGGAAAAACAAGTAAACAAAAAAGGGTATCATTATGCCGAACAAGTCCAAAAGGATTTGTGCAACGGATGTGCATCCTGCGGCGTGGTGTGCCCGGACGGATGCATTACCGTATATAAAAAGAAAGAAGAATAAAAGCTATGGCAGAAAAAGAAGTTGTATTAATGAAAGGTAATGAAGCCATTGCCCATGCAGCGATACGTTGCGGTTGCGACGGCTATTTCGGTTACCCCATTACTCCCCAGTCGGAAGTATTGGAAACGTTGGCTTTGGAAAAACCGTGGGAAACGACGGGAATGGTCGTATTGCAAGCCGAAAGCGAAGTGGCTTCCATAAATATGGTGTATGGTGCGGGTGCGGCAGGCAAACGCAGCATGACCTCATCTTCAAGCCCCGGCGTGGCCCTGATGCAAGAAGGCATCGCATACATGGCCGGAGCGGAAATACCGGGACTGATTGTCAACGTGCAGCGGGGAGGCCCCGGACTGGGTACCATACAGCCCAGCCAATCCGATTACTTCCAGGCGACACGCGGAGGCGGAAACGGCGACTACAATGTGATTGTGCTGGCTCCGGCTTCGGTACAGGAAATGGCCGACTTCGTGGACCTGGCCTTCGAACTCTCTTTCAAATACCGTAACCCGGCCATGATATTGAGTGACGGTGTCATCGGGCAAATGATGGAAAAGTTGGTGCTCCCTCCATTCAAGCCACGCCGTACGGAGGAGGAAATACGCCGGGAATGTCCTTGGGCTGCCATGGGACGAAGCCAAGGAAGACGCCCCAACGTACTTACGTCGCTCGACCTCGACAGCGCAAGCATGGAACAAAAGAACCTGCATTTGCAAGCCAAATACAAAGAAATCAAGGAAAAAGAAGTCCGCTTCGAATCCATCCTGTGCGACGACGCGGAGTATCTGATTGTCGCATTCGGTTCTGCGGCCCGTATCGGACAAAAAGTCATCGAAATGTGCCGCGCCGAGGGTATTAAAGTCGGTCTGTTGCGCCCTATCACCTTATGGCCCTTCCCGTCCGCGGAGATTGCCCGCTTGAGCCGACAGGTCAAAGGAATACTAAGCTTTGAAATCAATGCCGGGCAGATGGTGGAAGACATCTTGCTGGCCACGAACGGACGGACACCGGTAGCCCACTACGGCCGTATGGGCGGTGTCGTGCCCGCCCCGGACGAAGTGATACAAGCCCTGAAAGAGAAACTCATTAAATAAAATATTATGAACCGCGAGGAGATTGAAAAACTGATAGAAGAAACCGCACGCAAAGAACGCTCCAAAAGAAAAGGGGTATCCGTCCAAAAAGTACGCAGCATATTGAACGTAGTCTTTATGCTATGTGCCGTGGCAGGCCTCATCCTTTATTTTGCCTGGCCGGACAACCGGCTGGCAGGCATGGCCGTTATCGGTGCAGGCATGTGCTTCAAAATCATTGAATTCTTTTTGCGCTTCTTGTTTTAATCGTTTGAACCATGACTGAAGAAGAAATCATACGACCGGAGAACCTGGTCTATAAGAAACCTACGCTGCTCAACGACACTCCGATGCACTACTGCCCGGGGTGCAGCCACGGAGTAGTTCACAAATTAGTGGCCGAAGTCATCGAAGAAATGGGTATGGAGAATAAGACCGTAGCCATCTCTCCTGTGGGCTGTGCCGTTTTTGCCTATAATTACATAGACGTGGATTGGGTGGAAGCCGCCCATGGGCGTGCTCCTGCCGTGGCCAGCGCCATCAAACGCCTGTGGCCCGACCGCTTGGTTTTCACTTACCAAGGCGACGGCGACCTGGCGTGCATCGGTACGGCCGAAAGCATACATGCCCTGAACCGGGGAGAACATATCGCCATCATTTTCATCAACAACGCCATCTACGGCATGACGGGCGGACAAATGGCTCCCACGACGCTCATGGGAATGAAAACCGCTACATGCCCTTACGGTCGGGAGGCGGACTTGCACGGCTACCCTTTGAAGTTCACGGAAATCGCCGCCTCTTTGGAGGGCACTTGCTACGTCACCCGCCAATCCGTCCACACCGTGGCCTCCATCCGAAAGACGAAAAAGGCCATCCGGAAAGCTTTTGAAAACTCCATGAACGGCAAAGGTGCCAGTCTGGTAGAAGTGGTATCCACCTGCAACGCCGGTTGGAAACTTTCTCCGGAAAAAGCCAACCAATGGATGGAAGACAATATGTTTAAATTCTATCCGCTCGGTGACCTGAAAGACACCACAGCAGCAAACGATTCACATTAAACGAACAAATGGTCATGAAAGAAGAAATCATCATAGCCGGTTTCGGCGGCCAGGGCGTACTTTCCATGGGAAAAATATTGGCATACGCAGCCTTGGTAGAGGGCAAAGAAGTAACCTGGATGCCTTCTTACGGTCCCGAACAGCGCGGCGGTACGGCCAATGTCACCGTAATCGTCAGCGACAACAAAATATCGTCTCCCATCCTGAGTATGTATGATACAGCCGTTATCCTGAACCAACCTTCGCTGGAAAAGTTCGAACAGAGCATTAAGCCGGGCGGAACACTGATTTACGACGGATACGGCATCAGCACGCCGCCGTCGCGCAAGGACATCACGGTCTATCGTATCGACGCTATGGACGCAGCCGCCGAAATGAAAGCTGCCAAGGCCTTCAATATGATTGTCTTGGGAGGACTGTTGAAAGTACGTCCATTGGTAGAAGTGGAAGACGTGCTCCACGCACTCCGCAAAACGTTGCCCGAACGCCATCACCACCTTATCCCGATGAATGAGGCTGCCTTACGCAAAGGCATGGAAATCATCTGTGCGACGGATTGAACCGAATCTCCGGATGGAATAAAGCTTAAAGGAATGTGTTTCCCAATCAGGAAAATACATTCCTTTTTCTGTTCTTGTATCTTTGTTACCGCGAAGATAGGAGGCGGCTCGGCATAGCCAAACTTGAAAAACTTTGTTTTTCGTTTGTCTCTGCGCTCGCCTTGGATTATCTTTGTTACACGAAAATAGGATGCGGCTTGGCATAGCCAAACTTGAAAAACTTCGTTTTTCGTTTGTCTCTGCGCTCGCCTTTCGCTATCTTTGCACCCGTTATGAGACTGAAGCTTACTTTTTTCCTATACATTTGTTTGTGTATGGTGTTTCCCGCCATAGCACAAATGCCTGTCGGTAACCCCATCTACGGTACGGATGCCTACGGTAATCCGGTGGATGCCAATGGCAATCCCGTCCAACTCGACGCCAACGGCAATCCTGTCGTCGACGGATACGGTAACGATGCGTACACTTGGGGGCGTGACACGACACAAGCCGAAGAGAAAATCATTCCTATCGGCTCATACGCCTGGAATATCGACGAACGCTTCGGCAACATCACTCCCGTAGACGTGGACACGCTGCCGAACAATTTCCAGAACTTCAACCTGACGGCCGGCCCTACGGGACAATACAACTTTCTGGGAAACCTGGGTTCTCCCCGCCTGTCCCGCCTTTTCATGGACCGCAAACCGTACAGCAATTTCATCTTTGCCGACCCGTTCGACTATTTCTATACTCCGGTGAACGAATTCCAATTCACCAACACGCTGAGTCCCATCACCAATCTGTCCTACCACTCCTGCGGCAACAAACAGGACGGAGAAGACCGCTTGAGAGCTTATTTCGCCAGCAACATCAACAAGATTTCCGGTATCGGATTCAAACTCGACTATTTATACGGACGCGGATACTACAACAACCAAGCCACTTCTCTTTTCAACGGTTCGTTATACGGCTACTATCTGGACGACCGCTACAACATGCATGCATGGATTAGTGTAAACCACATGAGAATGGGCGAGAACGGCGGTATCGAGAATGACGACTATATCACCCACCCGGAAGATTTTACACGCTCCTACGGTTCAAGGGATATCCCGACCATCTTGTCGGAAAACTGGAACCGTAACGAAGACCAGACGTATTATCTCACACACCGTTATAATCTGGGATTCTACAAAGACATCGAACTGCCCGATTCGCTCCGTCCGGTGATGCCTGCCGATTCCGTATTGCTGAAAGGACTGCGCGACAGCTTGCTCACCGTGTACCAAAAGGCGGACACGGCATACCAACATGCCGTCATGGATTCGTTGCGCAACGATTTCATGGCTAAACAGGACAATCCGCAAGACTTCATACCGGTTACCAGCTTCATCCATACCCTGCGCATCCGGAACGCCAAGCACACGGTGTATTCTTATGACACGCCCGACCACTATTATGCCGACTTGTTTTATGGAGACCCCAACAATATGAGTGACCGCACGCGGGGTTACTCCATCCAAAACACTTTGGGCATAGCCCTGCGCGAAGGTTTCAACAAATGGGCGAAAGCCGGCCTTACAGCTTTCGCGTCTCACGAATACCGTCATTATACCATGCCGGACCTGAACGGCGGAAACAAAATCATCCGAAGCTATTCGGAAAATAATATCTCGATAGGCGGACAACTGAGCAAACGGGAAGGAAAAACCCTACACTACGACGTGACGGGCGAAGTGACGTTGCTCGGAGAAGATGTCGGGCAATTCGATGTGGAAGGCCGAGCCGACCTGAACTTCCGGTTGTTTAAAGATACCGTACAGTTGGCAGCCCGTGCATTCGTCAAGAACCTGAATCCGAGTTTCTACATGCGCCACTACCATTCGCAGTTCGCCTGGTGGGACAACGACCTGGACAAAGAATTCCGTACCCGGATAGAGGGAACGCTTTCCTGGAAACGTACACGGACAGCCCTTACCGTCGGAGTGGAAAACATCAAGAATTATGCCTACTTCGCCACAGACAAAATAGCTTATAACAACGAAGGGGGGCAATTCGCCGGTTACAGCAACCGTATTTCCGTCAAACAATACGGGGGCAGCGTACAAGTGTTCAGCGCACGGCTTAACCAAAACTTCAAATTCGGTATCCTGCATTGGGACAACGAGGTAGCGTACCAGAAAACTAGCAATCAGGACGTCCTCCCCCTGCCCGACCTTTCTGCCTACAGCAACCTCTACATCGTATTCCGTATTGCCAAGGTCTTGCGTGTGCAGTTAGGCGGAGACGTGCGCTATTTCACGGAATACTATGCTCCGGACTATGCCCCCATTATCCAACAGTTTACAGTACAGTCACCGGAAACGCGGATGAAGTTAGGCAACTATCCCATTTGCAACGCCTACGTCAACCTCTTCCTGAAGCACTGCCGTTTTTATGTGAACGTAAACCATGTAAACAACGGAACGGGAAACAAGAACGCATTCCTCGTCCCCCACTATCCCATCAATCCGATGAACATCCATTTCGGACTCTCGTGGAATTTCTTCAATTAATCCTTGATAAAAGACAATGAAAAGAACAGTCATATTCACGGATATAACCTTAGTGCCAACCTTCGTCCTGACTTTCTACAGCGGCATCAAGTTACACGTAGCCGGACATGGCACCTCTCACGAAATCTGGCACAACTTTGCCATATTCCACATCACTGCCAGCCTGCTCTTCCTCGCAGCCTGTATCATGCACATACGTTCGCACGCCACATGGTACAAAGGGTTGTTCCAAAAAGGCCTTGGAAAAAAAAGCCGTATCACACTTGGGACAACCGTGGCCTTCATCCTTGCCACATCCACCGGCATAGTCCTACTAGGCGTGGAAGGCGCAAATTCAGGAATAGGCATGTGGCATTACCGCATAGGTTTGACTGGTAGTGTACTGATGCTGTTCCACATCAGCAAACGTTTCATTCCTTTATGCAGCTCCTTGCGCAAAAAACACTAATATATCAATCCATGAAACAAAGCATCGACATCACCCATTGGAACCGTAGGGAGCATTTCGAATTCTTTTCCCAATTCGACGATCCTTTTTTCGGAATCACCACACTCGTAGACTTTACTAAAGCCTACGAATATATCAAAGCACACCAACGCCCCTTTTTCCTCTCGTCCGTACATTTCCTATTGAAATGCGTCAATGAAACGGAAGCCTTCCGGCTCCGAACAGAAGACGGGAAGCTCGTACAGTACGATACCATACATGTATCTCCTACCATCGGACGAGAAGACGGTACTTTCGGGTTCGGCTTTTTCGAATATCATACCGACATCGACATTTTTATCCGGAATGCGGAAAAAGAAATAGAACGAGTGAAAAAAGGATGCGGCCTGTCCGTTACCGAAAACACATGGCGACCGGATGTCATCCGCTATTCGGCATTGCCTTGGTTCGCATTTTCCGAAATGAAACATGCCGGTTCTATCCGGACCGGAGACTCCGTTCCCCGTATTTCCACGGGAAAGCTGACACAGGAAAACGGACGATATAATCTTCCTCTTTCTATCACCGTGCATCACGGACTCATGGACGGGCGTGACGTAGCGGAGTTTCTGCAAAACATAGAATACCATCAAAACCTTTTATAAATCCATTCGCCCGCACGGCGAATACCTTTCCCGAGCAAACAACTCCCTTTCCATACACCATCATGCCCCGTATCAAATCATTTATTGATACGGGGCATGACGGTTCTATTCTTACCTGAGACTACTGCAAACCCTGCAAACGGCGTTCTTCCTCTTCAAAAGAGGCCTTCTCCTGTTTCCGTGCCTCAACCGAACCATACAGGTAAGACAACGGGAAAAGTGTAAGCCAACTGAACACATTCGCTATCACCGAAGCCAACATAAAGAAGAATACGACCAAAGCCGGAACGTATGAAGGCAGATCCGTTGCATCTCCTTCCAACACCCCCATCAGGGAAACATGACCGGCGTATGCCAGAATCCCCGCCGGCAACCAGCTCACTGCTGCCAACACTCCCATGATAAGGCCTCCGCAAAACAAGATAATGAAAAATGCTCCCCAGTACTGGTAACCATCTTTCATACGCTTCAGGCTACACCAAAAGTCGCGGCGTCCGCCCAACATATAGTCCATAATCACCATACAGTAAGGCACTCCCAACGCAAGCAACAGGACATACGACACCACAGTCACCCAGACGTTGCCCGCCCCCAACCACAAAGTCACAGGCACGATGAGCAAAGAGAATACCACGACGGCCACCAACGTACACATCAAAGCTCGCAGAGAAGCATTGAATATCTCACGCTTGGCTTCACCGAACCGCAATGCAGGCCACGCCCCGACCGCAGCAAAACGGGAAAGAGCCGTCATCACATTCCCCTTATAAAAGCTATCGGCCAACAGGGACAACACACTTAATATGATAAGAGCAAACAAGGGAAAAGAAAGCACGACCGGTTCGCTTGCTGCTATCCAACGTGTCAAAGCCACGGTAATCTGATTGAAAAACACGCCCCACAATCCCATTACCACCGCACCCGCGATGAGCGAAGGATACAAAAACCTCAATAAAGACAGGATATGACGTGTAGGCAATTTCAGTCCCTCATTCAGACAGCTCAGATAACTACGGCTTTTGAACAAGCCCTCATCCATTTCTTTCTTCTCTTCCATAATCGAATTTGAAACTTTAATGTTCTTTTGTCGGACAAAAATACCATATTTTTCCATACCACCGTGACGAGATAACATTTTTTATACCTCGTCGGAAACGGTGCCACCGGCTTTATCCAAACTTTCTGCCGCCCGTCCGCCGGAATATGCCGCCTTTTTTGTACATTTGCGTAAAGATTACATTTTTCATTGCACGAATATGGACGCGGAAATCATCATCAAATGGGGATTTATCGGATGTGGGGAAGTGACGGAAAAGAAAAGCGGGCCGGCTTTCGGTCTCGTGCCCGGCTCTAAAATCGAAGCCGTCATGAGCCGTAATAAAGAAAAAGCACGTTCATACGCCGAAAGGCACGGTATCCCCAAATGGTACACCGACGCACAGGAATTAGTGGACGACCCCGACGTAAATGCCGTCTATATCGCCACGCCTCCTTCTTCACATGCCACTTTTGCCATCATGGCCATGAAGGCCGGCAAGCCGGTATATGTGGAAAAGCCCCTTGCGGTAAGCTACGAAGAATGCTGCCGCATCAACCGTGTCTCCCAACAAACGGGTGTGCCTTGCTTCGTGGCCTATTACCGGCGTTACCTGCCTTACTTTGCCAAAGTAAAGGAACTGATACGAAGCGGAGCCATCGGACGGGTGCTCAACGTGCAGATCCGGTTTGCCGTCCCACCGCGTGATTTGGACTACAACAGCCGGGAACTGCCTTGGCGTGTGCAACGCGACATCGCAGGAGGAGGTTATTTTTACGACCTCGCCCCGCATCAGTTGGATTTGCTTCAGGAATTTTTCGGGCCTATCATCAAAGCCCAAGGGTACTGTTCCAACCGGGAAGGACTATACGCCACGGAAGACAACGTCAGTGCCTGTTTCCAATTCCCGGACGGTACGCCGGGCTCCGGTTCATGGTGTTTCGTGGCTCATGAATCGGCCAAAACCGACCGTATCGAAATCATCGGCGACAAAGGACAGATTTGTTTCTCGGTATTCACCTACGACCCCATTGCCCTGCATACGGAACGCGGCCGCGAAGAACTCGTCATTCCGAATCCCGACCACGTGCAACTTCCTTTGATTCATAACATCGTCGAACACCTGCAAAAACAAGCGATTTGCACCTGTGACAGCGTGAGCGCCACACCGGTAAACTGGGTTATGGACCAAATTCTGGGCAAACTGTAAGATGAAGTTACGGAACGCACTGACAATATACGCCTGTCTTTCCTGTGCGGCCGCTCTCGCACAATCTCCTATCGGCGAAAGCCACACTACTGTTACGGAATTTACCGACAGTGCAGGAACCGCCATTCCATCCGACTTGCCCCAAAACCGGAAGGGAAACATCTTCAAACAGTTTTTCCGTGCGTTCAACGCCATGGACACGACTTATATCACCCCGAACAAATACAACTGGGCCTTCATGTTGCAAAACACGAACAGCTTCGAAACCTATACGTTACACAGCCGAGAGTTGGGACAAAAACTGTCGTTCTCTCCCCGACCGGCCATCAAAATAGGACCTTATCTGGGTTGGCGTTGGATTTTTCTGGGATACACTTTCGAGGTTTCTTCTTTAGGTAAAGGCCAGCAGTCGAAAAAAACGGAATTCGAATTGAGCCTGTACAGTTCCATGCTCGGTTGCGACCTTATTTACCGGCGGACGGGAGACGATTTCCGGCTCCGTAAAGTAAAAGGCCTCGGCGAGGAGGCACGAGAAGTGGAAGGCGAGAATTATCATGGCATCAACGTGAAAGTGACCGGCATCAATGCCTACTACATTTTCAACCATAAACGCTTCTCCTATCCGGCCGCATTCGCACAAAGCACCGTGCAACGTAAAAGTTGCGGGTCGTGGAAAGTCGGTTTTGCTTATACCCGGCACGAACTGGATTTAGACTATAATGCCCTACCGCCCGTGCTCACCCATAATCCGAACCACGAACTCAGTCAGGATTTTCAGGTAGATAAAGTCAAATACACGGATTTCAGCCTGAGTTGCGGTTATGCCTACAACTGGGTGTTCAAGAAAAACTGGTTGTTTTGCATTTCCATCGTGCCAGCCATCGGTTATAAAAAAACACATACAGCCGCCGTACAATCGGAAAACGAGACGGAGACTTCGGCTTTGGCTTCTCATCTGAGAAACCTGAATTTCGACGTCACGGGGCGTGCGGGACTGGTATGGAACAACACCAAATATTTCGGTGGCTTGTCTTTAATCGTGCACAACTACAATTACCGCCACAACCGCCTGTCCATCAACAACACGTTCGGCACACTGAATTTATATATCGGACTGAATTTTCATAAACGTAAAGCATACAGATAGATACACATGACACCAACAGATTCCCCCACCCCCATTCCAACCGAAGAGCATCCCTTGCAACCGTTCCTTCCGCCCCACGCACGCCTGTTGATGCTGGGCAGTTTCCCACCCCAGAAAAAACGTTGGTGCATGGATTTCTACTACCCGAACTTCATCAACGACATGTGGCGCATCATGGGATACATTTTCCATGGCGACCGGAATTGGTTTGTAGATGAACGAGCCAAATGTTTCAAGAAAGAAATGATTGTGAAGTTCCTGCTCGACAAAGGCATCGCCCTATACGACACGGCTTCCGCCATCCGCCGTCTTCAGGATAATGCGTCGGACAAGTTTTTGGAAGTCGTCACCCCGACCGACCTTCCCCGATTGCTCGAACAAATCCCCCATTGCACGGCCATCGTCACCACCGGACAAAAAGCTACCGACACGTTGTGCGATACCTTCCAAATATCACAGCCCGCCATCGGAAGCTTCAGCCCGTTCGTGACGGAAGGACGTGAATTACGGCTGTATCGCATGCCCTCCAGTTCACGTGCCTATCCTATGAAATTGGAGAAGAAGGCCGTCTTCTACCGTAAAATGCTGGAAGAAATCGGTCTGCTGTAAAATGCGGCCTCCGTAAACCCAAATCCATCCCCTGTGCTCCGTAGCCTTTCAAAGAAGAGAAAAGACACTTATTGTAAACCATCTTCAACCCGCTTCCACGATCTGCGGCAAACGATTTTTCAATCTGCGGCAAACGAAAAATCATTCGGCTGAGATTGAAAAATCGTTTGGCGCAGAAAAATATGTCCAAATGCAGCCGTTCCTTATCCACTATCAAACAATCAGTTAGGGATATACAGAAAAAAGGCGGACAGGAAACTAAATATCAATAATTTTCCTGTCCGCCTCCAATATGCGGCTAAACTTTATAGACTTTAATAAAGATCCTCACCGATACCTCCGGCTCCGCAAATGCTAATCGGAACCATCTCCATATATTCCAACACAAAAGCGGCATCGCTACTTCCCGTAAACACCGAACGGAAGCGCACCGTATGCTCCTTGTTGGGAAGGATTACGACCTCACAAATCTTGCGGCGCAGACAGGAAGCGACATTGTACAGCACATTGGCAGACATGGGTACGTATTGCGGCTGTTCCGGAATATTTCCGGCGTTATAGCATATCACGCTCTTCCCCGCGCTATAGTAACCGTTGTTCTTCATGACACGGGCATTCTCCTCCAATTCCTCCGTCGTATAAATACCGTTGGAGTTTTCATCCTTGTTACGCCATCCGGAGCCTCCGTTATAAAGACCAGCTACACGGCTGTCCAACCCACCGTAACGCATGTCGATGGGAAGTCCTTGCGGCACGTCGTCCAAGTAAACCTGTGCGATGCCTCGATTCCCTACTCCGCCCGGATAAGCTATCCGTAACTCATACGTGCCGGGAGGAACATGGGGCAATTTGAACTCCACGTCGTAACTTGAACCTTGGACGGTAATCTCATCTCCGCCGAAGTCCCACCAACGCAACTTGGGACGATGCACCATGAACACCGAGGTCTCCGAAAACTCGACCCCTTCTATATATCCCTTGGGAGCATAGTAATTGAATCCCCCTGCCTTTCCGCCTGTCTCGGAATTGTCGGATGCCTCGCTATACCCCTCACGAGGATCACCGTTCAAACGCATGTCGTTATTGGTCAATTCCGGCCACACGGTCTGGAAATCTATTCTCAATCGCGTATTGTAAACGTTGTTCCGTGTCGTCTGGTCGTAAGCCAACACGTCATCCACATAATAATAGGCCACGTTGAGCGAGAAGTTATCCGCATCGGGCACCGTCACGCGTGAACCGCGCACCCGCTCGTTGGAATTATATTCACTGGCCTCACTGTGGTTGATATAGAACTCACGAGGGTTTTCCACTTCCGGATCCGTGGTAGAATACACCTTTTCCAACTTCATGGACGAGAAATCGAGCATCGTGTTTATCCATTCCGTAGGACTGGCATAAGCCGTATTGAAGCCCCAACAGTTGATGAACTTGTCCGTGCTGGCAAACATACGGTCCAGGATATGGTAGGTCATAAAGATCTTCAACGGGTTGTGAGGATTGGTCAGGCTATTCTTGTTCCAATACAACTCCTTGTACGTCTTGCCTTCCGGATTAGTCGGATCCACCTTATTCAACCCGAATATCTCAGCCGACTGGTTATCATTATATTTTTCGACGGCCAAATCGTACAAGGCATCTATCTTTTGCTCCATCGACATGCCCTCGCTGAAAAGATTCGCATATTTCTCATACAGCACGCGGTCCGGCACAATGAACAAAGTAAAGCCTGAGTAGCGATGGTCCGGACGTTTTAAGGTGTAGGTATAATTTCCAGGCTTTTGATTGTACAGGAACTCGGGAAAGTTCGCTTTCTCCGCCTCGTATTCATCGTCGCGGTATTCCGACAAGGAATCCAACAGCCCTGTACGGCGGAGTGCCTCATAATAAATAGTAAAGTCCGCTTTGTTCTCTTCGAGCAAGGAAGCCCCTAGGCTGGTACTTGGGACAAGCACTTTGCTCACCGGATGGCACACACCGTTTTCCACCGAATCGTTCTTCAGCTCATTGATAATAGCCGCCCTACGGTTCACAATACTCAACACCATGCCATTGGCGTCAACCGTGTCGCCCGTGGTCTGAATCACCAAAGGTAAATCCAACTCATTCTTCTGCTGCGATGTTTCCGTCAGGTTATACGTATAAACTATCGAGTTATCTATCATGCAGGCTTTCACAAGCGTGTCGCAATAAGCCTGCGGAATGTCCTCTACGGAAGCATAACCATACTCCTTCAAAAAGTCTTCTACACCTGCGTTTACCGGGGGAAACAAAGTACGCCCACCACGGCTGGCCAGAAAGTCCATCTCGCCCGCACGCTCCACTATACGCGCAAACAAACTGAAGTCCTCACGGGACTTCAAATAGTCACTCATCATTTCCCCCGTAAAAGTGTAATAACTCGCAGCGGGCAAGTCATCATTACAACTGGAGAAGAAAACCGAATGCCCGGCAACGAAAAAGGCACTGCATGCGGCTAACCATAGCCTGTATTGTTTTTTCATACATTAATATATTTAGAACGAAATTAGGAATTATTGTGGAGGCAAAATTACAAGAAGTATTTAATAATACGAATTATTTCTGTCAAAAAAAGAAGAGAAACTCCAATTTTTAACACTTTTGTGTCCCCACACAAATAAAATTGTGCAGGGACACAAAGAAAGAGGTGCGAACCTACATATAGAACTACAAGGTTTTCTAAAAAATCAATCTATCAGACCAAAATGACGCAAAGCTTTTTCCACTCCATCTTCGTCCACGGAATCAGTCACGTATGCGGCAACCCTTTTCAGTTCATCGCATGCGTTTCCCATGGCTATCCCGTATGGAACGTGAGACAACATCGTCACATCATTTCCACCGTCGCCAAACGCCATGGCCTCGTCTAATGACAGTCCTTCGTATGCCAGCACTTTATCAATGCCGACACTCTTGTCTACCCCACCGGCAATGACATCCGTAAAGAAAGGATGCCAGCGCATGGAAGTGCAGTCGGGCATCAGTTCCGTCATGAAATGCGGTTCACGGTCGACTTTGAAGAAAGAAATGAGTTGTAAGACATCTTTTCCGCGGGCATACGAAGCCGGACGAACTGTCGGCATTTTGATGTCCAACAAACGGGCCACCGCATCGACATCTTCGTTAAGTTCCGTAATGAACATCTCATCGCTGCAAACAAATATGACAGGATATGCGTCTGTTCCGTGTGTCAGGTGCTCCACGACACACTCCACACTCCCCGTAGAAACCGGCCGGTGAAAAATAATCTCACCGCCGCGCGTAAAACAATGGGCACCCGTCACGGTAATCATGCCGTCGTACTCCAATTCACCCAAATTGTCAATAAACGGCACCGGACGCCCCGTAGCTATATAAACTTTGATGCCACGGCTGCGAAGGGCGACCACGGCATCAAGGGTGGATTGGGGAATGCGATGGGTTTTAAAAGAGACCAACGTCCCGTCGATATCGAAAAATACCGCTTTTATCTTTCCCATCGGCTTATTTCTTATCTTTTTCGGAGGCTGTCATCACACCGGTAATATACAGTTTCACCATAGGCTCCTTGGCATTGGTACGCACCGTAATGCTTTTCTTGAAACGCCCCGGATGTTTTCCGCTGCCGTTGTACGTCACCTCCATCTTGCCCTTCTCTCCGGGTTTTACCGGCATCCGGGTATAAGTGGGTACCGTGCATCCGCATGAAGCAATAGCCTGATGAATCACCAACGGAGCATTCCCCTCATTGGTAAACGTAAACGTACATTTCACGATCGGGTCGTCTTCCGAAAAGGTTCCCAAATCCTGGGTTGTCTTGTCGAATACAATACTGGCTTCCTTCACATCAGACTTTGTCTCCTTTGCTGCCGGAGCCTTCACGTCCGTCTTTTGCGCCCAAACCGGAACGCCTCCCAACATGCACAGCAAAGACCATGCTATAAACTTTTTCATATCCTTCTTCTATTAAAACCACTGCAAAAATAGGTCCTTTATTTAAAATAAGGTAGCTACTCCACGAAAAAATAGGAATTATTAGCACATCAACCGCCTTTTTCGTAACTTTGCAAACTCAATAAAACTTAGGAAACATGTTGGTTTACAATACGACTTATCACGTGACTTTCGACGATGCCCGGAACTTTGTCATCTGGATTCATCAAGTCTATATCCCGCAGGCATTGGCTTCCGGCCTTTTGGACAAACCGCGGTTATGCAAGATCTTGTCTCACCACGACGAGGATTCCGAATGCTTTTCCTTGCAATTCGAGGTGGAAAGTTCGGCACGGCTGCATGAATGGTATGTCAAGCACGGCGAAACGCTCCTTCAGGAAATGCAAAAGGTATTCAAAGATAAGGCCGCCGGGTTCACCACTTTAATGGAAGTCATCGAAGAACACTGATTCATGACGGACAAGCCAAACAGCGAAAAGATAATCCTGGGCATAGACCCGGGCACGAACCTCATGGGATATGGCGTGCTGCGTGTGACCGGAAACAAGGCGGTCATGGAAACCATGGGCGTCATCGACCTGCGCAAATATGCCGGGCCATACCTGAAACTCGGCCGGATATTCGAAAGGGTGACAGGCATCATCGAATCGTACCTGCCGGACGAAATGGCCATCGAAGCGCCTTTCTTCGGCAAAAACGTACAGAGCATGTTGAAATTGGGACGCGCACAGGGGGTGGCTATCGCAGCGGCTATCCATCGTGACATCCCCATCACCGAATATGCGCCGCTCAAAATCAAAATGGCCATCACCGGAAACGGGCAGGCCAGCAAAGAACAAGTGGCAGGCATGCTGACCCGTATGCTCCATATCCGCGAGGAAGACATGCTGCCGTATATGGACGCCACGGACGGACTGGCTGCCGCCTACTGCCATTTCCTGCAGATGGGGAAGCCGGCCGTGGCCCAGCCTTACCACAGTTGGAAAGATTTCATCCGGAAAAATCCGGATAAGGTGAAAGGACAGATATAACACGAACACAATGCAACACATCATCGAAATCACGAACGGGGTGCCTCGTCATCCGCTTTACCGCATGAACCATCCGGTAAACCTGACCATCGCATCCGGGGAACAGGTGGCCATCGTAGGAGCCAACGGGAGCGGTAAATCACGACTGGTGGACATCATCACCGGACGCTATCCGCTTCTGTTGAACGAAGTCCGTTACGATTTTTCCCCCTCGCCGTTGAAATTAGTCAGCGAAAATATCAAATATATCACTTTCCGCGATTCTTACGGAGACAGCGACGGCAGTTACTACTACCAACAACGATGGAACCAACACGACATCGACGAAAAGACCCCGACCGCCGGACAAATGTTGGAGGAGGCTTTCACCGCAGCCGAAAACAGTACGGGATACGGCATGGACGAAGAGGAAAAGCAACAGATGCACGAGCGGCGCACGATGCTGCGAGACAAACTTTATGAGATGTTCCACCTCTCCACCCTGTTGGATAAATATATCATTACCTTGTCCAGCGGAGAGTTACGGAAATTCCAGCTCACCAAAACGCTGCTTTCCGGCCCGAGGCTTTTGATTATGGACAATCCTTTCATCGGACTGGATGCACAGACGCGGGAGCAACTGGCCGGACTGCTCCAAACGCTGATCCGCGAAACGGACCTGCAAGTCATATTGATCCTGTCGAAAACCGATGATATTCCGGAGTTCATCACCCATGTCATTCCGGTGGAACATCTGGACATCCTGCCCAAAGTACCGCGTACGGAATACATCGGACAACGTCCTCGCATCCCGGTACGTGTGCTCGAAGAAGACAAAACCGACCGCATCCTGGCGTTGCCGGAGAAAGAAAACCGCCTGACCACTACGGACACGGAGGGTTGCATGCTGCGGTTCAACCACGTGAGCATCCGCTACGGACAGCGCACCATCCTGAAAGACTTGGACTGGACGGTGAAGCAAAACGAGAAATGGGCTTTGGGCGGCGAAAACGGTGCCGGGAAATCCACCCTCCTCAGTCTGGTATGTGCCGACAATCCGCAAAGCTACGCCTGCGACATCGAACTGTTCGGACGGAAACGAGGTTCGGGAGAAAGCATTTGGGACATCAAACGGCATATCGGCTATGTCAGCCCGGAAATGCACCGTGCATACCTGAAAGACCTTCCGGCTATAGACATCGTAGCCAGCGGACTGAACGACTCCGTAGGGCTTTACGTACATCCTCGTCCGGAACAGCGAGCCGTCTGCGAATGGTGGATGGACATTTTCGGTATCGCCGGACTGAAAGACCGTACTTTCCTGAAACTCTCCAGCGGAGAGCAACGGCTCTGTCTGCTGGCCCGCGCGTTCGTCAAAGACCCGGAGTTGCTTATCTTGGATGAACCGTTGCACGGATTGGACGACCGTAACCGTCAGTTGACGCGTGAGATTATTTCGGCTTTTTGCCGACGAAAAGACAAGACCATGATTATGGTAACGCATTATGCCGAAGAGCTGCCCGACGTCATTACGCATAATCTGTTCCTGAAAAAGAACAAGTAGCATGCAGTTCGTCACAAAAAAGCAACGAAATGTAAGCAAAATACGTTTTTTCATGTTACTTTATCCCATCTGTCAACTAAAATTAGTATATTTGCAGACATCAAAAAAAGACAGAGTATATTAAAAGATGAATGTAGCCATCGTAAAGTATAATGCAGGAAACATCTATTCCGTAGTCAACGCACTGAAACGGTTGGGGATTACGCCGGAACTGACCGACGACGCAGAGCGGTTGTCGAAAGCCGACCGTGTGCTTTTTCCGGGACAAGGAGAAGCCGGTAGTACGATGGCTTACCTGCGTTCGCGGGGATTGGACCGTCTGATACGCGACCTGAAGCAACCCGTTTTGGGCATCTGCATCGGCCAGCAACTGATGTGCGGCCATTCCGAAGAAAGCGATACGGACTGCTTAAGCATTTTCGACACGGAAGTCCTGAAGTTCCGTCCGGAAAAGCACGAAGACAAAGTGCCCCACATGGGATGGAACACCTTGACACGTACAAGCAGCCCGCTGTTCAAAGGCTTCGGCACGGACGAATTCGTTTATTTCGTACACAGCTATTACGTGCCGGTCAACCCGTACACCATAGCCGTGACCGACTATGTCGTGCCGTTCAGTGCCGCCTTGCATAAAGACAATTTCTACGCCACGCAATTCCATCCGGAGAAAAGCGGAAGCGTGGGTGAACGCATATTGAAAAACTTTTTAGATTTGACTGTATGATCGAACTGATACCGGCCATAGACCTGATAGACGGCAAATGCGTACGGCTGACCAAAGGAGACTACGCCACGCAGAAGACCTACAACGAAGACCCGATAGCCGTGGCGCGGGAATTTGAAAGTTACGGCTTCAAACGTTTGCACGTCGTGGACCTCGACGGGGCACGTTCCAAACATATCGTCAACCACAAAGTACTGGAGCGTCTGGCTTCGGCCACCGGCTTGACGATAGACTTCGGTGGCGGCATCAAGGCCGACGAAGACCTCCGCATCGCCTTCGAAAGCGGTGCCGCACTGGTCACGATAGGCAGTGTGGCAGCCACCCGTCCGGAATTATTCCTCGGATGGATCGGGCAATATGGGTCAGACCATATCATATTGGGCGCAGATGTCAAAGACGGACTGATTTCCATCAACGGTTGGAAAGAGGAAAGCACGCAGGAGTTGCTTCCTTTCCTCCGTCGTTATATGGACGAAGGCGTGCGGCATGTGCTCTGTACGGACATCAGCAAGGACGGCATGTTGCAAGGCCCCTCCACCGACCTCTACCGGAAAGTCATGGCAGAGTTTCCGGACTGCGGGCTGATAGCGAGCGGAGGAGTCAGTTGCCTGCAAGACCTTATCGGCCTGAACGAAGCCGGCATCCCGGCCGTAGTGTTCGGAAAAGCCATCTACGAGGGCAGAATCTCATTAAACGAATTGGCCGAATGGGCTGAAAACAAAGGATAAGTATGGCATTGGCAAAACGTATCATCCCCTGTCTGGATGTCAAGAACGGACAGACGGTAAAGGGAACTAATTTCGTGAACCTGCGCCAAGCCGGAGACCCGGTGGAACTGGGCAAGGCTTATAGCGAACAGGGAGCGGACGAATTGGTATATTTGGACATTACGGCCAGCCACGAGGGCCGTAAGACATTCACGGAAATGGTACAGCGCGTAGCAGCAGAAATATCCATCCCCTTCACCGTCGGCGGCGGTATCAATGAACTGGCCGACGTGGAACGGTTGCTGAATGCCGGAGCCGACAAAGTGAGTGTCAACTCGGCAGCCTTGCGTAACCCCGGACTTATCAATGAGATTACGGGACATTTCGGGTCGCAAGTCTGCGTGGTGGCCATTGATGCTAAAGAGACCGAAGAAGGTTGGTTCTGTTATCTGAACGGCGGACGCATACGCACAGAACGTGGTCTGTTCGAATGGGCACGCGAAGTATGCGACCGGGGAGCCGGTGAAATCCTGTTTACGTCCATGGACCATGACGGAGTGAAAAACGGCTACGCCAACCAAGCTCTTTCACGTCTCGCCGAAGAGTTGAGCATTCCGGTTATCGCCTCGGGAGGAGCCGGAAGCAAAGAGCATTTCCGAGACACTTTCATCGAAGGAAAAAGCGATGCCGCATTGGCTGCCAGCGTCTTTCATTTCGGAGAGATTTCCATTCCGGAACTGAAAACGTGGCTAAAGTCGGAAGGCATTAACGTTAGAATTTAAAAAAGACATATCAAACACCTATTATATATATGGAAATAGATTTCGACAAGATGGACGGCCTCGTACCGGCTGTCATCCAGGACGCCGAGACTAAAAACGTCTTGATGCTGGGATTCATGAACCGTGAAGCCTATGACAAGACGCTGGAAACCGGAAAGGTAACATTCTTCAGCCGCAGTAAAAACCGGCTATGGACCAAAGGTGAGACCAGTGGAAACTTTTTGCATGTCGTTTCCATCAAAAACGACTGCGACCATGATACGCTACTCATTCGGGTACATCCCGAAGGCCCGGTGTGCCATACCGGTACCGACACTTGCTGGGGAGAGAAAAATGAAGCCAATCCTTTGACGTTCCTTAGCGAGTTACAGGATTTTATCGAAACCAGACATAAGGAAATGCCCGAAGGGTCATACACTACGAGTTTGTTTAAGGACGGTATCAACCGTATGGCACAGAAAGTGGGCGAAGAAGCCTTGGAAGCTGTCATAGAAGCCGTTAACGGCACAGACGAACGCCTCATTTATGAAGGTTCGGACATGCTGTACCATCTCATCGTCCTGCTTACCTCCAAAGGATTACGTATAGAGCAGATGGCAGCAGAATTACAGGCACGCCACAAGCCGGGGTGGAAAAAACATTAATCTCCTAAAAGAAACATATATGCGCATCGAATATCAAAATGTGGATATCGCCCAAGAAGAACATGTCATTCTGAAAGGCGTGAATTTCCAGGCGGAAGCCGGGGAATTCGTTTACCTGATCGGTAAAGTGGGTACCGGTAAAAGTTCCCTGCTGAAGACGTTCTATGGCGAACTGGATGTGCATACGGGAAGTGCGCGTGTGCTCGATCGCGAAATGACCAAAATCAAACGCAGGCACATCCCGGCACTACGCAAACGGCTGGGTATCGTATTTCAGGATTTCCAGTTGCTCAACGACCGTACCGTACGGGCCAATCTGGATTTCGTACTCAAAGCGACCGGATGGAAAAAGAAGAAGGAACGGAACACGCGCATTCATGAAGTGCTTGAACAAGTGGGCATGACGGCCAAAGCCGATCAAATGCCCTATCAGTTGTCGGGTGGAGAACAGCAATGCGTGTGTATCGCAAGAGCCATCCTGAACCACCCGGACATTATCCTGGCCGACGAAGCGACCGGAAATTTAGACAAAGAGAACGGTCGTCGGGCCGCCGCAATATTGTACGACATCAGCAAAGCGGGTACCACCGTCGTGCTGAGCACGCACAACGAAGAACTGATATCCGAATTTCCGGGCGTAGTTTATCGTTGCGGAGAAGGACGTTTGCAGGAATGCACAGACGCCTACACTCCCCTGCTGGCTCCTGACGCCATCGAATCGAAAAGCATTGAAGAAAATATAAATGAGAATAACTAAAACCCAATATTCGATATGAAAGTAATGAAGTTCGGCGGAACATCCGTGGGTTCCGCACAAAGGATGAAAGATGTATGTCGGTTGATTACGCAGGACGGTACGCCCAACATGATTGTGCTTTCCGCCATGTCCGGTACAACGAATACGTTAGTCGAAATATCCGATTACCTTTATAAAAAGAATCCGGAAGGTGCAAACAACGTCATCAACCAGTTGGAACAAAAATACCGCCAGCACGTAGATGAATTGTATGCCACGGAAGAATACAAACAGAAAACATTGGACTTTTTGAAAGACGAGTTCGACTATTTGAGAAGTTTCACTAAAATCCTGTTCACTTCGTTCGAAGAAAAGGTCGTCTTGGCCCAAGGAGAGGTCATCAGTACCAACATGGTGACGAATTACTTAAAGGAATGTGGTGTAAAGACTATCCTGTTGTCGGCACTCGACTTTATGCGTACGGACAAAAATTCCGAACCGGATTTCAATTACATCAAAGAGAAGATCAACGAATTGTTGGCAGCCAACCCCGGATACCAGATTTACATCACACAAGGTTTCATCTGCCGTAACGCATACGGCGAGGTGGACAACTTGCAACGCGGCGGTTCGGACTATACGGCCTGTCTCATCGGAGCGGCGATAAAGAGTGAGGAAATCCAGATATGGACGGATATCGACGGCATGCACAACAACGACCCGCGCATCGTAGACAAAACGAAGCCCGTGCGTCAACTTCATTTCGAAGAAGCGGCGGAATTGGCTTATTTCGGAGCCAAAATCCTGCATCCGACCTGCATCCAACCGGCTAAATTCGCCGGAGTACCCGTCCGCCTGCTAAACACCATGGACCCGTCGGCTCCCGGAACGATAATCAACAACGAGTTTCAGGAAGGAAAAATCAAAGCCGTTGCGGCCAAAGACAACATCATCTCCATACAAGTACACTCCAGCCGTATGTTGCTGGCCTACGGTTTCTTACGCAAAGTGTTCGAAATCTTCGAAAGCTACAAAACGAGCATCGACATGGTAAGCACCTCGGAAGTTGGTGTGTCTGTTACGATCGACAACAAGTCGTATCTGAAAGACATCGTGGCCGACCTGATGAAATACGGAACGGTGACCGTCAAAGAGAATATGTGTATCATCTGTGTAGTAGGCGACCTTTCACGAGACAACGTCGGTTTTGAAAGTCAGGCTGCAAAAGCGTTGAAAGACATCCCCGTACAAATGATTTCATACGGTGGAAGCAATCATAATATCTCATTCCTGATTAACGAAGAAGACAAGAAAAGTGCACTTCAGGCGCTCAGCGACACGTTGTTCAACAATTAATATGAGGATATGAAAGGCTCATTTCCGATAGAAAAATTCAATACGGTAAGAACACCGTTCTATTATTACGACACGGAGTTGCTCCGTAAAACACTGGATACCATCAAGGCAGAAACGGGCAAAAACGATAATTATCATGTACATTATGCCGTAAAAGCCAATGCCAACCGCAAACTGCTGCGCATCATCAGTGCGGCAGGATTCGGAGCCGACTGCGTAAGCGGCGGAGAAATCAAAGCCTGTCTGGACGCCGGATTCCCGGCGGAGAAAATCGTGTTTGCCGGCGTAGGAAAAAGCGACTGGGAAATCAACGTAGGCCTGGACGCCGGTATAGCCTACTTCAACGTGGAAAGCATACCGGAACTGGAAGTCATCAACCAGTTGGCTGGCGAAAAAGACAAAATCGCCCGCGTCTCATTCCGTATCAATCCGGACGTAGGAGCACATACCCATGCCAATATCACGACCGGACTGGCCGAAAACAAATTCGGCATAGCCATGGCCGACATGGAGAAAGTCATAGAAATCGCCGCATCGTTAAAACATGTGGAGTTCGTCGGGCTGCATTTCCATATCGGTTCACAGATACTTGAAATGGAAGATTTCGTGGCATTGTGCAACCGCGTCAACGAACTGCAAGCCCAGTTGGAACGTCATCACATTACGGTGAAGAACATCAACGTGGGTGGCGGATTGGGCATCGACTACCAACATCCGAACGAAGTGCCGGTTCCCCATTTTGCAGACTATTTCCAAACCTACCGCAAGCATCTGAATCTGCGACCGGACCAACAGCTCCATTTCGAACTGGGACGGGCCGTCGTGGGCCAGTGTGGTAGCCTGATTACACGTGTACTCTATGTCAAACAAGCCACATACAAGCAGTTTGCCATCGTGGACGCAGGCATGACAGACCTCATCCGCCCGGCCCTCTATCAGGCTTTCCATTCCATTGAGAACCTGAGCAGCGACGAACGCAAGGAAACCTACGACGTCGTAGGCCCTATCTGCGAGTCGAGCGATGTATTTGTCAAGGCATTCGACCTCAACCGTTGCCATCGCGGCGACCTTTTGGCTCTGCGTTCGGCCGGGGCCTACGGTGAAATCATGGCTTCAAGATATAACTGCCGCGAATTGCCGGTCGGATATACTACTGAAGATTTCGTATAATGTACCCACTCATAACTTTCCTTTTGGAAAATGCTGCCTACGCCGGTTTCGCACTGACGTGGGCAGCACATTTCTGTACCACCCGTTCCTATAAACGGACGGCACGCATGGTAAGACAGCAAGAAACGGAGACACAAACCTCGGACAGCCGCCCGAAAGAGGCCATTTCCGTCATCATCGCCACGCACAACCAAGCCGACGCGTTACGCCGCAACCTTCCCCGGATACTGGAACAGGAATACGAGCGTTTCGAAGTTATCGTGGTGAATGACGCATCGACCGACGACACGGAAGACGTACTGAAAACCCTGGAACTGAAATACGCCAACCTGCATCATACCTTCACCCCGTCCGGTGCACGCCATATCAGCCATAAACGCCTGTCGCTGACCATCGGTATCAAGGCCGCCCAATACGAATGGCTGCTGCTGACCGAGCCGGACAGCCGTCCGTGTTCTCCTCATTGGCTTTCCACTATGGCCGGACATTTCCACGACGGCGTACAAATCGTATTGGGATATGCCAACTATATGCCGGACAAGCGCCTGCTTTCCCGTAAAGCCATTTTCTTCAACCTCTTCCACCAAATGCAATACCTGCCTTGGGCCACTCGGCATAAGGCCTACCGTTGCAACCCGGCCAATATAGCCTATCGCAAAAGTCTGTTCATGGCTCATAAAGGATTTGCCGACGACATCAACCTTATCGGCGGAGTGACGGAACTGCTGGTCAACCGCCACAGCCGTATCGGAAATACCGCCGTCTCCCTCCATCCGAACAGTAAAGTGGAGTGTGAGAACATGACGTCCGGAACGCAATGGAGGCTCAAGCGCACTTTTTATATGGAAACCCGGCGACATTTCAAGAAAACATGGCGTTATCGACTGACGTTCAACTTGAAACAAGCCGTCGTACCTTTATTCTATTGCGCCACGGCCCTGTCCCTCGGATGGAGCGTATGGCGGCAGCAATGGGCAGCCACGGCCATCATATCCCTGTTGTCCGTCCTCCTCTGCGTGTGCAAGACCGTATGGTTCAACCGTTCGGCACGTGCATTGGGAGAACGCCCCTACCGCCAGTCTTTCCTCTGGTACGAAATGCGGCTGCTCGGATGGCACGCTTGTTCGTGGATGAACTACCGGACCGCTCCACGCACACGGTTCTACCGCAAAGCTTTCTGAAGCAGAACAGAGGAATCGTTTGCACATAAGCCTGATAAATCGTAACTTTGCGGCCTAAAATCACGACTTATGCAAGCATCCGATCAGGCTATCACGTACGGCAGGCACATCCGTGCCTTGGCCATATTAGGCATTCCCATCATTGTAGGGCAGTTAGGTACCATCATACAAGGACTGGCTGACACCATCATGGTGGGTCATTTCAGTGCGCACTCCTTGGCCGCCGCAGGCTTCGTCAACAACATCATGGTGTTGGTGTTGATTTTTGCCTTGGGTTATTCTTACGCCATCACTCCGGTCATAGGCCCCATGCACGCCCGGGGAGAATTCGAGAATGCCGGCAAGGCATTGAAAGCCGGACTTCAAGTCAACGGCGCATTGGGCATGGTGCTGTTCCTGCTGATGGGGATACTCTACTTTTTCTTGGGGCACATGGGACAGCCCGAAGAGCTTCTCCCCGAAATCCGGCCGTACTACATCGTCGTCGTGCTTTCCATACCCATCCAATCCCTTTTCAACGCTTTCAAACAGTTCTTCGACAGCATCGGCAACACCCGTACGCCGATGTGGATCATGATCAGTGCCAACCTGTTCAACATCGTGGGAAACTACCTGTTGATTTACGGCATAGGCCCTTTCCCGCAACTCGGACTGTTGGGTGCCGGCATCTCTACCACCCTGTCGCGCATCCTTATGTTGGTTGTCATTTACGGCATATTCATCTCGAACGAAAAGTATAAAAAATATCACTCCGGCTTCCAAGCCAAAGGCGAAACCACCGACATGCGCCATATGCTGCATAAACTGGGCCGGCCGCTCGGCCTGCAAATGGGTATGGAGACAGCCTCATTTTCTTTGTGCGCCGTGATGCAAGGTTGGATTGGTGCCGCTCCTCTCGCCGCCCATCAAATCATGACGAGCGTCGGTTCTACCTGCTTCATGGTTTATTATGGCATCGGGGCAGCCGTAGCCATACGGGTCAGCCATTTCCACGGAGTAAACGACATCAGGAACGTGCGCCGCAGTTCCCTCACCGGTTACCTGATGATTCTGGCTGTCGGGCTGACATTGGCCATTACCATCAGTACTTTTATCAACGAGATATGCGCCTTCTTTACCAATGACGCGAACATACGGCATATCGTCGTCAGTCTGGTCATCCCGTTCGTATTATATCAATTCGGCGACGGTCTGCAAATCAATTTCGCCAATTCACTGCGAGGCATTGCCGACGTACGCCCGCTCATGCGTTACGCGTTCCTGTGCTACATTGTCATTTCCCTGCCGCTGAGCTATCTGCTGGGCTTCACATTCCATGGAGGACCGGCCGGAATATGGATGGCTTTCCCTGTGGCATTGACGTTGGCCGGGGCACTCTTCTGCCGCCGTTTCCTCCGTAAAACACGTACGGTGGCCGCCGGATGAAAAACTACCGCATCGGACAAAATAGACTCCCAACGGAACGGCATTTCGTAAAATCTGCCAAAATGGCAGTCTACCCCCTTACAAGAATCCCGTATTTCCACCCTTTCGGCTCACCGGACGGAAATACGGGATTCTCATGAAAGAATACTTTGACATAAAGAAAGCATTCGACACTTCCCTCGGACAAACCGACACGAAACCGAAGCCTCTATCCTTATGGCAAGAGACAAACGGTCAGTAAAAAGCAAAAATCACTTTCTTCGGGCAAAAAAATCTTGCATGGAAAAAAGAAGCAAATAGAAAAAACAAAACTGAAAAACGAGGCTTTCCTTCCCGTCACAGCCCGTTTTTATACCATTTGAGGCTCCTCCGAAAATCAATCTCAGCCAAACGAAAAATCGCTTTCAGCCGAACGATTTTTCGTTTAGCGCAGAAATGCGGAGATACTTACGCTGAAAAACAGCATAAAAACCGTATAAAAATTCATTTTGAAGCATTTTTTCTTTCCAGAACAACCTTTTTCCCGTTTTTTTAGCGCCTAAAAACAATAAAAGTCTGCCAAAATGGCAGACTTTAAACATCCTTTTATAAAATCCTGTCGCTAATCACTCCCCTTCCACATCCACCACCAAACCGTCGTAAGCCATCCGTACGCCTTCGGGCAGGCGGGCATCCTCCACGGCATGCAAATCGATATGGTGCCCCATGTGGATGAGGTAAGTGCGCGGCACACATAAGCGGCGGGCAAACGCACAAGCCTCCTCTATCGTCTGGTGGGAATAATGAGGCTCGTGACGAAGACCGTTCAGGATGAGCAAATCCAACCCTTGAAGGTAATCCAACTCGCTGTCCGCTATCGTTTTCATGTCCGTAATGTAAGCCATGCGCCCCACACGGTAACCCAATATGGGCAGCCGGGCGTGCATCACTTCTATGGGAGTGACCTGCAATTCCCCCACCCGGAACGCTTCGTGCGGACGGACGGCATGAAGCCGGAGCTGGGGCACGCCGGGATATTTATGCTCCACAAAACAATAAGGCAGGCTCTGGCGCAACTGCCTGCCCGTACGCTCCGACGCATAAAGCTGCACGTCGCCGAACACGCCGAAAGGGCGCAAGTCGTCTATCCCTCCCACATGGTCGTAATGTTCGTGGGTAAGCAACACGGCGTCTATACGACGGAAATCCAACGGCAGGATTTGTTGGCGGAAGTCCGGGCCGCAGTCCAACAGGATTCTCGTCTGCCCCGTCTCCACCAATACGGAAGTCCGCAAACGTTTGTCACGGGCGTCCGTACTGCGGCACACCTTGCACGAGCAACCGATTTGCGGCACTCCCGTACTCGTCCCCGTACCCAAAAACGTGATTTTCATGCGCATCCTCCTATAATGTTTACTTCCGGGCTGATGGAAATACCGAAGCGGGACAGCACGTCCGCACGCACGGCTTCGCACAACGCCAGTATGTCGCGCCCCGTCGCACCGCCCTTGTTCACCAACACCAATGCCTGCCGGTCGTGCACCGCCGCCCGTCCGAGCGACCGCCCCTTCCAACCGCACCGCTCGATGAGCCATCCGGCCGGTATCTTCACCCGTTCCGCGTCCACCTCATAGTGGGGCACGTCAGGATAATCCCCTTTTATCGCCTCATAGACCTCACGCGGAACCACGGGATTCATGAAAAAGCTGCCGGCATTCCCCTGTACCTTCGGGTCCGGAAGCTTGGCTTTGCGTATGGCAATCACCACACGGCGCAAATCCTGCGCCGTGACCTCCTCCGGACGAATGCCCTCGGCACTCAAAGCCTCACGTATCCCCCCATAATCCAAGTTCGGGCGAAACGTGGCCGACAACCGGAAATGCACGTGCGTCACCGCGTAACGTCCGCGCCACTCTTCCTTAAAGATACTTTTCCGATAAGCGTAACCGCATGCCGAAACATCGAACATCCGGACTTCGCCGTCCCGTAAGCCGACGGCCTCCACCGCCGTAATCACATCTTTGACTTCTGCCCCGTATGCACCGATATTCTGCACGGCAGAGGCCCCCACTTCGCCCGGTATGAACGAAAGATTCTCCAGACCGTAGAACCCATGCTCCACGCAGTAGGCCACCAAATCGTCCCACACGACGGCCGCCCCCACACGAAGCCGTATCCCGTCCGGCCGTTCCTCACACTCGATTCCGCCGATGACGGAATGCAGCACCACGCCCTTGAAATCGGACAGGAACAAAAGGTTGCTCCCTCCGCCGATATGCAACACCGGCACGTCGGGACAGTCCGCCCGCAGGCGGCGCACGACTTGCCGCAGGTCTTCTACGCTGTCGTATGCGACAAAACGGTCTGCATACGCTTCGATGCCGAACGTGTTATGAGAAAGTAACGGATAATTATATTCTATTTTTGCCATAAAGCGGTTTAATTTTCGTACGAAACCAGTTTCCACTCCCCGTCTTTCTTCCTGAAGTCGAGGATGTCCATCAGTCCATTAGAAATTCCGGCCTTCACCAGAATCATACCATCCGGATTGCCATACGTCTGGCCGTAACGGATATTGGTAATGACCCCATCCGGCAACTGAGGTTTGAAGGCATCCCACTGGTCGTGATCCAACGTGCCTTCTATCGTATTGAAATCATCATCGGGGTCTGTCGTGACATAACGCAAAGGATTCGACACGCTTCTTTGCTGGAAAGTGGCATCCGACACAAACCTCCTGTAGAAATCCATGAACTTATCCAAGGGGGCGGCGGTCGTGAAATCACGTATGCTCTCCTGCGTCAACCGCCATTCCCCTTTCAGCCGTTGGAAACGACACGTCTTGACCAACCGTTTTTCCAAATGGATTTGTTCTACGTCCACCTGATTCAGATCCGTACGTTTCTCAAGTTCCATCTGCTCCTCGTCGTTATAAAACACGGTATAATAATCCTGGTTCATGAAAAGCGGTTCGTATTTCCACTGCTTCTCCGTGAGCCACGCCGTATCTCCCCGTACAATCGAAAGCAATGGAAATTCGACACGTTCGAGCCGGACTTTTTCAAGACGGGCAAACTCAAAAATAAAATCATCAAAAAGTTCATCAGCCCTTTCAGGCAATTCCTCATCCGACCCGGATGAGAAAATAAGTGAATCTGGAGAATCTAACAATGAGTCGATAACCGAGTCGTCTGCATAGTCTACTTCCGAGACCGCCTTTTTCCGGTCGCATGCCGTCAGCACAGCCGCCAACACCACGCACCACACAAAATTTTTTCTCATACCAACACAGGATAAATTCCTCTTTAAAAAACATGCAAAAGTACACTTTTATTTTCAATACCGGCAAGTTTTTGGGGATAAATGATTACCTTTGCAGAGTTTTTTAAAGCGAACAATATCTTAGAAGATTATGATAGCAAAAATCCAAGAACTTCTGGAAGAAGTCGAGAAACTGAAAGCCTCAAATCTTGAAGAAGTAGAAGCATTGCGCATCAAATATTTGAGCAAGAAAGGAAGTCTGAATGCCCTGATGACGGACTTCAGAAATGTCCCTGCCGAAATGAAGAAAGAGGTGGGAATGAAACTGAACGACCTGAAGGCCAAAGCCCAGGAAAAAATTGCAGCTTTGAAGGAGGCCGTGGACACGCAAGACTGCGGCACCGACGAACTGGACCTGACCCGCACGGCTTACCCCGTCTCGCTAGGTACGCGCCATCCGCTCACCATCGTGAAGAATGAGATTGTGGATATCTTCTCGCGCCTCGGCTTCACACTGGCCGAAGGACCTGAAATCGAGGACGACTGGCACGTGTATTCGTCGATGAACTTCGCCGACGATCATCCTGCCCGGGACATGCAAGACACCTTCTTCGTAGAGGCTCGTCCGGACATCGTGCTCCGCTCGCACACGTCCTCCGTACAGGCCCGTGTCATGGAAAGCCAGCAACCTCCCATCCGCGTAATTTGTCCGGGACGCGTGTACCGCAATGAGGCTATTTCAGCCCGTGCACACTGTTTCTTCCACCAAGTAGAAGGACTGTACATCGACAAAAACGTCTCATTCACCGATTTAAAACAAGTCTTGTTGCTCTTTGCACAGGAAATGTTCGGCAAAGACACGAAAATACGTCTCCGTCCGTCTTATTTCCCCTTCACGGAACCTTCTGCCGAAATGGACATCAGTTGCAACATCTGCGGCGGAGAGGGTTGTTCCTTCTGCAAGCATACCGGATGGGTGGAAATTCTCGGATGCGGCATGGTAGACCCGGCCGTACTCGAAGCCAATGGCATAGACAGCAGCGTCTATACAGGATATGCTTTCGGCATGGGTATCGAACGTATCACTAATCTGAAATACCAGGTGAAGGATTTGCGCATGTTTTCTGAAAACGATACCCGTTTCCTGGAAGAGTTCAAGTCCGCCAACTAAAGCCACGTGGGAGACAGATTAGTCACACGCAGCTTCATTTGTATACTTGCAGCCAATTTCCTACTTTATTTCGGATTTTGGCTGCTTGTTCCTGTTTTGCCTTTCTATCTGAAAGAAACTTTCTCTTGCGGAGAGGCGGCCGTCGGTACCATCCTGAGTTGCTACACAGTATCGGCCTTGTGTACGCGCCCCTTCATGGGATATCTGTACGACGGATTTGCCCGCAAACCCATCTACATCATGGCCTATCTGCTGTTTACAGCCATTTTTGCCGGTTATGTCCTGACAAGCCTGCTGGCCGTATTCATCCTCTTGCGTGCCGTCCACGGCGTGGCATTCGGCACGGTTACCGTAGGCGGCAACACGTTGGTCATCGACATCACGCCTTCCAATCGCCGGGGAGAAGCCCTCGGATATTACGGACTCACCAACAACGTGGCCATGAGCATCGGACCGATGACGGGCCTGTTCCTGCATGATTCCCATTTAAGCTATGAACATATTTTCAGCATCGGACTGCTTACCTGTGTCCTTGGTTTTCTGGCAGCCGTTTCCGTCAAAGCACCGCGGAAGGTTCCGGTCAAACGGCCGCCGGTTTCGCTCGACCGCTTCATCCTGCTGAAAGGCATTCCCGCCGGCATCGCCTTGCTCCTGCTTTCCATTCCCTATGGGGCGACAACCAATTATGTGGCCGTTTATGCCCGCGAAATAGGACTTCAGGTACCCACCGGTTTCTTTTTCACCCTCATGGCTGTGGGGATGGGCATCAGCCGTATCTTTGCCGGAAAGTTCGTGGACCGCGGATACATCACCCAGACTATTTCGTATGGTTTTTATGTAGTCATTGCGGCATTCTTCCTGCTCTCCTGCTGCTCTACGGTCATTGCTTACAGCGAAGCATGGTGTTCTTTCATATTCTACCTCGTACCCTTCATGCTGGGCATCGGCTTCGGTGTGATGTTCCCGGCCTACAACACACTGTATGTCAACCTCGCCCCTAACAACCAGCGGGGAACCGCCACCAGTACTTATCTGACTTCATGGGATATAGGTATCGGTCTGGGCATTTCCACGGGCGGTTACATCGCACAACAATATGCCTTCGACGCCGTCTATCTGTTCGGCAGCATACTTTGCGTGGCTTCCATGCTGTTTTTCAACCTTTACGTCAGTCCTCATTACCATCGCAATAAAGTACGTTGAAACCGGTTTTTCCCTATTTTCATGCCATTTTGTCAGCAATCACTGTCATTCCTGTCGTCTTTGTAACCATAAAGCAACAAACGGGATATAATTTCTTGATATATGTCAATTATTTCCTCTTATTCTTCAAATATAGGAGGTAAACTCTTGACCTGCGGCCTTTTTGGTTATAACTTTGCAGTGTCATAAGAAGAAAAAAGGTTATTAGAAAGATTAAAAGAACTCTCTGAGGTAGAGGTTTTGAAAGGTAAAAAAGATTGTTTAATTAAAAAGGTAAAAAGATTATGATGACAATGGGTATTATGCTGTTTGCCGTAATACTTATGGCAGCAGTACTTTTGGTACTTTTCGCTGTAGTAATGTTGGCGGGTATGCACAAAGAATCCAAGTTAAACCGGGACTTCTTTATGTCCAGCACGTCCATGCAATTCGGCAAGGGCGGTTTCCAAACCGGAACGGCTTGCTAAGTGCGACTAAAAAAGAAAATGTAGAAAAAGCAAATCTCGATTAAAAGTAAAGAAACGGGTTACAGGCGGATGAGGATACAGGTTCTTCATTCGCCTGTAATCGGTTTTATCTTTCCCGTCCTTCCACTTTTCTATAAAAACACACTCCGGATTTTATTTTAAATTCGTATTTTTGCCCTGTCATTATCAAACAGCAAAAACAAATGGAAATAGGATTGACACACACCAGTACACTCACCGTCGAAAACAAACATCTGGCTATCCAGGCAGGTAGCGGAGACTTGGAAGTCCTGGCCACGCCCGTTATGATGGCCTTAATGGAGAATGCGGCCATGCTGGCTGTAAAAGAGGCTTTGGACGAAGGCATGACAACCGTAGGAGGACATATCAGTTCCTCTCACCTCAAACCTACAGCTTTGGGTAAGACCATTACGGCCACGGCCGTACTAACCGGAATTGAAGGACGTAAACTGACTTTCAAGGTCATAGCCGAAGATGAAACAGGAACCATCGGAGAAGGGGAACATCTTCGCTTTATAGTAGACCGCAAGAAATTCATGGCCAAATTGCAAGGATAAGACAAACGTTCCGAACCGTACAGACAGACGAAACACACGTTTCTCTTTGAAACAAAATAAAAGCGCAGAAGTCCTTTCCCGAACTTCTGCGCTTTGCTTTCCGAACAAATTAAAATCACTTGCTGACTTGCATGAGAGAATCTACATTTACAGTTCTCACACATTTCGGAATCTTCTTATAAACTTGTACGCTGTCACTCCGGACATCGGCACTGTTACGGTAAGAATAGCCCGCACTCCAATATCCATATTCATTCCAATAACGCTCATAGTTACGCAACGTAAACCATGTGGACGAATACACCCCATCCATATAGCCCTCGAAATAATCGGGAGACAAACTGTAATCGCGGATATTGCAATCAAGTTCCGGATTATCGAAACGCAGGTAAATAATGCCGTTTCTTACCGTCCAAGTAAAGTAATGCTCGACAATTTCCACCCGACCCCGCCAGCCGTAATAGTAATCCGTTTCATAACCATAGCCTTGGGTGTAACCTCCATAGTCCTGAGGAATAAATTCCAAGTCGGAACCAATGGCCGGCTGACCGTCCACCATCATTCCCAAATTACCGAACCAACGTCCTGAAAGCATGTATCCCCGGTAATCATCGTCTTCTTCGCACCCGCTGAACACTGCTATCAAGCAGCAGACCATAAGGAATTTGCAATATTTGAACCATCTCATAATTATGCTTGTTTAAATGTTTATAATGCAAATATACATATAAGTCTCTTTATTATGCAAAGAAAAACCCGACGGGAAGATAGGGAAAATCCTATTTACTCTCCTAAAGCACCGATAATTTCGCGTACACTGCGACAACCGTGCCGTTCCAGATATTCGTCTATCCCTCGGGCTACCTTTACCGTTACGGCCGGATCTATGAAATTAGCCGTTCCGATTTCTATGGCCGAAGCTCCCGCCAAAAGAAATTCTATGGCATCACGCGCATTCATGATTCCCCCTAAACCTACTACGGGTATCTTCACCGCTTGGGCTACCTGCCATACCATACGTAAAGCCACGGGCTTCACAGCCGGACCACTCAGCCCCCCGGTGGCTATGGACAATACCGGGCGGCGTTTTTCGATGTCGATAGCCATTCCCATCAACGTATTGATAAGACTCACGGAATCCGCTCCGGCGTTTTCCACACTACGGGCTATGTCTGCCACATTCGTCACATTCGGAGACAGTTTGACAATCAAAGTCTTGTCATACGCCTTACGCACAGCTTTCACCACAGCCGAAGCCCCTTCGGCTGTCACGCCGAAAGCCATCCCCCCTTGCTTCACGTTCGGACAGGATATGTTCAGTTCTATGGCCGGAATGCGCTCCAGTTCGTTAATGCGTGCGGCACACTCCGCATAGTCCTCGCAACACGAGCCGGAGACATTCACGATCATGTTCGTACGGATGTCTTTAATTTGGGGATAAATATGCTCGCAAAAATAATCCACGCCCTTGTTTTGCAGCCCCACACAGTTCAACATCCCTTGAGGCGTCTCTGCCATGCGGGGATAAGGATTACCTTCACGAGGCTTCAATGTCGTACCTTTCACAATGATTCCGCCGATATCTTCCAAGTTCACAAAGTCTGCGAACTCAAGACCGTACCCGAAAGTGCCGGAAGCGGTCATTACGGGATTCTTCAGTTGTAACTTCCCTATATTTACACTTAAATCTGCCATAACAATCTATTCGTATTGAAAACGGGTCCCTCTTTACACACACACAAATGCCCTTCCGTAGTATTCTCTACGCAACACAGACAGGCACCCACTCCACAAGCCATCATATTCTCCAACGAAACTTCGCACGGTATGCCTTTTGACTTTGCATATCGCGCTACGGCCATCATCATCGGTTTGGGGCCGCAGGTGGCTATACGATCAAAATGTTCACGTTGCCACACGGAATGCTGCGTTACAAAACCTTTCTCTCCCTCGGAAGCGTCCTCGGTCGTGATATACACATCACCCAATGCCCTGAACATGTCCAACTGCATCAAGTCTCCCGCCGAACGGCCGCCCAATAAGAAAGCAGGCCGACAGCCAAGCTTCACCATCTCTTTTCCCATGAAAAGCAATGGAGCCGTACCGACACCGCCTCCTACCAACAGCACTTTCTCATCACCGGACAAAGGCATCGTAAAACCGTTCCCTAAGGGCATAACCACATTGAGTTTGTCTCCTACTTCCATAGCTCCTAAGTTACGGGTTCCGTCTCCTATTTCATGAATCAGAAACCAAACCTCATTTTTCTCTTCATCTACGTAATTGACAGAAATAGGACGCCGTAAAAAGGTCGTTTCCGAGCCCTCCACCTTCAACTCGGCAAATTGACCGGGGCACATTTCCGGCAGAGGTTGCTCGTGCGTAAGCTTCAACAACGCATATCCTGCCCGTAAATGCTCATTAGCCGTCAGCGTCAAATCCAAAATATATTTTTTCATCTTATAAAATAGGTATATTCCAAATGGTACATCAAACTCCTGCAAAGATAGTGAAAGGTGAGTGCAGAGACAAATGAAAACGAAGTTTTCTCATTCGGCCATGCCGAACCGAATCCCATCTTCACGATAGCAAAGATAACGCAAGGTGAGTGTGGGAACAAATGAAAAACGAGGATAGAATTACCCATTTTACCCTAAAAGCAGAAGTCAAAACAAAGAAACAATCGTATCATTGTCCTGATTCTTCTTACAAATCAGCTAAAAACTTCAAAAGTTCCATCATCGAAGAAAATTCTTATCTCCGTAATCTTACGTTGAGGTTTGTCTACATATTTTACCACCTCGCGCACCACGGGAATTTGCCGATTCTGGTCATCCACGTCTTTGATATCTTCCATTCGTGCCCATGCGGCATAATGTTCAGGATCTGAAATGTCGAAGAGCATAGGTTCCCCCTTCGTATCTATAGGAGCTTTTTCCGCATCGCTTCTAATCGTACTTTCCCCTCCGTCGGCACCATCTTTAGTTTCATCCGAAACAGTTGTATACATATCACCTTCTCCAAACATCAACCAATTTATATTGATATCAGGAAAACGGCGGTGAATCGCACTCACATGATTGTTCGTCGGGTTGGTTTTACCATTGAAGATATTTGACAGGGATGCAGGAGACACCTCAATAGCTTTGGCAAACTCTTGTTGAGTCATGTTTTCCCTTCTCATGATTTGCAATATTCGTTCCTTCATCATTTTTTCTATTGCCCTTTGTTTTTCTCTCTCAACAAAGGCGTTCTTTACGTTTACAAAGGTAAAAACAATAATTGGAACAAGCAATAAACATAAACCATAAAATTAAATTCATTCCTATAAATATTTAAAAACAGAAATATTTATCTTTATAAACCCTATAAGGATATTCTTGATATTTATAAACATGAAAGCCCATTTTCTCATTCATCTGATTTATAGAAAACCTTCATTTACCTGAACTAAAAAACTGGCTACTCACAGCTTATTACACATATATTGTGGCACGACATGCAGATTCAGAATTTCCATGCATAAAATTCCGTCATCTATTATAATATCCTCAAAACAAACACACATAATCAAATGGTTTACAATAAAATAAATAGGTAATTATCTTAATGAATAAACATACATTTATAAAATAAAAACCCTGATTACACTTATATAAATATCTGTTATTCTCAATATAAATTCAGGATTTACTATTATAAATCCGTATACAAACCATAAAAACATAAATCATAAATGCAAAACCAATAAATTAAATTCACACTCATGAATACTAATAAAACATAATATAAATCACCGGAAAATGAAAAAAGGCTCTTTTTTTCAATACTAAAAAATTCCGACCCGATGGCAAGGACGGGCCGGAATTTTAAAATCTCAGGAAGCGAAAAACGAGCTAACCTCCTATAATCAAATACTATAACTTACTTTTTAACAGTTTCGGAAAAGCTTCAAATAAATTAAAAACAGCCGTTTTAGTGCAAAATAAAGTAGGCTAACTCCTTCAAAAGATCGCCGGGAGTGGCGATTGTATTACCCAAACCTTTCGATTTAGCGTCCGTTTCACGTAGTTTCCCAATTATCTGCATCACTTTCACCCCCGAATACTTTTGCATGGCGGGAAGTATATTCCGCGCCACCTGCCAACGAGGTTGCTCTACCCAATCGGCTATCCCCTCTTCCGTACGTTGCGGCGCATAATAGGCAACCATCAGGTTGCTGAAAAAACCGAACATGAAGGAAAGCGTAAGCTGCAAAGAAAAGTTTTTGGGATTGTCGTTAAAATATTTCACGATACGGTTTACTTTAAGTATGTCCTTGGCAACCAACGCAGACACCAATTCAAAGTTGTTAAAATCCTTGCTTATACCGACATGCTGCTCCACAAAGGCAGCACCGATACGCGTCTCCCCTTCCGGCAAAGCCAACATCAGCTTGTCCAACTCCCCCGAGAGGCGGGACAGGTCACTCCCCACAGACTCACAAACCATCATCACGGCATTTTGTTCCATCGCCACCCCCTTACGGCGCAAATAGGTCGTGACAAATCCCGGGAGCTGGCTATCATACAATTTTTTGGACTCAAACAAGACTCCTGTCTTCTGTATATCCGCCGCCAGCTTTTTCCTTTTATCCAAAACGCCATGTTTATGGCAAAAAATCAGTACCGTAGAGGGCTGCGGATGCTCCAGGTAAAAGGAAAGGCGCTCTTTTCCGGGTAAACTCTGCGCCTCCCTCACCAAAACCACCTGCCGTTCCGCCATCATCGGGAAACGCTTTGCCGCATTGATGACTTCGTCGGCCGTCACATCCGTGCCATAACATACCGTGAGATTAAAATCCTTCTCTTCCTCCTTCAACGCCGTGTCTACGATAAACTCGCTCACCTTATCTATATAATAAGCCTCCTCGCCCATCAAATAATAAACGGGCGCGAAATTGCCCGCCCTTACGGAACGTACGATTTCATCATACGTCACCCCTTCTTTCTTCACTGCCATCTGCTTTTCTCTTTTGGATTACCAATCATATTTCAAGTGTTTCACTGTTTTCCGTTCCCCGATTATCAGTTTCAACGCCTCTATTCCTATCATGACATGCTCCGGCGCAAAGTTATGCGTCACTTCCCGGTCGCTCTCTGCCGTTTTTACCCCCTCGGGCATCATCGGATTGTCCGATACGAGCAGCAAAGCCCCGGTCGGGATGTGATTGGCAAAACCGCACGTGAACAGCGTAGCCGTCTCCATATCCACAGCCATGGCACGGGTGTCTTTCAGATACTCCTTGAACTTTTCATCATGCTCCCATATCCTACGGTTTGTAGTGTACACCGTGCCCGTCCAATAATCGCGATGGGCATCCCGTATGGCAGTCGACACCGCCCGCTGGAGCATGAAAGCCGGCAACGCAGGCACCTCGGGCGGATAATAATCGTTCGATGTCCCCTCTCCGCGGATTCCCGCCAAAGGAAGAATCAAGTCTCCCAGTTTCGTTTTAGAAGAGATTCCCCCACATTTGCCCAAGAACAGGCAGGCTTTCGGCTCGATTGCACTTAGCAAATCCATAATAATGGCCGCATTCGGGCTCCCCATTCCAAAGTTAATGATGGTGATATTCTCCGCCGTAGCCATCCGCATATTCGCCCCATAACCGGGCTGAGGAAGCTTGAACTGTTCACAGAATATATCTACGTAATTATTGAAATTGGTCAGCAAAATATACTCCCCGAAGTCGGACAAGGGATGTTGTGTATAGCGTGGCAACCAATTTTCCACGATTTCCGCTTTCGTTTTCATTGTTTTTGCGTATTTTTGTTTCCACTTTACCCCGCAAAAGACAGAGGGGTATTCCATGCAAAGTTAGCAAATGATTACGTTAAACCTTCCACAATATCCCATAAAAGTGACAAAGCGGGACGGCCGGACAGTCGTCTTCGATGAATTGCGCCGCAAATATGTGGCTCTCACCCCGGAGGAATGGGTGAGACAACATTTCGTGCATTACCTCGTCACCCACAAACATTACCCACCGGGCTTGGTGGCCAATGAAATCTCACTCACGTTGAACGGCACGGCCAAGCGTTGCGACACGGTGGTCTACGACCGGCAAGCCCGTCCGCGCGTCATTGTGGAATACAAAGCCCCACACATCGAAATCACCCAAAAGGTATTTGCCCAGATTTCGCGTTACAACATGGTGTTGCGCGTAGACTATCTCATTGTCTCCAACGGCCTGCAACATTACTGTTGCAGGATGGATTACGAAACGAACTCCTGCAAGTTCCTGCCGGACATTCCTGAATATGGAGAGATTTTATAAGGGCTTTCCCTCACGATAGGAAGCATAAAAAATGCCTTCCACCTTGTTTGCTTCATTGAATGACAAAACAAAGGGGAAGGATTTCGTTGCAGCACAATCAACAAAATGCGCCCGAAGATTACAAAGTGGACTCGGAAAAGTCCAATTCGTATATGACTTTGCCGGACTTGTCGCGGCTGAACTTGCCTACGGCAATAAGTTCCGGAAAATCCTCCGTCCAAAATGGGACTTCTACCTTTCCGCCTTCCGGTACATCCAATGTAGCCAAAAGCTTTTCAGCCTCCTCGCAGCACAATGCTTCCAACGTCTCCATGCTGTCCGTTACCTTGCCGCAATGGACAGCCATTTCCTTTTCCAAATTCATTCCTTTCATAAAATTCTCTTTTTAAATCGGTTATTATAAATCTTCACCATCGGCATGATTGTATTCATTATCGTAGAATATCACAATACGGTATTTTAAGCCCTCATCATTAATTATAAACCAAACCATTTTTTTTGACCAGTACTTCTCCGTCATATAGTCAACGAAAGTGTTGTTAAACTCCTTCTTTTCACTATCGGACAAACTGTCTACCGTATCTTTGTCAAAACCCATTTCAGATAAAATCTTATTGTTTTCCTCTTCCGATAACTCACTTAATTTTACCGGTGATTGAAAATATGCCGATTCATACCTTCTTTTATTTACTAACATCTCATAACCAATCATCTCACTTTCCAATATTTCCGGATTCTCATTTAAGGGAAAATATTTTTCATTCTTAGCAAACTGCCTACATAAGTTATTAAAACGGATTTTTATATTCGCTTCATCCGTGGTCCACTTATCCATTACCGCAATTCGCCAGACCTTATTATTATCCGTCACAATCGAGAGTTCTACCTCTCTTCCATTAAACTCCCCTTCCAACCAATCATTAGTGCTATTATACTTAAACCCTTTGGCTTTCAACTTTTGTACCATTTCCGTTTTCGTCCCGTCCACAGGAATACCGAGAAACTGCGTCACGTCCTTCTGTGCGAAAGCGTACACGCCCAACATCAAAAACATCAAGAAAGAAAAACACCTCATTTTCATGATTTCCACATTTTAACTTTCCGCCCAACTCCCCTGCCGGAATCCATAAAAAGTTTGATTGTGTACATATACGAAAAAAGCGCGGGAGTCTGTACCTGTTGCTCGTTCCGCTACTCAAGGCTCTCGCATTGCCCATCACTGTCTGAACGAGCAACGCAGAAGCCCACGCCGATATGTTTATACATACGTCCCCTCTATCCATGCAAAACACACATGGATACAATAGGGGCTTATATTAAACACACCCACAGGGCATCTACCGTTGCTTTGTCTCCGACAGTGATTAGAACTTGCGAGATTCTGAGTAGCCAAAGAATCAAAGCGTCAAGTAAACGCCTTCTTTTATATGCAGTCCCACGCTACTCCCACCTCCGACGAGGCTTCCGCATGGATACGCACGACAAATATACGGAAAATAATCCAACAATCTGGAATTTTCTTTCCCGGAAATTCAGTTATCCGGTTAAGATACTGTATTACAGCATTTTACAAACAACGAAAGAATACAAAATCATTCACCGCAGAACGGTAAATCAATCTCAGGCGAATGAAAAATCGTTCGCCTGAGATTGATTTTTCATTCGCCTGAGAGTAATTTTGCACGCTCCCGGAACCCGGATTCCAACCGGGAAACCATGCTTTTTGTTTTACAAACTAAAAATATCTTCCTTCGCCCAACCCTATTACGCCCCAGGAACATACGCGCCCGTCATCTTAACTCCGCCCTTATCCGGCTCAGGCTGACCGGCGTAATGCCCAAATAGGAGGCAAGGCATTCCAAAGGCAGACGGAGCAGCAGCTCCGGATTGTCGCGAAGCAATTTGCGGTAACGCTCTGAAGCCGTAGTGAACAACAAGGGAATAAGGCGTTCCTCGGTCTTCAACAATTCCTTCTCCGCAAACTTCCGCCCCCAGTTGGCAATGTGAATGTCTTCTTCAAACAAACGGTAGAGCTGTCCCCGTTCCAACATGTACAACACGGAATCTTCCATCAATTCTATGGTTTCATACCCTTTTTCATCGTTCACAAAACTTTTCATCGACATCAACGTGCTGCCTTCCGCACCTATCCAGAAAGTAACCTCTTTCCCATCTACGGGAAGATAAGCACGGGCTATGCCTTCGGACAAAAAGAACACATTACTTTCCACCTTCCCTGTTTCCGTCAACCGGAAACCTTTGGGACGGTCCACACGGGTAAGGCTCTCTTCCAGTTTCTCCAACGACGATTCCGGCAAGGAATGTATACGACTGATAATAGTACGAATATCCATAAACACGAACGACTGAAATTAAATCTTGGGTAAAGATAGGGAAAAACATGCGTTTCCTCCCACTTTACGGTCATTTCTTATCAAATGTAAAGTAGATTTCCGGATGCAAGCCTTACCTTTGCGCGTCTAATAAAAACATTTTAAGATATGAACTGGATTGCATTGATTGGAGCCGGATTATGCGAAGTGGCTTTCACTTTTTGCATGGGCAGACTAAAAGGCGTTTCCGGCTGGGAGTTTTATTCGTGGCTGCTGGGTTTTCTCTGCTGCATGTCACTCAGCATGTATTTACTAATCAAGGCTATACAAACGATTCCAATAGGAACCGCCTACCCGATATGGACTGGTATAGGAGCGGCCGGGACGGTCTTGTTGGGCATTCTTTTCTTTCACGAGCCGGCTACGTTCTGGCGTCTTTTCTTTATCTCCACCCTGGTGATTTCCGTAGTAGGACTGAAAATGGTATGAGGGTTTGGAAAACGGGAAGAAGGACGGCCGTATTAAAAAGCGCGCCTGCGACACGATTGTCGCAGGCGCGTTTGCAAATCTTTCCTGAATATGCCCAAGGGCGATATACTTACTCCTCTGTAGCAGCGGCAGCCCGACGGCGACGCTTCGGCTTTTCTTCTACCGCCTTGCTTTCGATTTCCACTCCGGCCAATTCCGGGTCTATCATGATACGGCCGCAGTATTCGCATACGATAATCTTCTTGCGCATACGGATATCCAACTGACGCTGGGGCGGGATTTTATTGAAACAGCCACCGCAAGCATCGCGCTGCACGTAAACGATACCCAACCCGTTACGGCTGTTCTTACGGATACGCTTGAACGCCAACAACAAACGAGGTTCGATAGTAGCTTCCAGATTCTTGGCACTTTCGCGCAGCTTCTCTTCTTCCGACCGCGTTTCGGAAATAATATCGTCCAACTCGGATTTCTTCACGTCCAAATCCGCACGCCGGTCGTCCATCAGCTCCGTGCAATGGGCGATTTCCCCGTTCTTGTGTTCAATGGCACTGTAAGCCTCGCGGATGCGCTTCTCGTTCAGCTCCACGTCCAGGGTCTGGTATTCGATTTCTTTGCTCAAAGACTCATACTCACGATTGTTACGCACATTGTCCAACTGCTGGCTATACTTTTCGATAGAGGCTTTGCTGGCTTCGATATTGGCTTTACGCGTGGCAATGTCCGCATTCAGTTCCCCTATCTCTCCGTGTATTTTTTCAATACGGGTAGACAAGCCTTCTATCTCGTCTTCCAAGTCCTGTACTTCCAACGGAAGCTCTCCGCGCAACGTCTTGATTTTGTCGATTTCGGAAAGCATGGTCTGCAACTGGTACAGATTCTTCAACTTTTCTTCAATCGACAAGTCCGTCGCATCTTTCTTCATGTCTTTTGCCATAGTGCTTATTACAAATATTTTATGGGATTTGTGTCTACCGCCGTCATGTAAAGCGGCAGTTCGGGACAAATCTCACCTATGATGGAATAAAAAATTTCTTTCGTGTATTGCTCGCTCTGGTAATGCCCCATGACGGCAATCTGCAACTCCTGATCGTGGCCGAAGTACTGATGATAGTGCATCTCCCCTGTCAGGAAAGCATCGGCTTTCTGGTTGAGCGCCTCTTCGAGCATGAAATCGCCCGCCCCTCCGCAAAGCACGACTTTGCGCACCGGACGCTGCAACAGCTCATTGTGCATCAGGCATTCAATATGGAATACGGACTTGATGCGCTGGAGAAACTTCAGGGAATCCTCCGGCTGGGGCAACACGCCGATGACTCCGCTGCCCGCCATGACGGTGTATTCATGCCCACCGTCCTTCACCTTCACGGGATGCGGCAGAAGCAATCTCACCTGCTCCAGTTCCAACTTTTCGGCGATTTTGAAGTTCACGCCGTCCTCGGCATTGTCCAAGTTCGTATGCGCCGCATAGACCGTCACGTCGTTTTGGATAGCCTTCCGTACGCACCGCTCCACGTAGTTGCGGTCGGACACGGTCTTCAGCCCGTGGAACAACAACGGATGGTGGGACACGATGAGATTGCAACCCAAAGAAACGGCTTCGTCTATTACCTCCTCGGTCACGTCAAGACACAATAAAGCCCCTGATGCTTCCACCTCCGTCAATCCTACTTGCAGACCGGCATTGTCATAGCTCTCCTGCAAGGGCAAAGGCGCGAATCTTTCAAGGGCAAAAACTACTTCCTTAATTTTCACGTCATAGAAAATTTTCACAAAGATAGGGATAAGACGGGAGGTTTCCAAAGAAATCCGGTGGATTTTATCATTTATTTAGTATTCCGGCCTTTTCTGAATATCGGCTTCAGTCGCCCGAACTCATCGAACGTGCGGCGCACGGAAAGCGAAATCGTGATAACCAAGGACAGCATGGAGGCCACAACCGTGATGACGCTTATCATCAACTGGTATTTGATGGCTACTTCGGGCATCGAGCCGCCGAGTATCTGGCCAATCATCGTCCCCGGGAAAGACACGATGCCCAGCACGGCCATGTTGGCGATGCACGGGGAAAAGGATTTGATGACGGCCGAACGGAGGAAAGGCAATGTAGCCTCGAAACGGGTCGCCCCGTTGCCCAACAGGTAATAATACATATCCTGTTCGCGCTGCAACTCGCTGTAATAGACATTCACGGCCATGATATTCACCGTCAGCATATTGCCGAACAACACACCGGCCACCGGAATGAAGAAACGGGCGGCAAACACATCGTCGGCACGCACTACGAAGGCCAGGAAATACAACGACACCAACAAGACCGTAGCCAGAAAGCCCGTGAAAACCGGCAGGAGCAGCACTTCGCGGCGCAAGGCCGTGCGACTGACAGCCGTATGGGAAGCGATGACGGCCATGACCGCCATCCACAGCACGTTGACCCACTCGTTGTCCCATTGAAACAAGAAACGCAAGTACACGCCTATGAGCAACAGTTGCACGGTCATCCTCACGGTTCCCCACAAAGCCGACGAAAGCAGTCCGGTGCGGAAACGCCACAGAAAATAAAAAGGTATCAGCATCAGCAACATGCCGACGGCCAATCCCGTATAGGTCAAATCCACCGTTCCCATCGCTGTCCGTTCAAAGTTTTACCACCCGGTCGCAGGCTTCCAGAAAAGCCCGGTTGTGCGACACGCTCAATACGGCCGTTCCGCCAGCCGTCAAACGGCGGAAAAGGGCTGACACCCTCCCCACACTATCCTCATCGAGCGCAGAAGTCGGCTCATCGGCCAGCAAAAGGCGTTTGCCCAACATGGCCGCCATCGACAGAATGATACGTTGCCGCTGTCCGCCGGACAACTGGACCACCTTACGGTGGAGCAAGTCCCGCTCCAACCCCAATAACGTCCAAAAACGGAACAGCTTTTCTTCCGAAAAGTCTCCGCCCCGGTTCGCTTTCAGGTGAAAAGGAAGGTGCAGCATCTCGTCCACCGATTCAGCCGGAAGGAACAGTTCCTGAGGCACGTAGGCCGTGCGTTTCCGGATATGCTCCACCGTATGCTCCGTCAACTCCTCCCCACCGACAGATACCCGTCCGGCCTCCAACGGGAGGAATCCCAACGCCGCACGCAGCAGCGAGGTCTTGCCGCAACCGGACTCGCCGGTCACACAAACCCACTCGCCTGCCCGTACTTCCAGACTGAAATCCCGGAAAAGCAAACGTCCCCCGAGCCGTAACGCAGCCGATTCTATTTTCAACATCTCGCTCATTCTATGCACAAAGTTAATAAAAATAAAGCCATTATTATCGGAAGATTCGTATCTTTGTACGCATAATTATACACGAAACATAAGATTGATGTATGGGATTGCAATATAAAGTCAGAAGTTCCAGTACATTAGAACGCTGGTACGAGCTGCGTTTCGAGGAAATGAACGGACCGGAACAGACCGAAATCCGCGGCACTTTCCTGCCGCCGGAGTGGTTTCCCCAAAGCGGCGTACAGCTCACATGGCCACATGCCGGAACGGATTGGTGCTACATGTTGGAGGAAGTAACGGACTGCTACGTGCGGATGGCTTACGAAATCGCCTCGCGCGAACCTTTATTAATAGTGACTCCGGAGCGCACCAAAGTAGAGACTTTGCTGAAAGAGAAACTTCCGGCACAGGTTTTCGCGCAAATACGATGGGCGGATTGCCCTACCGACGACACGTGGGCACGCGATCATGGATTTATTACCCTGATAGACGAAACCGGCCCTCTCCTTTTGGATTTCTGTTTCAACGGATGGGGAAAGAAGTTCTCCGCCGACCAGGACAACCGTATCAACCGAAGCCTGATGAAGCAAGGCGTATTGAACGGGACGTACACGGATCATCTGGACTTCGTACTCGAAGGCGGTTCCATCGAAAGCGACGGCCACGGCACGCTCCTGACCACTTCGGAATGTCTGCTTTCGGCCAACCGCAACGACCGCCTGAACCGCGCCGACATCGAAGAACGGCTCAAATCGTTCCTGCATGTCGAGAGGGTATTGTGGCTCGACCACGGCTATTTGTCTGGCGACGACACGGACAGCCATATAGACACTTTGGCCCGTTTCTGCCCCGACCAAACCATCGCTTACGTGAAATGCGAGGACCGTACGGACGAGCATTACGAGGCACTCACACGCATGGAAGAACAACTTCGCACGTTCCGCACGCTTCAGGACGAACCCTACCGGCTCGTCGCCCTGCCCATGCCGGAAGCCATTTTCGACGAAGACGGGCAACGGCTTCCGGCCACATACGCCAATTTCCTGGTGGTCAACGGAGCCGTACTGATGCCGACTTACCATCAGCCTGCCTTGGACGAACAAGCCCGGAAAGCCTTGCAAAAAGCCTTTCCTCAGCATGAAGTGGTCGGCATCGACTGCCGCCCGCTCATCCGGCAGCACGGTTCGCTGCATTGCTGTACGATGCAGTTTCCCGTACCCGTACTCAAATAAACGAATACCCTCATGAGAAAGATAAAAGTAGGACTGGTGCAACAGTCCAATACCGCAGACACCAAGGCCAACCTTTACAAGTTGGCACAAAACATAGAAGACGTATGCAAGCGCGGCGCACAGCTCGTCGTTCTTCAGGAATTACACAACTCGCTCTATTTCTGCCAGACGGAAGATACGCAGAATTTCGATTTGGCCGAACCGATTCCCGGTCCGTCCACAGGATTCTTCGGCGAACTGGCCCGGCAATTCGGTATCGTGTTGGTCACGTCTTTATTCGAACGGCGAACAGCCGGCCTGTACCATAACACGGCGGTGGTGTTCGACACCGACGGCTCCGTCGCAGGAACCTACCGCAAGATGCACATCCCCGACGATCCGGCTTATTATGAAAAATTCTATTTCACCCCGGGCGACCTGGGCTTCCACCCGATATCGACATCGCTGTGTAAGTTAGGCGTGCAAGTGTGTTGGGACCAGTGGTACCCCGAAGGTGCGCGTCTCATGGCACTGCAAGGCGCAGAACTCCTGATCTACCCTACGGCCATCGGATACGAAAGCAGCGACATCCCCGAAGAGCAGGAACGCCAACGCGAGGCATGGACCACGGTACAACGGGGACATGCCGTTGCCAACGGCCTGCCGGTCATCGCGGTGAACCGTGTGGGACATGAGCCGGACCCGTCCGGACAAACCCGTGGCATACGGTTCTGGGGCAGCAGTTTCGTGACTGGTCCGCAGGGCGAGATGTTGGCACGTGCCAGTCGTGACGCGGAAGAAAACATGGTGGTGGAAATTGATTTGGAACGCTCGGAAAACGTGCGCCGCTGGTGGCCTTTCCTGCGCGACCGCCGCATCGAAGAGTTCGCTCCGCTCACCCGCCGTTTTATTGATTAAACATTTAAATAACCCATAATACAAAAAGGTATATGTCATCCTCACTAAGATTTGAAGTTGTAGGCGAAGCTTTCAAGAAGAAAGCCGTAGAAGTTCCGGCCCCGGCCGAAAGACCGTCCGAATTCTTCGGCAAATATGTATTTACCCGCCAGAAGATGTTCAAATATCTCCCGGCCGACGTATATAAAAAGATGTGCGATGTGATAGACAACGGTGCGTCGCTCGACCTGCAAACGGCCGATGTCGTGGCTGCCGGTATGAAGAAATGGGCCATGGAGTTGGGTGTGACCCACTGTACACACTGGTTCCAACCGCTCACCGAGGGCACGGCCGAGAAACATGATGCTTTTGTGGAACACGACGGCAAAGGCGGCATGGTGGAAGAATTTTCCGGCAAGCAGCTCATCCAGCAGGAAACCGATGCCTCTTCGTTCCCCAACGGGGGCATCCGCTCCACGTTCGAAGCGCGCGGCTATTCTGCCTGGGACACCGCTTCGCCCGTCTTCGTTCTCGGCGACACCCTGATGATTCCCACGATTTTCATCTCTTATACCGGCGAGGCGCTCGACTACAAGGCTCCCCTGAAAAAGGCCATCCATGCCGTAGACAAAGCGGCCACCGACGTATGCCGCTACTTCTATCCGGACGTGAAAAAAGTCATTTCCAATCTGGGTTGGGAGCAGGAATATTTTTTGGTGGACGAAGGACTCTACGCCACGCGCCCCGACTTGCTCATGACCGGACGCACGCTGATGGGGCACGAATCGGCCAAGAACCAGCAAATGGACGACCATTACTTCGGTTCTATCCCCGAGCGGGTGGCCGAATTTATGAAAGACTTGGAAATACAGGCCTTGGAACTGGGCATCCCTTGCAAGACGCGCCACAATGAAGTGGCTCCGAACCAGTTCGAGCTGGCTCCCATCTATGAAGAGACCAACCTGGCAGTGGACCACAACATGCTGCTCATGTCGCTGATGAAGAAAATAGCCCGTAAACACGGATTCCGTTGTTTGCTGCACGAAAAACCGTTCGCCGGTATCAACGGGTCAGGCAAACACAACAACTGGTCACTGGCTACCGATACCGGAATCCTACTGCACGGGCCGGGCAAAACGCCGACCGACAATCTGCGTTTCGTCACCTTTATCGTGGAAACGCTCATGGCAGTCTATCGCCATAACGGGTTGCTCAAAGCCTCCATCATGAGTGCCACCAACGCCCACCGCCTGGGAGGGCATGAGGCTCCGCCGACCATCATTTCCTCCTTCCTCGGTCAGCAACTGAGCGACATACTCGAACATTTGGAACATTCTACGGACGATGAACTGATAGACGTAGCCAGTAAACACGGCATGAAGCTCGACATCCCGCAAATTCCGGAACTGCTGTTCGACAACACCGACCGCAACCGTACGTCTCCCTTCGCTTTCACAGGCAACCGGTTCGAGTTCCGCGCCATCGGTTCACAAGCCAACTGCGCCGCCGCCATGATAGCCCTGAACGCGGCTATGGCCGAAGCCCTTATCGGCTTCAAGACGCGGGTAGACGCCTTGATAGCAAACGGTGTAGACAAGACCAAAGCCATCCTGCAAGTGGTACGCGAGGACATCAAGACGTGCAAGCCCATCCATTTCGACGGTAACGGCTATTCCGAAGAATGGCAGGAAGAAGCCCGACGCCGCGGACTGGATACGGAACGCAGTTGTCCCCTTATCTTCGACCGTTATTTGGACGAAAGCAGTGTGAAAATGTTCGAGACGACCCATGTGTTCACACGCAATGAAATCGAGGCACGCAACGAAATCAAATGGGAAACCTATACCAAAAAGGTACAAGTGGAAGCACGCATCTTCGGCGACATGTGCATGAATCACATCATTCCCGTGGCCACACGTTACCAAAGTACCTTGATAGACAACGTGCACAAAGTACAGGAGGTTTTCCCTGCCGAGACTGCGGCCCGACTGAATGCCAAGAACCTGGAACTGATAGAAAAGATTTCGGAACACACGAGCTTCATTGCCGAAAATGCAGACCGGCTGGTGGAAAACCGGAAGGTGGCCAACCGCATTGAAAACGTACGCGAGAAAGCCATTGCCTACCACGACACGGTGGCACCGATGTTGGAAAGCATACGCTACCACGTAGACAAACTCGAACTCATCGTAGACGACGAGATGTGGCCGCTTCCGAAATACCGCGAACTGTTGTTCATCCGATAACCATACGACATGGAGTATTTCTTTCCGGACCATCCGGTTCCGGCAAGAATACTCCTTCGTTTATTTATAAACCTCAACCCTACACCCAATGAAAAGCTCTTTGTTTAAATTTACCGCAGGACTCTATCTTATCCTACTCACAGCTTGTTTCGGCGACCGCGACGGCAAGTATCCCGTCTTCCCGGAACAGCCGACGCAAAAAGCGCGCCAAGGATTCAAATGGGAAATCGTATCCGGCGCGGGACTGCAATTCTGGGCACAACGCGACAGCCAGACTTGTGTCGTCACGGACGGGATACTCGAAGGGGCAGTCGTCAAACACACAGGCCGCTCCCGCTCCGACGGCCGTCCCGTCATCAAAATCTTCCATATCGAAGACGGCGACATCGACGACGTACTGAACCAATTGGAAGAAAGCCCGGGATGGAACAGCGAAGAAACCTGCAAGTTCAAGGAAGTGGATTGTGAGCGTAAGGGAGTGACCCGTTACGTCCTCGTACCCACCGGCGACTATGCCGACCGGTTCGAAGCCGCCATGGAAGCGAAAGAGGCTATCCCCTCTACTTGTAACGGTTGGGGCGTGGGCAACAGCGGACGGAGGTATTTTGAAATCCACGACAGCCATCCGGACAAAGCCATCTTCATGGAAATAGGACAAGAGCAGCCTCTCTTCGATCCGGAAAGCATCGTCCTCACGGATATTCCCCTACAAACAGTCCGGGGAGAATTGGTCATAGGACACGAAGTACGCACTTTCACCTCTTGCGGTGACACAATGGTATATTGGGTCAAGGACCTGACCGAAAAACTCCTGCCCACTTACGACAACGCCACCCAAGGAACCCGGAACGGCTATCCGGCCTATGCCGAACTGCAAATCCGGAATATGGGAAAAAGCTACGAGGGTTTTGCCGCCGGATACGCCGGTGTGTACGAGGTGACAGAGGTCAGGGAAGTCAAGACCGTGGCACTCACGGCAGGAAAGAATTACGATAGCCGGAAAATTTCGGTGGACAGTCTGAACACTCTTGTCACGTCGGCTTCCCTCGACATCATCTATACCCCCACTCCCGGTGAAAAAGACATAGAACTCAATGCGCCGGAGAACGTATTGCCATTTCTGGAAGTCTACGTCAACAAGAATGGAACGCTCTTTGTCAACATGAAACATTTCGCCGACATCTCTTCGGATACCCCGTTCAGCATCGAACTGAAAGCTCCTCCCATGGACACGTTCCACAATAAAGGAACCGGCACACTCATCCTGAAAGACGGGGCATATAGTGACGGCGACGTTCGCGTCACAGCCGATGGTCCGGTAATATGCGGCCCCATCACTTGCCGGGATCTGTACATTTCCGCCACGTCCGACAAAATTTTCCATGCCGACCAGCAGTTCACGTGCCGCGACATGACACTACATGCAAAAGCAAATGCTTCCATCGACCTGACCGGCGGTATCACTTGCCGCCTCCTGAATGCGCAAGCCGAAGGGGGAAGCAGCATCAACGCCAAGGAGATAACGGCTACCGACGTTGCGGCACAATCCTCTTCCTCCGGAACCGTCACCCTCACGGGCAGTTGCACAAAGGCCGCACTGGCCAATGCGTCGCGCGGAAGCATCGAAGCCGAAGGGCTGCAAGCCATGGATGCCACAGCCACGGTGACCGGCGAAGGGACGGTCAGTTGCCATGCCACCCGCAAGATAGAGGGAGAGGTGAACGGCACGGGCAGCATATCCTACAAAGGACGTCCGCGCATCGTTTGCAAGACACCTTCGGGAAGAGACCACATTAATCCTATAAAATAAAAAGTATGAAAAAACAGATTTTTCTTCTTCTCGTCTCAGCCATTGCCTACTGTAGCTGCACAAAGAGCCCTGCCCAATCCCTTTGTGACGGGGAAACCGGAGCAAGCCCCAAAGACATACAGACCCAGAAAGTGACCGTCGGCGACTTCAACGCCATATCAGCCACGTCGTCTGTCGATGTGGTTTATATCCCATCTGACGATGAAACGTCCGTGGAAATCCGTGCGAGCAAGGCCGTCCTGCCTTACATCAGTGTACAAGTGGATGCCCATGAGACATTGGTCGTAGGCATGAAAAAGCCCAAAGACCCCACAAAAACCAAAGGGATAAAGGAAGTACATGTCAAGGCATGCCCGGTCGGCAGCTTGTCTGCCTCCAGTTCCGGGGACATTTTCGTAAAGGACGGACTGCACGTAAAAGGTACCCTCCGTCTCACGGCAGGCAGTAGCGGTGACATCTCGTGCCAAGACATCAGTTGCAAAGACCTGCATGCCACATCCAACAGCAGCGGTGACATATCAGGCAAGTCCGTTTCCTGCGGCCTCCTCACTGCGGCCTCCAACAGCAGCGGCGACATCTATTTCGGTGGTTCAAAATGCCAACAGGCCGACTTGCAATGCAACAGTAGCGGGGATTTGCACATCAAAGGGTTGGAGTGCACGCATTTGATAGCCACAGCCACCTCCAGCGGAGACCTCCGTCTGCAGGGTAAATGTGAACAAGCCCAATATACAGCCTCGAGCAGCGGCGACATCGATGCCGGCAATATGGAAGCCCGGCATGTGGATGCCAATGCCTCTTCGGCAGGCGACATTTCGTGCCACGCCTCGGAATCGCTGGATGCCCACACAAGCGGCGGAGGGAGCATCGCCTATTCGGGGAATCCCGCGCAAGTATCCGCTTCAGGCAAAAACATACAAAAGCGTTAACCCCCTCCCCCAAACAGCAAAGGGACTGTCACCGGCCAATCCCGGGACAGTCCCTTTGCTGTTTTCCATACAAGACGACAAGAGCTTTATCCAACCGTCCGCTTATGCCACACGGCCTTGAACCGCAACCATCCGCGCGGCCCGACTACAATCAGCGTCACGGCAAAAAGAATCAGCAAGATGCCGACCACATTGCCGCCCGTAAGCCTCTCGTGGAATACCATGACACCTACGAACAATGCCGTAAGCGGCTCCAACGCCCCGAGAATGGCAGCCGGAGTGGCACCGATGTTCCGGATGGCTTTCGCGATGGTCACCATGGATATCAGGGACGGGAACAAAGCCAGTCCCAACGCGTTCATCCATTGCGTCCCTTCCGTAAGCCACTGCAAATCCATCCCTCCGCGCAGACGGACGATATAGACCAACGAACCGAACAAAATGGCATAAAACGTGAGCTTCAATCCCGGCATCTCTTTTAAGGAAGAACGGTTCACGCCTACGATATACAGTGCGTAGGTCAACGAGGACATCAGCACCAGACACACGCCCGTCATGCTCAGCGTGGCACCGCCTTCGCCTTTATAAAGCATGGAAATACCTACAAAAGCCGTGGCAATGGATGCTATTTTCACCACGCTCAACCTTTCTTTGAAGAATACGGCCATAATCACCGCCACCAGCACGGGATACATGAACAAAATGGTAGAAGCGATGCCTGCATCCATGTAGTTGAAACTCTGGAACAGGAACAACGACGAGAAGGAGAACAGCAATCCCATGACCGCCACCGGAAGTATCTCATTCCGCTTCAGGGCAAACGACTGCCCGCTCATCTTCATCATCACGGCCAGGAACAGCAAGGCAAACACATAACGGTAGAACAACACGGAATCCACCCTGATGCCCGAAGCATAAAGCGGAAGGGCGAACAACGGATTCAGCCCGTAACTTACCGACGCTATGACACCGTAGGCATAGCCTTTCACTTTTGTATTATCCATGATTCCCGTATTAATATTGGTTCCAACTACTCATCTCCTCCAACGACTTGCGCGCTTTCTTGCGGGTCTCCCCCGCCGGATAGCCCAACGAGATGAGCAGAGGTACGCGCTTTCCTTTGATGCCGAGCAGCTTTTTCACTTTCTTTTCGTCGAACCAACCCATGATGCAAGTCCCCAAACCCAACTCGGCCGCCTGCAAACAAAAATGCTCCACGGCGATGCCTACGTCGAGCAAAGAGTATTCCTTGTCTTTGATGACACTACCGATACGGGCCGTCAAGTTCATTTTCTCCAGCACCACAGCTACGATGACGGGCACCTCACGGGCAAACCCGTTCATCCCCATTCCGGCAGCCGCCGCTCCCATTTGCGGCAACAACGCCACATCGTCCACGACAACAAATTTCCACGGTTGTGAATTACAAGCCGAAGGAGCAAGCCGTGCAGCTTCCAGACATTTCATCACCATTTCACGGCTGACAGGGCGCGACTCGTATTTCCGGTCACTTTGCCGTTTCTGTATCAGTTCAGACAAATTCATACTTACATTTTTTATTTACGCTGCAAAATTAGATATTTTATGGGAAATACGTTTTCCCCTCATCTGTTTTTAACAGCTTTCTTACGCATAAACCGGAATAATTTCCTTTTTTCTCTTGTATCTCATATACCCGATACATATCATCAGCGAAACCAAAGTGGACAACGGAGGAGCAAACCCCATGAGAAACAAAGAAGAAGAACTCACCAGACTGAAGCCGTAAGACAAAGGTATGCGGAAGAGGAAGGTGGAAATCACGCTGTGTACCATGGGGAACACGGAATTGCCCTGCCCGCTGAAATAGGCATTGATGCAGAACACGAAACTCACCATGATGCAATCTATGCTGTATCCCCGCAGATAGCCGGAAGCCATCTGCACCACCTCGCTGTCGCGGGTGAAGATGCCCGTCAGCGTGTCTGGCAGGAATTGTGAATAGAGGCACACCGAAACGCCGAAGACCAACGCCATGCCGATGCCTGCATACAGGCAACGGTTCATGCGCACACGCAGCCCGGCACCGTAGTTTTGTGCCGTCATGGCCGCCACGGCCGACGATATGGCCATCGGTGGCAACATGGCAAAGACTATCAGCTTCTCTACGACTCCCAAAGCCGCCGAAGCCACCACGCCCATGCCGTTGACAATGACCGTAATCAGCAAAAAGGAAAAATTGACCAACAAATCCTGCAACGCGATAGGTGCTCCCAGCAGCAGCACGCGCCTGCAAAGCTGTCCGTCCAGACGGATATCGCGACGCGTAAACTCAAAATGGAAACCTTTCCGGTACAGATACCACAAGGCCGTAGCAAAGCTTACCCCTTGCGAAGCGACCGTGGCTATGGCCGCTCCCGCCGCCCGCAGATGGCAGCCACCCACCAGAATGAAATCCAGCACGATGTTCAACGCACAAGCCAACGCCACGAAATAGAGCGGCGTGCGCGAATCTCCCAGTCCGCGCAAAATACCGCACACGACATTATATCCTATAATAAAAGGAATGCCCAACGAACAAATCCACAGATAGGCTTCCGTATCGGCCAACGCCTCGGGCGGAGTGTGCATCAACTGCACCGTCCGGCTATGAAAAGCCGCCATCAGAAAGGTCAGTACCGCACCGACTGCGGCAAACAGCCCGATGGAGGTTCCGATAATGGACGCCGTCTTCCGGTAATCTTTCGCTCCCGTGGCAATAGCAATCAACACGGTCGTCCCCGTGGTAAGCCCGAGGATGACGCCCGTCACAGTCTGCATCACCTGACTTCCGATGGCCACGGCGGCCACGCTCGCGGCATCGTCATACTGCCCCACCACAAACAAGTCGGCTCCTCCGTAGAGTGCCTGAAGCACATTGGCCAATAAAAACGGGACTGCAAAATGTAGCAGAACCTTCGGCACGCTCCCTTGTGTCAAATCCAATTCTTTCATTTCTACGTCTTTTTTATTTTACCATACATAAAATGCCGGATAAGTTGATTGGTTTTACCCAGTCATCTTATCCGGCATTTCATTGTTGCCCTCCGATGAGGATTACAAAACATTACGAATATTATTTCGGCTGCAAAGGTAGGACTTATTTTTCATCCGGCCAAAAGAAAAGTGCCATTATGGTATTTTTTCGATAAATATGACATCCTGCGCATCCCGTTTTCCGAACTTTGCAAACGTGATGTACCACCTTTCCTTTCGGAAGAAAAGAACAGACCGTTTTATCCTACCGCTGCATAAATTTCTATAAAACAATAAAATAAATCAGCATCCCCCAAGCAGGCATTCCACTTTCAGCACTTCATTTCCACGTGTTCATCTTATCGGTTTTTCACCTTCAAGAGAAACGAAAATCATTTGGCGCAGAACGAAAAATCGCTTGCCTGAGATTGAAAAATCATTTGGCGCAGAAAAATCCGCCGATGAAAGCCAACCTTTTTAGAAGTACACTATATTTACAAACCCACCTTCTTGGACTCTGAAAAACACCAAACGCCCCGGACATTACGGCCACAACCGAATGCCCGGGACGTTTCCTTATGATGTACGTTCCGGCCTACTTGAAGAAACGGAACGCTTGTTTGCCTTCACCGGTAACTACCTGAAGCAGATAGGTGCCGGAAGCCAGACGTGCCAAAGAGATTCTGCCCGAACGTCCCTCGCGCCGGTATTCCGTGGAAAGCACGCGTCCGGAGGGATCCACGATGCTTAAACCGCATTCGCTGTCCTCGGGCAGACCTTCAATCCACAGGTCGTCGCCGACGCGGCGCACCGACATCTGTCCGGCATTCACTCCCTCTACTCCATCGCCGGAAAAACCTTCCTTATGGAGAGTCAACTCGCCGTACACGGAAGTGTCCTCCAAAGAGGTGGCACGCACCACGATGTCTCCATTGCCCGTTTCGGTCGGGGTCAGGACGCCGTCTTCATCCAAAGTGGCCAGACCGGTTCCCTGTACCACGCTCCATGCTACGAGTTGGGAGGCATTCGCGGGTTGCACGGATGCCTGCAAGTGCAACCGCCCGGTGAGGGGAGTCAACTGCGTCGTACCTTCCACCGTGGTCACTGTGACCGACTGCGGCAGGATGCCGAAATCCTTTTTCACGACGGTCACACGGGCCTCGATGTCCGTTCCGTCCACGGTCGTGGCGCATACCACGATTTCGCCGTTCTCCTTTCCCCGGGCCGTCAACACGCCGTTTTGAGTCAGCGAGGCCAGTTCGCCGCCTTCCAGAATCTGCCAATTCACCGTACGGATGTCCGCCATGGCCGGTAAGATTTCGGCCTGCAAATGCAACGTGGGCTGTGAAGGTGTCAGCACGAGTTCCTTCTCTATGGCCAGCACATTCAACTGTTCGGCAGGTACCACCGTCCATGCCCCGTCCGTGCATACCACATTGGAGCGACCGCTTCCGGACGACCCGTCCTTGGATATCCTCGTCATCGGTTGCCACTCATCGGAATAAGTCTCGTCATACTCCAAAGCGTAGAAATACGTCCCGTCCCCGGCGTTCAGGTCGGTGTAGGCCGTATGGGCACCCGACACCTCGGCCAACAGTTCCAGACGGTCGGCGGACGTTCCGCGCAAGACGCGGTAACTGTCCACAATGCCACCCTCGTAGGCGTTCCATATCAGGTTGACGGCACCGTCCACTCCTTTGTTCAGCATCAGGTGCGTACCGCTGTGCACACGGCTGGCCGGACTTTCCACACCGAACGTCGTGCCCAACTTGATACAATAGCGGTCGGACGAGACAGAGGGATTGGAGGACATGTCTACGAACTCGCCCGCTCCGGGAGCCACCTGCGCAATGCAGTCGAACGCATTGTAACGTCCGCTCTCCTTATATATATTCACGGTGGTGACGAAATCCGGCATGCCGGGCATGTCCCACGTCACTTTGTTCTTGCCGGTAGCCGCATCGATGCCTACCAAACGGATAACGGGCACAGGCACTTCGCCCACGATGCGGATGTGCTTCTCTTCCGATTCCACCACGCCGCACACAGAGTCGCGCACCGACAAGCGGAAGGAATAATCACCGGCATCGGGGAACACCACCTTGGCTTCCCGGCTCCCTACGCGGAGCAGCATCTCGATACGTTCGTCCGACAGCTTCACGTCGATGTCCTCGCGGGAAGCCTGCGCAAAGGCTTCGGGAAGCGTGAAGGTAATCTCCGTCCCGGCCAGTCCTTCGGCGGGGAAGTCGAACGAAAGGTCGATGTCGCGCACCATCACGTTTTTGGTGGCCGTTTCGCCATCTGCCGTGCGGACGGTCACGGTTTTCAGCCCCGGCTCGCTCCATGCCACTTCAAACCGTTTCCCTTCCTGACCGAGAAGCGTTCCACCGTCCCAGTCCCACTCGGCGGTTTGCAAAGCGGCATCGGGCACATTATACGTCAAAGCCACAGCCTTGCGCGGTGCCGTCACCGTAGGTCCGGCGATGAACTGTTCGCTCACCTTAAAGGAATAGGTCTCCGACATGGGCGAATGGGCATCCTACAGGTCTATGGCCTGTACCTGCACCTCATATTCCTGTCCGGCCTCGAACCGCTCGATGGGAATCATCTTGCGCGTGGCTTTCTGGTAATATGCCCCGGGAATGACCGCTGCCTTGCCGTTTCCGCCGTTCAGCGGTGAGATGATATAGGCCCCCTCGCCTTCTGCCCCTTTCTTCTTTACGCTCACATTGTAGCGCATCTGCATGGCCGGGGTTTCCTTGTCGTAGGCGTCATCCCATTCCAACAGTATGCCGAGGCCTTCCTGGGTGGCTCGTACGTGGGTCGGAGCTTCGGGGGCGGTGTTCTCGATGCCGGTGCGGAGCAACGTAACCCCGTCATTCCCTGCATGATAAAAATCAGGAACACCGTCATGGTTCACGTCGGCCATGCCATCCACAAATCCCAACTCCTGATTGTGCAGCACTTCTATCCGTCCCGAGCGGTCGCGCTCCATATAAAGTATGGCATATTCCTTCTTGCTCACGTTTTGTTCGTAGAAATCATAGTACACCAAGATGTCCGGGCAGCCGTTGTTGTCGAAATCGGCTATTTTGACCACTTCTACAGTATAACGGCTACTGTGAGCGCTTTCAAATACAAATTTGACCGGAGTGCCGAACGTGTAATCCTTATTGCCGAAGCAAATGCCTATCACATCCTTGTCTACTCCGTCATTACCGTAAGTCACTACCTTGTCCGGCACACCGTCGCCGTCCATGTCTTCGAAAGCAACCACTGTACCTTCACTTTCAGGGGAATAACGCACGTCGAATTCCAAACCGCCGTTGTTCAGGGCAAAGGCATCTTTCCATTTCCCATCTACCCTGCCACGTGTGGAGAAGATGTCGAGCAAGCCGTCACGATTGACATCGTATAAAAATTCTATCTGTATCCAATTCCCGTCTCCGTCATCCAAGGTCATTTTCTCAAAATTGGTGTTGTCGCCCTTGTTGACATAAAACTCGGACGGTGCATAAAACCCGACCGTAGCATCCACCAGCTCGGGGAAACCGTCATTGTCCAAATCCGCAAAGCCGTGCTCGACCAGCAACGGATTGGTATCGAGGGCCTCAAAGTCGCGGCCTCCGCGATGAAGAATCAGGTTGCCCTTATTGTTCCGTACCGCAAAATCGGCATCCCCATCCATGTCAAAGTCCAAAACGGGGGCTTGGCCTCCCATACCGGCACGAGACTCCACCGTAAGGTTTGAATTGAAAATGGTCCCCAGTTTTTCAAACCTTCCGTATCCGTCATTTACGTAAAAACCGTTTTGGTCCAAGACATCCAATATGCCGTCTCCGTCCATATCCCAGAACAAAACCGGCCAAGTCATCCCCAATGCCTCGTGGGAAACCTGCTGCCATGAGACACGCTGCACCGTCACGACCTTTTCGCGTACATCCTCCGTGCCATCCGCCGGATTCGTCACCGTCAGGCGGAGATGCTTCTCGCCGGGCACGCTGAACGTCAACCATACCAGTGCACTGTCAGCCGAGGCCTTTATGGCTTTGCCTCCGTCGAAATCCCAAGCGTAGTCCAACCCGTCGACACGGGAAGCTGCCGTCAGTACCAACGTGTCTGCCGCTGCCAACTCATCATCCGACACCGTGAACGCTGCCTGTACGAGGTCGTGCCTGTACACCACCTCATCCGACCACGCCGAGCCTTTGCCCATCGGATCCACCGTCTGTATGGCAATGTAATACGTCCCCTGCTTCCAACGGCTCACATCCAACGTGGCATCCAGATTTGCCCCCATGTTGCCGGGGCGGAAATCGCGGCGGCTGCCGTCGGCATTCGCCCCCGAGAAATAGATGTCGTCCTTACCGGGCGCACTGCCGATGCGGAGGGCGTAAGTCAAATCCACGGTAGAAGTCTCCTTGTCCTCTCCCGGCTTCCAGGTAATCTTCAGTTTGCCGCTCTTGCGGTCGAGGTTTACCGACGGGGCGGACATGCGTTGCGGGGCTTCGTTGGCCGGGATGCCCTGCAAAAGGGGCAAGTCGCGGTAGGTCCAATAACCGACATTCGTCCGGTATTCCGGATGACACACCGTATCAGCCATCAGTTCCATCCTGCCGTCGTTGTCAAAGTCCGCCATCACGATTCCCACCGTATTCATATCTGCCGATGTGCTGTTCGACTCCGTTCGCGTAAACCAACTCTTCACCAATGCCTCTTGAGGCTCCCCGATGCCCGTCATCCGGTCAAGACGGAAAAGGTACAATGCCTTGTATGCCACATTGTAGGGATGATAGGCCGTACCGTCGTCTTCATTTTGGATGCCAGCCAACAATTCCATACGACCGTCATTGTCATAATCCAAGCACCGCCCGAACGTCCAATGCCCTTTGTAACTGTTCTCGTGGATTTCAAAACTTCCGTTCCCTTTGTTTTCCGCGAAGACAAGGAACGAGAAGCCAAACTGTTCATTGTAATTAAACGTGAGCAGAATGTCCACGTCACCGTCCTTGTCGAAGTCGTAGCAATGAATGTCCGTCACGTCCAAATCCTTCACCAAGGTCTGTTCCTCGAAACGGTCACCGCCCAAGTAGGTACGGGTGTACACCCGCTTGCCTTCCGTATCATTATAGATGTAGTCGGGAATGCCATCGCCGTTCAAGTCCTTCACGGTCAGCTCGCCCGGTTGCCGGGAGGCCACGAAGCGGTTGTCGCCCATGTTATAGAAAATCGTGCGCGGCCCCACCAAATCCATATAGCCGTCGCGGTTCACGTCGATTGCCTGCGTGAATTTATAGCTTTCATCCACCTCAGGACTTCCCCCCACGAACATGCCGTCACGCAACGACGGCAGGCCGCCGGTGTCGAACTTTCCGTCAGCCTCTTCCGCCTTACGGGCCACCAACGAATCGGCCTGCACACGCGAAAGGGTATCGATGCGCGTAGCGGTAAACGTCCCGTCGGGATTTTGGTAGAGAATGTCCCAGTCCGTAGCGTTGAACGAGAACAAGTCCGGAAGCCCGTCGTGGTTCACGTCCAACGGATAGGCAGAATAAGCCTGATTCATCAGACGGTAGGTGCCATCCCCTTGGCTCAAAGCTATTTCCAACGTTCCGAAATCCGTGAAGTCTCGGTTCGAGAAATCCGGCACGCCGTCATTGTTCAGGTTCACCAAGAGCCTACTTTCATTTTGGTAACTCCAAGGCAAATCAAGCGCGTTCTCCCGCACGTAACACCCGGGGGCACGCCAAACATAACGATTGTTTTCGTTTCGCCACTGGCCCTCACCTATTGCATAATATTCCTTCACCCCGTCGCCATCGGCATCATAAAAGAAAAAAAGGTCGGAAATGTACAAGGATTCAAGCGGGACGGAACCATCCGTCAATAACTGTTGCGCCGGGGACAGGAGGAACGAAGCCGCCCCCATGGTCACCAATAATAGTCGTTTCATCATAAAGTCTCTTTAAAACAATAATATGCCTATCGACCTCCCTGCATCGGCATGATGATACTCTTGATGGAAAACTATAACAAAAAAGCGTGGAGATCTGTACCCGTCACCCGTCCCATGCTTCGAGGCTCTCGCATTGCCCAGTATAGTAGAACGAGCAACGCAGAACCCACGCCGATGAGTTTATACAATCTCCCCTCAGGATTTGCCTCTTCCTTCCGCCCATAGGGGCAAACGGACAAAACAATCCCTTAGGGATATTTATAAAAACATCCCATGGGCATCTACCGTTGCATAGTTCATGACTATACTTCTGAACTTGCGAGATTCGAAACATCAAGAACCAGCGCGTGATAAACGCCTTCTTATTTATAGCGGTTCCCCTCTCCCTCCTCGTCCACTCCCATTCCCCTCTGCCGCAAAGGACAGATGTTCCTGTTCGTATCGGCGCAGGTCGCCTTGCTTGGATCGGCCTACCGGTCGCTACCGGACATCACGACACAGCAAGAATCACCGGGAACCCAATGCAAAGTTAATCTTTTTTAAGGACCAATTCCATAAAGAACGGACAAAATTTCAAAGTTTTTGTCGTCCGCCCTCCTTTTATCCTTTCATATTCAACGCTTCCATGAAACGGCGAATCACTTCGGGCTTGCCTGTATGCTTACCGTCGTCTTCGCTCAACTTACAAGTATCGTTGTAGAAAGTCCATGACTCCGTGATTTTCACGGCCACCAGTTTGATGACGATGTTCATGGGCTTCACGCCCTCAAAGTCGTTTGTGAAGTGCGTGCCTATCCCGAAAGAAGGTTGGCAATACTCCCGGGCGTAACGTTGTATCTCTATCGCACGGTCCGTGTCGAGCGCATTGCTGAATATGACTTGCTTCGTGCGGGGGTCGATGCCTAACGAACGGTATTTCTTCACAATCCTTTGCAGTTCCGCGCGGTTGTCGCCACTGTCCACGCGAAGACCTTTGAACAGGTTGGCAAAGTCCTCCGAGAAATTCAGGCTGAAGATGTCCCAGCCGAAACTGTCGTAGAGATATGTGCCCAAAGCTCCGCGGAACGTGTTGCGCCACGAGTTCATGGCAATATGGTTGGCCATCTGGGGACCGTACATTCCTCCTATGGCACAGACAAACTCGTGTGCCATCGTGCCGACGGGAATCAGGTCGTACTTCATCGCCAGATAGACATTGCTAGTCCCGACAAACTTCCCGCTCCATTCCCGGCTCCGGTAACAGTCTCGCATCGCCCGGACCACCGTCTCTTCCGCCTCGAAAGAGACGCGGCGGCGCGTCCCGAAATCGCTGAACACGCAACCGGCTTCCAACAAGCGGACGGCTTTCCGGTAAGTCTTCCGGTAATAATCCTCATAATCGAAACGGCTGTCTTCGCCCGTCATCCTGTAATAAAGCTCGGAAATAATGGCCAGCACTTTCACTTCCAACAGGATGGTATCGGCCCAACTCCCTTCGAACTCCACGGACAGATGCCCCTCTTCATCCTGCCGTACTGTCACCCATTCGCGACAGAAACGGTAGCCTTTCAAGTAGGTGTAGAACCAACCGGGAATGTAGCTGCACCGCCGTTTCATGAACGCGATTTCCTCGTCCGTAATGACCACGTCCTCCAACAGAATGATTTGTTTTTGCAACTCGTCGGCAAAACCCGGCGGATAGACGGTATGGTCCCGGTCGGTAAACCGGTACTTCACCTGAGCACGGGGAAAATTGTCGATGACCGCGCAGCACATGGTGAACTTATACAGGTCGTCGTCTGTAAAATGATTGATAATTCGTTCCATACAAAGTCATTTTGTTTGATTTCACTTTTCGCGAAGTTCCCACCGGTCTCCTGTCCGATACAACTTGCAGGTCTTGCCCTGCCAAACGCCTCCCTTACGGTCGAGTATCTCGTTCCGGAACGGAGACGGACGGAAAACCTCCACCCGGCTGCTGTCTGCCGCAAACACGGCATACGACGTCAAAGAAGGCTGTAACGACGGGTCGTCCACCCGCACACCGTCTTCAAAAATGCGGATACAGTCCCGGCGGAGTTCACTCCACGTATAACCGGCCGCCGTAAGACAACCATGTTCATCCTTATTTCCCCCGATAAGTTGGGGAGCTTGCACAGACCTGCAAGCCGAAAAGCAGACCAACCCGCTCACGATAATCCAAATATTTTTTCTCATATCCTATTTTATTCAGTATAAAGTCTAAAACAAAATCCAATCCTATCCGGCATTTCACCTATTCTTTATATACACATTCCGCATCATGCTCCTCCTCCGGTGGGTTTCCCTTCGAACAAATCCGAATCTTTTCCCCCGGCAACCCGATGCTCTTCTATTTTTTGCGTCTCCTGCCTCAACACCTCCAGAAATTTCTCCGTCAGCAAAGAGTGCCTTTTACCTTTAAGAGAGAGAAGACTGATGTGCATCATCTCCGTTTTCTCCTTAATCGGCACAGCCTTCAAATCCGGACTGCTCACCGTCATGTCTTGCGGCAAAATGGAAATCCAATGCCCCGTGCGCAGCATGTCAAGCAATAAAGGCGTACTATTGACTTCTATCTGCGGCTTTACCTTCACCTTGTATTGGGCCAGCATGCGGTCTATGACCTTCCGGGTGTACAGCTCTTTATCCAAGAAGATGACGGGGAACTCGTTCAAGTCCGATAAAGAGAAATGTTTCCGGATGGCCACCGGGTGGGTCTCGTGGGCTATGACGCATAAAGGCATGCAAGCGTATTCCGTGGACTCCGTAAGCGCTGAGACATCCTGCGGATTGTAACTCAACGCAAAATCAAGTTTGTTGGAATTAATCAGCTCCACCAGTTCCAATACGGAATGGGAATATACAATCGACAATTCCGCTTTAGGGAAAGCCTTCGTAAACTTCAACACGCAGATATTCAGCAAAGGGAAGAGGCTGTATATTACTCCTATTTTTATCTTTCCCGTATAGACATGCTGCATTTCCTTCAAATGTTGGATGCCATACGCCACCTCCTCTATCGCTTTACGGGAACAGTCCAAAAAATCCCGTCCGGCATCCGTCAGGTAGATTTTCTTCCCGATGCGGTCGAACAGCGTCACGCCGAGTTCCTCTTCCAGTTGCTTGATGCTTAACGACAAGGTGCTCTGCGTGATAAAAAGCTCTTTGGAGGCTTCAGTAAACGAAAGCACGTCTGCCAACTTGACGAAATATTTCAGCGGAGTCAGTTCCATAAGAAAAATCAATAGAAATCATGAATATTATTAATTCTACAAATTTACGAAAAAGAGAAATTACTCCTAACTTTGAGACAAGAAAAATGAAAACGTCTCTGGGTTAAACTATTATAAACGAAGCGAAAGAAAGAGACGGTTGACATTAAATAATGTATAAGAATGTTGAGAAACCCAAGCGGTTCTCCACGTTCAACGACAGCCAGCGACAAAACAATCGGTTCGACAGGTAAAAAGGACACGAAACAAATAAAACGATTATATATAATTAAGGTATAAACATCATTTATGGCAGAGGTATTAGGACACATATCGCAAATTATCGGCCCGGTGGTAGACGTTCATTTCGAGCACAGCGAGAAAGAACAGAACGCAAACCTTCCGAGCATACACGACGCTCTGAAAATCCAACGTCCGGGCGGCAAGACATTGATCGTGGAAGTGCAGCAACACATCGGAGAAGATACGGTGCGCACCATCGCCATGGACAGTACGGACGGTCTGCAACGCGACATGAAAGTGGTCTCTACCGGAAAACCCATCACCATGCCGGTGGGCGCACAGATTCGCGGACGGGTCATGAACGTCGTAGGCGAAGCCATCGACGGCATGCAGGCATTAGACGAAACCGGAGCATTTCCCATCCACCGGGATCCTCCTAAGTTTGAAGACCTTTCCACCACTCAGGAAGTGCTTTTCACGGGCATCAAAGTGATAGACCTGTTGGAACCCTATCTGAAAGGAGGAAAAATCGGATTGTTCGGTGGGGCGGGCGTAGGAAAAACGGTATTAATCAAGGAGCTCATCAACAACATTGCCAAAAAGCATAACGGCTTTTCCGTGTTCGCCGGTGTGGGAGAACGTACGCGTGAGGGTAACGACCTGCTACGCGAAATGATTGAGTCCGGTGTCATCAAATACGGCGACGAATTTCTGAAAAGCATGGAAGCCGGGCATTGGGACCTGTCGAAAGTAGACATGGACGAGGTGGAAAAATCCCAAGTGGCCATGGTATTCGGACAGATGAACGAACCGCCGGGCGCACGTTCTTCCGTAGCGCTTTCCGGTCTGACCTTAGCCGAGTCTTTCCGTGACAACAATAAGGGAGACGGACCGCGTGACATCCTGTTTTTCATCGACAACATCTTCCGTTTCACCCAGGCCGGTTCCGAAGTGTCCGCCTTGTTGGGACGTATGCCCTCGGCCGTGGGTTATCAGCCGACACTGGCTTCCGAAATGGGACAGATGCAAGAACGAATCACGTCCACGAAGAACGGCTCTATTACTTCTGTACAAGCTGTGTACGTGCCTGCCGACGACTTGACCGACCCTGCCCCGGCCACGACATTCACGCATCTGGATGCCACGACCGTACTGAGCCGTAAAATCACGGAGTTGGGCATTTATCCTGCGGTGGATCCCTTGGAATCCACATCGCGTATTCTTGATCCGCTCATCGTGGGACAGGAACATTACGAAACGGCACAGCGCGTCAAACAAATCCTGCAACGGAACAAGGAACTGCAAGACATCATTTCCATCCTCGGCATGGACGAGCTTTCGGACGAAGACCGTCTGACGGTGAACCGCGCACGACGGGTACAACGTTTCCTGTCGCAACCCTTTGCCGTGGCCGAACAGTTTACGGGCGTGCCGGGCGTCATGGTATCCATCGAAGACACCATCAAAGGATTCAAAATGATATTGGACGGAGAGGTGGACGACCTTCCCGAACAGGCTTTCCTCAACGTGGGCACCATTGAAGACGCCATTGCCAAAGGAAAAGAATTGTTGAGCGCAGCCCAAAACTAAATCGTATGGAAGAGGATAAAATTCATTTGCTCATCGTGTCGCCGGAAAAGACTTTGTTCGAAGGCCAGGTGAAGTACGTAAGACTTCCCGGCAGTGCCGGACAGTTCGCCGTATTCCACAACCACGCGCCCCTGATTTCGTCCCTCGACGCAGGAGAAGTCGTTTACCGGAGTGGAAAAGACAAGATCCGCTTGAACATTTCAGGTGGTTTTGTAGAAGTGAATGACAACACAGTCTCCGTCTGCGTAACGGAAGCGACGGCCTGACCCCTTTCAGGTCAGGCTGCATAAAAAGATAAGTTTAAGGAATGAAGCTACTAAAATATTTATGCTGTATAGGTTTATGCCTGTTGATGTTCATGCCACGGCAGGCACAGGCTGAAGAAACCCAAGAAATAGATGTGTACGAAATCGTTTTCGGCCACATCGAAGACGCATACGAATGGCATATCACAGACATCGGAGATGCCTCCATACGCATCCCCTTGCCCGTGATTGTGAAAAGCTCTTCCGGTTGGCATATATTTTCTTCTGCCCGTCTGAGAAATCAAGCCCGATACGAAGGATTATACATCGCACCGGATGGCGAATACAAAAATAAAATCGTAGAAAAAGACGCCACGGGAGAAGAAATCCGTCCGTTCGACATCTCCATCACCAAAAACGTGCTGGCACTGTTCATCAACAGCGCCATATTGGTGGCCATCATGCTGGGATGTGCGCGTTGGTACAAGCGTCACGAAGTGAGCGAAGGGGCACCTAAAGGCGGTGTGGGCATGATAGAGGCTCTGGTGGGCATGATAAACGATGAAGTCATCAAAGGATGTATCGGGGAAGACTACCGGAGATACGCTCCCTATTTGCTGACCGCGTTCTTTTTCGTTCTGGTTAACAACCTGATGGGTATTCTTCCAATCTTTCCGGGAGGAGCTAACGTCACGGGAAACATTGCCATTACATTGGTATTGGCATTGTGCACCTTTCTCTTCACCAACATCTGCGGAACAAAAGCCTATTGGAAGGATATCTTTTGGCCGAAAGTTCCCATGTGGTTGAAAGTTCCCGTGCCCCTCATGCCTATGATTGAGCTATTCGGGATTTTCACCAAACCATTTGCTTTGATGATCCGTCTGTTTGCCAACATCATGGCCGGGCACGCAGCCATCCTTAGTTTGGTAGCCATTATCTTCATTACGGTGAAGGCAGGTCCGGTCATCAACGGTTCCATGACGGTCATATCCGTACTTTTCGGTATCTTCATGGACATGCTGGAACTTCTTGTAGCCTTCATCCAGGCGTATGTATTCACCATGTTGTCGGCCGTGTTCATCGGACTGTCACGCGTAAAAGAAGAGAATTAAAGGAAAACTATTAGAAAATTAAGTATAACCCTTAAAAACAGAAACATTATGTTATTATCCATTTTATTACAAGCTATCGGAGGTATAGGTCTTACCAAGTTGGGTGCAGCGATTGGCGCTGGTATTGCCGTTTTGGGTGCAGGTATAGGTATCGGACGCATCGGCGGGTCGGCCATGGACGCCATTGCACGACAACCGTCGGAATCCAACAACGTGCGTATGAATATGATCATCGCGGCAGCTTTGATAGAAGGTGTAGCCCTCATCGCCATTGTCGTTTGTCTTTTGACATTGTTCCTCTAAACCGTTGTTGCTTATGGGACTGCTAACCCCGGATCCGGGCACACTGTTCTGGATGGTGATTATATTCGGAATCGTATTCTTCATCTTGGCTAAATACGCATTTCCTGTCATCACCGGAATGGTGGACAAACGGAAACAATACATAGACAGTTCGCTGGAGGCTGCCCGCCAGGCCAACGAGCAGTTGCAGCAGGTAAAAGCCGAAAGCGAAGCACTGCTGGCACGGGCACACGAAGAGCAGACCGCCATACTGAAAGAAGCTTCCGCCACGCGCGACCGCATCATCGCCGAAGCACGCGAACGGGCTCGCACCGAAGCGCGGAAAGCTTTGGATGAAACCCGCCACCAGATAGCTGCGGAAAAAGAAAGCGCCATCAACGACATACGTCGGCAAGTAGCGATACTGTCTGTAGATGTGGCTGAAAAGGTATTGCGTAAAAAACTGTCTGATGATAAGGAACAGCTTGAATTAGTGAACAGACTGTTGGACGAAGTTAAATCAAACAACAACATTGAATAATGGATATAGGAATTATTGCAAGACGTTATGCCCGCGCATTGTTGCTCTTCGCATGCGAGAACGGACACGAAACCTTGGTGTACGAACAGGCCCAACAACTCCTGTTCCAATACAACCAGCTTCCGGAGTTCCGCCATACGATAGAGAATCCGATGGTGAGCCGTACAGAGAAAATAAAGCTCTTGCACAATGCTACCGCCGGAGCGGACACATGCGAAGAGCTGACCAAATTCTTCTATCTGCTACTTGAAAAAAGGCGCGAAAAGCTATTGGCTTTCATCCTGCATTCTTTCTTATTCTTATATCGGAAAAAGAAAAAAATACGTCAGGGAAAACTTGTCACGGCAATGCCGTTACCGGAGGAAACCCTCAACGAGCTGAAAGCGCTCATCCTGAAACGCTATCGGGGACGCACGGTGGAATTCAACACCAAAGTAGACCCCGACATCATCGGTGGCGGCATTCTGGAAATCGGCTATTGGCGAATCGACGCCAGCATAGCCGGACAGTTGAAACGCGTGAAGAAACAGTTCATCGAGAAAAACAGAAGAATCGTATAATGAAAAGGAAACAAGAATATGCCAGATAAGATAAGACCCAGCGAGGTTTCGGAGGTATTGCTCCAACAGCTCAAAGGAATCAACACGTCCATCCAGTTCGACGAAGTGGGCGCGGTGTTACAGGTAAGCGACGGCGTGGCACGTATTTATGGATTGCTCCATGCCGAGGCCAATGAATTATTGGAATTTGAAAACGGAGTGATGGGAGTGGTGATGAACCTGGAAGAAGACAACGTGGGCGCCGTCCTCTTAGGAGCCACCGACCTCATCAAAGAGGGCATGATTGTGAAACGTACGGGACGCATCGCCTCCATACGGGTCAGCGAGAACATGCTGGGGCGCGTCATCGACCCGTTGGGCGTTCCTTTGGACGGAAGAGGCACCGTAGGAGGGGAACTTTTCGAAATGCCGCTGGAACGCAAAGCTCCCGGAGTCATTTACCGCCAACCGGTATCTGAACCTCTGCAGACAGGCATCAAGGCCATCGATGCCATGATTCCTATCGGACGGGGACAACGTGAATTGATCATCGGCGACCGCCAAACGGGGAAGACCGCGATAGCCATCGACACCATCATCAACCAACGTTCCGCATACGAGGCGGGCAAACCGGTGTACTGCATCTATGTGGCCATCGGGCAGAAAGGCTCCACCGTGGCCAACATCGTCAACACGCTGCGTGAAAAAGGTGCCATGGACTACACGGTGGTCGTAGCCGCTACGGCTGCCGACCCGGCTGCATTGCAATACTTCGCACCGTTTGCCGGGGCAGCCATCGGAGAATATTTCCGCGACACCGGCCGCCATGCCTTAGTCGTATTCGACGACCTTTCCAAACAGGCCGTAGCCTACCGCGAGGTTTCGCTCATCCTGCGCCGTCCGTCGGGCCGCGAAGCTTACCCCGGCGACATCTTCTATCTGCACTCCCGACTGTTGGAACGTGCTGCCAAAATCATCAACCAGCAGGAAGTGGCCGAGCAGATGAACGACCTGCCGGAAAGCCTGAAAGGAAAAGTGAAATGCGGAGGTTCGCTCACGGCACTCCCTATCATCGAGACACAGGCAGGCGACGTGTCCGCCTACATCCCTACGAATGTGATTTCCATCACCGACGGACAGATATTCCTCGAAACTGACTTGTTCAACCAAGGCTTCCGTCCGGCCATCAATGTAGGTATCTCCGTATCCCGCGTGGGCGGCAGCGCGCAAATCAAGAGCATGAAGAAAGTGGCCGGTACACTGAAAATCGACCAGGCGCAATACCGTGAACTGGAAGCTTTCTCCAAGTTCAGCAGCGACATGGATTCCGTGACCGTCATGACCATCGACCGCGGACGAAAGAACAACCAACTGTTGATACAACCCCAATACTCCCCTATGCCGGTAGGCGAACAAGTCGCTATCCTCTATTGCGGTACGCACGGACTGATGCGCGACATACGTATCGACCAGGTCATTGCCTTCCAGCACGAATTTCTGGAAAGCCTGCGCGCATCGCACCGTCAGGATGTGTTGGAGGTTTTAGAAGGCGGAGTCATCAACGAACAAGTGACCAAAGTCATCGAAGATGTGGCTCAGTCCACTCTTCTGTTATTTAAACACTGATTAGACCATGGCATCATTAAAAGAAGTAAAGGGCAGAATACTCTCGGCCAATAATACGCTGAAGATTACGTCGGCCATGAAAATGGTGGCTTCCGCCAAGTTGCACAAGGCGCAAGAAGTCATCGAAGGCATGTTGCCCTACGAACGGCAGATGTCGGCCATCATGACCCACTTCTTGCAAACCGGCGGTAAGACGGAATCGCCCTTTGCCACGCAACGGGAGGCAAAGCGCATTGCACTGGTCATATTCTCGTCCAACAGCAGTTTGTGCGGCGGATTCAACTCCAACGTCATACGCTCCTACCATCAGTGGCTGGACGAACACGCACAAATGGCAAAGGAAAATCTTATCATCTATCCCGTAGGAAGAAAGATTGCAGACGCTGTGAAAAAATCGGGCTTTACTCCGGCCGGAGATTATACGCACATGGCCGATAAGCCCAACTATACGGAATGTGAGAGTTTGGCAGCAGAACTATGCGAACGTTTTTTGTCGGGCGACATAGACCGGGTAGAGCTTATTTATCATCACTTTAAATCCGCCGGTTCACAGGAACTCGTCAACACGGTATATTTACCGATAGATTTGTCTGCCATGACCGAGGTTCCGACCGACAACCGGCAGCCGGACTATCTGATAGAACCTTCGGAAGAAATTCTATTGGCCAAACTGATTCCGGAGGTGTTGAAGCTGAAAGTCTATACCACTCTTTTAGACTCCAACGCATCCGAACATGCCACACGAAGCATGGCCATGCAGATAGCCACGGACAATGCCAACAACTTGATACAGGACCTCACCGTCGTGTACAACAAAGGACGCCAGCAGGCCATCACCAACGAACTGTTGGACATCATGGGCGGCACCATGGCTTGATGCGCCGCGCTCCGCGACTTCTGAAAAAAGACCGGGCATACCAAGAGAATTTCCTCTGTATGCCCGGTCATTTTTTCCTGATTCCGTTACCGCCCTCACCTGTGTTTCCTACCCCTGTGTTCCAGACCTAAAAAACACGTTCGGAAGGCTCTTTGCAACAGTCTGATAATGAATGTCATAAAAATCTGCGCCAAACGATTTTTCATTCTCAGCCGAATGATTTTTCAATCTCCTGAGATTGATTTTCCGTTCTGCGGCAAACGGTTTTCCAGCCTCCTGCCTGCTTTTCAGCGGCGCGGCGCAGAATGCGGTTTTTGCCCCTGAAAACGCGGACGACTTCCCATGTCCGGACGTTCATAAAGCTGTTGCACCTGTCTCATCGTCAACACTTTCTTAAACTTGTCATAGTAGCTCTTCTGCACGTCCAACCGTTTCTCCTGAGCCGAAAAACGAGCCTTTATGTTCTCGTCTATATCTTTATCCGACTGTGTCGCCTGACTTCCTTTTTCCTTTTTGGGCACGCGGCATTCCGCCAACTTTTGCATATATTCCTCGTAAAGGGGAATAAATTTTGCCGATGTTTCGTCGTCCAACATCAGTTTCCCGGCCATCCGCTTGGCCATCTGTTCGGGATTCGTCCGCATACGCGGCGCGTTTCCGCGCTCTTGGGCTGACAATGTGCTTCCGGCCAACAAAGCAAAACATACGGCCATCATCAATTTTCTCATAGTTGTTTCCTTTTTAATTAAACCATTCTTTTTTGTTTCACAGAAGTATGACCCATTTCCAGGTATAAGGTTTACTCGCAAAATCTCTACTCTGCCGAATATAACAAGCTTTAACAAGCCGTACCGGACCGTCACATACTCAAAGGGCCGGCTCCGTTTCCTTACGAAGCCGGCCCCTGCCACCGTATCTTTCTGGCGTGCAAACCGTATTATTTCATCACAAACGTATTATAAGAATGTGCTGCCAGTTCGGCGGACAGGCTCTTCTCTCCTATCTTGACCACCAACGGAGAAACCTCGTCTTTGAAATTTCCGGCCACGACCACATACTTTCCTTCAGGTGTGCGGCTGACCAATACCGGCATCCTGTCGTCCCCTTGGGCTTTGTAAGCCACCACCTGACTGCCTTTCGTGATGAAATGGCTGTAATGCTTCACGGCAAAATACTCCGGAGTATAGGTAAACGTGCGTGCCTTGGAATCCACCCGGATAAGGGCATTCTGTTTCCATCCCCACGGACTCTCGCCATTATCGGCCAAGATGAAATTCCAGAAAGTGTACTCGTTGCATCCGTTACCCAAATAATGGTTCATCAGTTCAAAGGTATGTTCGCCTGCTCCCCAGTCGAAACTACCCCACCCGCATTCGCTTTCCGAACACATATAGTTCCACTCGGGATGTTCCTTGCGCAGCACGGGGAGCGACTCGCGGCCTTCCCATTGGAATGCCATGCCGCTTACGTATTCCTGCAGCTTCGTGTCGGAAGCAATCTTCTGCACATAGTCCACACGGTTGGTGTTGAACGTCCCGAGATAAAGCTTCACCTCCGGATGTTTTTGTCTGAGCGTGGGACCCAGATAGTCACGATTGAACCGCACCGTTCCCTCGGCCGTCCATGCACAACCGGGGTAAGGCGTGTAGCTGTATGCCTCATTCTGATATATCACCATATCTATATTCACCCCCTGTTCCTTGTAAGCGTCGATAAACTTACAGAAATAATTGGCATACGCCTGCAAGTAACGCGGATCCTGTATAAAGTAGTCCGTGGTAGCCAACTGGCGCGGGAACTTCCCTTTCCGCTCGCCCATCAGTTTCATTTCGTCGGGATCCACCTTGTCGTTCACATTACCGTAAAGGATGTAATTCATCTTTTCGGGCATGTGGTTGAACTTGCTGCTCAACACAGGATAATCCCCCGTGATTTTCATCCAACTGGGCGGACACCACGGAGATGTCCAGAACGTCAGTCCGGGATTATACTTCTGTGCCGCGCGTATGAAGGGGATGATGGACTGTTTGTCGCGGTCTATATTGAAATAACGCAGTTCCAGATCTCCGGCCACCTCGTCGCAACTATACCAAGAACGGGCATAGTCGTTGGCGTTCATGGAAATACGCCCACGGGAAATACGCAAATCCCCCTCCGGAGAAAATACGTTTTTCAGTATCTCGTCCTGTTCGTCACGGATCAACATGCCCAATGCGTCCCAGTCCAATTCATTAAACGTGGCACCCCACGCCTTGAATTCCACAATCGGTGTCACATGCTCTTCCACCGTCACATGGGCATCCGCAGCCTTCTTGGACATCTTCACCGTAGACGTTTTCCACGTATTTCCTTCCGTACTGGCATACCACGTGAATGATTGTGCCAAACTCCCGGCAGACCAAGCCGCCACACAACTGCATGCGAAAAGCAATTTGATTCTTTGTTTCATAATACTTCAAAAATTGGTTAATGAATATCAAGTGCAAATCTAACACTTTTTCCGAAACAGATATCTGATATAAATCAGAAAAAGCGGGCTCGCGCCCGCTTTCTTCTTAAAAAAAATTAATCCGGACTTCAGCTTTTATGCGTCATAATCTCCAAAACCTTACGGTCGGTCTCGTTCATGGCTTCGGCTCCGATGCTTGTCAGGTTATGTATGCTCTTATCCACATCGTCGTCGATGATGCCCTCCACGCTGCTCACACATTTCTGCTGCATGGCCAGCATGGCTGACAATACGGCCGTGGAAACCCCGCTCGTCAGTTTCAATGCGCAACTCGGTTTGGCTCCGTCACAAATCATCCCCGTGAGGTTCGCTATCATATTCTTCACGGCGTATGAGACTTGCTCGTACTTTCCTCCCATCAGATAGGTGATGCCACAGCTCGACCCCGTGGAAGCCACCACACATCCGCACAAGGCCGACAGGACACCCAGACTTTGCTTGATATAAATGGCCGTCAGATGGCTCAGCATAAGCGCGCGAACAAGTTCTTCGTCCGTATTGTGATTCTCTTCGGCAAAAACCACGACCGGCATCGTAGCACAAATCCCCTGATTACCGCTTCCTGAATTGCTCATCACCGGAATCATAGCTCCGGCCATGCGGGCATCGCACGCACATGAGGTACTCGACAAGATATGGGAGAATATCGTATCCCCCATAATGCCGCGTCCCAAAGGACGGCTCAGCGTCTTACCCAGCTCATGTCCGTAACATCCTTTCAAAGCTTGCTGCGAAGCCGATTCGTTCAAGCGACGCGCCTCAAGGATAAATTCGATTTCTTCCAACGGCGACTCCACGGAAAAATCGTACACCTTGCGCAAGTTGAGTTCGCATTCGTCTTCTCCGGCCTCCTCACCTTGGGGAACGCGGTTGTCCGACAGCACTTGCCCGTCTTTCTCCACATAGACGAAATGTGTGTGCTGACCGGCAATAACAGCCGTAGCCCTATGGCCGGACTCGCCCTCCACTATGGCTTCGACATAAAGCTTTTCCGAAATGCCTTCTTTCAATGATATTTTGACACGCCGCTCCGCGATATATTGCTTTCCCTGCTCTACGTCGGTCGGCATTACGTCTTTCAGTACCTCCAGCCCGTATGCAGACTTGCCTACCACTGCGCCTAAAGCTATGGCTATGGGAAGTCCCACCATACCCGTACCGGGAATTCCCACGCCCATGGCATTTTTCAGAATATTCGCACTGAGAAAGACACTGACCGTGACCGGCCTTTCTCCAAGCGTCTCTGCCGCGCGAGCCACACAAAGAGACACGCATATAGGTTCTGTGCATCCCATTGCCGGCACCACCTGTTGCTTCACCAACCGGATGATGCGTTCCCGTTCCGTTTTTTCAATTTTCATGTTTTATCCTTTTTCCGGCCCAAAGGTCATTCATCAGCCAGTTCTTCATCTACATCCTTGATGTCCGCCTCGGGGGTGTAGCTTTCGTAAAAAGTGTCATCTTCGGCCGTATCGCCTTCTTCTTCCGAGTCCGAATCAGCTTCAGTGTCTTCGTCTACAATACGACGATTGCCGTCTTCGTCATATTCCGGTTCAGGCACAAAACGCAATTTCTCCACCGGTTCGCGTTTTTTAGCAAAAATGGCCTCTACCCAAGTCCCTTTCGCAATCTCCAAGACTTCATAACCATCGGCGACTTTACGTTCCAACGTACCGCCCGCAGCATGGATACGCGAAGCAGGCAAAGTCGTCGTACTAATGTCGAAAGCCGACTCTATAATGTCTTTTATCGTCAAAGATATGGAATCCCAACCACCGCCGAAATTACCTTCTATCAACTTCAGCAGGTCGGACGCCGTAATATGTTTAATGTTCTCATACGAGAGGTCTGTAATCCGGCGAATCTCTTTCTTACGTATGGCCACGGCACCTTTTCGTTTGTCCACGCAAGGAAGAATGACATAATTGCCGTCGCTATACCTCATGACTTCCCGGTCGTCTTTCGGGTCGAAATGATATACGTCAAAGGCCAGTCGGATGACGTTCAGCACTTTTTCCTCAGATGAAGAAAAACCTTCTTCCTTAATATCCTTTTGCCACAATTCCAAAAGCTCTTGGGCTTCCGTTCCCCATACATTACTGGCGTTCAAATCGAGAACCGATTCCAAATAGTAATTCTTCTTCTGCATATTCTTTCCTCTTTAATTTTTTGGCAAAAGTAATAAAATAAATACGTTCTACCACAAGTATTTTTGAGAAAACGAGCATAATGTCCATAAAAAAAGTTACCTTTGACCGTATTAATCTAATATCAATAAAAATAAAGACCTATGAAGAAACCATTATTGACAGTTTTGACACTTCTTACCTCCTCGTTATGTATCTGGGCAGATCCGGTAGACAGGGCAAAGGCCAAAGAAATAGCTACGGCCTATATGCGTGGAAATCAACCCCCTGAACTTATAGAAACTTCTATTGCCAAACGCAAGGGTACTGACGGACATGCCCCTCTTTACATTTTCAATCGTGGAAACGACCAAGGCTTCGTCATCATATCCGGAGACGACTGCATGCCCTACGTACTGGGATATACCGAGAAGGGGGACTTCGACCCGCAAACTCTCCCGCCTGCCATGCTCGACTGGTTGGAAGGATACAGCCGTATGATAGAAGCAGCACAAGCCCAAGGTTTAGGGCCGAGAGTACAAACGCGGGCCAACGACAAGGAAAACATCGCCCCATTGGTCAGTGCACACTGGTCGCAAGGGGCACCTTACAATAACTTGTGCCCATTCCGTAAAGACGGAGAAGGCCGTGCATTGACCGGATGTGTGGCCACGGCTGCCGCGCAAGTGGCATATTACTGGAGAAAAGAGCTGCCCGACCGTTCGCAGTATGATACGCCGACTTACGGTTACGGCGACGCTCCCGTCACCGAATCATTCCCAAAAGGAACTCCCTTGCAATGGGAACTGATGCAGGACAACTACGGAGGCTCCACGCCCGAGGACATGAACACGGCCGTGGCCACGCTGATGGCCATCACGGGAACCTCCACCTGGCTCACCTATGGTTCGTCTACGTCGGGACAAATCCGTGATTTGGTCAATACCTTCTCCGGACAATTCCTCATGGATAGCCGATGTACATACAAATCCGGCATCAGCCAGTCGGAATGGGAAGATATGGTGTACGACGACCTGGCAAAAGGTTGGCCCATCGTGTACAGCGGAGTATCCCCGACATCAGGCGGACATGCCGTAGTGGTAGACGGATACCGCGCCTCGGACAACCTTTTCCATTTCAATTTCGGATGGGGAGGACAAGGAGACGGGTATTACACCGTGGACGACTTGACGGGTATGAACGGATTCAACGGGCAGCAAGGCATGACCCACGCCATACATCCGCGTACCTATTCTTTGGAAGGTGAAATCCGGACAGACAAGATGTACACCCGCATGAAAAACGCCATCGAGGTGGAAATCACCAACCATGGAACCACGGACTACAAGGGAATATACCTTGCCATCGAGCGAAAAGAAGAGGAACCGACAGACGTAAGCGACGCACTTCTGAGAGACGTGAACACGGTCGTCCCGAGCGGAGAAACGGCAACCGTGGAATTGACTTACCGGCCCAGTATCGCCGGGCCGTATTACATGTACCTCATGGACAGTAATGCCCGTATCCTGGCACGCCTGACGACCGAAGCCTCCGTACAGGAACCCGTCTTGTCACTGAACGGCCTCCGGCTCGATGCCGCTCAGGAAAGCGAGAAAACATCCATCGTGATCGGCGGACAAGAGAGCACCATATTATATAATAAGGTGTACAGCGACGCAGCCTGCGTCCTGGCTTCCATAACGAACGCCCAAGAAGCTACCGCCACCACGCCGACCTTGCAATGCGACTTGTACCAATACGATGCCGGACAATCGGCCTTTGTCAAACGCGAGGAATCGTCGGACAGGGAGACCGTCTTTGCTGAAGGCGCGACACAAGACGTGACGTTCAACTTCGACGACATGGAAAAAGACGTATTATACGCTGTCTCACTGCACCGCGACTACAAGGCCGGAGGAGAAGACCGGACGATGGAGGCAGCACCGGAAGACACCATGGTCTATTTCAAGATAGCCGGTTGCGACCTCACCATGGCCGAAACGGACAACTGGGGAACCGTCTTCTCCGGCCATTGGAACAGGGACAAGTTTTTAGAACTGGCGGCCACGCCCCCGGCCTTGCACTACGACCTGACACGCGTGACTGGCATAGACAGCCTGCCGCAGATGGCGAACCCGAACATACTGTTCTATCTCAATGCCGCCTCGGACGTCACCGGACGCAACATCATCAAAGACGGGATATGTGAGGAGCTCTACCTGACCCTGGGTTACGACTACTACGCGAAGGAACCTTTCACCGCCCGCCGAGCCGTCTTCGACCCGCAGTCCTCATCGACGAAATGGCAATATATCGCCCTGCCTTTCGACTGCGAAGTACCCGAAGGCAGCCGCGCACGGCGAATCAAGAAACTGAGCAACATCCTTATCTCGGAATCGGACGAAGTAAACACAACGTTAAAGGCTTGCACGCCTTACCTCTACCGGACTACCCGGCCGGGCGAAGACCGGATTACAGCCACCGACGTGACCGTCGATGACGGTCACGGAACGGCTACGTCCGACACCCTGTCCTACAGTTTCAGCAATGGAGTGGCCCGGAAAGGACTCCGCATGCTGAACAAGACCAACATACAGACCTTCGTAGAGGACGAGGGCGCCACCATCCCCGCTTTCAGCGGTTACCTTACGTACGACAAGGACGTAAGCATCAACATCTACGCATACGAAAAGAAAGACAAGGAAAGCGAGGAGCTCGGCGAACTGTTGGGACAAGCCTACCTCTTGGCTGAAAATCCGGAAGGACAACTGTCACAGGAAGACCTCAATACGTTCCTCGACCAAATCCACACCGCAGCCGCATGCTATACCCGCCATCCGGAAGCGGAGGAGATAGCCAAAGCCGCCGCCCTTCTGGAAGAGAATATCAAAGCCTGCCGACAGAACCTCATCCCCACAGATGCGCCCATCGACCTCACGGATGTCTACCTGACCAATGCTTCGTTTGAAAGCCGACGCACCACGGGTTGGGACATCACGCGCGAGACAGGGCAGAGTTCAAAGGTGGCGGACGTTTCCTCTTTAGACAACTACATGGTGGATGCTGATGGCAGTTACGTGTTCTACTCTTATTCCAGCAGCGGGGCAGGCAGCGTCACGCTGAGCCAGAAAGCCACGGGCCTGAAAAACGGATTCTACCGCGTGAAGGCATGGATAGCCACTGACGAAGGACAGAGCGTCACGCTCTTTGCCAACGAGGCCATGGCCACGATGACCGACGACGGTTTCGGCGGACATTACCTGCGGGAAACCGTCATAGACAGCATCCACGTGACGGACGGCATGCTCACCCTCGGCATCAAAGGTAACGACGGATGGTATAAGGCCGACAACTTCAGGGTGTATTATCTGGGCGACGGCACCACCTCCGTCACTCCCGTACGTAAGGGCACAGCTACCGTCAAAGCATACGGCGGAGAGGGTTGCATCAGTTTGCAAGGTCCGGAAGGACAAGTGCTGACCGTTTCCATCTACGGAACGGACGGACGCATGGTACGGCAAGTGACCGTCGATGGGCACGAACAAGTGCGCGGCCTCTCCAAAGGACTATATATCGTAGACCGGCAAAAAGTCATCGTCCGGTAACACGGACAATCGACCACATCACCTACATTACCCCACTTCCACCTACAAGGTATGGAAGTGGGGTTTTTATTTCATATTTTTATCACCCATAATCAAACGGTACACAAGAGCAAAATCGGCGATAAATTATCGTATTTTACGTCTTAAAAAGGAGAATTCATAGAAAATATTGATGGAAATACCCAAAAAACACACCAAACCTTATAATTATATTATATTTATTTGTAACTTTGTTTCAAGTTCATTAACTTTTCGTTCATCCCCAAAAATGGACGGTATAAAAGCAATTATCAAATTAGATGACTGAAAAAGCAAGAAAACAGAAGTGGAATACAGGGTGTATTCCACTTCTTATATTATACATAATCCACGGAGTATTCGTCACGGCCTACATGGGGGAATATTATCCCGAGGTGGAGTTCGCCTTTTGGGTCGCCGAAGTCTTCCTCGTCATGCACGCCTACGCCTTGTGCAGACTGCCCCATAAGGTAGAATGGAATGACTTCTGGGGCATCAACTATCTTTGCACATACATCCCCACACTTCCAAACTCCCCAAAACGGTCTGCCCTTTACATCAGGATTTTCATCCGGATTTTCTCTGCCAGCTTGGTAATTATTCCACCCACCGCTATCGTATCAGCCCGGCTACATCTCCCTTTGCATACGGCCTTCTACGCCTTATTATATGGCCAAGCAGCCGTAGGCACAGCGTGTTTACTCATCTTGCTGAAAAAGAAGTGGACGCAGCACCGGTAACGGCCACCTTGATGACACCATCCAGCCTGTTCTCAAAAATCCGGTAGGCTTCTTCAATACGTTCCAACGGGAAACGGTGGGTGACGAGCGGGGTGGTGTCAATCCGGCCCGCCTCTATCAGGGAAAGGATTTCGGCACAATCGCAACCGTCCACCCCTCCGGTCTTGAACGTCAGGTTCTTCCCGTACATGTCCGGCAACGGCAACAACTGGGGCTTGTCATAAAGCGCCACAATCGTCACGATGGCATTGGGACGGGCACACTCCCAGGCCAGTCGGAAACTGTCCTGACTACCGGCCACTTCCAACACCACGTCCGCTCCTCCATGGGCACTATGGCAAAGCACAAAGTCTTTACAGCTTTCGGGAGTCGTCACCTCTACCCCGGGATAGTGTTCGCGCACGAAACGCAACCGCTCCTCCGACCGTTCGCAAACGATGACGCGATGCGGATTTTTCAGCATAACACACTGCAAAGTGCATATCCCCGTGGGGCCTGCGCCGATAATCAGCACCGTGTCCTCTTCCTTGATTTCCGAGATACGCGCCGCCCAAAAGCCTGTGGCCAAGATGTCGCCCACGAACAAAGCTTGCTCGTCGGTCACCGACGGGGGAATCACATTCAAGCCCTGGTCCGCATACGGAACCCTGACAAATTCGGCTTGTCCTCCGTCGATGCGGCAACCCAAAGCCCATCCGCCATGAGGGTCGGTGCAGTTGTTCACGTATCCGTGTCGGCAAAAGAAGCATTCCCCACAAAATGTCTCCACGTTCACGGTCACCCTGTCGCCCGGCTTGACCGAAGTGACCTCGCGGCCTACTTCTTCCACCACCCCGACCATTTCATGCCCTACCGTGATTCCCGGTACGGCACGCGGCACACTCCCGTGTTTGATGTGTAAATCACTGGTACAGATGCTTCCCAACGTCACCCGTACGATGGCATCCCGCCCGTCCTGCAACTCCGGACGCGGCTTTTCCCTTAATTCGAATCTCCCTTGTTCTACGAACGTGTATGCAAGCATAATCGTCTCCTTTCTTTTGAACGGTTCTTTCCGTACGCAAAGATAGCGAAAGGCGAGTGCAGTTCCAAGCCTAAAGCTTGCTTTTGGGCGAGGAACTGCCGAGCCACATCCTGTCTTCGTGGAAACAAAGGCAGCGGCCCTCCATCCCGCTACTCCGCTGCACAAGCCACCCCTTCTACCCTTCACACTCCACAGGCGTAGACTGACAAAATGGCAGGTTTTCGCCCAACTCTCAGAGGGAAAAAGACGGAAACAACCTCATCTGGAAAAATCTTTTTAAGAAACATACATATTTGTGCGGCATACCCCAATAAGAATTATGGAATATTCACAATCAATTGCAAGAGATTGATTTCTCATTCGGCTGAAAGCGATTAATTTTTCTCCGCATAACTTTCCGTCATCGTCCTCATCCCACCCCAAAAACAAGAAGAAAAGGGCAAAACATCCTACGGGAAAAAGGGATTTTTTCTCTATTCCGACGTTATTCCCCGACAAAAAGCTACTGTCATTTTGTATGGCTTCCCCCTCGCCTATGCCGGATACCCGAATACGGAAGGTAAGTAAAAGACAAACGGAAATTACATTCAAGCATGAACCGGCTTCTTATCCGTTACATATTGTCCCGGGCAAAAGGCACGAGAATCCATTATTTTCGCACACGCCTGCACCCGTTCCCGAAAAATCAAACCTAAGCTCATTATAACTGACATTTTGGCAGACTCAAAATGAAGTTCAATGAAAAAATAAATCATAAAAAGGGATACCGCGACCGGCATCCCTTTATCTTTAAAACAAAATCCCCGTACGTAAGGAAAACGTTCCTCTACAAACGCGAGACACATCTCCCCCTCCGGGTTCTATTCCTCTTCCAATGTCATGCCCAAATAAGAACAAGAGAAGTTCTTTCCTTTTACGGAAGGAAACTGGCTGCGCGCATCCACATCTTGCCGTGAACGCAAATGCTCCACTATGCGATTGTAGCATTCCTGCGTGTTACGAGCCTTACAACGAGCCTTGAACCGCGTGTCCTTATACTGGAACTTCGTGGTGCCGGAAATGGGAACCACACGTTTGAAAAGGATTTCCCCTTCATACCATCCCGGACGGTCGTTGATGGAAAAACGAGCCGCGGGTTCCTTCTCCGAACTTTCGGCCAAAGACTGCGTCCTGCCTCCGTTCACTTTAAATTCGGCCAAAGTCGTAGCCGTCGTCTTAATCACAATAAAATACACACGGGGACGTACCTTATAACGCTTGGGATAAGGCATCGGACTATCCATGTATTGGCGCAAATCTTTCACGAAAGCCTCATCCAACGTAATACCCGGCAGAGAAGACAGAAAATCGAAAGCCTCTTCCGCCGAACTCACCACGCACTCCTCGTCAAAATAGCGAATGTATAAATTCATCAATTCATTAAATAAATAAAACCATAAAATCCGAACAATTATACACCAAGGATATAATTAGTCGAAGACCGGTGCAAAATTATATAAAATCTCCCGTCCGGACAAATTTTGTCTGGTTTAATCCGCCCCGGCGATAACAAAATAAGTAACTTTGCACAACCATTCATGATAATTTGAACATGCCTATCATCAGATTCATTAAAAACTGGACTCTCCCCATCGCCATGCTCGCGGGAGCATTGTCTTACTTCATTTACACCGGGATTCCTGCCCTGGAACCTACGAAGCCTTACGTAGCCCGGTTTATCGACATCCTGCAACCGGCATTGATTTTTGCCATGCTTTTCATCACGTTCTGTAAAGTGAATCCCAGAGAACTCCGTCCTTGCCGTTGGCATGGATGGCTGCTCTTGATTCAGGCCGGCTGTTTTGCCCTCCTTGCCGGACTTTTGAAATGTTTTCCCCATCTGCCGGGCCAGGTTTTGGCAGAAGCCGCCATGCTGTGCATGATTTGCCCGACAGCTACGGCGGCGGCAGTGGTCACCGGGAAATTGGGAGGCAGTGCGGCCAACCTGACCACCTATACCATTTTAATCAATCTGGTCACGGCACTGATAGTCCCCATATTCGTCCCCTTGATTCACCCCCACCCCGATTTGACATTCGGTGTCTCCTTTTCCTTGATATTAAGCAAAGTCTTCCCTCTCCTGTTCTGCCCGTTCCTAGCCGCTTTATTCGTTCGCTACTGCCTTCCGGGCGTACACAAACTGGTCGTCCGCTGCAAAGACCTGGCATTCTATTTGTGGGCCGTGGCACTGGCCATTGCCATCGGGGTTACCGTGAAGAGTATTGTTCACAGCGAAGTATCGGTGCTTTACCAATTGGGCATAGCCGGCATATCGCTTGTTTGCTGCGTCGTACAATTCTGGGCGGGGAAACGCATCGGAACCTGTTACAATGATTCCATCAGCGCAGGTCAGGCCTTGGGACAAAAGAACACGGTATTTGCCATTTGGATGGGGTATACGTTCATGACTCCGGTCACATCGGTAGCCGGAGGCTTCTACAGCATCTGGCACAATATCTACAACTCTTACCAGCTCTACCGTAAACGAAACGAAGAAAACAAATGAAACCGGAAAGTATAAAAACAAGAAAAGCCACCCTCACGGGCAGCTTTACCTGAGCGGAAAACGAGACTCGAACTCGCGACCCCGACCTTGGCAAGGTCGTGCTCTACCAACTGAGCTATTTCCGCAAACTAATCGCTTATGAAAGTGAAGAGAAGGAGACTCGAACTCCCACGACACAATTGTCACTACCCCCTCAAAGTAGCGCGTCTACCAATTCCGCCATCTCTCCGGATGATACAGAAAACATTCTCTGTGCCCAGAACAGGACTCGAACCTGCACGTCTCTCAACACTCGCACCTGAAACGAGCGCGTCTACCATTCCGCCACCTGGGCAAAAAATGTTTCTGAATATCTTGAGCGGAAAACGAGACTCGAACTCGCGACCCCGACCTTGGCAAGGTCGTGCTCTACCAACTGAGCTATTTCCGCAAAAGATGCTTGTTCCATTAAGTTCATTAGCTTTTGCATTCCCCTGAATGCGGTTGCAAAGGTACAATTATTTTTTTAAAGCGCAAGCATCTGTATGGAAAAAAATCAATCGTTATTTCATTTTTTCTGTTTTCAACACATCCTGTCCCGATAGTCGGCGTAACTGAAACGCCGGTAATATTCCAAAGTCCCGTCGCTATGCAGCATCGCGATGTCCGGATGGCGGATGCCGTTGAACATATTGGTTTTTACCGTAGTATAATGTATCATATCTTCAAAGATAATCCGGTCGCCCGGCGCGAGCGGATGGTCAAAGTGCCATGCGCCCATGTAGTCACCGCTCAAACAACTGTTCCCGCCCAAACGATAGACATTTTCTTCCGGATCCGCACGTTTCACCGCATCGGGTTCCATCGTCTCGGCGTTACGTACCGCCGGTTGATACGGCATTTCCAAACAATCCGGCATGTGGCAAGTGAAACTCACGTCGAGAATGGCCGTGCGTATCCCTTTATTTTCCACTACATCGACTACCGAAGCAACCAACGGACCGGTTTGCCAGGCAAAAGCCGAGCCCGGTTCCAAAATGACCGTAAGGTCGGGATAGCGTTCCTTCAAGCCTTTCAGGATGGCCACCAAACGCTCCACATCATAATCCTTCCGCGTCATCAAATGGCCGCCTCCCAGATTAAGCCACTTCAATCGGGACAGCCATCTCCCGAACTTCTCCTCTATATGCTGCAAAGTGTGTTCGAGTGCTTCGGAAGAACTCTCGCAGTGACAATGACAATGGAATCCTTCAATCCCGGCAGGCAGTCCGTCCGGAAGCTGCGAGGCCATCATGCCGAAACGGGAGCCGGACGCACAAGGATTGTACAAGTCCACTTCTATCTCCGAATACTCCGGATTGATGCGCAGCCCGCAAGAGACACGCTCCTCCGGATGCAGACGGTTGTATTCCTCCACACGCGGATAGAAACGGACATACTGGCTCATGGAATTGAACGTGACATGACTGCTGCACGAGAGTATCTGGTCGAAATCACGTTCCGTATACGCCGGAGAATAAGTATGTGCCTTGCTACCGAATTCTTCCGCCGCCAAACGGGCCTCGTAGAGGGAACTGGCCGTGGTATGGCTGATGTATTCCCTGAAAACAGGGAACGATTTCCATAAAGCGAAAGCCTTGAAGGCTAAAATGATTTCCACTCCCGCCCTTCGGGATACATCCCGAATCAGCTCCAGGTTACGCCGCAACAAATCTTCCTCTATGATATAGCACGGTGTCGGTACACCTTCGTATGTAAAACGGTCTGTCTTCATGCTGCCCACTTACCTACTTAATATATGACATGCACATTATCCAACCACAATGTGGTTCCTACAGAACCCACGTACGCGCCTCCGTAACTGGAATCGAACTGCAACACGATATGCGTGGGCGTTTCACCGGCATCGGCCCAACCCACTTCCTTGATAGGCACCATCTTCCCCTTGCTGTTACGGGTGTATTGTGTCTTGTCACCGGATATCAGTCCCATATAACTTTGGAACCCGGCCTGCTTGGTAATATCACCATATTTGATAGGAAATTTTGCACCGTTTACCCAATCCGTATTGTGGTTGAAACGATGAATCATCGTTCCTATGCGTTGGGCGTACACATTCCCTTTTTTGTCTTCCCAACGTTTCTGGAGCAAACATACCACATCAGGCATATCTTTTCCTTGGACTTTGGTCACGCGGCTAAACCCTGTCTGACGGATACGGTCCGGTTCGTCGGAAAGTTTCACCTTATAGTCGAAACTGATAGCCTGCGGACGTTTGGTAAAAGGTATGCCCACAGCCAATTTGCTCATCGGATTGGACGTATTGGTAATCGGTTCGGGCACGCTGCCCAGAAAAACAGAACCGGCTGCCAACACTTCTATATTCACAATTCCCATGACTTTCACTTTCTCTACATGAGTCTCCAGGCGGGCACAATAACCGTCTCCCCGCTTCTCTCGATAAACCGAAGTATTCGTCTTGGTGATTCCGCAAACCTTGGCCATCACATTCGACGTTGCCCACGGCGAACCTCCCTGATTCGTATAAGCCTTGTTCTCGTTCCACACCGCGTCCGGACCGATTTCGTACAACTGTTTGGTATCTCCACCGATAATGCCGCTCTCCTTAATGTTGCGGACTATCCATTGATCGAAATCACCAAACTTAATCAATTCCGACTGGGCCATGCCCTGCATCACGGGCCATACAGCCAACAGCCCTGAGACATACACACTCTTAAAATTCATTTTATATCTCTGTTTTTAGTTTTTTTCAAAAAGCCTCATTGATATTAAAGGTGAAATTCGGGCTGTCTTTGGTAAAGCCCAAATCAAAACGTATATTCACCCTTTTCTTGAACTCCCAACGATAGCCGATGCCATAGTTGGGAAGCATCTCATCATAATATATATGACCGAAATTAGGAAACACGTTGGCCAGCCCCACCCATACGGCTATACCGTTGCGCCCCTTGATATGTTGGCGCAGTTCCAACTGCCCTTCCATGATATTACGGTCGCGATATCGCCCTTCATAATACCCACGCATGCGCCCCAACACCCCGACCTGGGCCATCATGGTCCAAGGCACATCTCCATAATTGAACAAGGTATGCAATTCCATGGCCAGCACGCCGCCTTTCCACACCTGATGGTAGGTGCTATAAGTCAAGTCGGTATAACTGAAAGCGTAGTCGTTTCCGAAACCGGACGGGTAGAACATCTGTTCCCAACGAAAGAAATTGCCGCGGTAGGCATTCAGTACAAAGTCTCGCGTATCGTACGTGAAATTAAATCCCGCTCCGTAATTCGCCACCGATTTGTCTTGTCCCTCCAACAGCGTCTCGTTCTCAAAACCGAAACTGTTCACCCATTCTATGTCCACAACCGGCCCCAAAAAGACCGATTCGTTCAGGCGAAACAAGAAACTGGGCTTGAACTGAAGCTTCACACGCTCATAGTCGCTCTTATTCGCATCACTGGCACCGTTTTCATAACCTATTCCCCAAAATTTTCCCGGAAAAGTATAAAACGACAACTGATAATCGAAACGGTATCTCTGATGAGGTAGAAAATTATTTCCCCGCAACCCTACAGCCAACATCCCCGACAGGGAAGCATTGGCGTACACCGAAACATTGGACTTGGGCAACAAAGGATCGGAACGATCCCATGAATACAGACCGGAGGCCGTAGCTCCCAATCCGACAGATGTAGCAGCCGAATAACTCGGCCCTATCAACATACTAAAATCGAAAGGCCGGTCTTCGTGTTTATTGGTGTTACTCAGATAACGCCCTATCCACTTGAGCGGATTGCGCGTCTTGCGAACCGGCTCCACAACTGAAGATACAGAATCCGCGCCAGGTTTTATACTGTCTTTCACCTCAGCGAAGGCATGCCCACCTTCTCCGACAGCCCGAACAAACATGCAAGACAGCCCGTACAAAAGCACAGTACAAAAGAATCTATTCCGCATTTCTTATTCCATGAAGTTGCAAAATTACAGTTTTTTTGCCATTAAGAGCTACTGTTTTCAGTATATTGATGCTTTCTTAAAAGAATTAACACTATGATTTCTACATCCTATCAGCCTGTTTGTCACGAAAAACCGCCAGCAAACATTGTAAGGAACAAAAGATTTGCGTAATTTTGTCTTAATGAACAAACGAAATACAAATACCATGACTCAGATATACTCCTACGAAAAGATTCGGAACGACATGAGACTTCTGGAACTGCTCTCCCAAAGCGTCCCCAACATCGGTGCCGCATGCACGGAAATCATCAACCTGGAGGCCATTCTGAACCTGCCCAAAGGCACGGAACATTTCCTGGCCGACATACACGGGGAATACGAGGCCTTCCAGCATATCTTGAAAAACGCGTCGGGCAATATCAAACGTAAGGTGAACGAAATATTCGGAACCACGATGCGGGAGTCGGAAATCCGGCAACTCTGTTCCCTGATTTATTACCCCGAACAAAAGCTGCAATACATCAAGAACTCCGAAACGAACCTGAACGATTTCTACAACATCACCCTTCACCAACTCGTAAGCGTATGTCAGTCGGTCTCGTCCAAATACACGCGTTCTAAGGTGCGTAAGGCGCTCCCTAAGGAATTTGCCTATATCATAGAGGAGTTGTTGCACGAGTCTCCGCAAGACTATAACAAACAAGCCTACTTCAACCGCATCATCGAGACCATCGTGTCCACCGGACGGGCTGATGAATTCATCTGCGCCATCTGCAACCTGATACAACGCCTGAGCATCGACCAGTTGCACATCCTCGGCGACATCTTCGACCGCGGCCCCGGAGCGCACATCATCATGGACACACTGTGCAATTACCACAACTTCGACATACAGTGGGGCAACCACGACGCGCTTTGGATGGGGGCGGCAGCCGGCAACGACTGTTGCATTGCCAACGTGCTGCGCCTGACGCTCCGTTACGGTAACCTCGCCACACTGGAAGACGGTTACGGCATCAATCTGGTGCCGCTTGCCACGTTCGCCATGGAAACATACGCCGACGACCCCTGTCATTATTTCGGGCCGCAACTGGACAAAGACGACACGAGGCATAACCAGAAAGCCCGACGCCTCATCGCACAAATGCACAAGGCCATCAGCATTATCCAGTTCAAGCTCGAAGCTGCCATGATAGACAGCCGCCCCGAATGGCACATGAAAGAGAGGAAACAACTGGAACACATTGATTTTGAAAGAAAAGTTTTCGTGCGCGACGGGAAGGAATACGCCATGCGCGACTGTTATTTCCCCACCATCGACCCGAAATCGCCCTACAAACTCACGCCCGAGGAGCAAGAACTGGTCAACAAACTGCACCACTCTTTCAGTGTGAGCGACAAGCTGAACAAGCACATACAATGCCTGTTCTCCCACGGTTGCATGTACGGGATATTCAACTCCAATTTGCTGTTCCACGCTTCCGTACCGCTAAATGCCGACGGAAGCCTGAAGGAAGTGGACATCAACGGAGAAAAAGTCAAAGGACGGGCTTTGCTAGACAAGATAGGCCTGGTCTTGCGTTCCGCTTTCAACAGCGACACCGAGCCCAAAGAAAGAAAGTTTGCCGTCGACTATTTTTGGTATCTGTGGTGCGGCGTGGACTCTCCCCTGTTCGACAAATCCAAAATGACTACTTTCGAACGCTATTTCCTGGAGGACAAAACCACCCATACCGAAGAAAAAGGGTATTATTACAGATTGAGGGACGACGAGAAAGTCTGCGATATGATTCTCGATTCGTTCGGGGTCACGGGGCAGCACCGCCACATCATCAACGGCCACGTCCCGGTACGCGTAGGGCGCGGAGAGACACCCATCAAAGCCAATGGCAAACTGATGGTCATCGACGGCGGCTTCGCCAAGGCCTATCATAATACGACCGGAATAGCGGGCTACACCTTGGTGTTCCACAGCCGGGGCTTCCAGTTGGTACAGCACGAACCGTTCACATCGGCCGAAGAGGCTATCAAAAACGGGACGGACATCGTGAGCACCACGCAAATCGTGGAAATGAGCACCCAACGTATGATGGTGAGGGACACCGACAAGGGTGCCGAACTGGAAAGCCAGATAGAAGAGCTGAAAGAATTGCTTTATGCCTACCGGCACGGTTTCATCAAGGAAAGTACCAAAAACAAGTTCCGATATTGACGCGCAGCGAACGCGTTTCCTTCGCCTGCCCCACGAAGCGTCGTCGTCCGGACGCACCGAACATCCGACCTTCCGTACATATTATTTACCAGAAGAGCATCATTGATTTACAACCGATTACAGTTGTAAAAAAGTTCTGCGCCAAACGGAAAATCGTTCTCAGCAGATTGATAAATCATTCTCAGCAGAACAAAATTTCGTTTGGCGCAGAACGTTTTTTGTATATCATTCTTCCTTTTCACGCTTCCCGAACAGCAGTTGACGGTCGCGCTCGCAAGCCGGAACGGCCCATGCTTCCGGCACCAAACGCCATTGGTACAAAGGACGGGCGTCAATCTCGCCCTTCTTCTTGATATATTCTATGATACATGCACGCAAATCCTTATCCGTACTGGACAGCAAGCGTTCGTTCAACTTCTCGTGAGGAATGCCGGCACCTTTGGTAAACAGTTCCCCTCCTCCATTTCCACGGTAGGAATTGACAACCACCGTGTACCACGTTTCAAGTCCGAATGCACTTCCGTCCGCCATCCCCGTCACGCGGATTTTCTCGCCGTAGGGTTTCGTCACGTCCACCGTGTAACAAATGCCGGCAGCCGAATCGAAGTTGTAGGCCAGATGCTTGAAACCCAAACGCCGGCCTTCGTCCAATACATAATCCAAAAGCATCACGTGGTCGTCCGGCGTTTTCATCTGCGCCGTCCAGAGTCCGTAACTCATCTCCAGAATATCCTTGATTTCCTGTCCGGTAAGCCGCATGGTGTACAGCACGTCGTCGTAACGGTAAAGATTGAACACGTCGCGCACGCACACGTCTCCCTCTTTGATACTGGCCGCAAAAGAGACCGGAGCAGCAAACGACACCTGAGCACCTGTGGTTTCCAACTGCGCCCGGTGGACAATGTCTACAAAAGCCGAGGGGCCGAAATAAGCATCCTGGCTCTCTATCGTATGCACGAACCTTCCGATTTTCTGCCCTACGTAATACTCCGTATTGCGGATATAACGGCTGAAATAACGCTGCATGTATTTGGATTCTTCGCCTTTATAGTACGACAAATCCGTTATTTTACCCTTCACGGACACCACACGGTTGCCCTCCCGTCCCGTCTCTACGTCTATATCGACCTCACCCACCACTACGGCCATGCTCGAAGGAGCCAGACAAAGCACCTCTTTGCCATCGGGACCTTTCACCGTTTCACTGTTCTTCATGTGGTCATGCCCATAGCACACGACATCGAATCCCGCCACCTCGCGAGCTACGTCCAAAGCCGCATTCTCCGCATAGTCCGGCGTAACGATGCCGCCCTCCTTGCCGGAATGGAACAGTCCGACGAGTACATCCGGCTGCTCTTTCTCCCGAATCAGGGGAACCCACCGCTTTGCACAAGATACCATATCCTCAAACTCCAGGCCGTCCCACAAAGCCGGCGGAAGCCAGTTCGGCACAGCCGGGGTAGTCATCCCCATTACGGCTACTTTCACACCGCAACGCTCCAATATGCAATAGGGAGGCAAGTAGCATCCGCCCCTCGCCCGGTCTATCACATTGGCCCCCAGCACCGGAAAACGGCAGGCGGCCGTCCAACGGTCGTACACCGCATGTCCCGTCTCGATGTCATGATTCCCCATCGCACCCACATCGTATGCCATATAGTTCATGATTTCCGCTGCCAGATTCTTTCCGGAAGAAGCCACGAAATTACTGTAATACACCACGGGACTCCCCTGTAATATGTCCCCGCCGTCCATCAGCAACAATCTGTCCCCATAAGCCTTCCGCAGCGACTGCACGTAAGCATACACTCGGGAAAGGCTTCCCCTTACGGCATGATTGTTCACATAATCCCGCATGAAAAAACTGCCATGCACGTCACTGGTATGCACAATTTTTAAACTCACTATCTGTCTCTCTGCCGTACTATTTGCCATAATCTTCCCTCTGAAATTGAATCTTCCATGCAAAAATAACAATAATGCCGTCTTCTACAAACAGATTGGCATCTTATTTGTTGCAAATTATGCAGAAAGGAGATTTTTAACTATGGCATTTATCGATTATTATAAAATAATGGGTATCAGCAAAGATACTCCGCAAAAGGACATCAAGGCAGCTTACAAGAAAAGGGCTAAACAGTTCCACCCGGACCTGCATCCCGACGACCCTAAAGCCAAAGCCAAATTCCAGGCACTGAATGAAGCGTACGACGTGTTGAACGACCCGGAAAAACGGGCAAAATACGACCAATACGGCGAACACTGGAAGATGGCAGGCATGGGCGGCGGTGCCACAGGCGGTGCAGACGCAGGCGGCTTTGAAGGATTTGATTTCAGCCAGTTTACAGGAGGAGGCTTCTCGGACTTCTTCACGCAAATGTTCGGCGGAGGCGGTGGACGCGCACGCAGCTACCGCAGCGGCTTCAAACGGGGATTCGACCCGTTTGGAAACGAAAGCGGGACTGTAAGTTATGCCGACCGTGAGTGCACGGTAAATATCGACATGTACACGGCGTTGCTGGGCGGCTCCATCATCGTACAAACCCCGGAAGGCGACAAATTGAAACTGAAAATAAAGCCCGGCACACAACCTGGTGCCAAAGTCCGCCTGAAAGGCAAAGGCGACATGCATCCCGACGGTACGCGCGGCAACCTGATTCTGACATACAACGTGCAACTCCCTGCCAGCCTGAGCGAAAGGCAAAAAGAGCTGTTGCAACAAATGAGAATGGGATGAAGATAAGGAAATATGTTGTGAAATCCGGAGAAAAGTGCGATATTTGCACCGGATTTTAAACTTCAATATCAAGCAATATGAACGACAATATCACACCCTACGTCAGATACATTGGCGCCGACGACAAGGATTTGGACTTATTCGAGAGCCAATACGTCGTACCACAAGGCATTTCGTACAACTCATACGTTATCACGGACGAAAAGATAGCCGTGATGGACACGATAGACCAGCGTAAAACGGAGGAATGGACAGCTTGTCTGGAAGAAGCCTTGGAGGGAAGGACGCCGGATTATCTCATCGTGCAGCATATGGAACCTGACCATGCGGCCAACATCGGATGGTTTGCCGAAAAATATCCCGAGGCCACAATCGTAGCCAGTGCCAAGGCCATCCAAATGATGCCTCAGTTTTTTGAAGAAGTCAACTTCGCAGGACGTACGCAAACCGTCAAGGAGGGCGACACGCTCTGTCTGGGACAACATACCCTGAAATTTATCATGGCGCCGATGGTACACTGGCCGGAAGTGATGCTGACGTATGAAGAAAGCGAGAAAATCCTGTTCTCCGCCGATGCTTTCGGCAAGTTCGGCGCACTCTGCCATGAGGGGGAATGGATAGACGAAGCCCGCCGTTACTACTTCAACATCGTCGGAAAATACGGGGCGCAAGTACAGGCTTTGCTGAAGAAAGCCGCCGGTCTGGACATCGCCATGATTTGTCCGCTCCACGGGCCTGTCTTGAAAGAAAACTTAGGGTATTACATCGGGCTTTACGATACTTGGAGTAAATACGAACCGGAAACGGAAGGGGTTGTCGTGGCTCATGCCTCCATACATGGAAATACGGCTGCCGCCGCACGCCGGATGGCTGAAATCCTAAGCGAAAAAGGAGCCGCTGAAGTCATGCTTATCGACCTCTGTAGGGACGATATGGCTCTGGCCGTGGAAAGTGCATTCCGTTACAGCAAGATGATTGTAGCCGCATCCTCATACGATGCAGGGGTATTCCCCCCGATGTTCGACTTCCTGCACCATCTGCAAATCAAGAATTTCCAGAAACGCCGGGTGGGCATCATCGAAAACGGCTCTTGGGCACCTACCGCCGGACGCGTGATGTCGTGTATGTTGTCGGAAATGAAGAACATGGAAATCATGGAACACATGGTCACGATTAAAAGCAGCATGAAGAAAGCCGACCTCTTGCAAATGGAAGAATTGGCCGAAGAACTCCTTGCCACAGAATAAAAGAAAGCCGGCACTTAGCAAAGAAATCAGAAAAGCGGGAATGCAATGAAAAGCACTTCCCGCTTTTTGTTTGTCACCCGCCACATCCTTCCGCAAGCCTCCCTTCCAACCACGCGTCAATCAACATGCGTGCCATGGAGACCTTTCCGGGTATGTCCGGCAATTTGTCACGATTAAACCAACCGCCGTATGCGATTTCACTACGTTGCAAATGTAAGTCTCCCTCCACATAGTCCGCATAAAAACCAATCATCAATCCGCAAGGATAAGGCCAGGGTTGACTTCCGAAGTACCGGATATTCTTCACGGTGACACCGGTCTCTTCCATCAATTCGCGGCGCACACATTCTTCGAGCGTCTCTCCGGTCTCCACAAAACCGGCCACCAGTCCGTAATACTTCCCACGAAGATTATGGGCATGCACCAATAAAATGCTATCTCCCCGGCGTACCAATACGATGATGGCCGTGGCCAACTGGGGCCAGACTTCTTTCCCGCAGTTCGTGCAACGTTTGCTGATGTCCGTATGCAACTTCATCGGCGCCCCGCATACTCCGCAAAACTTCGTATTCTTATCCCAATAAAGAATCTCGGCTCCCTTTCCGGCCTTCAAATAAAGTTCGCGGGGCAAAACGTCGTATGAGGCCCGAAGCCCGGTCATGACATAGCGTTCGTCTCCCACCACCGGCATATCAATGCTTACCGCCCGGCATTCCCGCCCTTCCAACGGGGTCAGCCGATGCACGGTATTCCATTCTGCCAACTTCACCGGAGGTTCCGCCCCGTAAGGCACCGTACAACGGCCTTCCGTCTCTCGCTGCAACAACAATTCGTCCTTACAAAAAACAAACCAATACGCCGGCTTGTCATATACAACCTGTACCATAAGTCTTATCATACAAAACGGAAGCCCCAACCTTAAAGGCGAGGCTTCCCGAACAGTTATTTCATCAGAAGTCCTATTACAATCCCAAAGAAACCTTCACGGCTTCGACGGTTTGCATAGCCTTCTTTTCTGCTTCTGCGTAGCATTTCGGACATTTCATCTCACCTGTCACTTCAATGTAGAACTTGATTTTAGGTTCTGTTCCGGATGGACGGACACTCACCTTTGTTCCATCTGCGGTATACCATTGCAGTACATTGGAGGTAGCGGGTTGCGCAATGTCCGTCACGTTACCCTTATTATCCGTAGCCTTCAGGCTCTGATAATCCTTCGTCAGTACGACTTCCGAACCGGCCAGTTCCTTCGGCGGATTCGTACGGAAGTTCACCATCATTTGTTTGATTTCGTCAGCTCCCGTCTTGCCCGGCTTCACGACATTAACCGTATGGTTGAGAGAGAAACCGTACTCCACGTAAATGTCCATCAAGACATCGAACAGCGTCTTCCCCTGGTCTTTGGCCCAAGCACAGATTTCTGCCAAGAGCGAACAAGCGGACACAGCATCCTTGTCGCGCACGAAGTCTTCGGCCAAGAATCCGTATGACTCCTCTCCTCCGCCGATATACTGCTTCTTGCCTTCGTTTTCGCGAATAACACTGGCAATCCACTTGAAACCGGTGTAACAATCGTACATCTCTACGTTGTTCTTGTCGGCAATAGCCTTAATCAATTCCGTGGTCACGATGGTCTTTACTACGAACTCGTTCCCCTTCATCTTTCCCATTGCGATACGGTTCTTGATGATGTAATAGAGGAAAATCATACAAGTCTGGTTACCATTCACCAACACCCATTCCCCGTTGCTGTCCTTGCAGGCCATACCGACACGGTCGGCATCCGGGTCGGAAGCCATCACGATGTCTGCGTCTATCTTCTTGGCCAAAGCGATGGCCATGGAAAGTGCTTCGGCATTCTCGGGATTCGGTGACACTACCGTGGGGAAGTTACCGTCTTTCACCATTTGTTCGGGTACGGTATTGACGTTCTCAAATCCCCACAACTGCAACGACCGGGGAATCAGCATCATGCCTGTACCGTGAATGGGAGTATAGACAATCTTCATGTCCTTCTGACGGCGTATCGCCTCCGGGTCGATGGAAATGGTTTTTATTTTATCCAAATAAAGTTTGTCTATCTCTTCACCGATAATCTCAATCAAAGGATTGGCCGTGTCCAATACCGTATGCAAACCTTTAATATCCTCGGCACCGACTTTGTTCACCTCGTCGATGATGCCCTTGTCGTGGGGGGCCAATACCTGAGCGCCATCGTCCCAGTAAGCCTTGTAACCGTTGTATTCTTTCGGATTGTGGGAAGCCGTAAGGATGATTCCACTTTGGCAACCCAACTGACGAATCGCAAACGACATTTCCGGCGTAGGACGCATGTCGTCGAACAAATATACCTTTATGCCGTTTGCCGCAAAAATACTGGCCGAAACCTCGGCAAACAAACGGCTGTTGTTACGACAGTCGTGACCTACCACTACGGCAATCTGCTTCAAGTCCTTGAAGTTCTTATTCAGATAATTGGACAAGCCTTGCGTAGCCGCCCCCACCGTGTATATGTTCATACGGTTCGTGCCCACTCCCATGATGCCACGCAGACCGCCCGTTCCGAATTCCAGATTCTGATAAAAAGACTCCACCAAATCCGTCTTGTCGGGATTGTCGAGCATCTTGCGTACTTCCGCCTGCGTAGCCGCATCATATACTGAAGAAGAAAGCCAGGCTGCAGCTTTGGCCTCACATGATTTAATCAGTTCATTATCCATTTCGTATCTTATTATTATGAGTTATTTTTTATCCTTTGTTCCAATTTACAGGCAAATATACTCAATTCACAGCATATCGCCTACGATGAAATCTGAAAATACCCTAATTGCACGATTTATTTCACCTCAAAGCGATCTCCCGTAGCTTTCACGATTTCACGGCGATAACGTTCCGGATATCCCGGACGTTCTACCGGAACGCCCAACCCTCCGGGCGTACGCACATACTGCCCGTCTTTCTCTGGACGTACTCCTCCATCAAGATATTTCACCATCAGACGCTTGCCCAGCTCCATCCATTCATAGAGCATCCCGGCAGCCGTCCGGTTCGTATAAGCCGTCAGGTATTTACGGGCGGCCGACATCCCTTCGCCCTCCGTCCCGACCAATGCCATGGCTTCTTTTTCCGTTTTCTCCTGTAACGTATTGTAATCGGTTTCCAACCGGTCACGCACAGTTTTGAGTTCTCCGAACAACTGGCTGTAACGGGGATACACGATGCTGCTTACCCAATTACATACCCAGAAAGCACTTTTAAAAGAAAAGTGCAAATCGTCCGCCACCTTGTCGCTATAACACTCCGGCACCAAGTCCGTACAGCAATACACCGGCGTGAAAGCCATCATGTTCGCATCGTCGCAGCCGAACCACAGTACGCCACCCACATAGTCAGGCAACTGGCTGCGCATCTGTGACACCATGACAAACGCCGACTGTTGGGTAGAGATAGGACGTTCGTTGAAATACGTCTTCCCGTCTACTTTCCATGTCAACGGTGTGGGGCGGTAAGGAGCTTCGAAAGGTCCCATACCGGGATCGTTGTCCAAAGCCAACGGAGTGCCTTCGTAATGGTCGCGCATCATATCCTTCACGTCCTGCACGGAAAGCAGGCGGTTCGGCTTGACAAACAGCGGCATCGGTTCGGCCTGCGGGTTTTCTCCCGAAGCGTAGGGCAAATATTTCTCCATTCCGTCCACATAGCGGTTGAAGAAGCTCCACACCCGTGCCTCGCAAAAACGCAAAGCACTGAAATCAGCGGGAGCATAAGCATCGGCAAATGAAAAATCGCTGTCTTTCTTTCCCTTGAAATATCCCTTTTCGCGGGCAAAGCTAATCACGTCTTTGGAATAAAGACAGTTCTCCTTGTCACGCAACGGGAAACGGCGGATGCGGCTCTGGTTGGCATGGGCACAGATACAATCGTCCGGCACACGCACGGCCACCCACACCGCACCTTTGCGTCCCGTCCCTTTTCCAATCAGATCCATGACCCACGCCTCGTTCTTGTCTGCTATCGTAAAGCTCTCGCCTTCACTGTTATACCCGTATTTATCAATTAAATCCGTCATCACTCCGATAGCTTCTTTCGCAGTCTTGGCACGCTGCAAAGTGATGTATATCAAGCTACCGTAATCCAACAATCCGGTTGAATCTACCAGTTCGGCACGGCCACCGAAAGTCGTTTCCGTAATCGTCAACTGGTATTCGTTCATATTCCCTATCACGTTGTACGTTTCGGGAGCTTCTTCTATCTCTCCCGCATAATTGTTGTTTTCCCAATTATATACCGAACGCGTAGCGCCCTTCGCATGCTTTCCGGCCGCCCAATGGCGCAAAAAACCGAAACTTCCGAAGTCGTCCGCACTGTAAGATACGATGACCGACCCGTCGGCCGATGCCTTCTTTCCCACAATCAGATTCGTGCAAGCCTGCCCGTAGCCCGTGCACACAGCCAACACGACCGTCATTACCCATTTGATTTTCATCTTTCTGTAAATAAACCTATCGTTAATAAATAAACTCTTTTTCATCCACCGTTTCATTCCCGCAACGATCCGTCGCCTTCACGGTCAACCGGCGGCGTTTGCCCTCCGGACGCAACGGCGTTTCTTTCAACCGACAAGTCCACACTCCCCGATAAGAAGTAAAGAGCACAAACCGGCCGTCCACGTATGCTTTAAAAGACTTCACCCCCGAACCGCTGTCCGTCAGTTCGCAACGCAACACACTGACATTCTTGCCATTGAAAGCCGTCTTCCAACGAACCACAGGCGCCACGGTGTCCATAGCCAACGCATACGACTCTCCCAAATCCCGAATCCGGGCAGAAAACCAACCGTCTGCATAGTCTCCCCCTACATATCCATGGGAAGACTCGATATAACATTTCTCCGGACGGGACACAGGCGTACGGGGAGCCAACATCAACGTGGCCCGTTTCACCAACGGCAAAAACTCATCGTGAAGCACGTAAAGGTTGGAAATTCCGTCTTCCTTGGCTTCCACTCCCACGCGAAGCACTTCATCTTTTGTCAATGCTCCTGCCGGAATACGCAACTCCATCCCCGGACGTTGCACCACTTGCGGACGACCGTGCTCCAACCATGCGCCCGAAGCCTTCCGGAGCTGCTCGCGCTCTTCCGCTTCGGCCAAACGCGCGTCGTCACGTTCGCCCCGCACCGTAAAACGGCACACCCGGACGTTTCCCTTCAAATCCTCCAAGGCATATTCAAAGAGGTAGTCGCGCTCCTCGTCCACGTCCACCCAACCTCGGTTCTCGTCGGCCGAAAGGAAACACAATGTGTTACCCGGATCCACAAAAGACTTCAAATACCAATGCTTCGTTTTCCGGTAGTGAGGATAGTCTCCCCACGAATTCACCAACGGATTTTCGTCCGGCATGAATTCGTCCATCAGGCTTTGGAAAACCTGCCTGCCGTCCACTTTCAGCGTGATGCGACGGATGCCAAACTTGTTCTGCGTGTGATTCATCAGGTCATCCGCCCAAACGGCAGCACCCACACGCCCCCAAGCCCGGACCACACGGGCAGAAGCATCGGCCGTGACCGTGAATGTCTTGGACGACCCTCCGGTGTCTATCCAGCCCCGCCCCGGACAAGCATACAACTTCACCCCGTGGACGACCGGTGACATATCGTCCGTCAGCAAATGTTGGAAATAAGGTAACGGATCCACCAACGCCCCGTCCGACACACGATGCAATTCCAAATGAAGATGAGGAGCAAGAGAAGCCCCCGTATTACCGCTGTAAGCAATCAAATCCCCTGCCTTTACGGGAAACACGGCGGGCGGAAGCTTCACGTCTACCCGCTCCGTCTCTTCTTTGTACTGACACCTGCGGACAACCTCCTGCAAGGCCGGAACGAACTCGTTCAAATGGCAATAAACGGATACCAGACCGTTGGGGTGCGTCACATAAACGGCATTGCCAAAACCGTCGTAACCCACCGTAAGCCGCGACACATACCCGTCGCACACAGACAGTACCCGTTTACCCACCACGCCTTGCGTTTTCACGTCGATGCCGCAATGGAAATGGTTCGGACGCGGCTCGCCGAAACTGCCCGACATCAGGAACGGAATGTCCACCGGGGAATGGAAACGCCCGTCCTGTGCCGCTGCCTGCAAAGGGAGCCACAAAGCCACGCTCATCCACCAAAAGTGCTTCTTCATATCTTACATACCTTATTATATATACAAAAAACGATTACCAAGGCTGTCTCCCTTCCGTTTTCACGACGAGACAGTCCCGGCAACCGTTTGTCAATCCGACAGACTCATGGCCTGTCAACAAGCCTTAAAACTCATATCCAACCCTTTGACGGAATGGGTCAGTGCCCCGACGGAAATGAAGTCTACTCCACACTCGGCATAATCGCGCAAAGTGTCGAAAGTGATACCGCCGCTCGACTCCGTTTCAAAACGTCCGGCCACCATCTCCACGGCCTTACGCGTATCCTCCACGGAGAAGTTGTCGAGCATGATACGGTCTACGCCGCCCATATCCAACACCTGTTGCAGTTCATCGAAGTTACGTACTTCGATTTCTATCTTCAGGTTCTTTCCCTTTTCCTTGAGATACTCATGGCAACGGTTGATGGCGTTGGCGATACCTCCGGCGAAGTCCACGTGGTTGTCCTTCAGGAGAATCATGTCGAACAATCCGATACGGTGGTTCACGCCGCCCCCGATTTTCACGGCCGCCTTTTCCAACATACGCATGCCCGGGGTCGTCTTGCGCGTGTCCAACACACGGGTATTCGTCCCCTTCAGCCGCTCCACATACTTGTTCGTCATGGTAGCAATGCCACTCATGCGTTGCATGATGTTCAACATCAGACGCTCAGTCTGCAACAGGCTCCTCACCCGCCCTGTGACGACCATGGCCACGTCGCCCGGCTTCACGTGCGTCCCGTCCTGTATGAACACCTCCACTTTCATGTCCGGATCGAAGCGACGGAACACCTCCTTCGCGATTTCCATTCCGGCCAACACGCCCTCTTCCTTGATGAGCAACTTGGATTTTCCCATGGCATCCGCCGGAATACAGCAGAGCGTAGTGTGGTCTCCATCGCCTATGTCTTCGGCAAAAGCCAAATCAATCAAGCGGTCATTCAATTCTTCAACTGACAACATATTTCCTATTCTTTTAATGTATTCGCAATGATTTGCAGACAAAGATACAACATAAAAACGAAAGGAGGTGCTTTTTTCAATGCCTTTCGGAAGATAAAGAACGACGGACGGCATTTTCCGACTTTTGAATAACAAAAATCATTCGGCTGAGAACGTGAAATCAATCTCAGCCAAACGATTTTTCATTCTCAGCCGAATGATTTTTCGTTTGGCGCAGATTGATTTTACGAAAACACTATGCTGATATTCAATGTATTATAATATTCAAAAACCACGACAAGATGGCAAAGACCAAATACCTTGACTCCGCCTGTACAAACGCCTGTACCGGATCTGTCATTTGATTTTCCACACGATGAGGAGCGGATTGCCGTCGGGATTGAACTTCCGTTCCACCTCTTGCAGCTCAGGGGGCAACGTGCCTTCTTTTTCCCGATACTGTTTCAACGTTTCCGCTATGGTTTCTGCAAAAGGACGGTAGACGACTGTGCCGGGCAAACCTCCCGTGGGGATTATCCGCGAAAAGGAGAACGGCAACATGTCGTTATGGAAATTCAGGTATCCACCTCCGGATTTCCGGTCGGTGTTCACCATAAAGGCATACTCCCGGTTGGTATTGAACAACATCACGGAATCCGAAACGGTCATATTGACAATCGACCAATTCAAATCCGCACAGTTCCGGTCAAACCAGTCGGGTGCCACACCACTCCGGATGGGGTTCTCGATAAGCCCTTCTTCACCAAAATCCATATTATAGGTTTCCACGACTTCCGCATTCCGGATTTTATACACGTGGGTGTCGAACGGAAAACTCACGTAAGCCCCGTCCACGGCCTGCATAAGACTCTTCCCGGTGGTCCGTCTGCCGGGTACCCCACCTGTGAACGACAACAGCACACGAGGCGTATCCTGCAACCGTTCCCGCTCCAAAACCACCAACTCAAAACCCGTCTCGTCACGGTATAGCGTGCGGATGCCGTAAATGAAACGCCCGTCGGCCACCATCTCGTCCATATAATAATCAGTCTGCACGACCTCTTTCAGGTTCAGGTCGAAGTCGAACACCATAATTTGATAAGGCGCATCACAGTGCACGTAAAGCGTCCTGCTGTCCTTATCCATGGCGGCATCCATCAACCGAATATACTCATTATGCCCCTTGCCTGTCATCGAGGCCGTGGACTTGAGGAAATTCCCCTCGCGGTCGAACATCAAAACCTTATTCCCAAATCTGTCCACCACGAATATGCGGTCTTCGGCAAACAAAATACGGTTGGGAAACTTAATGAGGGCTTCCGGCACGCTGTCCGACAAGGCGACTATTTCATAGCTTTTCAGGAAAGAAGAATATACTAACTCATCGTGAATGCCATGTGTCTCTACTTTTACTAATTCCGCATTCAAAGAGGCTCCGCTGACACAACCGTTCAACGTCCACCCGATACTGATTGCCAATCCCCAAACATAATGAAAACAAGTCTTCTTCATGGTATTGAAAGTGAATAAAACATACGGTCACAAAGTTAATCCACTGGAATATATAAATCGTACCATTCGCCATATCTTTTCACGTTATTTAAACATCAATATACACAGCACCATCCTATAAAGAATGCTAATTCCGTAGGACCGAAGCCGCGACCTGCCGTCTTTTTGCTTACCTTTGGGAAACAACAACCCAAAAGCAAAGCGACATGAACAGAATATGCAAACTTTTCGGCATCCGTTACCCCATCATACAAGGCGGTATGGTGTGGTGCAGCGGATGGCGGCTGGCAGCCGCCGTCAGCCAAGCCGGCGGATTGGGACTGCTCGGAGCCGGTTCGATGCACCCGGAAACTCTCGTAGAACACATCCGCAAGATGAAGGCAGCTACAGACCGGCCGTGAGGCGTGAACGTCCCGCTGATGTATCCGGAAATAGACCGGCTGAGGGACATCCTCATACGGGAAGAAGTGAAAATAGTGTTCACCTCGGCCGGAAGCCCCAAGAAATTCACCCCGATGCTTCACGAGGCGGGCGTGACGGTAGCCCATGTAGTGTCGAGCAGTAAATTTGCCCAGAAATGCGAGGAGGCCGGAGTAGACGCCATCGTAGCCGAAGGATTCGAAGCCGGAGGACATAACGGACGGGAAGAAACGACGACCCTCACCCTGATACCGCAAGTGCGCCGCGCCACCGGCCTTCCGGTCGTGGCAGCCGGAGGAATCGGCAGCGGAGAAGCGATGTTGGCAGCCATGGCATTAGGAGCCGAAGGAGTACAAATCGGTACCCTTTTTGCCCTGTCGGCAGAAAGTTCGGCTTCGGAAGCCTTCAAACAGCGTTGCCTCGCTTTGGACGAAGGCGGCACGATGCTCTGCCTTAAAAAACTGTCGCCCACACGTCTGGTGCGGAATGGGCTGTTCGACAAAGTGGCCGAAGCGGAGACCCGCGGGGCTAATTCGGAAGAACTGCGCGACATTTTAGGCAAAGCGGCCTCCAAGCGCGGTATTTTCGAGGGGGACACTGAACAAGGCGAACTCGAAATCGGACAAATCGCATCGTCCGTAGATGCCATACGTCCCGCCGGAGACATCGTGCGGCAACTCGTGGAAGACTTCCGGAAAGCACAGAAGGACGTGGCCGCCATCGGCTTTTGAAGAAGGCCGGAACGCGCCCTGCCCTACCGTAGGCACAAAACCGTACAGAAACGGAGGGTTTCCGTGTCGGTTTTTGAAACTTTTTCCTAACTTTGACCCGTCAATCAAACGCATAAGAAAATAAAATGTCATTATTCAGAGTTCTCCTTTCCATCATTTTTCCGCCTTTGGCCGTACTGGACCAGGGTTGCGGCTCGGTAGTCATCGTGTTCATCCTCACCCTGGCCGGTTGGATTCCGGGAGTCATTGCGGCTTTGGTCATCCTAAACAAAAAATAATAATCCGTCGCGGCCATGAAGATTACCCTGCTCGTTGTCGGCAAGACGAACGACCCGCATTTCATTGCAGGCATAGAAGAATATGCCAAACGTATCCGGCACTACCAGCCTTTCGACATCGAAGTCATACCGGAATTGCGGAACACCAAAAGCCTTTCGGAAGAACAACAAAAGGAGAAAGAAGCGGATTTGCTGTTGAAAGCGTTCCAACCGGGCGACCATATCGTCTTGTTGGACGAACACGGACGGGAACACCGTTCGGTGGAGTTCGCCGCATGGATAGAAAAGCGGATGGCAGCCGGACTGAAACGGATGGTGTTCGTCGTGGGCGGTCCCTACGGTTTCTCACCGCGCATCTACGAAAAGGCAAACGAGAAAGTCTCGCTTTCGCGCATGACATTCTCGCATCAAATGATCCGTCTGATTTTCACCGAACAAATCTATCGGGCCATGACCATCATCAACGGTGAACCTTATCATCATGAATAAGCAAGCAAAAGATAATATCTTTTTATTTTCTCCAATTTTAGAATGAGAATTGAATTAGTATTTTGTATTTTTGCATTCTAATAGAATCCATTTTATAATGATAAAAGCAAAGCCTTTCATCAAGTGGGTAGGCGGGAAAAGCCAACTCATTGAACAACTTGAGGCACTGCTTCCTTCAGACTTTGACAAAAAGGAAGATGTCACCTACATAGAACCGTGTGTGGGTGGTGGTGCCATGCTGTTTCACATGCTCCAAACACATAAGAACATCAAACATGCGGTAATCAATGACATAAACCCTGATTTGACAACCTGTTACACAGTAGTTCGTGACCGCCCAGATGAACTCATACGTTCACTCGCCTCTATTCAAGAAGATTATTATCAAATCAAAGATGAAAAGAAAAAAAAGGAATATTATCTGCGTGTTCGCGACCGTTTCAACAGTAAGCCCACTGATTCAATAGAGAATACAACCTTATTCTTTTTTCTTAATAAAACTTGTTTCAATGGCCTTTACCGTGTAAATAAAACTGGCAAGTTCAATGTTCCATGCGGACGTTATGAACGACCACTCATTTGCGACGCAGATACAATTCGCGCAGACAGCAAACTTCTGCAAAATGTAACGATTTTAACAGGTGACTTTGAACAAACAATCAGGTACGCAAACGGCAATGCGTTTTTCTACTTCGATCCACCTTACCGCCCATTAAGCAATACGTCCAGTTTCAATGATTATACAAAGGAATCTTTCAATGATACTGCTCAAATACGCCTCAAACTTTTTTGCGACCGCCTTCAAGATGCAGAAATACCATTTATGCTTAGCAATTCCGATTGTTTAGGAAAAAATGGAGCAGACCGCTTTTTCGATGATTTATATGAAGATTATGACATCCGCAGGGTTTGGGCATCAAGAAGCGTGAATGCCAATGGTGCCAAACGTGGAAAACTTACGGAGATCTTAGTACGCAATTATGCGGAAAAACGGCAAAAAAGAATTATTGACCAACAAACCGAGATACAATTAACTTTAACAATATGATAAGAGGAGGTACAGGAGGTTCCAACACATTAACAGGACTCCGATATGAAGCGAAAGTGGATCTGAAAGATTTTCTGAATGCACAAAAGGATTATTCGGTTACGAGTACAAAAGTCTATTTCAAGAACGAGCTTGTAGCACGCTTGTTCAAAAAGCATGAGTTGTATAAATTCTTAATAGAAAATAACATTGATTGGACAAAACATATATCTAAAAAATTGCTTCCAGACAACTGCATTTATGTAATAATAAACAATACAGCTTTTATCTTGGAAGTAAAGCATCAAGAAGTGGCCGGCAGCGTAGATGAGAAATTACAAACATGTGACTTCAAAAAGAAACAATACATCAAATTATTCTCTGAACTAAATTATCGGGTTGAGTATTGTTACATCTTAGACAGTTGGTTTAAGAAAGAATGTTATAAAGACACTTTGGATTACATTATTAATGTAGGATGCAAATATTACTTTGACTATATTCCTTTACAGGAGTTGGGGTTACCTGTTCCTAATGAAACAACGGATGAAAAAATCATTCCATCCTATCAGTTATGATGCAGGCTTACTACAAATCTTACAACCGTGATTTCACCTTGCTTGAAGGGGATTGCATGACATTGCTTCCCCAATTCAAATTCAAGTTTGATATGATTTTCGCAGATCCTCCTTATTTCCTCAGCAACAATGGCATCAGCGTCCAAAACGGGAAAATCGTAAACGTGAACAAGGGAGATTGGGACAAAGGCGGATCCATAGAAGTTGTCAACGAATTCAACTTGCAATGGATAAGTATGTGCCGGGAAAAGCTAAAGGACAATGGGACTATTTGGATTAGTGGCACATATCACAATATCTTTTCCGTGGCTAATGCCTTGCAGCAATCTGGTTTCAGGATACTCAATGTCATAACATGGGCCAAGACCAATCCACCACCCAATATATCCTGCCGCGTCTTTACGCATAGTACGGAATTTATAATTTGGGCTAGGAAGTACAAAAACAGGCCGCACTATTACAATTATGAATTGATGAAAGCCATTAACGGAAACAAACAAATGACAGACGTATGGCATCTGCCTGCTATCGCCCGTTGGGAAAAGTCTTGCGGAAAACATCCTACGCAGAAGCCCATAAGCCTGTTAGTGCGAAGCATTCTCGCATCAACCGAGCCTAACTCATGGATACTTGACCCGTTTGCAGGAAGCAGCACAACAGGGATTGCAGCCTCGCTTACAGGGAGGCGTTTTCTAGGCATAGAACAAGAGAGTGATTTTTTAGCACTAAGCAAATCGCGCAGAGAGGAAATCAATGATTACGCACTACGGATGGTATATTGCAAAAAAATTAAAGATATAGCATTCATACCATCCCAACAAATAGTTTTTGAAGATTTATCGAACGATTATGACGTTCCATTCTAATCAAAATTGTCGAAAAACAAGTATCGCACTGTTGCACTATATCAATACAAGAGAATAGAATAGAAAGACAGGTGTGGAGATAGCCCTATACAAAAAGATCACTCCCCCGGAAAACGCCACTCAAAATCCAGCGTCACCGGAAAATGGTCGCTGTATCCCCCTTTATACAACGGACCTTGATAGGTGCGGAACGGACGAACGCCGCCATACGTCTTTTCCCGTTCGCACAAAAAAGGAAAGGCCACTATGGCGCGACATCCGTCGGACGTATGAAACGGGCGGCTGTTGTCCATCAACACCGGACTGACCAAAATATGGTCAATCGTTTCCCATATACCCCGGTAACGGTAGGAGCCTCTCACTCCGTCTGCGCAGAAGGGAGAAAGCCCCGGCTCACGGAAATACGGGAAAACCACCTCGCGGAACACTCCATCCTCCACACCGGCATTGAAATCGCCCATCCACAAGATACGGGCATCGGACGTAGCCGCACGCACCGAATCGGCTACAGCCCTCACCGTCCGTGCGGCCAGCATCCGATGGCGGCGCGAAACGCGTGTCGCTCCCAAACGACTGGGCAGATGGCATACGAGCACGTACAACGTATCTCCCGAGAGTACTTCTCCTTTTACGTACAAGACGTTGCGCGTGGGCCGGAGTCCGGCTTCTGCGGAAGGGACAGGAATTTCATGGGACTCCAATAAGCGGAAACTACCCGGCTGGTAGAGCAGGGCCACGTCGATGCCCCGCACATCGGGGGAATGGGTCGCCACGTAACGGTAACCGAGTGCACGCAGGGACGAACGCCGGGTCAAATCGAAAAGCACACTGTCGTTTTCCACCTCGCACAACCCGACCAAATCCGGCAAACGTTCTTCTCCCACAGCCGCAACGACCTTGGACAAGGCGTCCAACTTGCGCCAGTAACGGGACGGTGTCCATTTCTTCTCTCCGTCGGGCAGAAACTCACGGTCTTCCTTCAGGCTGTCATGACGGCAGTCGAACAAGTTCTCCACGTTGTAGAACATGACCCGGAAAGGTTGCTGCCCCTTGACCGGAAGCCACGCGCTCCATCCACAAAGCAATGCCGAAAGCCAAACAACCGGTTTCATTCTTCGGGCACGAATTCATAGCACCCGGCATCCGGTGTAGGTTCCGTCAGACGGTCTATCCCGTAACGGTCCGTCGGATAACGGGCGGCCCACTCTGTCGAGCCTTTGCCACGCGCCACGGAAATGTCTTTCAAGCGGAAATCGTACAGATAGTTATCCGTATCAAACAACCGGAACTGTTCTTGGCCGGTACCCTCCTCGCCTTTTTTTTCATACACCACGCCGACGAAACGCACGGCATCGTCTTCCGCCTCGACCGTACGAAGCACGCAATTCCCGAAATAGTAATCCACATCCTTGTTCTCGTCTTCCAGATTTCCTGTCACTACATCATCGGCATACCCTGTCACCAGACAGTTCAGGAAATGAGCATGCTGGAGGGGATAATCCAAAGCCAACCATTTGTTGGCCAAATACAAGGCATCGCCCCGCGCAGCATCCCAAGGATAGAATTGTGCCAACGTGCAATGCACGAACTCGGCCCAACCGCCCACCACGGCCACACAATGCCCCAACGTATTGCTGATTTGGGTGTTGCCCACCGACGCACGGCAATGGTACAGCCCCAATCCTTCGCCACCTACGTTATGAATCACGCTGTTCTCCAACGTCAGTTTCATCACGTCCGTGGAAGAGCTGTCGCACGCAATGCCGTAGGAAGCACTATGGATGTCCACATGGTTCAGCCGGTTGTCCGTACTCGTGGCCTTCAACCGTATGCCCCCCCAACGGGAAGGCGTATTGTCGTATGGCAGGTAATCGAACATCCGGTCCGTACGGTCGCCACGGAACACCACCGGACGATCAGCCGTCCCTTCGGCCACGATACGACCGTGCACCCAAAGGTTGGCTCCGTCGTGGAAATACAACTGTACGCCTGCGGCCATGGACAATGTCACTCCCTCTCTCACGGAAAGACTGTCGTACACCACAATCGGACGTCCGGCCTCCAACAAAGTATCGGCTTCTATCACCTTGCCACGCCACATATAGGCATCCTGCCCCACGGCTGTAAGAATGACATGCTGCTCCACCCCGCTCTCCAATGCAAAAATCAGGGTGTCGTTCAGGGCTACGGGGGCATCCTGCCCGTTTTCGGGCATTGTCACCTCTGCAAAAACCCGGATACTGTCTCCCGTGCGTACCTCGAAATCGTATGCCCGCGCCCCGCTTTCCGGCTCCAGATAGGAACCGTCCACATTCACCCGAAAGGAAGTGGCATACGCTTGTTTCAGACGTACGGACGCAATACGCAGGCCGTCTGCGTTACGGTTGTAAACCATCAGTTGGCGCGTGCTCGACCCTACGGTGGAAATCACGGTGTCGAACCTCACCGTATCGGTGGAAAAGGATAACAGCGCACCGCGGTCGGTCGTGAACGACATGGAGTCGTCACAAGACGTAAAACCGGATACGACCACGACGCCCCACGCAAGGACTGAGCCACAAAAGACGGATATTTTTCGCATATTCATAAATTCAAAAAAGGCATATCTGCCTTGTTATAACGCAGATATGCCCCGCTTATTTTAGGCTTTCGCCGGAATATTCTTCAAAATGGCTTTGATATGGTCCCAAACCATGGCAACCGTCGGTATCAACAAACGTTCGTCGGGCGAATGTACTCCACGCAACGTCGGGCCGAACGACACCATGTCCAGACCGGGATACTTCTCGCTGAACAATCCGCATTCCAATCCGGCATGTATCCCCAACACTTTCGGTTCCTTGCCAAACAAGGCTTTGTAAGTTTCCACTGCGATTTTCAGAATGTCCGATTCCGGATTCATTTTCCAACCCGGATAGCCTTCGCCCACTTCCACACGGGCACCGGCCAACTCAAAAGCGGCTTTCACCATATTGCTCACATGGTGGCGCGCGCTCAGTATGCTGCTGCGCTGACTGGTTTTCACCAGAATCTTATTGCCGTCCGTCAGACGGATACTGGCCAGATTGGAACTGGTCTCCACCAAATCTATATCCTGCGACATGGAAAGAATGCCGTTGTGGACGGCCTGTAAAGCCCAAATGAGCTTGCGGGCCACTTCGCGCTCCACAGCTTTCGGCCTCGCGCTTTCGCTCTGCAACTCGAAGACCATAGTCTTTTCGGTCACACTGTATTCTTCCTCCACATCGGCACTGAACAGGTTCCAATCCACACGGATGCTCTCCTTGTCCTTCATCGGAATGGCACAAACCGCCATCGCTTCACGGGGTATGGCATTGTGCAGACCTCCGGCCTGAATGTCGCATAAATATAAATCGTATTTAGCCCAGGCATTATATAGGAAACGCGCCAGAATCTTGTTGGCATTCGCCCGCTTCTTGTTAATATCGTCACCCGAATGTCCGCCCGTCAATCCTTTCACCTTCACTTCGAAGAAGAAATAATCCTGCGGAACATCCACCGGCGTAAAGTCGAATTCAGCCGTAGTTGCCGCTCCCCCGGCACAACTTACGAACAACTGCCCTTCGTCTTCCGAGTCCAAGTTCAACAAAATATCACCGGACATGAAACCGGGCTTCATCCCGAAAGCACCGCTCAAACCAGTTTCTTCGTCACGGGTAAACACACATTCTATCGGGCCGTGGGCAATATCCGAAGCGTCCAACAAGGCCAACTCCATCGCCACGCCTATCCCGTCGTCGGCACCCAACGTCGTCCCGTCCGCACGCAACCAATCTCCATCAATCAACGTACGAATCGCGTCTTTTTCAAAATCGAACTCCACCTCACGGTTCTTCTCGCAAACCATATCCATGTGGCTCTGTAAAATCACCGTCTTACGGTTTTCCATCCCTGGAGTCGCCCCCTTACGAATCAATACGTTTCCCGTCTCGTCCACCTCACATTCCAAACCTCTTTCACGGGCAAACTGCTCCAAATAAGCTATCATCCGCTCTTCTTTTTTGGAAGGACGGGGTATCCGGTTGATTTCTGCAAAAAACTTAAAAACCTCGGCAGGTTTCAATGAATTCATTTCCATATCCATAATTTTATATATTCATTCTACTAAATTTGGTTAAAAGCGAAAATACGGCTCAATTCCACGCTTTTAAAGTTTATCTTTGCAGCACAAATATACGCAAAAATGTTGAAGACACTATTGTTTACCCTGATAATTGTGGCCATAAGTATGGCATTCTTTGCCATAAAAATCCTTTTCAAGAAAAACGGCCGCTTCCCAAACACCCACGTAGGCCACAGTGCGGCTATGCGCAAACGGGGTATCACGTGCGTACAAACCATGGATGCCTTGGAACGAGTGGAAAATCCACATAGAATCAATGAACGCAGTACAAGAAAATCATAAATAAGGAAAAAATAATGAAGAAAAACAGTATCATTGGCGCAGGACTTATCACCTTGGCAGCCACATTCGCCCTGACGGGATGCAACAAGTCGGCACCGGAAGAAAAAACAAACACTCAAGCTACGGAAATCCCCGCAGGCGGATTGAAAATCGCATATGTGGAAATCGACACATTGATGTCGCAATACAATTTCTGTAAAGACTATACGCTCCTGATGAACAAAAAGGGAGAAAACATCCGGGCTACATTGGCCGGCAAAGAACGCGCTCTTCAGGCTAAAGCCGCAGAGCTGCAAAAGAAATATGAAACCAACCAGTTCACCACCAAAGAACAAGTGGAACAGGCTCAAATGACATTGGCCAAACAACAGCAGGACTTGCAAGCATTAAACGACCGATTGATGAATGATTTCGCCGCAGAACAAGCAAAATACAATACCGAAATGCGGGATTCCATTCAGGCATTCCTGAAAGAATACAATAAATCTAAGAAATTCGATTATATCATCAGCAAGGCCGGAGACAATATTTTGGCAGCCAATGCTAAGTACGACATTACAAAAGACGTAGTAAACGGCCTGAACAAACGGTATAAACAGAATCCGGAAATGGCCGAAAAAATCAGCGGTAAAAGTAAGGAATAAATATCTATTTAAATAAGGGAGGTTCAAGAGCCTCCTTTATTTTTGGAGAACCTTTTACCATTATTTTTCCAAAGCTTCTTTGTTACTTAATATATTTTTCATATCTTGCCGACACTAACGAATGAAATTATCCGGAAAACCATAGTCAAGTAAAATCACAACCACCAAAAAGCGAAAATATGAAAAGAATAAAATTATCAGTATGGAGTATTATGGTCTTGTGTTTAAGTTTAGCCCTGGTATCTTGTGGAGACGACGACCATAAAAATGATCATCACGGAATGAGGACGGGTATTCATAAAATCGTAGTAGAACAGTCTGGGAACACAGAAGATTTTGAGGTGAACCTCGTATTCGGAGCTACAAACGTAAACGGACCGGCAAGACTATATGACGAAAACGGGGAATACTTGGGTGATTCGTATTCGGTAGGCAAAATGAAAAGTAACAGAGTGAGTTGCCAAACGGGACAAGACGGTTTTTTCATGACTTGTTCAGGCTCGGCAACAAGTACTTCCGAGGAATCGGGAAAACGGTTAAAAGTAACTATTATCGCTTACGTAAATGGAGAAGAAACCAATCGGCTCGTAAAAGAATACACCACTCAAGGAGAGATTCTGATGGAAAACTTCAGTCTTTCGACCACGAGTGTGGAATGAACTTTATTCCATCCCTATCCATAAACAAAGCATCCTCTCACTCGAAAATGAGAGGATGCTTCGTTTTAAAGGGGGATACGGATTCCCATCTTACGGATGTATCTCATAATCCCAATCCTTAAGGGCATATCCCCAATTTTCATTCACCAACTGAATGGTACGGGGCTTATACTCATATTTGTTCTTTTTGTAGCCTTTCTTCCGGTCTGTATACTGGCGTATGGCAGCCTCGGCACAATCAAACTCACGAATACCTAATTTTTCATACGCAAGCTTCGTGGTTCCGAATGCATCAGCCTCAAAATCCTCGAATTTCACTTCAAAAAGATTTCCTTCCGGCACATACTTCTTCTGCTCCTCATAAGCGCGGTAAAGCTTCGTATAGGTAAGAAGGATGTTCTTCTCCATCTCCTCGTCGCTGATATGCTGCAATTCCAACGGTTTGATCGTGTTGGTGAAGAAACTGCGTGTGCTCTCGAACACCGTATAGGGGTTACGCATCAGATAAATGAACTTGGCATTGGGGAACATCTCGACCAAGGCTTTTACGCGTCCCGTATGGGGCGGGTTCTTGGATAAATACACATCTCCTCCCGTCGTACAGTATCTGGAAATTTTCATCAACTTCACAAATGTTTCCTTGAATACCTGAAGTTCCTCTTTCGTAATGTTCTCGAACGTCAGATACTTGTCGCAATATTCCTGCCACTTCTGAGGAAAGAACCAAAAGTCATAGAAGGAATAAGGCATCATGTTCGACAATGCGAATTCTTCCTCCTGCGGCAGGTCGGGAGCCAACTCCATATTGTCCGTCGGACGTTTGTTCGGCATAAGCCAACCCATCGTCTTCTTGAAGAAAGGTTGGCCGAACATCATCAGATGGGGGAATACGGTCTGGTACGTGGTCGTATAACAGAAATTATCGTCCTGCGCAAAGATGTTGTGCACAAAGGTCGTCCCGCTTCTCCAATGTCCGAGAATGAAAACAGGATCGTGGTCGAATTCGTACGCCCCCAACTTCTCCTCAAACCTGCGGTCTTGGATAGGTGCCAACAAACTCAACAGCCTGCATACGCTCTTCGTCAGATAATACTTGGTACGCTTGTCCGGAGCTATCTCCTGACCACGCGTCATTTCTTTAAACGTTTTCCAATCGGCACCTACCAACGTATTGACCGGAAGTTTGCTGAACTCTAATAATCCCATGAAACTTTGATTTTTAATTAAGGTTATTCTTTAATGATTTCTATCGCGAGACCTTGGCGTCCCAATTCTTTGACGGCTTTCTCTATGGCTTCGTAATGCTCTTTTCCGATACCCAATTTGGGCAGGTTCAACTCCGGAAGGCGCTCAACGTCATTCTCCTTGGCATCCACCGGACCGATAATCATGCCCACTGCACTCGTGTTGTTCGTAATCGGATCTATCAATATGAAGGAACCGGTCGCACGGTTCTTCTGATAGGCATCGAAAAATATGGGTTTTGCCGTCGTGATATGCACTTTCCCGATTTCATTCAAACGAAAACCGTCCGCCGGACGCTGCTCCATCGTATTCACATCTACCTGATAACAAATCTCACCTACCGTGGCACGGGTCGTATTCGTATTATGCTTCAGATAAAAATGCTTGTTACGATCCATCGGTTCTTCGTCCATCCATACGAGCATCGTCTCGAAATAGCGCCCTACTTCCGGCACATTGTCGGGATGTACTAACATTTCACCGCGTGAAATGTCTATCTCATCCTCCAACGTCAACGTCACACATTGCGGGCAAAAAGCCTCTTTCAAATCTCCGTCATACGTCACAATACGTTTCACATGCGACTTCTTACGCGACGGAAGAGCCATAATTTCATCTCCTTCCCGTACCACACCGGAAGCTATCTTCCCACAGAACCCACGGAAGTCGAGGTTAGGGCGCAACACGTACTGCACAGGATAACGGAAATCCGTCATGTTTCGGTCGGTATGAATAGGTACGGTCTCCAAAAAGTCCAACAGACTGGTGCCTTCATACCAAGGCGTACGCTCAGACTTTTCCACCACATTGTCACCATCCAAAGCGGAAAGGGGAAAACAGGTCACATCCTCTATACCTAATTTATCCGTCAAAGCCTTGTATTCCGCTACAATGGCATCGAACACGTTTTCGTCGAAATCCACCAAGTCCATCTTGTTGACGGCCAACGCGATATGTTTGATTCCCAACAAAGAAACAAGAAATGTATGACGACGGGTCTGCGTGATGACTCCCGTACGGGCATCCACCAATATAATGGCTAAATTAGCCGTGGAACCGCCGGTAATCATGTTGCGGGTGTATTGTTCGTGTCCCGGAGTGTCGGCAATAATAAATTTGCGTTGGTTCGTCGAGAAATAACGATAAGCCACGTCTATGGTGATGCCTTCTTCGCGCTCCGCTTTCAAACCGTCGAGCAACAAAGCATAATCTATATGGTCGCCGGCATTCCCCACACGTTTGCTGTCACGCTCCAAAGCCTGCAACTGATCTTCATACAGTTTCTTGCTATCGAACAAAAGCCGGCCTATCAATGTGGATTTTCCGTCATCCACCGAACCGGCCGTCAACAGGCGCAACAAATCTTTTTTCTCGTCTTGGTCTAAAAACTCCTTTATATTTAATGTAGCCATATAATACCCTCCTGAATTAAAAATACCCTTCACGCTTTTTCTGTTCCATGGACGCCTCCTGGTCGAAGTCTATCACACGGGTCGTACGCTCGCTCTTGGTGGTAGTCATCATTTCCTCCACAATCTTCTCTATCGTGTCGGCTTCGCTTTCGATGGCACCGGTCAGCGGCCAACAGCCCAACGTACGGAAACGAATCTTTTTCATCTCAATCTTGTCGCGGTATTTTTCCGGCAAACGGTCGTCGTCCGGCATAATCAGTTGCCCGTCGATGTTCACTACCGGACGTTCCTTGGCATAATACAGCGGGACGATAGGAATGTTTTCCAAACGGATGTACTGCCAGATGTCCAATTCGGTCCAATTACTCAATGGAAACACCCGAATACTCTCTCCTTTGTGGATACGGGCGTTATAAATGTCCCATAACTCCGGGCGCTGGTTCTTAGGATCCCACTGCTGGAACTGGTCACGAAACGAAAAGATACGTTCCTTTGCACGGCTTTTCTCTTCATCGCGACGCGCGCCACCAAAAGCCGCGTCAAACTTATACTTGGCCAGAGCATCCAACAAAGCCTTGGTCTTCATCAAATCCGTATGCACCTTACTGCCGTGCGTAAAGGGGCCTACCCCTGCCCGAAACGCTTCCATATTGGACTCCACTATCAGGTTCCAACCGTATTTTTTGGCGTACTCATCGCGAAATTGTATCATCTCCTTAAACTTCCACTTGGAGTCGATGTGCATCAAAGGGAAAGGAACCTTTCCCGGGGCAAAAGCCTTCTCAGCCAAACGAACCATCACGGACGAATCCTTTCCTATGGAGTAAAGCATTACAGGATTCTCAAACTCGGCCGCCACCTCACGGATAATGTGAATGGACTCTGCCTCCAACTCCTGCAAATGACTCAATTTATATTCAGACATAATACTGTGGTTTATTTATTGTTCAATATAAGTTCCAACACTTTATTAACCGATTCTTCCAACGTCAGTACGGAAGTATCCAGCGTCAGGGCCGGATGTTCCGGCACCTCGAAGGGGGCACTGACCCCTGTAAAATCCTTAATTTCTCCCCGACGTGCACGAGCATACAAACCCTTTACGTCGCGTTGCTCGCAAACTTCCAACGGTGTGGACACATAGACTTCCCTAAAATCGTCTGCCCCGATAATCTCGGAAGCCATGCGACGGGATTCGTTTGTAGGACTGATAAAGGCAGAAAGCGTCACCACTCCCGTATCTACGAATAATTTTCCGATTTCAGCAATACGACGGATATTCTCTTTCCGGTCGTCGGCCGAGAAACCTAAATTCTTATTGATACCGCTACGAATATTATCACCGTCCAAAATGCGGCACAAGATACCACGCTTATGCAACTCCCGTTCTACACCGAGTGCCACCGTACTTTTCCCGGAACCGGACAAACCGGTGAACCATACCATCACCCCACGTTGTCCAAGAAGTTGTTCCTTGTCCGAACGGGTCATCATTTTTTCGTATATCGGATAGATATTTGTCGCCTCTCCCATAAACTGCTTACTTCTCTTTTAAAAATTCCAGAACAAAGGTATTAAAAATACAGATAACACAAACACAATTATGTTCAAAGGCAAGCCTATTTTAACGAAATCGGTAAATTTATAGCCTCCGATACCTTGTACAATCAGATTGGTCTGATAACCGATAGGTGTAGAGAACGAAGCCGATGCAGCCATACAAATCACTACAAAAAACGGAGTCGGACTCACGCCCAAGTGATTGGCCACCTCCAAAGCTATAGGAAAGGACAGGGCCGCCGCCGCATTATTCGTTATCAACTCCGTAAACAAGTTCGTGATAATAAAAATCACGGCCAACAAAGCATACGGTCCGAGAGCATCGGTCATACCTATTATATATTCGGCAATGAAAGCTGCAAAACCGGAATTACTCATAGCCTTACTGATAGCAAAAGCACAGGCGATGGTAATCAACACGTCCCATGAAATGAACTTCGTATATTTCTTAGGATTAAACATTCCCGTCCAAGCCATAATCACCGTCGTGACGCAAACAAAGAAAAACATATCCAACTTCAGTCCGGGAAGAGCCTGCTCCACGACCGGAAGCTCGCCTACCGTTGCCCCGATAATCATCACCAACAACAGAATCATGGCCAGATATTTCTTTTTCTTTCCCATTTCGGGTTCCGCATCCAACACCGACAACATCAAAAACACACGGCTGTCTCCCCATGTCGGAATAAAGGTGCCGTCTGCATCCAGAATCAACGTATCATTCTCCGACAGACGTACATTCATCCAATCCCCTTGGAGACGTTCACCATTACGATGCAGACTCTTTACCGTGGCTCCATAATGACGGTGAAAATCAAATTCGCGCAACGTTTTTCCGTTTCCGGGGAAACGTGCTCCCAACACGGCCTCCACGCGCACAACATCGCCCGAGCCGCTACTTTCTTCTATGTCGTCATCCTTCAGGGTTCGGTCGGGCAATAAACGTTTGGCAAAACAGACCAAATAGATGATGCCCACAATGGCTATAATCACCCCGACCTGCCCCAACTCGAAGATAGAAAAGCCTTTAAAACCTGCGTCTTGTATCATTCCGTCCACCACCAGATTCGTAGAAGTTCCTATCAACGTACAAATACCGCCAAGGATAGTGGCATACGAAAGAGGAATCAAAAACTTTGCAGGTGGCAGTTTCATCCGTCTCGCCCAGTTCTTGATGATAGGCGCAAAAATAACCACCACCGGCGTGTTGTTCAGAAAAGCCGAAATGAAAGCAATGACCGGCAGAACGCGTACATTAGCCCCTGCCACCGTAGACTTCTTTTGCGGCAACATGGCAAAAATCAAACGTTCCAACACTCCGCTCTTACGTATTCCTTCACTGACCAGAAACAAAAGAGCCACCGTAATCATGCCTTTGTTCGAGAAACCTTCCAACACTTCCTTGGGCGTAAGTATTCCCGCGCAGAAAAACAGGATGACGACAGAAAAAAGTATCATGCCCGGACGCATACGGTCGTAGATAAGTGCTACGACCATAGCGGCCAGACAGATTAAGACATAAACAATTTCAAAATTCATGGTATGGTATGATTGTGTAGTGTTTACTTATATTCAGACCAGCTCTTTATGGGCAGATCATCCATATCAATATGGCAGAAAGCCTGGATAAAGGCACTTGCCAAACGGGAGTTCGTAATCAAAGGAATGTTCAAATCCACCGCAGCACGGCGAATCTTGTAACCGTTACTCAATTCGCTTACCGTCAAATCTTTCGGGATATTGACCACCATGTCTATCTCCCGATTATGCAGCATGGTAAGCGCTTGAGGCGTCCCCTCTTCGCTCGGCCAATACACCAGGTTGTTCTCTACACCGTTCTCCGTCAGATAGCGGCTCGTCCCTCCCGTAGCGTAAAGCGTATAACCATGCTCTTTTAAAGTACGGGCTGCTTCCAGCATGTCGGCTTTCTGTTTAGCACCACCGGTAGACAAAAGAATGTTCTTCTTCGGAATACGATGCCCTACCGAAAGCATGGCCGTAAGCAAAGCGGTTCCCGAATCGTCGCCCAAACAACCGACTTCCCCGGTCGATGCCATATCGACTCCCAGTACGGGGTCGGCCTTCTGCAAGCGGTTGAAGGAGAACTGACTGGCCTTGATACCCACATAATCGAAATCGAACAGACTCTTGTTCGGTTTCTCCACGGGCAATCCCAGCATGACTTTCGTGGCCAGTTCAATCATATTGATCTTAAGCACCTTGCTCACGAACGGGAAACTCCGCGAAGCGCGCAGGTTGCATTCAATGACCTTGATGTCGTTATCCTTGGCCAAGAACTGGATATTGAACGGGCCGCTGATTTTCAACTCGCGGGCTATTTGCCCGGAAATCTTCTTGATGCGGCGCACCGTCTCCACATACAGTTTCTGTGCAGGGAACTGGATAGTGGCATCTCCCGAATGCACGCCGGCAAACTCGATGTGCTCGCTGATGGCGTATGCCACAATTTCTCCCTCACGTGCCACGGCGTCCATCTCCACCTCTTTGGCATGCTGTAAGAACTTGCTGATGACAACAGGGTGTTTATGAGACACATTGGCGGCTAACTTCAAGAATCGCTCTAACTCATCCTGATTGGAACATACGTTCATCGCCGCACCTGAAAGCACGTACGAAGGACGCACCAGAACCGGAAAGCCCACCTTATCTATAAATGCGTTTACATCGTCCATGCTGGTCAGCGCACTCCACTCCGGCTGATCCACACCGATACGGTTCAACATGGCCGAGAACTTCTCACGGTCTTCCGCATTGTCGATGCTCTTGGCCGTCGTGCCGAGAATAGGAATGCGCTGCTGATCCAAACGGATGGCCAGGTTGTTCGGGATTTGTCCGCCCGTAGAAACGATAACCCCTTTCGGACATTCCAAGTCCAGAATATCCAACACGCGCTCGAAAGTCAGTTCGTCGAAATAAAGGCGGTCGCACATGTCGTAGTCGGTAGATACCGTTTCGGGATTGTAGTTAATCATCACCGAACGGAAACCTTCTTTACGGATGGTGTTCAACGCCTGCACACCGCACCAGTCGAACTCGACGGACGACCCGATACGATAGGCACCCGAACCCAAAACCACAATACTGCGCTTGTCGTGTTCGTAATGAATGTCATGGGCTATACCGCTATAAGTCATGTACAAATAGTTCGTCTGCGCCGGATACTCGGCAGCCAACGTGTCTATTTGCTTCACAACCGGTACGATACCTGCGGACAAGCGGCGACGGCGCACTATCAGCGAAGCCTCTTCGATGTCCATTTCCTCTTCCATACCCAAGGCACGGGCTATCTGGAAATCCGTAAAGCCTTGCACCTTCGCCCGGCGCAGCAAGTCATTGTCCATCACATTGATGCTTTTACAGGCATGCAAAGCCTTGGACGTATCCTTGATGTTATGCAGTTTTTGCAGGAACCACTTGTCTATCTTCGTCAGTTCATGAATCCGGTCTATCGTATAACCTTGCTGCATGGCCTTGGAGATGATAAAGATACGCTTGTCGGTCGGCTCGTGCAGGGCAGCATCGATGTCGTCGATTTGCAGTTCCTTGTTCTCCACAAAACCATGCATCCCCTGACCTATCATGCGCAAACCTTTCTGGATAGCCTCTTCGAAAGTACGGCCTATGGCCATCACCTCGCCTACAGACTTCATGGAGGAACCCAACTCGCGGTCCACACCCCGGAACTTACCCAAATCCCAGCGCGGTATCTTGCACACCACATAATCCAACGCCGGCTCGAAGAAGGCCGACGTTGTTTTCGTCACGGAATTTTTCAGTTCAAACAGCCCGTAACCCAACCCCAACTTGGCCGCCACAAAAGCCAACGGATACCCCGTGGCCTTGGAAGCCAAAGCGGAAGAACGGCTCAGACGGGCATTCACCTCGATGACACGGTAATCCTCCGACTCAGGGTCGAAAGCATATTGCACATTACATTCTCCCACGATTCCGATGTGACGGATGATGCGGATGCTCAACGCCCGCAATTTGTGGTATTCCGAATTGGTCAACGTCTGCGAGGGAGCAATCACGATACTTTCACCGGTATGAATGCCGAGCGGGTCAAAGTTTTCCATGTTGCACACCGTGATACAGTTGTCATACCGGTCGCGCACCACTTCGTATTCAATCTCTTTCCATCCCTTCAAACTCTTCTCCACCAACACTTGAGGTGAAAACGAGAAAGCCTTCTCTGCCAACTTGTTAAGTTCGTCCTCATTGTCGCAGAATCCGGAGCCTAATCCACCCAGCGCATAGGCCGCACGGATAATCACGGGATAGCCCAGATGGGCAGCCGCCTTGCGGGCTTCTTCCATATTCTCGCAAGCATGGCTCTTGATGGTCTTCACGTCGATTTCATCGAGCTTCTTCACGAACAATTCACGGTCTTCCGTGTCAATGATAGCCTGTACCGGAGTTCCGAGCACCTGCACGCCGTATTTCTCCAAAATGCCTTCCTTATATAAGGCTACACCGCAATTCAAAGCCGTCTGTCCTCCAAACGCCAACAAGATGCCTTGCGGCCGTTCCTTCCGGATGACTTTCTCCACAAAGAACGGAGTCACCGGCAAAAAATAAATCTGGTCGGCCACACCTTCGCTCGTCTGCACAGTGGCGATGTTCGGATTGATGAGTACCGTCTCTATCCCTTCCTCTTTCAACGCTTTCAATGCTTGCGAACCGGAGTAATCAAACTCACCGGCCTCGCCGATCTTCAGCGCACCGGAACCTAACAACAAGACTTTCTTTATTCCTTTATCTTCCATAGACCACCTGTTTCTTATTTGAGCAAATTAACAAAATCATCGAACATGAACTCCGTATCCACCGGACCGCTGCAAGCTTCCGGATGGAACTGCGCGCTAAACCAAGGATTCACTTTATGGCGTATGCCTTCATTGGAACCGTCGTTCATGTTGACGAACAAGGGTTCCCAGTCTGCCCCGAGCGTTTCCGCATCCACAGCATAACCGTGATTCTGGCTCGTGATGAAACAACGGGTCGTGCCCACCATCCTCACCGGCTGATTGTGGCTGCGGTGTCCGTACTTCAATTTATAAATCCGGGCGCCGGCCGCTTTGCTCAAAAGCTGGTTGCCCATACAGATGCCCATGCAGGGGCGCACCGAAGGAGAAGCAAGGAACCTGCGGATGTTCGCCACCGCAGCCTCGCACGTATCCGGGTCGCCGGGACCGTTGGCCAAGAAAAGGCCGTCAAACTCCAACGTGTTGAAATCATAGTCCCAAGGCACGCGTATCACTTCCACGCCACGACGAAGCAGGCAACGTATGATATTGTGTTTCACGCCACAATCCACCAGCACGACTTTCTTCCGCCCGTCTCCTTCATTGTAGCGGATGATTTCCTTACACGACACTTTATCCACGAAGTTCACACCGTTATAATCGGCCTCGGGTATGTTATCCGGTTCGTCGTCAAACACGATTTTACCCATCATCACCCCGTGCTCGCGCAACACTTTCGTCAACTCACGCGTATCCACTCCCGTGATGCCCGGCACCTGTTCCCGTTTCAGCCAATCTGCCAGACTTTCTTTTGCATTCCAATGGTTGTAGGCCAGACTATAATCGCTTACGATAATGGCCGAGGCATAAATCCGGTCGCTCTCCATAAAAGTGGCCAGGCCATTCTCTTCCATGGTAAAAGCCGGCACGCCGTAGTTCCCGACCAAAGGATAGGTCAGCGTCATCAACTGCCCGGCATAAGACGGGTCGGTCAAACTCTCCGGATACCCCATCATGGCCGTATTGAAAACTACTTCGCCGGCCACCGGTTTTTCATAACCGAACGACTTGCCGTGAAAACGGCTCCCGTCGTCGAGGATAAGTGTCACGTTTCTCATTGCAGAAATACAATCTTTATTATCTTATTTATTTGCCTTAAACACATTCTCATAATAACTGATGAACGCCCGGTTCACCAGCTTCACACCGCCCGGTGTCGGATAGTCGCCGCTGAAATACCAGTCGCCCGAATGCTCCGGGCAGGCCTCATGAAGACCCTCCAGCGTCTGGTATACGATTTCAATGGGCGTGGTGACTCCTGCCGGGCGCAACATCTCCACCATCTTGCGTGAAATGTCTTCGTCCGTAAAAGGGGCATAGATGGCTTTCACACTGTTCGCCATCTCTTCTTTAGGCAACCCCATCTGCATTTTACATTGTTCATAAACCTCGCCTACCACGTGCGCCATGCCCCGTTCTTTCAACAGCTCCACGGCTGCGCGGAAAGCGATGAATTCGTCCATATTGGACATGTCGATACCGTAATAATCGGGATAGCGCACCTGCGGAGAAGAAGACACCAGCACGATTTTCTTCGGATGCAGGCGGTCGAGGATGCGGATGATGCTCTCTTTCAGCGTAGTCCCGCGCACGATGCTGTCGTCGATGACCACCAGGTTGTCCTCGTAGGCATTCACGCTCCCGTAAGTGATGTCATACACATGCGCGGCCAGATCGTTCCGGCTGTTGCCTTCCGTAATGAACGTACGCAGTTTGATGTCCTTGATGGCCACTTTCTCGCTACGGATATACTGGCTCAGGATGCGTTCGAGCTCCTCATGCGTGGGCTTATGTCCCAACGCTTCTATCTGGGCAATCTTGGTTTGGTTCAGATATGCCTTGAAAGCGTCCAACATGCCATAAAAGGCGACTTCCGCCGTGTTCGGAATAAAAGAGAACACCGTATGTTCCAAATCCCCGCCAATGGCTTTCAGGATGGCATCGCGCAACTGCATGCCCAAAGCCTTACGCTCCAGGTAAATATCGCGGTCGCTTCCACGGCTGAAATAGATTCGTTCGAACGAGCAGGCTTTCACCTCCTTGGGTTGCAGGATTTGTTCCAGACGCATCTCTCCGTCCTTATGCACGCTGACCGCCTGCCCCGGCATGAGTTCGTGTATCTGCTCCGTCTCCAACGCGAAAACCGTCTGGATGACAGGACGCTCGGAAGCCACGACCAAAACCTCATCGTCTTTATACCAAAAGGCAGGCCGGATACCCCACGGGTCGCGCAGGACAAACATCTCGCCGCTGCCCGTCGCCCCGCACACCACATAACCGCCGTCCCACAAGGGGGCCGCCGTGCGCAACACGTTGTTCACGTCGATACGCTCCTCGATATAGCGTGTAATGTCCATACCGGACAGGCCCAACCCTACGGCTTCGGCGTAAAGGCGTTCGCTTTCGCGGTCGAGCCTGTGCCCCACTTGCTCCAGCATGATATAAGTGTCGGAATAAATCCGGGGATGCTGCCCTTTGGCCGTAATGTCGGCAAATACCTCATCCACATTCGTCAGATTGAAATTGCCGCACAACGCAAGGTTTTTCGCCCGCCAGTTGTTGCGCCTCAGAAACGGATGGACAAAAGAAAGGCCACTCTTTCCGGTCGTTGAATACCGAAGGTGGCCCATATAAATTTCACCGGCAAAAGGAAGTTGCCGTTTGGCATACGTGGCGTCTGCAAGCTGTTCCGCGCTCAAATCCCTGAACCGGGACTGCACGGAAGAAAAAATCTCGGTAATGGCACCCGTACCCAGTGCCCGTTCACGGAACATATACTCTTCTCCGGGATTCGCCTCCATCTTCACGCAAGCCAGTCCGGCGCCTTCTTGTCCGCGGTTATGCTGTTTCTCCATCAACAGGTAAAGCTTGTTCAAGCCGAACATCCAAGTACCATACTTTTCCTGATAATACTCCAAGGGCTTCAGCAAGCGTATCATAGCGATACCGCATTCATGTTTCAACTGTTCCATGACAATCGTTCTCTACAAACCTTATTAGGGGGCAAAGGTACAAATAAATGCGAATACTTGCAATTTATTTCGCTATTTACGCCGAAAAAGACACTTCTCATGACAAAAAAGCAACCTATCCGCGCTTTCATGAACAAAACGAAAGACAAGCGTCCTACTTTACTTCCACATCGGAAACGAAGCCGTTCATCTCCATCCCTTCCGTGCCCGTCAGTTTCTTTCCGTCTACCGTGACATTCTCCAACAGTACGCCGCGCACGTCGTTGTCTGCGTCATATCCTTTTATCCGCATGGGATACATTTTTCCCCCTTCCCCCTGGTAGCGGATATTACGGAAGACAAGGTTACGAATCGGACCGCCAGGCTCACGGTTGTATTTCTCATTGAAAATAACACGGATGTCTATCAGCCGGGCCTCTTCGCAGTCTTCCACCCGGATATCCTCGAACGACACATCCTCCACCCGGTTCTTGTCGCCTGCACACACGGCCATCACTCCACGGTAATTGTCGTCATCCTCATCCACGTTCAGCACGTCTATGTTGCGGAACCTCACGCCGCGAAGCGTCTCTCCCTTCGGGGAACGGTCGTCGCCATGGCCTCCCACGTTAATGGCATGCGCCACATCGGCCCACAAAATGGAGTTTTGCACCGTCAGGTTGCTCGTCCCTCCCCAAAACCACCAACGGTGGTTGTAAAATGCCAGACAGTCGTCGCTCGTACGAAGAAACACATCGTCCACCAACCAGTCGTGGCAACACATCAAATCTATTCCGTCGCTCCACCCCCGGGACGAGAAACTCTTCACATTCCTGACCGTTACCTTACGGCTCTCGCCGCCCAATATGGTGTAATGCTGGGGGTTGACCACCGTAATGCCTTCCACGTGTACGTTGCGCGAACGGGTGATTTCCACGCCGCGCAAGGGCTGAAACAGCATCCCTCGTCCCACAATCCGCACATTCTTCGCCCTGTCCACCCGGAGTTTGGCTTTCACCAAAGCTCCCGGTGCCAGATAGACCGTGCAGTTGCTCGGTACGTCTATCTCGCCGTTGGGCAGATCCTTGGGCTTATGTACGCCGGGACCGAAATAAATCAGACGGCAATCTTTCCGGAAAATATCTTTCGAACCGCCGTCCCAAACCACGACGCCTTCGCCCTCCGTTCCGTCATACGTCTCCGTCTCCACCTCATTGGCAAACAAATGGAGATTGCCCATGCGGTCGCCCCCGAACTCCACACTCAACTTGGCCGGACGCTCCAAGCGGAACGTCAAGGCGTGCCCGCCCACCTTATTATATGATATACCTTGCGAGAGCGGCCGTATTTTTACGTTGTCGGCCATCTGTCCCGGCGTGACGACCTTCACCTCCACAGGCTCGTCTGCGTCGAACTGCGCCATGGCCGCCCGGCTCCGGGTGTCCATGTCCACTTCCACCGAAAAGACCTGTAACTCCCGCCACGCATTTTCCGTCCCGGCTTCCCTGACGTACACCTTGTAACGGCCGTCGTCCACAACGGCCTTGTCTTCTATCCTCGGATACACGAGTATTTTCGCTTGCATGGGAAAAGAAATGAAGAAGGCTCCCAGCGCGCCATACAATATTTTATTCATACTATCAACTTAACGTGAATATAATATATATACGAACGAACCTCATAAAATACTTGCCGGAAGACGTTATATTATACTTAAAAAATATTAAAGCCCAATCCGGCATGCTGTTGACACTCTGACACGATGTCAATTTTGCATCCCTGAGAATCGCGTATTTGCACATAGATAACGCTTCGGACAAGAATAACGCAACCATACAGCCCGTCAGGAATAACAAAATGACAACTCATACGCAAGCAATATTTATCCTCTGTCACCCGTTCATGCCTTTCCTGCCGCATGAAGTGGCTCGGTGAGTAAGCTTAAAGACACATCCGGCTTGCATGATGTTACTGGATTTTGGAACGGAAAAAGCAGCCAAATAAAGCCGGCACGCAGTTTGCAAGCCGGAATTTTGCCGGAAAAAAGACATTTTTCCGGCGTTTGAAAGAGAAACACGAACCGACATGCGGAGAATGATTTTCCGCTTTCAGCCGAATGATTTGTCATTCTCTTGAGATTGAATTGCATATATGCAGAAAATATGCAAAACAGCAACGCATATACCGTATAAATATACAAGAATATGCTCTGTATGCTACGGTTCACCCTTTTTTGGCCTGTCAGATAAAACGAAAACGCTGTCTTTTTGAACTGAAATCCTCCCATACAGTAACAAAAAGACATTTTATGAGACAGAAGAACAAAAGAACAAAAAGGCAAAATGACTTCTACGGGGAAAATATGTTCTTTTGTGCTTATGTCTAATCTCCTCTCCACAAATCCGCCCGACATCTTCCGTCCTACGGAGAATTAATTTCTTTTGAAACCATTAGGCTGTAATGGAAAAAAGACGTACCTTTGCACAAGAATCGGTTCTGTGCGCAAGTCCTTGCGTACGGATTAAAAGGGAATCGGGTGCAAATCCCGGACAGTCCCGCTGCTGTGATGCTCCGTGAACTTTCTGAAAAAGCACCATCACCACTGGCCACTTGTTTGTCATGGCCGGGAAGGTTTCAGAAAGGGGGCGAGTCAGAAGACCTGCCATTCACTAAAAAACTGTTCTTGCTCGTGGGTTAGGAGAACATGTAGGATAAATGACATAAAGATGATTAAAAAAGTTTTGATCGCCAATCGTGGCGAAATCGCTGTGCGGGTCATGCGCTCGTGCCGCGAAATGGGTTTGCGTACCGTGGCTGTATTTTCTGAGGCCGACCGTACGTCAAGGCACGTGATGTATGCCGACGAAGCTTACTGCATCGGCGCGGCCGAGTCGCACGAAAGTTATCTGAACATCGACCGTATCATCGACGTGGCCGTAAAATGCAAAGCCGACGCCGTCCATCCCGGCTACGGCTTTCTGTCCGAGAATGCGGAGTTTGTCCGCCGTTGCGAGGCCGCAGGCATCATCTTCATCGGCCCGACAGCCGATACGATGGAAGCCATGGGAGACAAGATTGCAGCCCGACAACGCATGATGGCGGCTGGAGTACCGGTGGTTCCGGGTACTGCCGAACCGCTGAAAGACGCCGACGAAGCCGTACGCATCTGCAAGGAAATCGGTTTTCCCGTCATGCTGAAAGCCTCCATGGGCGGCGGCGGAAAAGGCATGCGCCTCATCCATAGCGAAGACGAAGTGAAAGAGGCTTACGACTCGGCCCGCTCGGAATCCATGTCTTCTTTCGGGGACGACACGGTGTATCTGGAGAAATTCGTGGAAGAGCCGCACCATATCGAGTTCCAAATACTTGGGGATGCCTATGGCAACGTGGTGCATCTCTTCGACCGAGAGTGCTCCGTGCAACGCCGCAACCAGAAAATCGTGGAAGAAAGCCCTTCGCCTTTCCTCACGCCGGAACTCCGCCGGGAGATGGGCGAGAAAGCCGTAGCCGCCGCCCGGGCGGTGAACTACCGTGGTGCCGGTACCATAGAATTTCTGGTGGACAAATACCGCCACTTCTATTTCCTGGAGATGAACACCCGTCTGCAAGTGGAACACCCCATCACGGAAGAAGTGGTGGGCGTAGACCTCGTCAAAGAACAACTCCATGTGGCAGGTGGTGAAGCACTGCGCTTCAAACAAGAAGACCTCTTCCAACGCGGACACGCCATCGAGTGCCGTATCTGTGCCGAAGACACGGAAAACGGGTTTATCCCCTGCCCCGGCATCATCCGCCAACTCACGGAGCCGAACGGCATCGGTGTGCGTATCGACAGCTACGTGTACGAAGGTTACGAAATCCCCCTCTACTACGACCCGATGATCGGCAAGCTCATCGTATGGGCCACAAACCGCCAGTTTGCCATCGAACGTATGCGGCGTGTGTTGTATGAATTCAAAATCACGGGACTGAAAACCAACATCAGCTACCTGCGCCGCATCATGTACGCCCCGGCTTTTGTGAAAGGCGAATACGACACTTCATTCCTGTCAAAATATTCCCGTTCGCTGCAACGCAGCAACGGAGAGAACGAAGAGATAGAAAACATGGCCATGATAGCCGCCTACGTGGACTACCTGTTCAATCTGGAAGAGAACAGCCCCGTGCGCACGACAGACTCCCGCCCCATCAGCCGTTGGCGCGAGTTCGGCCTGCAAAAGGGAGTATTACGTATATAATAAGGAAAGGGATATTTTATGGAAATACACATAGGAGACCGTGTCGCGGACGTGACATTGGTAAACAAAGAGGGAAACCGCGTGGAACTCACCATCGACGGCAAACCGTGCGTGGTGGACATCGTCATGGCCGAAAACGGCAGTTGCTCCATCCTGCACGACGGTAATTCCTATAATGCGGAACTGATTCGCGGCGAAGGCGGAAAGAGCTATGACGTGAACATGTTCTACCGCTCCTACCACGTGGACGTGGTGGACACACAGGCCAAATACCTCCGCATGAAAAAGCATGCGGACGAACGCCAGTCGGATAAAATCGTGGCTCCCATGCCGGGCAAGGTGGTCAGCATCCCCGTACAGCCGGGCGACGAACTGAAGGCAGGTGACATCGCCATCGTACTCGAAGCCATGAAGATGCAAAGCAATTATAAGGTCAGTTCGGACTGTAGGGTGAAAAACATTCTCGTGACAGAGGGAGAGGCCGTACAAGACAATCAAACGTTGATAGAATTAGAACTCATACAAGAAGCATGAAAAGAGAAGAACTATATGCCCGGTTTGAGGAATTGGACAAACGGGCTTCGCAGGGTGGCGGGCCGGACAAGATAGAAAAGCAACACGCCTCGGGCCGCATGACGGCACGCGAACGCATCGACATGTTGCTCGACAAAGACACGTTCTGCGAAATAGACAAATTCGTAAACCACCGTTGCACCCGCTTCGGAATGGACAAGAAACAGATTCCGGGAGACGGCGTGGTGTGCGGTCACGGCAAGATAGACGGACGGCAGGTGTTCGTTTACGCTTACGACTTCACCGTACACGGCGGTTCGTTGAGCGAGACCAACGCAGCCAAAATCGTAAAAGTGCAGACTTTGGCCTTGAAGAGCGGCGCACCCATCATCGGGCTGAACGATTCGGGAGGCGCCCGCATACAGGAAGGCATCACCAGCCTGGCGGGATACGCTTCCATATTCTACCAGAATACGATGGCCTCCGGCGTGATTCCCCAGCTCACGGCCATCCTCGGCCCGTGTGCCGGAGGTGCCTGCTACTCTCCCGCCCTCACCGACTTTATTTTCATGGTCAACGAAAACAGCCACATGTTCATCACCGGACCGGATGTGGTGAAGGCCGTGACCAATGAAGTGGTGGACAAGGAAGAGTTGGGAGGAGCTTACACGCACAGCAGCAAGAGCGGCGTGGCTCATTTTGTCTATCCGACGGAAGAAGAAACACTGATGCAACTCCGCGAACTGCTCAGTTTCCTGCCGTCCAACAACATGGAGGACGCGCCGATCGTGCCTTGCAGCGACGACGCGAACCGCCGTGTGGAAAGTTTGCAGACGGTGATTCCGGAAGATCCGAACCAGCCTTATGACATCAAAGACGTTATCGAACCCGTCGTTGACAACCAATATTTCTTTGAAGTGATGCCGCATTTTGCCAAGAACATCGTCATCGGTTTCGCCCGCCTCGGAGGACAAACCGTCGGCATCATCGCCAACCAACCGGCATTCCTGGCCGGCGTGCTTGACATCGACGCTTCGGACAAAGCCGCCCGCTTCATCCGTTTCTGCGACTGTTTCAACATCCCTTTGGTGACGTTCGAAGACGTACCGGGCTTCTTGCCGGGTACGGCACAAGAACATGACGGTATCATCCGTCACGGTGCCAAAATCGTGTATGCCTACGCCGAGGCCACCGTTCCCAAAATCACGCTGATTACACGTAAAGCCTACGGCGGAGCCTATATCGTCATGGCCAGCAAGATGATCGGTGCTGACGTGAACTTTGCCTGGCCGCAAGCCGAAATTGCAGTCATGGGGGCATCCGGTGCCATCAACATCCTCTACCGTAAAGCATCGGAGGAGGAGAAAAAGACGGCTGTGGAAGCATACGAAGAAGAGTTCTCCAATCCTTACCGCGCAGCCGAGCGCGGACTGGTGGACGAAATCATCATGCCGCGCGACACACGCCGGAAACTCATCCGCGCCTTGGAGATGGCCCGAAACAAAAATCAAAGCAATCCGCCCAAGAAGCACGGCAATATGCCGTTATAACCTCAAAACCTCTGCATCCGCTTCACGGGTGCAGAGGTTTTTAATTCCGTGAATAACGGAACTCACCCGGCGGCACCCCTACCACCCTTTTAAATATCAGACTGAAACATTGTACGTTCGGATACCCCAGCAAACGAGCCACTTTGGCCGGTGTGTGCATGCCTTCCGACAATAAACGCCGGGCCGTATCCAGTCTCCTGAACTCAAAATATTCCTCCAAACTCTTACCGGTCTCGAACTTCAACAAGTCGGAAAAATAAGCCGCAGACAGATTCAGCACAGCGGCACACTGCGCCAAGACGGGCAAACCTCCTGCCGATAACCGTCCGGAATCAAGATATTCATCGAACATGCGGTCCAGACGGGCTAGCAAAAGCTTGTTTTTGTTTTCACGGGTAATGAATTGGCGTTCGTAGAACCGCGTACAATAATCCAACAAAAGCTCGATGTGGCGCGAAAGGATGGTACCGGTATGCGCATCAATCGGATGGTGCAGTTCTTCTTCTATATGCTCCAACAGGCAAGTCACTGTGGAAGTCTCTCGCCGGGAGAGGTGTAACGCCTCTTCCTTGTGATAAGAAAAGAAAGTATAATTCTTGATGTGGTTCTTGAGCGAGGTGCGGAACAGCAAGTCGGGATGGAATGCCAGGAGCCAGCCCTTGGGGGGCAACGTGTCCTCCTTGCTCATACGGAAGATTTCGCCCGGCGTAAGGAATACCATCGTGGCCACGGAATAATCATAATACTTCCGGCCGCAACAGCAACAACCGTCCGGACAATCCTCTATCAACAAGATGGCATAAAATTCGAACTTCACGGCATCCTCTTCCAGTTCCGGCTTTTCCAGATTGATAAGGCTCACCTGCGGATGCAGCGTCTTGCTGCCCAAACAATGACAACATTCGCACACGGTCTTTATGTCCAATGTCTTATTATCCTTTTTCACTCCTGTCTTTGCCATTTTACCCTATCCATACGAAGCCTCCGGCTCCGTGTATAACCTTTTTCATACTCATGTTTATCTCATAGGTTATTACAAAGGTAGCGGATTATCCTTTCGCTCATACAACCCCAATTACGGATACAACAACCCTAATTACGGATTTCTTTTTTTGCCGGAGCGAGCCATCCCCAAATCTGTAATTAGGGTTGCAGAATCCGTAATCCGTCTACCCGCAGCAAGGACATAAGTCCCTATCTTCGCCTTCATCAAACCAAACCCTAAACGAAATGAAACAAACGTGGAAAAGCATGCCTGCGGCAATGGCTATATGCCTTTGCATGTCGGGAAGCCTTATGGCACAAGTAAAACCATTGGAAAAGGATAGCTTTATGGAAAAAAGACTCTATCTGACGGAAGAATGGGACAAGACGTTCCCTAAAAGTAAGAAAGTAGACCACGCGAAAATTACTTTCCACAACCGCTACGGCATAACGCTCGCCGCCGACCTGTATGTACCCCGGGATGTGGAAGGCAAGTTTCCCGCCATTGCCGTAAGTGGCCCGTTCGGAGCCGTGAAAGAACAGGCCTCCGGATTGTATGCCCAGACATTGGCCGAACGCGGGTTCCTGGTCCTTGCCTTCGACCCCTCTTACACCGGAGAAAGCGGCGGTGAACCCCGTTACGTGGCTTCACCCGACATCAACACGGAAGACTTTTGCGCAGCGGTAGACTATCTCGCCACACGCGACGAAGTTGACGAAAACCGCATCGGCATCCTCGGCATCTGCGGTTTCGGCGGTTTTGCCCTTAATGCGGCAGCCATCGACACCAGAATCAAAGCCACCGTGGCCTCTACCATGTACGACATGAGCCGGGTGACGGCCAAGGGGTATTTCGACAAAATGGACACCGACGCGCGCTATGAACTCCGTCGGCAACTCAACGCACAACGCACGGAAGATTACAAAAACGGAACGTATGCCCTCGCAGGCGGAGTCGCCGACCCGTTGCCCGAGGACGCGCCACAGTTTGTGAAGGACTACCATACCTATTACAAGACACCACGCGGCTACCACAAACGTTCGCTCAATTCGAACGGAGGTTGGAACAAAACCTCATCCCTTCCGTTCATCAACATGCCGATACTTGCATACAGCAACGAAATACGGAGTGCCGTACTGCTCATCCACGGAGAAAAAGCCCATTCGCGCTATTTCAGCGAGGACGCGTTCAAGACATTGCAAGGCCCAAACAAGGAGTTATTGATCATCCCCGGAGCCACCCACGTAGACCTTTACGACAATCCGGAAGCCATTCCATTCGACAAGCTCGAAAAGTTCTACAAGGAATACCTGAAATAAAAAGCGTATCGTCCATTCCGCAGGTGCAATCACCCAACGGAATGGACGATATATTCTTTCCCTCCGCCTCTCATCAAACCTGCAAATCCCGATATCCGGTCGGCGTACATCCGACACTCTTCTTGAAAATCCGTGTGAAATGCTGCGGATATTGGAAACCGAGACGGTAAGCTATCTCGCTTACGCTACGGCTCGAACCGAGAATCTCCTGCTTGGCCACCTCTATCAGTTTGCCTTGGATGTACTCTTGCGCCGTACGCCCTGTTTCTTTCTTGACGAGATCTCCGAAATAATTGGGCGACAGGTTCATCCGATCCGCAAAATATTTCACGGTAGGCAGCCCCTCCGACTGCGGACGCCCCCCTTGGAAATAAGCATCCAACTGTTCTTCAAATCTTACCAGAATGTCTTTGTTCACCTTGCTCCGCGTAACAAATTGCCGTTCATAAAAACGCATGCAATAATCCAACAGAAGTTCGATGTTGCGGACAATGAGGCGGCGGCTATGTTTGTCCACCGGACGGGCCAGCTCCATCTTGATTTTCTCCAGACAGTCTCGGTAAATGCTTTTCTCTTCGTCGGACAGATGAAGAGCCTCATTCGAAGCATACGAAAAGAAGGAATACTGTTTGATGTCTTGTCCCAACGAAGTACCGCGTATCAGATCGGGATGAAACACCAACCCCTGCCATTGTGGACGGACATTCGTGTCACGACGGACTTCCACCACTTGCCCCGGTGCAAAACTCGTCACCGTACCTTCTTGGTAATCATATAACTGCCGACCGTAGCGCAGGTCCCCGCACTTGGTTTGCTTTAGATAAAGGGCGTAAAGTCCGTAGTTGATTGTAACGTTCGCCGGAAGGTCCTGTTTGACTTCCGAAGCATCGACGACTGAAACCAACGGATGCAACGTTTCCACACCATAGAGCTTATTGTACAAACCTACCGTGTCGAGCTTGATAATTTCTTCCATATTGAAACACATTGTTTATGTTCTTGGAAACAAATATAGTGATTTTGCCCTAATCTTCAGCCTGAAATCGTAATATTGGTAAGAATATCCGTAATTCGGGTTATAACAACCGTAATTTGTCTACTCCCCAACCCTGACTTTCTCCCGAACTTTGCATGGCCATAGAAGAGTGCAAGCTAAAACCATCCGTCAAACAGACCCAAAACATACATGAAGGAAAAGAAGAAGAAAACAGACCACCTGCTCGCCCAAATCCGCGAAGGCCGACCGATGACATCCGGCGAACAGCTCCGCCTTACGGTGGCATTGAGCATACCCGCCATCGTAACCCAGCTCTCGGCCATCGTCATGCAATACATCGATGCCGCGATGGTGGGAAGCCTCGGTGCGAACGCCTCAGCCTCTATCGGATTGGTATCCACCACCACATGGCTTTTCTGGGGACTTTGTGCTGCGGCATCCACAGGCTTCTCCGTACAAGTAGCCCATCGAATCGGAGCCGGTGACTGGGACTGCGCACGTTCCATATTGCGCCGTTCCGTGCCTTCGACATTTACATTCAGCGCACTGCTGGCCACAATCGGAGTGTCCGTCAGCGGAGCCTTGCCCCAATGGTTGGGAGGTGACAGCGCCATTCGTAGCGACGCCTCGCTTTATTTCCTGATTTTCTCGCTCTTCCTCCCTATCCTGCAAATGAACTTTCTGGCCGCCGGCATGTTACGTTGCAGCGGCAACATGCGCATTCCCAGTATCGCCGGTGTACTGATGTGCATTCTCGATGTCGTTTTCAATTTCTTTCTCATCTTCCCATCGCGTGAGTTATCCGTAGGCGGGCTGACCTTGTCCATACCCGGTGCGGGATTAGGCGTACAGGGTGCCGCCTTGGGCACGGGACTTGCCGAAAGCGTAGCTGCCGCCATAACCTTATGGTATCTCTTCACCCGTTCGTCCGGCTTAAAAATAAAAGCATGGCGCAAAAGCCCGTCTCTTCCCACGCCACCGATAGTCCGGAACTCCATCCGTATCAGCCTGCCGATGGGCCTGGAGCACGTCGTCATTTGCGGAGCACAAATCATGACCACCGTCATCGTGGCCCCTCTCGGCATTCCGGCCATAGCGGCCAACTCATTTGCCATCACCGCCGAAAGCCTTTGTTACATGCCCGGATACGGGATAGCCGACGCCGCAACCACGTTGGTAGGACAAAGCCTCGGTGCCGGACGGCGCCGGCTCACTCGCCGCTTTGCTTACATCACCGTATTCATGGGCATGGCGGTCATGGGAATAATGGGCGTCGTGATGTACATCTTCGCCCCGCAGATTATCGGTACGATGACTCCCGTGGAAGAAATCCGCAGATTGGGCGTAATGGCACTCCGCATCGAAGCTTTTGCCGAGCCGATGTTTGCGGCAGCCATCATATCATACGGCGTATTCGTCGGGGCAGCCAATACCCTCGTCCCGTCATTGATGAACTTTTTCAGCATCTGGGCCGTGCGAATCTCGTTGGCAGCGTGGCTCGCCCCCACCATGGGCCTGAAAGGCGTATGGGTGGCCATGTGTGCGGAATTGTGCTTCCGAGGAATCATATTCCTGATCCGGCTGAGAGGAAAACGGTGGATGAAAATCTGACCGGAAGCCTTGCACGACAAAAAACTCACGGTTTCTGTAATTTGGGTTGCAACATCCGTAATCCGTCTACCCTTCAATCCATGATATTGGTGTAACTTTGCACATATATAATAGGTATAGAAACATAAGAAAGCCATATACGACTTCTAAAGTAACAAACTTTAAAAACAATCATACAATGCAACTGATAAAAGACATGGAATTTGGCGGCGAACGCCCCTTGTTCGGCTCGCGCGACTTGCATCTGGACCACGTGACCGTCCGTGCCGGGGAATCGGCCATCAAAGAATGCAGCAACATCATCGCCACCAACTGCCGTTTCGAAGGCAATTACCCCTTTTGGCACGTGCACGGTTTCGTCATCGACCGCTGTTTCTTCGACGTGGGAGGACGCTCCGCCCTGTGGTATTCCGACCATTTGAAGATGACCGACACACGCATCGACGCTCCCAAAATGTTCCGCGAAATGACGGACATAGAAATCGAGGATGTGGAAATCAACGATGCCGACGAAGTTTTCTGGAGATGCAACCGGTTGGACATAAAGAACCTGAAGCTGCACGACGGGCGATACCCGTTCATGTTCAGCCGCAACATCCGCATAGACGGGTTGGAAAGTGATAGCAAATACGTCTTCCAGTACGTGAAAGACGTTGAAATCCACCATGCCAGGATTACCACAAAGGATGCGTTCTGGGAAGTGGAAAACGTCACCGTGTACGACTCCGAACTGAACGGCGAATACTTGGGATGGCACTCGCGCAACCTGCGTCTGGTGAACTGCCACATCACGGGAGAACAACCGCTCTGCTATGCCCGCGATCTGGTGCTTGAGAATTGTACTTTCGGCCCGGAATGCGACCGCGCTTTCGAGTACAGTAGCGTACGGGCCACCATCAACGGACCGATAAGCGGCGTGAAAAATCCCTCTTCCGGATGTATCATCGCCGAAAGCTACGGCGACATCATCCTCGACGAAAACATCAAGGCACCTGCCAACTGTGAACTTAAACTTTGGGACGAACAAACTTGTTTCAGCGACTGCGTATGAAATACGATTTTGACGAGATAATTCCCCGCCGCCATACGAATTCCTACAAATGGGACAGCGCGACGGACAGCGACGTACTTCCTTTATGGGTGGCGGACATGGATTTCCGCACGGCTCCCGCCATCACGGAAGCCTTGGCCGACCGCGTGGGGCACGGCATCTTCGGTTACACACGGGTGCCCGATGAGTATTATGAAGCCGTCTGCGCGTGGTTCAAACGCAGGCACGGATGGGCCATTGAAAAGGAGTGGATGATTTATACCTCCGGCGTAGTGCCTGCCGTATCCGCCATCATCAAGGCCCTGACCGTGCCGGGCGACAAAGTACTGGTGCAGACGCCCGTCTACAACTGCTTTTTCTCCTCCATCCGCAACAACGGCTGCGAAGTGACAAGCAACCCGCTCGTTTACGAAAACCATACCTACCGCATCGATTTCGAAGACTTGGAACGGAAAGCCTCCGACGAACGGGTAAAAGTGATGCTGCTCTGCAATCCCCACAATCCCGCCGGACGGGTGTGGACAAGGGAGGAACTGATGCAAATCGGCGAAATCTGCCTCCGCCACAACGTGACGGTGGTGTCCGACGAAATACATTGCGAACTGACCTACCCGGGACATGCCTACATTCCTTTTGCCTCCTTGCCGGAAACATTCACGGGACATGCCGTCACCTGCATATCCCCCAGCAAAGCATTCAACATCGCAGGACTGCAAATCGCCAACATCGTGGCTCCGGACGAAGAAATACGCCGCCGAATCGACAAAGCCATCAACATCAACGAGGTGTGCGACGTCAATCCTTTCGGAGTAATCGCCACCATCGCCGCATACCGCAAGGGGGAGGACTGGCTCGACCAACTTTTGGCATACCTGCAAGGGAATTACAGGTACATGAAAGAGTTCTGCACGGAACACCTTTCGGACTTTCCGATTTGCAAACTGGAGGGAACTTATTTGGTATGGATGGACTGCCGCACACTGGCTACGCCTTCTGCCGAACTGGAACACCGCCTGACCCGGGAAGCCCAGCTTTGGCTCAATGCCGGAGCCATGTACGGCAAGGAAGGCGAAGGCTTTATGCGTTGGAACATCGCCTGCCCTCGTGCCATACTGGCAGAAGGCTTGGAACGTTTCAAAGATTTTATCGTCCATAAAACATAATAACTTCTAAAAAGCTATAGCCCTTTCGTTTTATTCCCTATCTTTGTGGACATGAAGGCAAGGCTCCGACTGAGGGCGGAAAAGCCGGACAAATAAGGTGTTTAACTAAAAAGGAAAACGGATGAAAAAGTTCTTATTGAGTTGCGCGGTGCTTCTAAGCGCAGTGTCCTTTACCGTTTATGCCGCACAGGAAAACAGTAAGGACAAAAAAGACAAAAGGGGTAAAATAGAATGCTGTTGCAAAGATTGCACATGCAAGGATTGTACGTGCAAGACGGACTGCTCGGAATGTGCCGGATGCCGTAAAAACGAAGAATGCAGCGAGTGCCGGGATTGCAGGCACGAAGGACATTGCTGTGACTACGACCATCACCGCAAGGACAGAAGGCATCACCACCGCAGAGGAGGCTGTTGCGGCGGCGGGTGCTAATCCCCTTCCGGCATGATTGTCCATCGCAGAAAATCCGTTTGCATGTTGAAGATGATAAGACATAAGAACAAAAGGACATATCTTTCTCGTGAAAGTTATCTTGCTTTTTTGTTCGTGTGTTCTTCTGCCTTATAGGTTTCAAGATGTTTAAAAGCAGGAAACAGGCTGTTTTCAGGTGTTTCTGCGAGAAAAGCATATACAAAAACGAATCTGCGCCAAACGAAAAATCAATCACAGGAGAACAATTTTTCGTTTGGCGCAGATTCGTTTATCATTCTCCTGTAATCAATTTCAAGAGCTTAACTCTCTGAAAACCAAGCATAGGCAGAAGACGAAAGAAATTAACAGCTACAACATCCGGCTTCCCATTCCATGCTATATCTATTCTGTAAGTTGACCACCACCATGCGCCGGAAACAGGGTAAACAAAATACTATGAGACAAATTCAAACTACTCTCGCGGACGGGCACACAGTTCGGCCAAATCCGGATATTTCGGCAAATCTTCCTTTCTGATTCTTATCATTTCCCGACCGTCCTTATCCGTAAAAGAATAAATTTCGACATTATACCTTTGTTTCTCAACCTTGAACTTTAGTTCCCGTAACGGGCATCTCTTCGGAGCGGCGTACCCAAATCCGTTGTAGGACACGATGTCATGTTCCAAAATAAAAGCATAAGAAACATTTTTATAAAACCTCTTAAAAAGAAGTACCACAACGGCCAACATGAGAAAAGCTATAAAGATCAACGCATAAGAGAACATCGAAAGTTCTTCATCTTCCAATGTTCCTTCCATGCCTCCGACAAAAGCCCAAGCAAAACAATACGCCCCAGGCATCACCAAACTCGCCAACACACAAACCGGCAAGTCCAATGTACTCCCTCCCCCGTTCAATGTCATGCACACCTTTTCTCCGGAACCCTCCAACAAATTCCGGACTTCCTTACGTTTGTTTTTCCACATAAAATAACTCACCACTGCCATGCCGCATGAAAATACCATCCAAATTATCAGGTATTCCACCATCATTAGTTCATTTTCCATATACCTTTAAAAAACATTCAAGTATAAAATTCCCACTTTTATGCAGCAGCCATTAAACTCTAAACCATTCGGAAAACAATTGCTACTGGCATCTACAAAAATAACACTTTGACTGGTAACACGCAAGAAAAACGAATCAAATAGAACAGGGTAATAAGAAAAACAGAATGCGGTTCTTGCATAGGCTTACATTAAAGCGCAACCCGATAGCAAATCAGTTGCCATCGGGTTTCTGCATCTCCACAAAGGGGCTTTCGTCCCAGTGGAACGCATCCGGACTATCCGGCACGGAAGGCCGGAAAGGCTGCACGTCTTCGCGAAGGTGGTCTACAAAAGGCAGACGAGCTTGTTTCATTCCTTCGATGACACACCGCGCTATCTGGTATGCCCCGTAAGGATTGAAATGGGTGTTGTCGGCCAAAGCCTTGTCCTGCCCCAGATAAGTACCGGCCGGATAATGCACGAAAGCCCTTTTGCTTCCTTCCTCGCCCAAAGCCTCAAACAGGACGCGCGTCATTTCCTGCAAATCTATCAAAGGCACCTGCTCCCGTTCGGCCACCCAATGCACGGCTTCGGGATAGTCGGCGTGTGTGGGCTGTATCTTCCCGTCCTTGAAAGCCCGGCGGCAGGTCGGGGTCACCAAAACAGGATGTCCGCCACGCTGCCGGACTTCGTCAATGAACGTTTTCAGGCTTGTGGCGAAGGAATAATAAGCTCCCCTGCCCGGTCCTTTTTGTTTCTGGTCGTTGTGCCCGAACTCCATGAACATGTAGTCACCCGGTTTCATTTGCGACAAGGCTTTCTTCAACCGTCCGGCACGGATGAAAGTGTCGGCACATTCGCCGCTCTCCGCATAATTGGCAAAGCAGACCTCCGCATCGAAGAAACGGGGAATCATCTGTCCCCAACTGGCCCACGGCTCTTCGTCCTGGTCCACCACGGTAGAGTTTCCGGTCAGGAACAGGGTCGGGACACGGCGATCCGGTTCAATCCGGATGGCCGCACACTGCGGACGGTCGCCGTTGATTTCAATCGTCAGCTTGTCATCCCAGTTCAGTTTGGAGCGTTCGCGCGGTTTGATGCGCACCGCCTCGGTGTCGGAGATTTTCGGTGTACGTTTGTTGACTGTGAAAGTAAACGTGCGGAACTCCCCTTTCTTCGTCGGCACGCTTTCCAAAAACAAGCGGCGCGACTCCGCCCGTACCGTGGTAACGCCTGCTTCCTTGCGGTTACCCAGGAGTACCGTGACGCGGTAGTTCCCGTCGGGTACCTGTACGGAGACATAATAAGGGCGGTCTCCGCCTTCGTCCGGCGAGGCGAGCAGGTCATAGCCGTACCCTTTCTCCGGCGTATAACGGTCTTCGGGAGACAGCCGATGTTCGGTCAACGGTGCGGCAGATGACGTATCACCCTCCTCCAACAGACGTTGCACCGGTACGCGCTTGTCCGAAGTCAGTTGCAGCAGGTAACCGCCATCGGAGGCATGCAACACGGAAAATCCCGTGCCGCATGCCCATAATCCTATTATGATAAGGTGCCGTCGCATCATTTCTTGGTATTAAGTTTCGGTTTCAACTCATCGGGCGAATCGTTGGTGTACATGTTCACCTTGGGAGCTTCTTTGGTGAAAAGGTCTTTGATGCACTGCAAATCCACCGTGTATTGCGGACGGAAATCGTCCGACTGCATGTAAGTGATGACGGCCTTGCGCATTTGGGCGATAACGGGTACCTCGCTGTCCGCATCCAACGGCATGGTGGTCATCATCAGCCGTCCGCCCGCCACGTTGGCTTCGAACAACATACCAATCTTGCGGCTCAGGAACCACGTGTCGATACTCTGTACGATCGGTTGGAAATCAGCCGGAAATTCCGTAAACTGCATGACCTGTTTGCGGTTCACCAAGTCCCACCACTGCATGTCGCTGTGGTAATCCGTGGGGAAGTTCCGGAAGAGCGGATGGTTGCTTTCGATGTAAAGCCCTGTGGTGTGGGGCGGACGCATCTTGAACCAACTCGTGTTCCAGAACACGGGCGTGAACTGTTGCACGATCTCCTTTCCATAAGTAATCTTTCCGGCTGCCGTCACCAAAACCTTGCCTCCTGCCTTCAACACTTGTTCGGCTTTCTCGTCCAAGATATCCGTGATGTACACGTCGCCGGTGTCCATACGGGCCAAATCATCCAACGTCGTCTGAGGATACACCCAAAAGTCCCAATGGTTCCTGCTTCGCACTTCTTCCTTGCGGCCATCGAGGTCATACGTTCCCTTCAGCATCACCTCGAATACCATTTGCCGAGGCGCACCAATCTTGTCCAAAGAAACCGTTACGTGGCCCAAACCGATGTTGTTGCCCAAAGCCACATCACCACTATACAGGATCCCTTCCGTATACGTTTTCCCGTACTTGTCGCAGATACGATAAGACACTTCTGCATCACGAATCGCCGCTTTGCCATAATGAGCCACCTCGACCGCCGCCGTAAAAGCGTCCCGGTTCCAATAGGTGAACTTGGGAATGCGCGCCAACAGCACCGTCGGCGAACAGAACTCCCGGAAGTCTTCCGGTGAACAGTATTCCTTTTCGTCAAAAAAGACATCCGTCAACCCCACCAAGGCCGTGCCCTGCCCGGAGTAGTCGTTCAGGGCCAACAACTGGAATCCCGCATAATCCGGTGTACGCAACGTCCGTTCAATCTCATGTTTGTAGCACAGGGTTTGCAGCTTGCCGGAGGCCATCATGAACTTGTGCGCCATTCTGCCCAAATGATTGTCGTTCAGTATATCGCGGAATATCTCGAAGTTTTTGGCTTTGTTCACCCCCGTGTACTTACTGATTTCATCGAAATTAGGGAATACGCACCATTGTCCGGTCTCGTGGGAGACGAAAGGCACACTCACCGTGTCGATTTTCGCTCGGAAGTCGGACATGCTCTCGGGTGCACGGCGCCGCCATTCGTCCAACCCGCGCACACCGGCTTTCACATGGTACATGCTCTTAGGCTGCCAAGCCCAACCGCCTCCGACCGACGCGCCGGTGTATACATGACGACTGTCCGTCTTCTTCCAATAGTCCACGAAATCGCTCACCCAAGCCACCCAGTTGCCCGCCGGTTCGTTGCCGCAGGCCATCATGCAAAACGAAGCATAATTGCCATACGCCTTGTTCATGCGCTGCGTTTCTTCCATCAAATAACGGTCGATATACATTCCGTTCCCCAGCTTCACCCCGTGGTTCGGCCAGCTCGGTCCTTCGGGCTGCAAATAGAATCCCACACGGTCGGCCGCCGCAAAGGCGGCTTCGGGCGGACAGAAAGAATGGAAACGCATGTGGTTCAGCCCATAGCTCCGGCAAATGCGGAACACCCGTTCCCATGACTCCTCGTCCATCGGGGCATATCCTGTCAATGGGAAATCGCAGTTCTCCACCGTACCGCGCAACTGGGTGAGCCGACCGTTCACATAAAACATCTTTCCGTCTATCTTGAACTCACGCATCCCGAAAGTACGGGTCTGTTTGTCCGTCCCGTACTCGGAAGAGACTTCCGCCGTCAATTCATACAATGCCGGATTGAATTCATCCCACAACTGCATTTTCTCGCCCATATCCAACACGACCTCTACTTCCGCCTGTCCTTTTTTTAGCTTCACCCGACGGGACACAACCGGTATCTCGTGCACCACATCGGTATTGAAACTCTTGGCCGACAACTTGACTTCGGCATCGGGACGTCCTTTGCCGCGATGTTGCTTCAAACGTATCCGCACGGTGGCCGTACGGTCGTGTATGTTCGGATAAACCTGTATGTCTTCGGCATACAGAAGAGGCGTGCTCCGCAATTCCATACGTCCCACCACACCATTCCAGTTTCCTTGTGTCTGGTCGGTCACGCTGTGCGAGTCCGCTCCCACACAAACGCCGTCGATACGGTTGCTGACACGCAACGCCAAGGCGTTTTCCCCGCTTTTGACATAGTCCGTCACGTCATAACAATGAGGCACGCACAAGCTGTTGTCGCCCCCGACTTTCTTTCCGTTGACCCACAATTCCGTCTCGATATGCGGACGCTCAAGATACAATACGACGCGACGATTCTTCCAATCAGCCGGCACTTCCACCGTCCTTCGGTACCAGGCCGTCCCCACATAGTGGCGGTCGGGCGTCAGGAAAAACGGTAACTTGAAGTTCTCTTCCCGACGGTATTTCTCCATGTAAGGGTTATAAAAATAGGAACTATCGTAGAGCGACCCTGTCCACTGCGTTTCCACCGACGGCCTGTCACCCTTCAAACGTTGCGGCATACTGCCGGGTAACAAGATACGGTCTTCCAAAGGCCGGTCGTACCACTTATCGACTGTTCCCTTATCAGCCCTGTCAATTTGAAACTCCCACTGTCCCGCCAAGTCCAAACGACCCTGTGCGGACAGCTTCCCACCGTAAGTCAAAGCGAGCATGGCAAAAGCCGATGCCCAAATGTGATGTTTGTTCATGAAAATTAGGTTAATAAAACGATTATATTATTGAGTTAAAAACTTTATCATCTCGGCACTGGCCAATAAATAACAACCGATGGCAAAATCCTCGAAATCCGGCTTGCTGTCATATCCTACCGGCTGACCATCTTTCGGTTCTTTACCGGTCCCTTGCACGTATCCCAGAAATCCGTCCGGATGCACCGCGTCGTGCATCAACGCATTCCATGCCTTTAATGCAGGTTCTCCAAAAACTTCGTCCGACAAGACCCCGTTGCGCATTCCCCATGCCATACCATATAGGAACAGCGCGGTACCGGTTGTTTCCGGACCTCCGTAATGAAATTCATCGGTCAGGCTGCAATTCCAGAAACCATCGCTCCGTTGGCATTTCTTCACTGAGAAAGCCATGGCAAGGAAATCATCCGTCAGCAATTTCTTGATGTCCGCAATCTCCTGCTTCTCGCCTCCGACAAACAAATCCTCCGCCCGTTCCATCTCGTCTATCGTACGTGCCAACGCCGCCATAACCCAGCCATTCCCGCGGCTCCAGTAGCAATTCTTCCCGTTCGGCTCCTTATAAGGCGGAATAAAATCGGCATCACGCCACCACAAACCGTCTATCGTATTAAACAGTCCGACCTGTCCGGCACAGTCGCGCGTATAGCCATACAGTTCCCTCATCGTGCGGAAATAGCGAATGTCCTGCTTGACCACGCCCATTTTGGCATAGACGGGCATGGCCATTTGCAAGGCGTCTATCCACGACCAATCCCCTCGTTCCGTACTGTTCACCACGTTATTGAGCATACGTTCCGTATTCCCCAAAACCTGGGCATCTTCATGCAGGCGATACAAATCAATATACACCTGCGCGCAACATTGGTTGTCGGCATTACGTGTATGCGAACCTCCACGGAATCCCCACAAATTCGCCACAGCCCAATCCATGGCATATTCCACATACCGAGGCTGTGGAGCAACTTCGTTCAAAGCCAACAGTCCCTCCATATACACACTGCGCGTCCAAATATTAGAGGGACGAACACCGTTTATCCGTATGGAATCCCCCGCCACAGGGTGCCGGGCCATGAAACGTTCGTTCACCAAAACCATCTGCTCTATCATAAACTTTCTATCCGGCCGCCGGCCGGCCATAAGCCCGGTAACACAAGCTATAAAAAGGATTAACCACAGCGCTTTCTTCATTTAATATAGGTATTAATAAAAGCAAAGATAGTTTTTTTTCATCTTACCCTGAAAAAAATCCGGTTTTATTTTTGTATTTAAAAAATATGTCCTACCTTTGCACGCGAAATCAAAAGCCGACATGGCTCAGTTGGTAGAGCATTTCATTCGTAATGAAAGGGTCCGGGGTTCGAGTCCCCGTGTCGGCTCAAAGGAAAAAGGAAGGAAATAACTTATATTTTCTTCCTTTTTTGTTATCAGATTCCGGCTCTGTTACTATAAAACAAAAAGCAACCATCGTCTCAATTACATGAAAGATGGTTGCCTTTTCACTCGACAATCCGACTGTATTTCTTTAATCTTTCTATTCCTTAGCTCTACCCTTAAAGCTGTTGGTCTCCTAAAATATGGCAGTCTTCCTCAGAGAGCTGTTTCAGGCACTCGGACAGATTGCTCGGCCGGATAACGATATTCGCCCGGTCTCCCTGGGCAAAGGCATACATATATTCGATAAAAATCTGATGCTCGGCCAACTTCTCCAAAATCTTAGACAGCGCACCGGCCACGTTCGGGCAACTGATGCAAACCACATCGGTCAGAATCACTGCGAAATCTTTCGCACGCAATACTTCTACCGCCTTGTCTACGTCGGACACAATCAAACGAAGGATACCGAAATCCGTAGTCTCCGCCATACTGAAAGCGTGCATGTTGATACCTTGTTCGCCCAAAGCTTTGGTCACTTCGTTGATTCTCCCGCTTTTGTTTTCCAAGAAAACGGATAATTGTTTGATAGTCATACTCTTTCGTTTTTGAATTAAGCCAACACACGTTTATCTATCACTCGCGTACTTTTCCCTTCGCTCCTCGGCAGACTGTTGGGTTCCACCAATTTCACTTCCGCACTGATGGAAAGCACGCTTTTCAGACGTTCGGCCAAACGTTTCTTTAAAGCCAGCATACCGCCTAAATCGTCTGAGAAATTATCCGGACGCAACTCCACCTGCACCTCCAACATATCCATGTTGTTTTTGCGGTCTACCACCAACATGTAACGGGGCGCAAATTCCGGCATCTCCAGAATCACGTTTTCCACCTGTGAGGGGAACACGTTGATGCCGCGTATGATCAGCATATCGTCGCTCCGTCCGAGGATACGCGTAAAGCGCACACTGGTACGTCCGCATTCGCACGTGCCGGGCATCAATGTCGTCAGGTCTTTCGTACGGTAGCGCAACAGCGGCATTCCGGTCTTCGTCAGCGTAGTCAGCACCAACTCCCCTTCTTGCCCGAGCGGCAGTACCTCGCCGGTTTCCGGATGGATGATTTCCGGATAGAAATGGTCTTCCGCGATATGCGAACCGTTCTTGCAGCCGCACTCGTAAGCTACGCCCGGCCCCATGATTTCACTCAATCCGTAAATGTTGTAGGCCTGAATGCCCAGACGTTCTTCTATCTCGCGGCGCATGTTCTCCGTCCACGGCTCCGCCCCGAACGCCCCGATGCGCAACTTCAAATCGTCGGCCGAAAGCCCTTGCTTATGCAACGCCTCAGCCAGATACAGGGCATAGGAAGGCGTACAGGCAATACCCGTCACTCCAAGGTCTCTCAACAGACGGATATGTTTCTCCGTATTCCCGGTAGAAGTAGGCAATACGGTAGCCCCCAGATGCTCCACGCCATAATGGGCACCCAGTCCGCCCGTAAACAACCCGTAGCCATATCCCACGGAAACGATGTCTCCACGCGTCACGCCATAGGCCGTCAACGCACGTGCTATCACTTCTTTCCAAATCTCCAGGTCACGATAAGTATAACCTACGATGGTGGGATTGCCCGTCGTGCCGGAAGAGGCATGGATACGGACTATCTCGGACATGGGCGTAGCCAACAGGCCCACCGGATAATTATCACGCAAATCCGCCTTGGTCGTAAAAGGCAATTTCACAATGTCGTCTATCGTACGGATATCATCCGGAAGCAAATCCATTTCCTGCATCTTAGCCCGGTAGAAAGGCGTGTTATGATATACCAAATCCACCAGCTTGTGCAGCCGTTTCCCCTGTAAGTCGCGCAATTCCTCACGACTCATACACTCTTTATTCTTGTTCCAAATCATGTTTTCCATTTTGTCTGTAACCGTCCGTGCGGCCTTATATCCATTCAGATTTATTCGCTCAACTTAAAGGATGATCCAACCGGAAAGCCTTCATCCGCTCCTCCATGAGCGGATAAAGTTCCTCACGCATACGGGAAGTACATGCCCTCACACCGGGCTGCCCACTGCCGGTTGTCTCCAACGAGATACTGCTCACTCCATAATATAACAACTCGCGCAACAATTCGCCCCCGCTCATCCGGCCATAGCCCACGGTAAAGAAAAAACCGTCTCCCACCGGCCGCGTCACATCGTAGTCATACACGATGTGGAATCCGTTGTCGGTGAATATCTTCTTCATCCGTTCAGCCCGTCGGGCATATTCACGCACGTCGGCTGCAAAATCCAATTCGCCGTCCGTAGCCGCCCGCAGCATTTCGGCATAGCCATACTGCGTGGAGGCCGTACAACCGGAAGTTATCATATACAGCACCGAAGCCACGAAAGTCTGCCCGAACACGCCGGAGTCGCCGTAACGTTCGGTCAACGCCGGATAATGCGTGTCGAACAATTTGTCAGACACACAAGCCACGGCCATCCGCTGCCCGGCATAGCTGAAGATTTTGGAGGAAGACAGCATAAGGATGTAATTGTCCGTATAGCGGGCCACCGTAGGCGGATAAGGCGCCTTCCAAGGTTGGCCCAAGTCCTGACGGAAGTCCATACAGAAATAAGCCATGTCTTCCAATACGATAACCCCGTAACGGGTGGACAATTCACCGATAATCGCCAGTTCGCTGTCCTCCAGACAAATCCACGCCGGATTGTTCGGATTGGAGTAAACGATAGCCGCGATGTCGCCTTGTTTCAGATAACTCTCCAGCTTCTCCCTCAACGCCTCTCCCCGATAATGGTAGATGTCGAACTGTTCCCACTTCGCCCCGATGATGCGCAACTGGGATTTCTGGATGGGAAATCCCGGATCGATAAACAGGACCTTGTCTTTTCCCGACACGCACTGTGTGGTAATGACGAACGCCCCGAACGAGGCAGCCACCGAACCGGTCGTAGGTATGCAAGCCCGTGACGAGATGTCTATATCGATAAAAGCCTTCACGAAGCGCGAAGCCTCGCGCTTCAGTTCGGGAATCCCGTCGGCTGCGGGGTACTGCGCCCCCACTCCACGGTCTAAAGCGGCCTTCTCCGCTTCCACGCCGACACGATTGGCAGGCAGCCCCGGCGAACCTTGATCCATTCGGATGAATGGAATCCCCGTCTGTTGTTCCAGCCGGGAAGCCACCAACAGCACCTCGCCGATGGTGGCATGGGCGAGGTCGGCAATCTGCAACTCTTTTACTACAGATGCCACCAACTCTTCACTAAACACCTGATGTCCCATATCCGCTTACTTTAAGTCCGAAGCCGCATGCCCCAAATCGAAAGCCCGGCGGTTCATTTCCACTACGGCCTCCCCTTTTGTTCCGAACACACGGGCGATACTTTCACGCAACTCCTCCACCGACAGGATGTTCAGGTAACGGGCCGCGGCCCCCAACAGCATCACATTGGCACACTTCGGCATGGAATGTTCCTTGGCCAATGCGTCCACATCCACCATGACGACATGGGGCAATGCCCTCAATTCGGCCATCAAAGCCTCGTCCTCGGGATAATTGGGAATGTTTTTGAACGGGGAAGAAGAGGTAATCACCCAACCCTCCTTATTTAAATAAGGTATATACCGCAAAGCCTCCATCGGCTCCAACGAGAGAATCATGTCGGCAGTTCCTACCGCAATCAAATCGGAAGCAATCTCCCCGTCAGACAAACGCAAGTTGGACTGCACGTCACCTCCACGCTGGCTCATGCCGTGCACCTCAGCCTGTTTCAAGGTCAACCCTGCCTGCGTGGCAGCCTCACCGATGATGGTGGCAATGGAAAGGATGCCTTGTCCTCCCACGCCCGAAAGAATTATATCTTGTTTCATGCTTTCTTTTCTGCTCTTTTCTGTTTCAACTTTCTGTTCAAGGTCTGTATGCACTCCCGGCGCGGGATGATGACCGACACCCCTTTGTACTCTATTTCTTCACGAAGAATACGCGTAATCTCTTCCATGTTCTTAGGCAACGGCACCACTACGCGCACATGTTCCGGCTCCACCCCAAGCCCCAGACAAATCGCCTCGAACTTGTTCGTACCGGCAGAGTCTTGCCCGCCGGTCATCGCCGTAGTCAGGTTGTCCGATATGATGACGGTAATCTGCGCCTTGTCGTTTACGGCATCCAACAACCCCGTCATGCCCGAATGGGTGAACGTGGAATCGCCGATGACAGCGATGGCCGGAAACACACCAGCGTCGGCCGCCCCTTTGGCCATCGTAATGGAAGCCCCCATGTCGAGACAAGTGTCTATGGCACGGAAAGGCGGCAAAGCCCCTAATGTATAACAGCCGATGTCGGCAAACACGCGTGCATCGGGATATTCCTTTACCACTTCGTTCAAAGCCGTGTACACGTCGCGGTGGCCGCATCCCTGGCACAAGGCAGGCGGGCGTCCCACCACATTTTTCGGTGCTTCGAAGTAACGCTCCGGCCGGTGTCCCATAGCCGCTGCCACGCTGTCCGGCGTCAGTTCCCCCGTACGCGGCAAGTCGCCCGTCAGACGACCTCGTACGGGATAGTCTGCGGAAAGCATCCCCCTCACGAGTTCTTCGGCAAAAGGCTGGCCGTCTTCCACCACCAGTATCTCACGACTGTCGGCAGCCAAGCGCCGCACCAAGTCTGCGGGCAACGGATATTGGGTGATTTTAAGAATGTTGAACTTCTCCGCTGCCTCGCGTACCTCCGTTACATAGTTATATCCTATACCACAGGCCAATATGCCCACCGGTTTCTCTCCCGAAGCCTGTTCGTAACGCGTGTAAGGAGCTTCGGCCGCAGCCTGTTCCAGACGCGGTTGCTGTTCCACCAACGCGGCATATTTCCGGCGCGAATTGGCAGGAAGGAGCACCCAACTGGCCGGATCCTTCGCACAGGGCAACGCCCTCACCTCTTCGGCTTCTTCCTTCACCGTCACGGCGGCCCGGGAATGTGCCAAACGCATCACGATACGCATCAGCACCGGCAACTTCTCCCGTTCGGAAAGTTCGAAGCCGTATTGCATCATGTCGTACGCCTCTTGTTGAGTAGACGGTTCCAAGGTCGTTATCATGGAAAACTTACCGTAGAAACGGGAATCCTGTTCATTCTGCGAAGAGTGCATGGAAGGGTCGTCCGCCACAACCACGATCATACCGCCGTTCACGCCCGTAATAGCAGCGTTGACAAAAGCATCTGCCGCCACGTTCAGCCCCACATGCTTCATGCAGGCTATCACACGCGCACCGGCGTAGGATGCCCCCAAAGCCGCCTCGACGGCAGTCTTTTCGTTCGTACACCACGTGCTGTGCAGACCTCGCGCACGCGCCAACGGATGCCGTTGGATGTATTCGGTGATTTCCGTGCTCGGCGTCCCCGGATAAGCATACACTCCGCGAATGCCTGCATGGATAGCCCCGAGGGCTATGGCTTCATCACCTAATAAGAGTTTCTTTTCCATATCTGTATATCTTCTGAGTTTAAATATTCAATGTAAAATCATCGGCATCATCCAATACCGGAAATTTGCAGCGGAAATCAGCCAGGCCGTCCATATCCACCTCCACCGTCACGGCACCTACCCGGCCTTGCTCACAGGCCGCTACCGTACGTCCGTAAGGGTCTATCATCAACGTGCCTCCGCAATACTCGCAAGACGGGTCCGTCCCCACACGGTTCACCCCCGCCACATAGCACTGGTTTTCGATGGCTCTTGCCCGTAGCAAGGCCAACCAGGCTTCCACACGCGGCGTAGGCCAACTGGCCACGTAGAGTGCCACGTCGTAGTCCTTCCGGTTGCGCGCCCATACGGGAAAACGCAAATCGTAGCAAATCTGGAGCAGGATTCGTACACCCCGGAACTCCACGACCACACGTTCCCGCCCGGCTGTAAAACGATGGTGCTCTCCGCCGTACGTGAACAAATGCTTTTTGTCATACGAGCGGACCGCCCCGTCCGGACTTACGAAATAGAAACGATTATAATACTTGCCGCCTTCCTGTACGGCCACGCTACCGGCCACGGCACAGTCGTGCCCTGCGGCATAGCGGCGCATCCAGCGCAGCGTATCACTGTCCGCCGGTTCGGCCAGTCCTTCGGGTTGCGTACAGAACCCGGTGGAGAACATTTCGGGTAACACATATAAATCCGACCCTGTACAAGCCTCCATCGCCTGCTCGGCATTCCTCACATTAGTTTCTGGATTCCCCCATGAAATATCTTGTTGCAAAAGTGTTATTTTCATACAATTTTGATATTAGATAGGCACAAAGGTAACGAAAATAAAAGAAAGAAGCATCTTTTTCCGATAAAGTATTCAAAAAAAGTAATGAACAAACGCAGCTCCGCCGCCTTTTCATGGAAAAAGGCGGCGGAGTAGTACGTTTTTTAGGACTATATCCTTATTCAAAACGAAGACGGTAACTCTTCCCGACCGATGTTGGAAATACCACTGCGCCATCGGCCTCCTGCGTAAAGGCCACCTTGCCGCCTTTCGACTTCTTCACCTCGACAAGCTTGGCATCCGGCAGGTACATCCGGCATTCCTGTCCGGCAGCCGAATACACCCGGCCTTCCACCATCTTCCCGTCTTTCCACGTCACGTCGAAAGTAAATCCGCCTTTCGCCTTCAACCCCTTGAAATGCCCGTCATCCCACGCCGAAGGCAAAGCCGGCAACAGATGCACGCCCTTCACGGTGTTCTGCAACATCATCTCGGCGATACCGGCCGTGGCTCCGAAATTTCCGTCTATCTGGAACGAAGGATGGGCACAGAACAGGTTCTCATACACGCCGCCGGCATTGTCGTCCATGCTCACCACCGTCACGTCTGTAATATTTTGTGCTTGTTTCAGCAAACGGTAAGCCCGTTCTCCATCCCACAAACGTGCCCAGCAAGCCACTTTCCAAGCCCGGCTCCATCCCGTGGCACCGTCGCCCCGTGAATCCAAAGCCACTTTGGCCGCCTCGGCATAACGTTTGTCTTTCAGGTAAGAAATCTGGTCGCAGGGGTACAAGGCCATCAAATGAGACAAGTGTCGCTGATGGTCTCCTTGTTTATCCTCCTGTATGGTCCATTCCTTGATTTGCCCCCATGAACCGATATGCAAGCCGTTGTCCAAACGGGAAAATTTCTCTTTCAGCTCCGAGACGAAAGCATCGTCGACGGCCAACACATCGGCTGCCGCCAATGTTTCCTCGAACAAGGCGTACACCAACTGTTGGGCGTAAGCCACGCCGTCTTCCCAAGGCCCGTGTTCGGGCGACCATTCGTTGGGAGCCACCAACCGCCTTTCTGCATTTTCCTTCAGGCGGTCGAACCAATACTGGCAAGTCACCTTCATGACGGGCCAGGCCGTGTCGCGCAAGTATTCCTTATTTAAAGTATAAGCATAATGTTGCCACAGGTGAGTGCAATACCAGGCATTGGCCGGACGGTTGATCAACCAGTCCGTATAACCGAAGATATTGTTCTGCGTGTGCACGGCCCATCCGCGGCAATTCTCTTTCCGTGCCACTTGTTGCCACGAGCCTCCGTCCTTCAAAGCTTCGGTAGACACGTAGGTGATGAACGGGGCATAGCATTCCGAAAGATTGGTCACTTCGGCAGGCCAATAATTCATCTGCACGTTGATATTGCTATGGTAGTCGCACTCCCATGCAGGATTGTTCACGTTGTTCCACAACCCCTGCAAGTTACTGGGCAACTGGCCTCCGCGCGAAGAGCCGAGCATCAGATAGCGCCCGTATTGGAAATAAAGCATATCGAGGTAAGCATTGTCTTTATGCTCACGCACAAGCACGTCTGTCGTGTAGTCCGGCTGCTCCGCATCCAAGTCCAACTCCACACGGGCAAAGAGAGGTTGGTAATCCGCCAGATGCGCTGCTTTCAACTTCTTGTAAGACTTCCGCGCAGCCTTGTCCATCCGAGCCGATACCCGTCGGTGTATCTCGTCCGCATCTCCACGCGTGTACGTCGGCGAAACCAGGTCGAAATTGGTCGCACCGGTCAGCACGACCGTTACCGCATCCGCCCCTTTCACCTCCAACCGGTCGGATTTCGTCTCCACCATGCCGCCGTCGGCCTGCAAGAGAGCCTGTGCCTCGTAGGACAACAAATCCAACGTGCCTTTGATGGTCATCGTATGGCCGTCCACCCGGGTCATCCCTTGCCGTCCGTCCTGCATCCGCAGGGAGAAGTTCAGTTTGCCTTTATGTCCGGGCGTCGTCAGGCGCACCACAATCACGCTGTCCGGGTTGCTGGCAAAATATTCGCGCAGGTAGTCCACTCCGTCAATCGTATAAGACACACGCCCTATGGCATCATCTAAAGAAAGTTCCCGACGGTAGTTGGTGCAAGTTTCCGGCGTATCGAACTCGAAAAACAAGTCGCCCATATTCTGGTATGCCCCACGCCGGGTCGTACTGCCGGCCCACAACGTCTTGTCGTTGAACTGCAACTGTTCCTTGGCCACACCCCCGAAGAACATAGCCCCGATTCCCCCGTTACCGACCGGCAAGGCCGATGTCATCCACACTTTAGCCGGCTCGTCATACCACAGTTTCATCGGTACGCGTTCCGCATCCGCCGCCACTGCATACAAACAAGCAGCCAGGCCTAAAAAGCATTTTCCCACTCTCATTTTCGTGTTTCTTTTCTTTTGTTCTTATATTTAATGTAATGAAGTACAAAATTAACGATTCCATACTTCACACAGTAGAACAAACCCGTCAAAAAATAGGAGAATATCGATAAAACGGCTTCCACTACCGCCTAAGCCATGCTTCATGCGAAAAAATATCCCATCGCAAATATTTTGCAATCTTTCCCAAAAACATACTTCCTTTCCCGGATATTTTGACTATTTTTGGGCATTGCAACAAACCATGCGTAACGAAACATGAAAGACCGGATAAAAATAATCGTGGGCGACATCACGCAACTGCAAGTGGATGCCATAGTAAACGCTGCGAACTGTTCCCTGTTGGGAGGCGGGGGCGTGGACGGAGCCATACACCGCGCTGCGGGTAAAGAATTGTTGGAGGAATGCCGCACGCTGGGCGGATGCCGGACCGGCGAGAGCAAGATGACCGGAGCGTACAGACTGCCCTGCAAGAAAATCATCCATACCGTCGGACCCATATGGCACGGTGGAGGGCACCATGAGGCCGAGTTGTTAGCATCCTGCTATGCCACCGCCTTGCAAATGGCCGAGACCCACCACCTGAAAAGCATCGCCTTCCCTTGCATCAGCACCGGCGTGTACGGTTATCCGCACGTGGCTGCCGCAAAAATAGCCTGGGATACCGTCAAAAGCCACATACGGGACGGGAAATATGAAGGTGATGTCGTCCTCTGTTGCTTCCGGGAAGAGGACGCGGAAATATACAACAAACTCATGCAAGAAGACGAAATATGAAAAGTTTTAAACCTCAACCGTGGCTGTTGCCACAACCCGTGCTGATTATCGGCACTTACGACGAACAAGGACGACCCAACGCCATGAACGCGGCCTGGGGCGGACAATGGGACATGAAAGAAATCATGATTTCAATGGGCAAGCATGCCACCACCGAAAACCTGAACCGCCAAGGGGACTTCACAGTGGCCTTTGCCACCCAAGCCACTATGACGGCGGCTGACTACGTGGGCATCGTCAGCGCAAAGAACAACCCGCAAAAGATGGAAAAGACGGGATGGACGGCCGTACGGTCGGAAAACATCGATGCCCCGGTCTTCACCGACTTCCCGATGACGTTTGAATGCCGGATTAAAGAAAAAATACATGAATCGGACACCGGATATTACATCATCGCGGAGGTCGTAAACATCCTCGCCGATGAAAGATACCTCGCAGACGACGGCAAACCGGACATGGAGAAGATGGGGCTGATTGTCTTCGACCCCGTCCACCACAACTACGCCGGTCTCGGCCAAACCGTAGGAAAGGCCTTCTCCGACGGAAAGAAACTGAAATAGGATAAGTGTCAAATCGACAGCCCTACCCTTCCGAGAATACCTTATTCGGACACGGAACGGGACTTCGACGAAAAAAAACGATTCTCGCCTGCCGGTGTTTTAGCATAATGAAAGTCCGGCAGGCTTTTTCTATTCCACCACGTCACACGGAAGGCCATAATACAAGGTTATTTCTTTCCTTCCTGTCAACAAAAACAAGCATCAGGTTTCTTTCTGCACAAAAATTTCTCAGGCAAAAAACCACCAAACAGACGAAAAAGGGATACTTAAAGCACGTTCCGTCTTCGCCCGGCTTCGTAAAATCAGGCCACATGAGGAGAACGCCGGATTTTCATGCGGAAGAAAATTTTGCATACTGCTCCAAACGAAAAATTGCTTGGCTGAAAGCGATTCCGGTTTATGCGGTTTTTATGCATTAGGAATACCGGAAGCCGTATAAATATACACCGTTTTGTATATCCTCACGTCTAAACTCTTTCTTTTCACAGGCGCCATCCACCCCGTTTTTTGACGTTTTATTAACCAAAAAGTCCCTCATGACGCACACGACGTCACAAGGGACTTTCCTTTCGTCAACTTCCCCAAAGGGAAGGAATACTTATTTCAACTCAAAAGTCAGAAGCTAACTTTTCTAATATCATATCGGTATATGTATGCCAAATTTCAAGTGGCGGTTGCCTGTATTCGGTAAAAAGAGACTTGATGTATTCAATCTCAAAAACCAACCTATAATCATTTGGATTGTTACCTGTTTGCCCCTCTTTTCTCGTTCCCACCCGGGCAACTTTTATCCTGTAAAGGTCACGTACTCCCAGACCGCTTAAATAAGGAACAAAATAACACAATTTATCCAGTTCTACAGTAGATGGGAACCTCTTCCCCGTATAATAAACAGTTGCACTCTTTTTAAGATACTGACTGATGTTGTCTTTCTTCACAAAACAAATCAAGACCTTCTTCTTCATGTCTATTTTACATGACTTCCCATATCCTTTTGGCTGCATCTCTTTTACGATACTTGAAACTATACCATCCGGATATTCTGAAAGCATATCAAAGAAGTTCAGTTGTTTTATTTGGGCATCGCGTCTCTTCAACTCCTTTACCTTTGCATCAAAAACCTTTTTTGCACCATCTTCTTTTAAATGCTCAATAATTTGCACAACGGCCTCTGAACAATCATACGTTTCGGCCGGTTCTACTGTTTGTATGTCGTTAAACAACCTAATCAATGAACGTCCCACAGCCCATGCGAGATTTACCGGTACAGCATTACCTATTTGCTTGTATTTATCGCTCATTGTCCCAACAAAAAGCCAATTATCCGGGAACGTCTGAATCCTGGCATATTCCCTTACCGTCAATGGCCGTGTTTCCAAAGGATGGCAACGTTCTGTCTGTTTTTGACAAGGAGAGCAGGTAAGTGTTAACGACGGCTCATCAAGAGAAAGGCGACGAGCCATCCCCGTCTTTCCTCCTCCTAAAAGCCAACTGCCCCCCATATATTCTTTAGCAATATCTTCCGGAAGGTTACGCCAATCACCACCTTGCGGAACTAAATCGAGTACCTTTTGTTTATTTGAAGGGTATTTTACACCTTCTGATTTTGGTACATTGGTATCATATATCACACTTTTATAAAGCGCATCCCTTAGCGTAAGCACTTGTGTATATGGCGATGGCCAATGAAAGCTTACTTTTTTTGCCAAATCGTTTCGGATGGCAATCAGGATAAGACGTTCGCGCTTCTGCGGAACCTGATACATGATGGCTTTCAACACACGGGGTTCTACAAGAGTATATCCCAATTCCGCAATGGTATTCTGAATGGTACTGAAAGTACGTCCGTTATCATGTGAAGTTAACCCTTTTACATTCTCACCCATGAACACTTTCGGTCGGATTTCCTTTACAGCCCTTGCCAATTCAAAGAAAAGCGTACCCCGTGTATCGTTAAACCCCCCTTGCTTGCCTGCATAAGAAAAAGCCTGACAAGGAAACCCACCCGACAAGAAATCAACCTTGCCACGGAGCGGAGTAAAATCAACGTTACGCACATCGCCTTCTATCACATTCCATTCTGGACGGTTCATGCGAAGCGTATTACATGCAGATTTGTCAAACTCGTTAAGCAGTATATGACTGAAACCGGCTAAAGAAAATCCAAGGGCAAGCCCACCACCACCTGCAAAAAGTTCCACGGATGTGTACTCACGGAGTGGATTTACATTCCACTCTTCATCCCAACGGCTATGCAACATTTCCCTCACTTCAGGGACAGCTTCCAATTCCTCAAGGTAGAATCCTTTTACACCGTTTTCCAAACGAGAAGGATAAACACCGTTTTCTGCCCATTTCTGAGCCGTTGCATTGGATGTCCCGACCAAAGCCGCAAAATTGTTTTCTGATATGAACTGCATATTTATAAGCCACCCTTTTCTGTGATTTCCCTAGCAATATCCTCTACTTTTTGCAAGATAAGGGAACTTCCATCAATCCCGTCTTCCTCAACTACTTCCCCGAATGCTTTGGCAAGTTGATAATAGAAAGTCTTGTCACCTGTGATATGCTCCCAGAACTCCGCGCCGCAATATACAGGATAAGTTGTCGCTATGGTCTTGTAATTAGCAGAAATCCTTTCTCCATAAAGCACTCCCACAATCATGTCGTCCATCTGCAAAGGTATCCGGTCTAAACGTGCCTTACCGATGAGACGTTTAAAATGTCCCAATATGGTATCCACATCGTCCTTGTTGATGGTCTGCGGGCCAGCTTTGCATTGACAATATTTCTTTCTGCCGTCAAGAGCATCGACAAACTCGATATCTATCCCGTCAATACCTGATGCACAGCCTGCCACCTGAGCAAGTTGGGATATGAATATCTGGATATTCTGCCCAAAGCTCGTATTTACACTTGTTCCGAGAATACGCGGATAAACCAGGGCTTTCGCCATTGACTGTGGTGTAGTGTCACCACAAAGGAAAGCCGCAAGATAATTGATAAGGAATGGATTGACATCAAAATCCTTCAGTCGCAATTTCTGAAGGTTCTTGATATGGTTCGGTATGATGGAAGCGCGGAAATAGTTCTTTCCGCTTTCTATTATTGCTTTTTTCTGTTCTTCAGTCATGATGCTGTCCTTTATATTTCAAGTTTTACCTGCAAAGGTATATCTTTTCTGCAAGATTCCGGCATTATTTCAAACTATGCTTTTGCAAAGAGGTCATTTTCCGTAAACGCATGCCTCACTTCTTCCCGTATGCTATTTCGCCTTCAGCCACTATGCCTGTGGCTTCCTCATGCCCGCCAATATCATAAAGTCGTGGCATTTTCAGCTCGAACCGTTCCAAAAATGTATGGTTGATATGATATTCTATTTCCAACAACGTCTGCCTCCTTACAGAAGGCTTCAACTGGCATTCCCACACGGTCATCACTCGCCAGCCCATCTGTTTCAACGCTTCCTTGTTACGCGCGTCACGCTGCCTGTTACGTTCGATCTTCCTTTTCCAAAAATCACTGTTAGAATGCGGTATATGCCCGTCTACCTCATGTCCATGCCAAAAGCATCCGTGTATGAAAATCACAATACCATACTTACGCAGCACGATGTCTGGCGTACCTGGCAACCCCTTCACATTCTTGCGGTAACGATAGCCGCGAGAGAAGAGGTAACGGCGTACAATCCATTCCGGTTTTGTATCCCGACTCCGTATCCTCGACATAACAGCAGAACGCTTTTTCTTGCTCCAGATATCCATGCAGTTTGATTTATCACCAGACAAAAGTAATTAATTACATGGAGAATCAGGCATTTTACTTAAAGGAAATATGAACAAATTATTTCTTTCCTCTAAAAGTACGAAACAGGACACTCGTGAAGACAAAAAGAAATCTCCCCGCATCCACCATGACAGATGAATACGGGGAGAATAGAAATAAATCCAAAATAAATTACCGCAACTCCAACGCCACAATACTCATCGGCGGCATCTTCACGGTCAACTTGCCGTTTTTCAGTTTAGCCCCCTTGAAGTCCGCAGGCTTCACCGCGTCGGGCTGCTCAAAGGTATTCTTGTCCGTGATGGCCTTACAGGTCAATATGCGTCCCGCAACGGATTTCATGCCCAAGCCGGACAAATCGACAGTGACTTCGTTGGAGTTCTCCAAATCCACGTTGGACAGCGAAATATGCACCGCACCGTCCTGCGCCTTGGAAGCCGTGGCACCGAGCATAGGCAGCGTGCGCTGCTCACCGTCCTGTCCCATGCGTGCACGCACTTGCTTGTTCTCGCACTGTACCTCTATCGGCAAGTAAGTAGCGTCCTGATGCACGTTGTACATCTGGAATACATAATAGGAAGGCGTCAGCACCATCTTATCGTCCTTTGTCAGAATCATGCTTTGCAACACATTGGCTATCTGCGCGATATTGGCCATCTTGATACGGTCGGTGTACTTGTGGAACACGTTCAGCGAAAGGGATGCCACGAAAGCATCGCGCATGGTGTTCTGCTGATACAAGTGCCCACGGATGGTACCGGGTTCTTCATCCCACCAAGTCCCCCACTCGTCCACCATCAGAGCCACGCGCTTTTTAGGGTCATACTTGTCCATGACGGCCGAATGTTCCTTGATGCAGTTCTCGATATCAAGGCACTTGCCCATCGTCCAATAATAATCTTCCGGAGTGAAGTCCGTAGCCGAACCTTTGCTACCCGACCATCCGGCCACGGTATAATAATGGAGCGAAAGGCCGTCCATCTGGTTACGTGCCTGCTTCATCATCGTTTCCGTCCAATGCAAATCGTATTCCCCCGACCCGCTGGCTATCTTGAACAAACGGTTGCCGTCGTAATTGCGGCAGTAAGTCTGATAGCGGCGATACAGGTCGGCATAATATTCCGGACGCATGTTACCACCGCATCCCCAACTTTCATTGCCCACACCGATGTATTTCACACGCCACGGCTTCTCGCGACCGTTCTGCTTACGTAACTTGGCCATCGGGCCGTCCTCGGCCGTCATGTATTCCACCCACTGCGCCGTCTCCTGCACCGTGCCGCTCCCCACATTCATGGACACATACGGCTCGCACTCTAACAACTCGCACAGGTTCAGAAACTCGTGTGTACCGAAACTGTTGTCCTCCACGGTTCCGCCCCAGTTGTTGTTCACCATGCGCGGACGGTTCTCTTTGGGACCGATACCGTCCATCCAATGATATTCATCGGCAAAACAACCTCCCGGCCAACGCAACACGGGTATCTTCAGGTCCTTCAAAGCCTGAAGCACATCGTTCCGGTAACCGTCCGTATTGGGAATGGCAGAATTCTCGCCCACCCACAGCCCACCGTAAATACACGTTCCGAGGTGTTCGGCAAACTGGCCGTAGATTTCTTTGGGAATGGATTGCTTGGCCTGGTCGGGAAACAATCGGACTTGTGACTCTTTCTGCGCCGCAAGCGGCAAAACGGCCATCAGGGCCGCACTCATCATTAGCTTTCTTACTTTCATGATATTAAAATGAGATTAAATCGTTGCAAATATACATATCTTTTTTGAAAACCCTTCCTTTTTTGGTTAACTTTGCACGATTAAGAAACAGAATTTCATCATCATGGAAAAGAAAGAAGCATTCAAGAAGATCGCGAGTGAGCGAGAGCAGTCCGAACTTGCTCAGGGACTGCCGGACGCGAGCGGTTTATCTAAATGGGGACTTCCGGCTGCCGGCGTCATCGTGGTCTTGCTAGGACTATGGGCTTACCTGGCATTCTTCCATGCCACATTCGGCATCGGAAACACTGTATACCTTTATATAGATGCAGACGATACGCCGGATTCCGTACGGGTCAAAATCAAAAACACAGCCCGTCCGGGCATCTCCGCCGGTTTCCCCGTGCTATCCGCGCTCAGCGGCTACACCGTGAAAAGCGGATGCTACGCCGTGGAACCGGAAGATAACATGTTCAGCGTATTCCGCCGACTGAAACAGGGACGCCAGACACCCGTCCGGTTGACTATTCCCAACGTACGAACGATGGACCGTCTGGCCGGCACATTAGGGAAAAAACTCATGATGGACTCTGCCGTCGTAGCGCAACACTTTGCAGACTCCGCCTTCTGCCGTCAGTACGGCTATGACACCGCGACGATGGCTTGTCTGTTCATCCCCAACACGTATGAAGTATATTGGAATACAAGTCTGGAGGATTTCATGAAACGCATGCAGAAAGAAAACGCTACATTCTGGAACAAAGAAAGGCTCCGCTTGGCGGAAGCTGCCGGATTGACACCGAACGAGGTCGTCACCCTGGCCTCCATCGTGGACGAAGAAACAGCCAACAACGCCGAAAAGCCTATGGTGGCCGGCATGTATATCAACCGTCTGCGTACCGGCATGCCCCTGCAAGCCGACCCGACGGTGAAGTTCGCCCTGCACGATTTCTCCCTCCGGAGAATTTACCACAATCATCTGAACGTGGAAAGCCCCTACAATACTTACCGGAACACCGGCCTGCCTCCCGGCCCCATTCGTATTCCTTCCATCGCCGGTATCGACGCCGTGTTGAACCATGTCAAGCACGACTACCTGTATATGTGCGCCAAAGAAGACTTTTCCGGTACGCACAACTTTGCACGCACCTACCGCGAACATCTGGCCAACGCCGCCAAATACTCGAAAGCCCTCAACCGAAGGGGCATCAAATAAAAGAAAAAAGACCGATATAAAAACAGTGAAGGCCGGGCATCGCTGCCCAGCCTTCTCCAGTTTCTAACTTAACTAATATATGAAAAAACCTATTAAAAAATCCATTCTAACCGTACATCCGTTGTAAACTGCAACCGATAGTCCTTTCGGCCTTACGCAACTGATATTCCACCACGCGTTTAGTGATATTCCTGGCTTTTGCCACTTCGAGATAAGTCTGCCCTTCCATGTGGATATCCAGAAACACCTCCTGCTGCAAAGCCGGCATCCCGGACAATGTCTCACCGATGATACGAAACAGTTCCTTATGGCACAGAGCCTCGAACTCATCATCCGAAAAACGGTCTGCCGTCTGCTTCAATTTGTATTTTATCTGCTTGAAGCGCGACCTGCGGCGAAGATAATCCATACACTTATTATAAATCATAGAGAAAAACAGCCCGACTACATTTCTCTCGCGGTTCAACTTTTCCCCCTGTTCCAAGAAACGCAGTAAAACGTCGCTCACGATGTCACGCGCGTCTTCGTCATTAAAGACATACATCGAAGCATATCGCAGGGCCGACCGGTAGTGGCTCTCATAAAAATCTGCAAAGTCGAATCTTTCTTCCATGTTCTCACGGTTTTTCATTAAGACTTTGCAAAAGTAACGGGGATGTGCAAAACGCCACTGCACGAAGCATCGCAAAACGCTGTACAAAGCGTTGCAAAACACCGGTTGCAACATACCATACATATAAAAACAACATTTTATACACCAACCTGCGTTTTCATTTGTCCCCACGCCCACCTTTCGCTATCTTTGTTTCACGAAGACAAGAGGCGGCTCGGCACAGCCAAACTTGAAAAACTTTGTTTTTCGTTTGTCTCTGCGCTCGCCTTTCGCTATCTTTGCAATACCAACCTAATGTCAAGAGATGAAAAACTTCTGGATTCTTATCATAACCGCTACGCTGTTGTCCTTGCCTTACCGGTCATCCTCCTCGACGGAAAGATTCCGGCTGCTGGATACTGGGAACGGACTTTTCAATAATCAAGTACGCTTCCTCACACAAATGGAAGACGGCAAGATACTGGTCTGCACCGAGGGAATGTTCAATGTGTACAACGGCAACAGCTTCGAGCCGCTCGCCTGCGACTTGACCTACACCGTCCCCTTGGGTATGCACAATATATGCACAAGCTATGACGGCGGCAACGGGCTGCTGTGGGCCAAGGACTTTTACCATCTCTATCTCATCAATACCCGTACCGGACGTTTCTGTCACGATATCAAAGAACGCTTTGAGGCTGCCCGTCTGACCGAAGCTTTCAATGACTTTATCCTCGACCACGACCGAAACGCCTGGATTATTACCGAAAGCGGAAAACTTTACCGATATGACTGGAAAAAACCGGCCAAACAGGTCTACGAGCCACGACCCGAAGAAAAATCCCGGGGTATCCGTGTCAAAGAAGTCATGCAGGCCGGTCCTTTTCATCTGATATTCCTGAATACCGGCAGGATGCTGGTTTGGGAAGAGAAAAGCGGACGCATCGTGGGCGAAGATTCCACCGTGGCCACTCCCGCCCCTTCCGAATATTTCCGTACGGCTTGGCTGCAAGCCGATAAGGAGCACCTGCTTATCTCCGTCAGCCATACGGAAGGATACTTGTACCTCTATAATATATATACGCGCGAGTGGAAAGAAATACTTAAGGGAAAAGCCATTAATGATATTAAAAAATGCAAAGACGGCTGTTTTTGGTTAGGTGGCAACCAAACGCTCATCAAACTTTCCCCGCGTTTTGAACTGCTACAAGAAACCCATCGCCTGGAACTGACCGGAAACGAATCCGTTACGGACTTCATCATGTCGGTCCTCGTCGATGACCGGCAAGGGTTATGGTTAGGGTTGAGCAGTTCCGGAATCTTGCGGGCCGTCCCTCCCGGAAAATACATGGAATACTATATCAACGAGGAGGTGGCGCACGAGGAAGGACGGATGATTCGCAGCCTATGTCCGTACGACGACCAGCACTTGCTGGTCGGCACGATGGAAGGCATCTACCTGTTCGACACGGCCCGCAAAAACTACCGGGCATTCCACTCCGGATTCAGTCACCTCTATTGTACAGACATCAAAAGAGACCCGCACGGTGCATTCTGGTGCAGCACCCGGCAAGGACTATACAAAATACAGGGCAACAGGGTCGAGCGGACAGACCCGACGCTGCTGCCGGGCCTCCCGTCCGAAACGGTCCGTTTCAGCCTTCCCCTTTCCGATGGCAGCATCTTGGTTTGTATGGATTTGAAAGACCTGTATCTTTGTCGGCCGGAAAAAGGACAAGCCTTGCGCCTCAATGAAGATTTTCCGGAACTGAACCGTAGCCGTGCCATGAGCTTTGCCATAGAAATAAAACCCGGCCAACTCATCATCGGCGGACAAAACGGACTCTTCGGATATGAGATTGCCCGGAGGAAACTGCAACGTCTGGCTTGGATAGTCCCTTGGGAAAGATACAGCACGAAATACAACTGTGCATACGCCGAAGGAACATCCGTCTGGATAGGTACGCAGAACGGATTGATATGCCATGACTTCCGCACGAAGGAAACCCTGCGGCTCAGCACGGAAAACGGCTTGCCGAACAACTGCATACAAGGCATTACAGCCGATGCCAAGGGGAAGCTGTGGGTATCGACTTCCAACGGCATCGGGAGAATAAACCGGAACGCAAACGGCACCTTTTCCATCGCACGGTTAGACGGAAAAGACGGCGTGCAATACGGGGAAATGATGGAACAGTCCATCACCGCCATGCCGGACGGGCATGTATATGTGGGCGGACTGAACGGCATCACCGACATTGCCCCCCAAGCCACGGACTACGGGCACGAGAACCTGAGGCCGACACTCGTCGGCCTGCGCGTCATGAACCATCCCATCAACAACGAAGGCACGTTCCGCGACCGCCAACTGCTTCCGGAAGGACTGTCCTACACCCGCCACCTGTACCTGAAACACAACGAGAATTTCATCGAAATGAAATTTTCCGCCTTGGATTACGACACGCCCCAACACACGCACTACCGTTACCGGCTGGAAGGGGTGGACAAAACATGGAATCTCACTTCGGAACCGACAGGTATCTGCACGGCCAGCTACACCTCCCTCACGCCCGGAACGTACACGCTTCAGGTACAAGCCGCCATGGGAAGCACACCGTGGGGAGCCGCCGCCGAATGGCAAATCACGGTAGAGCCACCTTTGTGGAAGACTTGGTGGGCTTACGCCATTTACCTCATCGCCGCGCTGGCACTCCTCTACTACATCATCGAACTATACATCGCCGACAAGCGTTCGCGCATGATGGCAGAACAGGAAAACCTGAAACGGCAGAAGGAGCAGCATCTCGACGAACTCAAATTCCGCTTCTTCACCAACATCAGCCACGAGTTGCGCACGCCGCTCGCACTCATCATCACCCCGCTCGAACTGCTCATCCGCAAAGCCGGAGACTCCGCCCTCAAAAGCGAACTGGAAAAGATACTCGGTAACGCCCGCGACTTGCTCCGGCTCGTCAACCAGTTGCTCGACTTCCGCCGTCTGGAACAGAAAGGCGAACAACTGAAACTGTCGACCGTGCAAATCAAACCGTTCATCGAAGACAACGTGAACCATTTCGGCTCACTCGCCCACGAACAGCACATCGGATTGTCCTGCGAGTGTGCTTTCGGGCAGGAAGACCTGTTCCGTCTGGATGCCGAAAAGATGACACGCGTGCTGAACAATCTGCTTTCCAACGCCATGAAGTTCACTCCCGAAGGCGGTTTCATCACCGTACAGGCGGGATGGCAGGAAAGCTCCCCGGCAGGCGAAGGTCCTAACGGCATCCGTATCACCGTCAGCGACACCGGCATAGGCATCCCGGCGGAAGACCTGAAAAACATTTTCGTGCGTTTCTACCAAAGCGAAGGCACACAAAGCCATCCCGTGAATACCGGCAGCGGTATCGGACTGCACCTGGTCAAAGGTTATATGGACTTGCACAATGGGGAAATCACGGTGGAAAGCACACCGGGAAAAGGCACGCGCTTCACGCTGCTGCTGCCTGCCCAACCGCCGCAAACCGCCGCCTCCGATTCCCAAGCCGCCATCGGAAGCACGCTTCCCGACACGGAGAAAGCACCCGAATCCCCCGTGCCCGAAGGAAACAAAGTCACCGTCTTAGTGGCCGAAGACAACGAGCAATTCCGCACGTTCATGAAAGATCTTCTCGGACAGGACTTCACCGTGCTCACCGCCGCCGACGGGCAGGAGGGACTGGCCATGGCACGGGAATACGGCCCCGACCTCATCATCAGCGACGTGATGATGCCGCACATGGATGGCTACGCCTTCTGCCGTGCGGTCAAGGACGACGTGCAGTGCTGCCACATCCCGTTCATCCTGCTCACGGCCAAAAACTCCTCCGAAAGCCGGAGCGGGGCATACGAAGCCGGTGCCGACTCGTTTATCGCCAAACCGTTCGACATCGACGTGTTGCACAGCCGCATCCGCCAGCTTCTGGAACAACGCGAGCGACGGTTGGCTTCGTTCCGAAAAGGCACGCACATCAACCCCAAGGAAATCACGATTACCAGTCTGGACGAGAAACTGATACAAAAGGCATTGGAATGCATCGAAAAGAACATGGACAACACCGAATACAACGTGGAGGCCCTCAGTGCCGACATGGGATTAGAACGCTCCTCGCTCTACAGGAAGATGCAAGCCATAGCGGGGCAGTCCCCCACGGAGTTCATGCGTTCCATACGGTTGAAACGCGCTGCCCGATTGTTGGAAAGCGGCCAATATTCCGTACAGGAAATTTCATGGATGGTAGGTTTCAACACCCCGCGCTACTTCTCTTCCTACTTCAAAGAGATGTTCGGCATGACACCGTCTGCGTATGCCGCGCAAAACCGGAAGCAGCCTTCTTCAAAGGCATGAAAATGGGCATGACGAATATCAGGGCCAGGATGGAAAACAGCAAGCCGCCCGACGTCCCGATGGCGAAAGAAAACCAGAAAGCTTCCTCCTGCCCGTCTATCAGGAACGGCACCAAGCCCAAGACGGTGGAAAGCGTGGTCAGGAACACCGGAATAATCTTGTGGTTGTAAGCCTTGACGTACAAATTCACGCGGGGCAACGCCTGCGCCTTGCAGGCCGCCGTTTGGTTGTTATACTCGTTGATGATGTAAATACCGGCATTCACCACCAGTCCGCTCAGCAGGACCAACGAGGCGAAACCGCCCGTCCCGAACTTCACTCCGGAAAAGTAGAACGTCAGGAACGTGCCGATGAAGGACACCGGAATCAAAGTGATGATGACGAAAGGCAACCGGAACGACTCGAAAAGGATGGAACACATGAAGTAGATAATCAGCACGATGACCAATATCAGCCAATACTGCGTGCCTTCGTCCTGATACCAGTTCGGCGTGTTGTTCAGGCAACGGTACCCCACCGGGAAGCGGTCGTTGAACTCGTCCGTCACTTCCTCTATGTATTTGGCCGTGTAGTTGTACGAACCCAGCACGTTGAAAGCCACACGCAACACATATTCCTGATTCTTTTTGGGAATGCAGTTCTTGGCCTCCCGCAGGTTCATGTCCATGAAAGGCGGAAGCCACACGTCCCCTTCGGAGGTCTTGACATGGGTATGCTCCAAATCCCACACATTGAAACGGTCGGATTGCAACGAACGCAGGTAGATGTCGGTCCGGATAAACTCGTCCTCGTAACGCCCCACGTCCACTCCCGAAAGCAACTCGCGCAACGTGCCGTGCATGGCCGCCGCCGATTGTCCGTACAAGGCAAAGTTCTGCGGCGTATAGACCATGTACAGTTCATCTTCCTGCCGCTCATGCCCCGGCGTTTCGATGATGATGTCCATCACACGGTGGTTCTGCTTCAAACGGGCACAAATGTCCTCCGCGTACCGGTACAAAGCATTATAATTGTACCCGGCAATCTCGATCCGGTTCGACCGGTATTGCAGGTTCAGCGAATTGCTGAAACCCCGCTCGCTCACGCCATAGGTGCTCCAATCCGCCCCGCCGATGGAAATGACCTTGCCGATGACCTTGCTCTCCAAGACATAAGGGAAAGACGTGTCGCGGTATTCATCCTTGAATTCCACGGTCAGGTTGGCCCCCCACCATTCCACGCGGCTCTCGAACCGCTTGATTTCCTTGAACCCGACCAAGAAGTTCTCCAGAATCTGCACCTTCTCGTTCAATTCGTGCACGCTTCCGCCCAAAGGCATTTGAGCACGGATGTGGAGTTTCATCTCCTCTTCCTCCTTGGCATACGTATTCTCGTCCAACGACTGCGCAAAGAGACGCATGGTTCCTCCGAACACCTTGCTCAACGGTTCTTTCAGCTCGGTCTGGAAAAAACGGGTGCCAAATGTGGCATTGTACGCCCTTTCATACCATGGAGCCTCTTCTTCCTCCTCGCTCTGGTAATACACCTTCTCCTTGTCCCACCGGTCCGGAAGGGCATGGAACGGTATCCCGAAAGCCAACACCAACAGGACGTAGTATATCCACTTGCGTTTCTGCGTGAAAGCGATGTACTTGCGGTAAAAGCGCGTCCAGGCCATCACCCGTTTGGAACGCCCCAAACGTTTTATAGGCATGCGGCTGCTGTAATGGAACTGTTTGACCAAAGCCGGCACGAAGAACAGGGCCACGACAAGCGCCACCGTCAGGTTGATGATGATAATCCAAGAGAAGTCGTACAGGTCGCGCTGGATATACTCCGGCATGAAGAACACCACCACCAACGACCCTATTGTGGTGAGCAAGGCGGCCAATATGGCCAAGAACGCTTTCCGGTTGTGGTAGTAACTGTAATGGTCCACCATCACGATGGCCGCGTCGATAATCAGTCCCAACGACACCGTGATGCCGGCCAACGAAAAGGTATGCAGGCGCATGTCGAACACATAGTAAGCCATGACGGCTATCAGGACGTTGGCGGCCAACGTGATGGCGATAATCGACAGATACTTCCAGTTACGACGGACCAGCCAGACGAACACCAACAGGATGGCCAACGACATCAACGTGCGCGTAATCAGCTTTTCCAGTTCCGACTGTTTCTCCTTGGCTGCGTCGTACGTCAAAGTCAGATACATGCCGTCGCGCAAACGGGGTTTCAATTCCTCTATTTTCGCACGCAACTGGCGTGACAACTCTATCTCGTTGGCATCCGCACCCACGACGATATTCATGTAGATGGTGTTCAGCCCGTTTACGCGGTAGTAACTGCCCGGCAGCCGGTCCCGGTATTCGAAGGTGGCCAAGTCGTTCAGATAGATAATCTTCCCGTCCACGGTCTTCAAGGGCATCTCGCCTATCTGACGGGCAAACCTCGAAGTCTTCAAGTAGAGGGTGACACGGCTTTGCTCCCCGTCTTCATCCCTGTACATCACATCGCCCACGATATCCGACTTCCCGATAAAACTTTTGATGCCGTCTTCCACGTCAGTCACCGTCAGGCCGTAGTTCGCCACGATGAGGGGATCGTACGTAATCTCCATATATTTGGAGGTCCCGCCGGTCACGTCCACGCTCTTCACCTCTTCCCATGCCCGTACCACCGGTTCGACGTTTTTCTCCACATACTCTTTTATCTGTTCGCCTTTCAGGTTGGAATTCACCTGATAGGTCAACAGATGCCTCACAGGACTTTCTTTCTGCGGGGCACCGTCATTCACCACTTCCCCACCCGTCAGTTCTGGATAAGAAACCTCTTCGGGCAATTTCTTCCGCACCTGCTTCAAGAGCGACGAAATCTCGAACTTCACAGCGGACACATCGGCTTCTTTCTTCAGCACGACCGTAACCCGTCCCGAACCGAAATAAGACTCCGACGAGACTTCGGCCACGCCTTTCACAGCCGAGACCAACCCTTCTATCTTCGACGTCACCTCCTGCTCCACCACCTTGGGCGAGGCGTTCCTCCATCCATAGCTTATCGTCAGCGTCTTGCCTTGGCGCGGCTTGGGGGACGAACCCACGTCTACCAACGGAATCAGGGCAGCCCCGATAATCATCAGTATAATCATCGTGAGCAACAGGCTGAACGACGATACGCGATCCAGTATGTGAGTTTTCTCTTGCATAAGCCTTATTCCCTTCTCCTATATATAAGGTAATACACCAACGGTATGAAGAACAGGCTGACCAACGTGCCGGCCACCATGCCGACAATCAGGGTCAACGACAACGGGTATTGCAAGGCAGATCCCATATCGCCCCGGCTCAGGAAAGGAAGAATGGCCAGAATAGTCGTAAGCGAAGTCATGACAATGGGGCGCAAACGACTGTGCCCGCCGCGCCAAATAGCCGTAACGAGGGGCATCCCCTCCCGCCTCAACCGGTTCATCGTATCCACTTTCAGGATAGAGTCGTTGATAATGATACCGCTCATCACCACGATACCTATCATAGACATGATATTCAGCGACTCGCCCAACAGCCACAGGACAAGGAACACCCAGAACACATCGATTACGATTTCCGACAGGATGACCAACGGTTGCACGATGCTTTCGAACTGCGCGGCCAAGATGAAATACAGCAATGCCACAGCCACGCTCAACACCAGCACCAGTTCGCCTATCATCTCCCGGCTGGAATAATAATTGCCCGTAAACGATGCCGAATAGCGCGGGTCGGCCTTCACGAACCGTTCCGTGAAATCCACGATGCTCTCCACCGTACGGTCGTCCGCCGTAATCTTCACAGGATAGTAGTCCCCGCCGTTTCCGGAATACAGCCGTTTGAAGTCCTCGCCCTGCGTTTCCCGTATCAGGTAGCTCAAAGGTATGTCCACTCCTTCGTCGTTACGTACGGTGTACTGCAACAATTTACGGCTGTCCATACTGCGTTCGCCGATAATGACGGGTAACGAACGGGCACCCTCATTGATGGCATACACCTCATTCTGGCTCACCAACACCCTCAACCGGGCCTGTAAAGCGGCATACGACACATGGTACACCGCCATCTGCTCCGTGTCGGCCACGTATTGTATGTTGCGTTCGGAAACAACCGGCTGCACCGCCACCTCGGGAAAACGGCGCGACAAAGTGTCCAGAAAAGCCCGGGCTTCCTGTACATCGGGACGCCCTCCGCCCTGACGCTGCAAACGTATCTCCAAGTCCGCATCGTCATTGGAGAATATCAAATCGAAAATATTGCCGGACACGCCGAACTCCACCGTGCCGTGCGGATAGTGTTCCGCCATGTAGTTTCTTATCTTCTCCTGCGCCTGCCGCAAGGTTTCCCCGTCCTCCGCCTGAAAGTAGACCACGGCTTCGGACGTGGTAAGGTCTTCGGTATGGGACAGCACGAAATCCTGCACGCCGACCATCGCCGTAGAAGTCTGCACCAGTCCGTCCACCTGCTTCAACACATCCCCCACACGGACATCGTTCTCCTCCACCGAGATACCCGCGTTCCAGTCTATTTTCATCAGCGCATCGTTATGCTCCATATAAGGAAGACGTTCTTTCTCCAGCCCTTTATAGATAAGGAAGATGGCCGGGATAGCCAGACAAAAAGCCGTCACGCTCTTCACCGGATTCCGTAAAACCCATTTGATACCGCGTTCGTAGGGAGTATAAAAATTAAAATGGAACTTACGGTCGAGCACCTCTCCTTCCGGACATGTTTTTCTTTTCCGGTACAACACCATGAAATACACCGGAATGACCAACACCGCTACGAAAAGCGAGGCGAACAAAGCTATCGTGACGCCCATCGCCTGGTCGTAAAACAAGGCACCGGCGATGCCGCTCAGGAAAATCAACGGGACAAACACCGAACAGGTGGTCAGCACCGAACTCAACATCGGGGTGAACACCTCGTTCGTTCCTTTCACGAGGGCATCCGCAAGCGGCATCCCCTGCCGCCACCGCTGCATCACGTTGTCGATAACGATGATGGAGTTGTCCACAATCATTCCCACACCGAGAATCAGTCCCGACAAGGAGATGATGTTCAGAGAGATGTCTAACAAATGAAAGCTGAGCAGCGTCACAATCAGCGTCAAGGGGATGGTGATGATAATCAACAGCGGCAACCGCCAGTCTTTCATGAAAAGGAAAAGCACCAGACAGGCCAACACCGCCCCCACGTACAGGTTCTGTTCCAGATTGTCTATGGAGTACGTCAGCAGTCGGGTCTGGTCGCGCGTCAGGTCGAAACTGATATCCGGATATTCCTTCCTCAGGTCTTCCACCAGCCCCTCGATGCTCTCCTGCAAATCTTCCATCTGCGCGTCGTTCTGTTTGATGACGGCCATCGTCACGGCATTCTTCCCGTCGTGGCGCACCAGTCCTGCCCTCGATGCCAGTTTTTCTTCCACACGGCACAAGTCTTTCAACTGCACCAGACGGCCTTCGTGGTTGATATACACATTCTCAATGTCCTCCCGGTTCAGCAACTGCGAATCGAAATGGATGTTGTAACGGTACAACCCGTCTACGACGGAAAGCGCCCCGAGCGTGATATTGTTCGACTGGATGGCCTTGGACAAGGTTTCCATATCCAGCCCCATCGACAAAAGTTTCGCTTCATCCGGGATGCAAATGATTTCCGCTCCCGTCGTACCGGATATATCCACCATGGCCGTCTGCGGCAACTGCTCGATGCGCTTGCTCACGATGTTCCGTGCAAATTCGCCCAGTTGGGTGAACTTCATACCGGCCTTCGGCAAGCTGCCGTCTTTCCCGACCCCCTCGTTTTTCAACGACAAGTCCAGATAAAAGGCCGGGATGTCCATGGCACTGGCCTTGACCACCTTGGGACGTTCCAACTCCTTCGGCATACGGTTCATCGCCCGGTCTATCTTCTCGTTCACCTCGATGAATATCAGGTCGATATTGCTTCCCGGCTCGAACTCCATGAAGATGGAACCCGCGTCCATCCTCGATTCGCTGTGGATATCCTTCAGCCCGGCCACCTGCATCAACTGGCTGCGCAACGGAGCCACCACTTCGGCATCCACCTCGTGCACCGACGCTCCGGGATAAGACACCTGCACCGTAATCTGCGGGATGTCGATGTCCGGCATCAGCGACACCGGTATATACTTGAAAGAGATACACCCGATGGCGATCAATGCGATCAGGCACATCGTCACGGCAATGGGCCGGTGAATCAAATTGCGTACAATCATGGCGGTTTCCTTTCCTTAGTCCATCTTCTTTTCTCTCCTCGCGCGAGGGATGACCTCCGTCCCGTCGGCCAGGTTCAGGTTGCCCGACGTGATCACCACGTCGCCGTCCTCTATCTTCGTCTCCTTCCGCGCATTGCCTGTCACGGCATACTGGCTGATATTGGAATACACCACATCCACGTAAGTCCACACGGCGCGTCCCTCCTCCAACCGGAAGAGCACATGGAAACCGTCACGCATCACCACCGCGTCCTTGGGTACGACAAACATGTCCGGCACCTCCTTCTCGATGACGACCTTCACGTTCATCCCCTCCATCAATACATTGCCCCGGTTCCTGATTCTTGCCCGGATTTTCACCTGCCCCTTCTCGTCGATGGACGGATTCACCTCCGTCACCTTCCCCGTGAACTCCTCGTTTTCGTCCACGAAAGGAGACACGACGACCTTCTGCCCGATGCTCACCGACTGCAATTCGGCCTCTAAGATGCTGAACTCCACGTCGAACCAAGTGTCGTCTATCAACGTGCAGAACTTCTCCTTCGGCTGTTGGTAAAGTTTGCAGTCCATATCGGCCACGCGCCCTGCAAAAGGAGCATAGAGGTTGCACCGCTCCAGATTGAGCCGGGCCGTCTGCAAGGCATACTCCGCCGACGTATAGCCCGAAGTCACTTTGGCCCTCTTGAGAATCGCTTCCGGCACGTCGGCCATCGTCTCGTCATATCCCTGTCCGATAAGTTTGTCCACCAGTTCCACTTCCGCCTTCTCCATCTCCTGTTCGGCCTTGGCCAGTTCCCGCCGTGCGTCACGGTCGTCCACCGAAGCCAGCAACGCCCCCTTCTTCACCAAAGAGCCGTTCTTCACATGAATGGCATGCAACAGTCCGGTAGCCGGCATGGCCAGTTCGCTTTTGGCCGCCGCCCTCAACTTGCCGTTGCACTTGATTTGCTTGTTGAACACCACCTTGTGCAACATCATCGTATCCACATAATTCTCGTTCAGTTTCTGCACCGCGCCCTCCATGGCCTGTTCCTTTTCTTCGTCTTGTCCGTCCGTGTCCTTGCAGCCGCACACGGCTCCCCAGACGGCCCACACCACGAGGCTTATTCCCGTAATCCGTTTCATATCTGTCTGTCGTTAATTTACCAAATCATTAAAGTTCACCCCGATGTTCTCCTTGCGGATAAAGTCGTACAGCGTCAGTTTCTGTATGCCATAATAGTCCGTCCAGAACTGTTGCAGTTGGCTGATGTACTGGTGCTGTGCGCTTTCAAACTCCTCTTGCGCCGTGTTCAGTTCCGTCACCGTCACCGACCCGTTCTCGAACCGCTTCTTCATGATGTCGTAACGTTCGGCGGCTATGTCCTGCGCCCGGAGTGAAGTCTTGCACTGTTCGGCCTGGTTATTGAACTGCAACACCTTCGTCCGCACGTCGTGCGCAAATTCGATGTTAGCTTGTTCTATCTGGGTCTTGGTGATTTCCACGTCCGTCTTGGCCATGCGCACCTTTCCCCGGCCCATTCCCCAGTCGTAAATCGGAATGGTCATCGTAAGCCCCACCGTCTCATAGTCTTTCAGGCGGCGGTAGGCGGCAGGCAACTCATTCGCCGACTGGCTCAGTCCGAGCCTTCCGCGAAACTCCACCTGCAAGCCCCTGTTGGCCTTCGCCTCGGCCAATGCCCGCTGCGACTCCAACAGGTTCAACTGTTGTTCGATCGAATGCGACGACCCCGTCCATGCCTTGTCGAGCACCTGTTCGGCGTTCATCTCGATTTCCGGCATGTAATAAGGCGGCAACAGTTCTATGTCCCCGTAGTCCACAATGCGCAAATAAGAAAACAGGCTGAACAACTGGGTTCTCAGCGTGAGGCTCGTGCTGTTCACGCTCATCTTGGCGTTCAGCAACGAAAGTTCCATCTGCAACACCTCGCTTTTTGTGGTCGTCCCCAAGTCCAGCCTCTTCTTGGCAATCTCGAAAAGATGCTTCCGATCCTCGTAGTCCGCCACGCTTTGGCGGTAATTTTCCTGTGCCGAAAGCACCGTAAAGAACAGGTTCGTCACGTTGATGGTGATGTCCTGCATCGTTTCCAGATAAGCCCTCTGCGCATTCTCGTACTGCAGCGGCGCCGTCTTCTTCCGCCACTTCAGGGCATTGTAAGCCCTGATGGGCTGCGTATAATTCAGGATGAGAGGCACCGTGTTATACGTCTGCAAATCGTAGTTGAACTGGTCCAGCCGCGAGAGTGACGACTGCAACGACAGCGTACCGCCCAGAAACGGGATGTTCTGGTCCACGGACAAAGTCAGGTCGTTCGAGAGCGAGTTGTTGTCCACATAAGAGATACGCCCCGTGTCCGGGTCGCGGGCCTCCACGATAGAGCGGTCGAAGTTCATCACCCCGCCCGAAAGGTTCAACGAGGGCAGCAGTTCCGCCCGGTAAGAACGGTAGTTCCAGTACTGTCCTAAGAAACTGTAGCGGGCCACCTGCGCCGCATACGAATCCCGTTTGGCTATTTCTATGGCTTCCGTCAACGACAGTTTACGCACCTGTTGCGCCCCTACCGGCACGACAGCCACCCACAAGCACCACCAAGCACCACGCAAATATTTTCCTATTTCGCTTTTCATGGTATACCTATTATCTTTTTGTTAACTTCTTCGCTTCGTTTTTCATCTCCCGCACCGCCGGAGAATCCACCTTCGGCCTGAAAGCAATGATTTGCCGGGCCATCTCCTCCGCCTTGCGCATTTGTCCTTCCGCTTCATAAAGTTTCATCAACCGATAGAGCGGATACATGCGCCCCGGCAACATCCCGAAAGCCTTCCGGTAAGCCGATTCAGCCTCCGCCACAGCACCCAAATCCCGGTAGTTGTTCCCCATCAGTGTGTAAAACACGGGGTCACAACTTACCCTTGTGCCCTGACGTAGCATCGCATTGCTTTCGTTGTAACGCCCGGCCTCCCGCAACGCAGTACCAAAGGTAAACAAAAAATCCGGATAAGCTTTCAAATCCTCATACTTTTTGCGGTAATCCTCCAAAAATGCCACATCCTGAACGCCACGCACGCGACGGAACTCCTCGTATGCCTCCACGCGCCGGGCCGTACAGGCCGACAGGTGCCATACGCACCAACCGCCTGCGGCCACCACAGGCCACACGGCCGTCCTTTTCCACCACCGCACTTCCGCCGTTCCGGCCTCGAGCGATGCCGCCAAGGCCACCCAAGCCACAGCCAACGACAGGAACGGCCATAAGGCGAAAGGATAGGAAAACAGGGAAGAGACCAACAAGACCAACCAACCGTAGGCCGAGACCTCACCACGCCTGCACAACACCGCCAAGCTCCACAAGCCCAACACCAAGGCCGGAACGGCCCCCAACACGCCCTGTTCCACGCCTACGCCCAACACGCCGTTGAAGACATACTCCGGACTACCGGCCACCACCGACAGCGGCGAACCGGGACGCGCGGCAAAGAAAGCCTCCTGCGCTGCACCGTAGGCCTGCGCATAGCCGCCAAGCCCGTGCCCGCAAAGCCATTCCCCGGCCCAAGCCCGTCCGGCCACCATCGTCATCAGCAGACGCCCGTCTGCCGACCCTTGTTTCAGGAAGTAAGCCGCCACGCCGGCACACACCGCCACGCCCATCCCCCAAAGCACCATCCGCCGATGTGCCTTCCACAGCAGGCAGGCCGCTGCCACCGCCACAGCCACCCAAGCCGCACGGCTCCACGTGGCGACCAGTACGGGAAAGCAAAAAACCGCCACAGCCGCCACGCTCCAAGCCCCCACCCGGCTCCACCGGCCACGCCCGGCAAAGGCCTCTCCATGCCTGTACCACCAAGCTACGGAGACGGCCAGCACCACGGCCACGAATATGGCATACGGGCCGGGATTGAAAAACGTACCCGTCACGTCGAACAAATGATGCCGGGATGCCTCCCGACCCGCCAACTGCATGAAACCCGTCCAAAGCTCATAGCCGCCCGCCGCACACAGTCCGACCCACCAAAGCCGGGTAAAAGCCCTGCCGCAAAAAGGAATAACCAGCCGCAAGGCTACGTAAGCCACTCCCAAGGCCATGGCCTTGCCATAGACCTCCGCCGCCGGATAGGGCGACACAAACACATAATTCAGCGAAACGCAGACCCACCAAAACAAGGCCACGCCGTCCGCCCAATGCAGGCGCGGCAACCGCTTTCCCAAGCATACGGCCGTCAAGGCCAAGACGACCAAAGCCGCCACCGCCCGATAGCCCCAAACGTCCGACACGGAAGGCATCGCCTCCGTCCGCCACACGACAGGGGCGCACAACGCCGCCACCGCTGCCGCCGCCACGCCATACCTTATTATATATGTATATTGTTCCTTATTCATTGTTCGTCAGGTTTAGTCCGCGGCGTTCCCTCCGTTCGCGCCCCGTCACGGGATGGTGCGACTCCACCACACGGTCCACCACACCCACGATGTATTCTTCCGGAACGAAGCCCCAGTAACGGGAATCCTTCGAACCGTAGGCCATGTCGCCGCATACGAAATAATAATTCTTGCGGAAACGGTAGTACGGCAAAGGCCGACCGTCCGACAGGCACTGCCCGCGCTCACCGTCCCATGCCAACGCACGCCCCGTCTCCCATTCTATCGCCCGGCGGTAGATTTCCGCCTTGCGCCAGTCATCCATCCGCAGGATGTCGCCCCGACGGGGCACGTACACCGGCGGGATCTCCTTGATGGTATAGCCCAACACTGCCGTCTCCACCAGAATGTTGCGCATCGCATACCAAGGTATCAGGCTGTCCGGCGTTTCCTCCAACCACCGTTGCGCCTCCGGAAGCCCCAACACGCCCTCATAATGGCTGTTCACCGGGCGGCTGTGCACGAAAGATATCGTGTCGCCCGGCAAGGCCACCACGCGCTTCACGTACACGTAATTCATCTTGAAGCCGATGCGCCCCTTGTCATTCACGGGATAGTTGAACACCACGATATCGTTGTAACGCAGGCCGCGACGCCCCCGTGTGCGGATGCTCTCCATCCGACCGTCCGTAAAATCCAGCGACGTGTAGAGCCGCGCACCGAAAACCGTCTTGTCCACCCGCACCTTGTCGCCCGGAAGTAGCGTGGGCGACATCGAGTCCGACGGGATGACGAACGTGTCGGCCACCAAGGCGCGCCAACCGTAGTGTACGGCCACGCCCAACACGACGGCCAACCAGACGAGGCACACACCGCACGCCACCTTATACGCCACGCCCCATACCGCCTTCATCGTCCGCCCTCCGTTTCTTTACGGCGCACCCAGACCATCACCGCCAGGCCCGCCAACACGCAAACGCCGTAACGCCACGGCAGGCCTGCGTCCTCTTCCGTCATCTCCCCCACCATGACGCTCCGGCCGAACCGTGCCGGACGGAACACCGACAGGTTGCGCTTGGCACGCACGATGCCCCCGTCCACCACCATGAAACCAACCTCGGCACGCAGCAGCGACTTCAGTGTCACCTCGTCCGTATAGAAAACATCCATACCCGCCCCGCCGTTCAGGCCAGGAAGCGTCCACAGGCAGAAGGAGATGCGCCCCGCCCCGGCTTCGGAACGAAGGCCGGACAGCTTGCGAAGGTCGTCCGCCGTAAGCTCGCGCCGCGACACCACCGCCACCAAAGGCTTTGACCCGGACACCTCCATCAACGAATCCGTCACCTCTTCATAACGTCCGTCGTACACTCCGAAGCCCGGCACGGCGGACAGGGCCGCCCCACGGCCGAAAGGCAGGAAATCCACCGGGGGAAGCCACACCGCCGAGTAAAGGGGAACTGCCAAAGAGAAGACCGCACAGCAAGCAGTCGTGCGCCACCCTTTCAGACCGTGCCAAGACTCCGCCCGCACGCCCCACAGATGCCAGACCGCCAAAGTCCACAGCAACACGTTTTTCAATAGCGTAGCCCCGTGTCCCAACGTGAAAGCATCACCGAAGCAGCCGCAATCCTGCACCGACAACCCCATGGGAGAGAAAGCCAGCCAAGCCGTCAGCGCGGTAAAGGCAGACATCACCGCCACCGTACCCCAGGCCACCGCCTTGCGGAACACGCCCGAGAGCAGGAGCAGCCCCAAGCACAACTCCCCGGCACAGAGACACACCGACCATGCCAAGGGATGGTCGGCCACGAAGCCGCTCCAACCCCACACGCGGAAATACTCCGACAGTTTCAAAGACGTGCCGTAAGGGTCCACGCCTTTCAGCCAACCGGAGGCCACGAAGCACGCACCTAACAGCAAGGAAGGGATATGACGGATTATGCGTTTCATTTTATTCTCGTTTGCCTAACTTTTCTTCCACTATTTGCCAGAACATTTCCTTTATCTTCTCACTTCTTGATGGATTTTCCACCAACACGACTCGGTTGTCTTTGTCCAACAGGAAGGTATGGTATACGGCTTCTCTCGGAATATGGGGATTCTCTCGGATGAAGATTCCTGCCGTATCCACATGCACAGGAAGCAACGGAGCCATCGTTCTCATGGTGAAATAGAACTCTTCCAAATCTTTTTGCAACGGCATAAAGATAAAACAGAGCGACACACTCTTTCCATAGGATTCCAAATCATGAATCAGCCCGTCCCACAAGTACATTGTTTTTAACCCACAAGAAGAACATGCCACCGTATCGGAATAGACCACCAACTTAAAGTCCGTGTCATATCTCTCCTCACTGACTACCGTGTCTTTACCATTCCACATGCAACGCATCTTGTCCAAGGATAGCGAAACCGGACGGGACTGCAACTGCACGATGCCATCCTTAAAGTCTTTCTTCCCCGTACACGATACGAAGTAAAGAGCGGTCAGCAACAATAAAACACCTGTATACCTCATATATCACTTCAATTTATGGAAGAACACCATATGTTATTTCCATTATCTAAACAGTTCAAATGATATTACTTATCATTTAAGTTCATAATTCAAAACATGCAAATCATTATCCATTGGGGTTCGAAATATAACCCTCTTATTTATTGAATCATAAACCATATCGGACACAATGGTATCTATATTAATTTTCTTGATAGGATTTCCATTATAATCATAGACTTCAATAGAAGATGTTCCTGAAAGCTCTGATGTTCGTACGTCTTTTTGCGATAAGAGATAAATATACTCTCGACATATTACATCTGTATAATATACATCATCCCTACTCCTTTCCTTACCATCACCTTGCATAATTAATCCGGGATTTACATGATGTGAATTTGACAAAGATGCAATCATAAAACGATCGATATGTTGAAAAGCAAAAACAACATTATCATCTGTCACACTATACGAAAAATCGCCAAATACAGAATTCCTATCTATATTACCATCTGAAAATACAATTGAATCCACGGATACTAGCGTTTCAATATCTGCAATTTTCCATGAAACTTCTTTAGGACTATGTGTGACATATGCAAAAGCCGAAGATGAAACAGACCTTACTGAGTTTAAAGGTATTTGAGTAGCCATGTCTTTCTTTTTTTGAATAGAATACATACTATCCTTCCTTACCACATTATAAATGCCTAATCGCATATTGTCAATAACAATATAGACACTATCATACTTTGGTATCAAATGAGGGGAAATCCATTCATTTTCTCCCTTTCCTTTGCGCCCAAACTCCCCAATCACATGAAAATTCGTAGTATTAAATACATAATAAGAAGGATAGTCTCCACGATTCCTACAAATCAGGACGGTGTCAATGATATTCCATTCTTTTATATCCATGACTTCCGTTATTATTACAGGATAAGTACTTAACGAAACTATGGAATCAAACTCTCGGGAATTATATTTTTCTTCCCAACTTGATGCTGCGTCCTTATTGTTACATGACACAAAAACGACAGCAAATGATAAACATATTATAATTTTTTTCATAAATCACACGTTATTAGGTTTCATGCTCTTTCACGTGAAAACGTTTAAGAGCATGAAACTTGATTTCAAGGTAAATCAAACACAAGTTCCTGACGGATTATAACCATGTCTGAGTTCTTGGCAGCAGTCATAGAATTCTTCCTCCTTTTCCCAAAAGCGACCCTCTGAATTCCAACTTCTGTAACCATTTTCATAATTACAATCATCTCCCTCATTATCAGCCAACGCTTCCGCATTCGCCAACAACAAGTCACTCTCACTTTCTCCTGTGTAGGCATCATAAGTGCGATACCCGGCGTAGGCCGACAAGCCCAACACTACTGCGCCCAACAAGGGCGCGAAGAATTTTTTTCTATTCATATTACTTAAAATTTTAATTATTATCGGCAGAAATATCTCTACCGATTTTCCTTATCTACATCCTATTACGTTTGAGCTAACGATTCCACTTACACGTAAGCCATACAATCTTCTTGTTTTAACGTTTTTTACATTTCATTCCTTATACTGAGACTAACTCATCGCTCCCCCTCACCAAAAACATTGTTTCCCGTTCTCATAAGTAAAGATACGCTCTTCCTTCCCCTTCGTATGGTTATGCAAGAGGAACAAGGCATTGGATGGTGCATTGCGATAGACCAACACAGCATCCATCGTACCCGTCTGCCGTCCTAAAGAGACCCACTTGCCCCGTTTCCAGTAAAACAGCTCGTACACTTCACCGTCACGGATGAAGTTATCATCATTACGAGGCAAGAACACGATGCGTTTCAATCGCACCGGTTTATCCCACGAGATACCCACCCAGACATCCTTCCATTCATGGGAATCATAGTAAGACAGAACATCACCATCAAACAGCTTCTCCGGACGGCAACCATCACGCACATGGAAATTACCGGAAAGACACCCTATGGGTATTGTATCGCCACGGTCATCAAACAACGTGATTTCCGCCATGTTACCATGAGAACCCTCAGGGGAAAGGTAACGGAAATAGCGGCAAACATGGGTGCTGTCGAACACAATTTCATGGAATTTGTTGTCTTGGAGATTACCTATCGTAGCCACAGTGGAGACATCCGTGAAACTTGAATCACCACTAATCTGGAACTTTCCGCCGTGTACGGCTTTTAAAAATTTGCCGGATTGCCCCTCGCGGAATTTACGTTTCACTTCCAATGTACAGAGATTGGATTCGTCTGGAACAAACCCATGCGTATTTCCATCTTTGTCGAGCAAGAACGCATCTCCGGCACACATTACGCCCTTAGACGTATAATATACCGGAAGATAAACGACATCCCGTCCCATTCCTTGGAACTCGGCATGCCGTCCCACGATCCGCCCCCAATGCACAATCTTCCAATCACGGTTGTTAAAAATGGACAAATACGCAAAGTGCATACCTGAAGTTTTTTTGTACGTCAATGGTACACGGATGTCTGAGACCGGGACATAGTCGGCCGTCACATCCATTAAACAAGGGGTATCAAACAGGGGAGGAAGTGTTTCACTTTCAGATGCACGCATATATAATGACTCAGGACGTTTCTCGTAGGTTTGGCGGAAGACTTTGGGTATGCGGTCATCCGTACGCTTTTGGAAATGGTCACCTGGGTATTCACCATACCCCAACGGCATACTCACGCCCCCACCCCACAAAATGGCACACCATTCATGCCCCATCGAACGGTTACCCCATTGAGGGACAAAATCAAGGGCGGCAGGAAGCCCCAACGCACGGAGCAATGCCACACAGGCACGGGAATACTCTTTGCAGGAAGCGGACTGTACACGAGAAAGGACAGTCAAAGGCAAATCCGGCAAACGAATAGACGGATAATAGATCTTCGACCGCTCCAACTTATATAAACGACTGTTGGCCACACCATAAGAATACATCTTGTTAGGTACGGATTGGACATAACTTTCCGCCTCTTCCGGAGTAAGAGCATAACTGCCGCGCCAATCCGTAGGAGGTTCATGGCCAATCCGGTAAGGCAGGACATAACGGCAGAATGTTTTGAAATCATAATGGCTGTTCCAGTTGCAATGCCAGACCTTGAAGGCACTATCGATTTGCGATATCAGATAACTTGCAGTCAAATGCTCCACATCATATAGCCTGTTTTCCGGTCTTAAAGAAAGATTCAGTGCCCCACTGTAACGTGACAAAAGAGCATCATACTGCCTTTTCCAATAATCACGGTTTCCACGACATTGGGTAAAAAGACTATCCATGCTGAAGTAAAAGCCTTCGACCGCTGGGGTGTCATACCAATAATGTGCATCCATGTTTTCAATCAGGAAACGGGCAGCCTCAAGCTTCAGGCCACTATCTTGGTAATGTACCAAAACCTTTTCTAATTCCGTTCGGTTCACTGACGATTTCTTTAACGAATCATTTACACGTTTATTCGTACAACAAGAAAGAGACAACACGAAACCTACTGTCATAATTACGTTGCTTTTATATCTCCACATACGTTTTTTATATTGGTTATATAACCTAATACGTTTAAAAACATTGTCATACTTATGCGAGGAGATCTTTTTATTAAAAAAATTAAGGATTATTATCGTCCACCCTCCGTTTCTTTACGGCGCATCCAGACCATCACCGCCAGGCCCGCTAACACGCAAACGCCGTAACGCCACGGCTGGCCTGCATCCTCTTCCGTCATCTCCCCCACCGTGACGCTCCGGCCGAACCGTGCCAAAGCTCCGTCCAAAGATGCCAAACCGCCAAAGCCCACAGCAAGTTTTCAAAAACATGCTTCATCTTTCAGGGTAGTTTACAATCTTCTGGAACACAACAGATTCCGGTGAAGGATGTACTCATCCATCCTTCAGCCTTCTTTCAGCGACAATCATCCCCAACCGGCATCCCCATGCCTCCTCCGGTGAATGCCCGGTGAACCCTATAGATAAAGAAAGTTCACCTTAACAACCTGTAAACCAACAAGTCTGAAGGATGCGAATGGATTTTTCCACATATATCCTTGTATGGAGGGAAGAGGCATAGAAAGACAAACAAAGAAACCGAAAACAATTACCGCAAACCGGAAAATCAATCGCAGCACAACGATTTTCCGATTTACGGCAAAAATAAGAGACGAAAAAGGAGAACTAAAGGCCCACTTCTCTCTTGCCCGCCCTCTTCAAGAACCAACGGAACACTCCCAAAGTATCAAAAAATATTTTATACCCTTTCACTTTGATTTCTTGCGATAATTCCTTTTCTTTGTATTTGCATAAACCCTAAAATAAATATCTTATGGGCAAACTCAAAGACAGATACATACGATTCGACTGGGCCATCAAGCGGCTGCTACGCGACAAGGCCAACTTCGCCGTGCTGGAAGGGTTGCTCACAGTGCTCTTCGAGGACAAGACACAAATCGTGGAAATATTGGAAAGTGAGGGGAACCAGTTGGCCGAGACCGACAAGTTCAACCGCGTGGACATCAAGGCCAAGAACAGCAAAGGCGAAATCATACTCGTGGAGGTGCAGAACACGCGGGAGGTTTATTATCTGGAACGCATACTTTACGGCGTGGCCAAGACCATTACCGAACACATTTCATTAGGCGAAAGCTATGGAAACATCAAGAAAGTGTACTCCATCAGCATCGTCTATTTCGATTTGGGCAAGGGTAATGATTACCTCTACCACGGACAGAACCGTTTTATCGGCGTGCACACTTCCGATGAACTGCAAATCTCGACCAGGCAGGAGAATGCCATCCTGCCCAAGTACCCAAGAGAGATTTTCCCGGAATATTACATCATACGCGTGAACGAGTTCGACAAGGTAGCAAAGACGCCACTGGAAGAATGGGTTAACTACCTAAAGACAGGGGAAATCGAACCCGATACTAAAGTGCCGGGCTTAAGCGAAGCACGGGAGAAACTGAAATATTACAGTATGGCTCCCGCCGAACGCTACGCCTACGACGAGCATCTCAATGCCATCATGATACAAAATGACGTGTTGAGCACAGCCAAACTGGAAGGATTGACGGAAGGACGGTCGAAAGGGAGGGAAGAAGGACGGGAAGAAGGACGAGCGGAAGGACGGGAAGAAGCACTCCTATCCACGGCACGGAACCTGAAGGCCATGGGGCTTTCCATGGAAGATATTTCTCATGCCACCGGGCTCTCCAAAGAAGACATCTTGAAATTGTAGGTTTCTTGTAGGGTGTCATTCCGGCGCACACCGTCGCATATATACCCGAAACGAATCATCACAAACCGGAAAACCAATCATAACACAATGGTTTTCCGGTTTGCGGTAAGAATAAATTATCTATTCAAACTCATAATCCAATACGTGTAAATCATTATCCATTGAAGGACTGAAAATAACCCTTTTGTTTATTTTATCGTAAACCATATGAGACGCTATGATATCTAAGTTTATTTTCTTCATAGGATTCCCCTCATAGTCATAAACCTCTATGGAAGATGTTCCTGACAATCCGGATGTCTCCACGTCTCCCTGCGACAAAAGGTAAAAGTATTTCTTTCCGCATACCACATCCGTATAATACCCTCCGTCTTTCATCCTTTCTTTTCCGTCACCTTTCACAGCTAACTCCGGTAGCACATGCCGCCCATCAGACAATGAAGCAATCATAAAACCATCCTGATAAAGGTAAGCAAATACGGCATGCCCAAACGCCACATCATACGAAAAATTATAAAGCGTGGAACCGAAACCAATGAAAATAAATGAGATTTCGAAGTGTTTAAAAGAAAACAAAAGCATAACAAAAGAAAATAAAGTAGCTATATTACAGTGTTTTATAAACATTTTCTCTTGGGAACAATCCATTAAATCATCTTAATGCATTGCAAGTTCTTTCGGGATTATTGGGAACATCTACGGGAAATACATTATCTTTGTAATCAGAATCAAAATAATGGATGGAATATGAAGACAAGTGTATTTCTCAAAGAGGTAAAAGACGAGAACAAGCAGGGCATTTCTTGCATCGGCTTTCGTGTGCGTGATAAGGAGATTGACATTAAGGTTGTCTCCGAGTTGCAAGTCGTGACCAAGTATTGGGATGTCGATGCTCTGCGGTATCGCCGTAACAATACTGTACCCAAGGATGAGCAGAAGCATATCCCGGAAATGATAGCTTCTATCATAGAGCATGCGGATAGCACTTTTGACAGGAACAAGGCTGACAGTGACTGGCTAAGATTGGTCATTGAAGACAAACTCCATCCTATCCGTGCATTTGAGCGAAACCATCCCGGCTTATTGGCACGGATGACTGAGTATATTTCGCAACACGGTGGTACACGGCAAACCAAGGCTCAGATTGAGAACTTGCAGCGGAAATTGACCAGATACATTGCATACAACCGAGAAATTCTTGGCAAGAGCGACTTCAATCTCTTTGTCGAGAATATATCATTGGAAGACTTGAATGACTTCCGTGATTATATTGTGGCAGAAAATCAGCTACACCTGGAACATCCGGATTTTTTCAGCAGATATATCCCTGCTAAATACAAGCCGAGGGCTAAGTCCAATACGACCATTATCAATACGATGAACCTGATGTGTGTATTTCTTCATTGGTGCAAGCGGATGGGATATACACAGAATGAGTCGTTCTTGCAGTATGGTTGTAAAGTTCCGGTTTATGGCGACCCGTTCTATCTTACCATTGAGGAACGCAATATCCTTTATGATGCTGATCTTACTGATATGCCGCTATTGGCTGTAATTCGTGACATCTTTGTATTCCACTGTTATATCGGTTGCCGTGTCGGTGACTTGTACAAACTAACCGGAGAGAACATCAAGGACGGCTTTCTTGAATACATGCCCCAAAAGACAAAGAAATGCGAGGCGAAGACCGTAAGAGTTCCGCTTCATGATAAAGCCCGGCGTATACTTGAGCGTTATGACAACTTTGACACCGGTGGTAAGTTGCTTCCTTTCAAATCTATTGTTATCTATAACAATGGTATAAGGGAGCTGCTCAAACATTGTGGCATAGACCGGATGGTGACTGTCCTTGATACCCATGGCTACAAGACCGTCCAGAAGCCTTTGTATGAAGTAGCCAGCAGTCATACCGCCCGCAAGACTTTTGTCGGTAACCTGTATAAACAGGTGCCGGACCCGAATCTTATCGCATCCATGTCCGGGCATGTGGAAGGCAGTCGTGCCTTTACCCGATACCGCAACATAGATGACGACATGAAGCGCAAACTTGTAGATATGATTAACTGACCCATTAAAGACAACGATTATGAAGGTAACAGCATTCATCAGAAAGACAGCATCCAAGAATAATGTAACCGACCTGGCTCGTGTGTATTTCCGCCTTCGAGACAAGGATGGCGTTGATATCAAGGCGGCAAGTGAACTTTCTATCAGTCCCAACCACTGGAGCGCAGAGAAGCAAGGCTACAAGTCCCGTGTCGCTCTGGTGTCTGACGAGAAACGCATGCAGTTTGACAAGGATATACAGAACATCACCCATCTCATCTCGAAAGAATATCATCGTGGGGTTGACGGGAAATGGTTGCAGGCACTTATCGAGGAATATCACCACCCCAACATCAACATTTATGGCGGTAGCAAGGGGGAGGAATACAGGTTGGTCACTCAGATACAACACTATATAGATGAGACTCCACTTGCACAAGACAGCAAGAAACACCATCTCAGCAATATTGATAAGATTAGCCGGTACGAACTCTTCCAGCGTGAAGTAATGCATCGGCGTGGTTTCCAACTCATAATAGGAACTATCACACCGGATGATTTGCGTGAATTGAAGCGTTGGATGCAGGAAGAGCATTGTTATGGGGAGCAGTTTCCACTGTTCTATAAGGATATTCCGGAAAGCAAATACAAGCAGGTTCGTTCAGAAAACAGTATCACCGGCAGCTTTTACAGAATCCGCACCGTTATCAAATGGTGTATCAAGAAAGGTATGACCAAGAGCAATCCGTTTGACCAATACCAGATAGCACAACCGATGTATGGCGACCCATTCTATATGACCTTGGAGGAGCGTGACAAAGTTTATTACGCTGACCTCAGCCAACTTGACCCTTGTTATGCGGTATATCGGGACGTATTCATGTTCCAATGTCTGATTGGCTGTCGGGTTAGCGACCTTAATTCACTGACCAGAGCGAATCTGGTGGACGGCTGCATCGAATATATTCCACAGAAGACCAAGCATGAGCACGCCAACACCGTGAGGGTTCCGCTTAATCAGAAAGCGCAAGATATATTGGCTCGCTATAGCGATTTGGAAGATGCACTGCTGCCTCGCTTTACCCATACCATGTACAACAAGATGATTAAACGCATCCTGAAGTATGTCGGCATTGACCGCAAAGTGAGAACGCTGAATCCCAAGACACGACAGGATGAAGCACGCCCGTTGTGGGAAGTGGCTACAAGCCATACCGCCCGCAAGACCTTTATCGGCAATCTGTACAAGCAGGTGAAAGACCCGAATCTCATTGCTTCCATGTCGGGGCATACTGAGGGAAGCCGTGCCTTCGCACGATACAGGAAGATTGATGACGAGATGAAGAAAGAGCTGGTCAACCTGCTTGACTGATGCTTACACCTTATTATATATGCCAACAATGGATACAAAAGTTACGAATCAGGAAAAATTTGAGGCATTTAAGGCTGGAATCCTCAAATGGAAGAACGAACATAGGGAAGATTATAACGAGTTTGCCCGACAGATGGGCAACTGCAACGAAGCATACTACTGTCATATATTTCGCACCATCATGTTCAGGGCACCACATATAGCCAAGGTGTGGAAACTGAGTTGGGGTGATGATGCAGATGAAAAATTCGAATCGACCTTCATAAACTTCAAACAGGGCAACGTGCCGGAAGAAATGGAACGGCTGTTTGCTGAAAAGGAAGATGGAAATAAGTTAGGCAACAATCTATGGAATAGATTTATGAGGTTCCTCGGCAAGAAACCCAAAGTGAAGTTGTCAGCCCCATTGGTACTCAGTTGGCTACTTTATGGCAAAAGTTTTGAGACGATGGTTTCCATGACAAACAAACAGATGAACCGCTCCGGTGCTGAACGAACAGACAGGATGCGCTGCTTGTTTGTAACGAAGCAGATAATCTCCGTCAGTATCAAGAACGGCTATCGCACCGAGGAGGATTGGGAACGCTACTTTGCCATGGAGAAAGCTGTGGATAATGGCAATATGGGGGAATGGGCATTGCAAGATGCTTTGAGTGAGCTGCCAACGGTGGATTCAGAAAATGAGCCGGAGGAAGTTCCTGCTATTGTCACTGCGCCAAAGCCAACGAATCCAGGCAGAAAGAAGTCGAAAGATTGTCCGCTTATTGACTATCTGCCAAGCGACTGCGGAGCAGCCATCATCAACCGTCTTCGAAAATATCTGGTTTCAAATCCCTCTGCCATCCGGCAGGCACTGCCCTACTTTGTGCTGACCAAACTTGAAGCAGTCAAAGGACTGGGTGCAGCCAATGAGTATGCCGCCGCTATGGTCAAACAATTCCCTGACGTGGAACAGCTCAAGAGCGAAAGCTCTATCCGTCAGGCTGTAGGCAAGCTCGACAGCAATGACACGCTGATGCTGGTCAAAGAGGGCAAGCTCCAACTGTGCCGCCTTATTGAGAGTGATGAGAATCAACAGCTGATGATGCAATTGGAATATGACATAAAAGCCATAGTAGAACATACCAAAATCAAGGTTTAACCAATAATTTCCGTACAGAAATACTACACTTATAAATATTTGTGGTATCTTTGTACAGGATTTACAAAGTACTAATATGGGAAACGAAAAGAATCATATCGGGTTTACTTCTGCTACGATGGCAAAGGAAAGCGGACGAACTGCCTACTATAAGTTGCTTGACGAGGCTCGCAACGGTGATATGGTGCGTGTCCGTCGTGGTGTATATGCCAATGCTGAACAGTTGGCAGACATCATGATAGATGTAGATATGGTAGTCCCCGGCGGTGTGCTCTGTCTGTTTTCCGCTTGGAATATTCATGGCTTGACCACCTCACTTCCACAGGCTTATCATATTGCAGTCAAGAGAGGTCGTAAGATAACCCTGCCAGAATATCCCACGATTGAACTCCATCACCAAACCGAAAGACTTTTCGACATAGGTGTAGAAGAGATGGTGGTGAGCGGTTACCATATACATATATATAATAAGGAACGTTGCGTATGCGATGCTGTAAAATTCCGCAATAAGGTCGGAATGGATGTTTGTGCAGAGGTAGTGAACAATTATTTGGCTCTACCGAATCGCAACCTGTCAAAGCTGATGGAATACGCAGACAAACTGAGAGTAAGGAAAATTTTGGAACAATATATCGCAATAAAGCTATGAGTGAGATAAAAAACTATGGAAAGTCAGTACGCGCACGCCTGTTGAATGTAGCCAAGCATGAAGAAATCTTCTTCCAGACCATCCTGACCCGGTATTTTCAGGAGCGTCTGCTGTATCGTATTTCCCAAACCCGGTACAAAGATAACTTCTATCTGAAAGGCGGTGCATTGATGTATGCCTATGAGCGTTTCGCAGCCCGTCCCACCTTGGATATAGATTTTCTTGGCAATAGAATCAGTAACGATGGGCAGCGCATTATCGATGCCTTCAAGGAAATATGTGCTGTGGAATGCCCGGTTGATGGAGTGTTTTTTGCTACCGATAAGATAACCGCCAAAGAAATAACGGAGTTTAAGGATTACCACGGCATCCGGCTCAGCATACCTGTAACCATGGATACTATAACGCAGGTAATGACTATGGATATCGGTTTCGGGGATGTCGTTACTCCCAATCCTGTCAGTCTTGACTATCCGCTTCTACTTGAAGACTTGCCGGAAGCAAATATCTTGGCATACTCCATTGAGACTGTTATCGCCGAGAAGATGCACGCCATTATAGACTTGGCAGACCAAAGCAGTCGCATGAAGGATTACTATGACCTTTACCATCTTCTCAACGGTTTCACTTTTGATGAGACTATCCTGCAAGAAGCTATTGTACGTACTTTCCAAAACAGGCACACGCCTTATACGGCTGATACAATGTTCTTCGGTCAAGATTTTCCCAATCATCCGGAAATGCAAATTCGTTGGTCGGCTTTCTTGAAAAAATCTACAATAAAAAACGAGATGTCGTTTGCAGAAGTAACAAAGTGGTTGCAAGAAAAGCTTGCACCGTATTGGGAAGCATATAGCAAGACAGAATAGGCTCAATCCAACTTGTTCCTTAAGCCAAATTGCACTGATTTGCATTGTCAGAAATTGTCTTATTTGGCATGACAAATCTGACAATCTGCTTTATTTCAATCTCTTACATTCTTAGACTAATTTTGCACCGTCAATCCTTCTCCCGGGGATTTGGCGGTGTCTCTTTTTTATGTGCCATCGGAAGAGGGGCATCAGGGATTTACAGTGATGGTCATTAGTAACACTAAAATTTAAGCTTACTATGGCATTAAATTTACAATCCTTGGTTGAGCAGGGTGCCAACGTCAGAATCGAAGTGACCGCTGCCGACCTCAAGATGTTTGGCGAGAGCATCGCCGAACAGGCTATCATGGCATACAGACGTGAGATAGAGAGTGCCCGAAAGAACACCGAAGAAGAGACCTATTATAACACCCGTGAGGTGAAGGAACTTCTGAATGTCTGTGACGGTACCCTCAATCTTTGGGCGAAACGCAGTTATCTCGTACCTGTCAAGGTCGGCAACAAGAACATGTATGCCAAGAGTGATGTGCGTAGGGTGCAGACCGGTGGCAGAAGTGAAACCGTTACCGGCTATTGCCGCAGAAAGGAGGCATAGCTATGGGTATCGCACAAGTAATCAGCAACAGGGTAATGACGGATGTGCAGAACATCCCGGACACAGGCTTACCCATCACCGTTTTTCCAGAGAAGTTGCAACAGATTATCCTTGAAATGGTTCGGTATGAGGACTACAAGGTGGAGTTTCTTGTGGCTGCAATGCTCTCTGCCACCTCCGCTGCCTTGGGTGGTGCCTACCATATCAGGGTCAAAGGGCAATGGACTACCAACGCTGCGTTGTATATCATCCTCGTAGGCAAGCCCGGACTGGGCAAGACACCGCCGTTGGAGTCTGCTTTCAGGCCGATTCGCAGGCACGACTGTGTGCAATTGGAGAAGTTCAAGACGGACATGGACGCTTACCGGAACGCAGTCAAGGAGAGTAAAGGTGAGTCAGGATTGGACAAGCCTGTTTTGGCTCGCATTATCGTTTCCGACTTCACACCCGAAGCTCTGATACGAGCGCACAACAACAATCCGCGCGACATCGCCATTCTCGTGGATGAGATAATGGGGATGTTCAACAGTGCCAACCGCTACAACAACGGACAGCTGATAGAGCAACTGTTGACGGCATGGAGCGGTGGTGCATTGGATGTGGTGCGCGCAGGCAATCCCATTCCCATACATATCGAGCAGCCTTGCATCAATATGATTGGTACCACGCAGACCAAGCGTATGCGGGAACTCTTCAAGAAGGGTTATGAGGAGAACGGACTGCTTGACAGAATTCTCTTTATACTTCCCGGAAGTCAGGAACTCTCACTTTGGACGGCATCTGAAGATAATTCCGCGCATGAAAAGTCCGCTCACGCTTTCGGGGCATGGCAAGGTATCATGGACAAAGTATTGGCATTGGACTATGCAAACAGTGACGATGACACCCAACCGGTTTCTCATCTGATAGACATGGAACCCGAAGCGAGGAATCTGTTCATTACATGGCACAACCATACCATCAGACAGACCAATGCCATTACGGATGAGCTGTTGATAGAATCACGACCGATGAAAGGCCCGGCACATGTAGCCCGTATGGCACTGCTCCTGCAAGTTTTAGGATTTGCCTGTGGGGAAAGCCATCTGCAATTCGTGACGAGATCTTCCGTAGAGGGAGCGATAAAGTTGTTCGACTTCTTCGAGGATAGTTATCACCGGATAAGGGAGTTCGTCTCCACCGATGCCTGTGACGAACCGACCAAGGAACTGCTGGATATGTTGAACGACAGTTTTACCACTACCGATGCACTGGCAGCCGGCAAGCAGATGTCCATATCCGAGCGGACAGTGATGAACTATCTCCGTGAGCTGCAGACCAACCGCCTTGTCCGCAAAATTCGGAAAGGTGAGTACCGGAAAGTCTATGCCGAGGGTTGTGCCGAGAGTGATTCCAATACCGATACCGAGAACCCAAACTGCAACATCTAACCCCATTTGCACTTTGCAGATGTTGCAGTATTGCAGTTTCAAAGGGAGGATTTTGTCTTATCGTTCCTGCAAACTGCAAGAACTGCAAGCTGCAAACGTTGCAGAACAATTTCAGAACAGATATGGAAAATTACAGATTTCACTTGGAGAAGTACCATCCGGGCAACAAAACCACCTGTCCGAAATGTGGACACAGGGCTTGCTTTGTACGCTATGTGGATGACCAAAACACAGTGGCATTTCCTGACTATGTCGGCAGATGCGACCATGAGCAAAGTTGTGGCTATCACTATACCCCCAAAGACTACTTCCGTGACCATCCGAATGTGGCAGAGAGGTTGAGTGGTGAGCCGAAGCCGGTCATACCCCCTACGCTATCTATGCCCGAAGTCACTCCGCCCTCTTTTATCGACAAGTCTGTCATGGAACAGACCTTATGCCGCTATGACATCAACCCCTTGTACACTTATCTTGCCGGGACGATAGGCAGAGAGCATACGGAACGAATCTTCCGATTGTACAATGTCGGCACGTCAAAGAAGTGGCAGGGTGCAACGGTGTTCTGGCAAGTTGATGCCACGGGCAAAGTGCGAGGCGGTAAAGTAATGGGTTACGACAGCACTACCGGGCATCGCATAAAATTTCCGCACCCGCACGTGGGTTGGGTACACAGCGAACTGGGCTTGGCTGATTACCATCTCACCCAATGCTTCTTTGGCGAGCATCTTCTTCGCTTATATCCCGGCAGGACTGTCCTTGTGGTGGAGAGCGAGAAGACTGCTATCATTGCCGCTCACTTCATGCCGGATGTGATATGGATTGCCACCGGTGGCAAGAACGGTTGCTTCAACGAACGGGCTGCACAAGCGTTGGCTGGAAGGGATGTTATTCTGATGCCCGACCTTGGAGCTACTGGTGAATGGCGCAAGAGGCTGCCGATGCTCACTAAGATATGCCAGTCCGTTTCCGTCAGCGACCTGCTGGAGCAGATGGCTACAGACGAGCAGCGAAGCCAAGGACTCGACATCGCCGACTTCCTCCTGATGGAAGATACCGCACAGATGATTCTGCAAAAGATGATTAACCGCAATCCCTGCCTTCAGACACTGATAGACACCTTCGGCTTGGAATTGGTAGAGGAATGATGTGTGGACAGCTTGCTGTCCTGAGAAAAGGGCTTTATAAAATGCCGTAGCTTATTAGGGCATTTTCGTCTTCACCCCTCTGCAAGTGGCAAAGCAAAAAAGACCCATAAGCGGACTTCTCGTCCGAAGACGGCATGTTTCTCCTTACAGGATACGGCATTTTATAAAACCCGACAAGGATTTTTAGTAACTCAAAAAGATTATAGAAGATGAATACGCAATACGCTGTGTGCCACCTTCAGCGTGGCAGTGGCAACGACAGCGGTATGTCGTGCCACATAGAAAGAAAAGATGCCAAGGGCAAAACTTATGTGCCGGATAATGCCGATGCAAGCCGCACGCATCTCAACCATGAACTCATCAACTTCCCTGAGGGGGTAAGGAACAGGACGAATGCCATCCAACACCGCATAGACAATGCCGGACTTCACCGCAAGGTGGGCAAGAATCAGTGCAAGGCCATCCGCATTATCCTCACGGGTACCCACGAGCAGATGGTGAAGATACAGGATGACGGGAAGTTGGAAAAATGGATAGATGCTAACCGCCGTTGGCTCAGTGATAATTTCGGTGATGAGAATCTTGTGTCGCTCGTTTTGCACATGGATGAGAAAACTCCCCACCTGCACGCAACCATAGTCCCCATCGTAACCGATGAACGGAAACGCAGGGAACGCGAGGGGGAAAAGAAATACCAGACCCAATCAGGTCCCCGTCTTTCAGCGGACGATGTGATGAAGCGGTATATGCTGAAGCATTATCAAGACACTTATGCCGCTGCCATGAAACCGTTCGGCTTGGAACGAGGCGTTGTCGGTTCAACGGTCAAGCATCGTGTCAATTCCGACTACTACAAACAGCAGATGCAGCAGTGTGAAGATGACATAGCCAAGCTGCATGAAGAACTTGAAAAAGCCAAGGAGGGCAAGAGTACCATCCTCGCATTCTTTGGCAGAGGCGACCTCGCCAAGGCAAGGAAAGAGTTGGCAGGAAAGGATGCAGAACTGGCACAGTTGAGGGAGAGGATAGCTCAACTCGAAGCGGAGAAACTGGCACTGAAGCAGAAATATACCGTCCATATCGCATCACTCAGGAATGGCTATCAGAAGGAAATCGATGCAGTCATCCGAAGAGCGGAAACTGCGGAGCAAAATTCTGCCGACAAAGACAAAGCGATTGAGAGGCAGAAGAGGCGCATCAGCGAACTTGACCGCAAAGCCAATCCAGAACGTTACCGACTGTCATCGGGTGCAGAGCTTGTCACTTACAAGTTTTTGGGCAACAACCCTTATACCCACACGCTCAAAATCTGGACAAGGGTTGGCGATGTAGAGTATTCACCTGTCACCTATCTGTCCGCTTCCGACCGTACACTCAAGGCTTTCGCCGATGGAGAACTGACCGAATATGAGTTTGTCAATGCTTTCTTCTCTGCTGCCAAGCAAGTCAATGCAGAGCAGCTAGCCTTGCTCGGTGCTACAATGGAGATGGCAATGGGTGGCCCGGCACAGCCACATGTCGGTACCGGTGGCGATGGGACTACTTCAAATCTGCCGTGGAGGGATAAGGATAAAAACAATAAAAATAGAGTCTATGGAAAGAAAACTAGGTAAAGAGCAAGCGGAAGGTGTGTCAGTAAAGCTTTGTTTCCGACCATCTGCCCATGTTGAGAATAAAGGCCGATTATACTACCGGATTATCATCCACAGAATTTGCCATTTGCATAATAGTGCATATATGATTTCCTCTGCTGAATGGAGTGACAAAACCGGTATAGTCATTGCTGATAATAATGCCTTAAGAAGAAAAGAACTGCTCGCGATTAAGTTACACACCCAATGGGAGATGCGAAAGATTGTTTCTATAGCAAGAACGATGTTGGCTGAATGTGACGAAGCAGACGTGAATGCAATTCTTTTGGAATTTGGAACTGCAAAGGCAGAGCAGTCGTTTGCCGGTTTCTGCAAAGAACAAGCTGACCGACTGGCAAATGCCAATCGTTTACGTACAAGTGAAACTTATATGTCAACCTTCAAAAGTTTCATGCGATTTCGGGGCGACGAAGATATTATGTTTTATGAGTTCAATGCCAAGATGATAGAAGAGTATGAACTCTTCTTACAAGAATCTGGAATAGTGAAGAATACGGTATCTTTCTATATGCGCAATCTACGCACACTGCTCAACAAAGCGGTGAAGCAATCACTGATAACCTCCTGCAATTTCTTCGCTGATGTCTATACAGGTGTCGCACAGACTGCCAAACGAGCTATTTCAATGGAAGAACTTCGACGCATCAAGGGACTTGACTTGAAGCTTGAAGCGAACTTAGATTATGCGAGGGATATGTTCATGCTCAGCTTTTACTTCCGTGGTATGTCGTTCATTGATATGGCAAACCTGAAAAACTGTGACTTGCAAAACGGTCATGTGATTTACCACCGCAGAAAGACAAAGCAACGTATAGATGTAAAATGGGAGCCTGTAATGACGGCTATTCTTGACAAGTATCCACATGACGCGAAATATCTACTCCCTATTCTAATCAGCGGGGTCAAGGAAAGCCGTTCGGACTTCAAATATATCAGTAAGCAAGTGAACCGCTGGTTGAAGAAAGTTGGAAAGATGGCAGATTTAGAATTGCCGCTCACTATGTATGTGGCCCGACATAAATAGGAATATAACTTATATATGCAATTAAATACCTTATTTACAGTAATTTATATATTAAATAAAAATATAAACCTACAAATTAGTAACATAATAAGATATAATTTTATACTATCATTGTTGGTTTTATAGCATCTTTCAATTACGTAAAAGTTTTAGTTCTCTATAACAATCTTTGCTTTCCAAAAGAAAAATGAGAATCTTTTTTGTTCTTCAAAGGCAATAAAATATGAACTATAAAATAGGTTTAATAACGTCTGACATATATTATATCAGAACCAGACTAAACCTAATTTTTATATTTATTTTTGGAGAGCAATAATCTTACGATTCTGAACGTCATATTTTAGTTATGTCAAGTTTGATGAGAGGTTTATTAAAGTCTTGTATATATATTACAAGAACCAAAGTAAACCTGTGTTTTACTTTTTCTATCGTGAGTACATAATACATTTTGGGTAGTCTCCAGAAACTCTATTGATTTCAATAAATAAAGAACCAATACCGATTGCTAAGAAGTAAAAGTGAATTGGTGGTACTTTTAGCTCTATTTCATTTTTCGGCATGTGAAACCCACCAGATATTTAATGAAGAAGGATACCGTACAGTTTTTGCAAGACATACAACACCTACTACTTTTGCCCCATATTTATTTAACTCTGCTGTCTGTTCTTTAATACTGTTTCCTGTAGTAATCACATCGTCGACCAATAAAACATCTTTTCCTATAATATTGGAATTTAACACTATATTGGAATCAGACAAAACCTTGTCCCTTTCCCTGCTTTTATGTCTGCACTCCCGTTCTTCCAGATAAGTATGGCTGTATAATACAGGGTGCAGTCCGTCTATGTAAGACAGGGCTTTACTCAATCGGGAAAAGCGGTTAAAATATTTTTGCTGACTGCTGCATGGCATAAACATTACTGTAACATCCTTTTTTAATTCCAGTTTGGAAATGGCATCTTTGAAAAATCCACTGCAAGGGTCTTTCCCATCCTTAAAATCATAAACTCTTTGCACAAACTTCCTCTGTTCGGAACTAATAAAATTCCAGTCTCGTTTTGGTATGTAATAGTCCACGAATACCAGTGGTACCTTACTTCCATCAGGCAGTTTTACGTTGAATGGCATCATTGGTTTCTCAGCCATAAAATCACTCAAAGCTGAATATACATAAAACTTCTCCGCTTTTCTGTTTCCTGCACGTAAGGCATTACAATATCCCCATTTTCGTTCTGCGCCTGTATGCGCGCGTTGCCCTATTATAAAAAAAAGCCAATGCAGACTTTTCTTTCCATTTTTTAATCCTATTCATCATAAGACAAAAAACTACAATAACGGCCACACAAATGACATATATGATCCTATCTTCCATCTTTATTCTTATATCCTGTTCTTACCATTTCTTTTTTGGCAAGCAAAAATACTTAAAATCATCGGTTTATATAATTTTTTCCATTGGTTTCATACACGGATATTTCCTTTTCAGCAAATAATCCTGTAAAGAAATACCAGATAAAACGTCTGTCGCCAACAATGACAGGCTCAATTCTCCACAAGGATACTGTTTGACAGTCTGTTAATGTAAGATTACGGTCTTTACTTATGGTTATTCATGGATTTCCTGTTACATGCCTTACAATCTTGCCAGTTATATCTTATTTCCATTCCGCTTATAAACCGTATGTCATTTTCAATGACAAATCACTTGATCTCTATTTTTTATGCTTTACCCCTATATAAACGTTTTCTATCCTTGTCCATAAGTCTGTCGTTTCCCCTTTTTCATGTCAGCACTGTGATAAGGTTTCTTTCCGTCTTTCACGGCTGTCCTTCTGCGTGAATCGCAGGAACTCACAGGCAAATGTATTTCATAATATTGCATATCACCGATTTGTGGGATTTTTCTTGCTGACTCTTCAGCAGTTTTTTAACGAAGTCACAATATTTTTCCATGATGCAAAGATATAATGCGGTGATGCCATAGCATCTACGGGGCACTTCGTTCTGACCAATGGATGCCCCTGAAATCTTCCGACATTTTTCTGCTTCGCGGAAAAACGTTGCGTATTTCAGCCCCATCCCTTGGTGCTGCCCTATACCGCAATATCATGTAGCATCGTAAAAATTAATTGTTTAACTTCAAAAAAACAGCATTATGAAGAAAGTAGAAAATTCATTCACAGTAACCGGTTTCGTAAGCAAAGATGCAGAAATCCGTCAATTCACCAGTGCAAGTGTAGCACGTTTTCCTCTGGCAGTAGGCCGCAGTAACGGAAAAGAGGGAAAAGAAGCCGTCCGAGTATCGGCTTTCATGAATATGGAAGCATGGCGTAAGAATGAAAGCACATCTTTTGAGCTATTGAAAAAAGGTACGATGCTAACCGTTGAAGGCTTTTTCAGGCCGGAAGAGTGGACTGACCGGGATGGTGTCAAGCACAACCGCATCATGATGGTTGCCAATAAGTTCTATGCACCGGTTGAAAAGGAAGAGGAAAAGAAGGTAGAAAAGACAGGAGCGAAGAGAAAGGTGAAAAAGACAAAAGATGCCTGACAGACCACCTGCAAGACAAAGCGGCTTCGGCCGCTTTTTTTTTCTGAAATGCCGGTGTGTTACCTTTTTTAAACTCCCCGTTTTAATACTCCAATTATATAATATCCAACTGTTTTATATTGCATTTCTTTTTGGCTGGCAGGTTCGCCCCATTACTTTCTGTCGGCGAATTTAGAACGAAGCCCGGAAACACCAAGCCGCGCTGCGCTCATGCCGGGGAATCTACGGCTTGAGCTGAATATTCCCTGCCATGGACTTGGCTTATTCCTGTCTGCTTCATTCTTTCTTGCCTCAAAAGAATGATGTGCGAACCGGTAAGCCGATAAAGACAGCAGGGAAGCAGTCAACTTTATAAACCATTATTCATCCAAAAACAAAAATATGGCATACAACAGTGTGTATTTCGGCATGGGAGTCAGAGCAAGGTCTCCATGATGCAGAGACAAAAAGTCTCATTGTCCATGTAGACTGCTAAACGAAACTTGAGGTTTATCTTGATAATACATACAATTTAATAAATATTTAAACATATCAAAATGGAAAAGAACATTGAAAAAGTCCCGACATGGGCACTCTGTTATCTGGTTTATGGTGACAGCACCGGTTTGACAGACGAGGAGATTTACATGATAGACAAGCTATGCCAAAAGCAGCGCATTGAGCTTGTATGCCCGATTACGGACTGCGTTGAGGGTGGTACGCAACCTTATTTCACGCCCGAGCCGTTCTTCGGTCAGCCTACAGAAGTGGAGGATTGTGTGGTTGTGTACAATATATGATAATTAGGACTTATTTTTGACAGTCTCCCCTGTCGTAACAGCAAAATGCTAATGGAAGAAATCAGACAAAATCAAAAAAACGGTACTATCAAGTACAGACGGTTTTTCTATTCCGATGTTTTATAACAATTTACAAGGAATCAACATGGACAAGAATGAATATCTGCTTTATCTGCGATACGTTGCCTATGGAAGTATGGGGTTTCATCCCGGCATCATATCGTATCATAAGGATGGAGTATTGCAAAAGGAGTGTGTCCTTCCGGCAATATAGGCTATAGCCGCTCACAGGAAGGAGTATAAGGAATCCTCATACTCCTTCTTTATATAATACCGATGGCTTTTTTCCTATAACAGGCCTCCCTTTTATAGAGTTTCACTACCTCTTTTATACTTACCCTTTCTAAGTTTCATCCTTTTCCAGTTATAAAGGATTCATCCTCTGTGCCTGTCCGACCTGCTCCAGTGGAAGTCATTTTTCCGCGAAGGTAATCCGGCGGCTCCAATCCTTGCAAGGCCGGCCTCCGGCCGCGAGTGATCGAGAAAAATCTTCCTCTCACAAGTTCGAGCGTATTTTCCCCGTCAGCCTTGCCCGGTTGTCTCCGCCACCTTTGTGAAGCAGAAAAATAATTTCCGCCGCAGGTCGTAAGAAGGCCCAAAGGCAGGGAAAAATAAAAGGTTAAATATATGAGTTACAACAAACAAAAATCATTTATGGCTAATGTGGAAGCCATAGAAACAGCGATGAAAATTAAAGTGGCGGACAGAAAGGCCACAGAGAGCGAAAAAGAAGTGATGTCCCGGTATTCAGGCTTTGGGGGTATCAAAGATGTTTTGAATCTTGGCACGGACAAACCTTTTCCTGAAGAAATGGCAGAGCCGGTCTGTAGGTTGCAGAAAGCGGTGTCTGAATATCCGCATTTCACGGAGGCAATGCAAAAATCAGCTATCGAAAGCCTCAAAAACTCCGTGTTAACAGCTTTTTATACTCCTAAGTTTCTTATTGAAACAGTGGCAAACCAAGTACACGCAACATTCAAGGCTGGTAATTTACAAATGCGCTCATTCTTAGAGCCAAGCGCAGGAATAGGCGGTTTTTTACCTGTAGCCATGCCGGACACTTGCAGTTATGCTTTTGAAAAAGACGGCCTTACAGGACTTGTTCTGTCAGCTCTCAATGATAACGTTATCACGACTATTTCCGGATTTGAGACCATTGCCGAACATGGTTTGGAACACACAAACTTCGATGTGATTGCTTCAAACATTCCTTTTGGTAATTTCCGTGTATTCGATGCTGAACTGTGGAAAAAAGGCGGCATATACGAACAAGCGACCAAGACTATACATAACTACTTCTGCATCAAGACTATGGAACTTCTAAATGAGGGTGGAATTTTAATCCTGATAACTTCAAGAGGTGTCGCAGACACACCGGGTAACAAGTTTGTACGTGACTACCTTGTGCGTTATGCCAACCTTATAACGGCATTACGTTTGCCTGATACGCTTTTTATGCAGTCAAGCGGTATTGAGGTGGGTAGCGATTTGCTGATTTTTCAAAAAAACACACGCAAGACCACCCTTTCCCAACGTGAAAAAGCGTTTTTGCAGGTTACAAAGGAAATGGTGGATATGTCAGGGACAACAACTGAATTTTCCAACAAACTTTTCACCATGCCTAAAACCACGCTCGCTACGAACAGCCGCATTGCAACAAATCATTTTGGCAAGTACACACGCAAATACCAATGGCAAGGGAGTGAGGCTTCAATGGAGCAGTATCTTGCCGCACTTCTTAGATATGATTTCGACCGTTACTTCCGTAAAAATCTTTTTGACGCTTCCATAAAAAATGACACTCCTGTACAGATGTCGCTTTTTGATACACTTTGCGGAAATACAGAACAGGTAAAGAACCGGGGCAGACGTGCATATACAGGAGAGCAGGAAAAATGGATGAAAGACGGCGCACTGGTTGTGTTTGAGGGGCAGATAGGCACGCTTAAATACCGCAAGTCAAGTCATTATTCCGTTGTGGCTGTTGATTTTATACCTGTGGATGAAAGTACGGTGAACATGGAAAGGGCAAATGATTATTTCCCTATCCGTAAGACATATTTTGAATTATCCGGCAGAGAAAGGGAAGAACAGCAAGAACATGCACCACTAAGAGAACGGTTAAACAAGCAATATGATACTTTTACCGCTAAATGGGGGCTGTTTCACGACAACGATAACAAAGAGTTTATCATGCTTGACAGTCTTGGTGTTGAAGTGTTTACTTTAGAAATGCAGGTCGGCAAAGACATTTTTAAGGCTGACATCATGCGTGAGCCTGTTGCATTCAAAAAGACAGACAAGAATGTAAAACTGACTGTAGAAGAGGCATTGGCAAGCAGCCTGAATTTATACTATAAGGTCGATTTGTCCTATATCGAAAAAGCTACCGGTGCGGATAGCGAAGAAATCATAGAATCACTTACAGGGAAGATTTTTTATAACCCTATTGTGCGAGAATGGGAACACAAAGATAAATTCCTTGCAGGAAACGTAATAGCCAAAAGTAAAGAAATCCGGTCTGCCATGCAAAAAATCAGTAGCGTGGAAAAAGAATGGGCGGAATGTTCCGTTAAAGCATTGGAAGAAGCCGTCCCCGAGCCTATACCATACGAGGAGTTGGATATTAACATGGGCGAGCGTTGGATTGACCCACAACTCTATGCCGATTTTGCGACTGAACTTTTTAATGTCGAGGCGAGCGTGATGTATTTTGACGTAAACGATACTTATCTGATACGTCTGCAAGGATATTCGCCAGTGGCTTATCATACCTACTATGTGCGTAATTTCAACGGTGAGGATTTATTTGTTCATGCCTTACAGGACACAGTGCCGGAAATAACCAAAGAAATTTATCGTAATGGCGAAAAGGTGCGTGTGCCTGACGAGGACGCCATACAAGAGGCGGCAACCAAGATACAGGAAATCCGCAGCAAGTTCAATACATGGCTTGACAATCAGCCCATAGAGGTACGCGATGAACTTGTAAGAGTGTACAATGAGCGTTTTAATTGTTACGTGAGGCCGCACTATGACGGCTCAGCACAGACTTTTCCCGGCCTGTCTTTTGAGCAATTCCCCTATAATGATTTGTATCCCTCACAGAAAGACGCTGTTTGGATGATTAAGCAAAACGGTGGCGGCATCTGTTGGCATGAAGTCGGCACGGGCAAGACTATGATTATGTGCGTGGCGGCCTACGAAATGAAACGTTTGGGGTTGGTACGGAAACCGGTAATATTGGCCTTGAAAGCAAATGTTCATGAGATAGCCGACACGTTCAGAAAGGCTTACCCGGGCGCAAAGATTCTTTATCCGGGCAAAGAGGACTTTACCCCATCCAACCGTAAAGAGGTATTCTCCAAGATAAAAAACAATGATTGGGACTGTATAATTCTGACACATGACCAGTTTGGCAAGATTCCGCAATCCGAAGAAACGATGATTGAAATTTTTGAGGAAGAGCTGCAGGATGTGGAGCGATGTCTTGAAGTTTTGGAACAGAGCACTATGCGTTACCGCAGTCTGAAAATGCAGAAAGGACTTGAGGCAAGAGAGGAAAACTTAAAAGCCAAACTTACGGAACTGCGCTACAAAATGGAGGAAAGGAAAGACGACACGCTGGATTTTCATTCAATGGGGATAGACCATATTTTCCTTGACGAATGCCACATGATGAAAAATTTGATGTTTCAGACACGCCATAACCGTGTGGCAGGTATCGGTAACACCAAAGGCTCGCAGAGAGCCATGAATATGCTGTTTGCTATCCGCGACATCCAGCACCGTACAGGCAGAGACTTAGGAGCCACATTCCTTTCCGGGACGGTAGTAGTAAACGCTCTGACCGAGCTTTATGTGATGTTCAAATACTTAAGACCCAACGAACTTAAGAGGCAAAGCATTAGTTGTTTCGATGCGTGGGCGGCCATATTCACACAAAAGACCGCAGACTATGAACTGAACGTGACAGGTGCAATAAAGCGTAAAGAACGCTTCCGCACCTATCTCAAAGTTCCGGAGCTTGCCATGTTCCTGCGTGAGATTACCGATTACCGCACCGCAGACATGATAAACCTTGATGTACCGGAGAAAAACGTGCGCTTCCTTTCTCATGCGCCTACTATCCAACAGGAGGAAATGATAGGTCGTTTGGTGTCTTTTGCACATAGCGGCCAATGGGAGGACTTGGGACTTGACACGCTGCAACCTGACAACCTCGACAAGGCAAAAATGCTGGTCGCTACCAATGTAGCCCGGAAAATGGCTCTTGACATGCGCCTTTTGGGTGACAAATTCAGTGACGATGCAAATAATAAGGCTTCCATTTGTGCAAAGACCATCTATGATTATTATATACGTTCCATGTCAAATCGCGGCACACAATTCGTTTTCTCCGATTTGAGTACATATAAACCGATTGAATGGAATATATACAGCGACATTAAAGACAAGCTGGTACAGCTTGGCATCCCGGCTGATGAAATACAGTTTATTCAATGCGCCAAAACCGAGAGAGCGCGAAAGAAACTTTTTGAGAATATGAACAGTGGCAAAGTACGTGTGCTGTTTGGCTCTACAACCATGTTGGGCACTGGGGTTAATGCCCAAAAACGTGCAGTTGCGGTGCATCATTTGGAGATTCCATGGCGGCCGGCTGATATGGAGCAGCGTAATGGCAGGGCTGTCCGCAAAGGCAACACTGTTAAATTATGGGGCGGTAATATTGTGGATGTGGTTATCTATGGCACGGAAAAGACACTTGATGCCTATAAATTCAATTTATTGAAAAATAAGCAGATGTTTATCAACCAAATCAATAACGGAACTATTGCAGTAAGAAGAATCAACGAGGACAGCATGGACGAGGATAACGGTATGAATTTTGCAGAATTTGTCGCTATTCTTTCCGGTAATACCAATCTTTTAAGCAAGGCAAAACTTGATAATAAAATAATGCAACTGGAAAAAGAACAGGGCATTTTCAAGAAAGACCGCAGCAAGGCCGAAAGAAAAATCGCCACCAACCGGCAAGAAATAGAAAAAGCAGAGAACGCCATAGCACGTATGACACAGGATTTGGAATACATATCTTCATACAAGAAAGAAAAAAGAACCGTTCTTCTTAGCCTGTCAAAACAGGCTACCGCAGAAGAAACAGGGCGTGAACTGCATAATATTTCCAAGAGATACAGAAATCAAGCATTCGACACTATAGGTAGTTATATGGGTATGAATATTTTGGTGCATAGTGAATACAGTATTGACGGGACCTTTGACCGAAATACATTTTTTGTCGAGGGAATAAGCGGATTAAAATACAGGTACGGCCTATCCGGAGCTTTACCGTTGGGATTTGCAGAATCAGCACAATACCCACAGAATACCCTTAAAAAACTGCCTGACTTCATCGAGGGGCAACGTAAGCAAGTGGCAAAACTTGAAAATGAGATACCAATCCTACAAAATATTGTCAACTCTCAATGGGGTAAGGCAGACGAACTGGCGAAACTCAAACAAGAATGCAAGGAGCTTCAGCAGAAGATTGACGAGGATTTGAAAAAAGCGGAATCCGAAATAGCCACTTTGACTGTGCCTGAGACACCCGATAAGGCTGCTTAATTATCTATATATTTAACCTTTTTCCCTCTGTTTGGTTGAGATAACCGGACAGAGGGATTTTTCATACCCTCATACAGATATGCCATCGCGTAATCCTTTTTTATAAAACAAAGGCATCTCGTAATAAGATGCCTTTGCCGGAAAACTTCGTAATCTTTTTATTTAGGATTTTCTGAAATAATCTATTATCTATAAAAATATTATTGCAAATGTGACACATGTGCCAGCACCCGGAATAATCCAATCAAGAACTGTTGGAACTACGTCAAGACATAGTATTTGAAATAAACGGTTCTTAATCAGCCTTTTCAATGATTGACTTAGTTTTTCACCAAAACCAATCATCTACTAAATTTTTTTTCATATTTTTTAGTGTTTGATTTTTATTGGCGAGTCTACCTTATCCCCCAGAACTCATTAAGGGGTATCTGGCGATTACCTACTCTCCCTTTTATAAAGTACCATCGGCGTTGACATTCTTAACTTCTCTGTTCGGAATGGGAAGAGGTGTTCCAATGTCACTATAATCACCAATCTACAATGCAAAGGTACTCAAAAATCCTCTTTTACATTAACAAAAACACCAGTATTTGCATTTTTATCATATACCTTTTTATAGAATGTGATCCGGCTTCCCCACCCATGTCAGTGGAATGGCTGTGCCGCAGCCATCCGTTACTTAAAGTACGGGTATGCAAATACAGGACAAACGGAAGCCTGATTCGTGTCATTTCATGCCATGAACCATCCCTCCTGATGTTTATCCAATATTTCAGCATCCTTTTCCGTACTTTTTCGTTTCCGGCAGACTGCGTCAGGGGCAAACGGCGACACATCCTGTCCGTAAAGAACAGGAAGAGTCCCCTCCATGTTGCCCCGGCAGACCATTGTCAAACCCACCCAAGCCGTACATTTATACCAGCTATTCCTCTTCTATTTTTCAATTTAACCTATTATATCGTTTGAAGGTGTCCATTGTCTGTTATGCCATCCGGATTTACTGGATGCAAAACTCTGCCATCGTGCTTGATTCGACAATTTTTTTTGCAAATTCTTCCTCCAAAGGAGAGTAATTGGCAAAAAAAGTTGTCGCATGAAGCTGTCCGATGACCGTATAGAGCATCAGTAAATCCTGAAACGGCAATAACAAGAGCCCCAATGCAGGGAAAAATAAATATTTCTTTATTCTGTGATTTTATTAATTTTGCAATATAATAAGTATATATGGAAAAAAAGCGAATAATAACATTTGACAATGGGAATAGTAACAAGACGTTTAATCCTGTCATCGTTTCCGCAAGCCGCAGCACCGACATACCGGCTTTTTATGCAGACTGGTTTTTCCACAGATTACAAGTCGGATATTCAGTATGGACTAATCCGTTCAATGGAGTAAAGAGTTGCGTATCTTTTAAACATACAAAGTTTGTGGTATTCTGGTCTAAAAATCCACGTCCGTTACTTCCATACCTCAATATCTTAAAAGAAAAAGGTATAGGGTGTTATATACAATATACTTTGAATGACTATGAAGGTGAGAAACTGGAAACAGGAGTACCGCCATTGCACGAGCGTATAGAGACATTCAAGTTGTTAGTGGGACAATTAGGGAAAACTGCTGTGATATGGCGATTTGACCCAATGATTTTGACGGAGAATAATACAATCGACGATTTGCTCCGAAAGGTGGAATATATCGGAAACCAATTAAAAGGCTATACAGAAAAACTGGTATTCAGTTATGCAGACATCAGTTCTTACAAAAGAGTAAAAACTAATTTGGAAAACAACAATATAGCTTATCGTGAATGGTCTGAAGCTCTTATGGATGAATTTGCCTTTAAACTTTCAACTATAAATAAAGTAAACGGCTGGAATTACAATTTGGCTACCTGTGGCGAAAAAATAGACATAGATAAATACGGCATAGCACATAACCGCTGTATTGACGGGGATTTGATTGCCCGTCTGGCATGGCAGGATGAAGAACTGATGAGGTTCATCGGAATAAAAATCGAAAGAAAACCTGTTCCGGGACTATTTGGCGAGACTAATATACCAGACAACGCCATTAAACTACCTGGCGGTCGTTATTTCATAAGCACTCATAAAAAGGATGCCGGTCAGCGAAAACTATGTGGCTGCATGGTGTCCAAAGATATAGGTGAATACAATACATGCCCACATCTATGTGAGTATTGCTATGCTAACGCGACTAAAAGTCAAGCACTGGATAATTGGGAAAGACATCAACAGAACCAATATGCAGCAACAATCACAGGAAAATAGCAGCCGCTCAAATCAATATAGTAATACCCCCACCCCCTATTATTAATTGATTTTATATTTGAGCCTCTGGTGCGGGTTTCTGATTTGGTAATCCGCATCTTTACATTGTAATGGTGGAGCGCAATTCCCCTTTTACGATACCTGAACTCTTTTTATATAAAACAACCATTTGTAAAACAGGCTGGCAATTCCTATTGTACTTTTACAGCCTAATAAAATATCCCTTTTTATTAAACTGTTTCATTCCCAGATTCTTTCCTCCTCACTGCCATTCGGTTTTACCAGATGCAAAATTCGGCCATCGCGCTTGATCCGACAACTTTTTTCGCAAATTCTTCCTCCCCTCCGGGGAGAGTAATTGGCAAAAAAAGCTGCCGTATGAAGCTGTCCCGATGGTCGTAGAAGGCATCAGTAAATCCCGAGACGGCAATGAGAAGAGCCGAATGGAGGGAAAACAAAATTGTTTCACCTAAAAATAAACACTGATTATGAATGACTGTCAAAACATTGAGCAAAGCAAGGAATACCAACTTGCCAAAGTTGTGAAAATGGAACTGAACAGCTTTAGTTTCAATCCAAAGAAATTTGCGGCATCCATACCAAGGATGCACCCGACAAACCAACAGACGTTATACCGGCTTATCCGTGAATGCCTGCGTGTCATGGCGGACGAAAGCAGACATTATGATGACCGGAACAGGGCTTCCCATGATGAAGCAAAAAACATCATGGACTATTTGAGGGACAAAGAGCATTTTATCCCCATGCGCTAACTTCCTAATCCCCATGGTAAAGAAATACAGATTACAGGCTTTTATCAAATAGACGGGGAAGCAGCATTTGAACAAATAATCATTAAACCAAATTATATGCTATTTGATTACAACAAACAGGAAAAGATTTCCATGACACTTATTTTGGAGAATGGAAAAATAATCGACGGAGAGTTTATAGACTTAAGAATATCCGTAGAATCATTACCCGAAGGCAAGGAATGGTATCACATACGGCATAGCGATGACGATGATACAGAACCCGGGACTTTGAAAAATGGCTGTGTAGCCGTTAATTTCTTAGGTACATTCATTTGTGACCCCATACCGTCAATGAAGTGCGGTGATGAGGTTGAGATACAAATGTGGGATTTTAATTGAACCATAAACAGGAGAGGTGGTACTCGCCACCTCCCCATAAAATGAACAGATATGAATATTAAAAATTTTGCAACATTTGGCTTGTTTTCCGAGGGGAAAATGATAGAAATCGGCAGTATCCGCTGTTTGGAGAATGAAGCCATCAGAAAGATAATGAACGAACAAGCGGATGTCCTCAGAATATCCGTTTTCTGCGTCGAAAATAATACCATTATAGAAAAAACACCTGTCCTGTCATACAGGAAAATTAAAAACAATATCATCATTGCTAATTTATTGCTGGAGGAAACAGAAGAATGAGACGCTACACGTTGATTGAAATAAAAGACACTGTGGATGAAATCATGGAATGTGACTGCATGATTGACCGTACCGAATTTGATACAGTACGATGCAACTTGGGTGGTGGTACGTTATGGATTTGCGACCTTGTAAAATTACAGAGCCTTTTTGATATAAAGGCCATAATATCCGAAGGAGATAACATTGCCATACTTATCAGGAACTTTTAAGCTGTTTCTTACTTTCCGGAAATTCTTTACTCCCCTGACCCCAGACAGGTCAGGGGGATTTTCAAATATTCTCCCTTTTTTAATGCCCCATTATACCACTTATCCCATAACCCCATTTTAGACAATATATCCATTTCTAAACCGGCTTTTCCATCCCGGACAAAAGGAATATCTGTTCCAGCGCAAGTCTTCCTTTGGTCAGACATACGCTGGAATGTGACGGACGGTGGCATAATTCCGACAAGCAATATACGGATGAACCGGCACGCCGGATACATCAGCATACCGCTTGTAGGAATAAGCCATCTTATCTGTCCGCCACGGCAGAGCTTTTCCGACCCACCCAAACCGATACAGACACTTCTATGGTAAATTCCCCTTCTATTTATCATCATTTCCATTTTGTAGAGTGGCTATGCACAAATCCCATTTATATCATTCCACCATTTTTATATGCCTGCTTTCCCTTTTTTATTCTTTTTCATTTTTCGCAGGTTCTTTTCCGCCACAACCGGTTTGGTTTTATTATATGCAAATTTCGGCTATCGCGCTTGATACAGCGATTTAAAATGTATTTCTTGTAAATTCTTCCTCCTACGGAGAGTAATTGACAAGAAAAACCGCTGTATGAAGCTGTCCCGATAGCCGTGTGGGGCATATATAAATCCCAAAAGCGGTTTCGGCAAAAAGAAGCCGACGAAAGGGAAAATAAAATTTTAACAAAACATATAATCAATTTAAAAACAAAAGAATTATGAAAGCAGCAGTTAATCAAACATCGGAGAAGAACATCACAATGGTAGCGTTGACAAGCATTCAGGCAAGCAGTTACAACCCACGCAAGTATTTTGACGAGGAAAGCCTTAAAGAACTTGCAGGAAGTATTCGTCAGCAAGGAGTTCTGCAGCCCATTACCGTGCGTCCAGTCACCGGTGAAACAGACCGTTACGAGATTGTGTTTGGAGAACGCAGATACCGTGCGTCAGTCATGGCAGAGACAGGCACTATCCCAGCCATTATTTCAAATTATTCAGACGAGGAAGCCGAGGAAATGGCCATTACGGAAAACTTGCAGCGCAAGGACGTTACACCCATGGAGGAAGCCAACGCATACCAAAAGCTGATAGAAAGCGGACGTCACACAGTTTCCACATTGACAACCCTTTTCGGTAAAAGTGAAAGCTATATCCGTACACGCCTGAAGTTTACGTCTTTGATTCCCGAAATTGCCACACTCTTAGAAAATGACGAGCTTACAATGAGCGTGGCAAGTGAAATCTGCCGTTATCGCGAGGACATTCAAAGAGAAGTCTATGAGAAACATTTGGACGAAGATGTCATGTCGTACAACAGTTGGAGAGGTCTGAATGCTGCCGATGTGGCTCGACGGATGGAACAGAACTTCACTTCCGATTTAAGATTTTATTCATTTGACAAGACCCTGTGCGCATCGTGCCCCCATAATACCAACAATCTGCTTCTGTTTAATGATGGGAGTTGCGGACACTGCTCAAACCGTAGTTGCCTTGCAGACATGAATACCTCTTATCTTGTCAAGAAAGCTGTACAGATTATGCAAGAACGCCCCACACTTGCTCTTTGCCAAAGTCGTTATGAGGATAATAATGATGTAGTGGAACAACTTAAGGCAATGGGATATGAGGTGGAAAGTCATAATTCTTTTATCATGTCTCCGAAATATCCCCAAGAACCTAAGACGGAAGATTTTAACAGTGAGGAAGATTATGAAACCGCACGTGAAAGGTATGAGCAGCAGTTGGAAGAATGCAATGAAAAAAGTGAAAGCATCAAGTGTAGAAACGATGCCGGAAAAATAAGACCTTGCATCAGGATTGCACAAAAGGATATTACCGTATGTTATGTGAATGTGTCAGAGAAGACGGAAGACGGAGTTACCTCACAAACAGAGTTTTCCCCTATAGCCGAGCTGGAGAAAAGGGATGTACGAAACAAGGAGATTTCTCTTGAGAAAACGATTGCAGATACCAAGAAGCAAATAATGGAGGTTGACATGACAGAAACCAAATTCAGCACGGACGAAGAAAAGATGTTGTATTTCTTCCTGCTTTCAGACCTCCGCAAAGAACATTTTGCAGCGGTGGGCGTTAAAGATGAACGCTCATACCTGACGGATGAGGATAAGCAAAATATTCTTGCCAACCTTACGGCAAAGACCAAGAACATTATCCGCCGGGATTTCTTAATCGGGCATTTCAAAAATGCCTATGGCAAAAGTGCCACTTCTTCCCTTTTGCTTGATTTCGCACATAAACACATGCCCGACGAATTAGCCAAGATTCAATCGACATATGATGAAATTTATGAAAAGAGACATCAGAGAATTGAGGAAAAGAAAGCAGCCATATTGACCCAATCTCAAGAAAATGAAGATACCGGCCATTCCAAAGAAACGAAGTCAGAAGAAGCTGCATAAACCTCAAAGGAGCAGGGCGAGTGAGTTTTCGCCCTCTCCGCTCTATTCAGTGATAATATATTAATACCTAATATAAAGCAGTATGGATAAGGATTACATCATGCGGATTGCGCAGACTGCAAGACAACAATTACTTGGCATGACACCTGTTGCCGTAATATGGTCTTGGGGCATTCACAAATTTGAAGCGACTGTTTTTAATGACATGCCGGCCTTAAGGTTTCATGTAAACGGACGTTTGTTTAAGGGGCATGTGATTGTCGCATTAAACGATTCTGATTATTATGAAGTGTATTTGCAAAACACACTCGGAACAAAATGCGTCAATGATGAGGTTTGCTTTAATGAGTTGGGCGAAGTCATAGATACCGCGATTGAAAGTGGCACGGACAAGGAAGAATATGATAATTTTTGTCACCAGCAAATGTCGAAACTGTTTTCAAATTCATAATATCCATGACGGCAGAAGTGGCAAAAGTGCTTCTGCCGTTTTCCCGTGCCAAAGGCCGTCACCCTTTTATATGACCAGAAGTCCCTTTTATAGCCAGCCTTTTATACCTCATTCCTGACTATCCTTTTTTATTCCGGGATAATAATCACGGTTTGTCCGCTGCATTTGTATGCCTGCATCCTTGAGTATGCGGAATATGGAACTTCGGCTTTTGAAGCCGCTTGCTTTTAAGATGTCATTTATTGCATAATTCCCCTTATACATATTTATCACCAGCTTTTTCCGTTCTTCACGGTTGTAGCAGGCTTGGGATGCTATATTCAAGTGGCTTTTCAACTTGCAGACATGAGAGGAAGACCTGTGGATGGCATTTGCTTCCTTGGGGAGTTTGGCGACTGTTGCCAATATGTCAGAAGTCCGTGTCTCCGGGAAAAGTTCATCTCCGGAATCAATCTTGTCATGGATGGAAATAAGCCTTATCCCTTTTATACGGCAAAACTCCAGGAAAAAAGACAGTTCACGCGAGCCTTTCAGTATATGATCCATTTTAGGAATAACTAAAATATCACCAATTTCCAAACTGTCAAGCAACCTGTTCCATGCCGGACGCAGTTTTTCCTGCCCCGGCTGCTCTTCTATGATATTGCATCCATAGACTTTCATCCACTCTATGTCGGCTTGTGTACCGTCATAACTTTGGTAATGAATTACATACCCTTTTTTTGCCACGGTTAAAATTTATTTGATTTTTTACAAAGGTAATCTTTTTACCCGAGAAAATACCGGATAAGCCCCATTTATATCAGCAAATTACTGCTCAAAACTGTTTCTGCCGGTTCTTCAGACAAAGCAACCGGCAATTCCGGCAAATATTCCTCATCAGTCACGTCCCTTATATTTTCAGACAAAGAAGTGATTTAAACTTATGTTCAATTCTTAATTTTGTTTCAAAACATTAAAGCACAGCGTACAAAACGGATTATTCCTTATATTTATGGGTGCTCAAA
>QWCN01000287.1_pt1 | contig 220393 bp, 233 predicted proteins | sample 1972711 | NCBI WGS metagenome assembly QWCN01 (sample SAMN09866707, study PRJNA288562) | Human gut metagenome isolate term1_stool, whole genome shotgun sequencing... | isolation source: gut | host: Homo sapiens | place: USA: California | reverse complement strand
CATTAGGAAATTAGAAAAAACTAATCTTACATATATTGAGCCACATAAAGTGATTATTAAAAGTATTACTTTTTTAGTTTTCAATTATTCAAATGATGTGTATATTTCAAACTTATCTAAAAAGATAAAATTATCAGAGTTAGAAGAATATTTGAAAAAAATATAAAAATATTTATTTGACATTTATAAAAAATCTGTGTATAATAAATATAGGAAATGGAGAAACCACAAACGTGGTTTTGCCAAGAAAATGTGTAAACTCACATCTACTCGTCAAAGTACAGATGTGAGCTTTTTTTATTTATGTAGTTGCTTATCAACCCAGTTCTTATATAGAACTGCTATCAAGGCAACGTTTAATGTTAAAGATAACATTAAGGATATTATAAAAAATAGTATTACTTTAACCATAAACATCACCACCCTTCCTACGAAGATTCGTAAAATTGGTGGCAAAAACCACATCTGCTTATTCTCATTTCCTATGTCAGTTAGTATAACATACATTTTACAATAAAGCAATAAAAACAAACAAATATTCGTAAAAACTTTTTTAGAAATTCACTTGATTTTTATAAAATAATTCGGTAATTATATTTATAATTTGAATGACTATTTAGTCATTCGTCAAGAGAGCTAACGAGTTGTAAATATCTACGGCGTTGGCATCAATGACGTATCTGTTCAAACTTTTATGGAACAGACAATACAAATATCATTCTGAAAAGGATGGTATTTTTTTTGTTGCAAAATTGCCATCCGAAAGGAAAGGATGGTGTTTGAAGTGAAAATAACTAAGCAAAAGCTAGAATTTGAGGAATGTCTAAAACAAAGGCTAGAGTTTATATGTGAGTTTTCTAAAGTTACTCCTACTTTTATCAATAGTAGCATTAGAAAAATTGAAAAGACTAATATTTTATATATTGAACCTCATAGAGTAATTATAAAAAATGTTACTTTTTGGTATTTAATTACTCAAAGAATGTTTATGTACACAACTAAGGATATTTAGTGATAAAGTACTCCTTTGGGATAAAACAGTATAGTTTGAGAGCTATGCTGTTTTTGTATTCAGTAGAAAATGAGAGCCACAGAAATGATATTGTTTAAATGACGAAAAATAAACATATCGGAGTTGCTCTCTTATGGGTAATAATATCACAGATAGATTAAAATATAAAGAGTCATTAATAAAATTTTTTAAAAAATATGGAGTAACAAAAGCAGTATATAAATTTGGAGAATGTAAGAGAATAACATATAGATGGCAAAATAGATATGATGGAACGTTAGAAAGTTTAAAAGATAAATCAAGATGTCCGCATGAGTATGAAAAGTTAATAAGTGAATTAGTAGAAAGAAAAGGTTATAGGAAAATTTTTAAAGGCAATTTGGAATGGTAATTAATGAAATTACAAAAATAAAAAAATAGATACATATATTAGAAAAAAATTAAAATATATAATTTGAAAATAGTAAAACAACTGCAGGAGTAAGAAAAAATAAACGATGTTAAGTTTAGTTGACAAACTTCAAGCCAAAATAGGTAGAAAATTTTTTGCTTTTTTGCTAAAATAAAATCAGGAATTTCAAAAAAAAGAATTTCAAAAAAAAGAATTTCAAAAAAAAAGAATTTCAAAAAATATAAAATAAAAGGAGAAAAAAGAAAATGAAATTTAATGAGAAATTAATTAATTTAAGAAAGAAAGCAGGATTATCTCAAGAGGAACTAGGATATAAATTAAATGTTACAAGACAGACAGTATCTAAATGGGAATTAGGTCAAACAACACCAGAAATGGATAAACTAATAGAAATTAGCAAAATATTTAATATAAGTGTTGATGAATTAATAAATGAATCAGAAACAAAAAATGATTCAAATTCAAATCCTATAATTGAAGACCAACCAATAGAAAAAACTAATAATAAAGAAAAAACAGTAAGAACCATAGTAATTGGAGTACTTATTGTTGTAATATTACTAATAGTGATTGGAGTCTTTACAGGAAGTAGTATATTAAATATCTTTAATAAAACAGCAAAAACTGAAGAAGGTATTATTGATAAATTTTTTAGCATGTTTGATAAAACAATAGAAAAACAAGAAAATAGCATGAATACAGAAAGAGTAGACAATAATAGTAATATATTTAATGAAGCAAAAAATATAATAGATGGGACGGACAAGAAAATGGAGATAAGTCAGTTTAATGGTCCAATAAAAATATATAATGGAACTCAAATGGGAGTAGGAGTAAAATCAGTTTTAGATACTGTAATTACAAGCAATAAAACAAAAGAAAATAAAATAAAAGTAAAATTTATGGAAATAGAAACAGAAAATGTAGATGAGATTAAAAATTTAAAACAAAATATAGACAAATATACTGATTATGAAGTATCATTTGAATATGATGATGATGGTTTTATAAATGAAGTAATAATTGAAAATGTATAGAAAAGGAGAAATATATGATAATATTAATTATAATAGCTGTTTTATTAGTAATTATATTAAAATTATATAATGATTTAGTTAAGGCAAGAAATAATGTAAGACAAGCTAAATCAGGTATAGACATATACTTAAATCAAAGATTTGATTTGATTCCAAATCTAGTGGAATGTGTAAAAGGATATTCAAAACATGAAAAAAGCATATTTACAGAAATAGCAAATTTAAGATCAGCATATATGAAACAGCCGAAAAATATAAAAAGTGCTGAAACTTTAAATAATAAAATGAATCAGCTTATAGCTGTAGCAGAGAATTATCCAGAGTTAAAAGCTAGTGAGCAATATTTGAATTTACAAAAAAATTTAACTAAAATAGAGAGTCAATTACAAGCTGCAAGGAGAATATATAATTTAGAAGTTACAAATTACAATACTAAACTAGATGTTGTGCCATCTAATTTAATTGCAAGTTTATTTGGATTTGAACATGCTCAACTATTTGAAATAGAAGATTATAAAAGAGAAAATATAAATATAAAAATCGAGGAATAGATGATGAAAACATTTGATGAAATTTATCAGGAACTAAAAACTGAAGATATGCAGGAAATAAATAAATTATATGAATGTGTTAAAAAGAAAAGCAAAAATCAGAAAAGAATAGCACTAATAATATGTGCAATAGTAGATATATTAATTTTATTTTTAGTTAGTGCAAATTTAAAGTCAGTATTTTTTAGTATGTTTGCGATTATGTTTATTTTTATAATAGATACTGTAATATATGTTATAATAACACTAATATCAGGATTTAGTAAAGAATATAAAGAATTAAATACACAATATAAAAATATAGTAATAAAAAAGATTATAAATAATTTTTACGATAATTTGGAGTATTTCCCATATAAATCAATGCCTGAATATATTTATGAAAATGCAGGTTATGAATATTATGATTGTTATTCGTCAGATGATTATTTTGAGGCTCAAATAAATAATAAATATAGTATTCAAATGGCTGAAGTACTTACCAAGGAAAAAAGAGAGTATGAAGATGCAAATGGAGAAAAAAGAGAAGAGGAAATTATAGAATTTAATGGATTATTTGCTAAAATTATTCTGAATAAAAATATTAATAGTGAATTAAGAATAATGCAAAATGGAAAATTTTTATTAGATAAAAATAAGTTAAATATGGACTCTAGTGAGTTTGAAAAATATTTTGATGTGAAAACAACTAATAAGATTATAGCAATGCAATTATTAACATCAGATGTTATGGAAGAACTAATAAAATTTGAAGATAAAACAAAAATGAAGTACGATATTTATATAAAAAATGATGAATTGTATTTAAGATTTCATTCAGGAGCAATGTTTGAAATAGAAAATCTAAAAAAAGAAATATTAGATAAAGAACTAATACAAAAATATTTTTATATGTTGAATTTTACATATAATTTATCTAATAAATTAATTAATATAATAAATGATACACAAATATAAATGAAAAAACTTGCCATTATTATTGGTAAGTTTTTTCATTTTTCATAATGGAATAGACAATTAAATTTTCGGATTTTCCTGTTTTTTCATTAATTTTACGATTTCTTAATACAGCTTCTTTTTTCATTCCGACGTTTTCTAACATTTTACATTTTGCTTCAGTTAATTTTTTATTGCTATCATAAAATTTTGAAATTACAATGTTAAAATCTAATTGATTAAATAAATAATCTAAGACAGAGTTTAATGCTTCTTCAATAAGATTAGTGTTAAATTTAGAAAAAGTAATTCCAAATTTTATATCACAACGTTTATCTGGAAAAGAAACTTCTAAAGATCTAATGTAAGCAATTACAGTAGAAGTTGCTTTTTCTTCAACTGCTAAAGCAAGTTCACCAGTTTCATATTCTCTAATAAAAGATGAAACCATAGCAGAAGTTTCATATATGTTTTTATGAATATGATATTCTGAACAATTTTTTAGCTCTTGTATAGTAGCTAAATTTTTATAAACATCTTCTACATCATCCATCTTGAACTTTCTGATTTTTAAATTTTTTGTTTCTAAATCTTTCATTTTTACACCTCCCAAAAAAGTAATATATCATAAAGAAACAAAAAACAACATTTTTTTTATACATTATCCAACATTTAGTATACAAAACTGAAAAATATAAAAGTCAAACAAATAAAAGACTAAAAAACTTATATGAATATTATTATTAATTTTTGGGAAATATTCTTAATAAAGGACTAAAAAGGAGAAAAAATGATTTACACATTAACAATTAATCCAGCTTTGGATTATATAATAGAAATACAAAATTTTAAATTAAGTAATATTAATCGTAGTGAAAAAGAATATATCTTTCCAGGAGGTAAAGGAATTAATGTGTCTATTGTTTTAAAAGAATTAGGCATAGATTCAACAGCGCTAGGATTTATTGGAGGTTTTACAGGAACAGAAATTGAGAATAAGGTACAGAAATATGGGGTAAAGACGGATTTTGTAAATGTAAAGGAAGGTATTTCTAGAATTAATGTAAAAATAGAAACAGAGTCAGAAGAAACAGCTATTAATGGAAAAGGACCATATATAAGTTCTGGATATATTGATTTATTATATGAAAAAATAAGGCAAATAAAAAAAGGTGATATTTTAGTTTTGTCAGGAAGTGTGGCTGAAGGAGTTGAAGAAGATATTTATCAAAAAATTTGTCATGAGTTACAAAAAAACGAAGTTAAAATAATTGTTGATGCAAGAAGAAATCTTTTATTAAAAACTTTAGAATCTAAGCCTTTTTTAATAAAACCAAATCGAGAAGAATTAGAAGAAATTTTTAATACAAAAATTACAAACAAAGAACAAGTAATTCAGCTTGCAAAAGAACTACAAATAAAAGGAGCAAAAAATGTACTAGTATCAATGGGAAGTGAAGGTGCAATATTCTTAAGTGAAAATGGAGAAATATTCAAAAGAAAAGCATGTGTAGTAAAAGAAAGAATAAATACAGTAGGAGCAGGAGATTCTATGATAGCAGGTTTTATAGCAGGATATAAATTATCTTCAAAATATGAAGAAGCACTAGATATGGGAATAGCAGCGGCAACAGCAACTACTGCATCTATGTTTTTAGGGAAAAAAGAAAAAATATACAATATATATAATGATATAAAAGACGCAAGATTAAGTAAGAAAGGAGAATGTATTGATTGGTAAATCAATACAACTTAAATATGAAAATTACAGATTTAATAAAAAAAGAAGCTATAGATTTAAATGTAAAAGCTTCTACAAAAAAAGAAATAATAGAAAAAGCAGTCGAATTGATGTCTAAAAATCAAAATATTACTAATAAAGAAGATTATTTAAAATTAGTTTTAGAAAGAGAAGAAAAAGGTACAACAGGAATAGGCGAAGAAATAGCAATTCCACATGGGAAAGGAGATAGTATTTCTTCGCCAGGAGTTGCAGCAATGGTAATACCAGAAGGAACAGATTTTAATTCATTAGATGGAAAGCCAGTTAAGTTATTATTTTTAATTGCAGCACCAAATACAGAAGATAATGTACATTTAGAAGTGTTAAGCCGTTTGTCTAGTTTATTAATGGATGAGAACTTTAGAAAAGAATTAATAAAAGCAAAATCAAAAGAGGAATTTTTAGAGATTATAGACAATGCAGAAAAAAAGGCACACAACAAAGAAGAGAAAAAGTCAGATTATGAATTATTAGGAATTACAGCTTGTCCAACAGGAATTGCTCATACTTACATGGCTGCTGAAGCTTTAGAAAAGATGGGAGAAGAATTAGGTCATTTTATAAAAGTTGAAACTCAAGGACAATCTGGAGCACAAAATATATTAACAGAGGAAGAAATAAAAAATGCAAAAGCTATCATTGTAGCAGCTGATGTTAATGTAGATTTATCTAGATTTAATGGAAAAAAAGTACTTAAAGTAGGCGTATCAGAAGGAATTCATAACCCAAAAAAATTAATAGAAAAAGCATTAAAAGAAAATTCGGAAATACCAATTTATCATAAAAATGAAAATTCTGAAAAAGAAGAGAATTTAGGTGGAAATGTGTATAGACATTTGATGAATGGGGTTACACATATGCTACCATTTGTAGTAGGTGGAGGAATATTAATAGCTATTGCTTTTCTATTAGATGATTATTCTATAAATCCTTCAAATTTTGGAATGAACACACCAATAGCAGCATTTTTCAAAACAATTGGTGGAATAGCTTTTGACTTTATGCTAATTATTTTATCTGGGTACATTGCTATGAGTATTGGAGATAGACCTGGATTAGCAGTAGGAATTGTAGGTGGAGCAATAGCAAAAGCAGGTACAACTTTTCCATCTCTTATGAATTCAGAAGAAGTACTAATTAGTTCAGGATTTTTAGGAGCCTTAATTGCTGGTTTTTTAGGTGGATTTATAATTAAGTTTTTAAAAAGATTATTTAAATTCATACCAAAAAGTTTAGAAGGAATTAGGACAATTTTAATTTATCCAGTGGCTGGAATATTACTAATAGGAATTGTTATGCTTTTAATAAATCCATTTGTAGCATCTATAAATACAGGTTTAAATAATTTTCTTTTCTCTATGAGTGGAGTTAATAAAGTTATTTTAGGAGCTATACTAGCAGGCATGATGTCTGTGGATTTAGGAGGACCAGTTAATAAAGCAGCATATACATTTGGAACAGGAATGTTAGCAGAAGGTCATTACGAAATAATGGCAGCAGTTATGATTGGCGGGATGGTAGCACCTCTTGCAATAGCCATTCTTGCAACATTTTTCCCTAAAAAATTACCAAAAAAAGAAAGACAAGCAGGACTACTAAATTATGTTATGGGATTATCTTTTATTTCAGAGGGAGCTATTCCATTTGCTTCAGCTGACCCAATTCGTGTGTTGCCAGCTTGCGTTATTGGTTCTGCGGTGTCTGGAGCTTTATCAATGGCGTTCAATTGTAGTTTAATGGCTCCACATGGAGGAATTTTTGTATTACCATTAATAGGAAATCCAGGATGGTATACTTTAGCTCTTGTAGTAGGTTCTGTAATAGCAGCAGGAATTATGGCTATATTTAAGAAAAATGTTTGGGAAAATACTGTATAAATAAAAATAAGAAAGGAAAATATAAAAATATGGTAAAAGAAGATGTGATGTTAAACAATAAAACAGGACTTCATGCAAGACCTGCAACAGAAATTGCAAAAACAGCGATGTCATATAAAAGTGATATAACTTTTCTTGTAAATGATAAAAAAATTAATGCTAAATCTCCATTAATGCTTATGGCAGCAGGAATAAAATCAAAAACAGAAATAGAAATTATATGTAATGGGGAAGATGAAAAAGAAGCATTAGAAAATTTAAAAAACATTATTAAAGAAAATCTTGATTAATATAGATTTCTATAGAAAGAAGGATAAAATATGCTAAAAGGAACAGGAATTTCTGATGGTATAGGATTAGGAAAAGCAATTATTTTTAAAAGTCAAAAGATTAAATTAGAAAAAAATAAAATAAAAGATGTTACATTAGAAAAAGAAAAGTTTTATAAAGCAATTAAAGAGGTTGAAAAAGAAATAGAAGACTTATTAGAAAAAATATCTGGAACAGAAAAAGAAATTATGCAAGCATATCTTTTAATATTACAAGATCCAAATTTGATTCAAAAAACAATTGAAATAATTGAAAAAGAAAAATGGGATGCATCTTATGCAACAGAAATTGGTTTTAATGAAATAATAAAAGAATTTGAAAAAGTAGATGACACCTATATTTCTGAAAGAAGTAAGGATATAGAAGATATGAAGAAAAAAATCATAGCAAAAATAATAGGAAAAGAAGAAATAAATTTATCTAAATTACCTTCAAATACAATTTTAGTTGCAAAAGAATTATCAACATCTGATATTGCAAAATTAGATTTTAAGAATATAGAAGGAATTATTACAGAAGTAGGTGGAATGAATTCTCATATGGCTATTATGGCAAGGACTCATGAAATTCCTTCAAGTGTAGGAGTTAACAAAATAACACAAAATATAAAACAAAATGATGTTGTTGCTATAAATGGAAAAACAGGTGAAATTTTTGTGAATCCTTCTAAAAAAGAATATAAAAATTTTGAAGAGATAAAAGAAAAGATAAAAAAAGAAAAGAATGAATTAGAAAATTATAAAAATCAAGATTCAATAACAAAAGATGGACATGAAGTTAAAGTTTTAGCTAATATAGGCATGCCAGATGATGTTAAAATTGTAATTCAAAACACAGCAGAAGGAGTAGGATTATTTAGAAGTGAATTTCTTTATATGAACTCAGAAAATTTTCCAACTGAAAATGAACAATTTGAAGCATATAAAAAAGTAGTATTAAAACTTAAGAATAAAGAAGTAATTATTAGAACATTAGATATAGGTGGAGATAAAGATTTAAAATATATGAAATTGCCAAAAGAGGATAATCCATTTTTAGGTTATAGAGCAATTAGGATTTGTTTAGATGACATTAATTTATTTAAAGTACAATTAAGGGCAATTTTAAAAGCAAGTGCTTTTGGAAATATGGCTATTATGATACCAATGATTTCATCAATAGAAGAGTTAAGAAAAACAAAAGAAATAATAAATGAAGTAAAGGAAGAGTTAAGAGAAAAGAAAATTAAATTTGATGAAAATATAAAAATTGGAATTATGATAGAAATACCAGCAGCAGCACTTATTGCGGATGAATTAGCAAAAGAATGTGACTTTTTTAGTATTGGAACAAATGATTTAATTCAATATACAATAGCTGTTGAAAGAGGAAATAAAAAAATTGCTAATTTATATACACATTTTCATCCAGCTGTAATTCGACTTATAAAAAAAGCAATTGAAGGTGCTCACAAAAACCACATTTTGTGCGGAATGTGTGGAGAAGCGGCAGGAGATGCAACATTTATCCCTTTATTAATAGGCTTAGGATTAGATGAGTTTTCAATGAATGCTAATAAAGTTTTAAATGTAAGAAAATTGATAAGAAAATTAGATTTTAAAGAATGCCAGAAATTGGCTGATGAAGTTTTAAAATTAGCCACTTCTGAAGAAGTAGAAAAATTATTAGTAAAATATACAAGAGGTTCAAATTAGAACTTCTTTTTTTATATTATAGGAATGTTATTAATGTCAGATTTTATTCTATTATACATTGAAAAAACATTAATATTATGATAAATATAAATAAAAAAGGAGATCGAAAAAAATGAAAAAAATTATAGTTGCAACTAATAATCAAGGAAAATTAAAAGAAATAAAAGAAATTTTAAATAATTATGAATTACTTAGTCTAAAAGAAGTAGGGTGCAATATAGAAATAGAAGAAGATGCAGACACATTTGAAGGAAACTCATTAAAAAAAGCAAAAGAAATATCAAAAATAACAAATATGCCATGCATCGCAGATGATAGTGGGTTATGTATAGATATTTTTGATGGATGGCCAGGAATATATACAGCAAGATTTTTAGGAGAAAATTCTACTCCAGAACAAAGGAATACAGCTATATTAGAAAAAATGAAAGATTTAAAAGAAGAAGACAGAAAAGCAAGAGTAAGATGTGTAATAACATACTATGATAATGGAGAAATAATTGTAGGAAAAGGAGAAATAGAAGGAAAAATAACTAAAAAACCAAGAGGAGAAAATGGATTTGGATTTGATCCAATATTTGAACTAGAAAATGGAAAAACAATGGCAGAATTAACAAAAGAAGAAAAAAATCTAATAAGTCACCGAAAAAATGCACTTGAAAATTTGAAAAAACAATTGACAATTAAGTAGAAGTATGGTAAAATTAGGAACTGTAATCCGCTTAGTCAAGGCACCTAAATATTAACAATAAGTTAATTGCCTGAAATTTAAGGATTAGCGAGTATACAAATAAGGGAGGTGCATTTTAAATGTACGCAATAATCGAAAGCTGTGGAAAACAATACAAAGTAGCAGAAGGAGATGTTGTATTTTTTGAAAAATTAGATGCAGAGGAAGGAAAAAAAGTTACTTTTGATAAAGTAATCTTAGTATCTGAAGAAGGAAAAGTACAAGTAGGAAATCCTTATGTAAAAGGTATAAAAGTAGAAGGAAAAGTAGTTTCTCATGGTAAAGCAAAAAAGATCATTGTTTTCAAAATGAAAGCTAAAAAGAACTATAGAAGAAAACAAGGTCATAGACAACCATATACAAAAGTAGAAATTACAGGAATCAAAACAGCTGCTAAAAGAGCAACAGCTAAAAAAGCAGAAACAACAAAAGCTACTGAAAAAGTAGAAGCTTAGTTTTTAATTAAAACATAGATTTTAATAAAGGGAACATAAATAAAACAAAACCGAAAGGAGTTGAGAAACATGGCTCATAAGAAAGGTCAAGGTAGCTCTCATAATGGTAGAGAGAGTGAGTCTAAAAGACTTGGTGTAAAAAGAGCTGATGGACAATTTGTTTTAGCAGGAAATATCCTAGTAAGACAAAGAGGAACAAAAGTACATCCAGGAACTAATGTTGGTAAGGGTAGTGATGATACTTTATATGCATTAGTAGATGGAAATGTTAAATTTGAAAGAAAAGGTAGAGACAAAAAACAAGTTAGTGTTTATCCAGTAGAGGGATAATTTAGATATAAAATACCAATACTTATGTATTGGTATTTTTGCATTTATAAATAGTATAAAATATTGACATAACTATAAAAATATGATAAAAACGAAGTTGAAAAAATATCTATTATAATAAAATATACAGGAGATTAAAAATGAAAAAAATTTTATTTGCATCATATGATTTAGGGTTGGGCGGAATAGAAACAGCTTTGGTAGCGTTAATAAATTATTTATCAGAGTTAAAGCAAGAAAATAAATATAAATATGAAATAACTCTTGTTTTAGAAAAGAAACAAGGGATTTTTTTAAAAAATTTGAATAAAAGAATAAAAATAATAGAATTTACACCAAGCAAGAACAAAATAGTGTTTTTTAGAAAATTAAAGAATTTATGTAAAAAAATAATGTTTATAATAAAATACAAAAATAAATTTGAATTTTCTGCCGCATATGCAACTTATTCATTGCCGGCAAGTTTTGTAGCTAGAACAGCATCAAAAAATTCTGCGTTATGGTGTCATATGGATTATGTAGAACAATATCAAAATGATATTGAAAAAGTAAAAGAATTTTTTAAAGAAAAAAAATATAAAGAATTTAGGAATATTATTTTTGTATCTGAGCAAGGTAAAAAAACATTTAAAAAAGTATTTCCAGAGATGAAAAATGTATATGCAATAAACAACATAATAGATTATAAAAATATTATAAAAAAATCACAAGAGTCAGTAAAAGAAGAAATAAATAAAAATAACACGATATTTTTAAATGTTGGTAGACATGATGAAGAACAAAAAAAATTAAGTAGAATAATTGAGGCTTGTAATAAATTAAAAAAAGAAGGTTTGAAATTTAAAATTATTTTTGTAGGTGATGGTAAGAATAATGAAGAATATAAGAAAATGATTAAAAATTACAAGTTAGAAAAACATATTATATTTTTAGGAAAAAAAGAAAATCCTTATCCATATTTTAAAGTTGCAGATTGTATATTACTTTCTTCAGATTATGAAGGATATCCAGTTGTATTTACAGAAGCAATGGTATTAAATAAACCAATAATCACAACTAATGTTTCAGGAAGTGACAACATAAAAGGAAAGTATGGATTTGTAATAGAGAAGAACACAGAACAATTATATGAAAAAATGAAAGAATTTATTTTGAATGGATATGAAATAAAAAAGCAATTTAATCCTGAAGAATACAACAAAGAAATTAAAGAAAAATTAGAAAAAATAATAGGATAGGAGAAGCAAAATGATAGAAGTAAGTGTAATTGTTCCAATTTATAATGTTGAAAAAGAGATAAGAAGATGTATAGAATCTCTAATTAATCAAACAGAAGAAAATATAGAAATAATACTTGTTAATGATGGGTCAACAGATGATTCTGGAAATATAGCTAAAGAGTATGCTGAAAAATATAATTCAAAAATTCGATATTATGAAAAAGAAAATGGTGGATTATCAGATGCAAGGAATTATGGAGTAAAAAAAGCACAAGGAAAATATATATCATTTGTAGATTCTGATGACTATGTAAATATTAAATTATATAAAGAGTTAAAGGAATATATGAACCAAGGATATGACTTAGTCAAATTTAAGATAATAAAAGTAGATGAAAAATGTAAAGAACTAGAAAAAAACGATAGCCCTATATTTAATAATAAAAGTGGAGAAGAGGCTTATAATATTTTATATTGTAATGATAAAATGACTGATGTTGCATGGGCGTATTTATATAAAAGAGAATTTTTTATTAGTAATAAATTTGAATATTCAAAAGGGTTATATCACGAAGATTTTGGCTTAACATCGTTAATAATATTAAAAGCTAAAAAAGTTGCTTCAACTGATGTAGAAGGATATTATTATGTACAAACTCAAAATAGTATAACAAGAGGAAATGAAAAAAATGCATATAAAAGAAATATAGATTTATTAAAACATTATGACAATATGATAGAAAAAATAAATGAATATAATCTTAGTAAGAAATCAAAAGAGAATATAAAAATTTATTATACAAATTCGATATTATTAGCAATTAATAATTTAGAAGGAGAAGAAAAGAAAAAATATATAAAAGAAATAAGAAATAGAAAGATTACTAAAAATATAAAAATAAGAAATGCGAAACAATTATTTAAGAGAATAGTGTTAAGTATAAACATAGAACTTTATTTGAAAATTAGATAATAAGGAGAAAAAAATGTATAAAGTAAGTGTAATTGTACCAATATATAATGTAGAAAAGTACATAAAAAAGTGCTTGAATTCATTGGTTAATCAAACATTACAAGAAATTCAAATAATTTTAGTAAATGATGGCTCAAAAGATAAATCAGGAGAAATAGCTAAAGAATATGCACAGATGTATAAAAATAAAATATTGTATTTAGAAAAAGAAAATGGTGGGTTATCAGATGCACGAAATTATGGAATTCCATATGCAGAGGGTGAATATATAGCATTTATTGATTCTGATGATTATATAGACGAAAATGCTTATGAAGAGATGTATGATAAGGCTAAAAAAGAAAATAGTGACTATGTTGAATGTGATTTTATATGGGAATATCCTAATAAAAATAAAATAGACAGATATAAAGAATATACAGATTTAAAAGAGATGTTTAAAAATGTAAGAGTTGTTGCATGGAATAAATTAATAAAAAAAGAAATTATTTTAAAAAACAATTTATATTTTCCGAAAGGATTAAGATATGAAGATGTAGAATTTACTTATAAATTGATTCCATATCTAAATAAAATTTCATATATAAGTAAACCATTTATACATTATGTTCAGAGAGATAATTCGATAATAAATAATCAGAATGCAAGAAATGCAGAGATATTTGAAGTTTTAGATAATGTTATAAAATATTATCGAGAAAAAAATATATATGAGGACTATAAAGAAGAAATAGAATATACATATGCAAGATATGTGTTATGCAGATCTTTTACAAGAATGTGCAAAATTAGAGATAAAAATGTAAAAAAAAGGTTATTGAAAGAAGTATGGGAAAATTTAAATACAAAATTCCCAAAATGGAAAGAAAATAGATTTTTAAAAGAAAAAAACATTAAAAATTTATATATGAGAACAATTAATTATTTTACATTTAAGTGCTATTCATGTGTTTTCAGTATAGTAAATATAGAAAAATTTATTTGAAAGGTAAAAAAGTGAAAAAGATAATATTTGGAATAACAAGTTTAACATTAGGTGGAGCAGAAAGAGTATTAGTCGATTTAGCAAATAAAATGTCAGAAAGATTTGACATTACTATCTTTATGTTATATAGTAATGGGGAGTTAGAAACAGAATTAAATAAAAAAATAAAATTGAAAACTTTATATAGTAAAAAATATACAGAATTGACATTTTTAGAAAAAATTCTAGCTTCACTAAAAGTATTAATTAACAAAAAAAAGATATTCAAAAAATATGTGGATAAAGAGGAGTATATTGCTCAAATTTCTTTTTTAGAGGGAGCTATAACAAGAATATTTAGTGTAAACAGTAAATTTAAAACTAAGAAAATTGCATGGGTTCATAATGATATGCAAAAAGTTTTTGGTAATGGAATAAAAGCAAAAATAAAAAAAATAATGGATGAAAAGGCTTATCAAAAATATAATGATATAATATTTGTTAGTGAAGATAATGAAAAAGCATTTAATTCTTTTTACAAAGAAAATATTAAATCAAGAAAAAATATTATAAAAAACTATGTAAGTTCAGAAAGAATTTTAAATTTATCAGTAGAACTAAGTGAGTATAAAAAAACATATAAAGAAGATGAAATAAATGTTGTACAAGTTTCAAGATTAGTTGAACAAAAGGCAATAGACAGATTAATTAAAGTAAGTGCAAAATTGATAAATGAAAATTCAAAAATACATATATATGTTATAGGTGATGGACCACTAAAGGAAAGATTACAAAAACAGATTGAAGATTTAAATGTAGAAGAAAAAATCACTTTACTAGGAGCTAAGAAAAATCCATATCCATATATAAAAAATGCAGATGTATTTGGACTATTTTCATATTTTGAGGGTTACGGAATAGTGATTGATGAAGCTAAAATATTGCGAAAATATGTAATAATCACTGATACGGCTGCAAGAGAAGCATTAAAAGATTATAAAGAATATAGTTATATAGTAAGTAATGATGAAAAAGGAATAGAAGAAGCATTTAAATACCTAGAAGATAAAGGAAAACAAATAGGAAAAAAATATATTGATTATCAATATAAAAATGAAGAAATAATAGATAAAATAACGGAAATAATAGAAAGAAAATAAAATATTGTAAAATTCGGAAGGAATGAGAAATGAAAATTTCGATATTGACGCCAACATATAATAGAGCTAATTTATTAAAAAATCTATATAAAAGCATTTTAGAAAATTGCACAAATTGTAAGTTACAAGTAGAATGGCTTATTATGGATGATGGTTCAAAAGATGAAACTAAATTAATGGTAGAGAGGTTCATATCAGATAAAAAATTAGAAATAAAGTATTTTTATCAAGAAAACTCTGGAAAAATGCAAGCATTAAATAAACTAGTGCAAAAATGCAATGGTGATTTTATAATTGAATGTGATTCTGATGATTATTTTTCTAATAATGCATTTGAAACAATAGAAGAGGCTATAGAAAAAGATAAAAACTTAGAAAATATATATGCATTAGTATTTTTAAAATATGATCAAAACGGAAATAATATGGGAAATAAATTTCCAGAAAATGAATATGAAAGCAAAATGTTTGATTTATATTTTAAAGAAGGGACAATAGGAGAAAAAGCATTAGTTTTTAATTCAAACATTAGAAAAAAATATAAATATGAATTAGAAAATAAAGAAAAATTTATTACAGAAGCAAGGCTATATCATAAAATGGATTTAAAATATAATGTTAAATGTTTTAATAAAGAAATTATGGTTTGCGAATATAGAGAAGATGGATATTCAAAAAACTTAAATGATATGTTTATAAAATATCCATATGGATATTTTGAATATTTTAAAGAAATGTTTGAACAAAATTTAAAAGGAATTAAATTAAATAAAAGAATGTATATATACAAACATTATATATTATTTTCAATATTAACAAAACAAAAGAAAATTCTGAAAAATGTAAAAGGGAGTATAAATAAATTAGCTATAGCTATTTTATATATTCCAGGAGCAATAGCTACAAAAAAGAAGTTTAAAAATTATATAGAAGAATAGGAAAGGTGTAGAAAAATGGCAAAGGAAAATATAGAAGAAGATAAAATAGTTGTAAGTCATGTGTATAAAACTTTTAATATTTATCTAGATAAAGCAAATAGTTTAAAAGAAAAAATGTTATTTTGGAATCGAAATAAAAGAGAAAAAAGAGAAGTCTTAAAAGATGTTAGTTTGACAATAAAAAAGGGTGAAGCTGTTGCATTAATAGGTGTTAATGGTAGTGGTAAATCAACCTTATTAAAATTAATGACTAAAATAATATATCCAAACAAAGGAAAAATTGTTACTAATGGAAAATTAACTTCTTTATTAGAATTAGGGGCAGGATTTCATCCGGATTTTTCAGGAAGGGAAAATATTTATTTTAATGCTTCAATTTTTGGTTTAACAAGAAAAGAAATAGATGAAAGACTAGAACAAATAATCGAATTTTCTGAATTAGGAGATTACATAGATAATCCGGTTAGAACATATTCATCAGGAATGTATATGAGATTAGCATTTGCTGTTGCCATAAATGTAGATGCAGAAATTTTATTAGTTGACGAGATTTTAGCTGTTGGAGATCAACATTTTCAAGAAAAATGTATAGCAAAAATGAAGGAATTAAAAGAACAAGGAAAAACTATGGTATTTGTAACACATAGTATGGATACAGTTAAAGAGTTTTGCAGTAGAGCAGTTTGGCTAAGCAATGGTGTAATAAAAATGGATGGAAAACCAGATGAAGTAATAGAAGAATATATAAAGGAGACATTGTAATGAAAATATTTAAGGATTTATACAATTATAGGGAACTGTTAAAAACCAATATAACTAAAGATATAGGAGGAAAATATAAGCATTCGTTTCTTGGGATATTATGGTCATTTGTAAATCCACTTTTACAAATTTTTGTTTATGCATTTGTATTTCAAGTAATATTAAAAAGTAATATTGAAAATTATGCTGTTTATCTATGTTGTGGATTAGTGCCATGGCAATACTTTTCTTCTGTTGTTTTAAGAGGCGCAGCAATAATGGTAGACAACGGAAATATTATAAAAAAAGTATACTTTCCAAGAGAAATATTACCAATATCATTAGTGACAAGTGAAGGAGTTAACTTTTTAATATCAACAATAATAATTTTAGGATTTGTTATTTTTGGTGGAATAGGATTATCTTTTAATATTTTATGGTATTTTGTAATAGTGGCAATTCAATTTGTGGTGTCAATAGGCGTAGCATTTATAGTATCTAGTTTAACAGTTTATTTTAGAGATTTGTTGCATATATTAGGTATTTTAATGCAATTATTATTTTACGCAACACCAATAGTTTATGCAGTAGATTCTGTACCTGCAAATTTACAATGGATTGTGAAAATTAATCCAATGTCATATTTGATTGATGGTTATAGAAATATATTTTATAACAAAGTAGCACCAGATTTTCATGGATTGTTAATAGCATTTATTATGGGTGTTATATTAGTTGGAGCTGGATATTTTATATTTAAAAAATTAGAAAAAGGTTTTGCAGAAGAATTATAGTAATATTAAAAACTAAGGAGGATTTTTACATTGGAAAATAAAGACTTTCTATTTTCAATAATAGTACCTGTGTATAATACAGAAAAATATATAGAAAAAAGTATGGATTCAATAATGAAGGCAATAGACAAAGATTGCGAAGTTATTTTTGTAAATGATGGTTCAACAGACAAATCAAAAGAAAAAATAATGGAATTTATGAAAAAATTACCAGAAGAATATAAAGAAAATTTTAGATATACTGAAAAAGAGAATAAGGGGTTAGCAGATACAAAAAATGTAGGAATAGAACTATCAAGAGGAAAATTTATTAGTGTTGTAGACTCAGATGATTATATAAGTGATGATTTTTACAAAATTGCTAGAAGATATGTAAATGATTATGATATTATAATATATGATGTTTATGTAGTTTTTGAAAAAGATAAAAAGTTAAATTATGTTTCAAGAGCAAAATCAGACTGGAAAGAAAACACAAAAGTAGCATTGATGAATGGAGCAATTTCTGGTTCTTCTTGTAATAAAATAATAAAAAAAGATTTATATAATGGTTATGTATTCCCAGTAGGAAAACAATATGAAGATACAGCTGTTACACCATTTATTTTATCAGAAACAGATAAAATAAAATATGTACCATATCCATTATATTATTATTTACAAAGAGAAAAATCAATTGTTGCTACTAATACATTAATGTCAGCATATTATAAAATTTGCGAAAATATATCAGTAGTGCTTAGAGATAAAAATTTAGAAAAATATAAATATGTAATAAATGAGTTTGTTTTAGATAGAATGTTAGATATGTTAACACAAGATTTTAAAGAAAATAAAAAATCTTTTCTAAAAAATGTGCAAGAATTGGCAAATAATAATAAACAAGTTATTGATTATATAGTAAATAGCAATATGATAGATACAATTGAAAATCATTATTCTGAAAGACAAAAGCAAGTAGTAAAAGAAATATTAAAATATTTACAAAATTCACAGTATTCAGAAATAAAAAAATTATTAAGAATTAGAGAAAGCCTTAATAGTATAAGAAAAATCTGGAGGTAAATATGGAAAAGAAAATACATTATTGTTGGTTTGGAGGAAAAAAACTTCCTAGAAGTGTTGAACAATGTATAAAAACATGGAAAGAGCAATTACCTGATTATAAAATAATAGAATGGAATGAAAATAATTTTGATATTAATGTATGCCCTTTTGTAAAGCAAGCATATGAAAATAAAAAATGGGCATTTGTAAGTGACTATGCTAGAATATATGCTTTATATAATGAAGGAGGAATTTATTTCGACACAGATGTAAAGGTACTAAAAAACATAGATCACATTGTGGATAAAGATATGGTTTTAGGATATGAGGATAGTGGATTTTTTGGAACAGCTTTTATATCTGTAAAAGAAAAACATAATAAACATATAAAGGAAATATTAGATTATTATAATAAATTAGACGAGTTTAATCCGGAAATTATGTATAATTATGCCAATCCTGTAATTATAACAAAAACAATAAGAAAATATGATAGTTACATAGATAATAATGGAATAGAAATATTTGATAATAGTGTATATGTTTATCCAAGAGATTATTTCTTTCCATTAAGTTATAACTATGCAGAAAAAGAGTTTACAGAGAATACATGTATGATACATCTATTTAATGCAACATGGACAAGTCGTGGAGAAAGAAGAACAATAGGCATATATAGAAAGTTAGGACCAGATTTAGGAAGAATAGTAAATAACTTTATAGATGGATTAGGTAACTTAAGGCAAGGGATAAAGAGTAAAATTAAAGGTATTTATAATTACTGGAGAATGTGGTATTCAATACACATTAATAGGAATAAAAGAGTTAAAAATATAACAAAAGAATTAGAACTTAAAAAAGAGAATTACTTAGTAATATGTAATCCAGATAAAGCTATAGAAAATCAATATATTAATACATTATTTGACAATAATATTTTATATTTAAGAGAACAACATACGGAAAAAGAAGCAAATATGATTGCAAATGCAATATACAAGTCTGGTAAAGAAAAAGTAATATTTAATTCGTATTCAGATGGATGGGATAAATTAATTTCAAATTTAAAAATGATAAAAAGAAATATAGAGATAGAGGTACTAATTCATGGAGGAAATGAAAGAAGTGCTAATAAAAATGTATGGCAATCAAGAGATGAAATAATAGTTTTATATGCAAAAAGAAAAATAGATAAATTATTATTTTTTAATAAGCAGTTATGTGAATACTATAAAGAAAAGGGATATAAGACTGAATTTTTAACAAGAAAAATTGAAATTGAAGATAAAAGAAAATATAAAAAAGATGAAAAAAGTTCATTTACTAAAATAGGAATGTACGTAACAGACCATGATTCTTCTAATAATATATTTAGTCAACTAAGTGCGGTATCATTATTAGAAAATATTAAACTAGATTTTAATCCTATAAATTATGAAATTGCAACAACAGCAAGAAGATTTAATATAAATTTAATAGGAGATTCAAAGGCTTTATCTCAAGAAGAATTATATTATAGAATTGCAAACAATGATGTTAATTTATGTATAAATTTAATTGATAATGATTCTTTAATACCTTTGCAAAGTTTTGAACTAGGAGTTGTGTGCATAATAGGAAGAGGAGTTAAATTTTTCGAAGGTAGCGAATTAGAAAAATATATAAAAGTATCAGATGAAGAAAATATACAAGAAATTAAACAAAAAATACAAGAAGTTTTAGAAAATAAAGAAAAAATTTTGGAATTGTATAATTCTTGGAAAAAGGATGAAGAGTGAGGTATATGGAAGAGAAGAGAAAACTTGAAATCTTGAATAGAGAATTAGAAATAGAAAATAATATTTTAAAACAAAAGTATAAACAAGAAAGAGAAGAAAATAGAAAAAGAATTAATGAATTAGAACTAAAAAGAAATGAATTACAAGATAAAATAGATAGTATTATATATTCAAGAAGCTATAAATTAGTTCAAAAGATAACAAATATTTTGAAAAGGAGATAAGAAATTTATGGCTAAAGATAGTAAACCTAAGATTGCTATAATAGTGGATGTTGAAGGATGGGCTTATTATAATAATGCTTTGGAGATAAAGAAAAATTTAACAGACTATTATGATATAGATATAATTCCAATAGATATATTTAATGAAAATATAGTAAAAGTATTTATATTGACTACTGATTATGATTTAACATATTTTATGTGGAGAGGAGCTATATCATGGTTATATAGTGAAACGTCAAGAGAATATATAGAAGATCTAGGATATGAATTTGAAGAATTTTTACAGGAATTTGTAAGGAGTAGAAATATAACTACTGGTGTATATGATCATTTATTTATTAATAGTGAAGAAGAAAGAACAGAATTTATATTAAATAATGTAAAAGATTATATAGTTTCTTCAGAAAAATTAAAGAGAATATATGACGAAAAATATGACAAAAAGCCCAATATGGTTATAAGTGATGGAGTAGACTTAGATTTATTCAAAATGGAAGATCTGAATAAATTTAAAGAATTGAAAGATAATGATACAATTAGGATTGGATGGACAGGCAATAGCAAATTTGCTGATGAGGCTGGAGATGACTTAAAAGGTCTTAATAAAATTATAAATCCAGCAATAAAAGAGTTAAAAGAAGAAGGATATAAAATTGAACTTGCAGTTGCAGATAGAAATATAAAGTTTATTCCACATAATGAAATGCCACAATATTATAATAAAATTGATATATATATATGTGCTTCTAGAACAGAAGGATCACCAGATACAGTAATAGAGGCAATGGCTTGTGGAATTCCAGTTATTTCGACAGATGTTGGAATTGTTCCAGAGGTCTTTGGAGAAAAGCAAAAAGAATTCATAATAGAACGAACAAAAGAAGAATTGAAAAAGAAAATTATTAATTTGATATCAAATAAACAAAAATTAAAAATGTTATCAGATGAAAATTTGAAGCAAATACAAAAATGGGATTGGAAAAACCAAGGAGAAAAGTATAAAGAGTTCTTTGAGAGAAACATAAAAAAATAATATGGTGGAGAGGAAAACTATGAATCAAGAAAAATCGAAAAAAAAGATAAAAATAGAAAAAGCGGATATAGCTATATTTTTAATATTATTTATTATATTAGTGGGAGCATTATTGTCATTTTTCCCTGGAATATTAACATCAGATAATGTAGATCAAATAAGTCAAGCTGAAAATAACAAATATTTTAATGCACACCCAATATTACATACATTTTTCATTGGAACATTAACTCAATTAGGTGGAATATGGATTCCAGCATTGATACAAATTATAATATTTGCTTTAAGCTGGACATATGTATGTAAGCTATTAAGAAAAATTAACAATAGTAAAAAAAATGCAATATTGCAAATAATAGTAACTTGTATTATTGCAATAATGCCTCTTAATTTTATGTATTCAATAACGATATGGAAAGATATAATATATTCATATTCTTTTTTAATTCTTTTAGGGTTACTATATTTTGGAATAAAAAAAGAGTATCGATATACAACTAGTCAAATTATAATATATTCATTAGCATGTGTCACTATAATGAAATTTAGACATAATGGTGTTCCAATAGGTTTTATAATGTTTGTGATAGCAGTAGCTTTAAATATATTTAAGGTAAGAAAATTAAAAGATACTTTAAAATTTGTTGTTTCATTTATAAGTATTTTTATTGTAATGACAATTCCATCTTGGTGTGTTAATGTTGTAAGAGAAGAGATAGAATATAATCCAGGAGTTTTGACATCAACAGAGGTATATTGTATGGGAGGTTTATTAAATGAAGATATAAATTTAGAACAAGAAGAAAAGGAATTTTTAAATACTATTATGGATGTTGACTTGTGGAGAGAAAGCTATTCACCTTATAATGGAACACCAATATTATTTAGCAAGGAGTATCATTCAAAAGTATTAAATAATAAAGAGAATAAAGAAAGACTTGATGAAATATTTATCAAATATACCAAACAAAAACCGCAAACTATTATAAAACACTTTTTGTCTGTAAATTCTATATGGTGGTCAATTCCAGAACAATATGGAATGCATAGTGTGGTTTTAAGTAATAGCTGGGTATCTGAAATGAGTGATGGAAGATATGATAATTGTCCTATATGGGAATACGGAAATGAAAAGTTAATTAACTATATAGATAAAACAATGAGAAATAAATTTTTATATGAATTTAATTATAGACCAGCAACAGCGATATTAATATCATTAATATGCGTAGTGGTGATATGCTGCAAAGAAAAGAAAAAAATGTATTTAGTAATATTGTTACCAATGTTATTAAATATAGGAACATATGTATTTTTAATATCTTCACAAGATCAAAGATATTTTTACCCTTGTTTTATGACAGAATATATATCTGTTATAGCATTGGGAGCATCTTTTATAAATGATAAAAAGAATATTAATAAGAAAAAAGAATTAAAAACTAATAAAAATGATACAAAAACTTTAGTTATAATACCTGCATATAATGAGAAAGAATCAATAAAAAGAGTTGTAAACAGTGTATATGCACAAAATATAAAAAATTGTGATGTGCTAGTTGTAAATGATGGCTCAAAAGATAGCACATATAATGAAGCAAAGAAAACAAAAGCAAGAGTTATTGATGCACCAAATAATTTAGGCATAGGAGGAGCCGTTCAGACAGGTTATTTATATGCTAAAAAATATGGTTATGATATTGCTATTCAACTTGATGGAGATGGACAACATGACCCCAAATATATAAAAAAATTAATAAAAGAAGTATCAAAAGGCAATGATATTGTAATCGGCTCAAGATTTATAGAAAAAACAAACTATAAACAAAAATTCTTTAGAATGATAGGAATCAATATGATATCATTTACAACAAAATTAATGACTGGTGTAAAAATTCATGATACAACTTCTGGATATAGAGCCGTAAACAGAAATATAATAGAGGAATTTGCTAATAGTTATCCATATGACTATCCAGAGCCTTGTACAAATATGCATATGATAAAAAAAGGATATAAAATAAAAGAGATACCTGTAGAAATGAAGCAAAGAGAAACAGGAGTATCTTCAATATCTCCATTACAAAGTATGATTTATATGTTTAAAGTTATATTATATATTTTATTAATGGGAATAAAAGATTAGGAGGTAAAAAATGATATATAAATTTGCAATATTATTTTCAATAATATTTATATTATTTGTAATGCATTTAGTAAGAAAGAACAAGTTGGAAGAAAAATATTCAATATTGTGGGTTATTGCAAGTGTAGTAATCTTAATAGTATCACTTTTCCCAAAGTTAATAACTATAATAGCTAATAAATTTAATGTGTATTATCCACCATCTTTAATGTTGTTATTTGCAATTATTATATTAGGTGCATACATAATACATATTAGTGTTGTAATAACAAAGCAAAATAAAATGATTGTAAAATTAACTCAAGAATTAGGAATATTAAAAGAAAAAATTGAGGAAAAAAATAATAGTGAAGAGGAATAAAAATGGAAGAGTTTAAAAATCATACATTTGTTATATGTGCATATAAAGAATCAAAATATTTGGAAGAATGTATAGAATCTTTAGAAAAACAAATAGTAAAAAGCAATATAATAATGTGTACATCAACACCAAATGATTATATAAAAAATATGGCACAAAAATATAATATACCATTATATATAAATGAGGGAGAGAGTGGAATAGGACAAGACTGGAATTTTGGAGTAAGTAAAACTACTACAGATTACGTTACTGTGGCGCATCAAGATGATATATATAATGAAAATTATTTGAAAGAGATAGTAAAAGAACTTAATAATGGTAAAGATTTTGTTATTGCATTTGGAAATTATGAAGAAATAAAAAATGGAAAAGTAATACCTTTGACGAATAATTTGAAAATAAAAAAGATATTACAAAAGCCACTAATAAAACATGGCGATAAAATGTGGGCTAAAAGATTTGCTTTAAGATTTGGATCAGCAATTTGTTGTCCATGCGTAACAGTAAATACTAAAATTTTAGGAAAAACACCATATAAGGTAGAACTTAAGTGTGATTTAGACTGGGATACATGGCTTGAATATTCTAAAATGAATTATAGATTTTTATATATAAATAAACCATTAATGAAACATAGAATACACGAAGAATCTGAAACATCAAATTTAATAGAAAATAATATTAGATTAGAAGAAGATTATGAAATGCTAAAAAAATTATGGCCGAAGCCAATTGCAAAAATAGTTATGCACTTTTACAAAAATGCTGTAAAAACAAATAGCTAGATGACAAAAGATTGTGCCAAACAGGAGAGAAAATGGACGAAGTTATAGAAAAAGATAAAGGATTTAGAAAAAATTTTATATGGAATATTATAGGAACAACATTTAATGCTTTTAATTCATTGTTTTTTATGATTATAATAACAAGAGTTAATGGATTAGAAAATGCAGGAATATTTACGCTTGCTTTTTCTACAGCATGCATTTTATATATAATAGGAATTTATGCAGGGCGTATTTACCAAGTAACAGAAGCAAGTAAAGAGATAACAGATAAAGATTACATTGCAAATAGAATAATATCGTGTATAATTATGATTGTAATAGTTATATTTTTTGTAATTATTAATCAATATGATGTATATAAATCAAGTATATTTATTATTTTAACTATGTATAAGGCATTAGAAGCTTTTAGTGATGTGCTATATGGAATTATGCAAAAAAATGAATTGCTTGAAAAAGCAGGAAAATCAACATTTATGAAGGCTATAATAAGTATCATAGTATTTGTTATTATTGATTTATCAACTAAAAATCTAATAATTTCTTGTTTATCAATAATAGTTGTATTTATAGCTGTGATACTACTTTATGATATAAGAAAAACTAAAATACTTATAGAAAAAGAAAATAAAGTAAAATGTAAAAATATATTAAGTATATTTAAAAATGGTTTCTTTACATTTGCAATTTCTTTTTTAGGATTATATATAACAAATGCACCTAAATATGCAATAGATAGCGTATTAACAGAAGAAATACAGGCAATTTTTGGAATAATAATTATGCCTGCAACTGTTATGTCATTGCTTGCACAATTTTTAATACATCCATATTTAAATACTATATTTAAACTTTATCAAACAAACAAATATAAGGAATTAGAAAAAGTTACATATAAAATAATTTTAGTTATATTTTTATTTGGAACATTAAGTATTATAGCAGGTTATTTATTTGGAACACAAGTTTTAGGAATTATATATGGAATTAATTTAGAAAATTATAAAATTGCCTTAACAGCAATATTAGTTGGAGCTACATTCTATACTATGGCGGGAATTATATCACCAATATTAGTAACAATGAGATACACAAAAATTCAATTTGTAATTTATTCTATAATATCAATAATAGAACTGATACTATGCAACATATTAGTTAAATTGTTCGAGTTTAAAGGAGCCATTATATCATATACAGTTGTAATGATTATATATTTTGTAACATTTTATATAGTATCAATGACTATTATTAGCAATAAAAAAAGGAGTTATATTAAAAAATGAATATTTTATATACCTTAAATGATAAATTTGTACCACAAGTTGCAGGAGGAATCTGTTCTATCTGTGAAAACAATAAAGATGTTGACGACATAAATTTTTACTTAATTTCGAATGGAATATCAGAAGAAAATAAAAAAGAATTAGAAAAATTTGTCAAGAAATATAATAGGAATATTGAAATTAAAGAACTGGGAAATATAAAAGAATATTTTGATTTTGAGTTTGATACAACAGGATGGAATTCTATTGTACTCGCAAGACTTATATTAGATAAATTCTTACCAGAAGATGTAGACAAGATTTTATACTTAGATGGTGATACAATTGTTAGAGGAGAATTAAAAGAGTTTTGGGATACAAATTTAGAAAATTATATTTTGGCAGCAAGTATAGAACCGACTGTTGATAGAAAAAGAAAGATAAATCTGGGGTTAGAATATTTTCCTTATTATAATGCAGGAGTATTGCTAATAAATTTAAAAAAATGGAGAGAGGAAAAAACAGGAAAGGCAATACTTGATTTTTATAAAGAACATAATGGCAAATTATTTGCAAATGATCAGGATGCAATAAATGGAGCTTTAGCTGGAAAAATTTATACAGTATCTCCTGAATACAATTTTTATAATATATTTTATCAATATCCGTATAAATTTTTAGAAAAATTAATGAAACCAGTTGAATATATTGGAAAAGAATCTTTTGATAAAGCAAGAGAAAATCCAATAATAATTCATTATCTTGGAGAAGAAAGACCATGGAGAAGAGGAAATACACATAAATACAAAGACGATTATATAAAATATTTAGATAAAACACCGTGGAAAGGGCAAAACTACGAGGATGGTTGGAAATTATATTTTATATGTTGGAATATTTTTAATATTTTAACAAAACCTTTTCCGAGGCTAAGATATAAAATAATTAATTCATTAATACCAACATGTATGAAAATGCGTGCCAAAAAACTAAAATCAAAAAATAAATAAAGGAGGATATACTAGGTTATCTAGTATAATAAACAATGAACGAACCAAAAATTTCAATAATTATACCAGTATATAATGCTGAACAATACTTACATAGATGCTTTGATAGTATATTAGAAAATAAATATAGAAATCTTGAAATAATACCAGTAAATGATGGATCAAAAGATAACTCACAAGATATTATAGATGAATATAAAGAAAAATATCCGGATATGTTTTTTCCAATAATACAAGAAAACCAAGGAATTGGAATGGCAAGAAATAATGCTTTAGAAAAAGCGACTGGTGAGTATATAATGTTTATAGATAATGACGATTATATAGACAAAGACTATATAGCAAAACACGTAGAACAATTAAAAAATAATAGTTGTGATATGGTTTTGTCTGGATATAAAAGAGTTAATGATAATAAAGAGATTTTATTTAAAGTAAGTTTAGATGAAAGATATCCGTGGACAAGATATGTATCAATTGCACCTTGGGCAAGATTATATAAAACAAAATTTTTAAAAGATAATGACATTAAATTTTTGAAAACTCCAATAGGTGAGGATGTTTATTTCAATTTACAGGCAAACACGTTAGCAAATGATGTGAAAATAATAGATTACATGGGGTATAATTGGTATTTCAATGGTAAAAGTGTTACAAATACAATAAATAACAAGATAAAGAAAATTGATATAATAGAATTACTAAATACACACTATAATGTATTAAAAGAAAAAGATTGTATAAATAAGGAAAATTATGATTTAATACAAATATATTTTGTTCTTCTTTCTATACAATTTTTGCAATGGTTGAGTAAAGATTTATCATATAAAGAAATAAGCGAAAAATATGATATGATTTTTGATTGGATAGAAAAACATTTCAAAAATTATAAAAGGGCAAAATATTGGAAACTATCAAAGGGTGATAGATTGAAAATAAGATTAATCTTTTTAGTATTTATGACATGCCATAGGTTGCATCTTGGCAAACTAGCAGTATATATGTATAAATATATATAATATGTAAAATATCTTTAATATAGAACGAAAAATATTATCTGTATTAAAGATATTTTATTTTTTTATATTAAAAGATTGTGTAAAAAAGAATATAATGATAAAATATAAATGAATAATAAAAAAGGGGAATGAAATATGAAATTAAAAAAAGTAATTACTATAATTATTATCTTAATTATTGTTTTAAACACTTTAATTCCAACAATTGCATTAGCTACAAATGAGACAAATAATGAGGTGGGTACTGGAACAACTAATATAGATAATACTGTAAATGAAAAAGAGGAAAATAATAATAGTATTCAAACCGATGATGACAATAATAAACAAGAGAATACTAGTAAAAATGAAAATATCATAGAAAATACGACAAAAGAAAATACAACCAATAATAGTAATGAAATTAGTGAGAATACAGAAATTGTGAATGAAAATGAAGTTGTAAAACAAATAGAGAAGGACAATATAAAATCTATTGATGTAAAAGCAAACGAAATTACAGCCAACATAGCTTATAATTCACACGTTCAAGATTATGGTTGGGAAGAAGATTTTTCAAAAAAAGATGGAGAAATATCAGGAACAACAGGTGCTTCAAAAAGAATAGAAGCATTAAAAATAGAATTAGGATCTTTGAAGAAAACATATCCAAATACTAGTATAAAATATCAAGTACATGTTCAGGATTATGATTGGATGAACTGGAAAAAAGATGGAGAAGTAGCAGGAACAATAGGAGAATCAAAAAGGATAGAAGCAATAAAAATAAAGTTACAAGGATTGGATGAATATTCAGTCATTTATAGAGTTCATGTACAAGACTATGGTTGGACAGACTGGAATAGTAATGGTGAAATTGCTGGAACAATAGGTAAAAGTAAAAGAATAGAAGCAATACAAATAAAAATCATAAAAGGAAATTATGAAAAATTTAAAGTAAGTATAAAAAATGAAAATAATAATATTAATGAATATTATAAAAATAGTATACATTATCTGTTCTTGTCAAAAAATGTTAGTATAAATAATGTAGTAATAAAATACGCAGGAAATGTTATAGAAACTTCTTATGGAATTTTAGACTCAGTAAATAAAACAATAACTGGCGATTTCTCAAACACAGAGAGCTTTAATGTAAAATTAGAGACAGGAGAAACTGAGAATATATCTATTATACAATCTGATGTACCATCATTATTTATTAATTTAAATAATAATGTAACTCAAGACGTACTTGATAATGGATCAAAAGATGAAAAATATGAAGCTACATTAAGTGCAGTTGGAGCAGAAAAAAAGGATTATAATATAAGTAATTATAATATTACGATAAAAGGTAGAGGAAATACTACGTGGGCAATGCCTAAAAAACCATATCAAATAAAATTTGATAAAAAAATAAATTTATTAGGTACAGGAACAGCAAAGGCTAAAAAATGGGTACTTATAGCAAATTATACGGATCCAACATTACTAAAAAATAAAATAGTAAATGATTTATGTGTAAACTCAGAACTTTCAAATATACCAAATTCACAATTTATAGATTTATATATCGACGGAAATTATGTCGGAAACTATTTATTATGTGATAAAATAGAAATTGGAAAACGGAAGAGTAAACTTGAGTGATGATAAAGGAGTATTGGTGGAATTAGATAATGCATACTATAATGATGAAGAATATAATTTTCAAGCGACATATAGTAAAGACCACTTTTCAATCAAGGAATTTAAAGATGATGATATGGATTCAAAATTAAAAATTCAAGCTATGCAAGAATTCAAAGAAGCACTAGAAGATTTTGAAAAAACTATTTATGATGAGAATACTAAGTGGGAAGATATATCAAAATTGATAGATGTAGAATCATTTGCTAAATATTATTTAATAAATGAATTTGCTGAAAATATGGATACATATTATTCTAGTACATATTTATATAAAAATGGTTCAAAAGATGTGATACACATGGGACCTACCTGGGATTATGATATGGCATTTGGAGGCAGAGATGGAATAAATCCAGAAGAAGATTATACCTTGAATTATTCATCACCAAAGGTGTATATGAGAGAATTATTAAAGTACTCTGAATTTTTAGATGTTGTAAATAAAACATATGATAAAGATCTAAAACAATATATTGATAAAATAGATGTAAAAGAATATGCAGATAATATAAAAGAAGCAGCGAAGATGAATAGTATTGCATGGTATACAGAAAAGACGTATGATAAGAAATTAGATAGTTTGAATGAATATATAAATAAAAGAAAAAATTATTTTAGTAGAACATATGGTACTACACAATGGAATTCAAATGTTTTATATAATGGCACTATTCAAAATATTGGTTGGCAAGGAATGAAAAAAGATGGAAAAGTGGCTGGAACAACAGGGCAAGACTTAATGATGGAAGGAATAAGAATTTCTTTAGGAAATCAGATGGATCCAAATGCACAAATTGAATATCAGGCTCATATTGAAGATATAGGATGGCAAGATTGGAAAAAAGATGGAGAAATGGCTGGAACAACAGGTAAAAGCAAAAGAATGGAGGCAATAAGGATAAGGTTAAAAAATGCTAATGACTACACTGTGAGATATAGAGTACATGTACAGGATTATGGTTGGATGGATTGGCATAGTGATGGAGAAATAGCTGGAACAGTAGGAGAAAGCAAAAGAATTGAAGCAATTCAAATAGAAGTAATAAAAAAGCCAAAAGTAGAAGTAAGTTATACTTATAATGAAGATAAAAATACAGTGACGGCAGTAATAAAATCAGATAAAGAACTAAAAAGTGTAAATGATACAGAATGGAATTTAAGCAGTGATAAACTAACATATACAAAAGAATATAGCGAAAATGATACATATAAAATAACTGTAAAAGATATTGATGGCTTAACTAAAAATGTTGAATTGACAATAACACAAATAAAAGAACCAACAAGTATTATAAAATATAATTCACATATTCAAGGATATGGATGGGAAAATAGATGGTCAAAAAGAGATGGAAATACAACAGGAACAGTTGATAAAAGTCTAAGAATGGAAGCAATAAAAATATCATTAGGAAACTCAGAAGAAATCCCAGAGGGGGCAAGTATAAGTTATCAAGTTCATGTACAAGATTATGGATGGATGAATTGGTGTAATAATGGTGAAATGGCTGGAATGACAGGAAGCTCAAAACGAATAGAAGCAATAAGAATAAAATTAGAAGGTATGGAAGGATATTCAGTAGAATATAGAGCATATGTGCAAGATGAAGGATGGCAAAAATGGAGACATGATGGGGAATTAGCTGGAAGAGAAGGTGAGAGTAAAAGGGTTGAAGCATTACAAATAAGAATTGTAAAAAAAGAAAACAAAGTGTTAGAACCTAAAGTAAAATATCAAGTACATATACAAGATACAGCATGGCAAGACGAAAGAATTGAAGGAGGACTAGCAGGAACAGAGGGAAAAGGAAGAAGAATTGAAGCAATAAAAATTAACTTGTCCGAAGCAAGTACTAATGCAAAAATAAAATATAGAGCACATGTTCAAAATCATGGCTGGCAAGGATGGAATCAAAACGGAACAATAGCAGGAACAACTGGACAAAACAAAGCGATAGAAGCAATTCAAATAAAGCTAGAAGGAATGGATAAATATACTATAGAATACCAAGTTCATATTCAAGACTATGGTTGGAGCGCTTGGATGATAGATGGTGAAGTAGCTGGAACAACAGGAAAAGGGAAAAGCATTGAAGCAATAAAGATTAGAATAGTTCCAAAATACTATAGAAATTATAAAGGAATTGATGTTTCTGAATTTAATGGGGACATAGATTGGCAGAGTGTTAAAAATTCTGGTGTACAGTTTGCTATGATAAGATGTGCGTTCAGAGGGTATAGAACAGGAAGGATAGTAACAGATTCTAAATTTGATTATAACATTCAAAATGCATCTGCAGTTGGAATAAATGTAGGAATTTATTTCTTTAGCCAAGCAACTTCAATTTCTGAAGCTATTGAAGAAGCAAATTATGCCATAAATTTAGCCCGAAAATATAATTGTGTTACATATCCAATAGCAATAGATACAGAAGCATCAGGTGCAGATAATAATGATGGAAGAGCAGATGGACTTAATCCAGCACTAAGAACAAATGTAATGGCAGCGTTTTGTAATCAAATACAAAACTTCGGGTATACACCAATGATATATGCAAGTAGAAATTGGTTGTATAACAATTTGGAAATTAATAGACTTTCAAATTACGAAACATGGTTGGCACATTATACGGAAAATGACTCTATAAAAAGCGATTATAGATACAGTTATACAATGTGGCAATATACATCATCAGGGTATGTATCAGGAATAAATGGAAAAGTAGATTTAAACATTGGATATAGGAAATACTAATATAAAATGTTATAACTTTTAATCTAGTAGCTTATGGAAAAAGCTACTAGATTTTTTTTGTCGAAAAAGGTTGTACTAAATAAATACTAATGATAAAATAAAAGAGAATAAATAAAAATAAAAAGGAGAAATAGAAAAATGAGAATAAAAAAAACAATGCCTATAATTATTGCCTTAATCATTATTTTAAATACTTTAATTCCAACAATTGTATTATCGGCAAATGAAATAGAGGAAATAAAGGGAAAAGATAACGATACAATTATAGATAATGATACTAATAAGACAGATAATGAAGGTGTATCTAATAAAAATAATATTACAGAAAATGAGATAAAAGATAATAAAGAAAATAATACAAGTAAAAATGAAAATAATGTGGATGAAAAAATTAATAAAGAAGAAAATATAGTTAAAAATGATACAGAAGGAACAAATGAAAACATAAATAATGACCAAGAAGAAACGATAAATAATAATATAGACGAGATTCAAAAAGAGGAAAATACAGAAGAATTAGTTAGTATACAAAGTAAAGAATTAGAAACAGGACTAACAGTTTCTTATAGAACCCATGTACAGGATGAAGGATGGCAAAATTATGTGCAGAATGGAGAGATGGCAGGAACATCAGGAAAAAGCTTAAGATTAGAGGCAATGAATATAAAGTTATTAAACAATGAAGACAAAAATTTACATATTAAATATCAAGTACATGTACAAGATGAGGGATGGCAAAACTGGAGAACCGATGGAGAAATGGCAGGAACATCTGGCAAAAGTTTAAGGTTAGAAGCTATAAGAATTCTGTTAGATAATTCAGAAGATTATTCTATTATGTATAGAGTACACGTGCAAGATGAAGGATGGCAAGATTGGAGAACCGATGGAGAGATGGCAGGAACATCTGGCAAAAGTTTAAGATTAGAAGCAATTCAAATAAAAATTATAAAAAAGCAACAAAGAGGAAGACTACATATAGATACGCCGGTTAATGGAAGTACATATTATGATTCAGAAGCTTCAAATATAACTGTTTCAGGATGGAAAATGGCGAATGTATCAAATACAAATATAAAGGCATATGTTGATGGAAAAGAAATTGATTCTAAAACTATTCAATATTATGAAAGAAAAGATGTAATAAATGAAATAATCGAGTATGGAACTAATGGACAAAACCCAACACCAGGTTACAGTTTTAGTATTGATATTTCTAAATTTAATGGTGGTAGCCACACGATAAAAATAGAACTATATTATGATAATACAGTTTTAACAACAACTAATACAACTTTTAACTTTGATAAAAATTTACATGTACAATATATGACACATGTGCAAGATGAAGGATGGCAAGATTGGAAAAAAGATGGAGAAGTAGCAGGAACATCTGGCAAAAGTTTAAGGTTAGAAGCTATGAATATAAAACTGTTAAATAATGCTAATAGTGATATACATGTTAAATATCAGGTGCATGTACAAGATGAAGGATGGCAAAATTGGAGAACCGATGGAGAAATGGCAGGAACATCTGGCAAAAGTTTAAGGTTAGAAGCTATTAGAATTTTGTTAGATAATTCAGAAGATTATGCTATTATGTATAGAGTACACGTGCAAGATGAAGGATGGCAAGATTGGAGAACAGATGGAGAGATTGCAGGAACATCTGGCAAAAGTTTAAGATTAGAAGCTATACAAATAAAAATTGTAAAAAAGACAATAAACAGTATTATAAAAATTGAAACTCCAAGTCAAAATACTTCATATTATGCATTTGAAAATCCAACAATAACTGTTTCAGGATGGAAAATGGCAAATGTATCAAATACTCAGATAAAAGCATATGTTGATAACAAAGAAATTGAACCTACAACTATTCAGTATTACGAGAGACCAGATATAATAAAATCAAATACTAATTATGGAACTGAGGCTCAAAATGTATTGCCTGGTTATAAGTTTGATATAGATATTAATAATCTAGAAGGTGAAAACCATACAATAAAAGTAGAGATGTACTATAATAATTCAGTTATAGCTAGTGAAGTTAGGAATTTTAATATAGATATTAATCCACATATTAGCTATAGTGCACATGTAGAAGACATAGGATGGCAAGATTATGTGAAAGATGGAGAAATTATAGGCACAGTAGGAAAATCATTAAGGGTGGAAGCATTAAAAATTAAGCTGGTAAATGTACCATCAACGGCACATATAAAATATAGAGTGTATATTTATGGAAAAGGATGGCAAGATTATGTACAAGATGGAGAAATAGCAGGAACAACAGGGAAAAACAGGATGATAGAGGCAATTCAAATAGAAATAGAAGGACTGGAAAAATATACGGTAGAATATCAAGCACATGTTCAGGATATTGGATGGCAAGTATGGGCATTAAATGGAATGAATGCTGGAACAATTGAACAAGGACTAAGAATAGAATCTGCAAGAATTAGAATTGTAAAAAAAGAAAATACAGTTGTACCACAGGTAAAATATTCTAGCCATAATGCAACAAATGGATGGACAAGTTATGTGAAAAATGGTAATACATCAGGAAGTGAAAATAATGCTATAAAATTAGATGCTATAAAAATAGCATTAGAAAATAGTGAGACTGCAAGTATAAAATATAAAGTACATATTCAAGAAGTTGGATGGACAAATGAAGTACAAAATAATGAGCAAGCTGGAACTGGTGAATCAGTAAATGGAATAGAAGCAATTCAAATGCAAGTAAGTGGTTTGAGTGGATATTCTATAGAATATAGAGTATATGTAATTGGAAAAGGATGGCAGGATTGGGCTTGCGATGGAGAAATAGCAGGAACAACAGGAAAAAGCCTACAAGTTAGTGCAATACAAATAAGAATAAAAATAAAAACAGATAATAATAGATCTAATTTTTCAGGTATAAATACCTCTAAATATAAAGGCTATAAAGAAGCTCTTCAAAAATTACAACAACAACACCCAAACTGGACAATAAAACTAGTTTATACAGGGTTAAAATGGGATGACGTTCTGGATGCCGAACAAGGACGAGATTCCAAAGGAGAACCATTTAGCCTAACTCAAGAAAAAGGAAATTGGAGAGATTCATCAGATAATAATTCTTATCAAGGAGAATGGTATAAAGCATCAAGAGAAGCAATAGCATATATGATGGATCCACGTAATAGCTTAGATCAATACTATGTTTTTCAATTCCAAAATTTAGCAAGGTCTTCAAATGAAACCGTTCAAAAGGTTTCAACTATGACCAATGGAACATATTTGCAAAATTATAGCAGTACTTTAGTAAATGCTTCACAAAATTATAATGTTAGTGCTTTTCATTTGGCTTCAAGAATGTTAATGGAACAAGGAACCTCAGGATGGAGTATTAATGGATATTCATATAAGGGAAGAATGGTATATAATTATGCAAATATAGGAGCAACAGGAAATACAATAGAAGATATAATGACAAGTGGAGCTAAATATGCATATGAAAACAAATGGTTTTCACCAGAATTTTGTATAAATGGTACTGCACAATGGATATATAATAATTATTTAAGCAATGGGCAAAATACAAAGTATTTTGAAAAATATAATGTTGTAAAACCACCTTTTTATACACATCAATATATGCAAAATATAAGGGCAGCAAATGATGAGGGATACAATACAGCAAAAAGTCTTGAAAAAAACGGATTATTAAATTCATCTTATGAGTTTTTAATACCAGTATATGAAGAAATGCCAGATACAGCATGTATAAGACCATAAAAGTAGTGACTAATGTGATTTATATAACTTACTTATAATTTGTAAATTTTTTATGATAGAAAAAAGTACAAGAACCTCTTGTACTTTTTTGTCTTAAATGGTATTATAATAACGTAAAAATAAATAAAGGAAGTGGATATATGAAAATATTAATTACAGGAGCAAACGGAATGCTTGCAAAGGAAATAAAAGATAGATTTTCTGAAAAAAACGAATTAATATTAACAGATGTAGCAGAATTAGATATAACAAATGAAGAAATGGTAAAGAATTTTGTAAAAAAGGAAAAACCAGAATGTATTATAAATTGTGCAGCATTTACAGCAGTAGACAAAGCAGAAACAGCAGGTGAAATAGTAGAAAAAATTAATGCAAACGGACCAGGAAACTTGGCAAAAGCTGCGAAAGAAAATAACGCAGTCTTAGTACATGTAAGTACAGACTATGTATTTGGTGGAGATTTAGATATAGAAAAAGATTATAAAGAAGATGATCCGAAATCACCTGTAACAGCATATGGAATAACAAAATTACACGGAGAAGAACAAATACAAGAAAATACAGACAAATATTATATATTTAGAACAGCGTGGCTATATGGAATTGGTGGAAACAATTTTGTAAAAACAATGTTAAAATTAGGTAAAGATAAAGATGAATTAAATGTAGTAGCAGATCAACATGGAAGTCCAACATATGCAAAAGACTTGGCAGAATTTATTTACCAAGCAGTAACTAAGAAAATACCATATGGAATATATAATTCAACAAATGAAGGATATACAACGTGGTATGATTTTACAAAAGCAATTTTTGAATATGCAGGAATAATTTGTAAAGTAAATCCGGTAACAACAGAAGAATATATAGATATGATGAAAATAACACAAGCCAAGAGACCAAAAAACTCACAAATGTCAAAAGAAAAACTTAAAAAAGCAGGGATTAATGTTCCTGAATGGGAAGACGGACTAAAGAGATATCTAAAGGAAGAAAATATAATTTAAATATATTAGAAAGGACGAAGTTATATGAAAAAAAGAAAGGGAATAGTTTTAGCAGGAGGAAGTGGAACAAGATTGTATCCATTAACGCATGCAATATCAAAACAAATAATGCCAGTATATGATAAACCAATGATATATTACCCAATTTCGGTTTTAATGTTAGCAAATATAAAGGATATTTTAATAATTTCTACACCAAGGGATATAAATATTTTTAAAGAGTTACTTGGAGATGGTTCGAAATGGGGAATGAATTTTCAATATGCAGTTCAGGATAAACCAAGAGGGCTTGCGGATGCTTTTTTGGTAGGAGAAGAATTTATTGGAAAAGATGATGTAGCTATGATATTAGGAGATAATATTTTCTTTGGACAAAGTCTTACAGAAAAATTAGAAAAAGTATCAAGTAGATATGATGTTGCTACTATATTTGGATATCCAGTGAAAGATCCTAGAGCATATGGAGTAGTAGAAATGGACGAAAATAATAATGCGATATCAATTGAAGAAAAACCAAAAGAACCAAAGTCAAATTTATGTGTACCAGGATTATATTTTTATCCTAATGATGTAGTAGAAATAGCAAAAAGCATCGAACCATCATCAAGAGGGGAAATTGAGATAACATCAGTTAATGCTGAATATATGGAGAGAAAAAGGTTAAAAGTTGAAAGATTAGGAAGAGGATTAGCTTGGTTTGATACAGGGACGCATGCAGATTTATTAGAAGCAGCAGATTTTGTGAGAACTGTAGAGAATAGGCAAGGAATGCAAGTATCATGCCCAGAAGAAATTGCATATAGGAAAGGATGGGTAAATAGAGAAAGACTTTTAGAAATTTCAAAACCTTATCTAAAGACAAATTATGGAAAATATTTGAAAAATTTAGCAGAGGGAAAGCTAATATAAAAAGTTATATTTAAAATAAAATTAAGTATAACTAATAGAAACTGTATATTCCGAAACCATTTTACACTATTCCACTATTATTAAATTTGCAATTTTATGTTAAATATGATATAATATATTTATAAATAAGCAGGTAAAAACATATCAAGTTACAAATGTAACTTAACAATGAAAAAGGAGCAGAAAAATGTTATTAATGCAATATGTGATGGGGATGATTATCGTAGGAAGTTCTACAATTGTAATAGTAGAGGCTTTAAGATTATTTGTATCAATAGTAAAATCTATTAAAAATAAAAAGTGGAGCTGGGAATCTAGTGGTTTTACAATGGCTCTAATTGCAGGCATGGCATGTAGTGTAGCTTTCTTAATAATAGCGATAATTAATAATATTATAGTATGATAATTAAACCCAAAGAAAAATGAGTGAAGAGTTTCACTCATTTTTTGTATAAAAAATGCTAACATCTTAACGTGCCACTTAAAAGATGTACAAAAACTAATTTAATTTATGAATTTCATAATTCTATGGATAGTGTTTAGTGATATCATTTAAAATACCGAAACTTTAAGAAATGAAATTGACAATAAAGTCCTTTTGAAGTATAATAACACAAGAAAAAATATGAAGGGAGAGGCAAATGAATAATTTTGTAAAAATGGATGTAGCGATTGAATTATTAGCGGATAAAATATCTAGAACAAGTAGAAAATTTATAGAGACAAAAGATATGAAATATGAGGATGAATTAAATTATTTATTTAATGAGCGAGATAAAATGTATAATGGAGATGTTAATATAATAGATAAAATTATTAATGTTTATGGACCAGAGTTAAAATTAGATATAAAGGATATTAAAAATTAATGGAAGATACAGGAGATAATGAGAAAGAACTAAAGGAAATATACAAATTATCAGAAGAAGAACATAGTAAAATATATAAAATAATAAAAGAAATAATATTTAACAATGTAAGAAGTATAGAATTTCCAAGAGCAGTAATCGTAGGAGCCCAACCACGGATCGGGTAAAGGTTCATTGATAGGGTATTCAAAAAAATTATTTCAAGATAATAATGTTGTTATTATTACTACAGATGATTATAAACCTTTTCACCCTAAAGCAAATGAAATTGCACGAAAATTTCCTACAAAATATTCAAGCATAGTGGAACAAGATAGCGCATTATGGACGAATAAAGTATTGCATGAAGCAATGAAAAAAAAGTATAATTTTATATTTGAAGTAACGTTTAGAAATGAAAGAATTTTGTCAACAATACAAGAGTTAAAAGAACAAGGGTTTAATGTAATTATAAGAGGATTAGCAGTGCCTGAATTAGAAAGTTTATTATCATCATATGAGAGATATGAAAAACAAGTAGAAACAAGAGATTGGGGGAGATTTTTTAATCCATCTAATTATAATTATATATATAAAAATGTACCAGATGTAATTGAAAAGATAGAAAAAGGCAAATATTATGATGCTATCGAGATATTTAAAAGAGGAAAAGATATAAAAATACCAGAATTGATTTATGCTAATTATACTAAGAAGTATAGGGAACAATATTTAAATAGTCATGTTGTGCTTAATCAATTTAATTATTGCACTGCTAAAGAAGCTATGCTAAAATCAAGAAATATTGAAATAAAAGATATGCCAAAAATTAAAGAAAGAGTGAAAATACTAGAAAGAGCTTTTTACAGAAGGAAGTTAACAGAAGAAGAGTTGAAAGCAATAAGATTGTTAAATGATATTGTTGATAATACAGTATAGATAAGAAATTTATGAGAGTTTATAAAAATTTAATAGCATAAGGATAGAATAAAAAATGATAGGAGAGGTTAGAAAATGAGCAAATTTAAAAAAATAGATACTTCAATTGAAGGAGTATATGTAATAGAACCTACAGTGTTTGGAGATAATAGAGGATATTTTATGGAAACATATAGCAAGGAAGAATTTAAAGAAATTGGATTAAATTATGATTTTGTACAAGATAATCAATCAAAATCTAAAAAAGGTGTTCTAAGAGGATTACATTTTCAAAAAGAAAATTCACAAGCAAAACTAGTAAGAGTTGTAAAGGGAGAAGTATTTGATGTAGCAGTAGATTTAAGACCAGGAAGTAAAACATATGGAAAATGGGAAGGTGTAATACTTTCAGAAGAAAACAAAAAAATGTTTATGATTCCAAGAGGATTTGCACATGGATTTTTAGTTTTATCAGATGAAGCTGAATTTACATATAAATGTGATGATATTTACAATCATGAAGCAGAAGGTGGGTTAGCTTGGAATGACCCAGAAGTAGCAATTGAATGGCCTTTAGGAAGTATGAAAGTAGATGAATTGTTGACTTCAGAAAAAGATGCTAAATGGCCATCTTTAAAAGAACTAAAAGAAACAGACTTATTTCAGAATTTAAAATAAAAATAAGATATACAATATATCAATTTTTGGAGAGTTGTCAAGATAATTATAAATAAGGAGAAGATAAAAAATGAGTAAAAATGTATTAGTAACAGGAGCAGCAGGTTTTATAGGAGCAAACTTTGCTGAATATTTTGTGAATAAACATCCCGATTATAAAGTAATAGTAGTAGATAAATTAACATATGCAGGAAATATGAATAATTTGAAAAAAGTTTCAGATAAAATTGAATTTGAACAAGCTGATATATGTGACTTTGAAAAGATGAAAGAAATATTTGATAAATATGATATAAATGGAGTGGTTCACTTTGCGGCTGAATCTCATGTAGACAATAGTATTAAAAATCCATTTATATTTACTCATACAAATGTAATTGGAACACATACATTATTAGAAACAGCAAAACAAAAATGGGGAGAAGGTAGCCCTAATAAATTTGTTCATATTTCAACAGATGAAGTTTATGGATCTTTAGGAGAAGAAGGATATTTTACAGAAAAATCACCAATTAAACCAAGTAGTCCATATTCAGCATCAAAGGCAAGTTCAGATTTAATTGCACTTGCTTATAAAGAAACATTTAAAATGAATGTAAATGTAACAAATTGTTCTAACAATTATGGACCTTATCAACATAATGAAAAGTTAATACCACATATGATTAAATTGGCATTAAATAATCAAAAACTACCTGTTTATGGTGAAGGACTAAATATAAGAGATTGGCTATATGTTGAAGACCATTGTGAAGCAATAGATTTAGTATTTCATAATGGAAAATCAGGTGAAAGATATAATATAGGTGGACATAATGAAAGAAGAAATATACAAATAGTAAAATTAATTTTAGAAAGACTAGGAAAGTCAGAAAATCTAATAGAACATGTTGAAGATAGAAAAGGACATGATTATAGATATGCAATCGATCCATCTAAAATAAAAAGAGAATTAGGTTGGGAGCCTAAAACAACTTTTGAAGAAGGTATTGTAAAAACTATAGATTGGTATTTAGAAAATCCAGAATGGCTAAAATAGAGAAGGAAATTATAGGAGTTACATCAATGGATAAAATAAAAGAATTAATTAAAAAAATATTGACTAAAGAAGTAATTTTATATATAGTATTTGGAATATTAACAACAATTGTAAACCTAGGTTCATTCTATGTAATGAATTCAATATTACAATGGAACGAAAACATATCAAACTTTATAGCAATTTTATTAGCTGTAATATTTGCATATATAACTAATAAAGATTTAGTTTTTCACTCAGAAGCAGATTCTTTCAAAGAAAGAATAATAGAATTTTGCAAATTCATGTTAGGAAGAGCATTTACAATGGTAGTAGAATTTGTAGGAGGATTAATATTATTTGAACTTCCAATTCCAAATATAATAACTAAAATGGGACTTACTATAATTGTAATTATTTTAAATTTCTTTATTAGTAAATTTTTCGCTTTTAAAAGTAAAAAAGATAATTAATATAGAAAGAGGGAAATAAGAAATGAAAAAAATAAGTGTAGTTATACCAGCATATAATGAAGAAGAATCACTACCAATGTTATATGATAGAATGAAAAAATTAATGGATAACATGGAAAATTATGAATTTGAAATATTATTTGTAAATGATGGAAGTAAAGATAAAACAATCAATATAATAAAACAATTAAGAGCAGAAGATAAAAGAATATGCTATGTAGATTTCTCAAGAAACTTTGGTAAAGAAATTGCAATGATAGCAGGTCTTGATTATGCAACAGGAGACTGTGTAATATTTATGGATGCAGATTTACAAGATCCACCAGAATTAATACCTGAATTAGTAAAGTATTGGGAAGAAGGGTATGATGATGTATATGCGAAAAGACGATCTAGAAAAGGTGAAACTTGGCTTAAAAAATTTACATCTAGAATGTATTACAAGGTATTACAACATTTAACAAAGGTTGAAATTCAAAGAGATACAGGAGATTTTAGGCTACTAGATAGAAGATGCGTAAATGCTTTAAAGAAACTAAGAGAATCACAAAGAAATACTAAAAGTATGTTTAGCTGGATTGGTTACAAGAAAAAGGAAGTATTGTATGATAGAGATCCAAGAATTGCAGGAAAAACAAAGTGGAACTATATAAAATTAGTGGATTTAGCTATTGATGGAATTACATCTTTTACTACATCACCACTTAGACTTTCAACATTTATTGCAATACCTACATTTATAGTATTATTTGTTTATTTTGTTTATGTAATTGTAAAATGTTTTGTAGTTCATGAAGCAATTCAAGCATTTCAAGCAATTATATTATTAATTTTATTTTTCTCAGGAATTCAAATATTACTATTTGGAATTGTTGGAGAATATCTAGGTAGAATTTTTAATGAGACAAAAAATAGACCACTATATCTAGTAAATGAATATAATGATGAAAAAGAAATGAATGAAATAAAATAATTAAAACTTAAATAAATTTATTGACAAAAAAATCAAAATATAGTAAATTAAAATTGATACATCTTATATTAGCTATTCTTAATTAAGAAAGGATGATCAGCATGAAATCAAGAGTAGCAAGTAGTGAAATACGGATTAACATTTCTAATAAACAAGAAGTGGAAATCAGTAAAAAGTTGGAAATAACAATTGCAATTCCAAAAAATGTGGGAAGTATACAAAAAGTAGAAGTTTTGATTAATAGATATGGCGAATCTCCAAGCATTATTCAGGAAATGAAAATTACGAAAGAAGATAATGATTTTATAACATATTCTACAAATGTAAAATTTGAGAATTATGGAAATTATTACTTCTTTTTTTCATTAGAAATGAAAGATGAAAATGGAGAAAATAGAAAAAAAGCTATAAAAATTAATAGAAAAACAGGAAAGCCATTTATTATTGATGAATGGCAAGAATCACCATATTGGATTGTACTTGTTATTCAAGACAATTTTGAAGTACCAAATTGGGCAAAAGACAAAATTTACTATCAGATTTTTGTAGATAGATTCTACAAAAGTCAAAATGCAAATCAAAAGCAAATACCAGGCAGGAAATATCGTAATTGGGCAGAAATGCCTGATTGGAGAAAAGATGAGACTGGAAATTATCATAACAATGATTTCTTTGGAGGAAACATCAAAGGAATTGAAGAAAAACTAGAATATCTAAAAAGCTTAAATGTTGGTGTTATATATATGTCGCCAATCTCTGAAAGCGGACTAAGATATGATAGGTATGCTGCTACAAACCATATGCAAATAGATCCAAATGCAGGAACATTTAAAGACTTAAAAAGCCTTAGTGAAAAGGCTCATAAGATGGGAATGTATATTGTTTTGGATGTAGCATTCAATCATTGTAGTGATAAGAATCCAATTTTCCAAGAAGCTATGACAAATCCAAATTCAAAATATCGAGATTGGTTTTACTTTGATGAAAAGGGAAACTATAGATATTGGTATAACGAATTTAAAGATATGCCATTGTTTAACCAGTATAATAAAGAATTTCAGAAGTATATTTATGGAGAAAATGGGGTAGTAGAACTTCTATCTGAATATGTTGATGGATTCAGATTAGATGTAGCAGAAGAACTACAACCGTTTTTCTTAGAAGGAATTCGCAACAAAGCCAACGAAAAATGTAAACACATTATAATTGGCGAGTACTGGAATAAAGTAAATTGCGATATTTTAGGTAGGTCAGTAGATACTATCACTAACTATTCTTTTACAAATGCAGTGTTCAAATATGTAGCATATGGTGAAGATGAACCATTTAAATTGCAAATAGAGGATAGATTGGTATCATATCCTCAAAACACCATTGACACTATGCTAAACTCTTTGGATACACATGATATTGTTCGAGCATTAACAATGTTAAACGGACAATATATGAGAAGCGATTATAGAGATATATGGAAAATGGATGAAGATCCTTCTCCATGGCACTATAATACGCCGACAGGAAGAATATTTGACACAGAAGGATTCAGAAGGTTTGAATATGAAAACGATAAGTTGACTGATGAACAATATGAATCTGCAAAAAGAAAGTTAAAAATTTCAGCAATGATAATGTATTTACTTCCAGGATGTCCTTGTATGTTTTATGGAACAGAAGTAGGATTGCATGGATATAAAGATCCATTTAATCGTAAGTGTTTTCCATGGGATAATATGGACATGGAATTGTTAGAATTTTTTAAAAAGCTTTTTAAGTTCAGAGCAAACTGTAAATTAGCAGGTAGTAAGTTTGAAGTGTTGCACATAGATAAAAACATATTAATGTTTAAAATGTGCAATGAAAAAAATGATGTTTTGGTAGCTGTAAATAGAACAAATCAAGAAATTAACATAAAAATTCCAGAAGAATTTGAAAGTGAAAGTTCAAAAGATGAGTTCAAAATAAATGCTACGAAAGAAAAATTAGGTCCATTTGGTGGAATTGCGATCTTGAAGTAATGTCTAAGGGAGACCAGATTAGTATGGTCTCTCTTTACTTGTATAAAAATAAAATCAAATTACATTTTTTAATTAAAAATTTTTTATAGATAAATATTAAAACTTAAAAAACTATATCTATTGTAAATATCTATAAAATATAGTATAATTAGCAAGTAAAGTAAAGGAGAGAATATAAAATGGATAAAAAAAGAATATTAACAGGAGATAGACCAACAGGAAAATTACATATAGGACATTATTTTGGTTCATTAAAAAAGAGATTAGAAATGCAAGAAAGCGGAAAATATGACCCATATATACTAATAGCAGATGTTCAAGCATTAACAGATAACTTTAATAATCCAGAAAAAGTAAGAAAAAATATAAGAGAAGTAGCAATGGATTACTTATCAGTTGGAATAGACCCAAAAAAAACAACAATTTATATTCAATCAATGATACCAGAAGTTGCTGAACTAACAGTATTCTATTCAAATTTAGTAACAATAGCAAGACTTCAAAGAAACCCAACAGTAAAAACAGAAATTGCACAAAAAAGAGATCTATTCGGAGAAAGTGTAACATATGGATTTTTAGGATATCCAGTTAGTCAAGCAGCAGACATAACGGCATTTGAAGGAGAATTAGTACCAGTAGGAGATGATCAGTTACCTCTAATAGAGCAATGTAGAGAAATAGTTAGAAAATTTAATAGTATATATGGAGAAGTTTTAAAAGAGCCAGAAGCAGTATTATCAAGTGAAAAAAGAATAAAAGGTTTAGATGGAAATGAAAAAATGGGAAAATCATTAGGAAATGCCATATATTTATCAGACAGTGAAGAAGAAATAACTAAAAAAGTAATGAGTGCAGTAACAGATCCTAATAGAATAAAAAAAGATGACTTAGGAAATCCTGATATATGTATGGTTGCATATTATCATAACTTATTTAGCACAAAAGAAGAAGTAAAAACAGTATGTGAAGAATGTAAAGCAGGAAAACGTGGATGTGTAGCTTGTAAAAGACAATTAGCTAAAAACATAATAGAAGAATTAAAACCAATAAGAGAAAAAAGAAAATATTATGAAGAACATCCAGAAGAAGTAGACAAAATTTTAATAGAAGGAACAGAAAAAGCAAGAAAAACAGCAAAACAAACAATGAAAAAAATAAAACAAGCAATGAAATTGAATTACTTTGAATAATGAGACATCAGGGACAGGTCTTAAATGTCTCATTAATTTAGTAGAATAAAGTCGAAAAATGTAATAAATAAAAATCGATATAAAAATGAGACATTTAAGACCTGTCCCTGATGTCTCAAAAGGAGAAAAATATGTTTACAGATTATACAAAGATTATAATTAAGTCAGGAGATGGTGGAAATGGAGCAGCAACTTTTCGTAGAGAAAAATATGTAGCTGCAGGAGGACCTGATGGCGGAGATGGTGGAAATGGCGGAAACGTTTATTTTCAAGTGGATAAAGATAAAAATACTTTGATTGATTTTAGATATAATAGAAAATTTAAAGCTAAAAATGGAGAAAATGGAAGCGGAAGTCATTGTAATGGAAAGTATGGAGAGGATTTGTATATTAAAGTTCCAATCGGTACAGTTGTAAAAGATGTTGAGACAGGTAAAGTTGTTGCCGATTTGTCTAAGCCAGGTCAAACTGAATTAATATTAAAAGGTGGTCGCGGAGGAAGAGGAAATTCTCATTTTGCAACAGCAACAAGACAAGCACCTAGATTTTCAGAAGATGGAGAAAAAGGAGAGGAAAAAGAACTTATATTAGAACTAAAATTGTTAGCAGATGTAGGTTTATTAGGATTCCCTAATGTAGGAAAATCAACATTTTTGTCAGTTGTTACTGACGCTAAACCTAAAATTGCAAATTATCATTTTACAACAATAGTTCCTAATTTAGGAGTAGTAAAAACCAAAAATGGAGATGGATTTGTTATAGCAGATATTCCAGGAATTATTGAAGGGGCAAGTGAAGGTGTAGGACTAGGAATACAGTTTTTAAGACATGTTGAAAGAACTAGATTGTTATTACATTTTTTAGATGTTTCTGGACAAGAAGGAAGAGATCCAGTAAAAGATTTTTATGCAATTAATGAAGAATTGAAAAAATATAGTGAAAAGTTATCAAGTAGAAAACAAATAATAGTAGCAACTAAATTGGATGCTATGCAAGATGATTCAATTTTAAAAGAAGTAGAAAAATTAGCTAAAAAAGAAAAACTAGAATTATACAAAATATCATCAGTAACAAAAGAAGGCGTTCAAGAATTAATAGATTATGTTGATAAAATGTTAAAAACACTTCCAAAAGAGGAATTAGTAGAAATAGAAGATAGAAAAATATATACTTTAGAAGATAAGAAAGATGAATGGGAAATAAAAGAGCAAGATGGAATATTCTATGTTACAGGAAGGGCAGTACAAAGACTAATGGGAAGAGTGAATATTGAAGATAATGAGTCAATGTATTATTTACAAAAGTGTCTAAAGAATATGGGAATAGAAGCAAAATTAAAAGAAATGGGAGTGTGTGAAGGAGATACAGTAATACTAGATGATTGGGAACTTGAATGGTACGAATGAGACATTTAAGACCTGTCCCCCTTGTCTCAAAAGTTGTTTTATAAAAAGGAGTTGGAAATTTAAATGAATGGAGAAAAAAGAAAAGATTATTTAGAATGGGATGAATATTTTATGGCAATTGCAAAATTGTCTGCTATGAGAAGTAAAGATCCATCTACACAAGTTGGAGCATGTATTGTTAGTAATGACAACAGAATTTTATCAATAGGATATAATGGAGCTCCAAATGGATTTAGTGATGAAAAATTCCCTTGGGGAAGAGATGGAAAAAATCTAGATACAAAATATCCATATGTTTGTCATGCAGAGCTAAATGCAATTTTGAATTATAGAGGAAGTAAAAAAGATTTAGAAGATGCTAGAATTTATGTTGATTTATTTCCATGTAATGAATGTGCGAAGATTATTATTCAATCTGGAATTAAAGAAGTGATTTATTTATCAGATAAATATGCAAATTCAGAAAATAACATTGCCTCTAGAAAATTATTTGATGAATGTGGAGTACAATATAACAAAATTAAATTAAAACAAGAAAGAGACATAAATATTGAATTAAAATAAATATAGCAAAATTGAAATGTATAAAGGTGTAATATATTATTTTATTAAGTAATATATTACACCTTAAATTATTATTATTAAAAATTAATTAATTAATTACAAGAAAGTTATTTAAGATTTTTTTGCATTATAATTCCATTATTATTGTTGTAATATTTTTTTCTAACACCTAATTTTTTAAATCCAAGTTTTTCGTATAAGTGAATTGCCGGTTTGTTTTGTTCATTAACTTCTAAAAAAAGGGTAGATATATTTAAGTCTTTAGCAAGTAAAATTAAATTTTCTAAAAGTAAAGTGCCAATACCTTGATTTCTGTAAGTTTTTTTTATTACTATATTCATAATATCAGCTTGATCAAAAATTATTTTTAGTCCAGCAAAGCCAATAATTTCATTATTGATTTTTCCTATAATGTAACTAGAATTCTCATTTGCTAATTCTTCTTTTAATGTTGAAAAACTCCAAAAGTCATCAAAGTCAGAAATAAGAATTTCCTGCAATTCATTTAAATGATTTAAATTCATTTTTTCTATTTTAATTGCCATATAAAATATCCTTTCAAATATAAAATAATAATTATTTTATTTATGTTCTCTTTCTTCTAATTGCCTTTGAGCTTGAGGCTTTTTTAAATATAATGGCAATATTTCTTCTGAATTAATTCCTAGTTTTGATTTTTCAAATCCTGCAATACCTAATGAAATAGAATTTAAAATATTAAACTTATGAGAAAAAAATTCAGCTTCAGAAAAGGTTGATTTAATTTCGTCTTTATAAATTTCAGATCCATTTCCAACAAAATAAATAGAAGAGTTTGCTAACGTATCTTCACAATAACTTTTTAAGATAGCTAAACAAGAATTAACACTTTCTGCTTGAGGTTCTATAAGAATTTCGAAAGTTTCATTTTTCTTTTCGTATAATGCAAAATAGCAATTATTATTTTTACAATCAATAATGCTGCATACTACATCATTGTCTTTTATATTTTCTAAAACATTATATGCTAGAGATGTTAAAGAACTGATTCCAACACATGGAATTGATGAAAAATCACAAAAAGCTTTTGTAGTTGCAATACCAATTCGTAAACCAGTAAAAGAACCTGGACCTATATCACAAGTTATTAACTCTATATCATTTAAACTTAAATTAGTTTGGTTAAAAGCATTTTCAATCATAGGCATTAAATTTTCAGAATGTGTTCGTCCTGTATTAGTATCAAGACTTATAATAGATTTTTTATCTTCTAAAATAGAAACTCCACATACATCACTTGCCGTATCAATACTTAATATTTTCAAAATAAATCCTCCTTTGATTCAATTATTAAAATTCTATTATTTTCATTTTTATCATCTTTTTTAAAAGTAATATGAATATAATCATTAGGTAAAGCATCTTCAATTAATTCTCCCCATTCAATTAAACAGATACCATTTTCAAAATATTCTTCGCCACCTATTTCGTAAAATTCAGAAGAATCGCTTAATCTATATACATCAAAATGATAAATATTAAGATCATTTTTTTTATATTCATTTACTATAGTGAATGTAGGACTAGATATTTCATTTTCTAAACCAAAATAAGACAAAAAACCTTCTGTAAATTTTGTCTTTCCAGATCCTAGTTCACCAGTTAAAACAACAACATCTTTTGGTTTTAATTTTGCTGCTAATTTTTTTGCTAATTGTTTTGTATCAGCTTCATTCTTTGATATAAATTCATATTGCTTCATATTTGCCTCCAATAAATATATTTGACATTAAACATTATAATATAAAAAATAAAAAAATTCAATGAAAAGGGTTGATAAATTAAAGGTATTGTAATATAATCGTAATATATTTGTAACGAAAAAGAAACAAAAAAAGATTGTGAGGAAAAAAGCATGTTTAAAATGGGGTTAGGACAAGATATTGGTATTGATTTAGGAACTGCAACAGTAATTGCCTATGTAAAAGGTAAAGGAATAGTATTAAGAGAACCATCTGTTGTGGCAGTAGACAATAACACAGGAGAAGTATTAGCAGTAGGACAAGAAGCAAGAAGAATGCTTCGGAAGAACACCTGGAAATATAATAGCAACAAGACCTTTAAGAGATGGTGTAATATCAGATTATACAGTAACAGAAAAAATGTTAAAATATTTTATTAATAAAATATGTGGAAAATTTATATTTGCACCAAGAATTATGATATGTATTCCTTCACAAGTAACAGAAGTAGAAAAAAAGGCCGTTATTGATGCAGCATCACAAGCAGGAGCAAGAAAAGTATATTTAATAGAAGAACCAATAGCAGCAGCAATAGGAGCAGGAATAGATATTTCAAAACCATGTGGAAATATGGTAGTAGATATTGGTGGAGGAACAACAGACATAGCAGTTATTTCTTTAGGAGGTTCAGTAGTAAGTACTTCATTAAAAGTTGCTGGAGATAAATTTGATGAATATATTGTAAAATATATAAAGAAAAAATATAACATTATAATAGGAGAAAGAACAGCAGAAGATTTAAAAGTTAATATTGGATGTGTATTTCCAAAAATACAAGATACAGAAATGGAAATACGAGGAAGAGACTTAGGTACAGGATTACCAAGTACATTAAAAGTACGTTCAAGTGAAATGTTAGAAGCATTAATAGAACCTGCAATGATGATTGTAGAAGCTGTTCATTCAGTTTTAGAAAGAACACCACCAGAGTTAGCAGCAGATATTAGTGACAAAGGAATTTATATGACAGGTGGAGGATGCTTAGTAGATGGACTAGACAAATTATTACAAGAAAAAACAGGAATAAATGTTATGATAGCCCAAGATACAGTATCATGTGTAGCATTAGGAACAGGAAAAGCACTAGATAATTTAGATGCTTTAGAGGGAAAAGCAAGAAGATAAAGAAATGTCGCAAGAGACTTACTCATGCGACATTTTATAAATTTATTTCAAGAAAGAGAGAAAAAAATGGAAAATAAAATAGAGCAATCAAAAGAAAAAGTAGCGTTTATTACATTACGGGTGTAAAGTAAATCAATATGAAACAAATGCAATGATTCAAAAATTTATAGAAAATGGATATAAAATAGTAGAAAATCATGAAAAAGCAGATATATATATTATCAATACATGTACAGTAACAAATATGTCAGATAGAAAATCAAGACAGATGCTTAGAAGAGTTAAAGAATTAAATTCAAAATCAATTGTAGTAGCATGTGGATGTTATGCACAAGTGGCGAAAAAAGAATTAGAAAAGATAAAAGAAATAGATTTAATTTTAGGAAATAATGAAAAAGGCGAAATTGTAGAACATGTAGAAGATTATATAAAAAATCAAGAAAAAATAAACATAGAAGATGTAATGCAACAAAGAGAATTTGTTGATTTTGGAAATGTTACATATACAGAAAAAACAAGAGCTGTTATTAAAGTACAAGATGGATGTGATAGATTTTGCTCTTATTGTATTATTCCATATGCACGAGGAAGAGTAAGAAGTAGAAAGCCAGAAAATGTTTTAGCTGAAATTAGAAAAGTTGCAGAAGAAGGAATAAAGGAAGTTGTAATAACAGGAATACATGTAGCATCATATGGAAGAGATTTTAAAACAGAATATAAATTAATTGATTTATTAGAAGAAATAAACAAAATTGAAGGAATTGAAAGAATCAGATTAGGATCAATTGAACCATTACTAATAAATGAAGAGTTTATGAAAAGACTTATAAAACTAGAAAAGGTATGTCATCATTTTCACCTTTCTTTGCAAAGTGGATGTGATGAAACTTTGAAAAGAATGAATAGAAGATATACAACACAACAATTTAGAAATATAGTAGAATGTTTAAGAAAATATTATGAAGATGTTATACTAACAACAGATATAATAGTAGGATTTCCAGGAGAGACAGAAGAAGAATTTAACGAAACATATGAGTTTCTAAAAGAAATTAAATTTTATAAAATGCATATATTTAAATATTCTCCTAGAAAAGGAACAAAAGCAGCACAAATGAAACAACAAATTGATGGAGCAAAAAAAGAAGAAAGAAGCCATAAATTAATAGAGCTATCAGATGAAAATGAAAAAAGTTATAATAAAAAATATGTTGGAAAAACAGTAGAAGTGTTATTCGAAGAAAAGAAAGATAACTATTATAAAGGTCATACTAAAAATTATTTGTTAGCATACCTATCAGAAGAAAATGTAAAAGATATAAAAATTGAAAATCAAATAATAAAAGTAAGATGTATAGAAGGCACAAAAGAACACATTTTAGTAGAAATGTAAAATGTAACAAAAATGTAACAATTATGTAATAAAGATTTAATATGAAAAAGCATAAAAATACTTGAATATAATTTAAAAATATAGTATAAATAAATTAACATTATGAAATAAATACAAAGGAGGAATAGAAATGGCAGATTTAGGTCAAGAAACAAAGATAGATGGAGTTTTTGGAGGAGTTGCATTTAATAATCAAGTAGAAAATGCAGTAGAGAATACAGCAGAAAACATTCAAAATGCAGGAACAATAAGAAATAATAATTTACCAGTAAAAGTTGGATTTTGGAATAAGTTTAAAGCTTTTTGGTTACAAGAAATAGACTGGAACAAAGAAATTAAAGTAGAATTAACGCCATATCAACAAAAAGTAGAAGATGAAATAAACGAATTTTTACACCAAGAAGTAACATGGGAAAAAGTTCACGATCTTTTATTTAAAGAAATAAGATTTGGAAAGAAAAAATAATTCGTAAATTTTGTAATATATGTGATTGTAAATTTTTTATGAATTAAAATAAAAGTATAGCGTAATGAAAAAAAGTATGCTATACTTTTTTTGTTATATATTAGGAAAAATAAAAAACAATATAAGCATAAAAAGAAAGGAGGAATAAGGATGTTTTTAGTAAAATAGAAAACATCTAAAAGGGAAAATGGCAAAAAGTAAAACTGTATTTGTTTGTAGTGAATGTGGAAATGAATCAAGTAAATGGCTTGGCAAGTGTCCAGCATGTAATAGTTGGAATAGTTTTTATGAACAAAAAATAGTAGAAACTAAAAACAAAGATATAGTTGATAAAAAAGCAAGTACTCCGCAAAAATTAAATTCTTATGAAGCAAAAGAAACTTTGAGAATACATACTGGTTTTAATGAATTAGATAGAGTCTTAGGAGGAGGGTTAGTGAAAGGTTCTTTGATTTTACTTGGAGGAGAACCAGGAATAGGAAAATCAACACTAATCCTACAAATATGTGATAAAATTAAGGGAGACGGAAAAGTTTTATATGTTTCAGGAGAAGAATCAGCAGAACAAATCAAACTAAGAGCTGATAGGCTAGGAATTAATAATGAAGATATTTTATTTTTAGGAGAAACAGATATAGATATAGTAAATCAAGCAATTATTAATGTTAATCCTAAATTAGTTATTATTGATTCTATTCAAACTATGTATTCAGATGAAATAACAGCAGCAGCTGGAAGTGTTAGTCAAGTAAGAGAAATTACACGGACAAGTTATGAGAGTATGTAAATCGAGAGCAATTACAACTATAATTATAGGGCATGTTACAAAAGAAGGAAATATTGCAGGACCAAGAGTTTTAGAACATATGGTAGATACAGTATTATATTTAGAAGGAGAAAGATACTTTTCATATAGAATATTAAGAGGAGTAAAAAACAGATTTGGTTCAACAAATGAAATCGGAATGTTTGAAATGCAAGAAAAAGGAATGTGCGAAATAACAAATCCATCAGACATATTAATATCTGAGAGAGATGATAATCCAGCTGGTTCGTGTATAGTATCAAGTATAGAAGGAACAAGACCAATTTTAGTAGAAATACAAGCATTAACTTCACAAACAGTATTTGGATATCCAAAAAGAACAGCAAATGGAATTGATTATAATAGATTATCTCTATTAATAGCAGTATTAGAAAAAAAGGCAGGTTTAATGCTTGGCTCACAAGATGTATACTTAAATGTAGTAGGAGGATTAAAAATAAATGAACCATCAATTGATTTAGGAATTATGATGGCTACAGCATCAAGCTTTAAAAATATAGCAATTCCAAAAGATATGATAATAATAGGAGAAGTAGGCTTAACAGGAGAAATTAGAAGAATTAATTTAATAGAAAAAAGATTAAAAGAAGCAGAAAAATTAGGATTTAAAAGTTGCATTATTCCAGAAAGTAATAAAAAAGACTTGAAAGAAAAATATAAATTAGATATAATAGGCGTTAGAAATATTAATGAAGCAATGAAAAAGATTGGAATCAAGTAGAAAATCGCTCAAAAGTGAAGAAGGGAGAAGTTATCATTGAGAAAAGGCAAAGAAGATAATATTACAGAAATTTTAAAATTGATTGCGCCAGGAACTCCTATACGAGATGGACTAGAAAATATATTAAGAGCAAGAACAGGAGCATTACTATTAATAACTGATAACAATGAAGTATTAAAAGAAGTTGTTGATGGTGGTTTTACAATTAATGAAGAATATACATCATCTAAATTATATGAACTTGCTAAAATGGATGGAGCAATTGTCTTGAGTGGAGATTTAAAAAGAATATTATATGCCAATGCACAACTAATACCATCTCATGAAATTACAACATTAGAAACAGGGACAAGACATAGAACAGCAGAAAGAACAGCAAAACAAACAGGAGAGTTAGTAATTAGCATATCTCAAAGAAGAAGCATTATAACTATTTTTAAAGGAAATGACAGATATATATTAGAAAACACAGAAGCAGTATTAAATAAAGCAAATCAAGCTATACAAACATTAGAAAAATATAAGAAAGTGTTTGATAATAAATTAAACATATTAAATGAATATGAATTTAATGATATAGTTACACTAGAAAATGTAATTGTAGCTATACAAAGAGCCGAAATGGTTATGAAAATAGTGGAAGAAATACAAAGACAAATATATGAATTAGGCGATGATGGTAGACTAGTAAAAATGCAATTAGAGGAATTAATAGGTGGTCTTGAAAAAGAAGAAGAACTAATAATAAAAGATTACATAGTACCAACAAAGAAAAAAAGAACAGTAGAAAAAATAATAGAAAGCTTAGAAGAATTAAGCTATGAAGATTTATCAAAAGAAACAGTAATTGCTAAATTATTAGGATATGGAAATTTTGATAATTATGATGAAGTCGCTGTTTATACCAAAGGTTATAGGATATTAAATAAAATTCCAAGAATGCCATCAAATATAGTTGAAAACTTAGTAGATTCATTCAAATCTTTTCAACATATTTTAGCAGCAGACATCGAAAGCTTAGATGAAGTAGATGGAATTGGAGAAGTAAGAGCAAGAACAATAAAACAATCATTAAAAAGAATGCAAGAACAATTTATTTTTGATAATTTAATTTAAGAAAGGAAAAAATAAGATGAAAAAAACAAAAAATATAATATGGATAATTGCCTTAATTTTAGTAATAATATTAATAGGAGCAATAGCATTTGGATATTATAAAAATGCAACAAATGAAGTTAAAAATCCTGTTGCAACAATGGAAGTAGAGGGATTTGGCACAGTAAAAATAGAATTGTACCCAGACAAAGCACCACAAACAGTTTCAAATTTTATTACATTAGCTAATAGAGGCTTTTATGATGGTTTAACATTTCATAGAATAGTAAAAGATTTTATGATACAAGGAGGAGATAAGCAAGGAACTGGAAGCGGGTCTGCTACACTTGCAGATTTAAAAGATGATGGAAGCGATACAGAATATTCTATTAAAGGTGAATTTATATCTAATGGGGTAGATAACAAATTAAAATTTGATGAAGGAGTTGTTGGAATGGCAAGAAATGACTATACACAACAATCATCATCATTAAAAGAAGAATCATATAATTCAGGAAGTTCACAATTCTTTATAATGACCAAAAATAATACTTCATTAAATGGATATTATACAGCTTTTGGTAAAGTAATAGAAGGAATGGATGTAGTGCATAACATAGAACAAGTAGAAGTAAAAGCAAGTGAAGATAGCAAAGAAAGTAGTAGTTCACAACAAGAAGTTAGCACACCAGTAAATCCAGTTAAAATTACATCTATTAGAGTAGAAACAAATGGAGTTGACTATGGATTACCAGAGACATTAACACCTTTTAATTATTCTACATGGCTATATAAACAATATGGAATAGATCCAAGTAGTTTAAGTACAGAACAATAGAATAAAAAGAGTTATAATAAATAAAAAAAGGTTTATAATATATAATTAATAAGTTTTAAAAATAGTGCTAACATAAAATATTAAAAAATTTGTAAAAAGAGTTGACAAATAGGGTGGAAATTGTTTATAATAATAAATGTGCTCGAGGTTTAAAGTGCACGTAAACAATGGTGGATGTAGCGTAGTTGGTTAACGCGCCAGTTTGTGGCACTGGAGACCGTGGGTTCGAGTCCCATCTTCCACCCCATTTAATTTTAAATATTGGGCTGTAGCCAAGCGGTAAGGCACCAGACTTTGACTCTGGCATGCGCTAGTTCGAATCTAGCCAGCCCAGCCATTCATATAAGCGACTTTCAGTTTTCGAAAGTTGTTTATTTTTTTTCCTCATAATTTCTTTTGCTTGTTTTTGGTGTTTTTTACGATTTTCTTCTTTTCAGTTAGACTTTTCTTGCTGATAAAGGGAGGACTTAGATAGAATACGGCTAATCTGACTAATAGATAAATTTACTTTTTTACTAATTTCTGATACGGTTAGTTTATCTTTAAAATACAAATTATAGATTAATTCATTTCGCTCTAAATCCATTTTTTTCAGGGTAAATCAGCTCCTAAAGTTATAATGCAAAAATTTGCTAACATTTTTTAAATATAGAAAACTTTATATAAAATATTATAATTTGTATTGACATTTAACGTCATGTAAAGGTACTATATAAATAGAATAGTATTTTTTAAAATGCTAATAATAAAACAAAAGAAAGAGGTAAAAAAATGGAACAAAAAAGAATGCAAAAAAACAGTAAGGGTATAACTTTGATAGCCCTTGTCATTACAATAATTGTACTTCTAATCCTTGCGGGAGTAACAATTGCTACATTGACAGGAGATAATGGAATACTAACACAAGCAGGAAACGCAAAAGAACAAACGGAAAAAGCAGATATAATAGAAAGAGCAAAAACAGAGATAGTTGGAGTACAGTCAGAAAATAATGGAGAATTACCAAAAGAAGATTTAGATAGAATACTAAAAAGTTATGACAAAGACGGAACAATAAGAATAGATGATGAAGGAAATAGATATATTGTTACAAGTAAGAATTATAAAATATTGGCATCAGATATATGGAGTAAAGAAACACCTGTAATAGTCGCTAAAAAAGTTTTAAAAACGGACTCTACAGCGACAGAAGCAAAAGATAAGAGCCCATATGTTTTATATAATAATATTCTTTGTAGAGTGTTATATAATGATGACACACATGGAATTCAGATAATTTCTGCTGATAATGTAGGAAATGTGACTTTAGGTAATGGAGATACATTGGTTGGAAATGCAGATTTTGAATATGATGGTTCAGTAACTATAAATGATAACTTCAAATTAGCAGCAACATCATACAATAAAGCAGTAACCACCTTAAATAATAAAGCAAAAACATATAAAAATAGTACAGCGCTAGATGCTAGATGTTTGGGAAGTGACCCAGTTCCGACTAACGGTGTATTTGCAGAAGATGTTGCTGGATATTGGTCTCGTAGTTATGAATATTTAAAAAAATATGGGTGGAATGATAAATTTAAAACAAGTGATACTAAATATAAAGAAGATGTTGCTAAGCTTAACTCGCTTGGATTAAATATAAGTACTGATTCATGGCTTGCTTCTCGCTATGTGAGCTCTTATTCTAGTTACACGTGTTTCGATGTGCGCAGTGTGAGCTCTAGCGGCGACACGAACGACGAATACTTGTGCTATGTGGATCCTGACGGTAATGTGTCCAGTTATTCGCCTAGCAATGCTTTCCGCCCCGTATTCCTTCTACCATCTGGTGTCATAATAAGTGGGGGAGATGGAAGTAGTGAAAATCCATATGTAATAGAATAGTTGAAATGGTAGAGAAAGATAATCGTGGAAGGCCTTGTGTCTTCCCGAGATTCGGCGAAAAAGTATTTTAGGAGAACTTATTGTTATGGGAGTAAAAAATATAATACAAGCAGTAAAAAAGGTTCATACAGAATATATTGTGCTAGTTAAAGAAGGGAGTTTTTATCACATATATGGCAAGGATGCCTATATAATTTCATATTTATTTGGATATAAAATCAAAGAAATAGAAAATATGAATGTTTGTGGTTTTCCAATAAATAGCATTAATAGAATAGTAGCAAAATTAGAAACCAATAAAATAAATTATTTGATTTTAGATAAGAGAAATAATTATGACATAGAAGAAATATACAATAATAAGAACCTAAACACATATAATAAATTTTATAATGAGTCAAAGTGTTATATAAACAAAGTAGCAAGAATAAATAATATCAATCAATTTTTAATAAACAATATAAATAGAGAATGTTTTAAAGAAATTATAAATTCAATGGAAGAAATATTAGAATTATCCTATGAGGCTAATATCACAAGTAATATAGAAAATAAAGAAATATTACTAGAGAAAATAATTGCAAAAATAAAAGTAATAGATTTTTTAATAAATTTGAGCTATGACAAAATGATAATAAATAATAAAAAATATATTAAATTTGTCGAAAAAAATAGATGATATAATAAAATATACAACAGGTTGGATGAAAAGTATAAATTAATAGGGCATAGTTGTATGGCTGGCTTCTCGCAATGTGAACTCTAGCGGCAACACGAACAACAACAACTTGTGCAATGTGAATTCTGACGGTAGTGTGAACAGTAATTCGCCTAGCAATGCTTTCCGCCCCGTAGCTTCTATAAACTGTGGTTATGCAATCATAGATTGTATAAGAGATAATATAGAAACAGACTATGTCCTTTAGCTAAATTTCAAATTTAGTTATAAAGTAAAAATAGATAAATATATTTGTTAGTAGGTATTTTATTATATTCGAAAGGGAGTATATTTTAGGACTATTTTTAAGGTAGTAATTCTAGTAGTTACTACCCTTTTTACATAAATTTTGATAGCAGATTATACTATTAACTACACCAGTAAGCTTTATCTCACCTGTCTGATATAAATGAATTCTTTTTTTAATTTTTCTTCTAACATGTCTATATTTAGCATAATTGCCATTTTGTTTTCTTTCTAGAAAAATAAAATTATTGGTACTTTTATAAATTCTAGTTTTTTCTTTAAAATATCATGGTCAATACTTGCAAAAAACTTACTAATATCACACTTTAAAATATAATAGGTTTTATATTTTACTTTACAAATTCTATGGAAATTCATAGCTAATCTAATTCCTTCACTTGTACCTAAGCCTTTTCTACTAGCAACATTTACATCTAAAAGACAAGGTAAAATAGCGGGGTAGAGAATATGACTTGCGACTAAATGATTAATGACTTTATCTTGCATGTTTTGGCTTACAATTCTTCTTTCTTTTGGTTCATAAATAGTAAAAACAGTCTAAAAATCAACGTTTTAAGTATTGTTAAAAAACAATAATAAATAGTATAGAACAAATACTTATAGAGACTTTGACTCTGGCATGCGCTAGTTCGAATTTAGCCAGCCCAGCCAATAATATTAAGACTTTCAAGAGATTGAAGGTCTTAAATTTTTACTTGAAATATATTAACTTGTTTGCATTTTGACCCGTAGTTTACAGTTAATTAATAAAAATATTATAAAAGAAATAGAAAACTAAAAGTTCTATTTCTTTTTTTATATTAATATAAATATAAAAGAAAAACATAAAAATGAAAAAATATAAAATAAGAGGAGGAATATAAAAATGGAAAGCACAAAAAATATATTTAAAGGAGTAGGAATATCACTTATATTAACAATAATATTATTATTCATATTTTCACTTATATTAGCATATACAAATGTAAATGAAAACACAATAACACCTGTAATTATAGTGGTTACAGCCATTAGCATATTATTTCGGAAGCTCAATTGTAAATAGAAAAATTAGAAAAAATGGAATATTAAATGGAGGAGCAATTGGGGGAATATATTTATTAATTATTTATACAATTTCCAGCATTTTAAATTGGAAATTTAATTTAAATATACAAAGTATTATTATGATACTAGTAGGAACTACTTTTGGAATATTAGGAGGAGTTATAGGAGTTAATATAAAGTAATGAAAAAGGAATTGTCGAATTTTGCGATGAAAAATAAAAATAAATCACAAAAAACAATTGACAATTCCATTTTTTGTAATTATAATCAAAATACATTTTCATATGATCTATAATTTTTATAGAAATTCCTAAAATAGGAATATTTAAATCAATTATTTTTTTATCTAATAAAAAATCCAATTAAAATAAACTAGAAAAAAGGAGGTATGCTTTTGAGAAAAAAATTCTAAAGATTTCCATTATAATAATAATTAGTATTTTTTCATTTTTGATCGGACAAGTTTTCAATAAATATACTACCTTAATGAAAGAAGAAAATGTATCAGAAATAGCTACATGGAATTTTATAATAAACGAAAAAAAGGAGGAAAATCAGTTAATTGATTTAGTATCTACAATAGACAATAAAGCTGTTCTTGATCATAAAATAGCCCCTGGAACAAGACGGCAGTTTTGATATTTTAATAGATGCTACTAATACAGAGGTAGGAATTAAGTATTATATAAAATGTGAAGAAGAAAAAAACAAGCCCCATAATCTTAAGTTTATATATCAGGAAAAAGAATATAATTCATTTAAAGAATTAGAAGAAAAATTGTCAGGAATTATTTATGCTAATAATACTGAAAAAGTAGTAAATTTAAAAATAGAATGGAAATGGGATTATGAAAGTGGTTCAACAATCGAAGAAATCACTAACAATGATATATTAGACACAAAAGATGCACAAACAATTCAAGATTATAAATTTGTAATTAACGTAAGTGGAGAACAAATATAAAAAATAGTTAGCTTATAAAAAAATTATAGAATATGAAAATGAATATATAAACCTTTATACAAAGTGAGGAAAAAGGTTTTTCCTCACTTAAATATAATTGGAGAGTTAAATTGAAAAAAGAAATAATAAAAATAATAGTAGTAGCATTTGTATTAACAATAATATTATCAACAATAAGCTTAGGAAAGTATTTTAATAAAACTAAAATAAATGTAAATTCAGGTGTAGCGATTCCTATTATAAAGTTAGAAGGAGAGCAAAAACTTATTATAAACAACAATCAGGAAAATAAGGTATATAATCTAGCTGTAAAAAATTATGATGAAAATGAACAAATAACACAGGTAGAATTAGAATATTATATTGAAATTATATCTAAAAAAAATGATGATATTAATTTTAAAATATATAAAGAAGAAAAAGAATTAAATATTAATAATAACAAAACAGAGAAATTTTTACTAACAAAGGAAAATAAACAACGAGATAATTACAAGATAGAAATACTATTAAATAAAAAAATATCAGAAGATATATTACAAAATGTAGAAATAAAAGTTTATTCAGAACAAAAAAATAAAGAAGAGGTGAAAGAATGAAAAGAAAAATAGCATTTCTTTTTTGTGTAATTATTATAGTATTTTGTAAAGAAAATTATGCAAAATACATAGTAGAACAAACAATTTTAATAGCAGAAATAAATATAGATACTATTTTTCCAGAAATAGAATTAATAAGTATAACAGAAACACCAGAAAAGGAACAATATAAAGTAAACTTTCAAATAAAGGTAGTTGAAAATAATATAAAAATAAATAAATTTAATAAAGAAAATATAGTTGCTAGAATAGGAGAAAAGAAGATTGAAAATGAAGAATATGAGCTAAATAAGGTATATGAAGGAGAAAAATTTATCTTATATGAAATAAAACTTAAACGGAATACAATTAAAAGAAAAAGTAAAAATAATAATACCAGAAGGAATAATACAAGATATTTCAAATAATAAAAATAAAGAAAAAATAATACAAAATAATTTCTAAAAATAGTTGATATTTTTTGTGATTTAATATAAAATTTAAAAAGACTAAAAATGGACAAAATAATAAAGTCAATACAAAAATAAAATAACGGAGGAAAAATCATGAAGAAATTAAAAATGTTAACAATTGTATTAGTAGTTATCTTAATTACAATGATAGCTTTTGGAGGAATATATATCCAAAAACAAAATAGAATGGAAAATATAATTAAGAACTATTCATATGCAATGGATTTAAAAGGTGCAAGAAATATCAGATTAAAAGTTAATCAGGAAAATAAAACAGTAATAAAGGATAGCGAAGGAAAAGAAGTTGAAAGTTCTGAAGACTTAACAGATGATAAAATAAAAGAAAAAGGGTATACAAAGGAAGAAATACCATATAATTCACAAGAAAGCCAAAAAGAAGAAAACTATAAAGAATCAAAGAGAATTATAGAAGAAAGATTAAAATCTTTAAAAATAACAGATTACAACATAAAAATGGATGAATCTACTGGAGATATTTTACTAGAAATAGCAGAAAATGATAATACAGATTCTATTGTAAGTAATATAGGAACAGTTGGAAAATTTGAAATTATAGATAGTGAAACTAAAGAAGTTTTAATGGATAATAATGATATAAAACTAGCAAATGTTATGTATGGATCTTCTAATAGTAGTACAACATCTTCAAGCTCTGGAACAACAGTTTATTTAAATATAGAATTTACAAAAGAGGGAGCTAAAAAATTAGAAGATATTAGTAGTAAATATGTAAAAACATCAACAAGTGATAATACAACTGATAATACAGATAGTAGTGATACAACAACTAGTTCAACAGAAAAGAAAATAACAATGAAAATAGATGATGAAGAAATAATGTCTACAAGTTTTGATGAAACATTAAAAACAGGTAAAATACAGTTGTCAATAGGTAAAGCTACAACAGATAGTAAAACATTACAAGGATATGTATCACAAGCTTCTAATATTGCAGTAGTTTTAGATTCAGGAAAAATGCCAATTAAATATGATGTTGATGAAAATCAATATGTATTATCAGATATAACAAATCAAGAATTAGATATAGTAGTTTATATTTTAATAGGAATAGTAGCAATATTAAGTATTATCTTTATTATAAGATATAAGTTATATGGAGCAATTGGAGCTGTATCTTATATAGGATTAATTTCTATTTTCTTAATATTAATTCGTTACGCAAATGTTAATGTATCAATTCAAGGAATACTAGCAATAGCATTAGTATGTATACTTAATTACATATTTATAAATAAATTGATATGTAGAATAAATAAAAAAGACTCAAATAAAGAAACAACGAATCAAAAAATAAAAGAAGTTTATAAGGAATTCTTTGTAAAAATAATACCAATTTGCATAGCTACAATTGTATTCTGTTTTGCAGGATGGGATCCTATTAGTAGTTTTGGAATGATAATGTTCTGGGGAATTGTACTTATTGCAATTTACAATTACATTATAACTAGTACTTTAGTAAAAATACAAGATAACAAATAGGAGGAAATTAGAAGATGAAAAATATAACAAAAAAACAGAAAATGATTTTTATAATTCTTGCAGTAATTATTATAGCAGGAATAGCTGTTATTTCTACAATAGGTTTTAATTTAGAATTGAAAATGCAAGAAACAAAAAAGATTGAATTATATATACAAAAAGATTTTGAAATATCAGATATAAAAAATATAGTAAAAGAAGTAATTCCAGATGAAAGTATAATGATTCAAAAAGTAGAAGTATTTGAAGATTCTGTAAGTATTACAGCAAAAGACATTACAGATGAACAAAAACAATCAATAATTGATAAAGTAAATGAAAAATATGGAACAGAATTAAAAGCAGATAGTACAGAAATTATAAATATTCCTAATATGAAAATAAGAGATTTAGTAAAACCATATGTTACTTCATTTGCAATTTCTACTGTTTTAATATTAGTATATATAGCAATAAGATATAGAAAATTAGGAAGTATAAAAACAATGATTAATTCACTATTAATTATTGTTGTAGGACAAGTTGTATTGTTTAGTCTAATAGCAATAACAAGAATTCCAGTAGGAAGATTAACAATACCTATGGTGCTTATTGTATATGTATGTACATTATTAGGAATTACTAACTGTTTAGAGAAAAAACTAAAATTAAAGAAAGAAGAAAAAGAAAAAAATAAAAACTAGAAATATAAATAAAAATATTGTAATAAATACTATTTTATTATACTGTTTTTTCGAAAAGGAGTATTTTTTATTATGAAAATACAATTAATAGGAACAGGTACTATTCCTGATATGACTAATAGTGCCAGCGTACTAATAAATGACCATATATTATTTGATGTTCCAAATGGTAATTTAAAGGCAATGATAAGGCAAAATATAGATATATTAAAAATAGATACCGTAATAATTTCACATACACATGCTGATCATTGTTTTGATATGCCTTTTCTTTTATGGTATAAGGAAGCTTATCAAAAAGAAAGTAAAAGATTATCAACAAAAATTATAACAGATAAAATAACACAAAATACAATAGAAAATTTAATAGATTTATCATATTTTAATTCTGCAAAAAATGCTAAAAAGGAATTTATAGATGCAGAAGAAGTGAATAATATAGAAAAAATATGTGATGATTTACAAATATTTAATGAACCAATAGAACATGAACATTTAACAATCAAATATGCCAATGGATATATTATAAAAGACAAAAATATAAGTATAGGATTGACAGGAGATTCGACATTTTGTGAAGGTCTGAAAAATATAGCAAGTAAGGTAAATTATTTGATTTCTGATATGACATTAGAAATAGGCGATGAATCTCATATGGGAATAAATAATATATTAGAACTTTTAAAAGAATATCCGAATTTAAAAATTATTCCTATACATATGCACGATAAAACAAGAGAAGAAGCAATAAAATTAGACATAGATAATTTAATAATATTACAAGATGGTGATATTTTAAAATTATAAAAATATTTATAAAAAAGAAAGACCTTGTAACTATAATACTCAAGGTCTTTCTAATATTATTTTAAATCTTTATAATGTACCATATATGTTTTTATATCATTAGTATCATTTTCGTTGATTTCAAAAATTCTACCACCTCTTAAATCATCTGTTCCATAAGGACTATAGCCAGCACAGGCATCTAAACACATTTTGACATTGCAAAAAGTTCCTTCAAAACAATCATTATGACTATGACCACATGCAATACAAATGATGTCTTTTCTTTGAAGTATAGTAGAAAAGAGTCCGGAATTAAGCATCCCTATTTTCATAATTTCCTTTGTACTTCCTGTACACTTGGTTACTATTGGATTATCTACAATATATTGAAATTCCCATGGTGGTATATGCATAAATAAAATTCCATTTATTATATTTCCATAATAATCTTCTAATTCTTTTGAACTATTCCAATACCACATTAATTGTTCAAAATGCACAATGTCCCATTTATCTGACATTGAAGGCATATTCATTAATTTTATATTTTTGTCTATATCTATATTAGAATGTCTTATTTCATTATTTGAATCCAATCCCAAAATATTAAAAGCGATATTGTCACTTTTTGAATTTTTAATAGGTAATACAAAATTAGTAGTTCCATAAATATTTTCAGTATGCTTTGAAATGCAATATTTAAAATTCTCATATATTTTTGTTTTGGTAATATCATTAATTTTAATATCATGGTCATGATTTCCAAATATATGTGCCCATGGAATTTTTCGTTATCTCGTAATTTTATAATATGTATATGATTTTTTCATTTTATTTATCAAATAAACTGTAAATAGTTCAGAATCATAATTAGATGAATCAGCATTTAAAAGTCTTAATAATGATAGTTCGAATTTCTCATAAATATGGAAAGTCTTTTAAATATATTATATTAAAATAAGAATATAATTACAATATTTTTTACATAAAGGATAAATTGTGAGGTTATAAACTTTTAGAAAATAATTTTTTTACTAAAAAACTATACAAATTTTATGAAGTAATGATATAATAAGAGCCAAAGTAAGAAGATGAAAAAGCAAGGAGGAAAAAATGGGAAATATAGTTTTATTAGATGATTTAACAATAAACAAAATAGCAGCAGGAGAAGTAATTGAAAGACCAGCATCAGTAATAAAAGAAATGATAGAGAATTCAATTGATGCAGGAGCAACTAATATAACAGTAGAAATAAAAAATGGAGGAATCTCATATATAAAAATAACAGATGATGGAAAAGGAATAGCCCAAGATGACTTAGAAATAGCATTTGAAAGGCATGCTACAAGCAAAATTAGATCAGCAGATGATTTAGATACAGTAACATCTATGGGGTTTAGAGGAGAAGCATTAGCAAGTATTGCAGCTATTGCGAATGTAGAATTAACATCTAAAACAAAAGAACAAGACATTGGATACAAAATCGTTGTTGAAGCGGGAAATGTTTTAGAAAAAGAAGAAGCAGGGTGTAGAACAGGAACAACTATTATAGTAAGAAATTTATTTTTTAATACACCAGTTAGATATAAATTTTTAAAAAAAGATTATACAGAATCAGGATATATTGAAGATGTTATTACAAGAATAGCTTTAGTAAATCCTAATATTGCAATTAAGTTAATAAATACGGGAAAAACAGTAATACAAACTAATGGAAATGGAGATTTGAAAAGTGTAATATATAGCATATATGGAAAAGATATTTCAAATGGAATAATGGAAGTGTCTTATCAATATGAAGATATAAAAATAACTGGGGTAATCGGAAAGCCTGAAATTGCAAGATCAAACCGTTCAAACCAATTATTTTTTGTGAATAAGAGATATATTAAAGATAAAACGTTAACAGCAGCAACAGAGCAAGCATATAAAGGATTAATACCAATTGGAAAATTTGGATTTGTTGTATTAAATTTAGAAATGAGTCCAGCAAAAGTGGATGTAAATGTTCATCCAGCTAAGTTAGAAGTTAGATTTCAAGAAGAAAATACAGTTTTTCAAGCGATATATCATGCAATTAAAGATACTTTGCTAAAAAGTGAATTAGTGGCAAAAACAGAGAAAACAGAAAAAGATAGTATTGTAGATAGAAGAACTGCTAGTTTTGAAGAAAGATTAAAAAATTTAAGAGAAGCAAAAAAAGAAAATCAAAGTGGAGGACTATTTGCTTTTAGAAAACAAAATGAAAAGCAAATTGAAAAATATACAGATGAAGAAAGCAAAATAAAGACCAATATATTGGAAGATGTATATAATAACCAAAAACTAGAAAATGAACAAACTATACAACAACCAACTTTAGAAAAATTAGAAAGCAAAGAGAAAATAACTACAGGAGATCCAGTTGATACTTCAGATGTTTTAGAACAATTAAAAAATTTAAAAGATAAAATGCAAAATGAATTAAAAACAGACAAAGTTACTGCAAATAAAGTACAAGATGTTCAAGAAGAATATAAATTAGAAAACAAACAGCAAGATTTTAAACAAGGGGAGAACATAAAAGAAGAAAAATTCGAACCTGTTAAACAAAAGATAGAAAATTTAGATGAAAATACACAAGCTGTTTCACAAGATTTTAATGAAATGTATACAAAAATGTTTGGAACAGCACCAATAATAGAAAATCAAGATGATAAAAAAGAAGAACAAAAAGCTGTAGATATAATAAAAGATAATGTTTCAATGTTTGAAACAGAAGAAGAATTTAAAAAACCAATATATAAATTTATCGGGATTGTATTTAAAACATATATTATATTAGAGATTGAAAATGAAATGTATATATTAGATCAGCATGCTGCACATGAAAGAATTATGTACGAAAAGGTAAAAGAAAATTATTATAGTGACATAGCTAAAGATTCTCAAATGCTATTATTACCAGATGTTGTAACCTTAACACATAAAGAAATGGATGTTGCTAAAGAAAACAAGGAAATGTTTGAACAAGCAGGATTTTATTTTGAAGAATTTGGCGAAAATACTATTAAATTAACAGGAGTGCCAACAGTATGCATTGATTTAGATACAAAAGAGTTATTTTTAGAAACTTTAGATGAAATAAATACTGTAGCAAGAACAGCTAAACAAGAAAAAGAAGAAAAATTCATAGCAACAGTTGCTTGCAAAGCAGCAGTTAAAGCGAATATGGCTCTTACGAGAGAAGAAGTAGAAAAATTAATGGAACAATTATTGAAATTACCAAATCCATTTACATGTCCACATGGCAGACCAACAGTTATAAAAATGACAAAATATGATATAGAAAGAAAATTTGCAAGAAAGTAGTTGGAAAAAAATGAATTTATTAATTATAATAATAGTAACAGTATTATATGCAGTAATAATTGGATGGACATGGAGCTCTTTAGGAGATATTGAAAGAAAAAAGAAAATATTAATAACAGGAGTTGGAATATTGTTAGTATATTTAATAACTTTATTGTTATTTAATATTTCTAAAAATCAAATACAGTATCCAGATATTTCTGCAGAAAAATATGTAAAAAATATTCTAGTAATTATTTTTACAGGTATAAACTCAATTGCCATATTGCCATACGCAGCTAAAATGTACAATAAAATATATGAGGGAACAATAGAAGCACAAGAACTTAAGAAAAAACTAGTGTTTATTATAATACTAATAATATTAGGAATATTTTTAGAATGTGAATATATGAAAGATATTCAACAAGGAATATTAAATATAGCTAAAAAGTAACAACAGTAAAAAATACAGAAATGATTTTAAACAAATAGGGAGGAAAGAATGCAGAAAGATAAAGTAATAGTTATATGTGGACCAACTGCATCTGGAAAAACAGCATTATCAATTGAATTGGCAAAACAAATTAATGGAGAAATTGTTTCTTGCGATTCTATGCAAATTTATAAAGATATGAATATTGGAACAGCAAAACCTACTGAAGAAGAACAGAAAGGCATTAAACATTACTTAATTGATTTTGTCTCACCTGATGAAAGATATAGTGTAGCAGACTATAAACAAGATGCTAAAAAAGCTATAAAAGAAATATTAAAAAAAGGAAAAGTCCCTATAGTAGTTGGTGGTACAGGATTATATATTGATAGCTTAATTTATGAAATAGAATATCCTAATATAGAGTTTGATGAAAAATATAGAAAAAAATTAGAAAATATAGCTGAAGAACAGGGATTAAAAGTATTATATGAAAAAGCAAAAGAAATTGATCCAGAAGCAATAAAAAAAATAAGTGAAAACGACAAAAAAAGAATATTAAGAATACTAGAAATTTATCATGCTACAGGAAAAAACAAAACAGAACAAGAAAAAGAATCAAGAAAAAATGAAGTAGAGTATGAATATAAAATTTATGCTTTAAAATGGGACAGGCAAGAGCTATATGAAAGAATTAATAAAAGAGTCGATATAATGATTGAACAAGGATTAATTGACGAAGTAAAAGAAATTTATCAAAAGTATCAAAGTTTTCCAACTGCGATGCAAGGATTAGGGTATAAAGAAGTAGTCGAATATCTTGAAGGAAAAATAAGTAAAGATGATATGATAGAAAAAATAAAACAAGAAACACGTAGATATGCGAAAAGACAATTGACATGGTTTAGAAAAAATAAACAAACTATATGGCTAGATGCACAAGATAAAATACAAAATAATATAAAAATTATTTTGGAGGGATAGATTTGAAAAAACAAGATAAAACGATAAAAGAAAAAGAGACTGAAAAAATAAACGATAAAAAAATAAATAAAAAGAAAATAATTTTATATATTGTTGGTTTGGCAATTGTAATTTATTTGCTTTATACTATTTATTTATTAATTAAAGAACCAACCAATATAGTTACAGTAGAAGAGGGAAAATTATATCAAGAAGAAACAGATATTGGTTATGTGATTAGAGATGAAAAAGTTGTAAAAGGTGAAAATTACAAAAATGGGATGGAGCAAATCATAGCAGAAGGAGAAAGAGCTTCAAATAATGAAAATATATTTAGATATTATAGTGCAAATGAAGAATCGTTAAAACAAAAGATATCTGAGCTGGATGCAAAAATTCAAGAAGTGATGCTAAACGACAAGAGCTTATTAACAGCAGATATAAAACTTTTAGAAAATCAAATAGATGAAAAACTAGAAGATATTAGTAAAATTACAGATGTAACAAAATTAACTGAATATAAAAAAGAAATAGATAATCTTATAACTAAAAAAGCTAAGATGGCAGGAGAATCAAGTCCAAAAGGTTCTTATTTAAGACAATTAATAGAAGAAAGAAAAAATTATGAAAATCAATTAAATTCAGGTGCTGAATATGTAAAGGCTCCTATGAGTGGAATTGTATCATATAGAGTAGATGGATTAGAAGAAACATTGACACCAGACAATTTTAGTGCATTAAGTAAAGAATATCTTGAAAGTTTGAATTTGAAAACAGGAAAAATAGTAGCGACAAATGAAGAATGTGGAAAGGTAATTAATAATTTTGTTTGCTATATAGCAACTATAACTTCTTCTGAAGAAGCAAAACAAGCAAAAGTAGGAGATGAAATAAAAGTAAGATTATCAAATAACGTTGAAGTATCGGCAGAAATTTCTAATATTGTAAAAGAAGATGAAGATATTCTTATTATATTAAAATTAAATAAACAAGTAGAAGAATTAATTAATTATAGAAAAATAACATTTAATTTAATTTGGTGGGATGCTTCAGGATTGAAAATTCCAAACCAAGCAATTGTACAAGAAAATGATTTAAATTATGTAATAAGAAATAGAGCTGGTTATTTAAGCAAAATATTAGTAAAGGTAAAAAAACAAGGAGAAAAATATTCTATAGTTGAAGCTTATAAAACTGAAGAATTAAAAGAATTAGGCTTTACAGAAAAAGAAATTAATTCATATAGAAAAATATCTTTATATGACGAAATATTAATTAATCCTAATTTAGATAAAACAAAAGAATTAAATTAATATTTTTTAGCTAATAAAACCAATAGAAATATTACAAAAATATTACAAAAATATTAAAATTTAATAACATTCTTAAAAAACATTGACAATATGACAAAAAAAGTAGATACTTAGTACATAAAACAAAGGAAGTAATTTAGGAGGTTTTTTTATGTCAGGAGCATTAATGAACAAAGTATGGGATTTGTTTGGAATGGATTCAGCAGAACCAGAAGGTTATGAAGAAGAAAATGTATATGATTATGATGATGAAGAGGAAGAAGTAGAAGATAAAAAATTATTCGGAAGAAAAAACAATAATAAAGTTGTAAATATGCCACAAACACAAACAAATGCTATTAAAATGGTAATATCACAACCAACTACTTTTGAACAATCAGATGAAATTTGTGCGTTTCTAAAAGAAAAGAAATCTGTTATTGTTAATTTAGAATATGTTAATAAAGATGTAGCAAGAAGAATTGTTGATTTTATTAGTGGAGGAGTGTATGCATTAGATGGATATATTCAAAAAGTATCAAATTCTATCTTTTTAGTAGCACCATCTAACTATGAAATCACAAATGAAATGGCAAGGGAAGAAATGAAAAGCAAACTTTCTGTTTCATGGCTAAAAAATAATGGAGTAAACTAATTGAATATCAACAAGGGGGAAGAAAAATGATAACACCACTCGATATAGAAAATAAAAAGTTTTCAAAGCAAATGATGAATGGATATAGTGTTGAAGAAGTAGATGATTTTTTAGATGATTTAACAGTTGATTATACAAAAAACTATAAAGAAGCGACAGAATTAAAAGCTAAGGTTGCAGAATTAACTAAAAGTTTAGAACATTACAAAAACATAGAATCAACTTTACAAAACACTTTAGTCATGGCGCAGAAAACTGCAGATGATGTAAAAAACATAGCAAAACAACAAGCAGATCAAATAGTAAACCAAGCAAAAGGAACAGCTCAAAAACAAGCAAATGAATTAGATAATGAAATTATTGTAAAGAAAAAAGAATTAGAAGACGTAAAAAAACAATTTGATATATATAAAGCTAAGATGGAGTCATTGTTAATATCTCAATTAGAATTAATAAAAGATATCAATAAAGAAGATGCATAAAATTTAAAATTACTAAAGAGGACTATCTGTATAGATAGTCTTTTTGTGTCTATAAATAAATAAAAGTAAAGAAAAATATTACAAAAAGACAACAATATTACAGAACTGTTAAATATATGTTACATTTCTATTAATACTATTGACCATTAGAGGAAAAAAGAATAAAATATTACTATCATCGAAAGATATGAAAACTCACAAGAAGGGTGAAATATGAGAATAATAGGTGGAAAAGCTAGAGGAACAAAATTATATACATTAGAAGGAGAAAACACAAGACCAACATTAGATAGAGTAAAAGAATCGTTATTTAATATAATTCAAACAGAAATACCAAATAGCATATTCTTAGACTTATTTTCTGGAAGTGGAGCTATAGGTTTAGAAGCTGTCAGTAGAGGTGCTAAAAAGGCTATTTTGTGTGATAAATCAAAAGATGCTATAAAAATAATCGAGAAGAACATAAAAAAAACTCACTTAGAAGAGAAAATAGAATATTATCAATTACCATTTGAAATATTATTAAACAACCAAATAAAAGATTTAATTGACATTGTATATATTGATCCGCCATATAAAACAGATTATGCTTATGAATCATTAAAAATACTAATAGATAATAAAATGCTAAAAAAAGATTCATATATAATTATAGAAACAGATGATGAAAAGAGAATTATAGAACAAATTAAAAGTTTAAAAGTGAACATAGTTGACCAAAGGAAATATGGTCGAGCATATCTTATATTTTTGAGAGAAAAGTAAGATAAATTAGAAAGGGGTAAAACCATGGAAATATTTACATTATTAGAAACATTAGAGGATTTATTAGAAAATAGCAGAAGTCTGCCATTTTCTTCAAAGGGATTAGTCGATAAAGAAGAAATGTTAGATTTAATAAAAGAAATAAGAATAAAACTTCCTGATGAATTAAAACAAGCTAAATGGGTAAAAGAGGAGAGACAACGAATATTGGTTGAAGCCCAAAAAGAAGCAGATGGAATTGTAAAAGAAGCAGAAAATAGAATTATAGCTATGATAGATGAACATGAAATTACAAGAAAAGCATATGACCAAAAAACAGAAATTATTGAAACAGCAAATGAAATGTCAAGAGAAATATCTAAAGGAACAAAAGAATATGCAGATAGCTTATTAGCTAATACAGAAGATGTTTTAAATGAAACATTAAACAAATTAGGAACTAACATGACAGAAGCATTAAATTTAATGCAAATATCATTAGAAGATACAATTAAAACAATTCAAAATAGTAGAAAAGAATTGAAATAGAAAAAACAAAAGTCAGATGCCAGAAGTCAAAAAACTAAGACTTTTGAATCTGGCTTTTATTAATAAAATAAAGAAGAAAAGAAAACAACGATTCAAACAAATAGTTATACTTTGGAAGGATGATAAAAATGGCCAAAAAAAAGAGAAGATATAAAAAGAAAAAGAAAGCAACTTCAAACTTAGACATAGCAGTAATAACACTAATTGTACTTAGTGTACTTTTAGCTGTTTTAATTTATACTAAATCGGGAGTAATAGGTGCCAAATTAAATGAAATATTCGGAGGAGTATTGGGAATTATGCAATATGTACTTCCGATAGGAACTTTTGCTGTTGCTATAAAACTAGCCTCAGAGGGAAGAGAAGGAATAGCACCAAAATTAATACAATATGGAATTGCTATTATTAGCCTTTCAATTGTGTTTAGTGTATTTCAAATTTCATCAGGAGAATTACAATCTTCAAAAGAACTATCAGAATTAGTAAAAGATGCTTATTATTTTGGTTCTCAGGGCAAAGGAGGAGGAGCTGTAGGAGCTGTTGCTGCTGTACCACTCGCTAAACTTTTAGGAGATGTAGGAGCAGTTATATTTTGTATAGGAACAGCAGTTATATTATTAGTATTTACATTTGGAATCAATTTATCAGATATAATTAATCTAATGCTTGATAGAATAGAAGAGAAAAAAGAAGAAAGATTTGAAAGAAGAGAGCAACTAGCAAAAGAAAGCAAAAAAGAAGAACAAGAAGAGACTCCGGGACAACGAAGAAAGAGACTAAGAGAAGAAAGAAAAATAAAATCACAACTTGAAAAAATAGACGAAAAAGCACCTATGGACAATCAAATAAAAATAAATTTCGGAGGAAGAATTGTTGATGGAACAGATGAAAAAAAGGGATTAAAGAAGTATGATCATACTGGTGAAAATTTAGAACCTTTGACAAAACAAAGTAAGAAACAAAAACAAATTAGTCAACAATTAGAACCAGATGTTATAGATGCAAATCTTTTTAAAGATGTAGAAGAACAAAAAGAAGAAAAGAAAAAAGCAGTATTACAATTAGAACATGCTCAAATAGTAGAAGATGAACATTATGAATATCCACCAGTAGAACTTCTAAGTAAACCAAGTAAAAAAACTTTAAAAGGAGGAGCTAAAGCGTTAACAGATACCGCAACAAGATTACAAAAAACATTATATAGTTTTGGAGTATCAGCAAAGGTTGAGAATGTATCAGTAGGACCAGCGATTACAAGATATGAATTAAAACCAGCAGAAGGAGTAAGAGTTAGCAAAATAGCTAATTTAGCAGATGACATAGCGTTAAATTTAGCAGCAGAAACAATAAGAATTGAAGCACCAATCCCAGGAAAACAAGCAGTGGGAATAGAGGTACCAAATAAGGAAAAAGAAGTAGTACATTTTAGAGAAATATTAGATAGTGATGAATTTAAAGGAAATAAATCAAAATTAACAGTAGGACTAGGAAAAGATGTAGCAGGAAATGTACAATTAGCAGATATTGCTAAAATGCCACATGTATTAATTGCAGGTTCTACAGGTTCAGGAAAGAGTGTATGTATAAACACAATAATAACAAGCATAATTTATAACGCTAAACCAAGTGAAGTGAAATTTGTTATGGTTGATCCAAAAGTAGTTGAATTGTCAGTATATAATGGAATACCACATTTATTAATACCAGTTGTAACAGATCCTAGAAAAGCAGCAGGAGCATTAGCATGGGCAGTACAAGAAATGGATGACAGATACAATAAATTTGCAAGCAAAGGTGTTAGAGATTTAAAAGGATATAATAAAGCAATTGAAAAAGAAAATGAAGCTGGAAAATTACCACAGATAGTAATAATAATTGATGAGCTTGCAGATTTAATGATGGTAGCAAAGAATGATGTAGAAGATGCAATTTGCCGTTTAGCACAAAAAGCAAGAGCAGCGGGAATGCATTTGGTAATTGCAACGCAAAGACCATCTGTTGATGTAATAACAGGATTAATTAAAGCAAATGTACCATCAAGAATAGCATTTGCAGTATCTTCACAAGTAGACTCAAGAACAATATTAGATAGTGTGGGAGCAGAAAAATTGCTTGGAAAAGGAGACATGTTATTTTTCCCTGCAGGAGCACCAAAGCCATCAAGAGTTCAAGGTGCTTTTGTATCAGATGATGAGGTGGAAAAAATAGTAGACTTTATCAAATCAAATGGTACAGCAACATACAGTGAAGATATCTTAGAAAGTATTGAAAATGGAAATAAAACAGATAAAGAAATAGCACAAGAACAAGCAGAAGATGACGACACAGATCCATTTTTAATGGATGCAATTCAAACTGTAGTTGAAACAGGACAAGCATCAACATCTTTTATACAAAGAAGATTTAAAGTTGGTTATGCAAGAGCAGGAAGAATTATAGACCAAATGGAAGAAAGAGGGGTTATTTCTGGATACCAAGGAAGTAAACCAAGAGAAGTTCTTATGACAAAAGAAAGATGGGAAGAACTAAAAATGGGAACATCAGAAGAAAATAAAAATTAATATAAAATAGGATAGAAAGGAGAAAAAATTTGCAAAAGAAAAATGACAATTTTTTAGAAAAGATAGTAAAAAAAGATTATAACAATGAATTAGAAGCAATATTAGAAAAAAAATACTTTAATGAAGATGTAAAAAGTATTCTCCTTAATATATTATACAAAATAGAAACAGCATACAAAGATTACAAAAAAGTAAAACAAGATACAGAAACAAAAGATGAGTATATTGAAAAAATTATAGACATAATAAAAAATGAATGTGAAGAAATAAAACTAGTAAAGCCATATTCAGAAGAAAGCAAAATAATAGGAAATAAGACATTTTTAGTAGAAAAAAATAAGAAAAGAATTATATGCTACAATGTAGAAAGAAAATTATTATATTGCATATCAAAAATAAGTAAGCAAGAAGAAATAGTAAAAAATAATTATTTTCTAGTTAATAAAACATTATCAAATTTAATTAATACAGGAAATAACATTAATACGGTAGAACCATTAAGAGATTTTAATGGATATTCATGGACAACAATTCCAAGAGAAATAGAAAGTATAGAACATAACTTAATTTACCAAAATTTAATTATTTTAGTTGGAAATAAATTTTTAAACAATTGGATTTATAACAAGGAATTTGTTATGGATTATATGGAACTATTTAGAGAAAAAATGGAAGAAATTTATTCGAAAAAAGTTGCAAAAGATATAATTGAAAATTTAGAAAAAATATCTATTTTGCTAGAAGTAAAATTTGATGCAAAAAGTAAGAAAGAATTTTTAACGATAAAAAGTGAAATAGAGAAAAAAATAGGTGAATTAGAAGACAATAAAAAATTTGTAGAGAGCATAACATTAGAAAAGAAAAGGTTAACAAATGAAATAAAGAAAATAGACGAAACAATAAATGATAAAAATATGATACAAGAAGAATATAATAATAGAAATGAAAAATTGCCATTACAAGAGAAAATCTTTAGTATAAGAATTTTATCGAAAATAATGACAGAAGAAAGAGAAGAGAAGATAGAAGAATTAGAAAAACTAAATGAATTATTAAATCCTCAAAAATTTGTTAAGCATAAACAAGAATTAGAAAAAAGAGAAAAGGTTTTAAAAATATTAGAAAGCAAAAATATTCAAAGTGATATTGAAAAACTAAAATTAAAATTACAAAAAAAATTTTTACAATGTGTAGAAAATAAAATAGAAAAAGCACGGAAGTAAGCAAGAAATTATAAAGATAATATATCAATTCAGGTATTATTCGATGTTACCATATAATCATGAAAAAACGATATATGAAACAGAAGAATTATCAGAACAATTAAAAAGAACAACAAAAAAATTATTATTAAAAGCACATAAATTAAAAGCAATTGAAAAATTTTCGAAAAATGAAGATATAAATTATGAATTATTAAAAAATCTATTCAGAGTAAGAAGTATTAATTTAGAAGAAATTTCTGTTAAAGTTTTGAAAGAAAAAGATAAATTTTTTGTACAAATATTTGACGAAAATAGTTTAGAGGAAAAATATGAATTAAAAAATAGTCAAAATATTAGTAAAAGAGATTTAGAAGTTAGATTAAATAAAAAGGTGAAAATTTTTTGCTAATAATAAATAAAAACAAATTAAAATATATATGTAATTTATTAAAATGGAAAGGATGAAAGTAAAGTATGAAAATAACTTTTTTAGGAGCAACAAAAACTGTTACAGGTTCAAACTTTTTAGTTGAAGCGGCAGGAAAGAGATTTTTAGTGGATTGTGGAATGTGGCAAGGAAATGCAGAATTAGAAATGCAGAATGCAGAAGAATTTGAATTTGATCCAAATCAAATTGATTTTATGCTATTAACACATGCACATATTGACCACTCAGGAAGAATTCCAAAATTATATAATGAAGGATTTAGAAATAAAATATATGCACATAAAGCAACATGTGATTTATGTACTTTAATGTTACCAGACAGCGGACATATTCAAGAAATGGAAAATGAATGGAAAAATAAAAAAAGAAAAAGAAAAGGAGAAAAAGAAGTACCACCACTATATACAGCAGAAGAAGCAGCAAGATGTTTAGAAATATTTGAACCAATACAATATGATGAAATTATTGAAATAACACCAGAAATCCATGTTAGATTTAATGATGCTGGACATATGTTAGGTTCTAGTATAATAGAATTATGGGTAAAAGAAGATGGAAAAGAAACAAAAACAGTATTTACAGGGGACTTAGGAAATAATGATATTCCACTATTAGATTCTCCAACAATGATTGAAGATACAGATTATTTAGTAATGGAATCAACATATGGAAGTAGATTACACTTAAGAAATGACGAAAAAGCAAAAATGTTTTTAAATATAGTTTCAGAAACATTGGACAATGGAGGAACAGTTGTAATACCATCTTTTGCAGTAGGAAGAACACAAGAAATTTTATATGAACTTAATAAATTAAAGGATATTATAAAAGACGAAGAATTTAGAAGAAAATATAGAACTTTAATGAGGTCAGATGTATATGTAGATAGTCCTTTAGCAATATCTGCAACAGAAGTATTTAAAGAAAATATGAATTTATTTGAACCAGAAGTAAAAGCAGAAATTATGAAAGGTGATAATCCATTAGAATTTCCAGGGCTAAAATTCACAAGAACAGCAGATGAATCTAAAGCATTAAACGAAGATTTACACCCAAGTATTATAATATCTGCAAGCGGAATGTGTGAAGTAGGAAGAATAAAACATCATCTAAAACACAATTTATGGAATCCAAAATCAACAATTCTTTTTGTTGGATATCAAGCACCAGGTACATTAGGATATAACATTGTTAATGGAGCAAAAAAAGTAAAAATATTTGGAGAAGAAATTGCTGTAAATGCTAGAGTAGAATATATTGAAGGGTATTCAGGACATGCAGATCAAGAAGGATTAATGAATTTCATTTATTCATTTATTAGCAAACCAAAACATATCTTTTTGGTACATGGAGAAGCAGAATCACAAGAAATATTTAAGGAAAAAGTTGAAAGTGAAACAGGAATACCAGTTACAATTCCAGAATTTGGTGAGACATATGATGTTAAAGAACAAATTGAAATGACACATAAAATAGAAAGAAAAGTTTCAAAAACAATAAAATCCGAAATTATAGAGAGACTAGAAAAATTGAAATCAGAAATGAATGATATGGATCAATATGTAAGACAGGATGTTAATAATGAAAATTTAAGAGATGAAGACATTTTTAGAATTAATGAAAAAATTAAAGATTTAGAAAAACAAATTTTAAATGTTATTGAAGGGTAATGGTAAAAGAAAAAATGGAAAACAAATATTTAAATGAAGCAATAATAGGAAATAAAAACATGATAGCAACTTTTACAAGTAAAGGAGAGTTGCAAAGACTATATTTTCCAAGTAAAGATAATAAACAATATATAAACTTTTTTCATACAGGAGTGAAAATTAATAACTCAGATTTAATATATTTACAAAATGATATAAATAATGTATATAAGCAATATTATGATACAGACACAAATGTATTAAATACAGAAATAACGAACACGTATTTCAACTTAAAAATAGTACAAACAGATTTTATAATGATAAAAGAAAATGTATTAGTAAAGAAATATATTTTTTTAAATGATGGAAAAATAGACTTAGACACAAAATTTTATATACATTCTGAATTATTATCAGATCAAAATAATCAAGTAGGATGCAAAATAGTTGATGGAGGAATGATGCAATATGCACATGATTTTTCAGTATCAACATTTGCAAAAGAACATAAACTTTGCTCACATCAAATCAATGGTAGCAAAGAAACAATAAAAAGAGGAGAAATACAAGACAAAGATTATATTGGAATGTCAAAAGATTCTAGCATTAGTTATGATTTAGGAATTATAAAACCACAAGAAAAGAAAATTTTAGAAATTTGTATATTAATTGATGAAAATAGAAATTTATCAGACATGGAAGATGAAATTGATAGAGTAACAAAAATAGATTTAGATAAAGAATATACAAGTACGAAATCATATTGGAGAAAATATGTTAAAGCACATAATTCATTAGGATTAAAAGAAGCTAAAAACAGTTATGAAGAAAGAATTTTGGAGATTTACAAAAGAAGTATATTATTATTTCCACTTTTAGCTAATCAGGAAACAGGTGGAATAATTGCATCTCCTGAAATTGATGAAAATTTCACAAAATGTGGAAGATATGCATATTGCTGGCCAAGAGATGCTGTGTTTATAACAAAAGCGATGGACATTTTAAATATGGAAAAAGAAACAGAAAAATTCTATAAAGTATTTTGCAAAAAAACACAAAGCAAAAATGGAATGTGGGAACAAAGATTTTACACAGATGGAAAATTAGCTCCTTGTTGGGGATATCAAATAGATGAAACGGCTAGTGTAGTATATGGAGTTTATGAACATTATAAATACACAAAATCTGAGAAATTTTTAAAAGATAATCTAAAAATGTGTGAAAAGGCAATAGATTTTTTAAAGAAATATTTAAAAGACTGGTTAAACATCGAAGGAACAGAAGAAAGAGATAAAGATAAAGTGCAGGAAGAGATAGAAAATAGTGTAAATAGACAAGGACACAAATATCATATTAGCTATGATTTATGGGAAATGAATGAAGGAATTCATTTATATTCATTAGCAAGTATCTATTCAGCATTTGATAGTATATTAAATATATATAAAGCACTTGGAAAAAATGTGTCTGAGTTTGAAAATAATAGATTAAAAGAAGAAAAAATACAAAAGAATAAAAGAACAATTGAAAATTTACAAACACAATTAAAAAAATATATTAATGAAAATTTATATGATGAAGAAAAGAAGTCTTATGTAAGAAATACAGAAGATAGAAAAATGGATATAAGTATATTAGGAGCTATTACTCCATTTAATATGTTTAAACCAAAAGAAAAGAAAATTAGAAATACAGTAGAAAGAATAAATATGTCATTAAGAACATATACAGGTGGATATCAAAGATTTGAACAAGATAATTATATGTATGGAAATCCATGGCCAATTGCAAATCTTTGGATGACATTATATTATTTAGAAACAGGAGAAAAGAAAAAAGCAAAAGAAACATTTGATTTTGTAGTTAAAACGGCGGGAAAGCATTATTTGCTAGGAGAGCAAGTTGATAATTCAACTTTAAAACCTAATTGGGTTATTGGATTAGGTTGGTCACATGCAATGTTTATTATAGTATTAGAAAAATTATATAAAAATAATTTGAAATAATACTTGAAAAGTACTTTTTTTTGGTATAGAATTGAATTGCCATAGAAATATTGGCAATAATATAAAAAAGCAAATTAGAGAGTGCTTTAAATCAAAAGGAGGAAAAAATATGTCAGTAAAAGTAGCCATTAATGGTTTTGGACGTATAGGACGTCTAGCATTTAGACAAATGTTTGGAGCAGAAGGATATGAGGTTGTTGCAATAAACGATTTAACAAGTCCTAAGATGTTAGCTCATTTATTAAAATATGATTCAGCTCAAGGAAGATATGAAAAAGCTGATACAGTTGTTGCAGGAGAAGATTCTATAACTGTAGATGGAAAAACTATAAAAATATATGCAGAAAAAGATGCAGCAAATTTACCATGGGGAGAAATAGGTGTAGATGTAGTATTAGAATGTACAGGATTCTATACATCTAAAGATAAAGCTCAAGCTCATATAGATGCAGGAGCAAAAAAAGTTGTTATATCAGCACCAGCTGGAAATGACTTACCAACAATTGTTTATGGAGTAAATGAAAAAGTATTAAGCCCAGAAGATAAAATTATATCAGCAGCATCTTGTACAACAAACTGCTTAGCTCCAATGGCAAAAGCATTAAATGATTATGCTCCTATTCAATCAGGAATAATGACAACAGTTCATGCTTATACAGGAGATCAAATGCTTTTAGATGGACCACATAGAAAAGGAAACTTAAGAAGAGCAAGAGCAGCAGCTGTAAATATTGTACCAAATTCAACAGGTGCAGCAAAAGCAATAGGATTAGTAATACCAGAATTAAATGGAAAATTAATAGGTTCTGCACAAAGAGTTCCAGTTCCAACAGGATCAACAACTATATTAGTAGCTGTTGTAAAAGGAAATGATATCACTGAAGAAGCTATAAACAAAGCAATGAAAGCACAATCAAGTGAATCATTTGGATATACAGATGAAGAATTAGTTTCTTCAGACGTAATAGGAATGAGATATGGTTCTTTATTTGATAGCACACAAACAATGGTAACAAAAATAGAAGAAGGATTATACCAAGTTCAAGTTGTTTCATGGTATGATAATGAAAATTCTTACACAAGCCAAATGGTAAGAACAATAAAATATTTTGCAGAATTAGGATAAGATTTTTTGTTAATAAAAAAATATATAAATTAAAAAGAATACTTGTAAGAGTATTCTTTTTTGTATATAATAAAGAAGTAAAAAACAAAGGAGGAATTTATTGAGATGAAAGAGAGAGGTGTAACTTTAATTGCATTAGTAGTAACTATTGTGGTGTTATTAATATTGGCATCAATAGGAATAGGTGCAATTACTAGTGATAATGGAGTTATAAAACAAAGTAATGAAACTAAACAAAGTGCAGAAAGAGAAAGCATAATTGAAAAAATAGAAGCGGATTTATATACTGAAAAAACAAAGACAGGAAAAACACCTTCAAAGAACGATTTAAAAGAACTTATAGAAGAAAAAGATTTTGGAACAGTTAATGAAGATGATAGTTTTACTAGTAAAATTGGAAATTATAAAATAGAATTTGAAGAAATAGAAGGTTGGGAATAGTAAAAGATTTTATGCCAATATTAGACGAAAATAATACATATGTTTATATAACAAATTAGAGAAAAAACATTACTATAATCAAAGAACAGGTGAATTTTTATATGGTGAATAATATTAAAATAAAATAAGAAAGAACACTTGAAAAGTGTTCTTTTTTGATATAAAATAGAAATGTCTTAATAAAATAGTAAAAACAGGTAAATACTAGGAAAAGACAAATAAAAGGAGGAATTATAAAATGAGTAAAAAAACAATAAAAGACATCGATTTAAAAGGTAAAAAAGTATTAGTTCGTTGTGACTTTAATGTGCCAATGGACGAAGAAAGGAATATTACAGATAATACAAGAATAGTAGCAGCATTACCAACAATAAAATATTTATTAGAAAATAACTGTGCAATTATATTATGCTCTCACTTAGGAAGACCAAAGGGAGAATTTAAGCCAGAATTTTCATTAGAACCAGTATCAAAAGAACTATCAAAATTATTAGACAAAGAAGTAATAATGGCAAAAGATGTAATAGGAGAAGATGCAAAACAAAAAGCTGAAAACTTAAAACCAGGTCAAATAATGTTATTAGAAAATGTAAGATTTCATAGAGAAGAAACAGATAATAACCCAGAATTTGCAAAACAATTAGCAAGCATGGCAGAAATATATGTAAATGATGCTTTTGGAGCAGCACATAGAGCACATGCTTCAACAGCAGGAGTAGCAGAATATTTGCCAGCTGTATCAGGATTCTTAATTGAAAAAGAACTTAAATTTTTAGGAAAAGCATTAAACAATCCAGAAAGACCATTTGTAGCAATATTAGGTGGAGCTAAAGTATCAGATAAAATAGGAGTAATAGACAGTTTACTTGAAAAAGTAGACACATTAATAATTGGTGGAGGAATGGCATATACATTCTTTAAAGCACAAGGATATGAAGTAGGAAATTCATTATGCGAATTAGACAAACTAGATTTAGCAAGAGAAGCTATGGAAAAAGCAAAAAATAAAGGAGTAAAATTAATACTTCCAGTAGACACAAAAGTAGGAAAAGAATTCAAACCAGATACAGAAAGCAAAACAGTAGCGTGGACAGAAATTCCAGCAGACTGGGAAGGATTTGACATTGGAGAAAAAACAATTGAAATCTTCTCAGAAGAAATAAGAAAAGCAAAAACAGTAGTATGGAATGGACCAGTAGGATTATTTGAATTCGATCAATTCGCAATAGGAACAAATGCAATAGCAAAAGTATTATCTGAAATAGATGCAACAACAATAATTGGAGGAGGAGACTCAGCAGCAGCAGTTAAAAAAGCAGGATTGCAAGACAAAATGACACACATATCAACAGGAGGAGGAGCATCACTAGAATTCTTAGAAGGAAAAAAATTACCAGGAATTGAATGTCTACTAGACAAATAGGACACAGGGGACAGGTCTTTAGTGTCCCATATATTTGTCGAAAATATAGAGTATTTAAATTATATAGGAGGTATTTATGTATGAGAAAGAAAATAATAGCAGGAAACTGGAAAATGAATATGCTTCCAAATGAAGCAATGAAATTTATAGAGGATTTAGCACCACTTGTTAAAGAAACAGAAAACGAAGTTATATTATGTGTACCATACACAGACTTATTCTATGCATTATTAACAGTACAAGGAACAAACATAAAAATAGGAGCTCAAAATATGCATTTTGAAGAAAAAGGAGCCTATACAGGAGAAGTTTCAGGAAAAATGTTAAAATCAATTAATGTAGAATACGTAATAATAGGACATTCTGAAAGAAGGCAATATTTTAATGAGACAGATGAAACAGTAAATAAAAAAATAAAAGCAGCATTTGAAAATGGATTAAAACCAATCGTATGTGTAGGTGAAACATTAGAAGAAAGAGAAGCAGGAAAAACAGTAGAAAAAATAACTAAACAAACAGAGCTAGCATTAGAAGGTTTAACGAAAGAACAAGTAGAAAATACAATAATTGCATATGAACCAATTTGGGCTATAGGAACAGGAAAAACAGCAACTAGTGAAGATGCTAACAACTCAATTAAAGAAATTAGAAACAAAATTGCTGAAATCTATGGACAAGAGGTAGCAAATGGAGTTATAATACAGTATGGCGGAAGTGTAAAGAGCACAAATGCAAAAGAATTATTTTCTATGTCAGATATTGATGGAGGCTTAGTTGGAGGAGCCAGTCTTAAGGCAGAAGAATTTAGTAAAATTGTAAATTATAATAAATAGCAAATGATTTAAAAAAGAAAAGGATGGTAATAAATGAAAGATAAATTAACAATGCTAATGATATTAGATGGATTTGGAGACAATCCAAACAAAGATGGAAATGCAATAAAATTAGCCAAAACACCTAATATTGATAAACTAATGAAAAAATATTCAAATGTTGATATTAATACAAGTGGATTAGCAGTAGGATTACCAGAAGGACAAATGGGAAACTCAGAAGTAGGGCATACAAATATTGGAGCAGGAAGAATAGTTTACCAAGAGTTAACAAGAATTACAAAATCAATTGAAGAAGGAGACTTCTTCTCAAATCCTGAATTTATAGCAGCCATAGAAAATTGCAAAAAAAACAATTCAAAATTACACATATTAGGTCTAGTATCAGATGGTGGAGTGCATAGCCATATTCGTCATTTATATGGATTATTAGAAATGGCAAAAAGAAGAGATTTTGAAGATGTTTATATTCACTGTTTCTTAGATGGAAGAGATACACCACCAGCATCAGCTGAAAGTTATATATTAAAATTACAAGAAAAAATGAATGAAAAACAAATAGGAAAAATAGCTAGTATTTCAGGAAGATTCTATGCTATGGACAGAGATAAAAGATGGCAAAGAGTACAAAAATGCTATGATGCTCTAGTAAATGGACAAGGAAATAAAGCAGGAAGTGTAGTAAAAGCTATTGAAGATTCTTATCAAAAAGAAGTATTTGATGAATTTGTTGAACCAACAGTAATTTGCAACGGAGAAGAACCAATTGCTACTATTGGAAAAAATGATTCTGTTATTTTCTTTAATTTTAGACCAGATAGAGCAAGAGAAATAACAAGAACTTTAGTAGATCCAGAATTCAATGAATTTGAAACTAAGAAAGACTTAAATTTATATTATGTATGTTTCACAAGTTATGATGAAACGATGCCAAATGTACACATTGCATTCAAAAAAGAACCATTAAAGAACACATTTGGAGAATATATCAGTGAAAAAGGATATACACAACTTAGAATTGCAGAAACAGAAAAATATGCACATGTTACATTCTTCTTTAATGGAGGAGAAGAAAAACAATATAAAGGGGAAGATAGAATTTTAGTTCCATCTCCAAAAGTTGAAACATATGATTTAAAGCCAGAAATGAGTGCTTATGAAGTTACAGACAAAGTGTTAGAAGCCATAAAATCAGACAAATATGATGCTATAATATTAAATTATGCAAATACAGACATGGTAGGACATACAGGAAGCTTAGTAGCAGCGATAAAAGCTGTAGAAGCTGTTGATGAGTGTGTAGGAAAAGTTGTAAAATTAGTAGAAGAAAAAGATGGAAATATGTTAATAACAGCTGACCATGGAAATGCAGAACAAATGGTAGACTATAAAACAGGAGAGCCACATACGGCACATACAACAAATCCAGTACCATTAATTTTAGTAACAAGTAATAAAAATTTAAAATTAAAATCAGGTGGAAAATTAGCAGATTTGGCACCAACTATGTTAGATTTAATGAACCTTGAAAAGCCAGAAGAAATGACAGGAATCAGTTTATTAGATAAGGAATAAAATGATATGTTAAACCATACAAAAAAGATAAAAGAAATATATGAAGTGATTCAAAAAATGATATTTTATATGATTCCAGAAAAGTGGGATAAACTATATTTATATAGTTCAGTTATTGATATGCCAGAAGGAAAAAAGACAGGAGAATTATACTTTTATTATATTCCTAAAGGCATATTAAGAAAGAAACCAGTTAATGTATATGAAATTCCAAGTAAATTTAATATTGATGAAGAAGAATACTTAAAATTAGTAAAAGCACTATATCAGAAAATACAGCAATTAAGAGAAGAATTTAGAAAATCGGAAACAGGAGGTATATGGTCCAATATAACTATTACAATTGAAAATTTAAAATTTAAAGTAGAATATAATTATGAAGATTTAAAAAATCATTATTTTAATAGTTATGAAAGACATATAATATGGAGATATAAGTATTTAGGAGTAGGCCCAGAACAAGTTGGAAAAAAAGATAAGGATATATTAAATAGATATTTGTTAGGAGCAAAGACATTATCAAGACAAGAAAACTATGAAGCTGGAATATATATAAAAGATATAGAAAATGTAGTTGCATATAATACAACAAAAGAGTATGAAGAAAATGAAAAAAAAGAATATGCTACAGAGAAAGATACAAAAAGAAATCAAATATTATTATCAGAAGATGAAATAAGAAAAATGAATGAAAAAAAGGGTAGAAAATAAGTATTCTGCCCTATGTAAATTTTTTAGTTATTAAATTTAGGATAAATCCTAAAATATATAAACAAAAGTAGAAAAAAACTAAGAATTGAAAGGAGCAAAAAGGAGTAGACCATGGACCAGCACCAATTCCAGAAGAAGGAAAATGGGTAAAAGCTAAAGAAATAAAAGATATTTCAGGATTAACACATGGTATTGGATGGTGTGCACCACAACAAGGAGCATGTAAATTAACTTTAAATGTAAAAGATGGAATTATTCAAGAAGCATTAATCGAAACAGTAGGATGTTCAGGAATGACACATTCAGCAGCAATGGCAGGAGAAATTTTAACAGGAAAAACAATTTTAGAAGCATTAAATACAGATTTAGTATGTGATGCAATTAATACAGCTATGAGAGAATTATTCCTACAAATAGTATATGGAAGAACACAAACAGCATTTTCTGAAGGAGGACTTCCAGTAGGGGCAGGATTAGAAGATTTAGGAAAAGGACATACAAGCCAAGTTGGAACTATTTATTCTAGTTCATTAAAAGGACCAAGATACTTAAATTTAGCAGAAGGTTACATAGTAGAATTAGGATTAGATAAAAATGATCAAATTATTGGTTATAAATATGTTCATTTAGGAAAAATGATGGATAACATCAAAAAAGGAATTGATCCTAAAGAGGCAATAGAAAAAGCTTCAGGTACATATGGAAGATTTGATGAAGCAGTTAAAACTATTGACCCTAGAGAAGCGTAAAAATCGATTAAAATCGTCAATCAGTGCATTTTTATAAAAATGTACAGTCACACTAATTTTAATCAATTTTAAAAATGTGTAAAAAATGAAAATACGAGAAAATATAAAACCATATTTAGAGGAGGAATAAAAATGGCAGTAACATTTGAAAGTTATGAAAGAAGAATAGATCAAATAAAACCAGTAATGGAAAAATACGGAATCAAAGATTTTGAAGATGCATTAAAAATATGTACAGACAAAGGATTTAATCCATATGAAATAGTAAAAGGAGTACAACCAATATGCTTTGAAAATGCAGCTTGGGCATATACATTAGGAGCTGCAATTGCAATAAAAAAAGGATGCACAAAAGCAGCAGATGCAGCAAAAGCAATTGGAGAAGGATTACAAGCATTTTGTATTCCAGGTTCTGTTGCAGATGATAGAAAAGTAGGATTAGGACATGGAAATTTAGCATCAATGCTATTATCAGAAGATACAAAATGTTTTGCATTCTTAGCAGGACATGAAAGTTTTGCAGCAGCTGAAGGTGCAATTGGAATTGCAAAATCAGCAAATAAAGTAAGAAAAGAACCATTAAGAGTTATATTAAATGGATTAGGAAAAGATGCAGCACAAGTAATATCAAGAATTAATGGATTTACATATGTAAAAACAGATTTTGATTTCTTTACAGGAAAAGTAAATGTAGTAGAAGAAATAGCTTATTCAGATGGAGAAAGAGCAAAAGTTAGATGTTATGGAGCAAATGACGTTAGAGAAGGTGTAGCAATTATGTGGATGGAAGATGTTGATGTATCTATTACAGGAAACTCAACAAATCCAACAAGATTCCAACATCCAGTAGCAGGAACATATAAAAAAGAAAGATTAGCAGAAGGTAGAAAATACTTCTCAGTTGCATCAGGTGGAGGAACAGGAAGAACTTTACACCCAGACAATATGGCGGCTGGACCAGCTTCTTATGGTATGACAGATACAATGGGAAGAATGCACTCGGATGCACAATTTGCAGGAAGTTCTTCAGTACCAGCACACGTTGAAATGATGGGATTGATCGGAATGGGAAATAACCCTATGGTTGGTGCTTCAGTAGCAGTTGCTGTTGCAGTAGAAGAAGCTATGAAATAAAAGCATGTAAAAAATAAAAAGTAGGATTTTCCTACTTTTTATTTTTATGTATCTTTCTTATCAGTTACAATTTCTTGAATATGTGAAGCCAAAAGAGAAAAGAGTCAATAAGGCTCTTTTCAGAATACACTACAGAATATTTAATTTCTCTTGTACAAGGTAACTAAGATATGCTCTGCTTTCATATAGAAAAAATATAAAAGTAAATGGAAATGTAATCCAAAAAAATTTTTCATACAGTAACTTCTTAAGATGTTTATAAAATATTTGTAACATATTTTATATAAAAATGAAAAAACTATACAAGAGGTGTAGTATGAAAGAAAAAGAAATAATAATAAAATGGAAACAGGGCTTAAGTAAGAATCAATTAGCAACGATGTATAAAAAACAATATAATCAAGAAATAAAAATAATAAGATCAAGTGTAAGACACAGATATGATGGAAGATACATAAGCAATTATGAAGCATTAGCTTATGTAGAGAAAGTAATATATAAATATTTGAAAGAAAGGAAAACAAATTAATTTCTTTTTGAAAGTACTATGATTATAATAGAAAAAATGTAAGTAGAGTAAAGAGTAAATGCAAGCCCTTAGGTTTACTTTTTTGATTTGCAAAATTAATATAAAAGTAGTATAATACCAATATGTACAGTATGTACAAATTTTTATAGAAAGGAGTTAGACATTATGGCTTTCTGCTATAGATGCATGGGACATGGATATATAGAATGTCCTGAATGCGAAGGTTCTGGAGAAGCATGGCCAGAATGTATAAGCCACGGTGTATTGAGAGATATACCTAATGTTTGTTCAGAATGTGAAGGTTCAGGAAAAGTAAAATGTCCAGAGTGCGACGGAGAAGGAGAAGTTTAAAGTCTAATTCAAACCTAAAGAGAGTCTTTTTGACTCTCTTTTCTAATATGGAATAATATATATAAAAAATTATTTTTTTGTATCTTTCTTATCAGTTACAATTTCTTTCATAGCTCCTAGAGAACTTAAAGCACTAGTTGCTTCAAAAGGAATAAATACTTTATTTGCATCACCTTTAGCAACTTCTTCCAAAGCTTCTAAAGATTTTAATTGAACTAATTTGTCATTAGGGTCAGCCTTTTTCATAGCATCATAAACCATTTGAATTTCTTTAGCTTTTGCTTCAGCAACTTCTTTAATAGCTTGTGCTTCACCGACAGCTCTTCTGATTCTAGATTCTTTATCAGCTTCAGCTTCTAGAATTGCAGCTTGTTTTTTACCTTCAGCTATAGTAATAGCAGATTGTCTTTGAGCTTCAGATTCTAGAATCATAGCTCTTTTATTTCTTTCTGCATTCATTTCTTTTTCCATTGCGTCTCTAATATCAGCAGGAGGGTTAATGTCTTTTATTTCAACCCTATCAATCTTACAACCCCATCTATCAGTTGCTTCATCTAGTACAATTCTTAATTTATTGTTAATACCATCTCTAGAACTAAATGTTTCATCTAGATTCATTTTACCAATTATATCACGAATTGTTGTAATAGCTAAGTATTCAATACCTTTCTTTAAACTTTGAATTTCATAAACTGCTTTAGCTGGATCTGTTATTTGATAGAAAACAACAGTATCTATTGTAATTGTAACATTATCTTTTGTAATAACTCCTTGAGGTGGAACATCCATTGTTTGTTGTTTTAAACTTACTACACTTCTAACATGATCCAAAAATGGAACAATAATAGTAAGTCCTGCATCAGCAACTTTATAAAATTTACCTAACCTTTCAATGATATAGACCTCAGATTGTTTAACAATTTTAATAGACATAGCTGCTATTATTAAAATAATAATAAGTAATACTAATAAAAACCACATAATCATTTTCCTCCTTTATATATAATAATAAAAATAAATTACACATTAGAAACTATTTGTATTGGAGCAACAATAGCTTTTACTCCTTTTATTTCTAAAACTTTAACTTTTGTACCCATTGGTATAACTGAAGAAGAATCTTCACAAGTGGCAGACCAAATTTCTCCATCTATTTTTATTTGACCAGTAGAATTAACAGAATTAATTTCTGTTGTTACAATTCCAATTTTTCCAATAATTGAGTAGAAATTTGTGCTAATAGGATTTTGTACCTGCCCGAATTTTTTTACAAAAGGCTTTGTGACAAAAATTAATATAGTAGAAGATATAACAAATACAGTTGTTTGAATAACTATATTATCTGTAAAGAGACTTGTAATCATCGCAAATAATGAGCCAATTGATAGCCAAAATATCAAAAAGCCTACTGTCATGATTTCGATTATTAGAAAGACTCCTGCTAAAATTAACCATATGTACCACATAAAAATTAAATCCTCCTTAATTACCAACTATTACTATTATAACATATTTATAGAAAAAAGAAAATATGTTAACGTAATTTTAATTGAATTTATGTTGTTTAATGATTTATCTAGATTAATTCAAAAAAATTTAAAATATAAGCTGAGGAATGTAAGAAAAAGCTTATATTTAAAAGCCTTTTAATAAAAATCAATAAAAAATTAAATATATTATAAGGTATAAAAAAATTAAAAATTGTACATACATATAATAAAAGAAAAGAGGTATAAGATTTATGGACAAGGAATCAGAAGCAAAAAAACAAGAAAGTGAGCTTTTAAGTGAAGTAGGAGAAGACACAACAAAATATGGAGAATTCATATCATCATATTTTGCATGGGTATCATTACCACAACAAAAAGGGAGAGTAAATGAATTAGAAGAAATGACAAAAAAAGAAGAAAAAAATAGATAAAGTTAGAAAAAATAAAATAAACAGAGAAAAAACAATAAAAAGAAGCTTTAAAAGTCAAAGAAAGTCAAAAAACATATTTGCAAAATAACAAATATGGAGTATACTTATAATGTAAGTCAAAGAAAGTCAAAGTCAAAAAGCAAAATAAGAAATGACAAAAAACGACAAAACATAGGACATTTAAGACCTGTCCCCAATGTGTCAAGAAAGGAAAAAATTATGAGAATGTCAGATATAATAGAAGATTTTATAAAAGAGTTATTAGAGGAACAAGATGAAGCAATTGAGATTCAAAGAAATGAGTTAGCAGAACATTTTAATTGTGTACCTTCACAAATTAATTATGTTATTTCAACAAGATTTAAACCATCACAAGGTTATTATGTGGAAAGTAAAAGAGGCGGAGGCGGCCATATTACAATTAAAAAAGTAAATAATAGCAAAGAAGATTATATTATGCATATTATAAATAATGTAGGTAAAGAGTTAACAGCTAATGAAGTTGATATATTGATTAGTGACTTTCTGTCTTATGATATTATCAATAAAAAAGAAGCAAGACTTTTAAAGGTAGCAACTAGCGATAATGTATTACAGTTACAAAAAGATTTAAAAGATAAAGTAAGAGCAAGGATTTTTAAAAATATGCTACTAAATTTAGAATAAGGAGGAATTTATTATGTTGTGTGATAATTGTGGAAAAAGAGAGGCAAATGTAAGATATTCAGAAAATATAAACGGAAGAAGAAAAGAATTAAATTTATGTGAAGAATGTAGTAAAAAATTAGGAATTGGACAAATGGATTTTAGTATGCCAATTGATTTTTCAAGTTTTTTAGGAGGATTTATGGATGGATTTGAAACACCTGAATTAATTCCTATGATAAACCAATTAAAAGCTTTTGAATGTGATAGTTGTGGATATACTTTTGATGATATAGTTAATACAGGAAAATTGGGATGCCAGAATTGTTATGATGTTTTTGAAGATAGATTAGATCCAATAATAAGAAGAATACAAGGTTCTAATCATCATGTAGGTAGAATAGGAAAAATAGTAGACAATAAAATAAATGACAGAGTAGAAAAAAAGGAACATAAAGTTGAAGAAAATAAGAAAAATAAAGAACAATCTAAAATGGATACATTACAAGAAGAGTTGAAAAAAGCAATTAAAGAAGAGAGATATGAAGATGCAGCTAAAATAAGAGACGAAATTAAAAAGCTTGAAAAATAGAAGGGGTGAGTTTTATGAATTGGTACTTACAAAGTAGTGAAGATTGTGATGTCGTAAAAAGTTCTAGAATTAGGTTGGCAAGAAATTTAAATGGTTTTAAATTCAATTTAGAAAATAAAAGTGAAATAGAGCAACTTGAAAATAAGATAAAAGACAATTTGTATTCAATTGGATATGGATTAAAATATTTAAAATTAAAAGATATGGATGATATTACTAAAATGAGTTTAGTGGAAAAGAATTTAATAAGTCCAGAGTTTGCATTAAATAAAAGTGAAACAGGAAGTATCTTAATAAATGATGAAGAAAATATTTGTATTATGATAGGAGGAAAAGACCATATTAATATACAAGTATTTAATTGTGGCTTAGATCTAGAAAATACATTAAATTTAGCTATAGAAATAGATAAAAAAATAGAAGATTTATTAGGATATGCAATAAATAAAAAATATGGATATTTAACTAGTTCATTAGGAGATATTGGAACAGGATTGAAAGCGTCAGTAATGGTACATTTACCAGCATTGGCAAAAACAAAAAATATCAGAAAAGTATTAGAGGCGATTAGTTCTTTTGGAATGAATATTAGAGGCATGTATGGAGAAAATAATCAAGTTCAAGGAGATATTTATCAAATATCTAATAAACAAACATTAGGAATAACTGAACAAGAAATAGTTCAAAATGTAAAAGTAATTGTTCAAAAAATAATAGAACAAGAAAGACAAGCAAGAAAATTATTAGCAAAAGACGAATTAGATTTAGAAGATATAATCTATAGAAGTTATGGAATTCTAACAAATTGCAGGAAAATATCTTATGAAGAAGCTAGAAATTTATTGTCTAATATTAAATTAGGAACAGATTTAGGAATTTTAAGAGAATTAACAGATTTAAAAGTACAAAAATTATATCTATATATAAAGCCAGCTAATTTGCAAAAGTATTTAGGAGAACAATATGAAGCAATTGAGAGAGACATAAAAAGAGCTGAAGTTATTAAGCAAATTATAACTGAAAAATAATTAAATAAATTTGAAAGGAGTGATAAGTATGACATATAAATTTACAAATAGAGCCAAAAAGGCAATTGAGTTTGCTAATGAGTTAGCATTAGAGTTAGGTCATAATTATATAGGAACAGAACATATTTTATATGGTTTAGTAAAAGAAGGAAGCGGAGTTGCTTCTAAAGTGCTAGAAAATCAAGCTATTACAGCAGATATGATTATTGATAAAATAGTTGAATTAGTAGGACACGAAGAACCGATAGATGGAACATTAGGATTTACACCAAGGACTAAAAGAGTAATTGAAAACGCTTTTATTGAAGCTAGAAAATTAGGATATAACTATATAGGAACAGAACATCTTTTAATAGGAATTCTAAGAGAAGGAGATAGCATTGCTGCTAGAATATTATTAGAATTAGATACGAATATTCCAAAACTTTATAGTGAAATAATAAAAGTAATAAATGAAGGAGAAGATTTTGCGAAAGAAGATAAAAATGGAAAATCTGACAACAAAGTTGGAAGCTATAATTCAACTCCAACATTAAATCAATTTGGAGAAGATTTAACCAAAAAAGCAAAAGAGGGAAAATTAGATCCAGTAATAGGAAGAAAAGAAGAAATAGAAAGAGTTGTACAAATTTTATCAAGAAGAACTAAAAATAATCCATGTTTAATAGGAGAACCAGGAGTTGGTAAAACAGCAGCAGTAGAAGGATTAGCACAAAAAATAGCAACAGGAGATGTTCCAGAAATATTAAAAGATAAAAGAGTAGTAACAATGGATATTTCAGGAATGGTAGCTGGAAGTAAATATAGAGGAGACTTTGAAGAAAGAATTAAAAAAGCATTAGATGAAGTAAAAAAAGCTGGAGATGTTATTTTATTTATTGATGAAATACACACAATAGTAGGAGCAGGTGCAGCAGAAGGAGCAATTGATGCGGCAAATATTTTAAAACCATTACTTGCAAGAGGAGAAATTCAATTAATAGGTGCTACAACACTAAATGAATATAGAAAATATATAGAAAAAGACGCGGCATTAGAAAGAAGATTTAGCCCAGTAACAGTAAATGAACCAAGTGAAAAAGATACAATAAAAATACTAAAAGGAATTAGAGATAAGTATGAGGCACATCATGGAGTAAAAATAACAGATGAAGCAATTGAAGCAGCTGTAAAAATGTCTATAAGATATATTAATGATAGATTTTTACCAGATAAAGCAATTGACTTAATAGATGAAGCGGCATCTCGTGCAAAACTAAAATCTTATACAGAGCCAGATGTTTTAAAACAACTAGAAGAGAAAATAGAAGAAGTAGAAAAAGATAAAGAAGAAGCTGTTCGAATTCAAAAATTTGAAAAAGCAGCAAGCCTAAGAGATAAACAGAAAGAATTAAAAGAAAAATATGAAAAAGAGCAGAAAAAGTGGAAAAATAAAAACAACAAAGAAGTGACTAATATAACAGAAGAAAATATAGCAGAAGTAATTGCAAATTGGACAGGAATCCCAGCTAAAAAAATAACGGAGGATGAAAATATTAGATTAAAAAATCTAGAAAAAAATCTACATGAAAGAGTAATCGGTCAAGATGAAGCTGTAGAAGCAGTAGCAAAAGCAATAAGAAGAGGAAGAGTGGGGCTAAAAGATCCAAAACGTCCAATAGGTTCGTTCTTATTTTTAGGACCAACAGGAGTAGGAAAAACAGAATTATCGAAGGCATTGGCTGAAAGTTTATTTGGTGATGAAAATGCAATGATAAGAGTAGATATGTCAGAATATATGGAACCACATTCTGTTTCAAAATTAATAGGTTCGCCTCCAGGTTATGTTGGATTTGATGAAGGAGGACAATTAACAGAAAAGATAAGAAGAAAACCATATTCAGTCATTCTTTTTGATGAAATTGAAAAAGCACACCCAGATGTTATGAATATGTTACTTCAAATACTTGAGGATGGTAGATTAACAGATTCACAAGGAAGAACAGTAAATTTTAAAAATACAGTAATTATTATGACTTCAAATATTGGTGCTAGACTTATTACAGATAAAAAGATGTTAGGATTTAGCAAAAATGAAATTAATGAAGAAGAAAATAAAAAAGAATACGAGGAAACAAAAAAAGAAGTAATGGAAGCATTGAAAAAAGAACTTAGACCAGAATTTATTAATCGTATTGATGAGATTATTGTGTTCCATAAATTGACAGATACAGAAATTAGTCAAATTATTGATATTATGCTAAAAGAAGTAACAAAAAGATTAGAAGCTCAAAAAATAAAAATAGAGTTAGAACCAGAGGTAAAAGAATTAATTGCAAGCAAAGGTATTGATAAAAATTTCGGAGCAAGACCTTTAAGAAGAACAATTCAAAGTGTTTTAGAAGATAAGCTTGCAGAGGAAATTTTAGATGGTAATTTGAAGAAAAATAAATTGTCTAAAATTGGTGTGAAAGATGAAAAAGTAGTTGTATTATAAAAATAGAAATTCACTATAAAAAGTTAAAACAAGAAGAGCTAATTATTTAGTGCTTCTTGTTTTTTTGCATAAAATATAGTTTACAAAATAATTAAAAAATGATATATTAAAGACTACATAAAATAGCAAAGGTGATAATATGATAGAAAAAATAAATTCAGCCGAGGATGTTAAAAAATTAAACATAGAAGAACAAAAACAATTAGCAGAAGAAATTAGAAAATATATATTAGAAATTGTATCAAAAAATGGAGGACATTTAGCTTCAAATCTTGGAGTAGTAGAATTAACAATAGCCTTACATACAGTTTTTGATTTGCCAAAAGACAAAATAGTATGGGATGTTGGACATCAAACTTATGTACATAAAATTATAACAGGAAGAAGAGAGCAATTAAATACTTTAAGACAATTGAATGGAATAGCAGGATTTCCAAAAACAAATGAATCTGAAACAGATTGTTTTAACACAGGACATAGTAGTACTTCTATATCAGCAGCATTAGGGATGGCTAGAGCAAGAGATATAAAAGGTGAAAAAAATAATGTAATAGCAGTTATAGGAGATGGTGCTTTAACAGGAGGAATGGCCTTAGAGGCATTAAATGATGCAGGTTCTAGTCAAACAAGGTTGACAGTTATATTAAATGATAATGAAATGAGCATTTCAAAGAACATTGGTGGAGTAAATATGCTTTTAAGTAAATTGAGAACTAAAAAAACGTATACAAAATCCAATGTGTCTATGAAAAATATTATTAATAAAGTGCCAATTATAGGACAACCTTTTGTAAAAATAGTACAAAGACTAAAAAGAAGTATTAAACAATTAATTATTCCAAAAATGTTTTTTGAAGATATTGGATTTCGCTATTTAGGACCAGTTGATGGACATAATATAGAAGAATTAGAAAGAATGTTAAATATTAGTAAACAATTAGAAGGGCCTGTTTTAATTCACGTGTTAACTAAAAAAGGAAAAGGATATAAAATAGCAGAAGAAAATCCAGATAAATTTCATGCAACAGGACCTTTTGAAATAGAGACAGGAAAGCCTAAAAAAGAAAAAGCAAAAGATTATTCAAAAGTATTTGGAGATAAGTTGGTAGAATTAGCAAAGAAAAATGACAAAATAGTTGCTATTACAGCATCAATGAAAGATGGTACAGGATTAACAAAATTTGCTAAAGAATTTCCAGATAGATTTTTTGATATTGGGATTGCAGAACAGCACGCATTAGGTTTAGCAGCAGGAATGGCAAAAGAGGGAGTTATACCAGTAGTTCCTATATATTCATCTTTTTATCAAAGAGCATATGATCAAGTTATTCACGATATTGCTATTCAGAATTTGCCAGTTATTATGTGTGTAGATAGAGCTGGTGTAGTAGGAGCAGACCGGAGAAACACATCAAGGTCTTCTAGATATGGCGTTTTTTAGATTAATTCCTAATTTAACAATTATGGCACCAAAAGATTTTAAGGAATTAGAAGATATGATGGAATTTGCAGTAAACGTAGGAAAGCCAGTAGTAATTAGATATCCAAGAGGCGGAGAAGGAAAGGAAAAATTTAACCAACATAAAAAGATAGAATATCAAAAAGCAGAAATTCTAAAAGAAGGAAAAGATGTATCAATTTTTGCAATAGGAAAAACAGTAGAAAGAGCAGTTCGATTATCACAAATGTTAGAAAAAGAAGGTATTGTTTCAGAAGTTATAAATACCAGATTTTTAAAGCCATTTGACAAAGAAAGTGCTATAAAATCTATAGAAAAAACAAAAAATGTAATAACTATAGAAGATGGAACAACTATAAATGGATTATCAACAACAATTAAAGAATTAATTGTAAATGAAAACTTAAAGAATATAAATATAAATACATATGCATATCCAGATAAATTTATTCAACATGGGACAGTAGAAGAATTAGAAAAAATATATCATCAAGATGCAGAAAGTATTTATAAAGATATAATGACAATAGTAGACAAAAAGCGACAGGAAAATGAGACAATATAGACCTGTCCCCAATGTCTCAAGAAAGGAAAAAATATGAATAAACAAGAGGTTTTAAAAGATTATAAAAAACAAGAAGATAAGTTGTGCTTGTCTCAGGTGTTAGATAAAATAGAGTTTTGTGAATCGAGAGAAAAATTGGAATATACAGATTTTTTAGATATGTATCAGGTTGCACTAGTAGAGAATTTTCTAAGAAGAATTAATTTTAAAAATTATCAATTTTTTGGTGGGTATGAGGATAGCGAAAGAAAAATTTTAATTGTATATCCAGATAAATATAATGATAGTATGATAAAGAAGAATTATAGTAAAATGCTAAAAATTTTAAGAATAGAGTTACCAGAAGAAGAATTTGGAAAATATTCTCATAGAAATTATTTAGGTGGTATTGTTAAATTAGGTTTAAAAAGAGAAAAAGTAGGAGATATTTTAGTTTCTAATCAAGGTGCAGATATTGTTGTGGTTAGTGATTTTGCAGAAGTTTTAAAGAAAGAACTTCCTTCTCTTACTAGATTTGAAAATAGTAAAATTGAGATTAAAGAAATTTCAGATATTATTAAAAAAGAAGTTAAAATAGAAGAAGTAAGTATTATAGTACCATCTTTAAGATTAGATAATATTGTTTCAGATTTAGTTAAAACTTCTAGAAGTAAAGCTAAACAAATAATAGAACAAGAAAGAGTTTTTGTTAATGGACAAAATGAAACAAAGATGGCAAAACAGGTGAAAATAGGAAATATTATAACAATAAGAGGAAAAGGTAGATTTATAGTTAAAGAACAAACAGGAACTACAAGAAGCGGAAGAGCAGTGTTAAAAATAGAAAAGTATGTCTAACTTGATTATTATGTAAAATTCTGATATAATATAATTAATCAATCTTAGGAGGGATAATAATATGTTACTAAGAACAACGATAGAGCGGAATCCAATAATTCCAATACTGAAAATTACAAAAACTTGTATTGCCAATCCAAGTCTTACCAATTCCATCAAGCAATCAGCTTTACTATCAGAAATAACCAAGATGAAAGAATTGGCAGAAAGGTTTGGAGGAAGGTTATTAAATTCAGAAGAATATCCTAATTTAGAAAAAAATGAAGAAATTGGGGTATTGGTACAGCTAATTTTTCAGAATAATATAGAATTGGAAAAATTTGAATTGAAGTTAGCCTTTAGCAACACTAAATAGGAGCCAAATGGCTCCTATTTTAGTTCTACAACTGTAACGCCCATTTCACCTTCTCCATAAGTTCCCATTCTATAAGATTTAACATGGGGATTAGTTTTTAAAAAGTTATGAATTCCAGTTTTTAATTTTCCGGTACCTTTACCATGGACAATTCGTACTGTCTGAAGTTTAGCTAAACAACAATCATCTAAAAATTTATCAACTACAAAGACAGCTTCTTCAACATTTAAACCAATTACATTTATTTCTGATTTTACTGTTTTTGATTTTGAAATACTAGTATAGCCAGAAGTTTGGATTTGTTTATCTGATTTTTTAGTTTTATCGACATGTGCTTTTTCTATGTTATTTATATGTACATTCATTTTTATAATACCAACTTTAACTTGTACTTCATTTGATTTTGAAATATGAGATACAATAATACCATTTTGACCAAGAGTTTTCACAAAAACTTCTGTATTAGGTTTTAAATCTTCAACATTTAATTTTTCTACTGAATTTGAAGAAAAATTAGCAGTATCCTTAGTTAATGAAGAATTCTTTATTTTAGTGTTTAATTTATTCCTTAGATTTTCTAAATCTTTAATATTTACATTTGAATTTTTTATTTCATTCATTTGCTTTATAATAGAATTTGCATCTTCTTTAGCATTTAGAAATATATCTCTTGCTTTTATCTTTGCGTTATCAATTAATTCTTTTTCTTTTTGTTTTAATTCTATATTATCTTTTTTTAGATTATTTTCAAGAATAGATATATTTTGAAGTTTTAAATCAATTTCTTTACGTTCTTTTTCAATAATACTTTTGTTATCATATATATTTTTTAATAATTCTTCAATATTAATTTGATCTTTTGACATTAGAGATTTTGCATTATTTATTATTTCAGAATTAAGTCCTAAACTTTTACTAATTTCAAAAGCATTACTTTTTCCTGGTATACCAACTAATAATTTATATGTAGGCATTAAAGTTTTTATATCAAATTCTACAGAAGCATTCTCAAATCTATTTGTTACTAAAGCATAATTTTTTAATTCTTGATAATGAGTTGTTGCTATTGTTAGAATATCTTTTTGATTAAAATAATCTAAAATACTTATAGCAAGATTAGCACCTTCAATTGGATCTGTACCTGAACCTAATTCATCAACTAAGATTAAAGAGTTTGTACTTGAATCTTTTATAATTTCAACAATATTTGTCATATGAGATGAAAAAGTACTTAGAGATTCACTAATACTTTGATTGTCACCAATATCAGCAAAAATTTTATCAAAAACATATATTGATGAATTTTCATCTGCTGGAATATTAAGGCCACTGCAAGCCATTGCACATAATAAGCCAACTGTTTTTAAAGTAACTGTTTTTCCACCAGTATTAGGACCAGTTATAACTAAAGTAGAAAAGTCATTTCCTAAATTAATAGAAATGGGAACAACTTTATTAAAGTCAATTAAAGGATGGCGTGCATTTATAAGATTAATTTCTTTTTTTAGATTTATTTTAGGAGTTATACCTTTGATTTCGCGAGAATATTTTGCTTTAGCAAAAATAAAATCTAAATTACCTATTAAATTAATATCCTTTTTTATTTCTTCAATATATGGAAAAAATAGAGAAGATAATTTCATCAATATTTTTTCTATTTCAATTTCTTCATCAATTTTTAATTTGCTAAGATTATTATTTAATTCGAATATTGAAATAGGTTCAATAAACACCGTTGAACCAGCATTAGATATATCATGAACAAATCCTTTTATTTCTGAACGATACTCATCTTTAACAGGTATTACAAAACGATTATTTCTCATTGTTATAATATTTTCTTGAATATATTTTGAATATTTAGAAGAATGTATAAAATTATTTAAGGTATCTCTAATATTTTGTTCAGTATTTCTAATATTTTTTCTAATTAATTTTAACGTAGAAGACGCTTTATCATCTATAGTATTTTCGTCAATAATAGCAGTCTCAATAGCTGTTACAATGTCTTTATTAGTATAAAGTTCGTAAAATAAAGGTGATAAAGAAGGATATTCAGAACTATCTAAAAAATCTTTTGAGAAGTATTCTTTTAATTCCTGAGAAAGTTTAAATATATTTTTTAGATTTATTAAAGATTTGCAAGAAAGGGTATTATTAACTTCAAGATTTTTTAGTTCTATTTCCACATTTGATATTTCATAAAATCCAGGCATAGAATTTCTATATGATAAATTTACAGCATCAAAAGTTTCTTTTAACATATTTTTTACATCTGATTTGTTATTATTGGGCATTAAACTATCTACAAGTTTTTTTCCAACATATGTTACACAATGTTTTTTTAAGATTTCTAATATTTTATTAAATTCTAATTTTTCTAAGTTTGTATTCATTTTAAAATCTCCTAACTTATTGATAGCAATATTATATAAAGAAAAAATAAATAAGTCAATTTTGTGTTTTTGCAATAATAGATAAAAAGATAGAAAATTTAATTGCGAAATTTGTTTTTTCATATAACATTTTGATAGATATATAAATAAAAATAGCAAAAAATAAAAAAATAATATAAAAATAAATGAGATATTTTATATTATTTTTTTATTTTATAATGCATATCATCTGTAAAACCAAGTAGCCAAATAGGAGAAACGTCAAATAATTCTGAAATTTTAACTAACATAGAAAGTTCAATTTTTTTAACTTTACCGCTAGCATATTTAGAAATTGTACCTTTTGACTTTAACCCAAGTTCTTTTGCGATTTGCTCATAAGTCATATTAGAATTATTTAAAAGAAACGTAAAACGTTCTGGAAAAAGATAATCCAAAATAAAAACCTCCTATTTAAAATATTGCTACAAGTATAACATTTTATATTAAATTTGTAAATAACTAAAATATTAAAATAATATGACAAAAGTATCACTAAAAATGATATTTTTAATGATAAACTTCCAAATATTGTATAAAAAGATTGACAAAAAAAGAAAAATAATGTATTATGTTTCCAAAAAAGAAACAAAAAGGAGATAATATGGAACCTAAAATAATAGGAGAAAGGATAAAAAATCTTATTAAAGAGAAGAAGGTAACAAAAGAATATGTGGCCAAAAGAATAGGAATAACTAATAAAAAGTTGGAGAATAAGTTAGAAGGAAAAGAAGAATTTTATATTAGTGAAATAATAGAATTAACAAAAATATTTAATTTAAATATAGAAGAATGTGCAAAAATTTTTTTTAATGAAGATAAATTCATTTAAATATAATAAATAAATTTTTAATAAAAGATATAAAAATAGGAGTTATAAATAATGAAAAATAGATTTTTAATAATTTGGGTTAATAGTTGGACTAACTACAAAATCTAGCCGTGTTAATGCACCATATCACTCTTTATACATATTAAAGAGGTTTTGAATTTTATAAAAGAAAAATTAGAAGAAAATATAAATTTATATAAAAAAATATAAATGTAAGTGTAGGAGGGAGCATATGCAAAATCATGTAAAATTAGAGGTGTCTTTAGAAGTTATTAACAATGAAATTGCAACTAATATGAAAAAATTAAATATTGCACATAATTACAATGAAATACAAAAATTAGAAAAGCAATTAAAAAATTTTTTGAAATTAAAAGAACAAGCATATATGGGTGATAGAAATGCAATAGAAAAAATTTTAAATTTAAGAAAGGAAGATAATTAAAATGAGTAAGCAAAAACAAATTTCAGAGGATACATTAAACAAAGTGTTACCCAAAATTAGTAATGAAATAAAAAGTTGTTTACCAGATAAACCAGAATACCTATTAAAATATGCTAATAGATTTGTACCTCCAAAAATACATTCAAAAGTTGATTTATATACAAAAAAAATGATGTTAAAATATGTATTGAATGATGAGGATTATCTTTTGACTTACCTTTCTATATTAGCAGAATCTTTTTATGGAAAAAGCAAATCAAACAATCCAAAATTATATTTAGTAATTGGTCAAACTGGTAGTGGAAAAAGTAATTTAACAGCAGAGATATTAAAAGAAAATCATAATTGTATAGTATTAGATTCTGATAAGTATAAAAGTTTTAGACCAGATGCAGAAATATTAGCTACTAAATATCCAACTTTATATGGTTTTTTAACTGGAATTGATTCATATGAACATAGAGATAATATATATAATTATGCAATTAATAATAGTTATGACATAATAATAGAGAAAGCACCTGACATAAAAAAGGGATTGATAAATGTAGATATTGAAAAAGCACTAAACAGAGGGTACAAAATATTTGTTTCTGTTTTAGCAGTAGGAAAATTAAATAGTGCATTATCAATACATGAAAGGTATGAGGGGCAGATAGAACAAAAGATTTTAACTCCTAAACTTACAGATTTAGAAAGACATAACCAATCTTATGAAGGATTAAATAAAATAGTTAAAAAATTACAGATAGATAAAAAAGTAAATATTAGTGTTTATAAAAGAGCGGAGAGTGTTTATGAAAATCCAATTCTAGTATATCCTAGAGAAAAATGTGAAATATACAATTCGCCATATGAAGCTATGATAAATACGCAAGAAAAAGATAATAAAAAGACTATTAAAGAATTTTTTGATAGATATGAAATGATAAAAATGCAAATGAAAAGAAGAAATGCGGAAGTTACACAATATAAACAATTAGAAAAAATAGAAGAAATGTATTTAGAAATAATAAATACAAAAGAAATGTTAGAGAGATAATGTAATCATTAAATTAGAGGAAGTAATTATGACTAAAAATATAAATAATAAAAAAGAAATAATTAAGATTAATAAGGCAATTATTCCTGTTGCAGGATATGGTACTAGATTATACCCTTTTACTAAAATAATAAATAAAGAATTTTTACCAATAATAGATAAAGGAATGGCAAAACCACAAATAGCAATTTTATTAGAGAATATTTATGATTCAGGAGTTAGAGAGATTTGCTTAAGTGTTTCAGGTAAAAAACAAATAAATATGTATAAAGATTTTTTTTGCAAAAAAGTAAAATATAATAAGTCTATTGAAAATGACATAGAAAAAAGCAAATATGAAAAAAAGATTATAAAAATAGGAAAGTGTTTAAAATTTATTGTTAATAAAAATATTAATAAAGGATTTGGGTATTCTGTTTCTTTATTTGAAAAATTTGCAAATGGAGAACCTGTTGCAATGTTTTTAGGAGATACATTATATAAAACAAGTAATTCAGTAGATTGTATAACGCAACTGCTAAATGCATATAAATCAGTTAAGGCACCTATTGTAGGAATAACAAAAATTGCACTAGAAGAAGTTGAAAAGTATGGTATATGTTCAGGCGAGTTTCTTGATAATAATATAATGAAAATAAATAAGGTAATTGAAAAGCCAACAATTGAATATGTGAAAAATAATATGCTTTTAAAAAAAGGAAAAAAGAAAGATTGTTATAAAATATTTGGAAATTATATAATAACTTCAGAGATTTTTGAGGATTTAAAGAAAAATTTAAATTCAACAAATGGAGAAGCACAATTAACAATAGCATTAGATAATATTAGTAAAAAAAACGAATTATATGGAATTGAAATAGATGGCAATTCACTAGATTTTGGAAATATAAAGTCATATTCAGTAAATTTTGACAAGTATAATGAGAGCAAAAATATTGAGAAATAATAAATTGGTTAATGGTATTATGTAGGATTGACAAACATAGAAAAAGGAAGTGAATAAATGAATAAAAAACAATTATCTGATATAATAGAAGTTATACTAGATCCAATGCAAGGAAAAGAGTTTTATAATAGAGAAAGATTAAAAGCAGTATTAGATAAAATTAATATAATAACATTAGATATGCATATTTATAATGGTACACCGCAAGAGAAAATAGTTAGAATTGTAAATAATTATGTGAAAAGGAATGTTGTATTTAGACGTAATTATTTGGATAAATTTTATGGGACAAAAGATAAGTTTGATAAAAAGGAATTAATATATAGAACTGCATATGCAGCACTGATAAAAAATGAAGCTGTATGTTCTGGATATACAGAAGCGGTAAGAGTATTATTAGCATATTATGGAATTAAATCTAAGACGATAATTACAAAAATACCTCGTAGACTTCATGAAGCATCATGTCATTATCTCACAGCGGTATTTTTAGATGATGGAAGTATAAAATTATTAGATCCAGAAAGACAGCAGTATTGCGAAAAAAAGGGATATGATTTTCAAGAATATTTAGAAAAGTTAGAATTTGCAATTCCTAACGAAATTTGTTGGAAAAATAAATTAATAAACGATGGAACGGGAATGTTTGCTTCAGAATATTTAAACCAACAGGGGGTAAAAAAAGCAAAAGGGATTATTGAAATGAAAAAATTATTAAAAAAAGAACGAGAAAATAGAGAAATTGGAGAGTAAAAAATGATTAATAAAATAAAAAAATTAAAAGTTTTAGCAATAAATCCTGGTTCGGATTCCGTAAAAATAGCTTTGTATGAAGAAAATAATTTAATGTTTCGAGAAAATATAAAAAATTCAATATCCGAATTAAAAAATAATTTGGATTTAAATTTAATTATTCCATCAAAAATAAAAAAAATACTAGATAAATTAAATGAACATTCTGTTTTATTAGAAGAAATAGATGCTTTTTGTGGAAGAGCAGGTGGACTTACTTCTTTAAAAGAGGGGGTATATAGAATAAATGAGAAAATCCTCGAACATGCAAGAAAAGGTTATTCATTGAAACACTATTCAAACATAGGTGTTCAAATTGCATATGAATTAGCAAAAAAAAATAATAAACCAGCATTTACAGTCAATCCAGTTACAGTAGATGAACTACAAGATACTTCTCGAATAACAGGTATAAAAGGTTTGTATAGACAGTCTATTTTTCATGCTTTAAATCAAAAAGAAGTAGCATATCAATATGCAAAATCTATAAACAAGAAATATAATGAATTAAATTTGATTGTTGTTCATTTAGGAAGTGGTATTACAGTGGGGGTTCATAAAAAAGGAAAAGTAGTTGATGTGAATAACGCCTTGAATGGGGATGGACCGTTTACTACTAACAGAGCAGGAAGTATAGATGCTACTAATATAATAGATTTATGTTTTTCTGGGAAATATACAAAAGATGATTTGTATAATCTTATAACTAAAAGAGGAGGCCTTGTTTCGTTATTAGAAACTAATGATATAAGAGAAGTTATTAAAATGATACAAAATGGAAATAAATATGCACAGCTAGTATTAAATGCTATGATATATCAAATTGCTAAACAAATTGGAGCGATGAGTATAAATTTTAAAGGTAATATTGATGCAATAATAATTACTGGTGCAATAGCAAATAGTAAATATTTTGTGTTACATTTAAGAGAGTATATTGATTTTCTTGGAAAAGTTATTGTAATGCCTGGTGATATGGAAATGGAGGCATTAGTAAATAATACTTTACAGGTTATGAAGGGTAAAAAAATAATTTTGAATTATACAGGTGAGTCTATGGATTATGAACTGCCAAATTTTTAATAATAATGATATATTTAAAATAAGTATAAAAGTAAGCTAGTTTATTTTGAGCTAGTTTATTTTCATGTATTTAATTTAATAATAATAACTGAAAGTAAATTTATTTTAATATTAATAATTAAAAATGTACTTAATATAAATAATAAAGAGTTAATATAAAATGATTAACAAAGATAGAAAAAATATATATTATGTTATCAAATAAAAAATTTTATATGTGTAGAAAATACAATCAAAAAGAGAAGAAATTATAAAACGATTAACAAATTTATATTTGACTATTTTTGATTTGAAGGGTATACACAATGAGGTGGATATTGAATTTGTTTTTTATAATAAAAAATAGAGAAAGAACAAATAAAACTGTAATTATAATTAGTTGGAAAATATAATGAAAGGAAAATTTAAATATGATATTTTATAGTAGTCAAGAAGGATTTATAAAACCTCGAGGTATTAAAAACAATAATGGGATACGAGATACTAGTATTAAATTGCCACATATAGCTGTTGGAGTTTTTTCTGAATATTTATTAAAAGATATTGCAAGTAAATTTGAATGCAAAAAAGTAGGAGAATTAACTGAAAAGCGTCCAGTTTATGAACTAAAATATAAGAATGCTAAAATAACATTATTTATGGCTGGAATTAGTGGACCTTGGATAAGTGCAGATATAGAAGAATTAAATATTAATGGTGTTGATACATTTATTATTTTTGGAAATTGTGGAGTCTTAGATAAAGATATTGAAGATTGTTCAATAATTATTCCAGATAAAGCTTATAGGGATGAAGGTACAAGTTATCATTATTTACCTGACTCAGAATATATTAAGTTAGATGAAACATATAAAAATTTATTTAAAGATATATTAAAAGAATATAACTTTAATTATAATGAAGGTGCTACATGGACAATAGATGCATTTTATAGAGAGACTAAAGAAAAAATAGAAAGATATCAGAAAAAGGGTGTAATTTGTGTTGAAATGGAAGGAGCTTCAATAGGTGCAGTTTGCCAATATAAAAAGTTAAAATATTTTACTTTTTATTATGCAGGTGACAATTTAGATTCAGTTGAATGGGAAGAAAGAAGTATAAACCAATTAGCAAATTTTAACAAAAAAACCAAAGTACCAATACTTGCTTTAGAATTGGCTTATAAAATAGAAAATAATAAACAAAAAAATAATTTATAAAGGAATATTAATATGATAAGTTATGAAAATAAAGAAATAGAAATTAAAGGATGTCCTGGATGTGCTTATGCTAAACACCAATTTGACGTGCCATGTGGAATTGCTTATGAAAATGAAAGATTTATATTGTCACAAGATTGGGAAGTACCAATTTTAGGATTCTTTATAGTTTCTCCTAAGAAACATATTGAAAAATTAGAAGAGCTAACAAAAAATGAAAGAGATGAAATGTTTGATATAGTTGATAAAACAATTAAAATATTAAGAGAAAACAATATTTGTGATAGATTTGATATTATTTTTGAAGAAAGGGAAGATAAACATTCACATGTTTGGATAATTCCAAGATATGCATGGATGAATGAAATTTGCGATAGAATTATAAAAAATATTGGGACTATACTTGACTATGCCAAAAAGAATTTTAGAACTAGAGATGTCTATGAACAGATTAACCAAATAACAAAAATTGTAAAAAAGAATTTTGCAAGTAAAAAATATAATTAGAAAAATATTAAAAAATTATAATGATACCTTATATGTAATTTTGATGGAAAAATTATATATAAGGTATTTTTGCATAAATATCCGTTTAAAAAATATAAAAAGTTAATAAAAATAAATATGTTTTGCAAATTTTAACTAAAACCAATTTTATAATAAAATATTATTGAAAAATATTTTTATTATAAGTATAATAGTAAAAACTGAAAAATAACAAATATTTAGAATGTAGCTAAGTTAATATGAAGGGAGAGTTCTATGAAAAATATTATCTTGGGAGCAGAAGGAATTGCAATACATGGAAATAAAATTGTATTAGGAATGCAAAAACAAAAGAGGTGGTATTTTTTAGAAAATGGAGAAAAGGCAGCTATTATAAAAACATTAGGGGGAGCAGTAGAAAAAGTAGATGAAAATAATACAAGAAAAACATTAATTAGAGAAATTTTAGAAGAAGTAAAGGGAATTAATAATAAAGATATCAATGTGAGTAAACAGCCTGTTTTTACAAAAGAAATAGAAATTAGAGAATTAAATCCATATGAACAAAATTCTACATTAAAAATGAGAGCAGACTTTTATACAGTAGAAATTGCAAAAGATATTAATTTAAAACCAAATGATTTACCAGCATTAATAGAAATACCAAAGGAAAAATTTTATGATATAAAGTTGGCAAGCAACTTAAGTATGAAATATATTAAAGATTATATAATAAAAAATGAAGAAGAAATAAGTATTCCAGAAAATTATGCTATAATGGCACCAAAAGAAGTTAAAAACTTTTTAGTATAAAAAGATAAGAAATAGTAAAAAACAAAAATTAAGATAAATTAAATCAATAAAAATACTTGAAAAAACATAAATGTTAAGGTAAAATAAAAACATAATAAAAAATGATAGTAAAAATAATAGTATCAAAATATAAAAATAAATTAAAAGGCAAAATCTAGAAAGAGAGGTGAAACCATGATAAAAGCTTATGCAAAATCAGATATAGGAAAAGTAAGAGAAATAAATCAAGATTCTTATTATATATCTGATTCATTGGATGAAGTACAATTATATATGCTTGCTGATGGTATGGGTGGATGCCAAGGAGGAGAAATAGCAAGCAAATTAGCTATACAATCTGCTAAAAATTATATCGAAAATAACTTTAAAGAAATTGAAAAAGATAGAGAAAGTATTATTCAATTAGTAGGCAGTAGCATGGAATATGCTAATATGATAGTGTATGAAAAGTCAAAAGAAAATAAAGAATTAGAAGGAATGGGTACTACATTAGAGATTTGTTTAATATATAATAATAAAGTGTTTATAGGACATGTAGGAGACAGTAGAATTTACAGAATTAGAAAAGAATTTATGAGAAAACTAACACAAGACCACAGTTATGTGCAAAAATTAGTAAAAGATGGAACTATAACAGCAGAAGAAGCGGTACATCATCCACAAAAAAATATGCTAATGAAAGCATTAGGATGTAATGCTTTTGTAGAACCAGATGTCATGGTAAAAGGTTTTTTAAAAGAAGATATTTTAATAATAAATTCAGATGGTCTAACCAATTTAGTACCACAGGAAGAAATATTTAAACAAGCTAAAAAGGATATAGAACAAGCACCAAAAGAACTTGTAAAAATAGCAAACGAAAACGGTGGATATGATAATATAACAGTAATTATAGTAAAAAATATATAACAATCTACATATTAACGATATTTAAGGAGAGATAAATATGAATTTAGAAGGGAAGCTATTAGGAAATCGATATGAAATTATCGAGAAAATTGGAAATGGAGGAATGGCTACTGTATATAAAGCAACAGATAAAGTTTTAAAAAGAAATGTTGCAGTAAAAATATTAAGAGATGAATTTACAACAGATGATGAATTTATAAAAAGATTTGAAGTAGAAGCTCAATCAGCAGCAAGATTAACACATCCTAATATTGTGTCAATTTATGATGTTGGAGTAGATGGAAACCTTTATTACATAGTAATGGAATTGATACAAGGTAAAACTTTAAAAGAAATTATTGTAAAAGAAAAAGGTCCACTTCCTTGGAAATGGTCAATTAATGTATCAATTCAAATTGCATCAGCTTTAGAAATGGCACATAGAAATAATATAATTCATAGAGATATAAAACCACATAATATTATTATAACAGAAGATGGAGTTGCAAAAGTAACAGATTTTGGGATTGCAAAAGCAGTGTCAAATTCTACAATTACAGCATTTGGGACAACAATAGGATCTGTGCATTATTTTTCACCTGAACATGCAAGGGGTGGTTTTACAGATGCAAAGTCAGATTTATATTCATTAGGAGTTGTAATGTATGAAATGGTAACAGGAAGAGTTCCTTTTGATGCAGATACACCAGTGTCAGTTGCTTTAAAACATATGCAAGAAGAACCGGTAGAACCAATTGAATTAAATCCGAATTTGCCAATAGCTGTTAATAAAATTATTATGAGAGCATTACAAAAAGATACTACACTAAGATATCAAACAGCTTCAGAAATGTTAGTTGATTTGAAAAAATCTTTAAAAGATCCAGAAGGAGATTTTGTTGAAGAATTAGAGTATGACCCTACTGCAAGAACTCAAGTTATTGATACAAATGCGTATAGAGATAATAAACAAACTAAAAATTCAAGTGGTAAAAAAGACGGAAAATTTAAAACTTTTGTAAAGACACATAAAGGATTAAGCATATTTATAGGGTTATTATTATTGTTTGTTTTAAGTTTAGGAGGAACAATGTTAGTATTAAATCTAACTAATCCACCAGAGGTTGCAATGCCAAATGTAGTTGGTTTATCTAAGGAAGAAGCACAAAAAGAAATTGAAAATGTAAAACTGAAATTTGAAATAGAAAAAGAAGAATATAATAAAGATGTGCCAGAAGGATTTATTATCTCACAAGATCCAACTTATATGGAAAAGTTTAATAAAGTAAAACAGGGAAGTACAGTTAAAGTAGTTGTTAGTAAAGGAGAAGAAAAGACTACAGTTCCAAAAGTAGTGGGAATGGAAAAAGATAAAGCAGTAAAAGCATTAGAAGATGCTAAATTAAAAGTAGAAATAGTTGAAGAATCAAGCAAAAAAGTTCAAGAAGGATATGTAATATCTCAAGAAACAAGTCCAGATACAGAGGCTTTTGCAGGAGATACAATAAAAATACATGTAAGTACAGGTGTAGAAAAAGCTACAGTTCCAGATGTTATAGGAAAATCTCAAGCAGATGCTAAGAAAACATTGGAAGCTCAAGGATTTGTAGTAGCTGTAACAACATCTGAAGATAGTTCAAAGGAAAATGGAATAGTATTAAAACAAAGTTTAGATTCAGGAAAAACTGTAGAAAAAGGAAGTACTGTTACTATAACAGTAAATAGTTATGAGGCTTCAAAAACTATGTCAGTAAATATAAATGTAAAAGCAATAACAGGAGGATATAGTGAAGAAACTTCTAATTCAAATACAACAGAAAATAAGACAGTTAAAACTGTAAGTATTACATTAAAATCAGGAAATAATACTTTATATTCAGATTCAGGAGTAGATAAGAATACAACAAGTAAATCTACAACAATAAGTGGAAAAGGTTCAATGGATTTAACATTGACTATTACAGATTCTAATGGAGGAAGTTGGACTAGAACAAAATCAGTAAACTTTAGTACTGATTCATCAGTAAATTTTAATTAATGAGATTTAAAAGTTGAAGATAATAAGTTTAGTTCTTCAACTTTTAATTGATTAATATAACAATTATAAAGCTTATTTAATGGAGGAATAATGCAAGGATTAATAGTAGAAAATATATCAAATATGTATAAAGTAAAGGCAGAAGATAAAATTTATGAATCAACAGCGAGAGGAAAGTTTAAAAAGGAAGATATAACTCCAGTTGTTGGAGATATGGTAGAATTAGAAATAATAGATGAAACAAACAGGAAAGCTGTTATTAAAGAAATAAAAAATAGAACTGTATATATAAAAAGACCAAAGCTGGCTAATATAACTCAAATTATCTTTGTTATTTCTAGTAAAGATCCTAAACCTGATTTGTTAATGTTAGATAAACAATTAGCATTTTCAGAATTTTTAGGCATTAATGCTATAATCGTTTTAAATAAAATAGATTTAGATGATGAAAAACAATTTGAGAAAATAAAAAAAATATACAAAAAAATTGGTTACAAAGTAATTGAAACAGAAGCAAAGAAACAAAAAGGAATAGAAAAATTACAAGAACAGTTAAAAAATAATATAAGTGCTTTTTCCGGAAATTCTGGAGTAGGGAAGTCTACATTAATAAATGGGATTTTTAAAAGAGATATTACACAAGAAGGAGAGATTAGTAAAAGAAATAGAAGAGGAAAAAATACAACAACAGCAATTAAATTATATGAAATAAATGAAAATACATATATAGCAGATACGCCAGGATTTTCAACATTTGATATATCAGAGATACCAAGTCAAGAGTTAGAAAATTATTTTGTAGAGTTTGAAAGAGAAAAAGAAAAATGTGAATTTATAGGTTGTACACATATTAAAGAAAAAAATTGTGGAGTAAAACAGGCTATAGAAGAGGGAAAAATATCTAAAGAGAGGTATAATAGATTTTGCAAAATTTATGAAGAATTAAAACAAAAGGAGGAACGAAAGAAATGGTAGAAATATCAACATCAATTCTTTCTGTAAAAAAAGGGGAAGAATCATCTACTTTTTTTGAATTAGAGGCAGGAAAAACAGACTATTTTCATATTGACGTTATGGATGGAAAGTTTGTAGAAAAGAATACGTATAAAAAGATGCTAGAATATGCATCATATATTAAAAGAATTTCAAATTTGCCATTAGATGTACATTTAATGGTTGAAAATGTAAAAGAGGCAATTAATGACTTTTTATCAGTAGAACCTAATATTATAACATTTCACTTAGAAGCTTGTAAAAGTAAGGAGGAAGTGTTTGAAATAATAAAATATATAAAAGAAAATAATTGTAAAGTAGGAATTTCTATAAAGCCAGATACAAAGATAGAAGAAATCTATGAATTTTTGCCATATATTCATATGTGCCTTGTTATGACTGTAGAGCCAGGAAAAGGAGGACAGACTTTGATTAAGGACACATTAAAAAAAATAGAAGAGTTAAAAAGATATATAGAAAATAATAATATAGAAATTGATATAGAAGCAGATGGAGGAATTAATCTAGCAACTGCTCCAGATGTAAAAAAAGCAGGAGCTAATATATTAGTTTCTGGAACAGCAATATTAATGGCAAATGATTTTAAAGTTATTATTGATGAATTAAAAAAGTAATAAAAAAGAAGCTAAATATTAAAAGGTTTATTTAATATTTAGCTTCTTTTTTATTTGTTAATATTTTTTATTTTTCAATTTTATCTGTTTTCTTTGTTTTCTTTGTTTTTTCTCTAACTGGAATAATATTTGTTACAATAATTCCTAAACCAATTAAAGAAGTAATTATATTTATAGCGGAACCAACGTAAGGGATTAAACCAATTGCCCATAAAACAATTGAAGATAAAATTAACATACCGAAAATTCCAATTGTTTTTTCAATTTTAAACTTTTGACATATCAAGCGATTTATTGTTATTACAAAAATACTAGAACTTATAGCTAGTAGTAGTAACAATAAAGATAAACCAAGTAAAGCTATTTTAGAAGTAATTCCTAAAATAAGTAAAATAACAAATGCTACTGCAATTACTATTGGAGTTAGCAAACCATAACCTATTACAGATAATAATTTCTTTGAAATTATGTTAGTAGTATTAGATAAAAATTTAGGTGTAATCCATAAACATAATAACCAAATAATAATAGCTGTAGAAACAAATCCTCCAAGAGATATCATATAATCTTTTATATTTAAAGAAGATTTTTCAGTAGATTTTGAATAATTTGCAGAACCTGAAACAGATCCTTCTGGTATAGAAATTTCGTTAGGAGCTGAATAGTTTAAATCTCCATTAATAATACCTTGAGAAGTAACTTGTTGTTCTTCAGAATTTTGTTCAGATGGTTGTGCAAAATTAATTTGGTTAGCTCCTACAAAAGCATTTCTTCCGATAGTTCCGTTAATATTAAGCATATTTGTTCCTACATGTATATCTCTGTAAACATATCCATTAATAGAAACTGTTTGTGCAGTTGTATATAAATCATATACAACACCTGAAATATTTACATTTTGAGCACATGTAAATAAATTACTGAAAATATAACCTTGTTCTCCGACGTTAACAGTTCCAGCTAAAATAAATGCATCTCCACCAATTTGTGAATTAATAGTAACACTATTAGCAAAAACGAAAAGGTTTCCATCAATAATGTCATTAACGACAACGTCGTTACCAGTTAAATAGACATCTCCTTTTTTGAAATTATTTTCATAAGATGCTATTGCACTAGTTTCTCCAGAACTAGATGTAGTTTCTAAATCCTGCTCGTTAGAAGTAACTTTAGCAGAATCTTCTGAAATTGCAGATGCATTTTCAGTCTCATTTTCGGCTCTTACAGTAGATAATGTAAGAGTTGAAATCATTACAAATAATAAAGCAATGATTTTAAATTTTCTTTTTAACATTAAAATCCCTCCTAAAAAATTTATATAATTTAATATATGTAAAAAATATATATCTTTATTAAGATTTTGTCAAGAGAATAATGAAGCAGGGGGACAGGTCTTGAAACAGGGGGGACAGGTCTTAAGTGTCTCATATATCCAGCCGGATATATGAGACACTTAAGACCTGTCCCCCCTGTTTCAAGACCTGTTTCCCTGTTTCATTTAAAGTTTAGAGTTTTCTAAATAATGTTTGCAGAATTTATTTATACAGCATGTTTGACATTTAGGACTTCTTGATACACAAGTATTTCTACCATGCCACACTAGTAAGTGATTAATATCTTTTAGTGATTCTTTTGGAAATTTTCTAATTAAATCTTGTTCTATCTTTTCAGGTTCTTTTTGAGTAGATAATCCTATTAAATTAGAAATTCTTTTTGCATGAGTATCAACAGCGATTCCTTCTGCAATTCCAAAAACTTCTAGTAAAATAACATTAGCACTTTTTCTTCCAATTCCAGATAGTGAAATTAATTCCTCCATAGTGTGAGGAACTTCACCATTAAATTTTTCTAAAATTTGGTTTGCACATAATTTAATATTTCTTGCTTTATTTTTATAAAAACCACAAGGATGTATTATATTTTCTAGTTCGTTAATATCAATATTTGCATAATCTTGAATTGATTTGCATTTAGAAAACAAGGTTGGGGTTGTTTTGTTTACTCTTTCATCTGTACATTGAGCTGATAGCATAACTGCCACAACTAATTCAAAAGGAGTAGAGAAATCTAAACTACAAGTAGCATCAGGATAAGCTTTTTTTAATGAATTTATAATTTGAATTATTTCAGAATTTTTCAATTTAGTCACCTCTAAATATTATTTTATAAAATAATTATATTTTCGTCAATATTTTACTCTTTTTTGAAATTTGAAAAGTATTAAAGTTAAAATCTGAAAACTAAGTGAGAGTAAAGAGATAAAGTTAATTATACATAAAAAGGAACAAATAAATAAAAAAGATAATATAATATACAAAAACGATGGAGGTAATAGAAAAATGAAACATATATTAAGAAAAACTTTAGCAGTATGTCTAATTGGATTAGGTCTAGGAATATTACTTGTTTTATTACTTCCTTTAACAGGATGGTTATTCATTATTGGGGTTACCATTGTTTGCGTTGGGTTTATGTGGCTTGCATGTTAATAAAAAGGGGGGAGATACATATGACAGTAGTTGTAAAAAAAGTACCTAAGTTTTTAAGGGGATTTGTTAAATTGATATTTGGAATTAAAGATTAAAACAAAAAAAGAGCTTACGCTCTTTTTACTTTTCCATCTCTTAAACATTTAGCACATACAGAAATTCTTTTTACTTCACCATCAACTTCAGCTTTAACACTTCTTAAATTTGGTTTCCAAGTACGTGGTGATCTTTTACTTATATGAGAACGAGTAATGCTAAGTTTATTTCCATGACTAGCTGTTTTTTCACAAATTGCACATTTTGCCATATCTAAATTGCACCTCCTAAATTTCTTAATAAACTGACTATTGATAAGTTTAACACAAAAAGAAAAAAAAAACAAGTATTTTTTTAAAATTATAAAAAATTCCTTGCAAAATAGGAAAAATGTGGTATAATAAGTAAGCTAATAAAAACGAAAGGGTTGAAAAAAATGAATTGTAAAGTAGAAAAAACAAAAAATGCAAATGAAATTAAACTAGAAATAACAGTTGAATCAACAAGATTTGATGAAGCAATTAAAAAAGTATATTTTAAAAGTGCAAAATATTTTAATATACCAGGTTTTAGAAAAGGAAAAGCACCAATGCAAATAGTAGAAAAATACTATGGAAAAGAAATTTTCTATGAAGATGCTTTTAATGAGGTAGCACAAGAAGCTTTAGAAGAAGCTATTAAAGAAAATAAACTAGAAGTAGTAAGTAGACCTGATATTGAAGTAACACAAATTGAAAAAGGAAAAGATTTAATATTTACAGCTGTAATGCAAACAAAACCAGAAGCTAACCTTGGAAAATATAAAGGTATAGAAATTAAAAAAATTGAGTATAATGTATCAGACAAAGACATAGAGCATGAATTAGGACATATGCAAGAACATAATGCAAGATTAATTTCAATTGAAGATAGACCAGTAGAAACTGGAGATATAGCAACAATCGATTTCGAAGGATTTGTTGATGGAAAAGCTTTTGAAGGTGGAAAAGCCGAAGGACATGAATTAGAAATAGGAAGCAATACATTTATTCCAGGATTTGAAGATCAAGTAATAGGAATGAACATTGACGAAGAAAAAGAAATTAAAGTAAAATTCCCAGATGAATATTTTTCAAAAGACCTAGCTGGAAAAGAAGCTATGTTCAAAGTAAAAGTTCATGAAATAAAGAAAAAAGAATTGCCAGAATTAGATGATGAATTTGCAAAAGATGTAAGCGAATTTGACACACTAAAAGAATTAAAAGCAGATATAAAATCAAAACAAGAAAAACAAAATGAAGAAAAAGCAAAATATGAAACACAAGACGCTGTAATAAAAGAATTGTGTAAAGATGTAAAAGTAGATATTCCATCAGGAATGATTGAAATGGAAATTGACAATATGATAAAAGATATAGAACAACGTTTATCATACCAAGGATTAAAATTAGAACAATATCTTCAAATGATGGGTAAAACTATGGAAGATATAAGAAAAGAATATGAACCTCAAGCAATTGAAGGAATAAAATCAAGATTAGCATTAGAAGCAGTTATTAAAGCAGAAAAAATAGAAGCAACAGACAAAGAAATTGAAGAAAAAATAAAAGAAATGGCTAAGAATTATGGAAAAGAAAATGATAAAGAATTCCTAAACAATGAAAATGTAAAAAACTATATAAAACAAGGAATTGAATCAGAAAAAGCAATAGATTTCTTAGTGAAAAATGCAAAAATAAAATAATGAAAAATAAAAAGCTGGGGGATAAAAATTAACTCTAGCTTTTTGTCATAAAGGAGGAAAAAGTATGTTAGAAAAAAATAGTTTAGTACCATATGTTGTTGAACAAACAAGTAAAGGAGAAAGGTCTTATGATATTTTCTCAAGATTATTGAAAGACAGAATTATATTTTTAGGAGAAGATGTAAATCCAACTACATCTAGTTTAGTTATAGCACAATTATTATTCTTAGAATCAGAAGATCCTGATAAAGAAATTAGCTTATATATTAATTCTCCAGGGGGATCAATTACAGATGGAATGGGAATTATTGACACAATGAATTATATTACTTGTCCAGTTTCAACTATATGTATAGGAATGGCAGCAAGTATGGGATCAGCATTATTATGTGCAGGAGAAAAAGGAAAAAGATTTGCAACACCAAATGCAGAAATATTAATTCATCAACCACTAATCGGAGGTGGCGGACTTTCTGGTCAAGCTACAGAGATTAAAATTCATGCAGATCATTTAGTACGTACAAGAGAAAAATTAAATAAATTTTTAAGTGACAGAACAGGTCAATCAATTGAAACAATTGAAAGAGACACAGAAAGAGATCATTATATGACAGCACAAGAAGCTTTAGAATATGGATTAATAGATGGAATAATGGACAAAAGAAAATAAAAAGGAGAGAAAAGATTTATGGCAAAAAATGATACCCCAAAAAGTATAAGATGTTCATTTTGTGGAAAAGCACAAGAAAATGTAAGAAAAATAGTAGCAGGACCAGGTGTGTATATTTGTGATGAATGTGTAGAGCTTTGTACTAGCATAATAGAGGCAGAATTATATGACGATGAAAAAGCAGGATATACATTAAATGAATTAAATAATATTCCAAGTCCAAAAGAAATAAAAAAAGTATTGGATGACTATGTAATAGGGCAAGATGATGCTAAAAGAACTTTATCTGTAGCGGTATATAATCATTATAAAAGAATTGCACATGAAGAAGTTGCTAAACAAGATGAAGTCGAAATCCAAAAAAGTAACATACTACTTTTAGGTCCAACAGGTTGTGGAAAAACATTATTAGCAAGAACACTAGCAAAAATTTTAAATGTTCCATTTGCAATTGCTGATGCTACGACATTAACAGAAGCAGGATATGTAGGAGAAGATGTTGAAAATATCTTACTAAAATTAATTCAAGCAGCAGATGGAGATATTGAAAAAGCTGAAAAAGGTATTATTTACATTGATGAAATAGATAAAATAACAAGAAAATCTGAAAATCCTTCTATTACTAGAGATGTTAGTGGCGAAGGAGTACAACAAGCATTATTAAAAATTATAGAAGGAACAGTTGCTTCTGTACCACCACAAGGAGGAAGAAAACATCCAAACCAAGAATTAATACAAATAAATACTGAAAATATATTAATAATATGTGGAGGAGCATTTGAAGGCTTAGAAAATATTATAAGAGACAGAACAGGAGAAAAAGCAATTGGATTTGGAAAGCAAGTAAAAAGTCAAAAAGATGTAAATCAATATGAAATATTTAAAGAGCTATTACCTCAAGATTTATTAAAATTCGGATTGATTCCAGAGTTTATAGGAAGGCTTCCTATAATAGCTACTTTAAAAGACTTAGACAAAGAAGCATTAATTAAAATTTTAGTAGAACCTAAAAATTCACTAGTAAAACAATATCAAAAACTATTTGAAATTGATGGTGTAGAATTAGTCTTTGAACAAGAAGCATTAGAAGCAATAGTAGATAAAGCAATAGAAAGAAAAACAGGAGCTAGAGGACTTCGTTCAATCATTGAAGAAATTATGAGGGATATTATGTTTGAAATTCCATCTAACCCTAATATAGAAAAATGTATTATTACAAAAGCAACTGTATCAGATAATGCAGAACCTGAAATAGTAATAAATGAAAATAAAGAAAGATTAAAACCAGTTGCGAAGAAAAAAAGGCAAATGCCAAAAACTAGTGAAAAAGAAACAGCTTAAATTAAATCTAAAATAAAAAATAAAGATAGCATAATTTAATAATTAAACAAAAAACTTTCAAATTAAAAATATTTGAAAGTTTTTTTGTTATAAAGACATCTTTGGTTTTCATATGTTTTATAAGGGGTTACAAGGGACAAGGGGGACAGGTCAAAACTGTCTCATTTTTTTTGATTTTGTAGAAAGGAGAATATAAAATATGAGAGAAAGAAAATATGCTAGAAATAAAGCAGTTGAATATGCTGGGAAATGGGCATATTCTAGAAATCCAAAGTATTATAATTTTGATTTAATAGGAGGAGACTGTACTAGTTTTGTTTCTCAGTGTATATTTGCAGGAAGCAATATAATGAATTATACAAAAGATATAGGATGGTATTATATAAATGGAAATAATAAATCTCCATCATGGACTGGAGTAGAGTTTTTACATAAATTCTTAGTAAATAATAGAGGAATTGGTCCATATGGAAAAGAAATAAATCAAAGTGATGTAAAATTAGGTGATGTTGCACAATTATCTTTTGATGGACAAAAATTTGGGCACACATTGATAATCATAAATGCAGACAATAAAAGCTTAGAAGGAATTAAAATTGCTTCTCATACATTTGATAATTATGGTAAGTCAATTGCAGAGTATATATTTCAAAAGGTTAGATTTATTCAAATTGAAGGTGTAAGGGAGTAACTAAGGGTTTGCAATTTGCATATTAAAAAATAATTTAAATAAAATCTTGAAAGCAAAAATAGGATATGATAGAATAAAAATCGGTAAAAGAGAGGATGCTAAAATGGGGGAATGCAAATGAAAAAAATGTTAGTCATAATAGTAATTTTAGCAATGATATTAGTAAGCATGATAATTTATAAAAATATAGCAATTAATAAAAATAAAAGTGTAAATGTACAGGAAGTAGAACAAATAGAAGAATATATTTCAAAAATATATATGTGGAAAGAAATAACCAAAGAAGCTTTACCTACATTTGAAAACATAAATAATGCTAATGAATTATGGGTCTGGGAAGTAATAAAGAAAAATTTGGAGACATATGAAACAACATATGAAGAAATTCAACAAAAAGGAAAAGAATTATTTGGAGAAAAATTTGAAAGACAAATTCCGAAAGAAGGAAATGATAGCTTTTATTATGACAAAGAAAGCAATAAATATTTAGCAACAGAAATTGTTTTGGATGAAGAAGAGGATAGTTTTTTATTAAAAGATATAGAGAAAGAGGGAGAAAAATATAAAGTAAAAATTATAGAATATATAGAAGATTATTCAGAAGAAAATAAAGTAATAATAAGAAACTTACAGGAAGAAGAAATAGGAAGGGTAAGCACAAGTGATAGTGAAACAAAAATAAAAGAAATAGTAAAAAACAATAAAGAAAGATTTAGTCAGAAAAATATAGAGATAAAAAAAGAAAAAGATAATTTAGTAATAGAGAAAGTAAATAAGGAGTAAAAATGTTAGAAAAATTAGACAAATGCAATATATGTCCACATCAATGTAAAGTTAATAGGAACCAAGGAAAGATAGGTCGTTGTAAAGCAACTGAAAAAATTAAAATAGCACTTTATTCAACACATAATTTTGAAGAACCATGTATTAGTGGAGAAAAAGGTTCTGGAACAATATTTTTTTCAAATTGCAATTTAAATTGTGTTTTTTGTCAAAACTATGAAATTAGTCAATTAGGAAAAGGAAAGGATATTTCTATAGAAGAATTGGCTAATATATTTTTAAAACAACAGGAAAAAAATGTCGAAAATATTAATTTAGTGACGCCAACAAGCTATATTCCACAGATTATAGAAGCAATAAAGATTGCGAAAAGTAATGGATTCAAATTACCAATTATATACAATACAAATGCATATGAAAAAGTAGAGACTCTAAAAATGTTGGAAGGATATATAGATATTTATTTACCAGATTTAAAATATGCAGAAAATGATGTGGCCAAAGAATATTCAAAAATAGATAATTATTTTGAGATAGCAACAGAAGCAATCCAAGAAATGATTAGACAGGTAGGAATTCCAAAATTAGATGAAAAAGGCGTAATGCAAAAAGGAGTAATGATAAGACATTTAGTATTGCCAAGTTATATTGAAAACAGTAAAAAGGTATTAAAATGGATTAAAGACAATCTAGATGATAAAATATATGTTAGTATTATGGCACAATATTTTCCGACATATAAAGCAAAAAAATATGAAAAAATAAATAGAAAGTTGACAAAAGAAGAATGGAAGGAAATAGAAAATTATATAGAAAAGCTTGAAATAGAAAATGGATATATGCAGGAACTTGGAGAACATGAAGAAGAATATGTGCCTAAATGGGATATATAAATTAATTATTTTAGTTTGAAAAGTAAATTTTATTATGATATAATTCAAAAAAAGTAAGGAGTATAAAAATGAAAATAAAAGTAATTGCCTCAACAAAAGTAGGATATAAAATGCCAAAAGAAGAAGCTATAGATTTTTCAGGTAAAGAAGCTGGAATTTGCTATTTACCAGATGATTTGGAAAAATTATTTGGAGAAGATAAAGAAAAAACATTAAAAAGAGCACAAAGAACATTGAAATCTGGTCATCATAGTGTATTTGGACATCCAACATATAATTTGACATTAGAAGGAATTCCAAAAATACTAGCTATGATATTAAATAATGAAAAAGTATACAATACTTCTGAAAAATCAGCAAGATATACTAAAATGAACCCATCAAAAGAAGAAAAGGAATTATACGAAAAATGGATTAATATTTATAAAGAAAAGATATCAGTAGAATATCCAAAAATAGATGAAAAAAGGGTAGAAAAATTAGCACAAGAAAATGCAAGATATTTAATTAGCATATTTACGCCAGCAACAATAATGGGGTATACAGTGAATTTTTGTCAATTAAATTATATTGTTCATTGGTTTGAAGATTATATTAAAAAAGAGGAAGATAATACTTTTTCAAAAAAATTAAAACCTGTACTACAAGAATTTATAGAACAGGTGAAGGATTTGACTGTTGAAGAATTAAATTCAGATGTAAAAAAGCGTACGATATCACTATTTGCTAAAAGAAAAGAAAGAAAAGAAGAGTTTGGAGAAAATTATTGTACAACATATTTAGCAAGTTTTGCACAATTAGCACAAGCGCAAAGACATAGGACACTTAGTTATGAGATGTCATTGTTAGAAAATGCAAAATACTATGTGCCACCAATTATAAGAGGAACAGAATTAGAAAAAGAATGGCTAAAAGATATATCTTCATTAGAAGATTACTATCCACAGGGAATGTTAATTCAAGTAAATGAAAGAGGAACATTTGAAAATTTTATATTAAAATGTGAAGAACGTTTATGTGGAGCAGCTCAACTTGAAATTATGGATCAAACTAAAATTATAATGCAAAAATATTTAGAAAAAACAAAAGAAAGTGCTCCTGAAATTTATAATGAATTGTTACCATATTCAAAAGGAGCAAGATGCACATTTCCAGGGTGGAAATGCACAGCACCATGTGTGTTTGGAGCAAAAGATGCAATGAAAAGAAAAATATAGAAATTAAAGGAGAAAAAAGATGTTAAGTATAATAGTAGCAAAAGCAAAAAATAATATAATAGGAAAAGATAATAAAATGATATGGCATTTACCAGAGGATTTAAAGCATTTTAAAGAGTTAACAACTGGACATGCAATTATAATGGGAAGAAAAACTTTTGAGTCATTAGGCAAAGTATTACCAGATAGAAAGCACATTGTTTTTACTCAAAATCCGGATTTTAAAGTAAATGATAATAATGTAGAAATTGTTCATTCTTTGTTACAAATTCAAGATTTAATTGAAGGAGAAGAAGAGGCTTTCATAATTGGAGGAGCTATGATTTATAATTTTCTAATGCCATATGTAAAGAAAATGTATGTAACAGAAATTAAAGAAGAGTTTGAGGGAGATGCATTTTTCCCTAAAATTAGTGAAAATACATGGAAAGAGACAAGCAGAGAAAAAGGAATAAAAGATGAAGAAAATCCTTTAGATTATGAATTTGTTACTTATGAGAGAATTTAATAATATAATAAATATTTTATAAGCTTTTGGTTAAACTAAAAATGTTAAAAAGGAGATTAATATGTTTAAACCAAAAGCTATTTATTTTGAAAATGAAATTTTAGAATATCCATTAGGAAAAGAATTAATGGAAAAATATAAAGAAATTCCAAAAATAGAAATTGAAAATCACAATAATATAGAAGAAATGAGGAAAAAGGAAAATAAAGAATTTCCAAATATGAAAAGAAATCTAATTATTGGTATTAGGAAAACACATAAATTCGTAGAAAATCACAAAACATCAGATTATTTGGTGCCATATACTTCTTCTGGTTGTACAGCTTCATGTATGTATTGCTATTTAGTGTGTAATTATAATAAATGTGCTTATTTAAGACTATTTGTTAATAGAGAACAAATGTTAGAAGAAATAATTAAAACATCAGAAAAAGCAGATAGAGATTTGACTTTTGAAATTGGTAGTAATAGTGATTTAGTATTAGAAAATACAATTACAGGAAATTTACCATGGACTATTGAAAATTTTAAAAATGCTTCTAAAGGATATCTAACATTCCCTACAAAATTTGATATGGTAGATGATTTACTAACATTGGATCATCAAGGAAGAGTAATTATTAGAATGAGTGTTAATCCAGAAGAAATAATTAATAAAGTTGAATTTGGTACTTCTAGATTAAAAGGAAGAATTGAAGCAATTAATAAACTAAAAGAAGCGGGATATAAAATAGGAATATTAATTGCACCAGTTATTTTAGTAGATAATTGGAAACAATTATACTCAGAATTAATTAAAAGATTAAATGAAGAATTATCAGAAAAAGTAAAAAGCGATGTGTTTTTTGAAATTATTTTTATGACATATAGTTATGTTCATACAAAGATAAATGAAGAAGCTTTTCCAAATGCAATAAATCTATACAATGAAAAAATTATGACAGGACGAGGAAGAGGAAAGTATATGTATAAAAATGATATAAGAAAAGAAGGTGAAATTTTTTTAAGAGAACAAATGAATAAGTATTTTTCAAATAATACAATTGAGTATATAGTATAAAATATAAAAAAATGGAATTATTTTCAAAAAAACTTGACATAATCATCAAAAAGCAATATAATAAAAGTGCAAAAAGCATTAAAATGCATTTTGTATAAAACCAGCAAATAACCTCTTTTCAATATCAAACACATAATTTACACTTTTGCTGGTCTCCAAACATTTTATTATTAAGTGTTTGGAGTTTTTTTATATTAAAAAATAAAAATGAAAAATATAAGATTAGTATAAATTATATGGCTTTTCGATTTGTTTAATGTATGATATAATATACACATAAAATAAAAAAAGGAAGAGATTTAGATGGCATATATAGAATTTAAAAATGTTTGTAAAGAATACAAAATGGGAGAAATAATTATAAAAGCACTAGATAATACAAATTTTGAAATAGAAAAAGGAGAATTAGTAGTAATAGTAGGACCATCAGGAGCTGGAAAAACAACTACTCTTAATATATTAGGAGGAATGGATAATGCTACATCTGGAAAAGTAATAGTTGATGGAAAAGATATTACTAATTTAAATAATAAAAAATTAATTCAATATAGAAGAGAAGATATAGGATTTGTATTTCAATTTTATAATTTAGTACAAAACTTAACAGCAAAAGAAAATGTCGAATTAGCGACGCAGATTTGTAAGGATTCATTAAATCCTGATGAAGTAATAGAAAAAGTAGGATTGAAGAATAGAAAGAATAATTTTCCATCTCAGTTATCTGGAGGAGAACAACAAAGAGTAGCAATAGCTAGAGCGATTGCAAAAAATCCTAAGTTATTATTATGTGACGAACCAACAGGAGCATTAGACTACAAAACCGGAAAGCAAATTTTACAATTATTACAAGATACAGCTAAGAAAGAAAATATGACAGTTTTAATAATTACTCATAATGGTGCCATAGCACCAATGGCGGATAAAGTAATTCATTTTAAAAATGGAACAGCAGAAAAAATAGAAATAAATAAAAATCCAATATCAGTTGAACAAATAGAGTGGTGAGACAAGAGGGACAGGTCTTTTTTGTCTCATAATTGAGTAGGAAAATGAAAAAATAATAAGAAACGATAAATAATGAGACAAAAAAGACCTGTCCCTCTTGTCTCATGAGAGGAGAAAAAATGAAGAGTGCTTTATTAAAAGATAGTATAAAAGAAATAAAAAATACATATAAGCGATTTTTGTCTATATTAGTAATGGCTTTTTTAGGTGTTGGTTTTTTTGCTGGGATGAGAGCAGCTTCACCAGATATGGTAGATACTATTGATCAGTATTATAAAGAAAGTCAGGTATATGACATTAAAATATTATCTACTTTAGGATTAACAAATGATGATATAGATGCTATTTCTGAAATAGATGAAATAGAAAACACAGTGGGAACATATGAAACTGAAGGTAAAATAGAAATTGATAATAAAGAAATTATTACTAAAATTATGAGCGTAGAAAAATTGAATAAACCAATTTTATTGCAAGGAAATCTTCCTAAGGCACAGAACGAGTGTGTTGTAGAAGATAGTTTTTTGACCGCTAACCATAAATCTATTGGAGATACTATTGAAGTTGAAGCAGAGAAAACAAAAAATGACGAAGGAGAAGAGGTTGAATATTTAAATAAAAATATTTTAAAAATTGTAGGAACGGTAAAAAGTCCTTTATATATTTCAAGAGATAGAGGAACTAGTAGTTTAGGTTCTGGAAAAATTGATTATTATATTTATGTACCTAAAGAAAATATTAAAGCAAATGAAATTTATACTAATATATACATAAAATTAAAAAATAGTGAGAATTATACAACTTCTAGTGAAAAATATGAAGAATATATTGCAGAAGTGAAAGAAAAAATAGAGGCTATTAAAGAAGAAAGAGAAAAAGCAAGACATGATAAATTGGTAGATATTGCGACAAGAAAAGTAAAAGAAGCAGAAGAAAAATTAAATGAGAATAAGCAAAATGCACAACAACAAATAGAAGAAGCTAAGCAAGAAATAGAAAATGGAAAGAATAAAATTGAAAAAGCAGAGGTTAAGTTGAATAGTAGTAAAAAAGAGGCTGATACAAAATTTAAAAGTGCTTATAATCAAATACAGATGGCTAAAAAATCTATATTTCAGAATGAAACTCAACTAAACCAAAAAGAACAAGAAGCAGGTCAACAAATAACTGAATTAGAAATAAAAAAACAAGAATTACAAACACAATTTGATACTATTGAAAATAACTTGACACAACTTGAAACACAATATAATCAAATTAAAGATAATCCGAATATTTCAGAAGAACAGAAACAAATGTTGGAAAACAAAATACAAATGTTAAAACAATCGAAACAAACAATAAAAGAAGGAATTGAACAAATTAATAATGGAATAACAACAGGTAAACAAGAAATAGAAAATGCAAAGACACAATTACAAAATGCAAAAAATGAGTTAACAAAAAAAGAAAAACAATATGAAGCAACGAAAACTGCTACTTATAGTAGTTTAGAAAATGCAAAAATAGAGATTGAAAAATCAAAAACAGAGTTAGAAAAAGGAGAAAAAGAGCTAGAAGAAAAACAAGAAGAATTTAAAGATAAAATAGCAGATGCAGAGTCAAAATTAATTGATAGTAGAGAAAAAATTGCCAATATAGAAAATCCAACATGGTATGTTTTAGATCGATATAGTAATACAGGTTATAATAGCTTTATACAAGACACTGAAAGTATTGAAAATATATCAAAAGTATTTCCAATTGTATTTTTTATGGTAGCATTGCTAATTTCACTAACTTCTATGACAAGGATGGTAGAAGAACAAAGAACTCAAATAGGAACACTTAAAGCACTTGGATACAATAAACTCCAGATTGCTAGTAAATATGTTATCTATGCTGGGTTAGCTTGTGTTATAGGTGGAGTACTAGGAATGAGTGTGGGATTTGTTTTATTACCACAAATTATCTGGACGATGTATCAAATGATGTATCAAATGACAGACAACATACATATTAGTTTTAATATAATAATTGGTGGAATGGGTCTTTTATTGATTTGCGTATGCATTATTGGTGCAACTATATATGCAGTTTTAAAAGAATTAGTTCAAACACCATCTACTTTAATGAGACCAAAAGCACCTAAAATGGGAAGAAGAGTATTACTAGAGAAAATACCATTTATTTGGAAAAGATTAAGTTTTTCTCAAAAGGTAACAGTAAGAAATATTTTTCGATATAAAAAAAGATTTTTAATGACAATTATCGGAATTTTAGGATGTACAGCACTAATTGTGGTAGGTTTCGGAGTTAGAGATTCAATTCGATGTATTATGCCAAACCAATTTGAAAAGGTGTTTAACTATGACATGCAAATAGGGCTAAAAAATGGATTAGAGGATGAGCAAAAACAAAAATATATTATAAGTTTACAAGAAAAAACAGAATTAGAAAAAGTAGTGGAAACTTATATGACTTCTAATATAGCGAAAAATCAAGAGAATGAAGAAGACGTACAAATCATTGTACCAAAAGAACCAAAAGATTTGGATGAAGTAATAAATTTAACAGATGTAAAAACAGGAGAAAAGGTACAATTAGAAGAAAATGCAATATGTTTAACAGATAAGGTAGCTGAATTATTAAATGTTAAGCAAGGTGATACGATTACTTTAAAAGACAGCAAAGATAAGGAAAGGCAAGTAAAAATTTCTAATATAGTAGAAAATTACGTATATCATTATGTTTATATGTCAAGAATTACTTATGAAAATTTGTATGGAGAAAATTATAATACAAATATGTTATTTACTAAAAATAATAATTTAAGTGAAGAACAAGAAACAAATTTAGCAACTGAGATTATGAACCAAAGTGAAGTTGCAAGTATTAGCAGAAATTCTTCTATTATGAATTTATTAGATGATACAATGAAATCTTTAAATTATGTGGTAATTATCCTAATTGTATCAGCTGGATTACTTGCGTTTGTGGTATTATATAATTTATCTAATGTTAATATTAGTGAGAGAATAAGAGAACTTGCAACAATTAAAGTACTAGGATTTTATGATAAAGAAGTATATTCTTACGTGACAAGAGAAACTGTTATATTAACTGCCATTGGAATTGTATTAGGGCTAATCGGCGGATATTTTTTAAATTACTTTATTATACGGAACTTGTGAAATTAATATGTTACGATTTGCTAAAATAATACAACCAATAAGTTATGTGTATGCTACATTGATAACGATTGGATTTACGATAATTGTGAATATTGTGACTTATTTTGCTTTGAAGAAAATTGATATGATAGAAAGTTTGAAAAGTGTGGAGTAAAAAAAGTTAATGAAGAAGAAGGAGTTGCTAGTATGGCACAATTTGAGAAGCTTTTTATTCAAATAAAAGAAAAAATACTTGCAATTTATTACTAAATATAGTACAATAGGTATGTCAAAAAAACAGACCTTTTACTTAGCTTTAAGATTAGCACCTAAACTTTGAGCTCAGTTTAAGGAAAAGAAAAAATATTTAGGAGGTGTAAACACATGACAAAGGAAAGAAAACAAGAAGTAATAAACACATATAAAAGAGAAGAAAAAGATACTGGTTCACCAGAAGTTCAAATAGCTCTTTTAACAGAAAGAATCAACGAATTAACAGAACACTTAAAAGTACATAAAAAAGACAATCACTCAAGACGTGGTCTTTTAAAAATGGTTGGAAAAAGAAGAAATTTATTAAACTATTTAGCTAAAAAAGACGTTAACAGATATAGAGAAATCGTTGAAAAATTAGGATTAAGAAAATAAATTGACTGGTAAAAGCCTATGCTTATTTTAGCACGGGCTTTTATCAAGAAAAATCTTATTAAAAATGTCAAGTAAGAAATTTAGGTAAGTAGCTTGTATAATGTATTATTAATACTAATATATTATAGAGGTTACAATCTAAATAAACTTGACAGAATATAGGTGCAAAAAATATATGAGCCATAAAAATTATTTTATGGAAAAATTAATATTGAAATAAAAATAAAAATGTATCAATATTAGTAAAAAGGAGGAAAATATGTTTAGAACTTATGAAACAGAATTAGCAGGAAGAAAACTTGTAATAGAAACAGGAAAAATGGCAGGACTTGCCAATGGAAACGTATTAGTACGTTATGGAGATACATGCGTATTAGTTAATGTAACAGCTTCAAAAGAACCAAGAGAAGGAATTGACTTTTTTCCATTATCAGTAGACTTTGAAGAAAAATTATATTCAGTAGGAAAAATACCAGGAGGTTTCTTAAAAAGAGAAGGAAAACCAAGTGACAAGGCAATTTTAACATCAAGAGCAATAGATAGACCATTAAGACCACTATTTCCAAAAGACTTTAGAAATGATGTAGTAGTTGTTGCTACAGTACTTTGTGTAGAGCAAGACAATTCACCAGAAGTTGCAGCTATGATAGGAGCTGCTTGTGCTTTAGCTATTTCAGATATTCCATTTAATGGACCAACAGCAGCTGTAAATGTAGGATTGGTAGACGGAAATATAATTATAAATCCAACAGAAAAACAAAGAGAAAAAAGTGACTTAACATTAACTGTTGCTGGAACTTTAAATAAAATTACTATGATAGAAGCAGGAGCTAATGAAGTTCCAGATGATACAATGTTAGAAGCAATTAAAGAAGCACATAAAGAAATTAAAAAAATATGTAAATTTATTTCTGATATTCAAAAAGAAATCGGAAAACCAAAATTTGAATATAAATCTTTTGAAGTGGATCATGATGTATATGAATATATTGAGGAAAACTTTAAAGTAGAAATGAAAGAAAAAGTTCAAGAAGCAGATAAAGAAACAAGAGACAACAATATAGATGAACTAACAAATAAAATTGAAGAAGCTTATAAAGAAAAATTTGGAGAAGAATTGTATGAAGAACATAAAGGAGATTTAGGGGAAGCAATTTATAAACTAGAAAAAAAATGTGTAAGAGAAATGATTTTTGTTGAACATAAAAGAGTAGATGGAAGAGCTTTAGATGAAATAAGACCATTATCTTGTGAGGTTGGATTACTACCAAGAGTACATGGAAGTGCATTATTTACAAGGGGACAAACTCAAGTAATGTCAATAGCAACTTTAGGAATGATAAGTGAAGAACAAGTATTAGATGGAATTGATACAGAAGAATCAAAAAGATATATGCATCATTATAACTTCCCAAGTTATTCAGTAGGAGAAGCAAGACCATCTAGAGGACCAGGAAGAAGAGAAATAGGACATGGAGCTTTAGCAGAAAAAGCATTAGTACCAGTTTTACCTTCTAAAGAAGAATTTCCATATGCAATAAGAGTTGTATCAGAAGTATTATCTTCAAATGGATCTACATCACAAGCAAGTATTTGTGGTAGTACATTATCTTTAATGGATGCGGGAGTACCAATTAAGAGACCTGTTGCAGGAATTTCAACAGGATTAGTTACAAATCCAGACAATGATGAAGATTATGTAATGTTAGTAGATATACAAGGGTTGGAAGACTTTTTTGGTGATATGGACTTTAAAGTAGGTGGAACTGAAAAGGGAATTACAGCTATTCAAGTAGATATTAAATGTGACGGATTAACTTATGAAATAATAGCAGAAGCATTTGAAAGAACAAGAAAAGCAAGGAAACATATACTAGAAGATGTTATGTTGCCAGTTATTTCAGAACCAAGAAAAGAAGTTTCAGAATATGCACCAAGAATTGTAAGTACAACAATTAAAGTAGATAAAATAAAAGACGTAATTGGACCTGGAGGAAAGATGATAAATAAAATCATTGAAGAAACAGGAGTAAAAATTGATATTGAAGAAGATGGACAAGTATTTATTTATTCAACAGATAATCAAAAAGCAGAACAAGCACTAGAAATGATAGAAGATATAGTAAGAGAAGTTGAAGTTGGAGGAATATATTACGGAGAAGTTGTAAGAATAATGAACTTTGGAGCATTTGTTGATTTAGGATGCGGAGGAAAAGAAGGGTTACTTCATATTTCAAAGATTTCAAAAGAAAGAATAAAAAATGTAGAAGATGTACTTCATGTAGGCGATAAAGTTACAGTTAAAGTAATTGAAATTGATGATCAAGGAAGAATAAATCTTTCAATGAAAGACTTAACTGATAAAGTTGAAGAAACAGAAGAATAAAATTTATACAAGAGAGAGAAAGATGAAGGAATAAAAAAGAATTTAAAACCTTCATCTTTTTAAATCTTGGTAAATATTAAGGAGAAAAGCTAATGAACAATAATAAAAAAATATTGGGAAAAGTCATCTATGTTATAACATTACTATTTTTATTAGTAATATTATATTTTGCATATGAGTATTATCAAAGCAACAATTTTAATGATTTTATACGTAGCGAGAAAAACTTATATACATCAAAATTTAAAAGAGATAAAGAAACAAAATATTCACAAAAAAGTAGTTATAAAATATCTTCTGATGAATTTAATGATGCAATGTTTTATAAAGAAGTGCAAGTAGAAAAAAATCAACCATATAAAATAACATGTATGGTAAAAACAGAAAATGTAATACCACAAGAACAACAGGCAGGAATAGGAGCTCAAATTTCTATAGAGGGGTCAACAGAAAGATCGATAGCGATTCAAGGAACAAATGAATGGCAAAAGATAGAATTAATTTTTAATTCAAAAAACAGAGATAGTATTAATATAGGATTTAGATTAGGAGGAAATTTAGGGTTAGCAAAAGGAAAAGCATGGTTTTCTGATTTTAAATTAGAAGAAGGAACAACAAATTCAAACAATGAATGGAAATTTGCTTGTTTTATTTTAAAAACAACAGATGTAAACTTAAATGGAAAAGAAATAAAATTACAAATTAATAATAGTGATGAAAATGATATAAAAAATACAATAAACAGGTTTGAAACATCTTGTTATACATTATCTAAAAATAAAATGAATGCAAAATGTGACATATATGAAATAAATACACCTTTAAATGAATTATCCTATGATGAACAATTTGGATATTATGTAGCACCAGAAAATGTAGAAGCGCAAATAAAAGAAACAATTACCAATAGTGACTATGATCACATATTTGTAATTGTAAAGTTACGGAGATGAAGAACACGAAAATGATATTGAAGTAAATGATTGGATAGGGCTACGGAGCCATGGATTATTATGGAATAGGATTTTCTAATATAAGATTACCTAATGACTCAAAAAGCTATATTTATAAATATGATTCTCGTATAAATGTATTTCCAGAAGAAGTATTTTTACATGAATTTTTACATTCTTTAGAAAGAAATGCACAAGAATATGGATATGATAGACCAGAGTTACATGCTTATCAAGAATATGGATACAAAAATGAAAAATTAATAGGGCAAAAAAAGTGGTATACAGACTACATGAATAAAGAAATAAAAACAACCTCTGGAAACATTGGATTACCAAAAGAAATATATACGCTAAAACCAGCTAAAAACAATGAATTTAATTATTCATATGAAATGCAAGTGTTTAAACAACCAGAAAATATAATAGAAGAAATAAGAGAAATAATAGAAAACTTAATAAGCAAAGTAAAAATTTTGACACAGTAGGGACAGGTCTTAAATGTCTCACGAAAAAGTCTAATAATGTAAAAAAACGTCAAAAAATAATGAATTAAAATAAAAAGGATTAGAAAAGAGGAAAAAAAGTGAAAGTAACAGAATTTAATTATGATTTACCAGAAGAATTAATAGCACAAACTCCATTAGAAAAAAGAGATGAATCAAGATTAATGATATTAAATAGACAAGAAAAAACAATAGAACATAATACTTTCAAAAACATAATAGAATACTTAGAACCAGGGGATGTATTAGTAAGAAATAATACAAAAGTAATTCCAGCTAGATTATATGGAAAAAAAGAAACTGGAGCAAATGTCGAATTTTTATTATTAAATAATATAGAAGGAGATAAATGGGAATGTATCGTAAGACCAGGAAATAAATTACATGTTGGAACAAATGTGATTTTTGGAGAAGGACTATTAAAAGCAAAAATATTAGAAATTATGCCTGGTGGAACTAGAAAAGTCGAATTTAGTTATAAAGGAATTTTTAATGAAATTTTAGATAAAATAGGAATGATGCCACTTCCACCTTACATACATGAAGAATTAAAACAAAAAGATAGATATCAGACTGTTTATGCAAAATATGATGGATCAGCAGCAGCACCTACAGCAGGGTTGCACTTTACACCGGAATTATTAAAAAGATTAGAAGATAAAGGTGTTATTATTGCAAATGTAACTTTACATGTTGGAATAGGAACATTTAGACCAGTAAAAGAAGATACAGTAGAAAATCATGAAATGCATTCTGAACATTATTATATAAAGCAAGAAGATGCAGAAAAGATTAATATTGCTAAAAAAGAAGGAAGAAGAGTAATTGCAGTAGGAACTACATCTTGTAGAGTATTAGAGACAATAGCAGATGAAAACGGTATAGTAAAAGAGACAGAAGGAGATACAAAAATATTTATTTATCCAGGGTATAAATTTAAATGTTTAGATGGACTAATAACCAACTTTCACTTGCCACAATCAACACTACTAATGTTAGTATCTGCATTAGCAGGAAAAGAATACATAATGAAAGCATACAAAGAAGCAGTAAAAGAAAAATATAGATTCTTTTCGTTCGGAGACGCAATGTTTATAAGTTAGCCGTGCGATGCGGAGCAAGCTACGGATAACTTATGCAACTGAGTGAAACGAAGTTGTATACAATAAAATAGCCGTGCGAAGCAAAGCAAGCTACGGATAACTTATGCAACTGAGTGAAACGAAGTTGTATACAATGAAAATGATAAAGGAGGAAAAAATGAAACCAGCAGTAACATATGAACTATTACACGAATGCAAACAAACAGGAGCAAGAAGAGGAATAATACACACACCACATGGAGATATACAAACACCAATATTTATGCCAGTTGGAACACAAGCAACTGTAAAATCAATGACTCCAGAAGAACTAAAACAAGAAGTAAATGCTCAAATAATACTATCAAACACATATCATTTATATTTAAGACCAGGAAATAAAATAGTAAAAGAAGCAGGTGGATTACACAAATTTATGAATTGGGATAGACCAATATTAACAGACAGTGGAGGATTTCAGGTATTTAGTTTAGGAGATTTAAGAACAATTCATGAAGAAGGAGTGGAATTTAAATCTCACTTAGATGGTAGCAAACACTTCTTTTCACCAGAATCTGTTATGGAAATTGAAGAAGATTTAGGTGCGGATATAATAATGGCATTTGATGAATGCTGTCCATACCCATCTACATATGAATATACTAAAAATTCAATGGAAAGAACAACGAGATGGGCAAAAAGATGCAAAGAAGCACATAAAACTGTAGACAAACAAGCTTTATTTGGAATTATTCAAGGAGGATTTTATAAAGATTTAAGAACTCAAAGTGCAAAAGAATTAATTGAATTAGATTTGCCAGGGTATGCTATAGGAGGAATTAGTGTTGGAGAACCAAAAGAAGAATTTCTAGATATTTTAAAATATACAACGCCTCTTATGCCAAAAGACAAACCAAGATATTTGATGGGAGTAGGAACACCAGATTATCTAATAGAAGCTGCAATGGCTGGAATAGATATGTGTGATTGTGTTTTACCAACAAGAATTGCTAGAAATGGAACAGCTATGACATCACATGGAAAAGTTGTAGTAAGAAATGCAACATATGAAAGAGATTGGACTCCTTTAGACCCAGAATGTGATTGCTATACTTGCAGAAATTATACCAGAGCCTATATCAGACATCTTATAAAAGCAAATGAAATTTTAGGAGTAAGATTATTATCAATTCATAATTTAAAATTCTTGACTAATTTAATGGAAAGGGTTAGAATAGAAATAGAGAATGATAATTTAGGCAATTTTAAAGAAGAATTTTACAAAAAGTATGGGTACACCAAATAGAAGGAGATGGTACAAATGAATTTAATAGAAGAAGAATTTCAAAATAAAGAAGAAAAAAAGAAAAAAAGAACAACAACAATTATATTAGTGGCAATTATTTTTGTATTTATAGCAATAATTGCTACAGTTGGATATTTAATGTACTTACAAAATTCAACATTAAAAGTTTTATTAGATGGAAAAGAAAATTCAAAAGTAAAACAATTAATACAAATAGAAGATGACGGAACAGTATATTTCCCAATAAAAGAAGTAGCAAGTTATTTTGGATATGAAAGTTATAACGGAGAATATAAAGACAAATCTGAAAATGCAAGCAAATGTTACATTCAGAATGAAAACGAAGTTGCAAATTTTTCATTAGGTTCTAACAAAATTTATAAATTAGACTTAACGAATTCAAACGATAACTACGAATATTCATATACTAAAAAACCAGTAAAAGCAAAAGAGGGAATTTTATATGCTACTTCAGAAGCAATTGAAAAAGCATTTAATGTAAGTTTCCAATATGATCAAGATAAAAATAGAATAATAATATACACATTGCCTTATTTAGTTCAAAGCTACTCGGGCAAAGTTTTAGATAGCGGATATAGTGAAATAAGTGATGTATTTGCTAATAAAAAGGCAATATTACAAAATATGTTAGTAGTTAAAAAAGGCGAAAATAAAAATATATATGGCGTAATTGATACACAGGGAAAAACTATTTTAGAAGCTAAATATGATAATATAACATATCTTCCTAATGTAGGAGACTTTTTAGTCGAAAGCAATAAAAAAGTTGGAGTGTTGTCTAAAAATGGAGAAACTAAAATTCAAATTATATATGATTCTATAGAATTAATGGATAGTGATGCAGGATTATATGTTGTGAAAAAAGATAATAAATACGGAGTTTTAGATCTACAAGGAAAAACAAAAATATTTACTGAAAATGATGAAATAGGTATTGATGCTTCTAAATTTGAACAAAACAACATAAAAAATAGATATTTATTAGCAGAGAATTTAATTCCTATAAGAAAAGATAAATTATGGGGATTATATGACAAAAATGGAAGAAAAATAGTTGATTTTAATTACGACAGTTTTGGATATGTTGCTTCAACAAATAAAGATGCTTTAAATTTATTGGTAATACCAGACTACAATGTAATAGTAGCTTGCAAAGGGAAAAAATACACATTACTAAATTCAGCGGGAGAAGAATTATTTGCACCAATAGCAGATGATATTTACATGACAATTGATGGAGGAGAAAAACATTATTGGATAGCTGTAAATGACCAAAGAATGGATGCAACAGAGTTCTTGGATAAAAAAGGAGTATCTTCAAATAATTCTACGTCATCAAATAAAGCAAATAATACAACAAACAACAATTCAAAAGATTCTAATGAAACAAATAATGATAATAGCGCAAATAATGAAAGTCAAGAAACAAGTGAGCAACAAGACAATCAGGAACAAAAAAATGATGAGAATTCTTAAAAATTTTTAATATTATAAAAAAGTAAATGTTTTTTAAAAAAAGCATTTACTTTTTTTAAAAAGTTGTATAAAATATAAAAGAGAAAATGTCGAAAATATTAGAAAAATAATATTATGATTATTTTAACAAAAGAAAATGTAAAAAAAGAAAGGAAGTATATCAATGAAAATACTAATGTTGACATGGGAATATCCACCAAGGGTAGTTGGAGGGATAGCTAGAGTAGTATATGATATATCAAGAACTTTATTAAAGGATGGACATGATGTAACTGTTGTAACTTATAGAGAAGGAGATACACCATATTTTGAAGATGATAAAGGAGTAAAAGTATATAGAGTTGATAATTACATGATAAACCCAAACAATTTTATTGATTGGATTATGCAGTTAAACTTTAATATGGTAGCAAAAGTAAATGAAATAATGAAAGAACAAGGAGAATTTGATGTAATACATGCACATGATTGGCTAGTAGCATATGCAGCAAAAACATTAAAAAATTCTTACAATATACCAATTGTATCAACTATACATGCAACAGAAGCAGGAAGAAACAGTGGCATACATGATGAAACACAAAGATATATTAATGATACAGAATGGATGTTAACATATGAATCTGCTGAGGTAATTGTTAATAGTAATTATATGAAAAATGAATTACAAAGATTATTTGGTTTACCATATGAAAAAATTAATGTAATACCAAATGGAGTTAATTTAAATTTATTTAATGGAATAGAGAGAGATTATAATTTTAGAAGAAAATATGCCATGGACAATGAAAAAGTCATATTGTTTATGGGAAGACTTGTTTATGAAAAAGGAATACAACATTTAATTTCTGCAATGCCAAAAATATTAGAAGGATATCATGATGCTAAACTTGTGATATGCGGTAAAGGTGGAATGCAAGATGAATTACAAGAACAAGTAAATGCAATGGGAATTGGAAACAAAGTATATTTTGCAGGATATATGAAAGGAAAAGATGTTCAAAAAATGTATAAAGCAGCAGATATAGCAGTATTTCCTAGTACATATGAACCTTTTGGTATTGTGGCTTTAGAAGCAATGCTTTCAGAAAATCCAATTGTTGTTTCAGATATTGGAGGATTAAATGAAATTGTAGAACATAGAGTAAACGGAATGAAAGCATATTGTGGAAATCCTAATTCTATTGCAGATTCTATTTTAGAATTGTTATATGATCATAAATTATGTGCAGACATAACAAGAAAGGCAAAAAATAAAGTAAGAAATGAATACAATTGGAGTAAAATTGCACAAGATACACATTTTACATATCAAAAAGCAATATGTCAATCAATGGCAGAAAAACAAAAAAGAGAATTGGAACAAGAAAGAGCTAAAAAAGCCAAAAAAGCTAAAAATACAGAGAATGAAATTACAAACTTACTTAATTTCAAAAAACGTCAAGCATATGCGTAAAATAGAGAGAATTATTTATCTTAGTATAAATAATTCTTTTATATTACCTAAACTAAAAAAATGTTGAAAAAATAAAAAAATACTGATAAAATGAAAAAGAAAAATAATATTAAGTTAGTTTGTAAATTCTACAAATTTAGCAAAAAAATAATGTATAATATAAAAGTAGCCAATAAAGAAATATAAATAAAAAATTATTAGAAGAATATACAAGTAAGACATGGAGGAACAAAAATGGGAGAAGAATTTAAATCAGGATTTGTAACTTTAATAGGAAGAACAAACGTAGGAAAATCTACATTGTTAAATTTATTAGTTGGAGAAAAAGTTGCTGCAATTGCAAACAAAGTACAAACTACAAGAACAGCAATTAAAGGAATAGTCAATAGACAAAATTCTCAAATTATATTTGTTGATACACCAGGAATACATAAACCAAAAACTAAGTTGAACGAAACTATGGTAGAAACATCTTTTACAAGTTTAACAGACAGTGATATTGTTTTATTTTTAATTGAAGCAACAAGTGAAGATATAGGAAGAGGAGATAGGATAATTTTAGATAAAATAAAAGAATCTAAAAGAAAAACAATTTTAATTATTAATAAAATAGATTTAGTAAAAAGAGAAAAACTTTTAAATTTAATAGATATTTATAGTAAAGAATATAAATTTGAAGCTGTAATTCCTATTTCAGCAACAAATATAAAATATAAAGAAGTAATTTTGGAAGAAATAGAGAAGAACTTAAAACCAGGGCCTGCATATTATGATATAGAGGAATATACTGATCAAACATTAAGGCAACTTGCAGAAGAAACAATTAGAGAAAAAGCTTTAAAAATGTTACAAGATGAAGTACCACATGGAATTTTTGTGGAAGTAGAAAAGATGAAACAAAGAAAAAATAAAAATAATGAAGATATATATGATATAGAAGCAACTATATACTGTTTAAAAAATTCTCATAAAGGAATTATTATTGGAAAAAATGGAGAAATGCTAAAAAAAATCGGAAGATCTGCTAGAATTGATATGGAGGAGAATTTTGGAGTAAAAGTAAATTTAAAAACTTGGGTTAAAGTAAAAGAAGATTGGCAAGATAATAATTCAATAGTAAGTAAATTTAAATTAAAATAACAAGTATAAAAATGAAAAAATAGCAAAAGATAAAATTAAAGGTAAAACTTTAAGAAAAAGGAAGTGAAGCTTATGATAAGGAAAATAGCATGGGATACCTTTAAAAATACAGGTGATATTAATGCATTTTTAGAATTAAAACAAATTGAAAATATAGAAAATGAAATGAACAAAGAAAAGGGTAATAAGGAAAATGGCAAATATAAAAATGAATGGAATAATATTGTCTGAACACAATATGGGAGATTTTGATAAAATGCTAACAATGCTTACACCAGGAGTAGGAAAAATCTCTTGTGTCGCTAAAGGAGCGAGAAGACCTAAGAGCGCTCTTTTAGCAGGCACGCAGATGTTCTGCTTTGGGGAGTATTTATTATATAAAGGAACAAGTACATACCATATAAGTTCAGTAGAACCAATTGAAGTATTTTATAATATAAGAACAGATTTGGATAAGTTGAGATATTCTGTGCATATAAATAAAATTATTCAGGATGTAACACATGAAAATCAAAATTGTTTTTATATTTTGCAATTACTGTTAAATACATTGTATATAATATCTGAAACAGACAAAGACTTGGATTTGATTTTAAGTATATTTAAATTAAGATTATTATCTTTAACAGGATTTGTTCCAAATATAAAAGATTGTGTTAATTGTAAGGAAAAAGAAAATATAAAAACATTTAGCTTAAAGGATAATGGATTTAAATGTGAAGCATGTAGTAGACAAGATACTTCAGCTATAAATATAAGCAAAAGTACTCAAAATGCTATAAAATATACAATATCGGCACCAGCCAAGAAATTGTATTCTTTTGAATTAAAAGATGATGCATTGGAAGAATTTAAGTTAGTTACTAAATTGTATTTTGATGAGAAATTAGAAAAAGAATATAAAATAGAAGGTTTTTAAATATAGGTAAATTGTTAAACATGTTTTTTATTGCATAAGTAAGGTTAGAAGGCGGTAAATCCACAATTTAAATAATAAATAGCTTGATTGAAGAGAAAAATAGAAAATATTATATAAAAAAATGAGGGATGTTCACGGGAAAATGTTTATATGTATATGGTTTTATAATTTTTTCAATTTTAATACACAACATAAAAATTTCTAAAATAAATTAATGGCACTCTTTCACTTAGTCCGAGCTAAAGCTCGACGTGAACATTTTCCATTAATTTATTTAAGAAATTCTAATATTGTTCCAATCATATTCAAAAATTATAAAACCATATACATATAAACATTTTAGCCTGAGTGAAAGCGGCACATTTTTTTATATTAAATTTTCTTTTTGAACGTAATGAATAATATTTATTATTTAAATTGTGGATTTACCGCCTTCTAACCTTACTTATGCAATAAAAAACCAAAACTTAAAACAAAAAAGGGGTTGAAAAAAATAGAAATAACATATATAATGAAAATATAACTATAAAAAATGAACAAAAAAGAGAAGGGAGCGATTTTTATGAAAATAAAAATAACAGGAAAGGAACTAAAGATAACAGAAGCAATAAACGACTATGTAGAAAAAAAATTAGACAGAATTGATAAATATTTTGAAGAATCAGAAGCAGAAGTTACTTTAAGAACTGAAAAAACAGAACAAATAGCTGAAATATATGTAACAGCAAACGGAGAAAAATATAGAGCAGTAACAGAAGATAAAGATATGTATGCTTCTATTGATAAAGATATTGATATATTAGAAGGACAAATTAGAAAAGCAAAAACGAAAAAAGAAAAAATGATGAAAGATGCATCATTAAAAACAATGGAAGTTGTAACAGATAAAGTTTCTGAAATAAAAGATGAAATAGTAAAAACATCATATTATGAAATAAAACCAATTACACCAGAAGATGCAGTTTTAGAATTACAATCAAAACCAACACATAACTTTTTAGCATTTATAAATGTTGAAACAGGAAAAGTAAATGTTGTACATAAATTAAAAGATGGTAAAAACTACGGATTAGTAGAACCAGAAGCATAATTTATATATAAAAAAGGCAGGAAATCAAATCCTGCCTTTATGTATGCTTAAATATAAAACATAAATAAAACAAAAATTTAAATTCCTACCAAATGCATAATCTTAGATTAAGTTATAATAAAACTTAACTATTTCATATTTCTTTCAGCTTGTTCTATCATTTTTTTAACCATTTGTCCACCGATTTTACCAGCATCTTTAGCTGAGATGTCTCCGTTATATCCGTCTTTTAAGTTAACACCAACTTCTCTTGCAGTCAAAAATATATTTGGCTTGTTTGAAAGATAATAGTATAAATATTCTATTTCAAACATAAGTAAAAAAATAGAAAAAGCAATCGCCTAATAAAAAATATAAATTACTAAACAAGATATTAATAAGAAAAATTATACATACAGTTATCATACAGAGCATACTAAACAAAAACATAGAAAACAATGATTTTGTTTATTATACTAAACAAAATCATTGACAAAAGAAAAAGAATACGGTATAATATAGTAAAGTAAATTAAAGAAGGTGAAATATATGATTATCCGTGAAAAATATTTATCTAAAATCAGACCATTTTATGATCAAGATTTAATAAAGGTTATAATGGGAGTTAGAAGATGTGGTAAATCTGTTATATTATTGCAAATAATAGATGAACTAAAGGAAAAAGGAATACCAGATTCTCAAATAATATATATGAATTTTGAGTATGAGGATTATGCTTTTATAAAAAATGACATGGATTTGCATAATTACATTAAAGAAAAAATAGTAAATGAGAATAAGTACTATTTGTTCTTTGATGAAATTCAAAATGTTGAACATTGGGAAAAAGCAATAAATTCATTTAAGGCATCTAAAAATGTATCAATATTTATTACAGGATCTAATAGCGATCTACTATCTGGAGAACTTGCAACACATATAGCAGGAAGGTATGTAAGTTTTAATGTTTATCCATTTACATTTAAGGAAGTATGTGAATTTAAAAACATAACAGAAAAAAAATATATAGAAGAAACATTTGACGATTATATAACTTGGGGTGGAATGCCACAAAGATTTATGATGACAGACGAAATACAAACAAAAACATATTTATCAGATGTATATAATTCTATTTTAGTAAAAGACATTATAGCTAGATTTAATATAAAAGACTTAGATTTATTTAATAGAATAGTAGAATATATAGTAACAACACCATCGCAAAACTTTTCAGCAGAAAGTTTATCCAATTATTTTGCAAATAAAGGAGATAGAGAAGTTTCAAAAATAACCTTATATAACTATTTAGAATATATGACAAAGGCTATGATGATAAATAAAGCTGATAGATATGATGTTAGAGGAAAAAGAATATTAAATGGAAAATATAAATATTATTTAACTGATTTGGGATTTGGTCAGATAATGAATGTTGGAAAAAGACCACAGTTAGGAGCGTATTTAGAAAATATTGTATATAATGAATTGTTATCGAGAGGGTATGATGTTAAAGTTGGAAATCTAGAAAATGGAGAAATAGATTTTATAGCAACAAGATTTAAAGAAAAAATATATATTCAGGTGGCATATATTTTAGCAGATGATTCTGTTGTAGAAAGAGAATTTGGAGCATTTAAAAATATAGAAGATAACTATCCTAAATATGTTTTATCAATGGATAAGTTTGACTTTTCACAAAATGGAATAATTCATAAAAATGTAATAGATTGGTTATTAGAAAAATAGAAGAGATGTAACATATAAACTAGGTAGGTGATGTCATGATATATTTTATAGCAGATACTCATTTTAATCATGAAAATATAATAAAATACTGTGATAGACCATTTTCCAATGCTAAAGAAATGAATGAATATATAATACAAAAATGGAATTCAGTAGTTAAAGAGGATGACATAGTATATCATTTGGGAGATGTAGGATTTGGAACTACAGAAATGTTAAAAGAATTAATAAGTAGGTTGAATGGGACAAAAATATTATTACGAGGTAATCATGATTTTAAACGTGGAGTTAATGGGTGGAAAGAAGTAGGGTTTAGTGAAGTATATAAGAAGAAAATTGAACTTGGAAATTTAATATTAACACATGAACCAATTGAGATATTAGAAGATGGCAAAATTAATGTATTTGGACATATACATAACAAGCCATTAGGTGAAAGATTTAATAAAGAAAACCACATATGTATTTCATGTGATGTGGTTGATTATACACCACAAATAATTAATATTGAGTAACGACACCAATTAGATATGCATACTGCATATAAAACAATAAATATATGTAGGTATAATGGTAAAAAATATGTAAATTTATAAATTGACAAAAGTAAAACAGAAGAGTATTATATTACCATAAAGTGAGGAAAATTTCCTGATGTAATGATCTTTGGTGAGCCTACCAATAATGAGATGCTAGTGGGAAGCAAAGGATTACTGGAATATGAGTTAAGTTTCAAGGGAATTAAGGCACATTCTAGTAACCCTGCAAAAGGTAAAAGTGCTAATATGAATGCAGTAAAATTATTATGCGAATTAGAAGAATTTTATAATGAAAAGATTAAAAAATATAAACAAAACAGCTACGAAGTATCATATACAACAATGAATATTGGAACAATAAACGGAGGTAGTGCAAAAAACTCTGTTTCAGCAAACTGCGAAGTCAGTATAGATTTTAGAATTGCAAATAAAGATCATATAAAAATAATTAAAGATGAAATAGAGTATTTGGCACAAAAATATGAGTGCATAGTAAATCTTATAGAGGAGATAAAACCATTCATAGATAGCTTTGAATTTATAGAAAAAATAAAAACAGCTAATTTTATGACAGAAGCAAGTTTTGTTCAGAAATCAAGTAGAATTATATTAGGTGTAGGACCTGTAACTGCCCACGAGGTTAATGAATATATAACGGAAGAAAGCTATAATAAACTAATTGAACAATATAAAGATTTAATAATTAAGGTTTGTAAATAACTTTATAATATGTTAGTATAATAATAGGAGAAATGAAGAATGAAATTTAGATTACCAGAACTAAGAGATGAAGAAATAATAAAATCATATATAGAAGAACATTATTCACATAATGAAAAAAGGTTAAGCGCTAGTAATAAATTAACTTCTATGAATTTTGAAGATTGGGTAAAGAAGATTCATAATAATGTTAATATTCCAGATAAAGATTGGGGAAAATCATTAACTTATTTGGCATTTGATGATATTGATAATTTGATTGGAATATTAAGTGTAAGATATGATTTACCAAAAGAAAAAGTGATGGAATTTGGACATATAGGTTATGGGGTAAGACCCAGTGAAAGAAGAAAAGGTTATGCAACGCAAATGCTTAAATATGCGTTAAAAGAATGCAAAAATCACGGGCTTAATAAAGTAATTGTGGGATGTTATAAAGAAAATATAGGATCTGCTAAAACAATAATTAAGAATAATGGAAAGCTAATAAAAGAAAAAAATATTTTACTGAATATAAATGATTGTTGGAGAATAAATTTAGTAGACCAATTCTACGAAATAGAAATTTGACATTTATAATTTTCTGTGATAAATTGAGGTCAGTTATAAGAAAAAATGCTTTTCTTGTATAGATAATTATGCCTAAAAAGTGTTAGCAAGAAGTTAAGTGAAATTCATGAAAGTATTGCAAAATACAGGTTTTGCATATCTAACTTTATGATTGAAAAGTGTTTAACAAAAAATTTCAATTAAATAAGTTTATAAAAGAATATGATAAAAAAGTCATATTCTTTTTTAGTTGGAAAAATCTGTTATTGAGTAGAGAGATAAAGGAGGGGATAAATTTGAGTGGATAAGGTACTCTAAATAAAAAATAAAATGGCACAAAATCGAATGTCAGGCGTTTGGTTAGAAAGAAAACAATATATGAAAGAATTTAAAGGTATATGGATGCCAAATGAAGTAGTTAGAGATGAAAAATTAAGTGACAAAGGAAAAATAGTATATTCAATAATACTTGCTTTAAGCAAAAACAATGATTGTATAATTTCAAATTCGTATATATCAGAATTATTGAATGTAAGTAAAACACAAGTATCAAGAATAATAAATACACTAAAGAAAGATGGATATATAGAAGTAGAATTAATCCACAAAGAAAATTCAAAAGAAATTGCAATGAGGAAATGTATACCTGTTAACAAATATGTTAATACCTATAAACAAAATAGTTCATTACCTATTAACAAAAATGTTAAAGATATAATATATAATAATAAAATAAATTATAATAATTGGAGATACAAAAGTGATAGGGATTATAGTAATTTTGATTTTAGTAAATTTTATGCAAATAATTTTAAGAAAGACTTGCAATGAATTTGAAACAGAGTTAACATCACACACAATTGGAGGTGATGGAAACTTGGAAGAAGAAAAAATATTAAAAATAATATTTGAAGCAAGAGAAGAAGATTTAGCTAGATTAGATGAAGAAGATGAAATTTTTATGCAAAAGATGAATCTAATAGAAATAAAAAATATTATTATTTACAAAATCAGTTAGAAAAAATTCCATATAGTCTGAATAAAATAAAAGATAATATAACAAAAGCTATTGAACAATATGTAGAAACAATAGATTATGAAAATGCATATTTCAATGAAAAATATTATTTAAATGGGCTAAAAGATGGAATTAAATTAATGAGTGAAATTAAAAAATAAATAGAAAAACAAATGTGAATTAAGATTTGCATTTGTTTTTTACGCTTGAAAATATGTATAACTAAATGTTATACACTAAATAAAAATTATATACGCTAAAAGCCACGCTTTTAGGCCGTTAAGGGGAATTTGTATAAATCCCTCTTCCTGCAAATTTGTTAAGAACAAATTTGAACAATAGAAAAGGAGAATTTTATGGAGGAAAAACAAAGCAATAAAAATGAAATGTTTCTTTTGAGACTACCAAAAGAACAAAAAGAAAAAATATTTAAAGTAGTAGAAAAAAGCTCATATAATAGTGCTTCAGAATTAATAAGAGCTGGAATTGAAAAAGAATTAAATTTACAAATGTACAAAGATAACATGGACATTATTACAAAAGAATTAAGTAATCTAATAGATATAAAATTAGATAGTTTCTTAAATTCACAAAGGAAATTAATAGCAAATAATACTAGAGCTAGTGCATTAAATACATATATTATGGGTGAAGTTATGAAAAGAATTATGGGAGATGAACTATATAAAGAATTCTTAAAAATACTAGAAAGTGGAAGAGTAAAATCAAATTATTTTGTTAGTAGAAATGCACAAGATATTTCTAAAGAAGAACTTTTAGAGTTTTATGGAATAGGTAAGGTGTATAAAAATGAGTAGTGTATTTTTTGAACTAGAAACATTGAATCCAAATTTCAGAAGTACATATTTTAAAATAAAGAATTATACAAATTATATAGCTAATAGTGAATATGTAATTCGAAACGAAAAAACATCTCATGGATTATTTGGGTTAATAGATGGATTTGAAAATATTCAAGAGGAAGAAGATATAGAACCTATAAAAGAACATATTAGAAAGTTAGCAGAGGAAAAACAACCTATATTTAGAGGGATAATTTCATTAAAAGAAATAGATGCACAAAGATTGGGATATTATGAACAAGATAAATGGAAGAGTTTATTGGAAAATAGATTGCCCAGCATAGCTCAAAAACTAAATGTAAAATTTCAAAATCTTCAATATATAGGAGCAGTACATATCGAAGAAGGACATCCACATTTTCAATTTATGATTTGGACTAAAAACGAAGAAAGAAAAAGCTATTTTGTTAAATATCAATTAAAAGACAAGTTAAGAAAAGAATTTATAAATAATGTGTTTAGAGAAGATTTACTTTCTATATATCAAGAAAAAGACTTTGCAAAAAAGAATATAACAGCTGAAAACTATATTTTGAGTGAATTAAAGAAAGTAAGTGAAGATCCCAAATTACTAAATGAGTTAATGGAATACGAGAAAGACTTTTATGGTTCAAAAATAGTTAGAAATATTTTAAAAGATAAAGAAGTGAAAAATATTGTAGACTTACTTATTGACTTGAAAAAAGAATTACAAAAAGTTGATGGTAGTATAAAATATCAGTTTTTAATGAAATATCCAGATATTATAGGAAAGGTAGACAATATTTCTAATACAATTATAAATTTATCTTTGCAATGTCAAAAAGAAATTGATAAATATATAAAAGCAAAGCAAAAGTTGTTAAAATTTCAATATTCAAATATATACAAGTTAGAAGAAATGAAGGAACAAGCAAAACAAGAAGCGGAGAAAGAAATAATAAAGCTAATAGGAAATCAGGTTTTATATATTGAAAGGAAGTTGTTAAATTCCAATGAAAAATATACTTATATAAAATATAATAACGAAAGTAGAAATTTATTAGATAGTATTTTAACAGCATTATATTATCAAGCAGAAGAACAAAAGAAGTTTAATAGAAACTTTGAAAAAAAATTCAAAAAGCAATTATCAAAACAAGCAAAGAAGGAATTAGCGATTAAAAAAAGTAATAGTCCATCTTTGGAGTGGGAAGAATGAGCTTTTGATGCTTTTGAAATTTGCATATTTACATAAAGTATGATATGATAAAGATGTCAATTTACAACGAAGGTCATTAAGTAATTATTTGACCTAAAAAGATTGATAAGCCATAAAGACAAAAAAATATATATACAGGAGGAATGAATTATGGCAAAAACAGTAAAAATGTGTGATATGAGTGGCGAGGTAGCAGCAAAGGTTTTCCAAATGCTTAATTATGAAGAAGTTAAGCTTGTAGAAGACGACTGCTCAGATTGCGGAGTAACAATAATTACCGATGTACAACCAAGAGATTTGGTCTACCCTGAAGGTTGGTATTATGCGAAAGGTCGTTTTAGTAACAAGCATAATAGCACTACAGGTATGTACTGGGAAGTACCAATGAACAAATCTGAAAGAAAATCATGGAAAGGAGATGCGACATATTGCACAAGAGACTGACTTCAGTCTAAAAAAGATATATCTTTCTCTCTCTGAAAAGAGAGAGTTTTTTATATTTTACTTTATAATACAAAAAAAGAAAGATTTACATAATTTGACGAGTTTGATAAAATTTGTTATAATTAATGTATATGTACTTTGAAAAAAGAATAATAAAATTCATACACTCTGGCAAAGTGTATTTTATATATAGATTACTAAATTATATTAACAGAAGGATATTTTTCTATTATGAGTATTAAACAATTTATTTACAAGTAGTATTAGGTAACCTGATTGGTTATAATTCATTTTTTGAGAATGAGATAAGAAATAAAATAAGGCACTTTGATTTGGGAGAGTATGGAGATAAGTTATTCTTTATTGATTTTTTAAGATATTTTATGGAATTCCAAAATATAATTAAAAAATCAGAGAATAGGAGATTTCCTATTTAATCCCTTTTCACTATACTAAATTTAAAACATCAATGGAGGAAAGACTTATGTCAAGAACGGTAGTTATTAGAGAAATAAAGAGAATAAGAAAAACAGAGATTTCTAAATTTGAAGAATTAACTAAGAAAGATATAATTCAAGACTATGAAAATATTATTTCATTATTTGAATGTGAATATTTATCTGACAAATATTCTTCAATAAAGAAGTTATTAACACAAATCAAGACAGCAGATGGGCATATTCTCTATATAGCTCATACAAAAATTTTGACGATGTGTTCTGACTCACTTTTGGCAGAAGCGATTGAAGGGGAAATACGCAATTATATTCCTGCAACATATCGTGATATTACCAAATTAGCAGGTCAAACAATATCAGCAGAAGAGACTAAATTTAGAGATGATAGGGAGGAACTTAACGAACCAGAGACAAGAGAGATAAACTTTAAAATTCCTGAAAAGAAAAGGGGTGTCCATATTTACTTTTTTGATGATATGGATTAATCAACCAAGGCAACCAGGTGGTTGCTTTGGTACTTTAAAATTAAAATAATAGTGGTGATAAAATATTACAAAAGTATTAACTTTTTATTACATTTTTATGACATCATGTCGAAGTTTATAAAAATATATTATAATAAAGAAAATGAAAACCTTAAAAAACTTTATATAATAAGGAGGATTTGAAAGTGAATGAAAATTTACCAATGAAGAAAGAAGAAGGAATATTTACAAAGATAAAAAAATGGTTTACAAAATTATTTAGTAATAAAGACGTTATTGAAAATGAAGAGAATGATATAAAAAAAGAAGTTAACGAAAATAAAAAAGAAGTACAAATGTCAGGTTTTAGAGAAAGTATACAAATTAAAAATCAAGATAAAATATTAAAGCTTCAAAGAAAATTAGAAGAAAAGCAAATAGAAATATCAGATTTAACAGATGAAGAGAAAGATGAAATGATAGAATTATATAAAGCTCAAATAGAAGAAAAGAAAAATAAGTTAAGACAATATAAAAATATGGTTTTGAGTAATAAAAATAATTAAAACGGAGGGATGTTATATGGATGAGAAAAAAGAAAAAGTGATTGAAAGTATCCGAAGAGATAGATTTAAGGGAAATTGGGAATATCGCGATATATCATGGACTAGAGATAAAGAATTTACGGCAGATAAAGAGTTTATGTTTGAAGCAATAAAACAGGATAGAAGAGCATTAGAATATGCAAGTGAAGAACTAAAAGCAAATAAAGAGTTTATGCTAGAAGTTGTAAAATATTGTAGAAATTCATTAATATATGCAAGTGAAGAACTAAAAGCAGATAAGGATGTTGTGTTGGAGGCAATAAAACAGGATGGAAAAGCGCTAACATATGCAAGTGAAGAATTAACAGCAGACAAAGAGTTTATGCTAGAGGCGGTAAAATGTGCTGGATGTTCATTAGAATGTGCAAGTGAAGAACTAAAAGCAGACAAGGATGTTGTGTTGGAGGCAATAAAACAGGATGGAAGGGCGTTAACATATGCAAGTAGAGAACTAAGAGCAGATAAGGATGTTGTGTTGGAGGCGATAAAAAAACATGCGAGAGCATTTGCATCTGTAAGCGAAGAATTAAAAGCAGATAAGGACATAGTTTTAATAGCAGTGAAAAAGATGCGGAGCAAACTTAAGGCATGCAAGTGAAGAACTAAAAGCAGATAAGGATGTTGTGTTGGAGGCAATAAAACAGGATGGAAGAGCACTAAAATATGCAAGTGAAGAATTAATAGCAGACAAAGAGTTTATGCTAGAAGTTGTAAAACTAGATGGAGACAAATTAAAATATGCAAGTGAAGAATTAATAGCAGACAAAGAGTTTATGCTAGAAGTTGTAAAACTAGATGGAGACAAATTAAAATATGCAAGTAGAGAACTAAGAACAGATAAGGATATTGTGTTAGAAGCAATAAAACAAGATGGAAGAGCATTAGAATATGCAAGTAGAGAACTAAGAACAGATAAGGATATTGTGTTAGAAGCAATAAAACAAGATGGAAGAGCATTAGAATATGCAAGTGGAGAACTAAGCGCAGATAAGGATATTGTGTTAGAAGCAATAAAACAGGATAGAAGAGCGTTAGAATATGCAAGTGCAAAACTAAATAAAAATCCATATTTTATAAGTTCTGTACTAGAAGAAGGAATAGATTCAATATCATATATACCTGAAGAGTTAAGGGAAAATAGAGATTTTATGATAGATGTAGTATCAAGAGTTGATTTTGATAAAATTCAAGATGTTCCTGAAACATTACAAGAGTTATTAAAAGACAATAACTTTATGTATGATGTGGAAAAAAGAAAAGAAGAGATCGAAAAAAGTCAAGAAAAAGACAAATTAATTCTTGAATTACAAAAAGAAAATGCAGAATTAAAAAGTAGAATTGAAGAAATCGAAAAAATATTAGCTAAATCAGATAAACATAATGAAAATCAAGAAGAAGCAAAAACTAATGAAGAATTATAAAAATATAAATATTGAAGAGGAATGTAGCGAATATGCTATGTTCTTTTTTTACGTTTAATTTTAATTTACCAATATATGTATATATTCTGCTGTTGGGTGGAATAATAAGTGTAGGTGAGGCTTAATGAATAATGGTAAAGAAAAAAATAAAGAAAATACAAAAGAAAAATATAAAGTAAATTACTTTTTTGCGGAAGACTCTAAAATAAACATAAACGAAATATTAAAAAAATCGTTTTTGTTGTCTTTGAAAGCTGAAGGAAAAATGTAAGAAAATCGCCTAAAATTATAACTAATTTTTGAAATGTATGTTATAATTGTTATAGGCGATTGCTTAAAGGGAGGGATTAAATGTATAATACATTACCAATAAGCAATCAAAAGACAAAAAGTTTTAGAGTAGGTCTTTATATAAGGCTTTCTAGGGAAGATGGTGATAAAGAAGAAAGTTCTAGTGTAACAAATCAAAGAGAGATTTTAAAAAGGTATGTGTCAGAACAAGAAAACTTTTTTATAGTAAAAGAATATGTAGATGATGGATATACAGGAACAAATTTTGATAGACCAGGTTTTAAGCGAATGATAGAGGATATCGAGGCGGGAATAATTGATACTGTTATTACAAAAGATTTATCAAGACTTGGAAGAGAAAGATTAGGAGTAGGTCATTATACTGAAATATATTTTCCAGAGCATAATGTTAGATATATTGCACTTCTTGATAATATTGATACCTATTTTGATGCAGGAATGAATGATATGGCACCTTTTAAAGGGGTAATAAATGACATGTATGTTAGAGATATTTCTAAAAAGATAAGAAGCTCTTTAATAGAAAGAAAAAAGGCAGGAAATTTTTTAGGAGTAACAGCACCATATGGATATCAAAAAGATCCGAATAATAAATTTCATTTAATAATAAATGAAAAAGAAGCGGAAATTGTAAAAAGAGTATTTAGATTATATCTTGAGGGAAATGGTCTAACAAGAATTGCACAAATATTAACAAAGGATGGAGTACCAGTTCCTGGAGAATCAAGGAACATTGGTAAAACAAGAAAAACTGCATTATATAGTTCTTGGAAACAAACGACGATTAGGAGAATACTAGATAATAGAGTGTATTTAGGTGAACTTGTACAATTTAAAAGAAGAAAAATAAATTATAAATCTAAAAGAAGAATAACAGTACCAGAAGAAGAAAGATATATATGTAAAGGAACACACGAAGCTATTATTGATGAAGAAAGTTTTAACGCAGTACAAAACATATTGAAAAAAAATAAATCTTTTAAAGGTACAAAACACGATTATTTATTTAAAGGTCTATTATTCTGTAGCGAATGTGGTGCGAGACTAAATGTGACATATTCAAATTATGCATTAAAAAAATATGGAGAATATAGATACACAACCATTTGTTATAGTTATTCAAGATTATATAGCGATATTTGTACAAGGCATTCGAACAGCATACCAGAGCTAGAAGAAGTTTTAATAAAACACATAAAAGAAGTTTGTAGCAGATATATTAACGAAAATTTACAAGATGAGTTAATAAATATGGCTAAAAAACAAAAACAGCTTGAATTAAAACAAATAAGCAATGAAAAAAGATTAGAAACATTAGAACAAAAAATATCAGATATTGGATTATATATTAAAAATCTATATATGGACAAAGTAAAAGGCGTAGTAAACGAAAATGATTATATATCTTTAGTAGCAGACTTTACAAAAGATAAAGATGACTTAATAAAAGAAAAAGAAGAACTAATAAAGATTATAAATAATCAAAAACCACAAATTAATGAAAATGCTAAAATAGAAAGACTTGCAAAAGATTTTTTATCATTAGAAAGACCTACAAAGCAATTACTAAATGAATTGATAGAAAAAATAACAATATCTGAAAATAAAGAAATAAATATTTATTTTAAATTTAATAAATTAAATGAAATAAAAAAGAAAATAGCATAAATAAAAATGAAGTAGCTAGTAGATAGTGTTTAAATATATTTTTAACACACATATCACTAGCTACTTCGTATTTGAATTTGTCTAAAGCAGTCATAGCTTCTGGTACTAATTTCTTGTTACTTGAGTTTGCCATTGTTTTTTCACCTCCTGTAATATTACACTAGAAAAAACTACTGCTTTTTCTAATACTATCATTTGCAAAAAAGAGAAAAATAAACAGGAAATTTTTAGAAAAAATAATAATTTAAAATATTGCAAATTAGAATTTTTATATATATAATAAGATACGATCAAAAGAGGAGTGAAAAATATGTACAAATTAGTAGCAATTGATTTAGATGGTACAATGTTAAATAGTTATGGAATTGTAACAGAGAACACAAAAAATGTAATAAAAAAAGTTATTGAACAAGGAACAGAAGTAATTATAGCATCTGGAAGACCAATAGATTCTATAAAAACAATTGCAAAAGAAATAGGAAGTAACAATTATTTTATTGCAGGAAATGGTGCTCTTATTTATGATATCAAAAATGAAAAAACAATATACGAAAAATATATTACAAAACAAAAAGTATTGGAAATAATAAAAATATGTGAAGAAAACAGTATAAGTTACAATGTATATACTGACAAAACAATATTAGCAACATCATTAAAATACAATGTTTTATATTATTACAAAGAAAATTTAAAAAAAGAAGAAAATAAAAAAACAAACATTAATATAGTTAAAGACATGTATGAATATGTAAAAGAAATGGAAGAAGATAAATTTTTAAAAATTACAGTATGTGACGATAATAAAACAGTATTTAATTATATAATGAAAAAATTAAAAAAAATAAATGGAATTGAAGTTTTAGATGTATCACATATGTCAAGAAAAGTTATAAGACAAGGGACTGAAGATATTCCTATAGAATATTATTATACAGAAATTTCTTTATCAAATGTAGATAAATGGGATGCTATAAAATTTTTGATAACAAAACTAGAAATAAAACCAGAAGAAGTAATAGCAATTGGAGATAATATAAATGATAAAAAAATGATAGAAAATGCAGGTCTAGGAGTAGTAATGAAGGGAAGTACACCAGTAGTAACAGAAGTTGCAGATTATATTACAGATAGTAATAATGATGAAGGTGTAGCTAAAATATTACAAAAATATTACAAGAATATTAACTTTTAATTACAGTTAAGAGATTAGATTGATTTTAGGTAATATTTGAGGTAAAATTAAATAAAAGATTGTAAAAAAATATATACAAATAAATTTTAAGGGAGGAATTTGTCATGGCAACAAATCCAATGCAAAGAAAAGCAAGAAATTCATTTTTATTAGGAATGTTAGTAATGGTACTGATTTCAGGAGTAGTAATAGCATTTTTATTTATTCAATTGATGAATAAAAATAAAAAAGAGCAAGAAGAATTAAAAGCAAGTGTAAAAGCTTATGTTTTGAATAAAGATGTAAGCTCGGGACAAGTTATCACCACAGATATGTTAAGTCTACAAACTGTTAATAAAAATTTAGTTCCAAGTAATGCAACAAGTGATATTACAATGATTCAAAATTATGCATTACAAGATAAAGAGGGAAATGACATATATACAAAATATGATAAAAACAATAATCCTAAACTATATATTAATAAAAATAATAAAGAATATGAAGTACAAAAAGAAGATGAAACAGATAATTATTATATAATAGGTTCAAATGATTCAAAGGAATATTTAGAACTAAATAGTGTACCACTTATAGCTAAAGTAACAATGAAGAAAAATACACTTTTAACAACAGAATTATTAAGCAAAGGTGATAATCAAGTACAAGATGATGTTAGAAAACAAGAATACAATATGATGGTTTTACCAATAGATTTAGCAACAGGAGACTATGTTGATATAAGAGTAATGTTTCCAAATGGACAAGATTTTATTGTAGTAGCAAAAAAAGAAGTTGAAATACCAACTATTGGTACAGCTGATTCAGAAGATACAATATGGATGAATTTATCAGAAGATGAAATATTACATATGAGCTGTGCAATTGTTGATAGTGCACAAGTAAAAGGTGCTAAAATTTATGCTACTAAATATACAGAAGCAGGAATGCAAAAAGCAGCAACACCAACTTATCCAATAAATGAAAGTACTTCAAAACTATTACAAAGTGATCCTAACATTCTAGAAAAAGCAATGACAGAAATCAGAACAAGATATGGAAATGGAAATAGTGCAGAAATTAGAAACAATTATATTAATAGTTCAATCAACAATCAAGGGGAACAAGCACAATCAAACTTAGAAACAAAAATGGAAGAAAGTGTAACAAATTCTAAGAATTCAAGAAAAGAATATTTGAATTCATTATCTGGAACTACAACAGAATAATATAGAAAAGGAGAAAATATATACATGAAGAAAATAGGATTTATAGGGGCTTATGACAAAACAGATTTAATAATATATATAGCTAAAATACTAACAACACTAAAAAAGAAAGTGTTGGTAATAGATGCAACTACAAAACAAAAAGCAAGATATGTGGTTCCAGTTATAAATCCTACAAAAATGTATGTAACTGAATATGAAGAAATTGATATAGCTGTTGGATTTCCGAATATAGAAGATATAAAAAGATATTTGGGATATTCAGAAGAACAGGATTTGGATTATGACATAGTTTTAATAGACACAGACAGTATAGAAGGATTTAGTATATTCAAACTAGAAGAATCATTTAAAAATTACTTTGTAACATCATTTGATGCATATTCACTAAAAAAAGGACTAGAAATTTTAAGTGGATTAAAATCTGTTATAAGTTTAACAAAAGTACTTTTCACAGAAGAAATGTTAAAAGAAGAAGATGATTATCTTAATTTCCTTTCACTAGGATATAAAATAATTTGGAATGAATATAGAATATATTTTCCGATAGAAAATGGAGATTTAAGTGTAATATATGAAAACCAAAGAGTCGCTAAAATAAAGTTTAAAAAATTAAGCATACAATATAAAGATGGATTAGCTTACATGTCAGAAGAAATATTAGGAGATGTTAGCGAAATGACAATAAGAAGAGCTATTAAATTGATAGAAAAAGGAGTATAAAAATGTCAGTTGTAACATTTTGGAATGATGGAAGAGAACAAACAGGTAAAACGCTATCTATAGCAGCTATTAGTACATATATGGCAATAGAACATAACTATAGAATATTAATCATATCAACAGGTTATAGAGACGACACATTAAATCAGTGCTTTTGGAAAGAAAAGAAAGTTAAAAGAAATTTCGGTCTATTTGGCCCAAATACAAATGAAATATTAGAAGAAGGAATTGTTGGTCTAGCTAAAGTAGTAAAAAGTAACAAACTTTCTCCAGAAAATATCACAAATTATACAAAAATAATATTTAAAGATAGATTAGAAGTATTACAAGGATTTAGAGGGGAAACAAGTGATTATGACGAACTAGAGAAAACATATCCAGATATTATAAACTTAGCTAACAGTTATTATGATTTAGTTTTTATAGATTTAGACAATGAAATGAATCCTAGCATTAGAGAAATGATATTAGCCAATTCTGATTTAATAGTTGCTAACATTAGTCAAAGATTAACAAGCATTGATAGATTTATGGAAACAAGAGAAAACACACCTATATTAAATTCTAAAAAAACATTGTTATTAATAGGAAAATATGATAAATTCTCAAAATATAGCATAAAAAATATTACTCGTTATATGGGAGAAAAAAATAAAGTATCAACAATACCATATAATACACTATTTTTTGAAGCTTGTGAAGAAGCAAAAGTGCCAGATTTATTTTTAAAAATTAGAAATGTAGACGATGAAGATATAAATGGATTCTTTTTATCAGAAGTAAAAAGAACATCAGAAAATATTATGTATAGGTTGCAAGATTTAGCGATGAAAATGTAAGGAGGGAAACCTAAATGACTATAACGAACATTGTGTTAACATTAGTAGTTTTATTAGTTGCAGTATATGCAATGTATTATATAATAAAGAAAAAGAAAACTGCTAAAGTAGAAACAGCAGTAGATGTAGATGATAAAACATATACTATAGATGTAATGACAGAATTCGTAAAAAAGAGATTAGATGAAATAACTAAAATTAACTTATATGATATAGGTCTCTCTGAAGAAGAATTAAAGAGAAGAAAAAACAAGAAATATGAACTAAAGAAAGCTTTAAAAGGATGTACATATGGAGATGTTAACGACAAAAGATACATAAAGGAATTAATATTTGACTTATTACAAAAAGAATATGGAGTAACAGAAACAAATATATCAAAAGCTATACCTTTTGATATCCCATCACTTTTAACAGCACAAGACAAATTCGATATTTTAATTTATGCATACAAAAAAGAATTTGCATATGAAGCATTAACAGAATTAATCAAAAAATATGATTTAGCAGAATTAAAATATATAGAAGGAGAAACAAAGCCTTCTTATGTAATTACAAGTGATGAAATTGAAGAAATATATGAAAAAGAAAATATAGTATTATCTTTTTCAGACAAATTAAGTGTTGTTGTACAAAGAATATATCAACATTACAAAGGATACAGTAGCATTGATGAAGTAAGAGATATGAATATAGATGGTGTTTCTGGTGGTGTATCTGGACTTCCAGAAAGTTTTTTGAGCCAAGTAGCACAAACTGATAGCGATTACTTAAACCAGGTATCAGAGCACAAGGTACCAAGAGCATGTGATAGTATTTGGATATTTTTCCAAGGTAAATCAATTAGGTTAGCATTTTTATCTTTTGGAACAGAAGCAGAATTAAAAAGAGTATGTCAAAACATTTACAAATATAACAATCCAGGACAATTATCTGACACAAATGGTTATAAAATAAATGAAATGAAAGATGGTTCTCGTGTTGTTGTTGTAAGACCAAGTTTCTCTGAAACATGGGCATTCTTTGTAAGAAAATTTGACGTAAAAAGAGCTACATTAGAACAATTAGTAAGAGACAAAGGAAAAGAAGATACTATAGAATTATTAAAATTCTTAGTAAAAGGAGCTAGAATTACAGCCATTACAGGTGAACAAGGTTCTGGTAAAACAACATTACTTATGGGAATGATTGAAAATATATATGAAACAATGAATATACGTGTTCAGGAAACAGCATTTGAGTTACACTTAAGAAAAATATATCCAACGCGTAACATTTTAACATTCAGAGAAACAGATACTATTTCAGGACAAGAGGGATTGGATGTTCAAAAGAAAACAGATGGTTCTGTTAATATCATTGGTGAGGTTGCAACAGACCCCGTAGCATCTTGGATGATTCAAGCAGCTCAAGTTGCATCTAAGTTTACATTATTTACTCACCACGCAAAAACATTTCCTAACTTAGTTACAGCACTAAGAAACTCGATGCTTAGAACTGGGGTATTTACAGACGAAAAAACAGCGGAAGAACAAGTTGTACAAGTTCTAAACTTTGATGTACATCAAGTAAAAGACTTTAGAGGAAAAAGATACATAGAAAGAATTACAGAATGTATTCCAATTGAAAGCAAAAGTGAATATACATTTGATCATAGAAAAGAAAAAACATTAGAAGGAAAATTTGATAAATTCTTTGATAATGCTACAAGATTTTTTGAAAAAACAACAGATAAAAAATTATATACATATAGAAACATTTTAGAATATATAGATGGGGAATATGTTATAACAAATTCAATAACTCAGACAAACTTAAGAGAAATGAGAAATAATATGAGTGAAGCTGACGTAGAAGAATTTGATAAGTTTGTAGAAAAACATTGGGGAAATAAATTATCTGAGAAGGAAACTGTAGAAGTATCTGCAACAGTAGAAAATAAACCAAAAAGAAGAGGTAGAAAACCAAAAACAACACAAGCATAATATGAAAAGATTATGTAATTGAACTAAAATAATGTAGAATAAAACAACAAAAAGGAGGTGCTAATATAAGTGAGTAACCAAATGATATTATATATTATGGGAGGATCAGCTGTAACTTTAGTTATAATAGTACTTATCTATTTTATATTATCTAAAAAAATGCAAGGATCTGAATATAGAAAAATTCAAAAATTACAACAAGGAACAAAACAAAAGAGCTTTTCAACAGAAGTACTATTTCAAAAATTATATTTAACATATATAAAAATTCCATTTATAAAAAGATATGCATTAAAAATTAGAAGAAGATTGGAAATTATTAATATAGATGATGAGTATAATACAAGAAAAGGAACAGCTAAAATTTTAACAAGAACACTTGCTATAGTAGTGCCTGCCATGATATTAACAATTATGATTTCATCAAAAAACTTTTTATTAATGTTTATATTATTATTGTTTGAATTATTTATGATAGATACATTAATAGATGGTTCTGTTGATAAAATTGATAATAAAATATTAAAAGAACAAATTGATTTTTTCTCTGAAATAAGACATGCATACCATGAATACAACATGGTAGAAGAAGCAATATATCAAGTATCGCAAGATGATGAAAAAGATGTATCAAGACAAGGAGAAAAAATATATGAAATATTAATTTCTGATGATCCAGAAATGGAATTAGAAAAGTATTACGATATAGCTCCAAATAGCTTTTTAAAAGAATTTGCAGGAGTGTCATATTTAACAAAAGAATTTGGAGACAGAAAAGTAGATGGAGCATCATTATATTTAAAAAATGTTAATAATATTACACAAGAAATGCAATTAGAGATATTAAAAAGAGACAAATTAAATTATGTTTTTCAAAGTTTATCTGTTATTGCGATAGCACCAGTATTATTATTAGAGCCTTTGAAGAATTGGGCGATTTCTAATTTCTCATTTACTGCTAGTTGGTATCAAGGAAAAGCAGGAATGATTGTACAAATGCTTATATTATTAATTACTTTTGTATCTTATGTTTTAGTTAGAAAATTAAAAGACAATGGTTCAACAGCCATAGATACAAGAACAGAAAATCCTTGGCAAGAAAAATTGTATAAAAAGAAACCTATAAAAAAAATAGTAGACTTATTTATACCTAAAAAAGGTACTAAAGAATATAGAAAAGTAGTGCAATTACTAAAAGATGCAGCATCTCCACAAAAAATGGAATGGTTATTCATGAATAGAATTGCAATTGCAATTGTTACATTTTTTGCATCTATAATTGTATTTACTCAATTACATGTAGTAGCAATCAATTACATATATACAGAGCCGACAACAGATTATAATATTATAGGCGGATTATCTGAAAAAGATGAAAAAAAGGCTATGGAAATAACAAAACAAGATAATATTGTATTAGATCAATATAGAGGAAAACCAAAAACAACACAAGAACAAATAAAAACATCTGTACAAAAATTAAAATATTACGAAGGAGCAGAATCAACTGAAATAGATAAAGCTGCTGAAAGAATTTATAATAAATTGCAAGTTATTAATACTGAATACGTTCAATGGTTTGAATTACTATTAGCATTTGTTTTTGCAGTAATAGGATATATGGCACCACTTTGGATATTAGTATTCCAAGCAAAGATGAGACAATTAGAAATGGAAGATGAAGTTATGCAATTCCAAACAATTATACTTATGCTTATGAGAATTGAAAGGGTTAATGTTGAAATAATTCTTGAATGGCTAGAAAGGTATTCTAACATTTTTAAAGCACCAATTACAAAATGTGTTAATAACTATGAAGCAGGAGCATGGGAATCTTTGGAAGCAATGAAAGAAGAGGTTAACTATGTACCAATGATAAGAATAATTGAAAGTTTGCAAGCAGCAGTTGAGAAAATACCAATAACAGATGCTTTTGACGAATTAGATTCTGAAAGAGATTACTATCAAGAAAAAAGAAAAGAATCAAATGAAAGATTAATTAAAAGAAAAGGTATGATAGGTAAAGCAATAGGTTTTGCACCAATGGTATGTTTGTTTGTAGGATATTTAATTATACCATTAGTATTTATTGGATTAACTAGTATGTCAAGTTCTTTTAGTTCTATGACAGCAACAACTACTAAATAGACAAGGAGGACATGAAAATGGAAAATGCGTCTAAAGCTTTAATAATGGCAGGAGGCGTACTGATAGCTTTATTAATAATAGGATCACTACTTTTAATGTTTAATAATTTGTCAAGTTATCAAGATACAAATATAAAGGAAACAAGAACAGCACAAATTATAGAATTTAATAATCAATTTGAAACATACAATAGAACAGATGTTAGAGGAAGTGATTTGTATTCTTTATTAAATAAGGCAGCAGATTATAACGAACGAAAGTCTATAATAGGAAATGAAGGAAAAGAACTTTCATATAAACCAATAAAAGTTACATTTTCGTTAGGGAGTAATTATACATTATTATCAGCACCAGATAAAAAAAATAGATTGTTTAGCAATCAAATATATGAAGTAAGTGAAAATAAAAATACATTTAAAATCAATGTTATTGACAAAGAAGTTGGAGAGATTGAAGATACATACGGAGTAAGTAGCTTAACCAAATTATCAGCTGCAATTACAAAAATATTTATAGAAAATAATTCAACATCTCAGGAAAAAAAAGAAGCAATCAAAACTTATAATTCTATAGTAAAAGATAATAAAATAAAAGAGCCAAGTGAAAATGATACTATTGCTTGGACAACTAGATGGGATAGTTACTTGTCAGAAGGAACAAAAATAAGAGAAGATGTATATAAGTATTATGAATATATTCAATTTAAAAGAGCATATTTTGATTGTGCATCATTAGATGGAAAAGGAAATTCCGGAGTTACTTACGACAAAGATACGGGAAGAATCATATCAATGAATTTTGTTTTTAGTGGTAAAATAGAATAGTATATAAAGGAGTAAAAATATGGAGAATGCATCTAAAGCCTTGCTAATGGCCGCAGGAGTGTTAATAGGAGTATTAATATTATCTTTAGCAGCATATCTATTTGTATATTTTGGTTCTACGTCTCAACAAATACACGAACAAAACGAAGAAAATCAGATTAATGAGTTTAATAGTAAATTTACATCTTATGTTGGAAAAGATAATATTACAATTTATGATGTGATTACAGTAGCAAACCTTGCAACTGAAAATAATAAAAAATATGAATTTAGTACAAGGAGACATGCCGAACCAATAATTGCAAGTAGTGATTATTATATACATGTTAAGTTTAAAAATGATTATATTGAATTTGGAAATGAGGTAAAAAGCAAAACTATTAATACAGACTATACTAAAAAGATTCAAGAAGAGGTATCAAAAATAAAAAGTGGAAGCTCAAATGAGTTGAATACATATAATTGCTCTGTTGAAATCAACTCAAAAACAGGAAGAGTATGGAAAGTTATGTTTAAAGAAAAAAAATAAGATTAATGTTGAAAAAAATTTTAATTAATGTTATAGTATAAAGGATGAAAGTATGAAGAAAATAGCTATATTTTTTTTTACAATAATTAAATAAGGCAATTGATAACAATGATAATAATGAAGTTTTGAAAGATAAAAAAGGAAAATATATTGATAATAAAAGTAATTCAATTAATATAGATGTAAAAATAATAGACAATGATAAGATATATACAATGGAAACCTTATATAATGGAGGAATGGAAAATTTTATACAATATTATAATCAAATAAAATTTAAATGTACAATAATTGAATATCATAAAGATACTAATAAAGTAAAATATATGTTATTTGAGCAAATAACACAATAAAATAAATTTTAGTTATTAATATTACTAGGAATACTAGTATAATAAATATAAAAAAAAAACAAAGGAGGAATTTTTATGGAAAACGCATCAAAAGCATTAATTATAGCAGGAGCTATATTGTTAGCAATTTTAATTATATCATTAGGTATAATGATTTATAATCAAGCATCAGGGGTGGTAAACAACAACGCAATGAGTGAGGTGGATATAAGCACTTTTAATCAAAAATTTGAACAATATTTTGGAACCAAAGTAAAAGGAGCAAATGTACGAGCTTTATTGACAGCAATTAGAAGTAATAATACAACAAATGAAGGCGATAATTCAAAGATTATAACATTTGATAGTTCTGGAACAATAACGTCGACAGAAGCTACTGTTGAAAATGGAAGTACATATACAGTTGAAGCTGGTAGTAATGGATATCAAAATGGATTAATACATGTAATAAAAATAAAGAAAAATTCATAAAAGCAAGGAGGGATACTTATGGAGAATGCTGCAGATGCATTAAAAATTGCAGCAGCTGTATTAATATTTGTAGTAGCATTATCCATTAGTATTACAGCTTTTGGAGAAGCAAGAGCGACAGTTACTAGTATTTTAGAATATAGAGATAGAGAATATGATTATACATATATAGAAGATAATGGAACAACGCAAAGAATTGTTGGATTAGAAACAATTGTACCAACTATATACAGAGCATATAAAGAAAATTATAAAATAATTTTTGATTCTAATCTTGTAGGCAGTGATGGATTATATAAAAAGAACTATGGAAGTAATGAACAAAAAGAGAGATTTATTTTAGCTATATTATATGGAAATAAATCAGAAAATTTTGATGATATAGAGAAAGAATTTGAAAAATTAGGAATAGTCTTGAATTCTGAAGGAATTTATGATAAAATACAAGAAGAAGTTGTGGAAAATTTAGGAATATATTATCAATCAGAGCAAGAAGGAGAACAGAATAATAATATACCAAATGCGAATAAAACAACAAAAAGAGTAATAACATATAAAAGCCAATAACTAGAAAATAAAGAAGTTATAAGGAGGAAAAAATGAGTGATACATTAATAACAGTAGTAGCAATAGCATTAGCAGCAGTTTTAATGTTTGTATTTCCACTAATGACGATGTCAGATAGGACAGATGATGTTTCTCAATTATCAGTAGAGACAGCAACAACAGAATTTGTTGATGATGTAAGAACTACAGGAAAACTTTCATTAGATAAATACAGTAAATTTGTAGAAAATATACAAGCCACAGGAAATTCATATGATGTGGAAATGGAAGTAAAGACACTGGATGAAAATCCGGGTAAAAAAACAACTCAAGCAGACGCTACTAAAATAGGAGAAAATGTATATTATTCAGTATATACTTCACAAATTTTAGATACAATAACAGGAGATAATGGTAAAGGTAAGACTATGGTATTAAAAGAGGGAGATATATTTTCAACTAGTGTAAAAAATACAAATACAACTTTATCACAACAATTAAAAAATTTCTTTTACTCAGTAACTGGAAATGATACATATACAATAGCTGCTGAACATGCAGGTATTGTTACTGCAAATGGAACAGGAAAATAGCTTGTAATATAGAGATATTACAAGCTATTTAAAAATACAAAGGAAAGATGAGTTCTTATGAAAATTCAAAATTTAGCGGTGATATTTATTATTATTATATTACCAATTTCTATTATTTTAAGTGCATATACACGGAAATCAAGTGAAAACGATAAGTTTACAGACATCGTATGATACAAAATTAAATAATGCAACATATGATGCACTGAAAGCATTTCAACTAAATACAATAAATAGTAGTACTTCAGATTTGACGAATTCAAAAATTCGTGATATAGAAGCATCTGTAAATAGCTTTTTTAATTCTGTTGCAAGTAATTTTAATATGGCAGGATATAACAGGGACATATTAAAAGAATATGTACCAGCATTAGTTTATACCATGTATGATGGATATTATATATATTCGCCATATACCAATACTTTATCAGAGGAAGATTATAATGATAATTCTACATATAAAAATGGAGAAAAAATATCTGGGTTAAAACCTTATATTTATTATAGTTGTAGATATAAAAGAGCAAATGGAGATGATTTTGTAATTACATATTCATTAGATAATTATATAACAATTTATGGTAAGATAAATAATATGGATGTATATGATTATGGATACCTGATAAATCAGTGTGGAGCTTCTCGGTAAAAATGAAGCTCAATATAGAGGGGTAAGAATAGCGAAAGAAGTGCTTCAAGAATACGTTCCAGATAAAAATGGAAAATCAAAATTTTATACTTATACTAAAATAAATGGTGTAAAATATTATTATAATGAAAGTGATAATAAGTGGTTTTCTATTTTAAATGGAGAAATCCATGAAACAAATGAAAAGTTTAAAAAACAAAATGACTCAGCAATAAAATATTATATTGAAGCAGCAAGCTTTAGAGATAGAATAAAAAATAAATATAAAATAGAAGATTTGAAAACTTCGGAAGCAGTATATGAAGATGGAGAAAAAATAAAGGATGGAAAAACATTAGCTCAGAAATTGAATTGGCGGAGACTATGAAATTTTTAAATTTAGAAATGGAGATGTTTCAATAGAGGAACCAAATTCTAATTTTAATCAACACAGATTGTCTGTTATTCGTTATTCAATAGAAAGGAACTTATCAATAGCAATAGCTAATTATAATAATTATTCCGGGGTAACTACTAATTTTCAAATGCCAGAATTAAAAGAAAATGAATGGGAAAAAATATTAAATAATATATCAATTATCAGTTTTTTACAAGGATTAAATATTGGTGGAAAAATATATAATGGATATTCAATTATTACAAATACAAAGAATCAGGAAGTTGTAAGTGAGGATTCTATATATATAACCACATCTGATGGATATTATCATAAACCAAATGAAAAAAATTTTGAGGATAGTGCTAAAAATAATTATAGTGTAGGAATTTTTAATATAGATTTTGAAAGAAAGTCAATAAGTTCTGATATAGGTAATACTTATTATTACTATCCTAGAAAAGAATTAGCAAGTTATTCTAGCATTGTGAATCAATCAAATTTATATGAAATAGATAACATATATGATTACTTGTCTAGTTCAGATAAGGCTAGAGTCAATGGAGGATTAGCAGAAAAATATTTTACAGCTTTAGCAAGAGAAAGATATGGAATGTATAAAACAAATAATAATTCAGAAAAATTAAAAAGTCAATTCATGGAAGAATAGTTGTATATAAAAATAAAAAAAGTTAATACTAATAATAGCAAAAATTAAGGAGAATTTTATGAAAAGAGTCTTAAAAATGCTATTATTAGTATTTTTTTTAATTATTATATATGTATATACATTATTAATAGAATCAATACCAAATGAATTAGTGATATTTGAGGGAGAAAATATTTCAATGAAAACATTATTAGGCGTAACAATAAAAGATAAAAATAATCAAACAATTGAAGTATCATCTAATAATGAAAATTCATTAAGTAATGAAACTGGAAAGAAATCTTTAGAGGTTAGTTTATTCAATAATATATTATTAAAAAACGTAGATGTAAGTGTATTACCCAAAACTACAGTAATACCAGTGGGAAAGATAGCAGGATTAAAATTGCATACAAATGGAGTATTAGTAGTAGGAATGTCTGAAATAGAAGGACAAGATAAAAAGAGACACAAACCATATGAAAATACAGGAATAGAAGAAGGAGATACAATAATAAAAATAAACGAAACAGAGATAGAATCAACTAATCAATTAATAGAAACTGTAAATTTATCAAAAGGAAATAGTATACAAGTAAAATTTATTCATGAAGAAGAAACAAAAGAGTGTAGTATAACACCTGTACAAACAAGTAGCAATGAATATAAATTAGGATTATGGGTAAGGGACAGTGCAGCAGGAGTGGGAACAGTTACTTTTTATGAACCATCAACAAAAACATTTGGAGCACTTGGTCATGGAATTACAGACATTGATACAAATGAATTAATAAATATTGCATCAGGAGAATTTATAACTACCAGAGTACTAAATATTGAAAAAGGAGAAAGTGGAGAACCAGGAAAGATACAAGGAACAATAGAAAATCAACAAAACATAGGAACAATTAGCAAAAACAGCAAATTTGGAATTTATGGAAGAGTAGATAACTTATCTAGTTTAAATGTTGATACTTCAAAGGAAATGGAAGTGGCTTTAAGGAATGAGATACAACTAGGAAAAGCAACAATTTTGTGCAGTTTAGATAATCAAAAGCCACAAGAATATGAAATAGAAATACAGAAGATCTATACAGAAAACAATTATGATAACAAAAGCATGCAAATTAAAGTAACTGATCAAAAATTAATTGAAAAGACAGGAGGGATAATTCAAGGAATGTCAGGTTCACCAATTATTCAAAATGGGAAATTTGTCGGAGCTGTAACTCATGTTTTGGTGAATAATCCACAAGAAGGATATGCTGTATTTGGAGATATTATGTTAAAACAATCAAAATCTGTACAACAATAATTAAAAGTTCATAAATAATTTATTATATGAGTGTCTAAAATTAAAACAAACAATTGATAAATGAGACAAAATATCACTATAGGTAAAAAAATGTAAAGATATGCAAAAAAATATTGCATATTTTTTTTAATGATAGTATAATGAGCATAGCTTTTGTTAAGTATACAGAAATAAAATATTCAAATTTTAGTATTTTGGGAGGTGATAAAATGGAACAAGAGTTATTGAAAAAGATATTAAAAGAAGTCGAAAAAATAGGTGAATTATCTAATAAAGTAGATAGATTAGAAAAGAAAATAGACAAGATAGATGAATTAGAAATAAAAGTAAATAAAATAGATGAGTTATCAGCTAAAGTAGATAAGATAGATGAGTTAGTAGAAAAAGTAGATAGATTAGAAAAGAAAATAGATAAGATAGATGAATTAGAGGTAAAAGTAAATAAAATAGATGAGTTATCAGCCAAAGTAGATAAAATAGATGAGTTATCAGCTAAAGTAGATAAAATAGATGAATTATCAAATAAAGTAGATAATCTAGGAAAAGAACTAAAAGATTTCAAGAAGGAAGTATATCAATTATTTGAAAAGAATACGAGAGAAATAGCAACAGTCATAAATCAACTATCAGAAAGTATAAGTACAAAAAATCATAGAAATTCTGAAGAAACAAAGCAAAGATTAGAAAAAAATGATAAAGAACATAGAATTTATGAAGCACAAATTGCAAAGTTGCAATTGACCACTCAATATTTAGAAGAAAAAGGCAAAAAATTAGCATAAAAAATACACATATAATGTGTATATATGTGTATTTTTAGCTAATTAGCATAGGACCTATTTTAGTTACTGTACCAGCACCAAGAGTCATGACTATATCATTTTGTTCAATATTATTTTTTATGTATGAAACACATTCATCAAAATCTGGAATATATTTTGCTTCCTTACCTAAAGAATTTATTTTATTAACTAAATCTTTAGAACTAATTCCATAAATATTTTTTTCTCTAGCAGCATAAATATCTAAAACAATTATATGATCGAATGAAATTAAGGCATTTGCAAAATCATCTAATAAATTTTTTGTTCTACTATAAGTATGAGGTTGAAAGATTACCCAAGATTCATGATATTTTTTATTCTTTAAAGAGTTAGCAGTTGCTTTTATTTCTGTTGGATGATGACCATAATCATCATATACACTAGCTTTTTTATCAATTTTTCCTTTATATTCAAATCTTCTATGAGCTCCTGTAAATTTCGATAAAGCAACTTTTATATCAGAAATACTAATACCATATTCTATTGATAAAGATATACAAGCCAAAGCATTTAAAACATTATGAGTTCCAGGAACAGATAATTCTATAGTATCTAAAAATTTATTATTATGATATAAATCAAATTTAGCAAAACCATCTTCATTAAAAGATATATTTTTTGCTGAAAAGTTGACATTTTCATTTTTTATTCCATAAGTAATTGCTTTTGCTTTTGTATAATTTGGTAATTCTAAGCAATTAGAATCATCACCATTTATAATTAATAATCCATTATCTGGCAATAGTTTTGTATACTTAATAAAAGCATATTTTATGTTATCAAAAGTTTTAAAGTAATCTAAATGGTCATTATCAATATTTAATATAATTTCAGCTTTTGGACTAAATTTTAAAAAACTTTCTACATATTCACAAGCTTCAATAATAAAGTGCTCACTACTTCCTACTTTATAATTTCCATTAATTTGTTTTAAAAAAGCACCAACTTGAATACTAGGATCTTGTAAACCTTCTAGAAAACAAAGAGAAATCATAGATGTAGTAGTTGTTTTTCCATGAGTTCCAGAAATACAAATAGTATCTTGATAACAACGAGTTAATTCACCTAAAAAATCAGCTCTTTCAATAGTTGGGATATGTAATCGTTTGGCTTCTAACATTTCAGGATCATCTTGTTTTATAGCAGCAGAATAAACTACAGCATCAGATTTAGCAACATCATCTAAAGAATGACCAATTGTAACATGAATTCCTAGATTATTTAATTTATTTGTTGTTTCAGATTCAACCCAGTCAGAACCAGTAACATGAAAACCAAAATTCTTTAAAATTGCGGCTATTCCACTCATGCTAACTCCACCAATTCCGATCATATGAATATTTTTATATTTTTTTATATTATCTATATTTGGCATTTAACTACACACTCCTCTTATATAACGTTTCAATTATATAATTATATCTAGAAAATTTCAATAGTTTATTAAAAAATATAGTGTAATATATGCTAAAAAAATATAAAAGGTGAAATGTTTTATAAAAAGTAAAAATAAAATTTAAAATTTTGTAAAAAAAAGAAGGAAAAACTTTTTTTATGAAGAATAATATAATTGTACATAAGATTAAACGAATATGTACAAAATATATTTAAAACTTAAGGAAGGCGGTGCACGCAAAATGCAAATAACAGATGTACGTTTAAGAAAAGTAAATTCAGAGAACAGAATGAAAGCTGTTGCTTCTGTAACATTCGATAACGAATTCGCAGTTCACGATATTAAAGTTATCGAAAGCCAAAATGGATTATTTATAGCTATGCCTAGCAGAAAAACTCCAAACGGAGAATTCAAGGATATAGCTCATCCAATCAATGCTGAAACTAGAGAGAAAATTCAAAAAGCTATTTTAGAAGCTTATGAAGCTCCAGAAACAGAAGAATCAGCAGAATAATAAATAAAAAGCACTTTTACTAGTGCTTTTTTTGTTATTGCCTATAACCTTTTTTGTTGTATTTTTTTAAAAAGCTTGAAAAAAAGCAAGAAACAAGATAAAATAAATAATAGTTTAATTAATAAGTAAGGTGATAAAATTGTTTTTAATTGCAGGATTAGGAAATCCAGAGGAAGATTATAGCAATACAAGGCATAATATGGGCTTTGATACAATTAATAAATTAGCAAGACAATATAAAATAGAAGTTAATAAAAATAAATTCAAAGGATTATATGGAATAGGAAATATAGAAAATCAAAAAGTAGTGCTTTTAAAGCCACAGACATTTATGAATCTAAGTGGAGAGAGTATAAAAGAAGCAATCGATTTTTATAAAATACAAAAAGAAAATATAATAATTATATATGATGATATGGATGTAAAACCAGGAACCATAAAGATAAGAAAAATAGGAGGTCCAGGCTCACATAATGGAATGAAATCAGTTATCCAAAACATCAAAGATAAAGAGTTTACTAGAATAAGAGTAGGAATAGGAAAACCAGAAAATAAAAGTGATATGATAAAATATGTAATAGGAAATGTTTCAGAAAGTGATAAAAAAATACTAGATGAAGCTACTACTATAGCTAAAGATGCTGTTATAGAAATTTTAGAAAATGGTGTTGACAAAGCTATGAATAAATACAATTAAAACATAAAAAGGAAGGTAAATATGACAGAGTTATTAATACAAAAAAATCAAGAAAAAAAACAAATTGCATTAGTAGAAAATGGAAAATTAATAGAATATTATGAAGAAGATAATGAGACAAATAGAAGAGAAGGAAATATTTATATTGGAATAGTAAAAGATATTATAAAAGGGATGCAAGCAGCTTTTGTAGATATTGGAACAGAAAAAAACAGCTTTATACATTTAAAAGATATCTTACCAAAAATAGATGAAACAAAAGAAACGCAAGATGAAAATATAAAAATTTCAGATATAATAAAGCCAAATCAAAAATTATTGGTTCAAATAAAAAAAGATAGTAACGAAAAAAAGGGTGCAAGAGTGTCAACACATATTAATTTACCAAGTAAATATATAGTATTAATGCCTAATACTGAAATTATTACAGTTTCTCAAAAAATCGAAAGTGAAGAGGAGCAAAAAAGACTAGTTAAATTAGTAAAGGAAAACTTAGAACAAGGAAATGGAGCTATTATAAGAACATCTGCACAAGGAAAAGAAAAAGAAATTATCGAAGATATAAAAAATATTCAAAATAAATGGAATAAAATTATTGAAACAGGAATTAATCCTAATCAAAATAACCCAAAACTATTATATAAAAGTGAAGATATTATAGATAAAATGTTAATGGATATGACAGATAAAGAAATATCAATAAAAAGGGGAAAAGATATATTTAATACTTATGGCATAAATAAACAAATCGAAAAAATTCAAAATAGAAAAATATGGCTAAAATGTGGAGGATTTATAACAATAGATAAAACAGAAGCATTAACAGCTATTGATGTAAATACAGGAAAATATACAGGAAATAAAAGTTTAAGACAAACTATTTTAAGAGTAAATCAAGAAGCAACAATAGAAATAGCTAAACAACTAAGATTAAGAGATATAGGTGGGATTATTATTATTGACTATATAGACATGAAGAATCAAGAAGATAGAGAAAAAGTAGAAGAACTTCTAAAAGAGGAATTAAAAAAAGATAGAACAAAAACGCAAGTAGAAGGTTTTACAAAATTAGATTTAATGGAAATGACAAGAAAACACATTTGTAGCCACAAAGAATGAGACAAGAGGGACAGGTCTTAAATGTCTCATTTATATGTAAAGAGTAATATTTAAAGTATAAGAAGTTATAAAATAAAAATGAGACATTTAAGACCTGTCCCTCTTGTCTCATCTCAGAAAGGAAGAAAAAATGAACGTAGGATTTGTATCACTAGGATGTAGCAAAAATTTAATTGATACTGAAGCAACTATTGGAAAATTTAAGGAAAATAATTTTAATATTGTGAATGATGAGAAAAAAGCAGATATAATAGTAGTAAACACATGCGGTTTTATAGATTCTGCTAAGGAAGAGGCTATTAATACTATTTTAGAAATGGCAGAGTATAAAAAAGGAAGATGTAAATATTTGATAGCAATGGGGTGTTTAGTTCAAAGATATTATGACGATTTAATAAAATTACTTCCAGAAGTAGATTTATTTATAAAAATAGATGAATATAATCAGTTATGGGACAAAGTAGAGGACTTAGTAAAAAGAAATATTGTAAATAAATCGGAAACTAAAGCCATAACAAAAATAACAGAAATTCCACAAATGCCAATGTTTGAACAAGGTGAATTTTTGGATAGAGTTGTTACAACTGGTAAAAATTTTGCTTATTTAAAAATTGGAGAAGGATGTAGTAATAATTGTACATATTGTGCAATTCCATATATAAGAGGGCCTTTTGTTAGTAGAAAAAAGGAAGATATTTTGCAAGAAGCCAAAGAACTTGCTAAAAAAGGAATTAAAGAGCTAATTGTAATAGCACAAGATACAACAAAATATGGAGTAGATTTATATGGCGAAAGTAAGTTGGCAGAATTGTTAAAAGAATTAAGTAATATTAAAGAAATTAAATGGATCAGATTTTTATATTCATATCCAGAAGGAATTACAGATGAATTAATTGATGTAGTATCTTCTAATAATAAAATTGCGCATTATTTTGACATACCAATTCAACATATTTCTGATAGAGTACTAAAAAGAATGAACCGAAGAACAAGTAAAAATAATATTACAAAATTAATAGAAAAAATCAGAAATAAAATACCAGATGTAACATTGAGAACTAGTTTAATTGTAGGATTCCCAGATGAGACACAAGAAGATTTTAATGAGTTATTAGAATTTGTAAAAAAAGCCAAATTTGATAAATTAGGAGTTTTTATGTATTCAAAGGAAGAAGGAACACCTGCTGCAAAATTGCCAAATCAAATTCATGGAAATACTAAAAAGGCTAGATATAGAAAAATAATGGAACAACAAAGTAGAATATCGAAAGAAAACTTAGAAAAAAAGATAGGAAAAGAATATGAAGTTTTAATAGAAGATATATCTTTTGACAAAAAATATTATATAGGAAGGACAATACAAGACGTTCCGGAAATAGATGGGAGAGTTTATATAAGAAATACTAATATAGATAAACCAGATAACATTATAAATCAATTTAAAAAATGCAAAGTTATAGATGTAAGTAATTATGATTTAATAGCAAGATTTAAATAATGGAGGAAAATATGGATAGAGATTTGGATAAAGAAAAAATTATTGAAAAAATGAGAAGTCTAAGAGATAAAAGAGACTTAGAAATTTTAAACCAAGATTTAGAAGAGGTTAATTTAGATTCAGATTATCAAAAGGAATTGCCTGAAAATAAAGTATTGAATATTAAATACTTAGGAAAAATAGAGATAAATAATGAACCGAAAGATATTTATTTAGTATTAGAACAAAAACAGAAAGATGATGGAAGCAAAATTGAAATAGAAAGATATTGTACAGAAGATGGAGAAGTATTAGGAGGAAACAATAATTCTGATCAATTTAATTTTATAACACCAAATGAAAAATATAAAGATGTAGAAGGTTTAGTAGAAAGCTTACAAAGCTTAGATAAACAAGGAATTTTAGATTTAAACGAAATAGAGCAAGAAAGATTAGAACAAGTTGCAAAAGAATTAGGAATTACTGTTGAGAAAATAAAGAAAATAAGTGAAATAGATTCAGAAAAAACAGTGGAAGATAATGAAAAAGAAAATTTAGAAAAAGATAAAAATCCTGATAAAGAAAAGAAGACTTTAAGTAAGAAACAAGTAGAAAGTATTTCTACAAAGCAAGAAATAAAAACAGAGCAAAAAGTGACTGATAAAGATACAATGGCATCTTTACTTAATGTACAAGGAAAAGGGTATAGAAAAATTGCAATTGTATATTCTGATAAATTTAAAGAAGCGGGTAATACTACTAAATTTTCATTTGTAGGAATTAAACAAGATGGTTCAGCAGAAAAAATTGATACAATAGAACAAGCATACGGAACTAATCCTACTAAAAATGTACATAGTGTTAATAGAGACGGAAGCAAAATAGAAGAAGAAAAAGTAAATTCTATTTTTAAAATAAAAGGAAAAACAGAAACACAAATTGCAGTTGATATAGGAAATATGGGAACTATAGAGCCATCATTGGTTAGAACACCAGCGCAAGACAATGAAGAAGCAATAAGCATACCAATTGAAACTTCTAATATACGACCAACTACAAGAGAAACAAGAGAACTTATGAATAGAAACAGAAATACTAGAGTAAAAGAAGAAATTCAAAGAACAGAAGATCATGAAAAATTAGGATGTGAAGATTTTTCTATAAAAGATATTGATGATAATCCAAACAATAATACACATGAGCATCAAGAATTTAGCGAAGAATATTTAGATAAATGTTCATCTGAAATATTATCAGAAAGTGAAACTATAGCAAACACATATAATAGAAGTGATGTAAAAGCATATGTAAAAAGATATCTAGAAAATGGTAATGAAACAATTGATACAGAAGATCTAATTAATAATGTATCAGAAGAGATGGAACAAGAGGCAGAAAAAGAACATCCATTACACCAAAACACAGATAGAGATTAAAAGAAAAAGTCACTAGAAGATAGTGACTTTTTGTGCTATTATAAAATAAATATTGATTATAGAAAAATTTTAATGTTAATTTAATAATCAAATGTTAAAATATAAAAAGGTGATAAATATGAGAATTTTAATAATAGAAGATGAATTTAATTTAGCAGATGTTATTGCAAGTAGATTAAAGAAAGAAAAATATACGGATTTGAGATATTAAATAAAATTAGAAAAAAAGGAATAAAATCAAAAGTTATAATGTTGACAGCAAAAAACTTATTAGAGGACAAACTAAATGGATTTGATAATGGATAATGGAGCAAATGATTATGTAACAAAACCTTTTTACATTGATGAACTAGTAGCTAGAGTAAATGTACAACTACGAAATGCAGATTTATTAGATATGGCAAAATCAGAAAATAAAGTTAAAGAAACATATAATAATGAAGATTTATCAAATATGGAGTAAATGCAGAATTATACAGGTTCAACATGAACCACAGTTTTATATACTTTATCTAGATTATCAACTGTAAGTTCTAAGCTATCAGCTAATTTGTGACTTTCAAAAGTAGACATATTACCATCAACGCTAATAGTAATAAAAACTAAATATTGACTACCAACTGGAGTGGATACAATTTCAGAAATTTTTTTTATTTCTTTGTAGCTATGTGTTATGTCTAAAATAAGATCTTTTGTTTTATCATCTACACTAATATCCATTAAAACATTATAACTTTCTATAAAAATAGTAACACCAGTATAGCAAATCCAGACAGAAATTCCAATTCCAACAATACTATCAAGCCAATATATTCCTGCTAAAGTAAGAATTACAGAAATTAGAGTAAAAGTAGTTACAATACAGTCATTTCTATGATCTTTCATGTTGGCTTCAAGTAGAATACTATTATATTTTTTATAGGCTTTTAGAGTGTAAAAAAATAAAAACAATTTAGTAACAATTGTTGCAATACATACAGCAACCAAAAACCAAGAAAATTGAAGTTTACTGCCTATAATTAAAGTGATAATAGAATCAAAAAACAACTTAGCTGAAACAAGAATCATAGCAATACTAATAAACATAGAAAAAATATATTCAGCTTTTCCATGACCTAAATTGTGATCCTCGTCATTTGGTGTACTTGCAATTCTATTACCGATAAAAGTCATAAGAGAGGCAAAAATATCTCCTGCACTATTTACGCTATCTGCAATCATAGCTTGACTTTTGCTTATAAAACCAACTGTAGCTTTTATTATTAATAAAAAGATATTACCAATTATTCCTAAGATACCAGCCTTTTTTGTATCTGCAAATTTTTCTTCCATTTATATCGACTCCTTATTTAAATATTTTATGATTATAACATATATAATATAAGTAAAAAAGAGATTTTCGAAATTTAATTTCCTGAAATCCATGTAATTTAGCATGAATTATAAAATTGTAGGTTGAAAAATGCTAAAATTATAAATTTGCAAAAAAAAACAATAAGTGCTATAATGAAAAAAATACAAAAGTGAAAAACGTTAAAGAGGTGAAAAGATGGCAATACTCACAATTATATATATATTAGTATTTATTATATTTGCCTTAATAGCATATGCAATACTACAAATAAAAATGTTTGGAATGAAAATAAAAGATTTTTGGTCATTTATAGAAGCAAATCAAATGTTAGATAAATTATATAAATTTGCAAGGCAATATGAAAATATGTCTCCGCAAGAACAAATCATTTATTTAGCTGAAGCTGAAAAAATATTTAATGCATTTGATAATGTACCAGATACATTATGGGAAGAAGAATATGATAAGTATAAAGAAGTATTAAAAAAATATAAAGATATAAAAATGTTAAGGTGGGCCTCAACATCAAATAAGAGTGAATCTTAAAGATTCACTCTTATTATATTTTTATAATAACTAAACTAAATGCTAGATAAGCATATCTAAATGCTTTTTTCATAAATAATCTAGATTTTAGAATTTCAAAAGATTCTGACAAAGCACAATATTTATCAACAAATGTTAGAATAAAGCCTTCTATAGATTTTGGAAATGCTACTGTAACAGGCCACATATGTTTTTCAATTATATCTTTTTCTTTATCATTTAAATCAAACAATTTAGATGCGTTTTCACAAGCTGTTTTTCCATGAGTAAAAGCATGTAATCCTTTTCTATCAGGTTGTCTTTTTCTCCAATCATATAAAAATAGATCATGCAACATAGCTGCTCTTGTTGCAGATTTATAATCTAAATTTAACTTTTTACAAATACAATAACAGTGGTATGCTGCTGTATAGCAATGTTCAAAACAGGTTGTTTCGTAATGCTGTTTGAAATTTTTCATTTGTTGAACTGTATCATTTGTTATTAAAGGATATATAATATCTTGAAATTCTTTATTTTGACTTATTATATCTTTCTTATATTGTTCCATAAAAACCTCTTTTAATTATGTACTTCTTTTAAATTATAGCACAAACAAAACATAGATTGCAACATTTTATAAATTTAATTTATGGTTTTAATGCCTCATGTCATCTAATGCAAAGAACCAAAACTTAGATTTATTATTTAGAAATATTAAAAACTAGTTTGTTAATAATATTTCTAAAATTTGAACTGCATTAGTAGCAGCACCTTTTCTTAGATTATCAGCTACTACCCACATATTTAAGCCATAAGGAACACTAAAATCTCTTCTAATTCTACCAACAAAAACTTCATTATTACCATTTGCTTTAGAAGCAATAGGGTATTGTTCTTTTTCTATATTATCTACTAGAATAATCCCAGGAGAATTTTGTAACAACATTCTAACATCATATAAATCAAAATCTTTTTCAAATTCAACATTAATAGATTCACTATGGCAATTAACAACAGGAACCCTTACTGCTGTTGCTGTAATTGGTAAATCAGGCTTTTGCAAAATTTTTCTTGTTTCATTTATCATTTTATGTTCTTCTTTTGTATATCCATCGTCCATAAAAATATCAATATGAGGGATACAGTTATTGTGAATAGAATATGGAAATTTTTTTAAAGAATCCCCATAAGATTTATTTTCTAAATCTTCTATGCCTAAACGACCACTTCCAGAAACAGCTTGATATGTTGAGTAGACAATTCTCTTAATATGATATTTATTATCTAAAAATTTTAAAGGAATAACAGCTTGAATAGTAGAGCAATTTGGATTAGCAATAATTCCTGTGTTATTAAAAATTTCTTTAGGGTTTATCTCTGGAACAACTAAAGGAACTTCTGGATCCATTCTAAATATACTACTATTATCAATAACAGTACATCCACTTTTAACAGCTATTGGAATATATTTTTTAGAAACTTCACCACCAGCACAAAATATAGCATAATCAAAAGATTGTTTAAAAGAGTTTTCAGTTAATTCACAAAGAATATAATCTTCACCTAAAAAATTAATTTTTGTACCAGCAGATTTCTTAGAAGAAAATAATGTATAAGTTACATTAGAAAAATTTTTTTCTTCTAAAACTTTTAATACAGTTCTACCAACTAAACCACTACTGCCAACAATTGCAACTTTATATTTTCCACGCATATAAAATACCTCCGTTTATTTTATCTATATAAACATATGCAATAAAAATGAAAAAAGTTATTTTTTATTTTAAACGTAACGAAAAAATAAATAAATTTGAATGAAAATATTGCATTAATTTGTCAACAATAGTATAATATAAAAAGTGGTATAATAATATTATAAAAAGATCTTAAAAAAGAGAGGGAAAAAAATGGATTATTTATATATACTAAGAGAAGCTTTGGTCTGGATTATAACAATATTTTGGTTATATCAATTATTAGTAAGTTTATGTTCTTTAGTAAAAATAAAAGATAAACCTTTAAAAGTAAAGAAAGACCATAGATTTATGGCAATCATACCAGCACACAACGAAGAAGCTGTTGTTGGAAATTTAATTGAAAGTTTAAAAAAGCAAAATTATAATAAAGATTTATATGACATTTATGTAATTGCAGATAACTGCACAGATAACACTGCAAAAGTAGCAAAAGAAGCAGGGGCAATTGTATATAAAAGATTTGACGAAACAAAAAAGACAAAAGGGTATGCCTTAAATTGGTTTTTACAACAAAAAATAGAAGAAAATGCTCCATATGATGCATTTTTTGTATTTGACGCAGACAATATAGTGCACCCAGATTTTATTAAAAATATGAACAAAAAATTGTGTCAAGGTGAAGATGTTGTTCAAGGATATAGAGATATAAAAAATCCAACAGATAGCTGGATTACAGCAGGATATGCTATTTTCTATTGGACAATGCACAGATTTTATCATTTAGCAAGATATAATTTAGGATTATCACCATTACTAAATGGAACAGGATTTATGGTAAGATTTGATGTAGTAAAACCTCAAGGATGGGATACAAAAACATTAACAGAAGATATAGAATTTTCATTAAAAAGAATAATAAAAGGCAAAAAATTAGGATGGGCAACAGATGCAATATGTTATGATGAACAACCAGTTGGATTTGTTCAAAGTTGGTCACAAAGAAGTAGATGGACAGTAGGTCATATTCAATGTATTCATGAATATACAAAGAAATTAGCTATAGCGGCAAAAGAAAACAAAACAATGATGAATTTTGATGGATTACTATATATAGTAGGAAGTATACCAATGTTTATTCTTACATTATTGTTACTAGCAACTAACTTTTTAATGTATGCAGGTGATGGAATGACACAAGCAGAATTAATGATGAATATGCTTAGATATTTAGTTCCAACATTTTTATTACCAATTGCAACAGGAGTTATTGCAATGTATTTAGATAAAAGACCTATTAAACCAATGCTAAAAGGTTTAGCATGTTATCCATTATTTATGGGATCATGGTTGCTAATCAACTTTAAATGTTTATTCAAAAGAGAGACAACATGGGAAAAGATTAATCATGTTAGAAATATAAAAATAGCAGATGATGGTTTACAAGAAGGATTACAAGAGGAAAGAAATTAAAAATATAAACACAAAGAAAGTTGACTTTTAAGCCAACTTTCTTTAATATTTACAAAAAGGAGAAGAAAATGATAAAAGAATTATTAAAAAAAGAAAAATTATTACATATAGCAATAATTTTATTAGGAACAATATTAATTCTAATACCAGCTTTTCATAGTAATATATGGTTTGATGAATCATACAGTGTAGCAATATCAAATCATTCTTTTAGTGAAATATGGACAATAGGCGGAAATGATGTACACCCTATTCTTTATTATTGGATGCTTAAAATAATAAATATTTTATTTGGAAGCAATATAATTATATATAGAATTTTTTCTGCTTTAGGAATTGTTGGATTAGGAATATTAGGTTTTACTCATATAAAAAAAGATTTTGGAACAAAAACAGGGCTATTATTTACATTTTTTAGTTTCTTCTTACCAGTTATGTTAAATTATGCGTTAGAAATTAGAATGTATTCATGGTCAATTTTCTTTGTTACATTAATGGTAATTTATTTAAATAGATTTATAAAGGACAAAAATACTAAAAATTTAATTCTATTTGGAGTATTTAGTATAGTAAGTTGTTATATGCATTATTATGCTCTTGTTTGTGCAGGAATAATTAATTTAGGATTAATTATTTATATAATTAAAAATAGAAAAAGCATAGAAAATAAAATAATAAAACAGTTTATTTTAGTAGAAGCGTTACAAGTGATACTATATATTCCATGGATGTTTTACTTTATAAAACAACTAACAAGAGTAGGGGGAGGATTTTGGATTAGAATTGAATTTCCTCAAATATTAATTGATATTATAAATTTTCAATTTAAGGGAAGTTTAGAACAAATAATACCTACAATTTTTGCTAGTATACTATTGATTTATATTTTATATATTATTATAAAAAATATAAAAAAGAAAGAGAATATAAAAGAAGGAATAATACCAATAATAATATATATATTGGTAATTGCAATAGCAGCAATAGCTTCATTAAAATCTCCTATTTTATATGCTAGATATTTATTTCCTATATCAGGACTTCTAATTTTTTCAATTTGTTATTTTTTAGCAAAGGAAAATAAAACATTTATTATAGGAATGATATGTGGTGCAATTTTAATAATGTCAGTAATGAATTTAAAGGAAAATATTGAAGAAAATTATGATATTTCTAATAATGAACCATTTGCTTATTTAGAAGAGAATTTACAACCAGAAGATATAATAGTATATACTAGTATAAATAATGGAGGAGTAGTAGCAGCATTAATTGATTCAAATCAGCAGTACTTTTTAAATGTGGATAATTGGACTATTGAGGAAGCATATAAAGCGTATGCTCCACAAATGAAAGTGGCATATAGTTTTGAAGAAGCTATGAAAGAAGCAAAAGGTAGAATATTTATAATTGATGATGGTAGTTTAAGTTGTTATAACAGATTAGAAAATAAAGAAGAATATAAACAAGTTGAAATCGAAAAATTTGAACCGAAATATAAAGAGTATACTTACCAAATTGTAGTTTTGGAAAAAATAAAATAAAAAACTATAAAAAAGCTTGCATTTATACCAAAAATTGGGTATAATAACAATGGAAACTATGAAAGACTTAAGAAGAGTGGGAACAAATCCCACTCTTAATTATTAGAAAAAAATAAATACTTATGATTAGATATGTTAAAAAGGAGGGATATTTTGGCAAGTATAGAAGAGAGAGTGGAAAGCTTATTAAAAGAAAAAATTGAAGCAATTGGATATGAACTATATGATGTAGAATATAGCAAAGAAGGTAAGAATTACTTTTTAAGAATATTTATAGATAAAACTGAAGGAATTGACTTAAATGACTGTGAAAAAGTGAATAATGAAATAGATGAAATTTTGGACAAAGCTGATTATATAAAAGAGCAGTATTTTTTAGAAGTTTCTTCTCCAGGTATAGAAAGAATCATAAGAAAAGAAAAACATCTAAAAAAATATATTGGCCATGAAATTAATATTAAGTTATTTAAAAAAGATAAAAACGGAAACAAAGAATATCAAGGAATTTTAAAAGCATTTGACCAAGAAAATATAGAATTAGAAGAAAATATAAAAATTGAAAGAAAAAATATAGCACAAATTAAAACAGTATATAATTGGTAAAGGGAGGAATAAAAATGAAAGATCAAGCAATTGATAACAAAGAATTAATTTTAGCTTTAGAAGAATTAGAAAAAGAGAAGGGAATAAAGAAAGAGTACTTATTAGAAGCAATTGAAACAGCATTAGTAACAGCATATAAGAGAAACTTTGATTCATTAGAAAATGTAAGAGTAGAAATGGATCATCAAACAGGAGCAACACATGTATATGCTATTAAAGAAGTTATGGAAAAAGCAAACGATGAAGATACAGAAATTAGCTTAAAAGAAGCTCAAAAGATAAACCCAGACTTAAAAGAAGGGGATACAGTTGAAACAGAAATCGTTCCAAGAGATTTTGGAAGAATAGCAGCACAAACAGCAAAACAAGTTATTATTCAAAAATTAAGAGAAGTTGAAAGAGAAATAGTATATAATGAATTCAATGAAAGAAAAGGAGAAATAGTTTCAGGACTTATTCAAAAAGCTGACCATAATATTGTCGTAATGGACTTAGGAAAGTTAGAAGGAGTAATGCCTTTAAAAGAACAAATTCCTACAGAACATTATAAAGTAAACGACAAAATAAAAGGATATGTTTTAGATGTAGAAAAAGGAGCAAAAGGTGCTCCACAAGTAATAGTATCTAGAAGTCATCCGGATTTTGTAAGAAAATTATTAGAATTTGAAATACCAGAGATATATGAAGGAGTAATAGAAATAAAAAGTGTTTCAAGAGATCCAGGATATAGAAGTAAGGTTGCTGTTTATTCACCAGATCAAAACATTGACCCTGTAGGATCTTGTGTAGGACAAAAAGGAGTAAGAATTCAAAATGTAATTAATGAATTAAATGGAGAAAAAATAGATGTTATTGAATGGAATGAAGATCCATCTATTTATATAGCTTCAGCTTTACTACCAGCAAAAATATTGGCTGTTGACATTAAGGAAGAAGAAAAATTTGCGCAAGTTGTCGTACCAGATGATCAATTATCTTTAGCAATTGGAAAATCAGGACAGAATGCAAGACTAGCAGCAAGATTAACAAATTGGAAAATTGATATTAAGTCAGAAACACAATTTAGAGAAATGATAATAAAATCACAAGAAAGTGATAAAAAAGAAACAGAGGAAGAAACAGAAACTGAATAAAAATAAAAAGCAGACATACAATAAAGGAGGGACAAATATATGAAAAATCAACCAACTAGAACATGTATGGGATGTAATGAAAAAAAAGCAAAAAATGATTTGATAAGAATTGTTAAAAATAAAAATGATGAAATTAATATTGATAGAACTGGAAAATTGGATGGAAGAGGAGCTTACATATGTGACAACGTCCAATGCTTAGAAAAGATAATAAAATCAAAGAGATTAGAAAAAATATTTGATAAAGAAATATCAAATGAAATATATGAGAAATTAAGAGGTGTAATTCTTGATAAATAAAAAGATATTAGGATTAATAGGATTATCAGCAAAGGCAAGGAAAATAAGCTTTGGATCAGATAGTGTGGAAGATAGTATAAAAAATAGGAAAGTTACTTTAATAATTGTAGCTGAGGACTCTTCTGAGAGGACAAAAGATAAATTTAAATATTTAAGCGAAAAATATAAAGTGCCAATTATAATAATTGGAAAAATAGAGGAATTAAGCAAAGCAATTGGTAAATCAAATAAGGCAATATTAGGAATTGAAGATATAAACTTATCAAAAGAAATTCAAAAAATAAATAATGGGGGTGAAGTTATTGGGTAAGATAAAAATATATGATATAGCAAAAAAGCTAAACTTAACCAGTAAAGAAGTATTAGAAGTAGCAAAAAAGCTAAATATTAATGTGAAAAGTCATTTGAGTGGAATAGAAGAGGAAGAAGCGAAAAGAATTGAAGATGATATAAACAAAAAAGAAAACAAAAAGCAAGAAAAAGAAATAGTAAAAAAAGAAAAAATAGGAACAAAAAAGGAAGAAAAAGCACCTGTTATTATTAGAAGAGAAGTTATTATTTCACAAGAAGCAGAACAAACAAAAAAGAAAGAACCAGTAAAAAAGGAAAATAAAAAGAACAATGTAGGATTTGTAGAAAGAAAACAAAACAAAGACTATAATATTGTGTATAGAAATAAACCAAGCAAACCTATGACAGTTAGCGAGCTATTTGGACTAAAAAAAGAGGAACCAAAAAAAGAAGAAAAAGTTAAAGTTGAACAAGAAAATAAAAAAGAAGAAATGAAAAAAGAGGAAGTAAAAGAAGTAAAAAAAGAAGAAACATTAAAAAAAGTTGCATTAGATTCTAAACCTCAAAAGCAAGAAAGAGAAAACAAAACGATTGGAAGAGAAAATAAAATGAATAGAGAAAATCGAGACAATAGACAAAATAGAAATAATTATAGCCAAAATTCTAATAATTATAATAATAACAATAGAAATAATAATAGGTTTAACCATAATAACAATAGATTTAATAATAATAATAACAGCAATAATAATGGCAGATTTAATGGTAATAATAACAATAACGGAAATAATAGGTTTAATAATAGAAATAATAATGATAGATTTAATAAAAGACCTTTAGACGAAAAAGGGATTGAAAAAAATATTAAAAATATCATGTCAGTTGAAACTGTTGAAAAAGAAAGTGTTAGAGAATATAATAGAGGAATTGATAAACAAAAAAATAATAATAAATTTGAGGAAAATAAAGGGAAAAAATCAAAATCAAGAAGAAACAATTCAGCAGGAGATTTTGATGAAGGAAAACTAAAAAGCTTGAAACAAGCAAACAGATTATCAAATATGTTTGATGAACAAGATGGAGGAATGTTAGATTATTATGATTTAACAACAGAGAGAGGTAGAAGAGGCAAAAAGAGAAAAAATCAAAATCAAGAAGAGAGAACAAAACAAAAAATATTCCAATTAACAGAAATTGAAATTCCAGAAACAGTAACTGTAAAAGATTTAGCAGCAGATATGAAAAAAACAACTGCAGAGGTAATAAAGAAACTATTAGGATATGGAATAATGGCTACAATTAATCAAGAAATAGATTTTGATACAGCTTATTTAATTGCACAAGAATTTGGAATTACAGCAATTAAAAAAGAAACAGTAACAGAGGAAGATATATTGTTTGATGATTCTGAAGATAAAGAAGAAGAATTAGAAACAAGACCTCCAGTAATTGTTGTAATGGGCCATGTTGACCATGGAAAAACATCACTTCTAGATGCTGTTAGAAAAACAAATGTGATTGAAGGGGAAGCAGGAGGAATTACACAAGCAATTGGTGCATATAAAGTAAAAGTAAAAGATAGAGAAATTACTTTCTTAGATACTCCTGGACATGAAGCATTTACAGCAATGAGAGCTAGAGGAGCTCAGATTACAGATATTGCTATTTTAGTTGTAGCAGCAAATGATGGGGTAAAACCTCAAACGATAGAAGCTATTAATCACGCTAAATCAGCAGGAATACCTATTATTGTTGCAATAAATAAAATTGATTTACCAGATGCAAATATAGAAAAAGTAAAACAAGAATTAATGGCATATGAATTGGTTCCTGAAGAATGGGGTGGAGATACAATATATGTACCAATATCTGCTAAAAAAGGAGAAAATATTGACCAATTATTAGAAATGGTACTATTAGAAGCAGATGTATTAGAATTAAAAGCAAATCCACATAAACAAGCAAAAGGAGCTGTTATAGAAGCAAGATTAGACAAATCAAAAGGAGCAATTGCTACAATGCTTGTACAAAGAGGAACTTTAGATGTAGGAGATACAATAGTAGTAGGCTCATCTATAGGAAGAATTAGAGCGATGAAAGATGATAAAGGAAAAAGTGTAAAAGCTGCAGGACCATCTACACCGGTAGAAATAATGGGACTAACAGAAGTTCCAGAAGCTGGAGATACTTTCTATGAAGTTAAAAATGAAAAAATGGCTAAACATTTAATAGAAAGAAGAAAACGTCAAGCAAGAGAAAAAGCAATTAACAGTGCAACAAAAGTAACATTAGATAATCTATTTACACAAATGGAACAAGGAAATTTAAAAGTGCTAAACCTAATTGTAAAAGCAGATGTACAAGGATCTGTTGAAGCAGTAAAACAAGCAATGGAAAAACTAGAAAACGAAGAAGTAAAAGTAAAAGTAATTCATGCAGCTGCAGGTGCTGTTAATCAATCAGATGTAACACTTGCAAAAGTATCAAATGCTATAATCATAGCGTTTAATGTAAGACCTGATAATATGGCAAAAGAAATGGCAGAAAAAGATGAAGTAGAAATAAAACAATATTCTATTATTTATCAGGCAATAGAAGATGTAGAAGCTGCGATGAAAGGAATGCTAGATCCAAAATATGAAGAAAAAGTAATTGGAAATGCAGAAGTAAGACAAACTTTCAAAATATCTAATGTTGGAACTATTGCAGGATGTTATGTAATTTCAGGAAAAGTAGAAAGAAATGCGGGAGTTAGAGTGATTCGTGAAAATGTAGTAATACATGATGGACATTTAGCTACATTAAAAAGATTTAAAGATGATGTAAAAGAAGTTACTAAAGGATTTGAATGTGGAATTCAAATTGAAAATTATAACGACATCAAAGAAGGAGACGTAATAGAAGTATATATTATGGAAGAAATTAAGAGATAATGTCCCTTTTTAGGGATATTTCTCTTATAAAAGGAGGAAAAATAAAATGCCAGAAAATCAGAATAGATTAGGACGCATTGATGAAGAATACAAAAAAGAAATAAGCCAAATCATTAGTTATCAATTAAAAAATCCAAATGTAACAGGATTAATTAGTGTAACAAAAGTAAAGGTAACTAACGACTTAAAATATGCAAAAGTATATGTAAGCATTTTAAATTCAAAAAATTTAAAAGAAACAATGGAAGGATTAAAGAAATCTTCAGGATTTATAAGAAGTGAATTAGCAAGAAAAATAAATTTAAGAAATACCCCAGAAATTTTATTCGAATTAGATGATTCTTTAGAATATGGAGCAAAGATTGATAGCATATTAAAAGAAATTATGCCTAAAAAAGAAGAGGAGAAATAAATATGACATTAGATGAAATATTAAAAGAAATAAAAGTGGCTCAAAATATTGTAATCTTAACACATGAATCTCCTGATGGAGATGCTATAGGTAGTAGTTTAGCTATGAGACTTATGCTAAAAGAATTGGAAAAAGAATGTGATGTTATTATTCCTGAGTATTCTAGACTATTTGACTTTTTACCAGGTATTGAGACAATAAAGAAAGAATCAGAAATAAAAAACTACGATTTAGCAATTGCAGTAGATTGTGCTGACATAAAAAGAATAGCTAAAAAAGAATATTTTGAAAATGCTAAAAAAACAATAGTAATTGATCATCATGGAAGTAATAATATGTTTGGAGATTTAAATTACGTAAATCCTGTTTCTCCAGCATGTTGCGAAATATTAGCAGGAATAGCAGAATATTTTAAAATGAAAATAACGAAGGAACTTGGAACATGCATAATGACTGGAATAATAACAGACACAGGAGGATTTAGACATGATGGAACAAATTCAGAAACATTTGAATTTGCAGCTGAATTAGTAAGAAAAGGAGTTAACATTCCATATATATATAAAAGAACCTTAAATACTAAAACTAAGGCTAATTTTCTACTAACTAAAAAGGTAATTGACAGAATGGAGCTATTAGAAGATGGAAAAGTAACATTTACATATATCACTATTAAAGATGAAGAAGAAGTAAATGCAGAACCGGGAGACCATGAAGGACTAGTTGAAATAGGAAGAGACATTGAAGGTGTAGAAGTTTCAATATTTGTAAGACAAAAAGAAGAAAATGCTTTTAAAATTTCATTGCGTTCAGGAAATGAAGTAAATGTTTCAGATGTATGCTTGATGTTTGGTGGAGGAGGACATCCACGAGCAGCTGGAGGATTAATACAAGGAACTCTAGAACAAGTAAGAGAAAAAGTCTTAAAAGAAGTAAAAAAAGCATTGTAAGGAAATAAAAAAATGGATGGAATATTAATAATAAATAAACATAAAGGATGTACATCTCATGATATAGTACATAAAATAAAAAAAATAACAAAAGAGAAAGTGGGACATACAGGTACTTTAGATCCAATGGCAACAGGAGTGTTGCCATTATTAATAGGAAAAGGAACATTGTGCTCAAAATATTTAATAGAACATGATAAAACTTATAAAGCTACACTAAAATTAGGAATTGAAACAGACACAAAAGACTTAGAAGGAAGAGTGATACAAGAACAAGCCGTTGATATTAAAATTTTAGAAAAAAGCAATGTTGAAAATATATTAAAGAGTTTTGTTGGAAAACAAGAACAAATGCCTCCTATATATTCTGCAATAAAGGTTGACGGAAAAAAGTTATATGAATATGCTAGAGAAGGAAAAGAGGTTAGAATTCAGCCAAGGACAATAGAAATATATGACATGAATTTAGAAAAAATAGATAGAGATAATAAAGAAATTGTATTTAAAGTAAGTTGTTCAAAAGGAACATATATTAGAAGTTTATGCTCAGATGTTGCTAAAAAGCTTGGCACAATAGGTTGTATGTCAGATTTAGAAAGATTATGTGTTGGTAGATTTGATATTACTGAATCTATAACTTTAGAAACAATAAATAATAATATAGAAAATATTAATAATAATTTAATAACAATAGAAAGATTATTTGATAAAAGTAAAAACATAATATTAGAAGATAAAAAATTAAAATTATTCTTAAATGGAGTACAATTAAAAGTAAAAGAAAAAGATGGAGCTTTTAAAATTTATAATAATAACAAATTTATAGGTATTGGTTGCATAAAAGATAATATTTTAAAAAGAGATATTATTATAATATAAAACCTTATATAGCAATAAAGAATGTAAAGTAAAATGTTTTGTTATTTAGTATATTATAAAAATCACTTTCATATATTTAATTAAAAATATATGAGGAGTGATTTTTTTGTATTATATTCAAGAAACTGACAAGCCTAACTTTATATTAAAATTATTTAATATAGTAAAACTCAAAGAAAATAAAATAATATTACCAATAGAAGCTGAAGAAAAAATGGATTTTAAAAAGAGTAAAGTATTGGCAAATAAAACTAAAAAGATATTAAGCAAAACAAATTGCAATAAAGTAATTTTAAGTAAAGAAATAAAAAAACAACAGGATTATCAAAATTATTTATATACATATAATTTTGATATAATAGATGGAAGATGGTTGTTTGAAGTATTAATGCTTAAATCTTTAAAATATATAATAGAAAAGAAAAATATGAAAAAAGAAGAAGTGTCAATATCAATATTGGTAAATGATGTCAATGACAATATTTTAGAAAATATAAAAGAAATAGTAAAAGAATATAAAAAAATTAATATCGTAACAAATCATATAGAAAAATTTAAGAAAATAGAAAAACAGATTTTAGAAAAAGAAGGAATTATGTTAGTAATTAGTAACAATAGAAGAAAAAGTCTTTTGAAATCTAAAATAATTTTAAATATTGATTTCCCAACAGAACTGATTAACAAATATCAAATATATGAAGAGGCAATTATTGTTAATTTAAAAGGAAATGTTAAAATAGAGAAAAAAAGATTTAATGGCATAAATATAAATGATTATGAGATATGTTTTAAATATGAAGATGAATTTGACTTTGAGAAAAAAGAAAAATACAATAAGAAGGATATATATGAAGCGAAAATTGTAAAAAAACAACCTTATAAATTTATAATGAAGAGAATTGACGAGGATCAAGTGAAGATAATAGAATTGGTAGGAAATAAATCAACAATATAAAAAATTGAGAATCTTAAATAAAAAACTGAGAAATGCTCACGGGGAAAATGTATATCTACGTATATGAGCTCCTCATCATGTACTATAATTTTAAGGACAGTGAATTGTAACAAAAATTTACTCTTTTATGCTGAAATTTTATTTAAAAGCTTTTCTTTTTTTACAAAATATAATATAATATACATGCATAAATTTATAATTGGCAAGGAGGGAATAAGATGCCAAATAATAGTAGAGAAAATAGAAGTAATAGACAAAAAAGTAATGAAAAAACAAGACAATACAGAACTCAAAATAAAAAAAGAAAAACTGGTAAAAGAGCAAAAGCTAAAAAAGTAGATGATTCTACTAAAATGTATAAACCAGTTGAAAATAGAAAAACAAAAAAAATAAAAAAGGAAAAAAAGCATCCAAAATTGAGAATGGCTATAAAAATAATGTTAGTTATATTTTTATTACTTTGTGTAATAGGTGCAGGAATTGTAGCAGGAATGTTTTTTGGACTATTTGGAGACGATTTTGAAATAACAAAAGAAGAATTAAAAATAGGAGCATCTAATTCAGTTGTTGTAGACTCAAATGGAGGAGTTATTGCTAATTTAAGTGGTGATGAAAAAAGAAAAGTAATTACACTTGAAGATATGGCAGATTACTTACCAAAAGCATATGTTGCAATTGAAGATGAAAGATTTTATAAACATAATGGAGTAGATTTAAAAAGAACAGCAGGAGCAATATTACACACTGTAACTGGTAATAGTTCGTATGGTGGTAGTACAATTACACAGCAATTAGTAAAGAATATAACAAAAGATGATGAATCTTCAGGACTTGCAGGAATTTTTAGAAAAGTAAAAGAATGGGCAAAAGCATATCAAGTAGAAAGAATGATATCTAAAGATCAAATATTAGAATTATACTTAAATATTTTATATGTGGGTGGAGAAGGAAATCTACATGGAGTAGAATTAGGAGCAGAATATTATTTTAATAAAAGTGCAAAAGATTTAAGTTTAGCAGAATGTGCATTTTTAGCAGGAATTAACTCATCACCTAATTATTATAATCCATACAAGTTAGCTTCAAATAATGACACAGAAGAAAAAAGAGATGAAAGAATAAAATCAAAAGTATTAACAGTATTAGCTAAAATGAAAGAATTGGGATATATTCAAAATGAAGAAGAATACAATGAAGCTGTAAAGCAAGCAGAAGAAGGATTAAAATTTGAAAAAGCTGCTATTGCAACAGGAACTACTTATTCTTATCATACAGATGCAGTAATAGACCAAGTAATTAACCAAGTAATGGATGAAAAAGATATTTCAAGACAATTAGCAGAAAATTATGTGTATAGTAGTGGATTAACTATTCATTCAACAGTAGATTCTACTATACAAGCTAGACTAGAAGAAGAATATGCAAAAGAAAAATATAAAAAGACGAGCCCTAGTAAAAAGCAAACAACACAATCTGGAATGGCTATTATTGATTATAAAACAGGAAATGTTGTAGGAATTGCAGGTGGTTTAGGAACAAAAGAAGGAGCTGGATGGAATAGGGCAACTCAAATGAAAAAGCAAACAGGTTCTTCTATAAAACCAATAGCAGACGTGGCTCCAGCATTAGAAGAAAAGGTAATTACTCCTGCTACAGTATATGATGACGTAAAAACTGATTTTGGTGGAGGATATACACCGAAAAATGATGGAGAAAGATATAGAGGAATTATTAATATAAGACAATTTATAGAAACTTCACAAAACATACCAGCTTTAAAAATAATGAAAGAATTAACACCAGAAAAATCTATTCAATATCTTAAAAAGATGGGAATAACTTCATTAGACGATAAAAAAGATAATGTATTATCATTAGCAATTGGAGGTATGACAGACGGTGTTAGTCCATTAGAAATGGCAGCAGCATATGGAACTATTGCTAATGATGGAATTTATATTACACCAACATTCTATACTAAAGTAGTAGATAGTAGTGGGAACACAGTATTAACACCAAAACAAGAACAAGTAAGAGCAGTTTCAGAACAAACAGCATATCTTACTAAAAAGATAACTCAAGAGCCAGTAAATAGTTCAAGAGGAACAGCTACTTATTGTAAAATATCAGGAATGGATGTAGCTGCAAAAACAGGAACAACTGACAAGAGTTATGACAGATGGTTATGTGGATTTACGCCATATTATTCTGCCGCAACATGGTTTGGATATGATGACAGTGAAGAAGTAAAAGGATTTTCTCAAAATCCAGCAGGTCAAATATGGGATGCAGTAATGACAGACATTCATAAAAAGTTAGCAAATGCATCTTTCCAAAAGCCAAGTGGAATTGTAGAACAAACAGTTTGTAGAACAACAGGATGTTTAGCTACAACAGGATGTACAGATACTTATAAAGAAATATTTGCATCAAATAATATACCTGAAAAATGTCAAGGACATGGAAGTCAAAAATTATGTACTGAATCTGGAAAAGTAGCAAATGAGTATTGTCCAGAGACAAAAGTAAACAATTATGGTGCGACAGTACCAAAAGAACAATTAAAACTTTGGACACCAGTAAGTGGAAAAAATAGTTCTTCAGGAACAAAAGTTGAAGAAATTTGTGATATCCATAAGAAACCAGAGGAAAAACCAAAAGAGCCTGAAAAACCAAAACATAATACAACAAACACAGGATCAGAAACCACAACAAATACAGGTGGAAATTCAAATACAGGTGGAAATACAAGCACAGGTGGAAATACAACGAATACAGGTGGGAATACAAATACATCTGGAACTGAAGATCCAGGTGCTGAAACATAATATTGTAATATTAAGCAATAAAATTGCCAAAATTAATATTTTTGCAATTTTAGTAAAAGGAGAGAAGTTTATGGACATATATTTTTATAATACACTTACAAGACAAAAAGAAAAATTTATACCAATTGACAAACAAGAAGTAAGAATGTATTCTTGTGGACCAACTGTTTATAAAAATGCAACTATAGGTAATATAAGAACTAATATATTTCAAGATGTTTTAAGACGAGTATTGAGATATAATGGATATAAAATAAAACATGTTATGAATATAACAGACGTTGGACATTTAGTATCAGATGGAGATGAAGGAGAAGACAAAATGCTAAAATCAGCAAAAGAAGAACATAAAACTCCTTTAGAAATAGCAGAACATTATACAAAGCTATTTTTTGATGATTTAAATTTATTAAATATAGAAACACCAGAAATAATATGCAAAGCAACAGAACATATAAAAGAGATGATAGAATATGTTGAAAAATTAATAGAAAATGGATATGCATATGAAACATCAACAGCAATTTATTTTGATATATCAAAATTAGACAAATATCCAATACTTTCGAATATTAACTTGGAAGAACAGAAAGTAGGAGTTAGAATAGAAGCAGATCCGGAAAAAAGAAATCCATATGATTTTGCTTTATGGATAAAAGCACCAGAAAATCATTTGATGAAATGGGATAGCCCATGGGGACCAAGCTATCCAGGATGGCACATAGAATGTTCAGCAATGGGAAAAAAATACTTAGGAGAGCAATTTGACATTCATACAGGAGGAATTGATTTAATTCCGACTCATCATGAAAATGAGATTGCACAAAGCAAAGGCGCTTGTGGAAAGATACCAGCAAGATACTGGATACATGGAGAATATTTACTAATTAATGGTGGAAAAATGTCAAAAAGTCTTGGAAATGTATATTTAGTTAAAGATTTTATAGAAAAAGGATATGATCCAATAGCATATAAGTTATTTAGTTATTCATGCCATTATAGAAATAAACTAAACTTCACATGGGAAGGATTAGAGGCGGCATCAAAGTCATTAGAAAGATTACGTAATAGTTATCAATTAAATTTAAATGGAACAGACAAATTAACAATTGAAGACAAAGAAAAATTAAAACAAATAGAAGAAGGCTTTCATAAAGCTATCAATGATGACTTAAATATGCCTCTTGCAATGAGCTTCGTTTGGGAAGCTGCTAAATTTGAAAAGAAAAATCCAGAAATTGCAGAAATTCTTACTAAATTTGATAATATTTTAGGGATTAAGATTAATGAAGAAAATTCAGGAAAACACGATATCCCAAAAGAAATATTAGATTTGGTTGATAAAAGAAGAATTGCAAGGGAAAATAAAGAATGGAATAAATCTGATGAATTAAGAGACTTGATAAATCAAAAAGGATATGATATCAAAGATACAAAACAAGGAACTGAAATTAAAAAAATATAAGGAGGAATTTAATATGTCAATATTATTACCAGGAGGAGCAGGATATATAGGAAGTCATACAGCTGTAGAATTATTAAAAGCAGGAAAGGAAATAGTTATAATAGATAACTTTTCAAATAGCAAACCAGAAGTATTAGATAAAATAAAAAAAATTTCAGGAAAAGATTTTAAATTTTATGAAATAGATTATTTAGACAAAGAAAAGTTAGAAAAAGTATTTGAAGAAAATAAAATAGAAGCTGTATTAAATTTTGCTGGTTATAAAGCTGTTGGAGAATCTATGCAAAAGCCATTAGAATACTATCATAACAATATATCAGGATGTTTAGTTTTATTAGAAACTATGAAAAAATATGGAGTAAAAAAATTCATATTTAGTTCATCAGCTACTGTGTATGGAGAACCAGAAAGAATACCATTAACAGAAGATTGCAAAATAGGAGGAACTACAAATCCATATGGAACTTCAAAATTATTTATAGAACAAATATTAAAAGATTTATATGCCTCTGATAATTCTTGGGATATTTGTATTCTAAGATACTTTAATCCAGTAGGAGCTCATGAATCTGGATTAATTGGTGAAGAACCACAAGGAATACCAAATAATTTGATGCCATATATTGCGAGAGTAGCAGCGGGAACGTTAAAAGAATTATCAGTATTTGGAAATGATTACAATACACCAGATGGAACAGGAGTAAGAGATTATATCCATGTTGTGGATTTAGCAAAAGGACATGTATCAGCTTTAAAGAAATTAGAAAAAGAAGGAGAAGGGTTATATATTTATAACTTAGGAACTGGAAATGGTTATAGTGTATTAGATATGGTAAAAGCTTTTGAAAAATCAACAGGAAAAGAGGTACCATATAAAATAGCTCCAAGAAGAGAAGGCGATATTGCAACTTGTTACGCAGATCCTAAAAAAGCAAAAGAAGAATTAGGATGGGAAGCAACAAAAACACTAGAAGATATGTGCAAGGATTCTTGGAGATATATAGAAAAAAATAGTTAAAAGAGAGGAAAAAACATGATAGACTTTAAAGAAAAAATAGCAGAAATATTAGCAGATGCAACAAACTTAAATGAAAAAGAATTAGAAAGCTATATAGAAATGCCAAAAGATTCCAAAAATGGAGATTATGCATTTCCATGTTTTCGTCTTGCAAAAGAGTTACGAAAGGCTCCTCCAGTAATTGCTAATGAAATAAAGGAAAAAATAGAAACTACACCAGAAGAAATAGAAAAAGTGGAGGTAGTTGGAGGATATCTAAATTTCTATATAAATAAAGATATAATAACAAAAGAAGTATTAAATCAAATAGAAAATAATAAAGATAACTATGGAAAGTCTAAAATTGGAAAAGGAAAAAATATAGTAATAGATTATTCTGCACCTAACATAGCTAAACCGTTCCATATTGGACATTTGCGTTCAACAGTAATAGGAGGAGCATTATATAAAATATATAAGCATTTAGGATATAACGTAACTGGAATAAATCATTTAGGAGATTATGGAACACAATTTGGAAAGCTAATAGAAGGCTATAAACTTTGGGGAAAAGAATATAATATAGAAGAAAATCCAATAGATGAATTAACCAAAATATATATAAGAATAAATAATCTATGTAAAGAAGATGAAAAAGTCTTAGAAGAATGCAGAAATAATTTTAAAAAGTTAGAAGATGGAGATAAATATTGTGTAGAACTATGGGAAAAGTTTAAGAGTTTAAGCTTAAAAGAATTCCAAAAAGTATATGATTTATTAGGTAGTGAATTTGACTCATGGAATGGAGAAGCTTTTTATTCAGATAAAATGCCAGAAGTTATAGAAATATTGGAAAAAACAGGAAAACTAATTTCATCACAAGGAGCAAAAATTATTGACTTGGAAGATAAAGGAATAAATACTCCATGTATAATAGAGAAATCTAATGGATCTACAACATATGCAACAAGAGATTTAGCAGCAATTTTATATAGAGCAAGAACATATGATTTTGATAAAGCTTTGTATTTAACTTCATATGAGCAAGTATTACATTTTAAGCAAGTATTTGAAGTAGCAAAATTACTAGGAATAGACAAAAAATATACAGATGGATTACAACATATACCTTTTGGAATGGTATTACTTCCAACAGGAAAGATGTCAACAAGAGAGGGAAAAGTAATAAAATTAGAGGATTTGTTAAATGAAGCAATACAGAGAGCTAAAATAATAATAGAAGAAAAAAATCCTAGTTTAGAAAACAAGGAAGAAATAGCAAAAAAAGTAGGAATAGGAGCAGTAATATTTAACGATTTATCAAATAGTAGAGTAAAAGACGAAATATTTGAATGGGATCAAATATTAAACTTCCAAGGAGAAACAGGACCATATATACAATACACATATGTAAGAACAAAAAGTGTAATAGAAAAAGCAGGGAAAATACCAGAGTTAAAAAGTGTACAAATAAAAGAATTATCAGATGAATATTCACAAAATATAATAAAATTAATATACAATTTTGAAAATGTATTAAAACAAGTAACAGAAAAAGAAGAGCCATCTATTCTTGCGAGATATTTAATAGATTTAGCAAAAGCATATAGTGGATTTTATAATGAGAATAAAATCATAACAGAAAATAAAGATACACAAAATGCAAGAGTCTATTTAACTTATGCAGTAGGACAAGTGCTAAAAATAGGAGCTAACTTGCTTGGTATAGAAATGCCAAATAAAATGTAGTAATAAAAAAATAGTCTTTTTCAAAAAATATTTAGAAAGAAGGAAATAAAATGTCAAAGGAAAAGAAACATAAAAAAGGTTTAACAGCTTTTGGAATAATTGTACTAGTACTAATTCTTATATTGGCAATAATAATAGGTGGAACATATTGGTATATAAATAGTAAATTATCAAAATTACAAAAAGTTGATATAGATGAAAATGATTTGAATGTTTCAGCACAAGCAGAGGAACAATTAGCTGATTATAGAAATATAGCAATATTTGGAATAGATTCGAGAGAAGATACATATGACAAAGGAAATAGAAGTGATTGTATTATAATAGCTAGTATTAATAATAAAACCAAGGATGTAAAACTAGTTTCTGTTTATCGTGATACATATGTTCAAGTTGAAGGGCATGGACTTGATAAAATAACACATGCATATTCATATGGAGAGGCACCACTTGCTATAAAGACTTTAAATACTAATTTAGATTTAAATATTAAAGAATTTGTAACTGTAAACTTTGATGCTGTAAAAGAAATTATAGACGACATAGGAGGAATATCAATGAATATAACAGCAGAAGAAGTACCTCATATATCTGGAATAACAAAGGCAGGAACATATAATTTAACAGGAGAACAAGCATTAGCATATGCAAGAATTAGATATGCAACAGGAGGAGATTATAAAAGAACAGAAAGAATGAGAGATGTATTAACTGCAGTAGTAAACAAAGTAAAGACATTTAATATTAGTCAATTAAATACACTTGTAGACCAAGTGTTACCAAGAGTATATACAAATATAACAGCAAATGATATATTTGGATTATTGCCAAGTGCTCCAAACTTTAAAATAGTAGAAAGTTTAGGTTGGCCATATGATACAAAGGGAAAAACTATGGATAGATGGTATGGAATTCCAATTACATTAGAAAGTAATGTAACTAGATTACATCAAGAGGTATTTGAACAAAAGGATTATTCGCCATCAGATACGATAAAACAAATAAGCAATGACATAATTGCAAAAACAGGATATACAAAATAATTTAAAACAAGAGGGGAAAATGAAAGTGAAATTAATAAAGAAACATAGAAACGTTTTTTTAAGGATGATGGATATTATAATAATTACAGCAGCATATTATGTTGCTGTAATTATTATAGAAAACCAGGTGGAATTGTCTAAAGAAATGCAAAAAATTATAATAGATACAATTATATTAGCAACATTGATTTATCAGATTGTATTAACAAGCTTTAGGACATACCATAATATAACAAGATATGAAAATGGTAGTGATTATTTAGTATATATTTTGGCATGTTCAATATCTTGCACTATAATGATAATTTTTAATATTTTAAAAGTAATACCAATTGCAAACGAAAGAGTAAATTTAATAGCAGAACTTATCATAATGCCTGTAATAATAGGATATAGAGTATTTATTAGAATGATATTAACAAGTCAATATAAAGATACTGAAGAAGATACAGAAAAGAAAAATGTACTAGTAATAGGAGCAGGAAATGCAACTAGAATATTATTAGAGACCATAAAAAGTAGTATGAAAGATACATATAAAGTAATAGGATTAATAGATGATAACACAAACAAAGTAAACTATGCAATATCAGGAAACAAAATATTAGGAACACGTTATGACATACCACGAATATGCAAAGAAAATAATGTAGAAGTAATATTTTTCACAATATCAAATATATCATCAGAAGACAGAAGAAAAATATTAGAAATATGTCAAGAAACAGGCTGTAAAGTGCGTATATTACCAGGTACAAAAGAACTAATAAAAAACAAACCATTAGTACAAAATTTTAGAGATGTCCAAATAGAAGACTTATTAGGTAGAGAACCAATAAGATTAGACAATAAAAATATAGGAGAACTAATAAAAGACAAAGTTGTACTAGTAACAGGTGGTGGTGGTTCAATTGGTTCAGAATTGTGTAGACAAATAATAAAATTCAAACCACAAAGACTTGTAATAGTAGATATATACGAAAACAACTTGTATGACATAGAACAAGAACTAAAATTCAACTATCCAAAAATACAAATAGATGCGATAGTTGCAAGTGTAAGAGAAACAGAAAGATTAAACGAAATATTTAGTGAATATAAACCATATTTAGTATTTCATGCAGCAGCACACAAACATGTACCACTAATGGAAACAAGCCCATTAGAAGCAATTAAAAACAATGTATTTGGAACATATAATGTTGCTAATTGTGCAGAAAAATATGGAGTAAAAAGATTTATATTAATTTCAACAGATAAAGCAGTAAATCCAACTAATATAATGGGAGCAACAAAAAGATTATGCGAGATGATAGTGCAAGCAAAAAATAAGGACAGTAACACTGAATATGTAGCTGTAAGATTTGGAAATGTATTAGGAAGCAATGGTTCAGTAGTGCCATTATTTAAAAAACAAATAGCAAAGGGAGGACCAGTAACAGTAACACATAGGGAAATTACAAGATTTTTTATGACAATACCAGAAGCAGTATCACTAGTATTACAAGCAATGTCAACAGCTAAAGGAGGAGAAATATTTGTACTTGACATGGGAGAACCAGTGAAAATATATGATATGGCAGTAAAACTAATTAAATTATCAGGACTGGAGCCAAATGTTGATATACAAATAAAAATAACAGGGTTAAGACCGGGAGAAAAATTATATGAAGAGTTATTGATGTCTGAAGAAGGATTACAATCAACAAAAAATGATAAAATTTATATTGCAGAGCCTATGCAAATTGATATGAATATGATACAATATAAATTGGCAGAACTTAAATGTTTACTTGAAAATTGCAACAATGAGCAAAAAGACGAAATAAAAAGAGTTATAAAAGAAGAAGTTGTACCAACATTTATAGAACCTAAAGGAAATATAGCATAGAAGAGCTTTTAACATAAATGAAAAGGAAAGAAGGAAAATATAATTGAAAGAGAGAATTTTTTTAGCATCACCACATATGTCTGATGAAGGATATGAAAGAGAATATGTAAAAGAAGCATTTGACACTAATTGGATTGCACCATTAGGAGAAAATGTAAACAAATTTGAAGAGGAATTAGCAGAATATGTAGGAATAAAACATGCAGCAGCCTTATCAGCAGGAACGGCAGCAATACATATGGCATTTAAAGCATTAGAAGTAAAAAAAGGAGATATAGTATTTTGTTCAAGCTTAACATTTTCAGCAACTGCAAATCCAATAATATATCAAGATGCAACACCAGTATTTATAGATAGTGAAAAAGATACATGGAATATGGATCCAAAGGCATTAGAAAAAGCATTTGAAAAATATCCACATCCAAAAGCAGTAATAGTAGTTCATTTATATGGGACACCAGCAAAAATAGACAAAATAAAAGAGATATGTGACAAACATAAAGTTCCTTTAGTAGAAGATGCAGCAGAAAGTTTAGGAGCAACATATAAAGGAAAACAAACTGGAACGTTTGGAAAGTATGGAATATACTCATTTAATGGAAACAAAATAATAACAACAAGCGGTGGAGGAATGCTAGTATCAGAAGATGAAGAAAGAATTGCTAAAGTAAGATTTTGGGCAACTCAATCTAGAGAAAAAGCACGTCACTATGAACATAAAGAAATAGGATATAACTATAGAATGAGTAATATCGTTGCAGGTATTGGTAGAGGACAATTAAAAGTATTAGATTTAAGAATAAAGCAAAAAACAGAAATATATAACAGATATAAAGATGCATTTAAAGATATAACAGATATAGAATTACAACCAACACCAGTAGAAACAAAACCAAACCATTGGCTAACAGCAATAACTATAAAAGCAGACTCAAAAGTAAAACCACTAGATATAATGGAAACATTAGAAAAAGAAAATATAGAATCAAGACCAGTATGGAAGCCAATGCATATGCAACCAGTTTTTAAACAATATGATTTTATAAAAGTAGAAAACAAAGCAGTCTCAGAAGACTTGTTTAAAAGAGGAGTTTGCCTACCTTCAGATACAAAAATGACAAAAGAAGAACAAGATAAAATTATAGAAATTATTAATAACTTATGGAAGTAAATTTTAAGAAGAGGAATTGTTATGTATAAAAATTATATAAAAAGATTTTTAGATTTTACATTAAGCTTGTTAGCACTAATTTTGTTATCGCCTGTAATGCTTATTATAGCTATTTTAGTTAGAATAAAATTAGGAACACCGGTGATATTTAAGCAGCAGCGTCCAGGTAAAAATGAAAAAATATTTACATTATATAAGTTTAGAACAATGACTGATAAAAAAGATGAAAATGGAAATCTTTTGCCAGATTCAGAGCGTTTAACTAAATTTGGGAAGTTACTTAGAAGTACAAGTTTGGATGAATTACCAGAGTTAGTAAATATAATAAAAGGAGATATGGCAATAGTAGGTCCAAGGCCATTATTAATGGAAGAAATAATATAACTTGGGAAGATAAATTAGATTATGATTTACAATATATAAAAAATATTACATTTGTTGGAGATATGAAGATAATTTTCAAAACAGTTTTAAAAGTTTTTAAAAAAGAAGATGTAAATACAAATGGAATGGATACTGCGGAAGATTTGTGTGACTATTTATTGAGAACAAATAAAATAACTGAGGAAGAATATAAAGAAAAATTAAAAGAATAATTAGGGAGAGAGAATGAAAGAAGAATTAGTATCAATTATAATGCCTTCATATAATACGGGAAAGTTTATAGGAGAGGCAATTAATTCGGTAATAGATCAAACATATATAAATTGGGAATTAATTATTGTTGATGATTGTTCATCAGATAATACAGACAAAATTGTAAAAAATATAAAAGATAGTAGAATTGTTTATTTGAAAAATGAAAAGAATATGGGAGCAGCTGTTAGTAGAAATAGGGCGTTGAGAGAAGCAAAAGGAAAATGGATTGCTTTTTTGGATAGCGATGATTTATGGAAAGAAAATAAATTAGAAAAACAAATTAAATTTATGAAAGATAATAATTATTATTTTACTTATACAAATTATATTGAAATAGACGAAAATGGTAATCAGAATGGAAAAAAAATAACAGGCCCAAAAAGAATTACAAAAACAGGAATGTTTAATTATTGTTGGCCGGGATGCTTAACAGTAATGTACAATGCAGAGAAGATAGGGCTTATTCAAATAGAAGATATAAAGAAAAATAATGATTATGCTATATGGTTAAAGGTATGTAAAAAAGTTGATTGTTATTTATTAGATGAAAGCTTGGCAATGTACAGAAAAAGAAGAGGAAGTATAAGCAGTTATAGCTATACAGTTTTAATAAAATGGCATTATAAGTTGTATAGAGATGCTGAACATCAGAATATAATATGTAGTTTATTTAATACTTTTAGAAATATAGTGTTTGGAATTTATAAAAAAGTAAGATTTTATTGATAAAAGTTAGGATGAGGATAATGAAAATAGAACATTTAGTTGCTACAACGAATATGGAAGATTTTAAATTATATAGTGACTTGAATTTAAAGACAAGTGCTATTATAGCTAATCAAAATGGAAAGAATGAGTTTAAGAAAAAAATAAATAATAACAGTATTATAAAAATAATTTCAACAGATACTAAAGGAGTGGGAAAAAATAGAAATTTAGCACTTATGTTTGCTGATTCAGATATATGTATTTTATCTGATGATGATATGAAATATGAAGATAATTATTTGAATATTGTACAAGAAGCTTTTAAGTTATTACCAGAAGCAGATGTAATAATTTTTAATATAAAGACCATTGGAGATTCAAATGAATTAATACATAGAAGGATTAATAAAAAAATAAAAAAAATAAATAGCTTGAATTTTATGAATTATGGTGCTGCTAGAATTGCCTTTAAATTGAAGGCAATAAGAAACAAAAACATATGGTTTTCTACAATGTTTGGAGGAGGTTCTAAATATTCTTCTGGCGAAGATACTTTATTTTTAGCAGATTGTTTAAGAAAAAAAATGAAGATATATGCATATCCTAAATTCATTGCTACTGTAAAACAGGAAACTTCTACGTGGTTTAGAGGATATAATGAAAAATTTTTTTATGACAAAGGAGCATTACTAAGCCAAATTAGACCTAAAACTAAGTATTTATTTACATTGTTTTACTTTCCTTTTAGATTTAAATGTAAATTGTCATATTTGAAAAAGGTGCGATTGATGTGTGCAGGTATTCGTGAATATAATCTATAAAAATGAAATGGAGGAAAAATGAAGGAACCTTTGGTTAGTATAATAATTCCAACTTATAAAAGAAGTAAATATATTGAAAGAACAATAGAGGCTGTTTTAAAGCAATCCTATAACAATATAGAAATAATAGTAGTGGATGATAATAATCCAGAAACTTATCACAGAGAAGAAACTGAAAAAGTAATGCAAAAATATAGAAAGCATAAAAATATAAAATATATTAAACATGAAAAAAATATGAATGGATGTGCTGCGAGAAACACAGGATTGAAAGCGGCTGAAGGAAAATACATTTGTTTTCTGGATGATGATGATATAATATATGAAAACAAAATAAAAGAACAAGTTGAATTTTTAGAAAAAAATCTAAAATATGGAGCAGTATATTGTTATAGAAAAATAGGAGATTTGATTCATTGTCCAAATATAGAAGGAAATATATCAGAGTATTTATTAAGTGGTGAACATATAATAATTACAATTATGTTATTATTTCGTAAATGTAATATAAAAGATTGTGAATGGAATATAAATTTAAAAAGAAATCAAGAAGCGGGTTTTTTATTAGAATTTTTTGATAAGGGAAATTTAATTGCTTGTTTACCCAAAATATTATGTGAAACATATTTAGATGATAGATCTAATGTTTTGAATAGTAAAAAAAATGAGTATGAAATGTTAAAATATTTAAATGAATATAAAAGAATAATAGAGAAAAATGGATATAATAAAGGAAATATTTATTGTCAAAGATATTTTGGAATAATGTTAACATATTTAAAAGATAGAAAAATTTTAAATTTTATTAGATGTTTTTTTAAAACTATTTTTTTTAATCCATTTTTATTTATAAAAATCAGTTTTAATTATGTTAAAAATTATTTGGAAAAAGAGAGAAAAGATTATAAGAGGTATATATGAAAGTAAATAAAAAAATAATTCCAACTAGTATTATATATATATTGTTTTTTTTAACTATTATGAGTTTTTTTAATATAAAGTTAATTAGTAATTTGATTAATTATTACTATATATATTTGTATGGCTTTTTTTCGATTATTTTAATATTTTTTGTGATTAAAGAGAGAAATTTTAAAATTAATACAAATTATTTTAGTATATATTTTATTTATGTAGTATTGTTAGTATTTTGTTATTTTTTAAATAACGTGCCTTTAGGAAATTTATTAATTATGTTGTGCATGCCGTTATATTTGTTTGTTTTTGAAAATATTGAAATTGATACAAAATCGATAAAAGTAATGTTTTTTGCACTGTTAATTTTATTTGGTTATCTTTTGAGTACATTGGTAAAAAATAATGGGGTATATATTTATAATCCTAATACAATTGCTCAGTTAATATTATATATAATGATATTAAGTAATTATTATTTTAAATATTCAAAAAAAAATATTATGGTAGTTTTGATATTTAATATGCTATCATTTTATGCAATTTATAAAACTAATTGCAGAAATTTATTAGCAGTTTCGTTAATTTACTTAATTATACTATATATCGTGCCAAAAAATATTTTGAAAAATGTTAAAATACAAAAAATATTATTTATTAGTATAATTATAGTTAGTATTATAATTCCAGTTTTTTTTAGCTACTTATATGTGCACAAAAGTGTATTAAATATAAATATTCTATTTTCTAGTAAAAGTATATTTAGTGGTAGAGAAAAAATTTGGACAGTTTGCATTAATGCTATACAAAAGGGAAATAATATTATTACTGGATCAAATCCAAATAATTATTTAGAAAATATTTATAAGTTAGGATATTTAAATTATAATCCACATAATATTTCAATTGGAATTTTAGTGAATTATGGAATTTTAATATTTATATTATTTTATACAATATTATATAATTTTTATAATAAAAAGAAAATAAATGAAAAAAATGTCTATTTGAAATATGGAATTTGCATGGTTTTATTGGCAGGATGTTTTGAAAATATTATTTTTTTAGAAACATTTAATTTTATGTTTTGCTTAATGTTTTTAGGCTTGAATAGGAAAGAAGTGAACTAAATAATGAAAAAATATATAAAAAAAATAACGAGTAAATTAAATAATAGATTATATAGTAAAATATTATATTATACATATTTTAACAAAAAATTAGATTTAAAAAATCCTAAAGATTTTAATGAAAAACTAATGTATTTAAAAGTAAAAAATTATAATAAAAATAGGATTGTATGGCAATGTAGTGATAAATATTTAATGAGACAATATGCAATTGAAAAAGGAGTTAAAGAAAAAAATTTGGTTAAATTGATTGACGTATATAATGATCCGAGTGAAATTGATTTTAGCAAATTACCCAATAAGTTTGTTTTGAAATGTACACATGGATGTGGATTTAATATAATATGTAATGATAAGAAAAAAATTAATGAGAAAGAAACAATTAAACAATTAAAAAAATGGCAAAGGATTAAGTTTGGATATGAAAGTGGGGAAATTCATTATACACATATAAAACCTCATATTATATGCGAAGAATATATTGAATCTAACAATGGTTTGCCATATGATTATAAAATTTATTGTTTTTATGGCGAACCTTATGTAATATTAGTATGTAGCGAAAGAGAAAAGGGATTAAAATTAAATTACTTTGATTTGTTTTGGAACGAATTAAATTATAGTAAAGAAAATTATAAAAATAATAAATTAATTAATAAACCGAAAACTTTAGAAAAAATGATAGAAATAAGTAAGAAGGTTTCAAAAGAATTTCCTTTTGTAAGAGTTGATTTTTATGAGTATAATAATGAACCAATATTAGGTGAGATGACATTTACTCCGGCTGCTTGTTTAGCTAGATATTATAGCGAGTTAGGAAATAGAAAATTAGCTAGTAAAATGAAACTGGAGAGTAAAGATGAGAAGTAAAAGAGCAGTATATAATATTATGTCAAATTTGATGTTGCAAGTGACGGTTGTAGTATATGGGTTTATAATTCCTAAAATAATAATAAACCATTTTGGTTCTAGTGTTAATGGATTAATTTCATCAATCACTCAATTTTTAGCATATATTACTCTATTAGAATCTGGATTTGGTCCAGTAGTAAAAGCAACTTTATATAAACCAATAGCAGAAAAAGATAATGAAGCCATAAAAACTATTTTAAAAACAACTGAAATTTTTTTTAGAAGAATTGCTAAAATATTTTTGGTCTATATAACAATATTAACAATAGTATATCCATTATTTATAAATAGAGAATTTGAAATTATTTATACAATTTCATTAATAATTATAATTTCAATGAGTACATTTGCCGAATATTTTTTTGGAATGACATATAAATTATATTTGCAAGCAGAACAAAAAACTTATATTATATCATTTATTCAAATAGCAACATATATTTTTAGCATAATATGTATTATATTATTAGCTAAATTAAATGTATCAATCCAAGTTTTAAAACTAATTAGTGGTATGATTTTTGTTCTAAGACCTTTGTTGCAAAATTTATATGTAAGAAAAAAATATAAAATCGATTTAAAAGAAGTGAATGAAAAATATGAGCTAAAGCAAAAATGGGATGGACTAATACAACATGTTGCATTTGTAATACACGAAAATACAGATATAACTATTTTAACTTTTATGTGTAATTTAGCAGAGGTTTCTGTATATGCAGTATATTATTTAGTTGTAAAAGGAATAAGATCATTTGTTCAAGTTTTTTCTACTGGAATAGAAGCTTCATGGGGAGATATGATTGCTAAAAAAGAATATAAAAATTTGTATAAGAAATTTAATGTATATGAAATTTTTTATTTTACGATTTGCACAATTTGTTTTTCATGTACAATGATATTGATAGTACCTTTTATTTCAGTCTATACTCAGGGAATCAAAGATGCTAATTATATTAGATATGCATTTGGATATTTAATAGTGATAAGTGAATATATTTGGGCAATTAGATTACCATATAGTTCTATTACATTAGCTGCAGGACATTTTAAAGAAACTAGAAAAGGAGCTTGTGTTGAAGCATTAAGCAATATAATTATATCAATAATTTTAGTTTCAAAATTAGGCTTAATAGGTGTAACAATAGGGACAATAATAGCAATGACAATTAGAACAATTGAATTTGTTTATCATACAAATAAATTTATATTAAAAAGAAATGTATTTGCTAGTATAAGTAAAATTTTAGTTGTAATTATGGAAACAATAATAATAGTTATTATAGCTAATTTAATACCAAAAGTTGAAAATGTTTCATATTTTAGTTGGGCAATAAATGCAATTATTGTTTTTATTGAAGCAAGTATTATTGTTATTATACTAAATATAATTGTATATAGAAATAATATAAAAATGATTTTAGATTATTTAAAAAATAGAAATACAATTAATTAAGTTTATTATATGTATAAGATTATTTTTTAGGAGGAAAAAAATGAAAATCGCAGTAGCAGGAACAGGATATGTAGGGCTATCAATAGCATGTTTATTAGCCCAAAGAAATGAAGTAATTGCATTAGATGTAATAAAAGAAAAAGTAAACATGATAAATGCAGGAAAGTCACCAATTAGAGATAAAGAAATAGAAGACTTTCTTGCAAACAAAAAATTAGACTTAAAAGCAACATTAGACTACAAAGAAGCATTTGAAGGTGCAAAATTTATAATAATATCAACACCAACAAATTATGATGATGAAACGAAATATTTTGATACAAGCTCAGTTGAGGACATAATCGAAAAAGTAATTTCAATGAACCTAGACACAACAATGGTTATAAAATCAACTATACCAGTAGGATATGTAGAATCAATAAAGAAAAAATATGGAATAACAAATATAATGTTTTCACCAGAATTTTTAAGAGAAGGAAAAGCTTTATATGACAATTTATATCCATCAAGAATAATAGTTGGAGAAAAGTCAGAAAGAGCAATAGAATTTGCGAATTTGTTAAAAGATGGAGCATTAAAAGAAAATGTTGAAACAAAATACATGAATTCAACAGAAGCGGAAGCAGTTAAATTATTCGCAAACACATATTTAGCATTAAGAGTATCTTATTTTAATGAACTTGATACTTATGCTGAAATAAAAGGTTTAAATACAAAAGATATTATAGAAGGAGTATGTTTAGATCCAAGAATAGGAACACATTACAACAATCCATCTTTTGGATATGGAGGATATTGTTTACCAAAAGACACAAAACAATTATTAGCAAATTTTGATGATGTACCTCAAAACCTAATTAGAGCTATTGTTAGATCAAATGAAACTCGAAAAAAACATATAGCTGATATGGTTATGAAAAAATCACCAAAAGTAGTAGGTATATATAGATTAACTATGAAGGCAGATTCAGATAATTTTAGATTTAGTGCAATTCAAGGAGTAATTTCAAGATTAAAAGAGAAAAATACTAAAATTATTATTTATGAACCAACATTGAAGGATGAAGAATTTGATGGATGTAAAGTTATAAAAGAATTTAAAAAATTTGCGGAAAAAGCAGATGTAATTATAGCTAACCGTTATGAAGACCAATTATTTGAAGTTAGAGAAAAAGTATATACACGTGATTTATATAGTAGAGATTAAGAAATAGATATCTTAGTAATTGGTGTAATAGTAAATAAATTCAAAATCAAGATGTCTAGAAAATATCTTGAATTTTTGACAAAAATACAATAAAAATCTTGCAAAAACAATAACTTAAATGTATACTATAGAAGTGCAAAAAAGGAGAAAATAAAACAAAAGAAAAAACAAAAAGAATAAAAGGGGAGGAAAAATGGAAGAAATAGATTTAAAAGAACTATTAAAAATATTTTGGACTAAGAAATTACAAATAATATTAATAATACTAATATTTATGGGAATTGGAGTAATATATACAGTAGGATTTAAAGTACCACTATATAGCGCAGAAACAACGCTAATATTAGCATCACAAAACAGCAATCAATCAAATTCAAATACAATAACAACATCAACAGCAACAGACATAACAGTAAATTCAAAATTAGTATCAACATACAGTGAACTAGTAAAAAGTAAAAATGTAATAAGACAAGTAATAACAAATTTAAATTTAGGAACAACAATAAGTGAAGATGAATTAAAAAATAATGTAACGGTAAGTGCTGTAAAAGATACAGAAATAATAAAAATAACAGTAACAACAAAAGAACCAGTAAATTCTGCAAAAATAGCAAATGAAATAGCAGAAGTATTTACAGCAAAAGTAAAAGAAATATATAGCATAGAAAATGTACAAGTTGTAGATAAAGCTGAAATATCATATACTCCATCAAATATAAATCATAAAAAAGATATAATAATATTTGCATTTATAGGTGCAGTTGTATCAATAATTTATGTATTAGTATCAAATATGTTAGATACAACAGTAAAAACTGCAGAAGAGATAGAAAAGGAATTTAAATTACCAGTAATAGCTTCAATTCCAATATATAATGCAGAGCCACAAAGAAGAAATGGAGGTAAAAGATAATGAGAAAAGAAGTAATAACACACCAAGATCCAAAATCTCCTATTTCAGAAATATTTAAGACATTAAGAACTAATATACAATTCATGAGTACAAAGGGAAAATTAAAAACAATATTAGTGACATCAACTTTGCCAGGAGAAGGAAAAAGTTGGGTTTCATCAAACTTAGCAGTAACATTTGCACAAGCTGGAAAAAGAGTTGTATTAATAGATGCAGACATGAGAAAAGGAAGACAATATACAATTTTTGGAGTATCACCAAGACCTGGATTATCCAATTACTTATCAGGAATAATTGATAATGAAGAAGCAAGTGATGATTTAACAAATTATATTCAAGAAACAGAAATTGATAATTTATATTTAATTTCAGCAGGAAATATACCACCAAATCCATCTGAATTATTAATTGCACCACAAATGGTAAATTTATTAGAACAATTAAAAGATATGTGCGATGTAATAATAATAGACGGAACACCTAGTCAATTAGTAACAGATTCATTAATACTTACAAGATTAGTAGATTCTACAATAATAGTTACTGCAAATAAACAGACTAAAAAAGAAGATTTAAAAAAGGTAATAAATAATATTCAAAATGTTGGAGGAAAAATTTCTGGAATAGTATTAAATAAGATACCAATGTCAGCTAAAAAATATGAACAAAGTTATTATTATGGTTCAACATCAACTAGGCATACAAAAACTTCCAAAAGAACTCAAACCCAAAGAAATGAAAAACCAATATATAATAGAACATCAGATTTATTAAAAGAAAATTCTACAGTTAGTAAAAATAAAAGAGTAGAAAATGGACAGAAAGAAGAAGTTGATAATAGAACAAAACAAGAAACACTAAACAAAGAAATAATAGTAAATAGTAAAGAGGAAATATCAATAGAAAAAACAAACGAGATATTAAATGAAATAAACAAATATCTAGATGAGGAAAAAAAGAAACTAAATTAAGAAACAAAAGGAGAAAGCTATAAATGATAGACATACACACACATATACTACCAAACATAGATGATGGTTCAAAAAGTATAGAAGAAACATTTAATTTAATAAAAGAAGCAAAAAGTGTAGGATTTGATTCAATAGTATTAACATCACACTATATGGAAGGATATTATGAAACAAATTCACCAGAAAGAGAAGTATGGCTTGATGCTATACGTGAAAATTTAGAAGCAAAAAATATAGATATAAAACTATATTTAGGAAATGAAATATATATGTCGGAAAATATTATAAAATTATTAGAAGAAGGCAAAGCAACTACGATGAATAATACAAGTTATGTATTATTCGAAATGCCTTTAAATGCAGAACCACTTAATTTATATGATATTATTTATGAAATGCAACAATATAAAATAGTGCCAATATTAGCGCATCCTGAAAGATACAGTTTTGTACAACAAGATCCAGAATTAATATATGACTTAATACAAAAAGGAGTTTTAATGCAAGCTAATTATGGAAGTATAATTGGTCAATATGGAGAAAAAGCACAAGTAATAGTAAAAAAATTCTTTGAAAACAATATGATTCATATGTTAGGTTCAGATGTGCATAGGCAAAATACAATATACCCTAAAATTCCAGAAATTTTAATGGAAATAAACGAATTAATAGGAGAAGAAAAGTTAAAGGAATTAACAACTATAAATCCAAGACTAGTATTGCAAAATAAAAGAATAGATATAGAAGAACCACATAAAATAGAATTAAGTTTTAAAGAAAAACTTGCAATGTTAAAAGGCGAGTCATTAAGAACAATGTTAATGAATTTAGTAAGAAAAGATTAAAATATTTTTAGGTTAGGAAGGAAGTAAAAAATATGAGAAAATATTTTGGAACTGATGGAATCAGAAGAATTGCAAATACAGAATTATCACCAGAGCTAGTATACAAAGTAGCAAAAGCAGGTGCATATGTATTATCAAAACATACAGATCATACACCTACAATTTTAATAGGAAGAGATACTCGTATATCTGGAACACTAATAGAAAGCGCTATGGTAGCTGGATTTCTAAGCTATGGAGCAAATGTTAAATTATTAGGAGTAATACCAACTCCAGCAGTAGCATATTTAACAAGAAAATTAAATGCAGATGCAAGTGTTGTAATTTCAGCATCACATAATACATATGAATTTAATGGAATAAAATATTTTAGTAATAAGGGAATGAAAATACCAGATTCCCTAGAGGAGGAAATAGAAGAAGTTATGGAATCTGGAAAACTAGAAGAATTGACAGCTGTTAATGATAAAATAGGAGTTTCAGAATATGCATTAGAAATGTTAGATGAATATGTATACTTCTTTAGGAAAAACTTTGATGATGATATTGCAAAATATAATAGAGAAGATTTTGTTGTTGGTCTTGATACAGCAAACGGAGCTACTTCAGTGGTTGCAGAAAAAGTATTTAAAGCATTAGGAATAAAATATAAAATTATTAATAATCATCCAGATGGAATAAATATTAATCATAATTGTGGTTCAACTCATTTAGAAGGACTAAAGAAATTTGTTGTTGAAAACAAATTAAGTTTAGGGGTTGCTTATGATGGTGATGGAGACAGATGTTTAGCTGTTGATGAAAAGGGAAATGAAATAGATGGAGATAAATTATTAGCTATTATTTCTCAAAGCTTAAGAAAAAAAGGAAAATTAAACAAAGATACAATAGTAGCAACTGTTATGAGTAATTTAGGACTTAATAAATATGCCAGAGATAATGGGTTAGAGTTATTGCAAACTCAAGTTGGAGATAGATATGTACTAGAAGAAATGCTAAAAGATGGATTTAATCTAGGAGGAGAACAATCAGGTCATGTTATCTTATTAGATTATAATCCAACAGGAGATGGAATATTAACATCTTTAATGTTAATAAAATCAATATTAGAAGAAGGAAAAAAAGCTTCAGAACTTGGAGAAACAGTAAAATTGTATCCACAAGTATTAATAAATAGTAAAGTAAATGCAAACAAAAAATATGATTATGATAAAGACAAAGATATTAAAAATGCAATTGAAAAGTTAGAAAAAGAATTTGCTGGTAATGGAAGAGTATTAATTAGACCTTCAGGAACAGAGCCATTAGTAAGAGTAATGATAGAAGGCGAAGACCAAGAATATATAACAAAAAAAGCGAAAGAAATAGCAAAATTGATTGAAGAAAAATTAAAATAAGCAGATTTGCAAATTATATATAAATAAGTAATAAAATTGTAATGAAAATGTAATATTAAAATGTTGATAAAAAGACAAATTAATGATATTATAAATTTATAAAAAAAGACAAAAGAAAAAATGGAGGGGAAAAATATGTTTATATTTGATATGTCTAATCCACTTACATTATTATTAATGTTAGCAGTAACTATATTATTAATATTTTTATCTCAAGAGGTAAAACAAAGTTTTATTGGAGCAATTATGTTATTTGCTTATTTAATAATATTAGTAGTGCATGTTGCACAAATAGCAACACTATCAGAAGAATATAGATATTTGTTGACAACATTATCGAGATGTATTGTAATTGATTTTATTTTTGTTTTAATGACGTTTTTCTCATACTTATGGGTAGATGATTTAGAAGCAAAAAGTAAAGGCAAAAAAAGTATAGATAACAGTTTAGATTGGTTTTGGAAAAAAATCTAGATAATGAAAAATAAAATAATAATCATAGCGTAATTCGAAATTTTATCAGTTTTTACTGAAAAAGTTTTTGAATTACGTTTTTTATATTATAGGAAAATTTTGCATATTTAAGTTTGTAACTGAATATATATACATATAAGAGACTTAAGATAAGGAGAAAAATATGTTTAATGTTACAGTATTAAAAATGCGAGATATTTTTAAAGTTATAATAGAAATTACTTTTTTAGTGGTTGTTGTACTAGGGATTAGTAAAATTTTTCATAAAGACACAAAAGAAAACTCAAAAGGTATACAAAAAATAGAAAATGGAATAAAAGCTGTGTCACAATTTAGTATGATAAATTGTATGGATCAGACAATTCCAACTATGTCAAGTATAAATGAAGAATATAAAAATATAGCAAAAGAAGATGATCAAAAAGAAGATAAGAATATACTACAAGAAATGTTAAAAACACAAATTAGTTCAGTGAATGCAATTAAGGAAAGTGAAGAAATAACTAATAAAGAAAATAACGAAAATATACAAGAAAATGAAAAAAATCAAACAGAAGAAAAACAAGAGATACAATTAGCTCAAGAAGGGTTACAAACGCAAGTAATTACGCAAAATCCAATTAGTGAGAATAGTAATGTAACTTACAAAAATGTGAAAATAAAAAATCAGACGAGCTATACTTTAACAGAAGAAATGTTAAATCCAGATATAACAATAGAGAACAAAAATATTGTACTATTTCATACGCATAGTTGTGAAAGTTATACTTCAAGTGATAAATATCCATATACACCAACAGGAACATTTAGAACTACAGATTTAAATTTTACAGTAGTAAGAGTTGGTACAGAACTAGAAAATCAGCTAAAGCAGTATCAATATAATGTAATACATAATACAGACTATCATGATTATCCATCATATAATGGTTCATATACACGTTCACTTGCAACTGTAGAGAATATATTAAAGACAAATCCATCAGATATAATAATAGATGTACATAGAGATGCAGTAGGAAGTAGAAGCGATTATGCACCAACAGTAAAAATAGGAGATACTGATGAAGCAGCACAGATAATGTTTGTAATTCGGAACAAATGAAGGAGGTTTATGGCATCCAAATTGGAATCAGAATTTAAAATTTGCAATTAAAGTACAAGAAAAAGCAGAAGAAATGTACCCGGGGTTATTTAAGCCAATAATGCTAACAAAGTCTAGATATAATCAGCATTCCGGGAAATATGCTAGTATTATAGAAGTAGGAGCAACTGGAAATACACTAGAACAATGCTTAAATAGTATGAAGTATTTAGCAAAAGTTATGAATGAAGTTGTAAAATAAATTTTAGTCTTATATTGATTATTAAAAAATACTGAAACTTAATTTTTATTTTACTTGAAATAAAAAAATATCTTATATATAATATAGCTATAATTCAAAAAAGAGGAGGAATAATAATGGCAGAAATTAAGTTAGACTTTAAAAATAGTGGAGTAACACAAAAAAGTATAATGGAGTATAAGGCACAAGTAGAAATTATTCATAAAGATTTGCATAGAAGAGCAAATGATGAAAAAGACTTTGTAGGATGGTTAGATTTACCAACTAATTATGATAAAGATGAATTTGAAAGAATAAAAAAAGCAGCAAAAAAAATAAAAAAAGAATCTGATATTTTGGTAGTTATTGGAATTGGTGGCTCATATCTAGGTGCGAGAGCTGTAATAGAAGCATTAACTAGTTCTTTTAATAATATGTTATCAGCAAAACAAAGAAAATATCCTCAAATATTATATGTAGGAAATAATTTAAGTCCAAATTATATTAATGAATTAATTGAATATATTGGAGATAAAGATTTTTCTATTAATGTAATATCAAAATCTGGTACAACAACAGAACCTGCAATCAGTTTCAGGATTTTTAGAGAAATATTAGAAAACAAATATGGAATAGATGAAGCAAGAAGTAGAATTTATGCTACAACAGACAAAGCAAAAGGAGCACTAAAAGTACTTGCGCAAAACGAAGGATATGAACAATTTGTAGTTCCAGACAATGTAGGCGGAAGATATTCAGTATTAACTGCTGTTGGACTGCTTCCAATTGCAACAGCTGGAATTGATATAGATAAACTTATGGAGGGAGCTAAAATAGCACAAGAAAGATATGATGATCCAAATCTAAAATATAATGAATGTTATCAATATGCTGTTATAAGAAATATACTATATAAATTATATAAAAATACAGAAATACTAGTCAATTATGAACCTAAAATGTATTACTTAACAGAATGGTGGAAACAATTATTTGGAGAAAGTGAAGGAAAAGAACAAAAAGGAATATTCCCAGCAGGAGTGAATAACACAACAGACCTACATTCAATGGGGCAATATATACAAGAAGGTAGAAGATGTTTATTTGAGACAGTTCTTGCAGTAGAAAATTCTAATTCAGATATAAAAATTAATTCAGATGATGATAATTTAGATGGATTAAATTATTTAGCAGGAAAGACATTAGACTATGTTAATAAAAAGGCTATGGAAGGAACAATAAAAGCGCATGTATCTGGTGATGTGCCTAATATTAAAATAACTATGGACAAATTAGATGAAGTTAATATAGGAGAATTAATATATTTCTTTGAAAAAGCGTGTGCAATGTCAGGAAGTATTTTAGGAGTAAATCCATTTAACCAACCAGGTGTAGAAGAATATAAAAAGAATATGTTTAAATTATTGAAAAAGCCAGGATATTAAAATTTATAAATATTAAGAATAATTTTTATAGCATAAGTTATTTGTAAGAGCAAATAATTTGTGCTATAATTTATGCAAAATAATATAAAAGGAGAAAATAATGATATATACAGAGAAATTTAAGATTCCATTAAAAGATATAGGAAAAGATAATAAAATAAAAAATAGAGCAGTTTTAGAAATTTTAGAAAATATAGCATGTTATCATTCAGACTTAGTAGGCTATGGTGTAAATAATATAAAAGAAACAAAAGTAACTTGGATATTATTAGATTGGAAGTTAAAAGTAATTAATAGACCAACTTATGGGCAAGTATTAACAGTAAATACATGGGGAAAAGGAATGAATAAATTTTTTACTTATCGTGATTATGAAATATATGATAATAATAACAATTTATGTGCAATAGCTACTTCAAAATGGGCTTTAATTGATACAGAAAAAGGGAAAATGTCGAGATTAACAGAAAATATAATTAATGCATATAAACCAGAGAAAAAGACTGTATTTGAAGAAAAAAGTTTAGATAAAGTAAAAATACCAGAAGAATTTTCGAATACAATTAAATATGAAGTGATTAGAAAAGATATAGATATTAATAAGCATATGCATAATTTATACTATTTAGATTTGGCATATGAAGCTTTACCAGATGAAGTATATAATAAAAGACCATTTGATTATGTAAGAATAACTTATAAAAAAGAGATTAAACTTGGAGAAAAGGTGAATTGTAAGTATGTTGAACAAGATGGCAAATATGTAATTGTTATTAAAAGTGAGGATGAAACAGTAATACATGCAATTGTGGAATTACAATAAAAAAGTTGCAATGCAGTAAGATGTCCAAGCTTTGGCTCTCCCTATAATACTTAAATTTTATTTAATGACGTTTGATTGGAATGAAAAATAGAAAATCTTTTACAAGAAAATGAGTAATGTTCACGGGCAAAAT